>Ga0063234_104_pt1 | contig 446372 bp, 423 predicted proteins | sample YelNatPoosite3B9_FD_62394 | JGI IMG/M metagenome (GOLD analysis project Ga0063234, IMG submission 62394) | Hot spring thermophilic microbial communities from Obsidian Pool, Yellowstone National Park, USA - site 3 B9 (version 2) (version 2) | ecosystem: Environmental > Aquatic > Thermal springs >...
GATGTTATTGATTATAAATTGCGTGCAAATGGAAATAATATATTTAGAAAATAGTTTGTCAAGAATAGTTTGCAGGGAGATGAGTAAAATGTTAGATAATAAAAAATTAATTTCAGCCTACAAAATAGTTGAAAGATATACAAATGAAGAAGAAAAAAAATATTTTAAACTCGACGACATTTTGGTAGGCATTGCTGTGAAGATTATCCAGTATAGAATTAAAAATAATCTTTCCCAGAAAGAATTAGCAGCAAAACTTGGAATTAGTCAGGCTATGGTGTCAAAGCTTGAAAGTGGGGATTATAATCCTACTGTAAAAATGTTATATGAAATTGCTCAAAAATTTGGGGTTTGAACTTGAGATAGAGTTTAGAGAAAAAACTTCTCATGCCCAGCATTAGTAGGTTTTCACTTATCCTTAAGACTGTCTCTGATGAATATACATAAGCTTAAAGAAATGGGAAATAAAACAATAATAAAAATCTAATTTTTCAATCAATTATTATACAATTTCTTCAATTTTCTCAAATTCATTATCGTGCAGAAGCAAGATATCTCCCTTCTGAAGAAAATTGGGTTCGATAACCTCAATAAGAATTCCTTCTTCTTCCTCTTCTTCAATAACTTCTTCTTTCCTGTATCCCAGTTCATAATAATAGTCGGATATTCTTCCAATAATAAATTTCTTTTTATCAAACCATATTTTTACTTTCCTATGATGCAGCTTGTTATAAATTTCTGCCATTTTGCTTATCTGAATATTTCTCCCTATATCATAAAATTAGTACATAAAAACATCAATTATTAGCATACAACAAAGAAATTCTTTTAATTTTTCAATTCTTTCAACTGCTGCTATTTTTTAAAAAAGCATTCTATTTTGTTTTACCAGATGGTATAATTGTGTTTGAATACTTCTTTACTTGTAAAAAAGCTTTAAAACTTTATGTTACCATTTTATTTAATTATTCTTTCAGATTTAAAACATCAAATTTTGTCTTTTTTTATACATATGAGTATTGGTTGATAACGAAATCTTACAGATTTGTAAGTAAACTGGGTGATTATAAATATGGATGTTTTAAAGGGTAAGTTACAGTTATACTTTTATTTATGGAAAAATAAAGGTGGTTTTATAGTAAACTTTGTTATTTTTGTAATTAGTACTTACATGAGCTGGAAAAAAGACTTTAGAACTTTTGATATCTATTCTTTAATTTCTGTTGTAACTTTTATTATTTCATTTCTTCTTCTCTTAAATGATTTTAAAAATTTGCGGAGGATTAGAATGTCTTACTTTTATGTAGAAACGAGAAAGGATGATATTTTAAGTAAAGTTAAAATAGATGGAGATGAGAAAAGTGTAAAGGACTCAAATTATAAAATCCAACGGTTGAAAGGCAGTTATGTTTATTTTTCCGACGATGTTAATGATTTTTTATATTGCATGTCAAAAAATGTAATTAAAAAAGAATATGAGTTGACATCCCAAAAATATGAGGTTCCAGAAAAAATTAAAGAAATTGTGCCTTACATTTTGTTTGATATTCATGGTTCTAAGATCATTTTTAATGACAAAAAAATAAGGTTAGCAGCTGAAATTACTAAAGATTTGTTGGTGGACTCTTCAAAAAAAATAAGATTAGGGTATACTGATTATTTTTCAAGTTTATGTACGAACGAAATAACGGCAGTAAAAATATGTAAAGAAAATGACGAACATATTATTTATGATGGATTTAGTCTATTTATTAATTTCAAAAATATGACATTAAAAACATTAGATGAAAGTGAATGTTCAAATCATATAGGGACTGCAACACTTGTTTTCACAAAGGATAAAAAGATGATTATAACTGTTCAGTCTCCTAAATCTGCACAAAATGCAAAAAAGTTTGCTCCCTCGGGATCTGGTTCAGCAGATATAATTGATTTAATCAATAGTGAGGGTAATTTTTTTAAGTTTCTTATTAATTCTATGGAAAGAGAGTTTAGAGAAGAATGTGGAATTAGTAATAAAAAGATAAAAGGAAAAATATTTACGGTGCTTATTGGGTATTGTAGATTGCTTGAAAGAGGTGGGAAACCAGAATTTTTTGGTCTTTCTTACATTGATTTAGAGTCTAAGGAATTAAAGCTTCAGATGAAGGAAAAGAAATATATTAGTTATATTAAAAAGGATATAGCTATAAATGTATCATCTCCTAATAAATTTTTAAGTGACATTGAGAAATTTGTAAGAGAAAATGATGGAGAGCTCTCCATACAATTAAAAATTTACATTGAGTTTTTAAAAAAATTTATAAAAAAGCATCCAGATGAATTTATTAAGATTGTAAATGGTGATTACTTAAAAGAGATGTTTTCGAAAATTAATTAATAGTGAATAAATTCCACAAACCACCTATTCTCATCACAAAAAAGATACAGGACTTTTGAGCGGACAAGGATTTTATATCTTATGCCTTGTCCGCCTGCTTTTAAAGAGGCAGCAGGTCTTTTTTCTATGATTTTATCAATCTCATATGTTTTCCCATCAAGCCAGACAAACGAAATCGGGGTTATTTCTCCTTCCTTTGAAAAGTGAGCATAAACTTCTACAAATATTTTTCTCATTTTAAAAACCTTACCCTTTCATGTTTGTTTTGAAAAACAAAATTTTATTTAAAAAATGCAACAGGGTGGATTTTATTGTGCAAGGCAATCTCGCAAGGCAAATCTGGTTTTGTTAAAAGCACTGCGGGCAGCACCGATGTGTGCCCAAATCTTTTTCTTATTCTATCAATTGTTTTCTCTAGCTTTTCTAATTTAAATTTTTTCAAGCTGTCAAACTCAAGCTGATAGAATGAGTTTGCACAAACAAGATCTAAGGCTCTTACACCAATTGATCTTATGCTATTTTTAAAGCTCCAATTTTTTTTGAATATCTCAAAAGCTTTTTGAGCTATCTCTCTTGCCAAAAAAGTGGGTGTTTGGAGTTTTTCCTGCCTTGTGATTGCAAAAAGAGAGCTATCTCTTATCCAAACTTGAATGGTAAAACATTTTAAATACTGCTGACGAAGCCTCAGAGCAACAGACTCAGAAAGCATTCGAATAACGTATTCTGCATCTTCATATGAAGTCAAATCTCTTGGCAGTGTTATGCTATTGCCAATTCCTTTGATGTTGTCTTCAAAAAGTGGGGGAGTAACTGGGGTTGTGTCAAGTCCATTTGCAAATATCCAGAGCACTTCACCCCATTTGCCAAGGATTCTTTTAAGATATTCAGGTGAGCTTTTGGCTATATCACCTATTGTATAAATTGCCCTTGAACTTAGCTTCTTTTCTGTTGCACTACCGACATACAAAAGGTCTTTTGCGGGCAGCGGCCAGACAATTTGTTTAAAGTTTTCTTTTGTGATAACTGTTACAGCATCAGGTTTTTTGTAGTCGCTTCCAAGCTTTGCAAACACCTTGTTAAAGGATACTCCAACAGATAAAGTCAGACCAAGCTCACTTTTTATTCTTTCTTTAATTTCATAAGCAATTTTTCTGCCACTTCCTAAAATTTTTGTAGACTCTGTTACGTCAAGCCAGCATTCGTCAATTCCAAAAGGTTCTATTAAATCTGTATACTCAGAGTAAATTTGTTGAGCAAGCTTTGAAAATCGAATATAAAGAGGAAAATTAGGCTTTAAAACAACAAGGTTTGGACATTTTTTCAGTGCCTGCCATATAACATCACCTGTTTGAATACCATATAATTTTGCGATTTGGTTTTTTGCAAGAACTATCCCATGCCGAAGCTCACTTTCACCGCAAACAGCAACAGGTTTGTTCTTTAGCTCAGGACGATAAAGACATTCAACAGATGCATAGAAGTTATTGAGGTCACAGTGCAAAATTACCCTGCCCACTTTTTCTCACCTATCGAACATGAGTTTGTATACATATATTATATCATCGAAAATATGTTTGATAAATGGAAATATTAAGCAAAGATTCTGTACAACTAAAAGTTAATAGAAATGAAAAAACCAAAACAATTGTATTGAAATTTAGAAAATTATATAATTGAAGTGAAAATATATAATTGATATAATCAAAAGTTAGTATTACAGTGGTTGTTGTTTTTGGGATAAAGCTGTTTAGAAAATATCATTCAACACCAGAAAAAGCCATTTGGTTTTATATTTCAATAAGAAATGGTCCTTGGACAGCAAGTAGAGTGACTATCACAAGGGGAAGATATTATGACAAGAAATATGGGCAGCAGTATGTGGTTGAAGGATACAAAGATAGGCAAACAGGAATGGAGGTTAGATTTTTCTATCTTAAGAAGAATAAAAATGGCTTATGGGAAGTGACTTCGACTGGAACAGGACCATAAAATCGATGATTAGAAAGGAGATTAATATGATGAATTTTATATTTTTCAAAAGAAAGAACTTAGAAGAAATTCTTTACAATAAGTTAAAATCGCCAAGTGTAAAAGATTCGTTGTTGGCGGATTTTCTATGGTTTGAAGAACCTCAAGATATAGAGGAATGGGAAAAAAGCGTATATGACGAGTGGAGAAGAAGTTTGAGTGATTCAGAAAGAAGCAGTATAGAATGTTATTTGGGATATTCTTATAGAGATATTAATGATTATTTACGTGAAAATAAACTACAAACTTATGGGCTGTTGAAAAGTATTGAAAGTCATATAGCAAATATAGAAACAGCACTTAAAAGAACAATGATTGATAAAAACATTATTGGTTTTAGATGGATAGATCAAGAAGGCTTTAATTATTGGTGCAGAAAAAATAGTATTAAAAAAATCAAAGAAGGAACAGTTTTATTTGAAAAAGCTTTTGTTAGTTGCAATTTAATTTACAAAACTCCTCACGAAAGAGAACAATGTGACATAGTGTTAGTAATAAAAATTCCTGCTGGTATAAAAGGTGCTCCTGTTTCTCTTATAAGTCGCAGAGGTTATGTAAACGAATTTGAAGTCTTGTTAAATAAAGAACAAAAATTTGTAGTAGAAAAAATACTTTATAAGCAAAAGCGAAAAAGAATTATTCTTTGTACGTTAAATAGGGTGTGTAAATAATTTTGTGTATTTAAGATAAACCGTCCTTCTTGGTAAGTAATCATTCAGAATTTAATTGCCCACTTTCTATTTTTTAGTATTACCATTTTAATATTTTTTATGCATAAATTTTTAAAATCCTGGACAAAATTTAATACTGGGTTATAATAGTCTGTTTTTTATTTATTGTTTTTAACTGCTTCCATGGAAGCGGTTAAAAGTACGAACTGGTGATTGCTATCTACTTTGTATACTCTTTCAAACGCTCAGGATACATTATCAAAAGCTGATTTAATATTATATCCCAATTTCTGTACCTCTGTGTCCACTTTCTTACAACATTTTTTGTTGCAAGATAAAGCATCTTCTCTAACGCTGTATCGTTTGAAAATACTGATTTTGTCTTTGTCACTTTTCTAAATTGTCTGTGAACTCCTTCTATGATGTTTGTTGTATAAATTATCTTCCTTATCTCTGGGGGAAACTTAAAAAACGAAGTCAGTGAATCCCAATTGCTTTCCCAACTCCTGAACGCATAAGGATACTGTTTCCCCCATTTTTCTTTTACCTGATAAAAATTTTCCAGTGCTTCTTCTTCATTAGTTGCCTGATATACTTTTTTAAAATCCTTTGAAAATTCTTTTATATGCTTGTATGAAACATATTTGAATGAATTGACTTGACTGATGAATAATACACCTTTGAATATCGCTTTTTGGGAACACTGCTTCTATTGCCTCTTTTAAACCAGTAAGGTCATCAACACAAAACAGTAATACCTCTTCTACTCCTCTTGTTTTCAGGTCATTCAAAACACCCAACCAAAATTTAGAGCTTTCACTTTCTCCAATCCATATCCCTAAAACATCCTTATATCCCTCAATGTTAATTCCTAAAACAACGTAAGCAGCTTTGTTTACAATCCTGCCTTCATCTTTTATCTTGTAATGAATTGCATCCATAAAGATAAACGGATATATCTTTTCTAACGGTCTGTTTTGCCACTCTCTTATTTCTGGTATTATTTTTTCTGTAATTTTGCTTACCATCTCAGCAGATACTTCAATACCATAAATATCTTTAATTTGCTCATGAATGTCTCATGTTGCTATTGCTCAGGAATATAAAGCTATTATTTTATCTTCAATTTCAGAGATATCTCTTTTATATTTGGGAATTATCTTGGGTTCAAATTCGCCTTCTCTGTCTCTTGGTATATCAATTTCCATCTCTCCAAATTTTGTTTTTACAGTCTTCTGAGTATACCCGTTTCGAGAGTTAGTAGTTTGTTTGTTTTTAACATCATATTTTTCATAACCCAGAGTTTCTTCAATCTCTGCTTCTAAAAAGCTTTGAAGTACACTCTTAAACAAGTCTTTTAAGCTTTCGTAAATATCACTTACGCTCTGAATATTATTTTTTCTTATAAACTCTAAGAGCTGCTCTTTTGTTAAAACATTTTCCATAACAAAAAACCTCCTTCTTGGATATTTTTGTTTATATTCTGATTCTTACCAAGAAGGAGGTCTTTATACTTTGCACAAAATTATTTATAGTCTCAAACACTATTCATAACCTTAACTGCTTTCTAATTTAAGGGTTTTTGAATATTCGTACGAAATTAATTCTTTCATCGGTGTTTGTTGCCATGCAAGCTCTTGGTGAGATAGCTCTGAAATGGTTCTGCAGTTCTTATCTTTCAAAAAATTTATTACTATATTGATAGTATCTAATTCCTCTTGTGTGAACAGCGATAAATCATAATTTTTTCTGCTTTTGAAGCTTGTTTTGATTGCTCCATCTTCTGTTTCATATTCTTCTACAAAGAATTTATCACTTGGATAAGTTGCTATTTCATTGTATACAAACCCTTTAATAACTGGGCCATATGTGTAACGTATATAGCTCAAGCCGGTAATAGACCGTGAATAACGTTTAAAATGCAAAAAGTCGATATACCATAAGTACTTGTTTAGGGAGCTCAAATATAAATTCTCAACTTTATCTGAAAGATAACTTATCAGGTTTTCCAACTTTTCCAGGTCAAATTTTTTAAAGCCGTTATAAATACTTTCAGGGGAATCGAGTTCTGCAGTAATAATTTTTTTTCGTATCTCAGCAACATGGTTTTTCCTGTTTGTTTTTATTTTGTCATATGTCCTTTCAGTTATTCTTCCACAGAGAAATGCTTCTTCAACTTTTTTGTAGAAAAAATCTTCAGAGGTTTGAATTAATTTCAAAATATCACTGTGTGACTTTGAAGGCAAAGCACCTCGCTCGTATCTGTTTATTGTCATTTTCCCCCAGCCAAGAATTTGTCCCAGTTCTCTTTGTGAAAGATTGTATTTTTCCCTTATCTTTTGAATCTCTTCGGGGGTAATTAAACCTGTCATTTCTCTATAGCGTGTGTAAAGTCTTTTGAGGTTTTCGTTTTCGATTTCAGCCACAAACAGTTCATTTCCACACTCATTGCAAAGTGGTATATACTCTTCCACATTTACTTCTATACCTTTGAATTCTTTTATAACTTCTTTTTTGATTGTGAAAGAAACATTCTTTTTGCAATTCGGACAATAAGTTTTGTTCATTTTTTATCACCACCCTTTTGAGGTTCATCTTCATGAAATCAGTACTAAATACCATTTACCGTTTACAATAAGCTTTTTGATTTCTATAAGGTAGTTTAAAACAATTTCTTTCTTTAATCCTTCAATCTAAATCGCCTTCTTTCGTAAAGGTTTTAGATTCAATTTAATTATAACACATCAATTTTATTTTTGCCACTATTTGATGGCAAAATGCAGTAGTGTTTAGGATAATTTAATAAAATAGGTCAGAATAATATTGCAAGAGCAATTGCAAGAGGCAGCTTAATAACAAAAGGGACAGGGCTTTTTGTTGTCTTTGTTCAACAAAATTTCGCACATTTTATACAAAATATGTATTGATTTCGTCAAAGTTAACTGCTATATTTTTATTTAAAGCCGAAATCGATTACGTATCAATATAAATCAAAGAAGAAAAGGATGATTAAGATGAAGTACACAATAAAAGACATAGCAAAGATAACTGGTTATTCTGTTGCAACTATTTCAAGGGTTTTGAGCGGCAAAGAAGGAGTAAGTGAGGAAAAAAGAAAAGAAATCTTAAAAATCATAGATCAGCTTGGATATATCCCAAATCAGAGTGCAAGAAGACTTAGAAGCAAAGAAACTAAAAATATTCTTGTAATGATACCTGATATAGAGAACTACTTTTACAACAAGTTAATAAAAGGTATTGAGACAGAGGCACGTGAAAAAGGATATAATATAATTCTTGGTGATTTTTCAAATTCTCAAGAAATTGAAGAAGAATATTACAGAATGATGAAGGGGCAGTTAGCAGATGGAATCTTGATTGTTGGAAGTATGAGCCAGCCACAGAGGATTGTTGAAATATCCAGACAGTTTCCTATGGTTGTGATTTCTGACTATTTTTCTGACGAACTTATCACTGTGTGTATTGACAATTTCAAAGCTGCATATGATGCTACAGTTTTTTTATATAAATGTGGTTACCGAAAAATTGCAAAGATAACAGGAAAAATTGGAGCAATACTATCTCAAGATAGATTAAGAGGCTACAAAATGGCTCTTGAGAATTTGGGGTTAGATGTTGATGAGAGATATATAAAATATGGTGATTTTAAGTATGAAACTGGTTACAAACTTGCAAAAGAACTTTTAAGTGTAAAACCTTTTCCTGATGCTATCTTTTGTTCGAACGATGAAATGGCTATTGGTGCATGTGATGCAGCAAAAGAACTTGGTTTTTCGATTCCTGACCATCTTGGTATTATGGGCTTTGATAATATTGAACTCTCTTCAATGGTAACACCTAAAATTACTACTGTTCATCAACCAAGATATGAAATGGGAAAGTTGGCTGCACAACTTTTGATAAATATTTTGTCTGGAGAAGAAATTTCAAAAGGCAAATATATCCTCGATACTTCAATAATTCCAAGAGAATCAACCAGAAATGCAAATATGACAAAATAATAGAGTTTTTTTAAAAACCTATTGACAAATTGAACAAGATATAATATATTTTATTTAGCGTAAACGATTACGTCAATCATTAAAAATAATTGCCTGGTCAAAAAATGTTTTGAATTAGACCAGGCACGAAAACGATATTATCCCATATTATGGGATAATATACAACTCCCAATTTATATTATATCATAAATTTACTAAAAGGAGGTATTTTTAAATGAAAAGGTTTATTGCTATTGTAACTTTAATTATCTTCTGTGCAGGTTTATTTTTAGCATTTGGTCTTACTAATTCTAATGCTGCTTCTAAGAAGCAGGTCACAATCACTTATGTGCGTGGCAAGGACGAAACTCACGCAACAGAAAAGATTATTCAAGAGTTTATGAAGAAAAATCCCGACATCAAGGTTATTTACAAAGAAAACCCGTCTGACACAGGTCAAAATCATGACCAGCTTGTAACAGTACTGAGTGCTGGTGGTTCTGATATTGATGTGTTTGATATGGATGTTATCTGGCCAGCTGAGTTTGCTCAGGCAGGCTACACACTTCCTCTTGACAGGTTTATAAAGCGCGACAAGATTAATCTCAACGACTACATTAAAGGGACAATTGATGCTGCGAGGTTCAAAGGTCAGATGTGGGCATTTCCAAGGTTTATTGATGCTGGTCTTCTGTATTACAGAAAAGATATTGTTCCCCAAAATGAACTTCCAAAAACATGGGATGATTTAATTAAGGTTGCTAAAAAGTACAAAGGTAAAAATGGCACAAAGTACGGATTTTTAATGCAGGCAAAACAGTACGAAGGTCTTGTTTGTGATGCTATAGAATATATTGCATCTTATGGTGGAAGAGTTGTAGATGAGAGTGGCAACATTGTAGTAAATAACCAGGGTACAATTGATGGGCTTAATATGATGAGAAAGGTCATAACAGCTAATATTGTTCCGCCAAACATTAACACTTTCACAGAGGTTGAAACACATACAGCTTTCATAAATGGTCTTTCTGTCTTTGCAAGAAACTGGCCATATATGTGGGCAATGGTTAACAGTCCACAATCAAAAGTTAAAGGTAAGGTTGGTATCCTGCCTCTTCCAAAAGGTTCAAAAGGCTCAGCTGCATGTCTTGGTGGCTGGATGGTGGGTATAAATAAATACTCCAAAAATCCTGAGGCTTCATGGAGGCTTTTAAAGTTCCTTGTTCAAAAAGAAGGTCAAAAACTTATGGCTATTTACAATGGAAATGTTCCGGTGTACAAACCACTTTTCAATGACAAGGATGTAATCAAGGCAAATCCACTTATTGGAGACAAGAAGTTTGTTGAAGCAATTTTAGCAGCTGTACCAAGACCAGTTTCACCAGTTTACCCAAAGATTTCAGATGTTATGCAGATTGAACTTTCAAACATTGTAAATGGAAAGAAAGATGTAAAAACAGCTGTTCTTGATATGGATAAGAAATTAAAAGAAGTTGTCAAGAGTTCAAAGTAATTCTAATAATAATTCCATTGGCAGGTTCAAGAAAATCTTGAGCCTGCCAATCAAGTTTAAAGGGGAGGGAAAAGATGGACAGGAATGAAAGACTGTTTGGATATTTATTCTTACTGCCTGCAGTTTTGATATTTATTTTTGTTGCTGTTATTCCACTTATACAGGTATTTGTGTTTAGCTTGTTTGATATTCAGCTCAATAACCCTACAAAGAGTGAGGTTTCACTTTCTTACAAAATAGATGTTGAAAACTTTGCTAATACTCAGTTTACAGCAAGTTCAATTCTTGAAAGCTTAAACCCTGATTCTTTAAACAATAAACAAAAGACAGTAATAAAAGAAATTAAATCTTCGATGATGCTTATGCAAAAAAGCATTTTTAACAACAAAGAAAGAATAGAAAGATTAAATAAAGTAAATGATTTACTCAACAGTTTTAAACCTGTTACTGCAGATTTAAAATATTTACCAGTTTCAAACAGAGAAGTAAACCAGTATAACATGTATGCTAAAAAAATTATAAGTCTTGCAGATGATTTGCCGAATACTCAGGAAGCAGCCGATTTAAAACAGGCACTTTTAGCATTTGATCAGGTTATAGTAAAACCAAACTTTGTTGGGCTTAAAAACTACAGTTACTATTTGAAAGATTCAAGACTTTTGTCAGCTACATTAAATACTCTTTTGTTTACAGTTGTAACAGTGTTTTTTGAACTTGTATTTGGTCTGCTGCTTGCAGTTGTTATGCACAAAGTAACAAACTTAAAAAATGTTTTTAAAAGCATTGTTCTTTTGCCATGGGCAATTCCAACAGTTATATCAGCTTTGATGTGGAAATTTATGTATGATGGGCAGGTTGGAATTCTTGCAAAGTTTTTTGCAGACATTGGAATTATTAAAACTGCGGCAGATCTTTTATCGAGTACTGGCAATGCCATGATAGCTGCAATGACAGCTGATATTTGGAAAACAACACCTTATATTGCAATTTTGCTTGTTGCTGGGCTTCAAACAATTCCGGAATCGCTTTATGAAGCAGCAAAAGTTGATGGTGCAAATGCAGTATATCAATTTTTTAGGATTACGCTACCTATGTTAAAACCCACAATATTGGTTGCACTTCTTTTTAGAACCTTGGATGCATTTAGAGTATTTGACCTGATTTATGTTTTGACTGGTGGTGGACCTGCAAACTCAACAGAGACTGTCTCAGTCTATACTTATAAAACTCTGTTTAACCAGCTTGATTTTGGACGGGGTTCAACATTAGCAGTGTTGATATTTATAATGGTGACAATTATCAGCTTTATCTATATAAAAATTCTTGGTGCAGAAGTATTTTCACATCAAAAGAGGTGAGAAAGTAAAATGAAGAAAAAAAAGAAGCTGACAGGCGAAAAAATAGCAAAAATTGTAATGAATTTGATAATTATATTTGCTTTGATTGTAATTTTGTTTCCATTTTATTGGTTGTTTCTTACCTCTATAAGACCAAAAAGCGAAATATTCAATGTTTCCTCACTCATAACACTAAAGCCTCATATTGGCAATTACAAGATGGTGTTTACTGAAAGACCCTTTGCAAGATATATTTTAAACAGCTTTGTAATAGGACTTGAAACAACAATTATTTCAATTGTAATTGCCTGCTTTGCAGCATATGCAATTGCAAAAACAAATATCTCACCGAAGATAAAAAATATTGTTTTGAGTCTATCATTAGCTGTTTCTATGTTTCCGCAGATAACAATTGTATCGCCTATATATGTTATGGTGAAAAACCTTGGACTTAGAAACAGCTTTTTTGGGCTTTTAATCCCATACACCACATTTTCACTGCCACTTGCAATATGGTATCTGACAACATTTTATCAAGGTGTATCTCATGAAATTGATGAAGCAGCAAAGATTGACGGGTGCAACACATTTCAGATTTTTTATAAAATTATAACTCCGCTTATAGCACCAGGGATATTCACTGCAGCAATTTTGATTTTTATATCTGCATGGAATGAGTTTTTGTTTGCACTTGTTATCAACACAGACGATATCTGGAGAACAGTATCTGTTGGGATTGTAATGTTCCAGGGAAGGTTCACAATTCCATGGGATGAAATTTCAGCTGCTGCAATAGTTGTTATGATTCCACTTGTAATTATGGTATTTGTGTTCCAGCAAAGAATTGTATCTGGTCTTACTGCTGGTGCTGTGAAAGAATAAATTATGTATCAGGGCTGTCTGAGATGGATTTTATCTCCATTGTTAGATGGCTCTGTTTTTCATGATGTTTAGCATTCAGGAGGGATATAAAGTTGTCTGTAGATTTAAAAAAATTTAGAAAGTTACTTTCAACATTACCAGGAAAAATTTCTCTTTTAATATTTTCTGTAATTTTGATTTTGGTTTTTGCAATAGATATTTTTGCTGTAACACTTTCTACATCTACACTGAGACAAAATCTTCAAAACAGTATTTCAACTTCTACTTTTCAGTCGGGGAAATACTTTGATCAAATACTGGAGCGTGCAAAAGATTTATCTTTTCAGCTTGCTACAAATGAGACTATACAAAAATATTTGAATGTGCAAAGAACAAGTAAAGATGATTATGAAAAATTGGAGTGGAAAAAGAATGCTCAAAGAGCTTTGTTGAGCATTGTTTCTGCAAACAAGTTTTTATCAGGGATTTATATTTTGATTGATAAGGAATCGTCATTAGGATACCCTACATTGAGTTTTGAGAATCTTGACTTTAAAAATCTTATGAGCAGCAGTTGGGCAAAATTAGCATTTGAAAGTGAACAGGGGTTTATATGGTGTTCTGATCATAACCAGCATTTTAATGATATTTTAAAAGAGGTGGGTTCTGATATAAGAGAATATGCTACATCAGTTGTAAGGGTTTTGTATGATTCTTCAAGTGGTAACAGAGCTGGACTAATAGTTGTTGATATTGGAAAAGATATTTTTGATGGAATGCTTTCGAATATAAAAGTTACCAAAAATAGCACATCTTTTGTTGTTACGCCAGATGCAAGTATTATTTTTCCAAACAACCTAAATGATAAGTTGAAGAAAAATTTAAAGATACTGAGTAACATTTTATTACAAAAAGCTAATAAAAAAGAGATTGATAATTTTGAGATAAATCTTTCAGGAAAATGGCTTGTGAGTTATTCAAAAAGTCCTGATAGCGGTTATTTGTATGTTTCGCTTGTACCTGTCAGTGATATTAATTCTAAAATTGCAAAATTACAGATTTTTATAGTCTTAGCAAGTTTGGTATTTGGTATTTTGGGGATTATCTTAGGGCTTGTTATAACGCTCAGGATAACCAGCAATATAAAAATACTTCTTGATTCGATGAGCACAGCAGCAAAAGGAGATTTAACTATTACAGCAAAGGTTAACACCAATGATGAAATAGGTATGCTTTCAGAAGGATTTAACAGCATGGTGCAGCAGCTAAAAGAGCTTATTATGAAAATCAAAGAACTTTCAGAGAGAGTTAATAAATCAATATCAGTAATTGCAGGAGTTGCTGCTGAAACTGCAGCTGCATCGCAGGAGATTACCAAAGCAGTTTCAGAGATTGCCGAGGGTGCATCCCAGCAGGCAGGTGAAGCTACAGCAATTTCTCAGCAAATGTCAGAGTTTTCAAATGAAATTGGCAATATGGCAAATGATTTTAAGAATATGAATAAAATTTCAGAAAACGTACTGGTTCAGGCTAACGAGGGATTTTCAGCGATTGAAACGTTGTATCAGGTTGCAAAAAAGTCACAGGATACTACAAAAAACATGATTGTAAATGTTAGAGAACTTATAGGGTGGGCTGAGAAAATAGGAAAAATAATGAATCTTCTTTCAAGCATTTCTGAACAAACAAAACTTTTAGCCTTGAATGCTGCAATTGAAGCGGCAAAAGCAGGCGAAACTGGTAAAGGATTTTCTATTGTTGCAGCAGAGATCAGAAAACTTGCTCAACAGTCAAGAGAATCGACAAAAGATGTTGAAGATATTGTAAAAAATATTCTTTCAAAAGCAAAGTTTTCTGATAAAGTTATGGCTGATGTTGAAAGTTTAATAAAACTTCAGGAGAATGCACTTGAAAATGTTCAGATTACTTTTAAATCAATGCGTGATACCATTTCAGAACTTTACGAGAATATGAAAAAGTCTTTAACGATATTAGAAGAGATAGAGTGCAAAAAGGATAAGATTTTCAGTAGTGTAGAAAGCATTTCAGCAGTTACAGAGCAAACAGCTGCATCAGCCGAAGAAGTATCAGCTGCAACTGAACAGCAACTTGCTTCAATAGAAGAACTTAAAAATATGATAGATGAAATTAGAAAATTATCAGCTGAGCTTGATATGACAACATCACGTTTTATAACTGAGAATTAGAGTATTTTTTATACTTGAAAAATTCATGGTTCATTATTAGCTGTAGACGAAATTGGAGACTTTATCTATTGAGATTTCTGGCATAGAAGAAATTATTTATAAGGATGAAATAGAAGAAACAAAAAGTACTGCAGAACAAGTATGATTTGACATTATCCAAACAAAGGCGTTTTGGGGGAGACTATAAGTAATTTTGTGTAAAGTATAAGGACCTCCTTCTTGGTAAGAATCAGAATATAAACAAAAATATCCAAGAAGGAGGTTTTTTGTTATGGAAAATGTTTTAACAAAAGAGTAGCTCTTAGAGTTTATAAGAAAAAACAATATTCAGAGTGTGAGTGATATTTACGAAAGCTTAAAAGACTTGTTTAAGAGTGTACTTCAAAGCTTTTTAGAAGCAGAGATTGAAGAAACTCTGGGTTATGAAAAGTATGACGTTAAGAACAAACAAACTACTAACTCTCGAAACGGATATACTCAGAAGACTGTAAAAACAAAATTTGGAGAGATGGAAATTGATATACCAAGAGACAGAGAAGGCGAATTTGAACCCAAGATAATTCCCAAATATAAAAGAGATATCTCTGAAATTGAAGATAAAATAATAGCTTTATATTCCTGAGCAATAGCAACACGAGACATTCATGAGCAAATAAAAGATATTTATGGTATTGAAGTATCTGCTGAGATGGTAAGCAAAATTACAGAAAAAATAATACCAGAAATAAGAGAGTGGCAAAACAGACCGTTAGAAAAGATATATCCGTTTATCTTTATGGATGCAATTCATTACAAGATAAAAGATGAAGGCAGGATTGTAAACAAAGCTGCTTACGTTGTTTTAGGAATTAACATTGAGGGATATAAGGATGTTTTAGGGATATGGATTGGAGAAAGTGAAAGCTCTAAATTCTGGTTGGGTGTTTTGAATGACCTGAAAACAAGAGGAGTAGAAGAGGTATTACTGTTTTGTGTTGATGACCTTACTGGTTTAAAAGAGGCAATAGAAGCAGTGTTCCCAAAAAGCGATATTCAAAGGTGTATTATTCATCAGTCAAGTCAATTCATTCAAATATGTTTCATACAAGCATATAAAAGAATTTTCAAAGGATTTTAAAAAAGTATATCAGGCAACTAATGAAGAAGAAGCACTGGAAAATTTTTATCAGGTAAAAGAAAAATGGGGGAAACAGTATCCTTATGCGTTCAGGAGTTGGGAAAGCAATTGGGATTCACTGACTTCGTTTTTTAAGTTTCCCCCAGAAATAAGGAAGATAATTTATACAACAAACATCATAGAAGGAGTTCACAGACAATTTAGAAAAGTGACAAAGACAAAATCAGTATTTTCAAACGATACAGCGTTAGAGAAGATGCTTTATCTTGCAACAAAAAATGTTGTAAGAAAGTGGACACAGAGGTACAGAAATTGGGATATAATATTAAATCAGCTTTTGATAATGTATCCAGAACGTTTAAGTGGATATATAAATTAATAACAAACTTCAGTTCGCTTTTAGATTGCTTCCATGGAAGCAATCTAAAACAAATTAAATTAGAATCAGAAAAATCAGAGCAATATATCCCAGTATCAAATTTTGTCCAGCTTTTAAAAAATTTATGCATAAAAATTTTTAAAATGGTAATACTAAAAAATAGAAGGTAGACAGGATTATCTTGAATGATTTCTTACCAAGAGGGATGGTTCAATTTAAATACACAAAATTATTTACAGACCCGAATTTTTCTTGTTTGTTTCCACTTTTCTATTGAGTTTAGCTTCCTTCTCATATTTCTAAATTTCCAGTACTCTTTTTCATCGAGAAATAGACTTCCCCAAAGGTAAATTGTAGGGATAGGGAGTTCTTGGACTCCATAGAAATCTTTTAAGAATACTTCTTTTATTTCGTTGAAACTATAAATAGTAAAGAGTTTTTCAATATGTCCCCAATCACCTTTTGCTAATACTGTCTTTATTATTAATTCTTTGTGTTTTTCTGTATCTAGCATTTCAAAGTTGTAATTTTTGAACAAGATTATAAAATCCTCTGGAAGTTTCACAGTAGCATACCTCTTTTCTTCATATATTTTTCAATTGCTGCTTTAGCTTGCCGGGTTAAAAACATTTCTATTTCATCTACTTTTGGTGCTGTACCAATTATAGAGATTAGTGCTGTTTCTTTATCAATTAAATCTTCTGTATACATAAGCTGTTCTAAAAATAATTTTTTAGAAAAAACTGGCTTTCCCTCTATGACAAATTTCTGAGGTGCTTTTTCTAAAATATATTCTAAATTTACAATACCGTTTTTGAGCAAAAAATACAAGTCAATATAATCTCTAAATGTTGGTCGTCTACCAATGGTGTATGCCTTCATCAAAGCAATTTCTTTAGGAGATGCTAAATTGATTCCTTTTAAACGAATGTCTATTTTATCACCTTGGACTAATGGCTCGATCAAAGGGAAGGGATATGCAATTAAAATTATCTTTACTCCACATATAGTTGAAGTCATTTGGTCAATTTGCTTTATAATAATATTTACATCTTTCATCTTTTCTGGGAAACAACTTGGTTAAGATGTTGTAAATATATTCAAATTCTATTCTTTCACTAACTTCTTTTTGAAAAAAATCCAAATCATATGACTTTCTATGGCAAAGTTGCAATGCTAATGCAGTGCCGCCTGCAAGGTAGAATTTTTCCGCTAAATTGCTTTTAGCAATATTTCTACATATTTCATATCCTATTGGGTCTAATATTTCAACATCCATCATTACACATGGCTCCTTTTTCTTTTTCCTCCTGTTAACCATTATAACATAACCATAGAAAGGAATTTAGTCAGTTTGAATTTAACTTTTGTTTCTCCTCACTATTTTCGCACATTTTTTCGCTGTGGTAAATATCTTTACACCTATTCGAGTTGTAGTAATGAGATGTTGCTTGTATACTCTTTTTCTTTATGGTATAATTTTAAACAGAAGAAAAACTATAGATAGAAAGAAATTATTTATAAGGATGAAGTAGATGGAACAGAAAGTACCGCATAACCAGTATGATTTGACATTCAAAAGATTATTTCAGTTCAAGGAAGTATTTTTAAACTTTTTGAGGAGCAATATAAATAGAGAATGGGTAAATAGAATAGATGCTGAGAGTTTAGAGTTTGTTGACAGGAGTTTTATTAAGGACGAGTTTGTAGAAAAAGAAGCAGATGTCATATATAGAGCAAGATTAGAAGATACGGACATATACTTTTATGTGTTAATAGAACCACAATCCACAGCAGACAAAAGTATGCCGAGAAGATTGTTTGAGTATATGAGCTTGGTGTGGAAAAGACACATGGAAGAGAAGGCAGACGAGTTGTTTCCACCGATTATTCCTATAGTGCTGTACAATGGAAGAAGCAGCTGGAATATACCGACCCAGATATTTAAAGGCTTTGATATATTCAAGGATGACATGTTTAACTATATTCTGGTTGATGTAAACAGGCTTGATGATGAGAGGCTAAAAAGCAGGTTAGACCTTTTAAGTATTATTCTGTATTTAGAAAAGTCAAGAAGAAATGCAGAGGAGTTTATTGTAAAGCTTAGAGAAGTGTCAGAATATGTTTGTAAGTTACCACAGGTGCAGTTAAAAGTGTTTTGTTCATGGCTGCTCAGGATAGTAAAGCCGCAGGTGAGAGAGGAGATGAAAAGCAGGATAGATGAACTGTTAGAGAAGGTAGAAGCTGAGGGGGTGGAAGATGTGGGTGAGTTTATATTCAATGTTCAGCAGTTGATACAGGAGTATTACAAAGAGGCAGAAGAAAAAGGCAAAGAAAAGGGCTATGAGGAAGGTATACAGGAAGGTATACAGCGGAAAGAAGAGGAAATTGTGAGAAGGCTTATTCAAAAAGGTTTTGATGATAATTTTATAGCTGAAGCAACTGGAGTTGAGATTGAGAGGATAAAGAAGATAAGAGAAGGGTATACGAAATATTCTTAATTTTGCTTTGCAATTTTCAAATATCTGTGTTATAATAAAAGCAACAAATTCAAACATTCTCCAAAACAAAGGCGTTTTGGGGCGAAAGCTTCAAAGCGCCTTTAATTTTTTTGTAAAACTTTTTTCAGGGGGGTTTTGCAAGATGCAGGTTGTATTGACTATCTTGGCTGCGCTTGTGCTACCGACTGTATTTTCCATTCTGATTTTAAAAATTTTTGTTGACAAGACACTTTCTATTTTGCAGGGCAAGAACAACCTCAACGCATTTGAAAAGCTCTTTTTGACACCTGTGAAAGACTGGGTAACATCTTTTCAGGATTTTCTAAGTGATATATTTAAAGAAATTGATCTTGCATACAACAAGATTTTATCAGTTGCTTATGACATCGAAACGAGTGCAGAAAAGAACCAGCAGCAATCCAATCTTGTGCTTTCAAACAGCAAGGACATTCAAGATTCTATATCAGGGCTTCTGGTAGCCTTGAAGCTTGTGCTTGAGCACATTGAAAGTGCCTATGCAAATATCTCAAGCCTTGAAGAATTCATGGCTCATTTCAAAGAAAAGAACCAGAACATTCAAGAAGACATTCAAAAGCTGCTTGCAGAGGTTTCAAGTGATTTGGAAAATATGGTTTTAGAAAATACGGCACACACCCAGAAGATGGCAGACCAAATAACAAAGCTCAAGGCTGTTTTCAAAAAAGTAGAAGATTTTCTTGACACAATTGTGAAAATTTCAGAGCAGATAAACATCCTTGCACTGAACGCTTCTATTGAATCTGCAAAGCTTGAAAGTGTGCTTGGCGAGAATTTCAAAACAGGCTTTCATGTTATTGCTGACCAAATCCGAAGGCTTTCAAATGATACAAAATCAACTGCAGACGAGATTGGAGACTTTATCATTGAGATTTCTGGCATAGTTGATGGAATTTCAAGTCTCAGCGAGAAGAGCAAGGACATAATATCAGCACAAGTAGAGTATGGCAAAACTACTTTCCAGAAACTAAATCAGGTTTCACAGCTTGTTGACTACATAAACAAGAAGATTTCCCAGGCATCAGAAAAGCTTTCGGTCCAGTACTTTATTGTGAATGACCTTAAGCACTATGTATCAAGACTTGAAAATGACTACATCGCTGTCGATAGGAGCACCAGCAGAATTTTGAGCTCTGTTGAGGTGAGCCAAAAAACTGCAGCAAGGCTTATGCGGCTTATGAACAGGCTTGTTGACATGTGCAGGGAGTTTGAATCTGTCAGAAATGACATTTCAGCAAAGATCACAAAGAGAGTAGAGATAGAGGTAAACCAGCAGCGTGTTGCAGAGGCTATTGAGACCATGGAAAATGAGGTGATTCCGCAACTTGTTTTAAGCTGGCAGAAAGAGCAGCATCACAAAGAGGTTATAGACCAGAGTCTTCAAAAGTTTTCTAATATATTTGAGGCTCTGTGGACAAACAACCCTGATGGAACGTTCATCTACTCAAATCCGCCAGAGGGCATAGAAAACGCAAAAGTCAGAGAGTGGTTCACAAAGGCAATGGCAGGTCACACATATGTATCTTCAGCTTACATCTCAGCTATTACAAAAAACTACTGCATCACAGTTTCTCTGCCTGTATATGACGGCTTTGGCAAACTTTTGGGAGTGATAGGTGCTGATATAAAGCTCTCAATGTGAGATGTTAGCAAATAGGTTTTTAAGGTTTACACTAATCATGTAAGTGGCAAGATGTTGCTTGTATGCTCTTTTTCTTTATGGTATAATTTTAAACAGAAGAAAAACTATAGATAGAAAGAAATTATTTATAAGGATGAAGTAGATGGAACAGAAAGTACCGCATAACCAGTATGATTTGACATTCAAAAGATTATTTCAGTTCAAGGAAGTATTTTTAAACTTTTTGAGGAGCAATATAAATAGAGAATGGGTAAATAGAATAGATGCTGAGAGTTTAGAGTTTGTTGACAGGAGTTTTATTAAGGACGAGTTTGTAGAAAAAGAAGCAGATGTCATATATAGAGCAAGATTAGAAGATACGGACATATACTTTTATGTGTTAATAGAACCACAATCCACAGCAGACAAAAGTATGCCGAGAAGATTGTTTGAGTATATGAGCTTGGTGTGGAAAAGACACATGGAAGAGAAGGCAGACGAGTTGTTTCCACCGATTATTCCTATAGTGCTGTACAATGGAAGAAGCAGCTGGAATATACCGACCCAGATATTTAAAGGCTTTGATATATTCAAGGATGACATGTTTAACTATATTCTGGTTGATGTAAACAGGCTTGATGATGAGAGGCTAAAAAGCAGGTTAGACCTTTTAAGTATTATTCTGTATTTAGAAAAGTCAAGAAGAAATGCAGAGGAGTTTATTGTAAAGCTTAGAGAAGTGTCAGAATATGTTTGTAAGTTACCACAGGTGCAGTTAAAAGTGTTTTGTTCATGGCTGCTCAGGATAGTAAAGCCGCAGGTGAGAGAGGAGATGAAAAGCAGGATAGATGAACTGTTAGAGAAGGTAGAAGCTGAGGGGGTGGAAGATGTGGGTGAGTTTATATTCAATGTTCAGCAGCTGATACAGGAGTATTACAAAGAGGCAGAAGAAAAAGGCAAAGAAAAGGGCTATGAGGAAGGCATACAGGAAGGCATACAGAAAGGTATACAGCGGAAAGAAGAGGAAATTGTGAGAAGGCTTATTCAAAAAGGTTTTGATGATAATTTTATAGCTGAAGCAACTGGAGTTGAGATTGAGAGGATAAAGAAGATAAGAGAAGGGTATACGAAATATTCTTAATTTTGCTTTGCAATTTTCAAATATCTGTGTTATAATAAAAGCAACAAATTCAAACATTCTCCAAAACAAAGGCGTTTTGGGGCGAAAGCTTCAAAACGCCTTTAATTTTTGTAAATTTCCATGGCTGTATATGATACCTTAAGATAAGCTTTTGGTTGTAATAGGTGCTGATATTAAGCTTTCTATGTGAAATGTTAACAAACAAGTTTGTTAAGTTTGATGTAGAAAATTAAAATAAAACTATTAAAATTATTTCCATGTGTTTTTTGTTAAAAAATTCACCATACAGACAGACTTAATGCAGGTGGTAAAAGGAGCTGAAGAAAAATGAAAAAGATTTGTTTTACAGAGACAGTTTTAAGAGATGCTCAGCAATCACTGATTGCAACAAGGATGTCTTACCAAGATTTTGAAGGTATTTTAGAAAAGATTGATGAGGCGGGGTATTATTCGATTGAGTGTTGGGGCGGTGCAACATTTGACTCGTGTCTGAGGTATCTTGGCGAAGATCCATGGGAGCGCTTGAGAAAAATAAAGTCAAAGGTGAAAAATACAAAACTTCAGATGCTTCTTCGTGGTCAAAACCTTTTGGGTTACAGACACTATCCAGATGATGTTGTAAGGATGTTTGTTCGAAAATCTATCGAAAATGGAATGGATATAATAAGGATATTTGATGCGCTGAATGACCTTCGAAACATCGAAGTTGCGGTTGATGAGACAATCAAAGCAGGCGGTCCATGCCCAGGGCACAATTGTTTATACCATAAGCCCCATCCATAACCTTGAGATGTATGTGAAGATTGGTAGAGAACTTGAGAGTGTGGGTGTTCATTCCATCTGTATAAAAGACATGGCAGGTATTATGAGCCCAAAAGAGGCGTACGAGCTTGTAAAGGCTTTAAAAGAAAATGTAAAGGTGCCAGTTTTCCTTTGGCAGCACGCGTTTCACAGGTTGTGGGTCAAAAAGAAAATCCTTCAAACTTTCTTTTGATGCATGTAATGGGACCAAACGTTGCAGGAGTTATTGGTTCTGCTGTTGCAGCAGGTGTGCTGTTGACTTTGTTCAGGTAGTAGTCTTTAAATAAATATATCTATAAAGCCCTGTAGGAGGGAAGGACCTTTTACAGGGCTTTTGTTTGTTAATATAAAATTAGGTTAAACAACTGCAAAAATTTAAGATGATTTTTGAAATACTTTTATTATACAACTTTTAGTAAATTCCGACTAATTTTTTGTCTAACAGTATATAAAAAGTGACTTATTATTGTATTGTCAGGTAAAATAAGATATAATCAAAATTAACATACAAAATAAAAAAGGGTGGGAGATCTTGTGAAAAAAGAACGAAAAACCCAGTCAAAAAACAAGAGAGACTTCAAAGAACTATTTTTATCTTTTTTGAAGAGTGGTAAACTTGCAAAAAGATTTGCACTGCTTATAGCATGCATAGTTATTGTTCCAATAGTCATAATTGATATTTTGTCAATTACTATGTCTGTAAATTCAGTTATCAGTGAGAGCAAAAAGTCATATCTTGCTGCAACAGATTCTACTGCAAGGTATTTTCAGCTTGCAATAAAAACTGCTCAAAATAATGCAACTCAGCTCATGTCAAACGAACTTATTCAAAGGTATTATTCTGAAAGCAAACAGGCTGCTTTAGAAGATTATGAAAAAATTACATTACAAACAGATGCTCAGAAAGCATTGCAGAATATTTTAATTTCAAATAACATGATTGCGGGTATATACATATTGATAAATAAAGAAAAATCGTTATTTAATCTTTCTTTGGTTTTTGATATTGATTATTCAAAAATAAAGAATACATGGTGGTATAAAAAAATTATTGATGCGGGTGGTCCTACTTTAATAGAAGCCCATGATAAGGAATTTGATGAGATAGCGCAGAAGAATAATGCGAATATACCGGAATATGCTTTTTGTATAGGACTTCCATTCAAAGATATTTCAACAAATGAGACGCTTGGTGTAATGCTTTTAGATGTAAGCAAGAGTTGGCTCAGAGATCAACTTCAGGATACCCAAATATCACAGCAAGGTGGGTTTATGCTTGCTGTATCAACTCAGGGGAAAATAGTGCTTCCAACAGAATGGGAAAATAACTTCAAGGATATTCCAAATATTAACACTGAGTTTGTAAGAGAAGTTATCTCCAATATAAAAGCTGAAAAGGTTTCTGGAGCAATTGAAACTATATATTCTAAGCAGCCATACCTTATAACGTATTCACTTATACCAGATACTCCATGGGCTGTTGTTGGTATGATACCACTTACAAAGCTTATTTCAAGTGCAAGGAAGCTGGAGGTATTATCAATCATACTTACTATAATATTTACATTGATTGCTCTTGTAGTTGGAATCTTTTTTGCTCTTAGAATTGTGAAAGATATAGAGAAGATAACAAAGGCATTTGAGGTTGCAGAAAAAGGTGATTTGACAGTAAGTCTTGATATAAAACGAGATGACGAAATCGGTTTGATGGCTCACAGTTTTAATAACATGACTAAAAATATCAAACAGCTTATCGAGAAAGGTGTAAATCTTAGCAGCGAAGTAACATCCGCAATTTCAACCCTTTCAACAGTGGCAGGGGAAACTGCTGCAGCATCTAATGAAGTTGCAAAGGCAATTTCTGAGATTGCAGAAGGTGCATCCAACCAGGCAAAAGAAGCTACAAGCGTTGTTGAGGTTGTTTCACGTTTCGGTGATAAAATAGAAACTATTGTTGAATCATCAAGCGAAATGGAAAAACTAACCAAAGATGTATCTGAACTTTCTGAGAAGGGTGAAAGTGTTGTGGAGGTATTGAACAATGTATCGCAGGATACGGTTAATATAACAAGTACAATGATAAACACAATCAACCAGCTTGCAGAGTATTCAAGATCTATTGGCAAGATTATTCAGGTACTATCAAGTATTTCAGAGCAGACAAAACTTTTAGCTCTCAATGCATCAATTGAGGCTGCAAAAGCAGGAGAGGCAGGAAGAGGGTTTGCAGTTGTTGCAAGCGAAATTAGAAAGCTTGCTGATCAGTCAAAAGAGTCAACAAGAGAAGTTGAAGAGATGATTAAAAGAATTGTGAACCAGACTAAAGCTGCTCAGGATGTTGCTGATAAAGTAGAAGATGTTATTGAAAAGCAAAATATTGCAGTAAAAGATGTTGCTCAGGCTTTTGTTAGCATAAAAGAGGCAATGAGTAATGTTATAGAAGGAATTGATAACATTAACGAATCTATTCAGGCTATAGATAAAGAAAAGGATGTAATAATCAAAAGTGTTGAAAATATCTCAGCAATTTCTGAAGAGACTGCTGCATCTTCAGAAGAGGTTTCTGCATCAACCCAGGAGCAGCTTGCTGCAATTGAAGAACTTCGTGCCATGGCAGAAAGCCTTAACAAACTTGCACAGGATTTGAAAGATGCTATGCAGGTTTTCAAAGTGTAATAAAATTGTTTCACTAATTTTACAGTTTGGTTACAGATGAGGGAAAGCTATTGACTATTAAAAGACCGCTTGATAAAATTTTAGCTGTAAGTGATGAGGCTATATAAAAGGTAATAGTCTCATCACTAAAAAATCATACAAGGAGGTTTGGTGAGTAGTTATGAAAAGATTTAAAAGACTCATCGCTATCGTAACAGTATTGCTTTTTGCTCTCTCAATAATTGCGCCTGCGTTTGCACAGGACGAAACTACAACAGAACAGACAAGTTCTGTGTATGACCAGGCAGCAAAGATTCTCCAAGACAAAGGTATTTTAAAAGGTAATGAGCAAGGCGACCTGATGCTCGATAAGGAACTTACAAGAGCAGAGATTTTGGCAATGATCATCAGAGCAACAGGTCAAGAAGATGTTGTAAAAGACTATGTATATGCTGAGCAATCCTTCAGCGATGTTCCAAACACACATTGGGCATTTGCATATGTTGAGGCAGGTAAAGACCTCGGTATTGTAAATGGTTATCCGGATGGAACATTCAAGCCAGACAGAAAAGTCAAATTTGAAGAGCTCTGTAAAATGCTTGTTGCTGCAAAAGGTGAGAGCCCAGCAGCAGGAAAATGGCCTCTCAACTATGTAAGAAAAGCTCTTGAACTTGGATTCTTCAATGGGATTGAAGATGAAGTTGGAATTGGAGATGTTGTAATCAGAGGTCAAGCAGCAGTTGCATTTGCAAATGCATTCTTCCCACCTGAGAAGACAATAGTTGTTAAGGATGTTAAAGCAGTTGCAAATGACACAATTGAGGTTTATGTTGATGCATACCTCAACAATGAGCCTGCAACACTTGAAGATGGGGATGTAATTCCTCTTGATTTTGAGATTAAAGATGCATCTGATGAAACAAAGACAGTTGCTGTAACATTGATTGATTCTCAGGCATCTGACTTTGGTGCAGGAAAGCTTGTATTAAAGACAGCAGCGCAAACAGAAGGTGCTACTTATAAACTGTATTACAAGGGTAATGATACAGGCAAAACTTTTGTAGCAGTACCAGTACAGCTTCAAGTTGCAAAAGTTGAAGTGCCAAACTTGAAGCAAGTTGTTGTGACATTCAATAGAGATGTAAAAGAAGATGTTGGAACTAATGTTGCAAACTATATTGTTAAAGTAGGCGATAGTACAAAAACTGTTGGAGCAGTGAGATTGAGCAGCGATAAAAAAGTTGCAACATTAATTTTGAGTGATAATTTGGCTAACCAAGATAAAGTTTCTGTGACTATAAAGAAAGATGTTGGATTAACAACTGATTATACACAAACTGTGGGACCAGTGGTAGATTCTGTGGCTCCATCTATAAAGTCTGTTTTTGCTTTAACACCGCAAAAGATTAAGGTTGAATTTAATGAGCCAATTAACAATTATACAGATGTTGCAAAGTATACAATTGATGGAAGTTATTTAGTAAAAGAAGCTAAGAGTTTTGCAGAAGATAAGTCAATAGATCCAAATGTATTAATACTCAATCTTTATTCAGCGCTTTCAGTAGCTAATCATTCAATTACTATAAATGGTGTTACAGATGTAGCTGGATATGGCGTTATTAATCCTACATGGTCGTTTGAAGTAAAAGCTGATACTTCACCAATCGAATTAAAAGCTGCAACAGCAACATTGAGCAAAGTTACCTTGACATTCAACAAGCCCATTGCAAATGCATCTGTGTCACTTTCTAACGGTGAGATTGTAAAAGTTGATGTAGATGGTGAAAATGTAATAATTTATTCTAACAATGATGACTTAACAAAGTGCATACCAATTTCAGGTACTAATGTAACGGTAACTGTAACTGACTATAACGGTCAAAGTGCAAATATTACAAAATATGTAGTACCAACGGTTGACAATGAAAGACCAACTGTTAAATCTGTTGTAGTAGCAGATAGCAAGACAATAAAAATAACATTTAGTGAAGATGTAAGAATTAGTGGTACTATTGTTGTCAAAGATAAAGATGGTAATCAAAAAGTAGTATCCGCTATTGACTGGGATAGAGACAGCAATGGTAATTATATTTATAATACTTTAAAGGTTACACTTGCATCTGATTTACCAGCAGGTAATGTAACTGTGGAAGTAAGTGGTGTTCAAGACAATACACCGCTTAAAAATGCAAGCTTACCTGTAACAGTATCTGCTACATTGGCTGATACAAGTGCTCCATCTGTTCAAGCGATAGTTTACAAAGAAGATCCATCTAATAAGAAGACATATGTATATATTGTGTTTAATAAGACACTTGATGCTACAAGTGCAACAACACTTACAAATTATAAATACCTCGATAGCACGCTTACATTGAAAGAGTTTAGTGGAGCATCCGTATCGCTTATGGCAGGTAATAAGATTGTAAAACTCACAATACCATATGATTCAGCAAATGCATCTGTATGGGGCAAAGTAGCTTATCTACAAATAGTAAATGTTGCAGATACAGCTGGGAATAAATTGACAATTGCAAAAGCCAATAATGAATTTATGGTTGCACAACAAGTAAAAGTTACTGGTGCAAAAGCTGTAGCAACTGACAAAATTGAGGTATATTTAGACGGAATAATTAATGAGTATACAAGATATCCGGGCGACTTTGTAATTTCAGCTGGTCCAGCGACAATAAGCGCTATTGGCTCTGATTGGGATGCAACAAATGAGAAACTTACACTAACTCTCGGTACTTCGATAAATGCTGATGCAACATATACTGTTAATAACGTTAAATATCCATTAACACTCTCACTTAAGAGCAATACAACTATAACGAAGGATTTATTTGGAGATTCAATTGGAATTGCGCTACCGTCATATACAGTTGTGGATGGTATAGCTCCAAGTATTTCCTCAGTTAAAGCGACATATGACAGTGTAACAAATACAACATATGTAACAGTTAATTTCAGTGAGGATGTTAACGTCGGGTCACTAAGTGATGATGTAATCAAAGCACAGTTCAAGGTTTATATTGGTGGAACATTAACTGCACCAGATGGAATTGATAAATCAGATCATACTAAGATAAAGTTTGTATTTAGCAATGTTGACCACAGGTATAAATCAATTAAAGTTGATTATATACCAGACTATAATGCAAACAATCGCGTAAAAGACAGTGCATCAACACCGAATGAACTTGCTCAGACAAGTGTAACAGGAAGTTGGTAATAGGCAAATTGGAATAAAGAAGGGTAGGCAATATATGCCTACCCTTCTTTATTTTGAGGTTTTTATTCATGTATTGGGGTTGCTGTTCTGAATACTGTATTTTAATAGTTAGTTATATAACGAAGAGTGAGGTGAGTATTTAGCCCACCTTTTTTATTTTCACGCATTTCACAATTTTCACATTTCATTAAAATTTGTTTATAAAAATTTAGGCTCTATAATAAATATTGGGGTGGGTAGATAGTAAAAAAATATAGCACTTATTCTGAATGCCTGCTATAATTAAGATTGTTTTTAGGAATAAAAAACACACAAAAGAAAGGAGGCATCCAGAATAAGTGCTTAATCATAATTATATCACTGAACTTTTGAAATCAAAAGATATTGTTCTTAACCAAATAATTGAAAACGAAAAGGAAGTAGAACTGCATATAAGTCAGGTGCAAAAGCCTCATAAATGTCCTATATGTGGGAGCGTTACAAGCAAGATACATGATTATCGTATCCAAAGAGTAAAAGACATACCAATAATAGGTAAGAAAACATATTTAGTTTTAAGAAAAAGAAGATATGTTTGCAAGAAATGTGGAAAGAAGTTTTTTGAACACGTAAATTTTTTGGGCAAACATCAAAGGATGACAAGCAGACTGGCAGCATACATTATAAGTCAGCTTAGCAATTTAAGCAGTATGAAAGAGGTAGCAAGACAGACAAATGTATCAGCTTGGGCAGTTATGAGGTTATTTGACAAGGTAAGTCCTACCCAGAAGATAGAGGAGTTTTCTTTTGAGGCGATATGCATAGATGAATTCAAGGGAAATGCAGGTGGAGCTAAATATCAGTGTATAGTTGTGGATCCTGTGAAAAAACAGATAGTAGAGATTTTAAAAGACAGAAGACAAGATGTTTTGATTGAATATTTTAAGAAACTAAGGGATAGGGAGAGAGTAAAGTATTTCATATGTGATATGTGGATACAGCAAAGATATATTTTAAAAATGCAAAGAAAGTAGCAGACAAATTTCATTTTACAAGGTGGGCATTCAGAATACCCACCCCAACTCTTGACAAAGAACCTAATTAAATGGCAAATAAGACAACTAAAAAAGATGTTTACTTCAAATAAAAATATATTTACAAAAATTTATTCCCTTTGATATAATAAACACATAGAACATATTTTCTTTTATCACAAGAACTTCTACTTTGAAAAATATATTTAGATAAGGTATTTTGAAATTGGAGAGTTAAAATGAGTGCAAATGAAATCTATGAATTCAGAGATCCAGTTCATGGTTTTATTCAAGTTAATGATTTAGAACTGAAAATCATAGATTCTTTTCCATTTCAGAGATTACGCAATATAAAACAGCTGGCATTTTCCCACTCTACGTCTATCATGGAGCAGAACATTCAAGGTTTGGACATTCATTGGGCGTTATGCATCTTGTTACAAAAGCATTCAGGACAGTTGTTGAGAAGACAAATATTTTTGATATTCCTCAAAAAGAATGGTATACTCAGATATTGAGACTTATAGCTTTGATTCATGATATCGGACATGCTCCTTTTTCTCACGCTTCAGAAGAGCTTTTTCCAGATGATTTGAAACATGAAGATTATAGTTGCATGATAGCAACTCAAACAGAGATAGGAGATTATATTCATGAGATAGGAGAGAGATTCAAAAAACTCTACAGTAAAGACTATGATATTACTCCTGAGCTGATTTGTTCTATATACAAAGGAGAAAATATAGAAAATCCTGATTTCATGTTTCTAAGAAAGTTTATGGACAGTGAATTAGACTGTGACAAGATGGATTATCTTTTACGGGATTCACTTTACTGTGGAGTAAGCTATGGAAAGTTTGATTTGGAAAGGTTAATAAACACTCTTACCATTTGGAAAAATGATGAAGGTATACTTCATCTTGCTATTGAAAAAAGCGGAATACACGCTTTTGAAGAGTTTGTTTTAGCTCGATATTTTATGTTTACACAAGTTTACTTTCACAAAACTCGAAGGTTTTTGGATAATATGCTTTTTTCTTTTTTGAAGTCTGCTTTGAAAGAGGGTAAATATCCCAAAGACATTAATGAATTTCTAGAATATGACGATGTAACAATCAGTGAACTTATCAGAGAAAAGAGCAAAGAAAATGAATGCGCAGAAAGACTTTTAAAGAGAAAGATAATGAGCTGTATTTATGAAACACCACCTCATTCTAACAAAGATCAAGAATCTATTTATAATTTGATAAAAAACAGTCTTATACAAAAAATTAGCAAAGAAAATCTTCTTTTTGATTCGGCTGACAAAATGATTCATCAGATACCTGTAAAATATGAACTTGATAGTGAAAAAGCAATCCCTATAGTAGACCGAGAAAAACAAAGAAGTGATGTCTATAAGTATTGCTTCAGAGGTTATAAAAAAGATGCCTGAACCAATAAATATAAAAAGGATATATGTTTCTGAGGATAAAAAGGAAGAAGCAGAGGCAATAGTAAATGAAATACAGAATATGATGAAACGTTCAAATTAAAAAGGGGAGGGAGGCACCTACACTATGAAAGAAAATAGAGACCTGATATTGTGGCATTTGATAAAAGAGTTTACTAAACATTGCTCAAGTACAGGAAACAAAGTAGGTAAAAAGTTTTTGCAAAAAGTGGTGTATTTGCTTCAGAGAAAGGGGTTAAACCTTAACTATAATTTTTCGATTCACTATTATGGTCCGTACAGTAGCCAGTTAGAATATGATATACACAGATTAGAAATGAATAGATTAGTACGAATTGATCCAAAAGATGGATACACTCATGAAATAATTCCTGAAGAAGTATCTGATGATGAAAAATATTTGAGCCATCATGATATAGAGATGATAGACTCAAAAGAGATTAAAGATTTAATAAAAAACTTGTCGAGCTTTAACGCTTCTGAATTGGAGTTAATTGCAACAGTGGATTACGTGATAAATCAACTAAAAATTCGGGGGACTGATGAGCTTAATAAAAAAGAAATTATAGAAAAAGTGAAAAAATTAAAAGGCAATAAATACACCGAGAAAAAAATAGAGGAAGCCATTAAGTTTTTAGAAGAAAACGGTTTTGTAAAAATAGAAGGTTAAACTTATGAAAAAGATAATGTTATTATCTTCGCTAAATCTTTCTGGTTATGACTAAAAGCGAGGTGGGTATTTAGCCCACCTTTTTTATTTTCCCACATTTCACAATTTTCACATTTCATTAAAATTTGTTTTCAAAAATTTAAAAATTTATTCACAAATTACTGCTAAAATATTTTAAAGATGAAAAATCTTCATCGAAGGAGGCGCAAATGAAAAAATGAGAATGCCTAAAAGCCTAAAAGCTTATATGTGCCTTATGTTAATATTGACTTTTATAGCTACAGTGTTAATCTTACCATGGAATATATCGTATGCCCAATCAAATAGCAGTCAAAATTCACAACCAGATTTAATTGGTGTTGTAAAGAGTTTATCTGGCAGTAAAATCACAATCTACATTGCAAAGCTCTCATCCCAGAGCGATGGCAGAGGATTTGGAAGAGGTAGAATTGAGCTCACATCCAAAACACAGACAATTACAGTTTCAAGCAAAACATCAATTGTAACAAGAGTATTTCAAAATGGTCAGGTAACAGAAAAGAAGCTAACAACAAAGGACTTAAAGACAAATAACATTCTGTACATCTGGTATGCAGATAGCAAAAAGAAAACCATCTCAAAAATTCTTGTCCAGGGCACATACGACCCATATCAGACACCAGAACTAATTGGTGTTATCAAAAAAGTTGAGTCAAGCAGAATAACCATCACAGTTGCAACAATCGAAAGACCACAGCCAAGGCAAAGCACGTCAACCAATCAACCTCAGCAAAGACCAGTCGGTCAGCCACCTCAAGGTGGATTTGGTAGACGTATGATGAATCTAAAGCTATCAAGCCAGACAAAGACAATCACAATTTCAAAATCAACAGTGATTGTCACAAGAACATTTCAAAATGGTCAGATGACAGAAAAGAAGCTGACTGTCAAGGATTTAAAAACAAACAACATAGTTTACATCTGGTATTCAGACAGTAAAAAGACAACTGCAAAAAGGATTATGGTGATGGGGACATACAGCCAGAGCAGTTCAAAATAAAAAAGCAGCAAGATGTGAAAGGAAGGGTGTGCATATGACAGAGAAAGTAAAACCGCTAAAAACTCCAAAGTTTAAGTTCAGTTTAAAAAGCAAGGCTTTAAAGAGAGTTATAATATCCATAGTAATTGTTGCAATTTTAGCAGGGGCAGGGTTCGGAATATACAGGTTTGTTCAGGGAAGAAAAAATCAAAATCAAACCATTGCCCAGAGGACTGCAAGGGTAACCCGCGGCGATATAACCGTCAGTGTCATCGGTTCAGGCCCGATTGAGTCTGCTCAGAGCGTAGATCTTACATCAACAGTGAGCTCAACCATCACAAACGTATTTTTCAAAGACGGTGATTCTGTCAAAAAAGGTGATGTCATATTTGAGCTTGAAAGCCAGGATGCAAAGGACAAGATTGATTCAATTAAGAGTCAGATTGACGATGTAAACTCCTCAATTGCAGATGTTCAGGAGAGCATCAAAAACCTTGTTATCACCGCACCAATTTCTGGGTATGTTAAAAATCTGAACGTTCAAGAAGGAGACAGGGTTTCAAAAGGTTCAACCGTTTTGACAATAATTGATACCTCAAAGCTGAAAGTTACATTACCATTTTCAGCAGCGCTTTTCGGCAAGGTCAAGATAGGTGCGCCAGCGGTTGTTTACATTCCTGATATTTCCCAGTTAATCCAGGGTACAGTAAGCTATCTTGGAAACACAACTTACACAAATGACTACGGTGGCAAAGTTTTTGATGTTGAGATCACAATCTCAAACCCCGGCGCTCTGCAGGAAGGCATGAAGGCAAGTGCTGAGATAAAGGTTGGGAGTGAAGTATATCTTAGCACGCAGGACGCAACCTTGGAGTATGTAGACAAGGAAAATGTCAAGGCAAAGGTTGACGGTGAGATTGAAGAGATTTTTGCAAGAAACAACCAGTTTGTTGAAAAAGGTGCTGTGCTTTTAAAACTTTCAAACGATGACCTGTCAAAACAGCTCAAGAATTATCAGACACAGCTTAAAAACTTGCAGGACCAGTTAAAGGATGCAGAGGATAACTTGGAAAACTACTACATCAAAGCTCCGTTTGACGGAGTTGTGACCAACATAAACTTCAAAAAAGGTGATAACATAAAGGCGGGAGAGGTACTTGCAACTGTATTTGATAACAAAAATTTAGTATTTAGGGTTGACATAGATGAGCTTGATATTGCTAAAATAAAAGTAGGGCAAAAAGTAAATATAACAGTTGATGCTCTGCCAGAGACACAGACAAACCCGCTGACAGGCAAAGTAGCCAAAATCCCGCTTGTTGGTACAACCCAGAACGGCGTTACAACATACTCTATTACAATTTCTATTGACAACCCAAAAGACCTCAAGATTGGCATGAACGCAAATGCTGAGATAATAATAAACCAGAAACAAGATGTTTTGATGGTGCCGCTTGAAGCTGTGCAGAAATTTGGTAACAGGTACTTTGTGTTTGTAAAAAGCTCAAGTCAAAATAGCTTTCAAGAAGGGCAAACTGGCGGATTTTTCCCGCAGGGAGGTTTTGGAAATAATCAGCAAAGCTCTGCTCAAGGCTCACAAAACTGGCGACAAAGATGGCAGCAGCAAGAAGGTAGCAGCACAGAAAGTGCACAGCAATCAGGAAATAGCCAGTCAAGAGGTTCATGGTCACAAAATAGTCAAGGCACAGGTAGCTCTTCGCAGCTGCGAACAAGAAGAATGGCAAGTTTGCTGGGTAGCAGCTACTATAAAGGTGCAGTTTTGCGACCTGTTGAGGTTGGTATAAACAATGACTCATACATCGAGATTGTAAGCGGACTTAATGAAGGAGATATCGTTGTCCTGCCACCGCTTTCAACAGGCTCAACAAGCACACAGACGCAAACTCAGCAGGGCTTTAACATAATGGGCGGATTTGGCGGACCTGGTGGTGGAATGCCGGGCGAATTCAGACAGTTCAGACAAAACCAAAGCAGCACTGGCACAAGAAATCAGTCGTCTGGCTCACAGGGAAGTAACACAAACAGGTAATAAAAAAAGAAGGTGAAAGCTTGCTATGATTGAACTTAATGATATCTACAAAATCTACAAGATGGGCGAGAACGAGGTATATGCTTTAAACGGTGTAAATCTTAAAATCAACCCTCACGAGTTTGTTGCAATAGTAGGACCATCTGGTTCAGGAAAATCAACCCTTATGAACATCATAGGATGTCTTGACACACCGACATCTGGCACATACATACTGGATGGTCATGAAGTCAGCAGGCTCAATGACAATCAGCTTGCAGAGATTCGAAACAGCAAGATAGGCTTTGTGTTTCAAAACTTTAACTTAATACCACAGCTCACAGCTCTTGAAAATGTGGAACTTCCTTTAATCTACAAAGGTGTTCCGGCCTCTGTGCGTCACAAGCTTGCAAAAGAGGCTTTGGCAAGGGTTGGCTTGGAACATAGAATGCATCACAGACCAAGAGAGCTATCTGGCGGTCAGCAGCAGAAAGTTGCAATTGCAAGGGCGCTTGTCACAAGCCCGCCGATAATTCTTGCTGACGAGCCAACGGGAAATTTGGACTCAAAATCAGGTGCTGAGATTATACAGATTTTTAAAGATCTACACGCTCAAGGGAACACAATTGTCCTTATTACACACGACAACAACATTGCTATGCAGGCAAAAAGAATTGTAAGGATTCAGGATGGTCAAATAATAGAGGATAAGGAGGTGAGCTGAAGGTGGCTCAGTTTGCTTTAGCTTTTAAAATGGCAATAAAGAGCATCCTTTCAAATAAGCTAAGATCTTTTCTTACTATGCTTGGTGTCATCATTGGTATCTGGGCGGTGATTGCGGTTGTTGGGCTTGCCCAGGGAAGCACCAAAACCATAACAGACAGGCTGCAAAGGCTTGGAACAAATCTCATTCAAATAAACATCACAGGAAGAAACAGTAACCGAAACGTCACATATGAAGAGCTTCAGCAGTTTGCCGAGCAGCACGCAGAGGATATTGAGGCAATCGCACCAACTGTATCGAGCTCTGTCACGCTCAAGTATGGGACAAACACCCACGATACGACCCTCATTGGAACAACAGCAGACTATAGCACTGTCAGGGACGTCAACGTCAGTAGCGGAAGATTTATTTTGCCAATTGATGTGGACTACCGTCAAAAGGTTGCGCTTGTTGGGACGTACATCGTAAAAGATTTATTTAACGGGCAAAACCCGATAGGGAAAAAGATAAAGATAAACGGGCAGATATTCACAGTTGTTGGTGTTTTAGAAGAGCGTGCAAATTCGCAGCAGCAGTCAGACGATGACCAGGTGATAGTCCCTGTAACAGTTGCACAAAGGCTTACACGAAACGCAATAATCCGAAACTTTGCGATAAAAATCACGGATGGTAACAGAAGTGAAGCTGTAATGAACTATCTCAATGATTTTCTCATGAAGATTTACAACGACTCTACCGCCTTTAGAGTTTTCAATACAGCCCAGCTACTTGACACCTTAAACAGTGTAACCCAGACACTCACGCTCATGCTTGCCGGAATTGCTGCGATTTCGCTGATTGTTGGTGGAATTGGCATCATGAACATCATGCTTGTATCTGTCACAGAGAGGACAAGAGAGATTGGAATCAGAAAAGCAATTGGCGCAAAGAGAAGAAACATTCTTGTCCAGTTTTTGATAGAAGCATCTGTTGTGACAGGGTTTGGTGGAGTGGTAGGTATAATACTGGGATTTGTGACAATAAGAGCAATGTCAAAACTTAATATTGCAACAGCTATATTCTCAATACCATGGGCTATTCTTGCGTTTACGATTTCACTTGCTATAGGGATAGTCTTTGGACTATTCCCGGCATCAAAAGCATCGCGCCTCAACCCGATAGAAGCGCTAAGATACGAATAAGCTTGGAGGGGATTTGAAAGATGAGAAAAAAGCTTTTGACGGTTATTTTGTTACTTTGCTTTGTGGTTGTAAACTTTAGTCTGTTTTCTGCTTTTGCTGCATACAAGGACATTCCATCAAATGCAACCTACAAGCAGGCTGTAGAAAAGTTAAATAAGCTTGGAATTTTTGTTTACAAGGACTATTTCAAGCCGAACACTGCTATTCTGCGCGGCGAGTTTGCAGCTGCGATTGTAAAGATTTCAAACGCTGAGGATGAGGCAAATCTTCAGAAAGGGTATTCGCAGTATCCTGATATAAAGCCTAACACCACACTTTGCGGATATGTCAACTGGGCAGTAAAGAAAAAATACATGACACCAATGGCAGACAATAAGTTCCATCCAAACGACCCGCTGACCTTTGCCCAGGCAACAACTGCCATTGTGAGGATGCTTGGGTATTCCGACTCAGACCTTTCTGGCATCTGGCCGCAGAATTATATCGACAAGGCATCAGAGCTTGGGCTTATAAAAGGAATAAACCTTTCTGCATCGCAAAAGGTTCCGCGCTGGGCTCTCGCTTTGATGCTATCAAGACTTCTTGATACTTATGTCAAAAGCGGAGGAACTCAAGCTCAATCTACCCAGTCAGCTTTAAGTGGAGTATCAGCTTCATCCCAAAGCAACGGTACAAAATTTTCTGAGTATGTTGGGCTTTACAAATCATATGTCGTGCTTGATACGGGCAAAACTTCTTCAAAGCTTCTTTCAAATGAGGTTTTGACAGACAGCGGAGTGCTTGTGAATGCAACAAAGACGCAACTTGAAGTTGGGAAAAAGTACATGCTTCAGGTTGACGACAATAAAATCGCGAAAGTGTTTGGTACTGAAGCTGACTCTTTCCAGATTGTCAGCACAAAGGTAAGCAGCAAGACTGTATATTACAAGGAAAGTGGAAAGACAAAATCAATTACTTTGCCATCTTCAGCAACATACTATTATAACGGATCAAAGCAGAGCTATGACGCAATAGAAAATGTACTAAAGCCGAATCAGAAAATAAGCTTTATCTATTCTGAAGATAGGAGCAAAGTGGACTATATTGTAATTAAAGACATATATGCACAAGAGATTTATGGAAACTACGATGAGGTGCTGATTTTGGCAACTCCTAAAACATCATCGTCTTTGGAAGCAAACCAGGTTCAGACAAACAAGGGAATATACTTTGTTGCATCTTCAATAAAACCTGAAAACCTTGAAATTGGAGCAAAGTATGGAGTGTATATAAAAGATGATACAATCACTGCAGCTTTACAAAAAGTGTGGGTATCCGATAAGTTTACCATCAAAAATATAGATGATTACACACTTGATGTTCAGCAAAACAGCAAGACACAAAAGATTCAGCTATCAAGCAAGCCTTTGTATTACTATCAGGGGACAAAACAGAGCTATGAAAATCTACCAAACATTTTAAAAGAAGACCAGATACTCTATGTATCAAAAGACCCTGACACAGGCAAGGTTATGGCGTATGTTATTCAAGACCCATACGGCACACAGTACGGCAATTATATTGAGGCAATAGTTTTGCAGGATGCACTTTTGGACCCTGCTTTAGAAAACAATCAGGTTTTAACAGACAAAGGTATATTTTATTTACCTGATATAAACACAAAACTGGAGATTGGTACAAAGTATGGTGTTTATGTTAAGGATGACAAGATAACATTAGTTGTAAAAAAATTAAATACTGTGGATTTGTATGAGATTACAGATGTTGTTAGTGATACAAATGTAAAGTTAAAATCATCAAACGGCCAGGAAAACATAATCCTGCCACAAAAACCTATTTACTACTATAATGGCAATAAAATTAGCTACAGTGATTTGAAAAACGCGTTAAAATCAGGTCAAAAAATCTATTTTGGATACTCAAAGGATGAGAAAACTTGCGAGTATATTGTTCTTCAGGACCCATATTCATCTGAGTATGGTGCATATACTGAGGTTATCGTTCTGGCAGATGCGGTTGTATCTGATAAGTTATCTACAAACGAGGTTTTAACAGATAAAGGGATATACGCGGTAAAGTCCACAGCAGGCAAGCTTACAGTTGGTGCAAAATATGGGGTATATATCAAAGATGATACAATCACAAAGGTTGTAAAGAAGCTCAACAGCGTCGATACAGCAGAGGTTACAGAGGTTATAAGCTATACAAATGTTGTCCTCAAAAAAGGCAGCACAAGCAGCTCTACTTTCCTGCCACAAAAACCTGTTTATTATTACAATGGAAATAAGGTTGACTACAATAGCTTGAAAAACATAATAAAATCGGGTCAGAAGATTTATTTTGGATACAACGCAGCAGGAAATTCATATGAGTATGCAATAATTCAAGACCCGTACTATGACAGCTACGGCAAGTATGTAGAAACAGTGATTTTAGGAACATATTCAACTGCAAAAGGGCTTGATGTAAATGAAGTGTTGACAGACCAGGGAATTTTGACATTGCCAGAAAACCAAAATGTGAATTTAGAACTTGGTGCAAAATATGGGCTTTACATCGACCAAGATAATCAAATAACCCTTGTGTACAAGAAGCTAAATTCAACCGAAGGTGTGACAGTGCTTTCAGCCATTTCAAACAAAGTGACAGTTGACAAGGGTGGTAGTCAACTTGATATGATATTGCCTCAGAATATAACATATTACTATAATGGTTCAAAGATTGATTTTTCAACAGCACTTAGCAAGCTTCAGATGTCAACTTCGCTTGTATTTGGACTGTCTACTAAGAAAAAAGGATATGACTACTGTGTGATATTTGACCCTGTATACAGCAAGCCATACATTGCAGGTGACCAGACATATCTGACTTTGAAAGCAGGAGATTTGGATATAAGCGGCAGCAGGAAGTTTATAAAAGATGGAGATGTTGTAGATTATAGCTATATCCAAAAATATAATGTGGTTTATGAAGTAAAGGATATATGGGGCAGAAATAGTTATATTTTGATAGTGGACAACAAAGTTGACTGTTATCTAAAAAGTTATCAACCTACAAGGTTTACACCTAAAGCTATTGTTGCAAATGTATTTGATCCAACAACAGGGAAACTTGTTGAAAAGACATACGAAATAAGCGAAAACTGTGACAGCTCATGGATTTTGTCAGATACGTTCAAAACAGGCCAGAGAGTTTACCTCCTTTTAGGCTACGATGGCAAAGTTGTTGCAATGGTAAATCCATAAAAATATCTTATATTGACTTTTGCCAAAGGGACTGTCATCATTTGGATGCACAGTCCCTCTTTCTTTGTTGTTTTCGATTATCTTGTTACCAAATCATTTGTTTGTAAAAATCTTTTCAATGCGGTATACTATAGAGTAGATAAATTAATCTACAGGGTGATATTTATAATGAACAAGACAACAACAGTAAGAGTGGATATTGAAACATATGAAAGTTTAAAGAAACTTTCTCAACAGCTCAATCAACCAATGCAAAAGGTAATTCAGGAAGCCCTTGCAGAGTACAAAAGAAAAATTTTACTTTCAGCAACTGCTGAAGCTTATGCAGCTCTTAAAGAAAACAGTAAGCTGTGGCAGGAAGAAATTGAAGAAAGACAGCTGTGGGAAAATACATTGCAGGATGGGATTGAATAATGAGTGCAAAAAGAGGCGAAATATGGCTTGTAGATTTAAACCCAACGCGGGGACATGAACAAAGTGGTGTTCGACCAGCAGTAATAGTTTCAGTTGATGAGTTCAATTCATGTCCTGCTGACTTAGTGGTTGTTGTGCCAATCACGAGCAAAAACAAGAATATACCTCTGCATGTAAAGATCCAGCCAAAAGAAAGCAGACTTGACAGAGAGTCATTTGCAAAACCAGAAGATATACGGTCAATTTCAAAAGAAAGACTTGTAAAGAAGATTGGAAAATTGTCCGATGGGAAGTTGAAAGAATTTGAGGAGAAGATAAAGGTTTTGTTGGGGTTGTAACAAATATGTTGAACCATGGTTTGATATTTTGTTAAATACAGGAATAACAGTGGGTATTGTAAAATATTAGTTTAAAACTAAAAGGAGAGTTTCTATAATGAAGCAATATAGAAATAAGCTTCGGGAAATATACTTTTGGGGATTTTGCATTGTTAGTATTTTTATATTATTATGGCTACTAAAAAAAGGTAGGATAAGCAAGGAAGTGCTTTTAATAGATATCTTTGGGGTAAAATTTTTAAAGAACTATTTTAATTTACTGATATTATAAGGATGATTTAATTGGAAAAATTTTATTAATAACTGTCTTAGTAATTTCGTTCATTGAAATTTTTAGTAGTTCCTTTTTTAAATTTTTAGTTAGCTTTATTCTGTGTTTGATATTTTTTATAATACCAATTAGTAAATTTTTATCAACTTTATGTTCGGCTATTTTGAGATTGTATACATTTATTCTTTGGATATATTTATTTAAAGTTTTTTTTAAAACTATAATTGGTTATAGTTATTATAGCGAATTTAAAAAATACATAACGAATTCTGTAATACCTCTTTTAACACAAGAAGGGGAAATATTCATGTTTATGCTTTTGGCATATAGCTCATATTTTAGTATTTGTTATCTGGCTGATGAATTCATAAATGCTAGATTTAAAAAATGTAATACTCATTGGTTCATATCAAAAATTTTTTATTGGTTTTCTATTGAAACTGTTACTATGGATTTTAAGACAATTTATTTCACATACTTTTTGTTTATCAATAGTATAGTATTTTTTGAAAAAAATGAAATAAGGAGAGAAATAGAATTATTAGATAAAACATTAATGACTCTTATTTTGATAACCGAAATATTTAATATTGCTTACAACAGCAGAAAAGCAAGATTGGATTCATTAAGAAATAATTGACCTCATACATTTTGAAACTAGTAAAACAACAGGCAAATTAATGCAACAAAAGGGACTTTCCAGATAGAATAGCACCTTAAATTAGGAAAGTCCCCTTCTATTTTTTACATCTTATTTTATCACACTAAATATTTCATTAACATCCAAAACAAGGGTATCAAATACCTTTATTGTCATACCTTTTTTGTATTTATTTATTGAGCAATATTTCCCATTGATATTGTTGCTGTAAACCTCAATGCACTCATTTGAAATGTCAACTATCCAGTACTCAGGTACTTGAAATTTTTCATACACAGACAGTTTAATTGTTCTGTCACGGTGTTCAGTCGAATATGATAGTATTTCAACAACAAGGCGCGGGGGTCCTTTGTACTTTGGACCATTAAAAAGCTTAGGGTTACAGCATACCATTATATCTGGCTGAAATTCGTAAATTTCATTTTGATTTTCAAAGACAACAGCAATATCACTTGTGAAAACTTCACACATGCCACCAAATCCAAGATGATTAATAAACGCTGTTGCAATTTTGTTCTTTACTCTATCATGGTTTGGATGAGCAGGGGCCATAGAAAAGATAAAGCCATTGTCATATTCAATTTTAAATCGGTTTTCCTCTTTTTGAAGGGTCAAAAATTCTTCGTAGGTGTAATACTCATATTTATTGGGGAAACTTACTTCCAACTTATACCCACCTTTGCTCAAAACACAAGACTTCTCTTTTTAATAATTATACCACAAACTTTTCGTTCTTTACCACATTAGAAAATAGGCAATTTGTCAGATTCTCAAAAAAACCTTCTATGTCAAAATCTTTATTAGGATTGTTTAAGTCATATTACGTAAACTCTCATCGCTATAAATTGTTGGATTGCTATGTCAAAAAGCTTTATTTTTGTTGACTCTACATCACAGAATCTTCCTTGCAAAAATCATATAAGCGGTATGCCCTATCATTCTATCATCGGGTCGCAGACGCTCTGGTACAGGCTTGTACTGACGCATCATTATTTCAACAACCTCAGAGACATAAAACCTATTATTTTGCAAAGCTGTTAGTGTCTCTGACACTTGATTTGTTGTTGGCACTAAAATCCCTAAATGTCCTGCCGGTTTTAGAGCTTCCCTAACAGATAAGATTGCTTCTTCAGGTTCTCTGACATCTAAAAAGAATGCGTCTAAATCCTTCTCTTCAATTCCATCTACAATTGACTTATTGTGCATAACTACGTTATCAAATTTAGAAAAGTTTTTTATATTCTTCTCAGCTTTTTTATAAAACTCTTCTCTTTGCTCATATGTATACACCCTGCCTTCAGGTCCAACAGCCATTGAAAGATAAAGGGTAAACGCACCAGAACCTGTGCCCGCTTCTCCAACTCTTTTACCTGGGTGTATGTCAAGTTTCATAAGAATGTAGGCTCCGTCTTTTGGGTAGACTATCTGTGTGTGTCTTTTTAAAAAATGCATAACGTAGTCAAACGTGTCACACGGGAAGACAAAATATTCAACATCATTTGCAAAAAAGCTTCCACCCGGTGGAATATGAGCAATTTTCTCTGTTTCAATATAGCCTGTTGGAAGGTTGACTCTTTTTGGTACAGATATATCAATAACCTTTTTAAATCCTTCTGGACCAATGATTACTCTCTTTGACTCAAACATATGCTCCATTTTGTGCCCCCTTCAGTTACTGGATAACAACAAATTATTTCTTGAACTTATTGTATATCTGAATATATTAAATACTACATGTTAATAAAATAATCAACTATATCTTCAAGACCAATAAGACCAATTACCTTGCCATCATCAAGAACAGGAACAGCTGAAATGTCATTTTCACGCAAAAGTTTTGCAACATCTTTAATATCGTCATTTTTATCAGCTGTGATTACCGCTTTTGTCATAGCAAGCTCAACAGGGTATGTTTCATAATGACCGGGCTGGCTGAGGAACCTATAAATATCTGCTTTTACGATAATTCCTTTTAAAAAGTCATTTTCATCTACGATAACTGCCACGCTCTTTTTTCTTTTCTGCATTTGTTCAAGCGCGAACTTGACTGTATCTGTTGGTAAAAGTTTTATAAAATCCTTGTTAATTATGTTTGAAAGCATTTTTCTATTCCCCCAGAATTAATTATTAATTTAAGATAGACACTCTACAATTTTATTATATACCCAAAATTTGCTTCGATACACGAAAAATTTGTAAATTATTTAAAAGACAAAAACAAAATTGACATATGCCAGAAACAAGAGTAAAATTAAAAGAAAAAACAAAGCAAGGAGAGAGAAAATTGAGACAGAATGTAATGCATCCAATTCCTAAAAATGAATTTACTGACGTAAAAAAGATGTATGCTGTTGTGAGTGGCAAAGGTGGAGTTGGAAAGAGTCTGATTACTTCATTGATTGCTGTGGGTTTGAGAAGAGAAGGTTATGAAGTTGGAATTCTTGATGCTGATATAACTGGTCCATCCATACCAAAGATGTTTGGTGTAAGTGGTGCAAAGATTGAATCAGACTCAAAAGCAATCTATCCTGTGAGAACTCACAATGATATAAAAATTATGTCAATGAACTTGCTTTTGAATAAAGAAGATGCACCGGTGATTTGGAGAGGTCCGCTCATTGCAAAGACAATAGAACAGTTCTGGACAGATGTTGGTTGGGGTATATTGGACTATCTTTTAATTGATATGCCTCCAGGGACGGGGGATGTTGCACTTACAGTTTTCCAGTCACTGCCGATAGACGGAATTATAATTGTGACCTCACCGCAGGACCTTGTATCTTTAATAGTCAAAAAGGCATATAACATGGCAAAACAGATGGATATACCAATCATAGGAATAGTTGAGAATATGAGTTATGCTATTTGTCCGCATTGTGGGAAAGAAATTGATATTTTTGGCAAAAGTAAACTCGAAGAAGAGGCAGAAAGGCTCAGCTTAAGAATTTTAGGACGTGTGCCCATAGATTCTAAACTTACCGCTCTTTGCGACAGCGGTGAAATTGAAAAAGCACAAAATTTGTATCTTGACTCATGTTTGAACATTTTAAAAAGTAATCTCAACGAATATTGACTTCTCCCCGCCCTGAAAGGGCCGAGGATTCCTGACAGCTCATTATTTCAGGCTGTCTTCCCAACAGGATGAACATTCCATCTTGTTGGGCAACACAGGTGGGCTTCAAACCTCACACCTGTGGGGCAAGCCAATTGCCCTACTACCAGGAGTCTTCCCCCTGTATACTTTTTGTAGATGTTTATCGCTCCCACTCCATCCCTGTGATATCTAAAACTGCACATTTGCGGCACTTCATAATTCCTGTTTTCTGGCTTATTTCTATTTCCACATACAGGACATACCTGTGATGTGCCATTCTCTTTTACATACACAACATCTATCCTCACAAATCTTGCTTTCTCTTCTATCCTTCTTGCCACTTTCCTAAACATCCACTGATGAACTTTCTGATTCGATACTTTCCCATGCTTTGCTCCATTTCTTATCCCTTTCAAATCACCAAGCACAATTGTGCCTATCCCATTTTTAACACAATACCCTATCAAATGAGATGTGTATTTTTCCAACACATCTCTTATCTGGTTGTTTAGCTTCCTCAAAACTTCTCTCTTCGCATTTTCAAGCTTTCTAAATCTTTTTGAACCTTTCTTACACATAGAAAGTTTTTGCTGAAACTCTGCAAATTTTTTATTACGATATCTCAACTTTGCATTTAAAATCCCACCATTGTAGATTAAAACATTCTTTCCATCAAAACATACCATCGGATGTATTACCCCAACGTCTACTGCTAAAACACCTTTGCCTTTTTCAATTTCTCTTTCTTTAACTTCGACAACTACATGAAGATAGTATCTTTTCTTGCTGGTATGATAGATTAACTCTGCGTATTTAGGAACAGCCTTTATTACAATGTCTCTTAAAACAAATTGCTTGTTCTCCCTTCTTGTTGGAAAACATCAAAGCATTACCTTTCAAATGAATTGCACTTTCTTTGAACACTACTTTGTTGTATTTCTTGTTTCTGTATGGCAATCTTATTCCAGACGTATCTTTTCCTTTTTTCTTTGCCTTTTTAATTTTTTGCAATGTTGCCTGATACGCTGTCCATGCCTGTTGGTATGCTGCCTGTTTGCTCTGACTGTGAAGTACAAAATCCTTCTGGTGTATCCACCATTCCATATACCTGTCGAATGTTTTCCGTGATATTTTTATCCCCTTTTTGTTCATTTTCTTTAGAAAACTTACTGCTTTAGAGTAGATTTTGCCTGACTCAATTGAAAGTTCTATTGCCAAACTCTGATACTTTTCTGGAACAGGTAGAATATATGTCTTATCCATTTTTTTCTGCCTTCTTCCACTGATTTTCTATGTATTTTTTGATTGTTTCAGAAGAAACATTGCCCGCAGTTGCCACAAAATATGCTCTTGTCCACACTGAACCCTTCTGTTTATACTGAGGAAATTTTTGTCCTATCTTCCTCCCAGTAGCACCTTTTATTACATTAATTAGTTCACTTGGAGAATATCTTGGAAGTGCTGAAATAAACAAATGAATATGGTCAGGCATTATTTCAAGTGCTAAAATATCAAACTTGTATGCCTTGGACAGTTCTTGTACCGTTTCTTCGACCGTCTTTTTCACCTCAAGGTCTTTTAAAAAGTCCTTGCGATATTTTGGTATCCATACAAAGTGGTAGTTGATTAAGAATTTGGCATGTCTGGTTGACCTGTAGGTATTCATTATAATCTACTCTGCTATTTTTAAAGATTTAATTCAATTATACCGTATTTGGTTTTCAGTTTCAATCTTTGCATTCATCCCCGCCCTAAAAGGCCGAGGCTTTCTGCAAAGATTCTTGTAAAAAAGCAAGGGGAATTTTTTTTAAAAAATATATTGACATATGCCAAAAACCGAGTATAATTATAATTAGCATATGCCAATAAAATATTTCTGGGGGTGAAGGTTATGCCGTTGGGATATGGCTGCGGTTTTGGCAGAGGTGCAAAGGGCTTTGGTCAAGGATTTGGAAGAGGTTTTAGCGGTAGTTTTGGCAGAGGCTCTGGAATTTGCAAGTGGATGTATTTGGCAGGCTCAAAAGATTTACCTTTTGCAAAAGAAGCTTTAGAGTATGAAAAGCAGGTTTTAGAACAAAGGTTAAAACTGATTGACAAGCTTCTTTCAGACGAACAAAAACAAGAGTAAAATCTGAAATTACTTTGAAGGGGGGCTTTCAAAAGGCAAATTTTCATGCCCCCCGAATAATTTTAAAAGTTTTGAAAGGAGGTTACTTATTTCTTTGCAATGTTTTTGATACTTCTTTTGATAGCCCAAATTAAGAAATTTCTTAGCTCAAAGTTCTATCTTTCTTGGTGGGCATATTCTTTTCCACTTGCAGCCTTTTCTATAGCAACTTTTGTGATGCTAACTAAGACACACTTGAGTGTTTTCAAATATATTTTTGGTGTTTCTTTGATAGTTTTAAGTTTTGTAGTTATTATATTAGCAAGTGCAACAATTGCGAATATTTTAAAGAAAAATATTTGTATTGAAGAAGAGTAAGGTTAATTATGGTGAGAGTGTATGTCAAATTATAAAAAAAGAAACTTAAAGAATAATCAGATATGTGAAATGATAATAGATTATTTAAAAAGAAATAACAATATTGTAAGTAAACAAGGTCTTGTTCAGAGTCTAATAAGCTGGGCAAGTTTGAGCACTATTTATAGAGGTATAAATAGATTAGAACAAAAAGGATTGATAATATCGTGTGATGTAGCCAATGATAAATATATAGCCTATGTTAGTGATGAATCGAATAAGAGTTTAAATTTAACCTTCTTTGTATGTGACGTTTGTAAGAAAAAATTTTGGCTAAAGTTGAGCGATAGTGCGCTTGAAAAGATTAGTAGAAAGATAAAGAAATTTTATCATTTTGATTCAAAATTTATATTGTACGAATTTCACGGTGTTTGTAGAAATTGTTTGTTTGAATTAAAATCAAATTCAATGAATTTAAAAAAGGAGGAAATAAACAATGAAGATAGCAGTTATGCTAATGGGTGACAAGATAAGTCCTCACTTTGGTGGCAGTGAAAAAGTTTGCATATATACAATTGAAAACGGTGCAATTATAACAAAAGAGTATTTTGAAATGCCAGAGCACAGAGCTGGGCTTTTTGCAAAGTTTATAAAAGAAAAAGGTGCAGATGTTGTAATTGCAGGTTCAATGGGTGAGAGAGCAAGATATATATTTGATACTCTTGGTATAAAATATTTTATTGGTGTCTTAGGCAATCCAGATGAAGCAGTTGAAAAACTATTAAAAGGCGAACTAAGGTCAGATGAAACACTTGCAAACAAGATTCATGAACACGAAGAGGGGTTGCATCATCATTTACATCAGCATTCTCACAAGCACCATCATAATTTGTAACCGGTATAAAAATTGACATTATAGATTATTTTTGGACAAAGGAAAATTGATGATATAGGCTTCTTAGTTTATGGTATAATTAAAATGTGTCCAAAAGAAAGGAGCAAAATTTTAAAAAAGGCTTTAGAAAATAGCCCAGAACATGATAATGATAAGAGATTATATAGTGGTTAAAAATATAAAATATTGCGGATTTTATTAAAAAAGACTAGGAGAAAAACCATAACAATTAAGAGGGGCAGGGTTAAAATCCTGCCTTTTTGTTCATAATAATTTTTGGGTAAAGGAGGCATTTGATTTGCCACGACCAGTAAGATGCAGAAGAGTAGAGTTTTTGCCAAGGTTTAATTATTTTTTCCCTAAAGAAGGTTGTAATGATGAAGTGGTTTTAAAAGTTGAAGAACTTGAGGCAATAAGACTTAAAGACTTAGAAGGTCTCATGCAGGAAGAATGTGCACAAAAGATGCAAGTTTCCCGTCAGACATTTCAGCTCATACTAGAAGAGGCGAGAAAAAAGATTGCAGATGCCCTTATAAACGGCAAAGCTATCAGAATTGAAGGTGGAAACTACGTTGTTGGCAGTTGCAAGGTAGTCTGTAGAGAATGTGGATATATGTTTGATGCAGACCTTTCAGAGTGTCCTGTTTGCCATTCAAAAAATGTTGGGTGTGCAAAAGGTATGGGGAAAGGACACTGTTTCCGTCACAGACACGGGAAATTAGAGTCTTGAAATGTTGTTTAGTATACTTAAATAGGGTATTAAAAAAGAAAGAAGTTTTTGCAAAAATTCATACTTGACTTATAGAAATAGTAGATTATAATCAAAGGTAGATTAACAAATACCAAGAAGGAAGAAAGTTTGAGAATGAAGAAAAAAGTTTTAAGTGTAACAGGTATGACATGTACTTCATGTGCAAGAGCGATTGAAAAAAGTGTTAGTAAAGTAGAAGGTGTAGCTAATGTGTCGGTTAACTTTGCCACTGAAAAGCTTATTGTTGAGTTTGATGAAAGCAAAGCCAGCATTGAAAAGATCAGAGAAGCAGTGAAAAGAGCCGGCTATGGTGTTTTGGACGATAGAGAAGAAACTATTAGAGAAGTAACTGTTCCTATTTCAGGTATGACGTGTGCTTCATGCGCAAGAGCAATCGAAAAATCAATTTCAAAGCTAAATGGAATAAAAGAGGTAAGTGTTAACCTTGCAAGTGAAAAAGCAAGAGTTGTGTATGATTCATCTCAGGTAAGACTGTCTGAAATAAAAAATGCGATAATAAAAGCCGGATATACGCCACTTGAGATTGAAAAGACATCCTATGAAGATTCGCATCAAGAGCGCAAACAAAAGGAGATAAATAGTATTTTTAGAAGATTTATTATTGCAAGCATATTTGCTGTTCCACTTTTGCTAATTGCTATGGCACATGTGGTAGGACTCCCGTTGCCAGAGATAATTTCACCTGAAAAACATCCTTTGAATTTTGCGCTTGTACAGGCAATATTGGTAATTCCAATTGTCATTGCAGGGTATAAGTTCTATACTGTAGGTTTTAGTAGGCTTTTAAAGCTGCAACCCAACATGGACTCATTAATTGCAACAGGTACATCTGCTGCAATTTTATATAGTATTTTTGCTATATACCAGATTGCAATGGGTAACTACCAGTATGTAAAAGAGATGTATTTTGAGACTGCAGGTGTAATCATAACCCTTGTCTTGCTGGGTAAATACTTAGAAGCTTTTTCCAAGGGTAAAGCCTCAGAAGCTATAAAAAAATTAATGGGACTTGCACCAAAAACTGCAGTGGTTATTCAAGGTGATAATGAAGTAGTCATACCGATAGAAGAAGTTGAAACAGGTGATATAATTTTAGTAAAACCCGGTGAGAAGATCCCGGTTGATGGAGAAGTAATTGAAGGCAGAAGTTTTGTGGATGAATCAATGATAACTGGTGAAAGTATCCCTGTTGAAAAGACGCCTGGAAGCAAGGTTATAGGTGCTACAATAAACAAAAATGGTATGCTAAAAGTAAAAGCTACAAATGTTGGTAAGGACACGGTAATTGCACAGATTATCAAGCTGGTTGAAGATGCTCAAAGTTCAAAAGCACCAATCGCAAGGTTGGCAGATGTAATCTCAGGGTATTTTGTGCCAGTTGTTATTCTAATTGCTGTAATTTCGGCTCTTGTATGGTACTTTACTGGTAGTTCATTTATTTTTGCTTTGAGAATATTTATCACTGTTTTAGTTATCGCATGCCCGTGTGCTTTGGGGCTTGCAACACCCACTGCTATTATGGTCTCAACAGGGAAAGGTGCAGAACATGGAATTTTAATAAAGAGTGGTGGATGCATTAGAAACTTTGCACAAAATCACAATGGTTGTTTTCGACAAGACGGGGACAATCACGGAAGGTAAACCAAGAGTAACTGACATAATTCCTGCAAATGGCTGGAAAAGAGAAAGGCTGCTGCAAATAGCAGCATCGGCAGAAAGGCTCTCTGAACATCCTTTAGGTGAAGCGATAGTTTTTGCAGCAAAGGAAAACAATCTACAGCTTTTTGAAGCAAGTCAGTTTGAAGCAATTTCAGGGTATGGAATAGAAGCAGTGATAAATGGACAAAAAGTTCTTGTTGGAAACAAAAAACTTATGAAAGATAAAGGTATTGAAATAGATTTGTTACTTGGATATAGAAAAGCTTTCACAGCAGGCAAAGACACCTATATTTGTAGCACAAAACGGGAAGTTTGCTGGGATCATAGCAGTATCGGATGTGATAAAGCCAAATGCTAAACGGGCAATTGAACTTTTGTATAGTATGGGTATTCGAGGTTACAATGATTACAGGAGATAATGAAAAAACAGCAAAAGCAGTTGCAAAACAGGTTGGAATAGACAATATCTTGGCAGATGTATTACCACAGGACAAAGCAAATGAAATAAAAAAGCTGCAAAGAAAAGGTAAAAAAGTTGCTATGGTAGGTGATGGTATTAACGATGCACCAGCTTTGGCTCAAGCTGATGTGGGCATATCAATTGCGTCTGGAACGGATGTAGCAGCAGAAGCTGCTGATGTGGTTCTTATGAAAGATGACATATTGGACGTTGTAAATGCAATCCTTCTTAGTAAAAAGACAATACAGAACATCAAACAGAATCTATTCTGGGCATTTTTCTACAACATATTGGGTATTCCGATTGCGGCGGGATTTTTACACGTATTTGGTGGACCACTTTTGAATCCGATGATAGCAGCCTTTGCAATGGCACTTTCTTCAGTTTCTGTTGTTTCAAATGCTCTGAGACTGAAAAGATTCAAACCTGTAAAATAATTAAATATAAAAATTTCTAAGGAGAGAGGGATGACATTAAATGACCAAAAAAATTTATATTAAAGGCATGACTTGTGACCACTGCGTAAGAAGAGTGGAAAACAGCCTAAAAGCCATAGAAGGTGTAAGCTCTGTGAAGGTTGATCTGCAGGGCAAAGTTGCAACTGTTGAGCTAAGTAAAGATGTAAAGGACGACGAGTTTGTTCGAGCAATTGATGATGCAGGGTATGAGGTTACAAAGATAGAATAGAGGCTGGATATTGCCAGCCTCTATATTTTTTAAACTATTCTTTTTACATTTAAATTACAAAAAGTATCAAGTAAAATACAAGAAGCAATATTAGTCCCAGTGGCAGCCCCAGTTGTATCCATTCCTTGCTCTTTATTTGTAGTTTGTTTGCTGCAATTATGTTTGGAATGTTGCCCTGAATTAAAATACCACCACTTGCAAGAAGGCTCAGTAATATTGCTTTCACTTGACCAGTTGAAAGGCTTGGTGTTATCTCAGCCGCTGCAACTGTTGCATTGTCGAGAGCTGCTGAGATGATGTTTATCCAGAACAGAAGTTTATCCCCCAGTTTTACAACATATTTATCAATGAAAGGCTTAAAACCATTGCCCAGCAGTTCCAATGCGACTATGAACATAAAAATTTTGCCAGCACGTAGTATCACATCTTTCCTTGCCTCAAGGTCTAAAATAGCTTTTTCTTCAGCTTTCACAATAGCCTCTTCTTCTGTCAAAAGTTCATCATAAGTTGGCAGAATATACCCTCTTTTTCTTTCATGTAGCAAAATAAAGTAGCTTAAAAGTGATAAGATGATTATTGTGGGCACTATATAAATTCCAAGATTTTTAAGTATATATAAAAATTCAGCGTTCAAAGAACTTACCACAATTGTTGAAAGTGGCTCTCCAACGGGAGTTAATGCTGCACCAAAACCTATGGAAAAGCAGCCTATTATTGCTACCTTAACCTTTGTTTTGTGTTTCAGTGGCAGAAGGTGAATGATTTCCACAAGTATCAATGTTGCAACAATTGCTGTGATGATGCTTGAGATAAGCCCAAGGAATAAAACCACAAAGGTTACAAAGAGTTCTATCTTTATCTTGTTCAAAATGGAGTTTATTGCAGTTTTAAATTTGTTAACTGTGAGGTTAAACACAAACCCCATTACAAGAACAACTGCTGTAACCAGATAAAGAAGATAATTGCTAAATACATGTCCCAGAAGATGAAATGATAAAGTTTTAGAAACCACAGTTGCCAATAAACCCATTACAAGCAAAAATACCTCTAAATTGTGCTCAATCTTGCGAAAAATAAACGGTAATATGAAGACAAACAACAAGATTATTATCAGCAATATGTCAACCACAATAAATAGGTCCTCCTTTAAACAATTTTTAATAGTGTTCCATCAACAAATTCTATTTTTTGAAATACTTTATCATAATCTATGTTGAGAATCATGGTGGTTTCTCTCCTTTAATTCTTTATAAAATATCCTGTAAAAGTACTCATGATCTTGATACAAATCTAGAACTACTTCTTCAAAATCTGCTACTTTAATAGGGTCTTTTTTAATTATCTCTCTTCCTTCGCTGATGGCTTTAAACTGTAAAGTCAACGGAGCTTTATTGAGATTTATAATGTCCACCTTGTCTGTTTGAAGAATATCACAGATTTGTACTTCTAAATCGAGTTCATCAAAAAAGCTAATTTCTTTAGAAAATAAAATCGCAAGGTCGATATCGCTATTTTCTGTTTGATATTTTGTACCATATGAACCCACTATCCAAACGGCTACTATATCATCTCGCACTTTGAAAAAACTAATAAGTTCTGGAAGTTTATTATCTACATTTAGCATGGTCTCTTCCACTCCACATTAAGAATTTTATTTAATGATATCATGAAAAAATTATGCGTTGCAAGATATTGGTAGACTGATTTTAAATAATAAAAAATCTTCTACAAACCATTGAAACTACCATATTGGTTTATCTAGTTGTTTTTTAAGTTAAAAATGTGGTATAATATAAGCAAACAAAGATTAAGAAAAAATGTTAATAGTAGAAAGCTTTCTGCTATGAGGTGAAAATTATGGGAAAAATAGATATTAACTATGATTCAGAATCCCAGTATGTTTTACTTAGAATGCAAAGAGAGATATTTGAAGAAATAAAAAAGTTATTAGGTGATGATGTTATATTAACATATGATGAGGAAAAAAAAGAAACCATCATTTTCAAAAAACCAGAGTCATTTACTGAGGCATTAATTGAGATTGGTTCAAAAATTTGGGGAGATATTAATGCTGAAGAGTATATAAATCAGGAGAGAAACTCATGGGAAAACTTCAGCAACTTTTAGATAAATGTAATTGCATTGCCATTGACACTAATTTGTTTATCTATTTAGTAGAGAAGAATCCTAACTATGCTGAGTTGGCAAAATATATATTTGAAAAAATTGAACATGGAGATATCCATGCAGTAACCTCTTCATTAGTGATTGCAGAATTGTTGGTAAAACCTTTTGAAATGGGTGATTTTACGCTTGCTAAAAAATATAAAGCATTAGTTAGTATTTTCCCCAACTTAACCTTAAGAGAAATCGATTATATGGTATTAGAAAAAAGTGCAGAAATACGAGCAAGATATAAGATCAGAACACCAGATGCAATATTTATTGCTACCGCAATATTGGAAAGAGCAGATGTTTTTATTACAAACGATATAAAATTAAAAAATGTTAAAGAAATCGAAGTTATTATTTTAAATGAGTTGATATGAACTAAAAAAAATTAAATGCTATTGCACTCCTTTTAAAAAGCTGAATTCCCAGGACAAAAAACTGGGATACGGGGGACCCAACCTTTTTGGGGTGAATCAGAAGCAAATGCTTCTGTAGGGCTAACCCTTTCTGCCCGAACCCGTCAGCTAACCTCGGAAGCTTTGAAAGGGGAGGCAAAAGGAGTTTTTTTATGCCCTTTTTCAAAAGGGAAGATATTCCTTTGCCTTTGATTTCAAAGCAGCCAAATTCCGGGGTTATGGAGTTTGGCTGCTTTTATTTTTGGCAAATATTTCGAAAGGAGGTTTTATAGATATGGAAAAGTTAAATGTTATCAACACCAACGAAAGGTTTGAAAAGTTAAAAGAAGCTATTAAAGACTACTTAGAAGTCAGAGACACAATCAAAACTGGCATCGAGGATGAGGAAAGGATTGAATATCAAAAGAGAAAGATTCTTTCCTACTTTAGAGCAAGTGAAAAAGATTGGGGAAATTATAAGTGGCAGCTGAAAAATATGATTACCTCAGCCAAAATACTAAAAGAACTTTTAAATCTTGATGAAAAAGAAGCGCAGCAAATTGAAGAGGTAGCCAAGGTTTACCGTTTTGCAATCTCACCTTATTATTTATCGCTAATTGACCCAGATGACCCAAGCTGTCCAATAAAAAAGCAATCAGTCCCAAGCAGTTTAGAGCTAATAGAAAAAGGAGAGCTTGACCCAATGGACGAAGAGCACACCTCTCCAACAAAGATAGTTACTCAGCGATACCCAGACAGGCTTATAATAAAGGTGACAAATATATGTGGGATGTTTTGTAGATTTTGCCAGCGAAGAAGGCTCATTGGCGAGACTGACACACATGCATCCTTAGACGATATTACAGATGCAATAGAGTATGTGGCAAAAAACCCTCACATTCGAGATGTTCTAATTACAGGTGGCGATGCCTTGTTGCTTTCTGATGAGATTTTGGAGTGGATTTTAAGATCACTCAGGCAAATACCTCATGTTGAAATAATCAGAATTGGAACAAGGGCACCTGTAACGTTGCCACAGAGGATTACAAAAGAGCTTGTTGATATGCTAAAGAAGTATCATCCTATTTATATAAACACCCACTTTAACCATCCGCGTGAGATAACAAAAGAATCGAAAAAAGCCTGTGAGATGCTCTCAGACGCTGGAGTGCCGCTTGGCAATCAAATGGTTTTGTTAAATGGAGTCAACAACGACAAGTACATTGTTCGAAAACTTAACCAAGAACTTTTGAAAATTAGGGTAAAACCATATTATATCTTTCATCCAAAAAGAGTAAAAGGAACATCGCATTTCTGGGTGGCAATTGAAGAAGGTATAGAAATAATCGAAAGTTTGCGCGGAAGAACATCAGGGATGGCAGTTCCCACGTATATAGTAAATGCCCCGAAAAGGCAAAGGGAAAACACCAATTTTGCCCAATTATTTGCTTTATGTTGGAAAGACAAAGTAGTTTTGAGAAACTGGGAAGGTGAGGTTTTTGAAATTGAAAATTAAGAGCAGAAAAGTGAGAAGACTATTAACATTTAAAGCCTGTGTTTCATATTATGATTTATATATAACCATAGTTTGAGAGGTAATGTAGTATGTCAGTGCATGGTGATAATCCAAGAGAGAATGCGGTAAATGAAGTACTGACCTCTGTTGCAAAAGAAGAGATAGCAATTGCAAACCTTATAGATGCAGAAGCTGAGAAGATTAAAAAAATTGTTGATTCACATCAGCTTTCCAAACCTGATGATGTTCGAGAAAATTATTGCTTTACAAAAATCAGTTGCTGAAATACTCGAAAGACTTATCCAGAAACAACAAATACTTGTCGAAAAAACTTGAATTAATTAAGGATTTTGACACAGATAAGAAAAGTGAAAAGTTTAGAGGAAAATCAAATATTGTTTCTTCAAATGACTGTTCAGACTAGAAACAATAAAATTTTCAGTATTCAGATGGCAGATGCCATCTTTTTTTATATTCCCATTGCTGTCTTTAAAATTTTATCATAATCCATCTCCCTTTTAGAAAACTCCCCGGCTGTTTTGCCTTTGTGAAGTACCAAAATCCTGTCGCACATACCAATCAGCTCTGAAAAGTCAGAAGAGATGAAAATAATAGCACAGCCAATTCTTGCAAGCTCATTTATGATGTTATAAACCTCACCGTCGCGCAGGATTGTTACCCTGTCTGCGATAGATAGAGCTTCTTCAACCATGTTTGTTCACAAATATTATTACAATTCCTTTTTCTTTTAGCTCTTTTATTATTTTAAAAAGATTTTCTATCTCATATGTTGTGAGTCCTGCCGTTGGCTCATCAAATATCAAAACCTTTGCATTTTGAACAAGTGCTCTACAAATTTCAATTATCTGGAGCTGAGAAAGCCCAAGGTTTTTACAGAGTGTTTCAGGGTTTATATAAACTCCCATTTTACTTAAGATTTCTGATGCCTGTTTTATCATAGTTTTATAGCTTACAAAACCAAGTTTATTTTTCGGTTTATTGTCAATAAAGATGTTTTCAGCAACAGAAAGGTGAGGGAAATATAAAAGCTCCTGATGTACAGTAAATATTCCAAGAGATTTTGAAAGTATTGGATTGAGATTTGCATGAAAAGCTCCACTGATAGCGAACTTTTAAGGTTAAATGGAATTACAAAAATTTTTCCATGCACTGTGGCACTTTCTGATGTTTCATTTTCAGTAAACAAGGCAGAGATACATGCAATAGTTGGTGAAAACGGAGCTGGTAAGTCAACTTTGATAAACATTATTTCAGGAAGCCTTCTTCCAGACAAAGGCGAGATATACCTTGAGGGTAAAAAGGTCAAAATAAGGTCTCCGAGAGATGCTCAAAATCTTGGAATTAGCATAGTTCACCAGGAGCTTGCGCTCTGCCCTCATCTTACTGTTGCTGAGAATATATACATAGGAAGACTTTCTGAAAAATCTTCGTGATGGCAGATACATCTCAACACTAAATACAGAAAAGACAAATCCTGACCAGGTTGTAAGCCTGATGGTGGGAAGGGAAATCAAAGAGATGTATCCACCAAAGGCAGTCAGAATTGGCAAAGAAATTTTCAGGATTGAAAACATCAGCTCCGACAAGGTTCAAAATGTATCATTTGCACTGCTGGGGGGAATAGACCTTGGGGCAAGTGAGTCAAATGTTTTTTAAAGAGCCTCTTTGCTGTTTTGTGCAAGGAGCCTCTGGTTGTTTTGTAATATAAAGAAGACAAAAGTTATTTTTTAGCAGGGAAACCTGATATAGTTAGAAGTCTTAGCAAGTCTATTGAAATGTATAAAAATTTTTGTTAAAATATACTTATACGTTTTGTTCCGAAGGGTCTACGAAATTATGCACAGAACTTAAAAGTTAATATAGAGGCGATGGAGTTCGCCTTAAAATGCCACGGGGAATACCCTTGTTGGCTGATAACTCCTGTCCGTATAAAGTGCGGGCAGGAGTTTTTTGCTTTTTTAAAAGAGTTTGAACTTTTTCAAAGATAGGGGGGATGTACTTTGGATATTGTGTATTTTGAGATGATAGAAAATATGAAAGAGGACAGGTGTATAATTTGCCATCTAAAAAATAAGGCAATGAACAAATTCTTTGATGATTTTCTTTATGAGTCTGTAAACGACTATAGTCTGCGTGACAGAATCAGAAAAGGAGGAATATGCTCATCTCATGCAAGAAAATTAGAGTCGTTTGGAGATGTGCTTGCTCATGCTATTATATATTCAGATTTGCTAAATAGTTTCAAAAACAATCATAGAGTAGATATTTTACCTCGTAAAAAGAAAAATCAAGAACAAAATATTTGCGTATTTTGCGAAAAAGAACAGAATTTTGAAGACACTTATACAAGAGCATTTTCTCACTACTTTAAAACTCAACCTAAGTTTAAAGTAGCATTTGCAGAAAAAGGATTTATATGTCAAAGACATCTTGATCAGGTTTTAGAAAAAATGACTTCGTCTTCAACAAAAAATGAACTTCTATCTATTGTTAAAAGAAAAATTGATGAGATAATAACTCATCTTGAGAAAATAAAGGAAAAGAATGATTACCGAAACATTCATGAAAACTACACTTCTGAAGAAGTAAAGTCATGGCACATGGCAGTCAGGTTTGTTGCAGGTTCTGAAGATTAGTCAATTTCAACCACTTTTCAAATAACTACAGGGGGGATTTTGATGTGGCTGGAGTTTTCGAAGTGGATGGCAATAGCTCTGTTTGCAGGATTTTTAGCTTACTTTTCTGGTATTTCCATATCACTTGTAGAGATAGTTGTTGGGTTTCTTGCAGGGAATCTGCTGCACCTTAACACAAATCAGTGGATTGATTTTTTAGCTGGTATGGGAAGCATCATATTGACATTTTTATCAGGAGCAGAGATTGATTATGATGTTTTAAAAAACAAGTTCAAAGAGAGCATGTTGATAGGAATCTTTGCATTTTTGATGCCTTTTTTGTTTGCATGGGGAGCGGCATTTTGGATTTTCCACTGGGATATGAGAGCAGCTCAGATTGCAGGAATTGCACTTTCAACCACATCTGTTGCAGTTGTGTATGCTGTGATGATAGAGACAGGTCTCAACACAACAGAGCTTGGCAAGGTTATTCTGGCAGCATGTTTTATAAATGACCTCGGAACAGTTTTAATGCTTGGATTTTTATTTGCTAATTACAACTGGTGGATACTGGTGTTTATAATTGTTATGATAATAGCCACAATTGTAGCAAACAAGTACACAGAACCTTTCTTTAACAAGTTTGGAAATAGAACATATCAACTTGAATTAAAATATCTATTTTTACTAATACTGCTTTGCGGAGGAATAGCAAATCTTTCTAATATGGAAGCAGTACTGCCTGCTTACATCTTGGGACTTGCAATGTCACCATTTTTCGCAAAACAAAAAGATCTTCTCTACAGGCTCAGAGCCATGGTATTTGGACTTTTTACTCCTTTTTACTTTCTAAAAGCTGGTAGCAAGGTAACATTTGGTGTTATCAATTATATCTGGATAGTTTTGGCTTTTCTGATTGTCAAGATGATTGCAAAATATATAGGTGTAAGGCCATTTACAGTAATGTTCAAGTACAGAAAGAAAGAAGGGATTTATACAACCCTTTTGATGTCAACAGGTTTAACTTTTGGTACAATTTCAGCGCTATTTGGTTTGAACAAGGGGATAATAACTCAAAGTCAGTATTCTATTTTAGTGTCTGCTGTAATATTGAGTGCGGTTGTGCCAACAATGATAGCTCAAAAGTTTTTCAATCCTCAGAATAATGAAGAAGTAAATGATAAGGGGGTTTAGAACAATGTATAAAAAGATTGTTGTTGCGTATGATGGGTCTGAACATTCTAAAAAAGGCTTTGAGGTAGCGCTTGAGCTTGCAAAGATGTTCGAATCAAGTATACACATTGTTTCTGTTGCGCATATACCTGATTTTGTGGAGACAAAAGATGAACTGAACGGTATACTAAATGATGCACGTCAGTATTATGAAAAAATACAGCAGCAGGCAATAGAGAGGGCAAAAAGTGAAGGAATTGAAATAAACTGTACAATTGTTCCAGGACATCCTGCAAATGGTGTTGTAAGCTTTGCAGAGAGTATCAAGGCAGACCTTATCATTGTTGGGCAGAGAGGGAGAAGCGGTGTTGCAAGGTATATTGTTGGAAATGTTGCTGAAAACATTGTAAGACACGCACATTGTTCTGTGATGGTGATAAAATGAGGTGATTTAGGATGAGGACTATAGAATATAATGTTGTGCAAGATATGATTAGAAACTTTACTGAGCAAGTCCAAGAGATTTCAAATGAAATTGATTCAGAATCTATTAAGAAGTTAGCAGGAAATATTAAGGAAAAGATTGAAAAGGATGCACTTTATCTGGTTGTATTGGGTCAGTTTAAAAGGGGAAAATCGACGCTTATAAATTACATGCTTGGTGCAAATTTACTACCGACCGGGGTTCTTCCCTTGACCTCAGTAATAACAAAGATTTATTACAGTCCTGAGGTTAAAGTGAATGTAATTTTTGAAAGTGGTGTAAGAAAAGAAATTCCAGTCGATGAGCTTGATCTATATTGCACAGAAAAAGGGAATCCTAAGAATCAAAAAGGTGTGGATACAATTGAGATAGGATATCCGTTTGATTTTTTGAATAAAGATGTTGTGATTGTTGATACACCGGGAATTGGTTCTGTGTATCAGCACAATACAGATGTGACATACAAATTTATTGACAGGTCAGATGCAGTTGTGTTTGTACTATCTGTTGACCCACCAATTACTGAAATTGAAAAACAGTTTCTACTTAAGATTGCTGAAAATGTACACAAAATATTCTTTGTAATTAACAAATCTGATTTGACGAGCAAAAATGAAATAGAAGAGATAGTGAATTTTACAACTAATGTAATCAAGGATATTACAAAGAAAGAAAATATAAATATCTTTCCTCTTTCAGCAAAGATGGCACTTGAAGGCAAGATATCTAAAAATGAAGAAATAATTAGAAAAAGTTACATAAAGAGTTTTGAGGAAGAATTAAAACAATTTTTAAAGGAAGAGAAGGAAAAAGTAAAAATCTTGAGCAACCTAAAAAGTTTAGATGTTTTTTTGGGAGTTTGCAAAGCGTTTTTAGAAAATGATTTGAAACTCAAGCTTATGCCAATAAAACAACTTGAAGAAAATATAGAAAAATTTAGTGAGTTTTTGGATAAGGTAAATCAAAACAAGATTGAAATTTATAAGCTATTTAAAATTGAGATGAATGATATTTTACAAAGTTTTGATGACGAGATGGAGAAAATAAAGAAGGAACTTGTAGTTAAGATAACTAAAAAGATAGATGATTATTATCCATCAATTGCAAGACTTAAAAAAATTGAGCAAAAAGAGCAGCTTGAGAAATATCTTGAGAAGGCTATTGTAGAAGAGTTTGAGCTGTTGAAAAGTGATCTTGAAAAACAAATCGAAAATAAGTATTCAGCCCTTTTGTCGAGGTATTGTGAGAAAATAAATGAGGTAATAAATAGTATCAAGGATAGGGCAAGACAGCTCTTTTCTATTGATATAGAATACTATGAAGGTTTGCAAAGGCTTGTGGCACAAAGTAAATTTACTTACAAAATAGGCTACGAAGTTGGGGCATTGGAGATTGATCCTGTATACTTTACTTATCTTTTGCCCAAAAAACTTGCTCAAAGGATTATTTTAAAGAGAGTGCTTGACAGGGTTGAAATTGATGTTGATAGGAATATCGGTAGAATCAGGTATGATTTTCTAAGAAGAATGGAAGAAAGTTTTGATGCTTTTAAGATTGATATGGAGGAAAAAATATCCCAGGTTTGTGGCATTATAACCGAGCTTTTGAGAAATTCTAAAGAAGATTTTAATAAGAGCCAAAGTGAGCTGGAAAAGAAGATGCAATCCAATCAAAAGGTGTTGGAGAAAATTACAAAATTAAAGGAAAAAATCTCTCAAATTATTTTCGATTTAACAATATAAAATATTAACTAAATTGAGGTGGTTATTTTGGTTAGAATTTCTTTTGAGATTAGTGAAGAAAGCTTAGAAGAGATTAAAGAGTTGATAAAAGATTTTGAAAAAGATTCGTACACCGAAGAGGATGCTTATCGTGCTATTTTTGAAATGGGGATAAAGGCATATCAATTACAACAAAGTAATTCTGAAGAAGATGATTTAAGAAGGCAACTTCTTATGCTTTCTTCACAGTATTCAGTTATTAAATTTAAAAACTTTCAATTAGAAAAAGAAAATAAGTTACTTGAAATGAGTTTAAATGGCTGTGAAGCAGAAAATAGATTTCTAAAAAAACTTTTGGGTTTAAGGAATGAAGAAAGATGAGATATGTATGTCCTGAATGCTTTAATTGAACATATTTAGATTCTTTTTTAATAGGCATATGTGCCCCTGCTGATAGATGGGGTAGCAAAAGAACAAATGAGAAGTTAATATTGTTATACGCTGACAAGGTTATATTTTTTGAGAGGGTAAAAAATAAAGTGGAAGCTGTTTTGTATCCTATTCAAAATATAAGTTATATTGAAAATGGTTCTATATTATTATATTCATGGATAAAAATAGGCGGGGTTGTAAATGGTGAAACAAAATCATTTGTTGTTGAGTACAATACTGTTGTTGATGATATGTTTAAAGCTGTAATTGATAAACTCAGAACATCCCTCTTCTAATATTCATCTCTTTTATTTTTAGATTGACTACAAATTTTTCAAAGTTTATACTTTTAAAAAGAGAATATGTTTTTATCTTTAAGAATAAGTCACTTGTTAAGATAGAGAATAATTTATAAAATTCCAGAAGAAAGGACTGAAAGAAGTGGAAGTCAGAACAAGATTTGCACCAAGTCCAACAGGACATCTTCATATAGGTGGTGCAAGAACAGCACTCTTCAATTATCTTTTTGCCAAAAGATATGGTGGAAAGTTTATATTAAGGATAGAAGATACAGATCTAGAAAGATCATCTATTGAGTCTGAAAAGGTTATCATCGAAAGCTTGAGATGGCTTGGGATTGAGTGGGACGAAGGAGTTGAGGTAGGAGGACCTCATGGACCTTATAGATCAACAGAAAGAGTGGACATTTACAAAAAATATGTTGACGTCTTATTTGAAAAAGGATATGCATATCATTGCTACTGCAGTGAAGAAGAACTTGAGGCTCAGCGTCAGCAGCTTCTGAGTCAGGGACAGATGCCAAGATATCTTGGCAAGTGCAGGAATTTAACAGAAGAGCAAAAAAGAAGATTTGAGCAGGAGGGGAGAAAACCAACCGTCAGGTTTAAAGTGCCAGAAGGTGTTAAGATAATTGTTCATGACCTTGTGCGTGGAGATGTAGAGTTTATGTCAGATGATATAGGCGACTTTGTAATTGTCAAGTCTGATGGAATTCCAACATACAACTTTGCAGTTGTAATAGACGACCATTTGATGAAGATTTCGCATGTTATAAGAGGTGAGGAGCATCTTTCAAACACTCCGCGCCAGATTCTAATTTACAATGCTCTTGACTTCAATCTTCCGCAGTTTGCTCATGTGTCTTTGATTTTAGGGAAAGACAGAACAAAGATGTCAAAGCGCCATGGTTCTACTTGGGTTGAACAGTACAAAGAACAAGGGTATTTAAAAGAAGGGCTTATAAACTTTTTGGCATTGCTTGGCTGGTCACCACCAGAGGATAAAGAAATATTTGATATGGATTATCTGATTAAGAATTTTTCACTGGACAGGGTTTCCAAAAACCCTGCAATATTTGACATTGATAAGCTAAACTATATAAACTCCCAGCACATTAAGCTAAAATCACTGGATGAACTTACTCAAATGTGCATTCCATATCTTATTGAAGCAGGGTATGTTACTCAAAAAGATGCAGAAGAAAAGTTTGAATGGCTAAAGAAAATAGTAAAATCTGTGTATGAGGGACTGGATTATCTATCTCAGATTAAAGATAAGGTAGATATCTTCTTTAATAATGAAGTCAAAATAGAAGAAGATGAAGCCAAAGAGGTATTAAAATGGGAGCATGTAAAGCATTTGATAAGTGTATTCGAAGATAAGATAAAAAATGTGGAAAATCTCAATTCAGATAGTATAAAAATGCTTTTCAAAGAGATTCAAAAAGAGACAGGTTACAAGGGCAAAAACTTATTTATGCCGATAAGAGTTGTGTTGACCGGCAAAACTCACGGACCTGAGCTTGTGGAGATAATAGAGATTGTAGGGAAAGAAAACATACTAAAACGATTGGAATTCTTCAAAACGTGGTATAATTAAATTAAGAATTCTTATGGATTTGCAAAGGAGTTTTTGAGAGTATGTTTAGATTTTTCAGAATGATCAAAGAAGAGATGGATGTTATCATGGAAAAGGACCCGGCTTGCAAGAGCAGGCTGGAAACTCTTTTGTATCCAAGCCTGTGGGCTATTATATACCACAGAATAGCTCACTGGTTTTACAACCGCAGGATGTACTTCATTGCAAGGTGGATTTCCCAGCGTGCAAGGCACAAAACTGGTATTGAGATACATCCCGGTGCCAAGATTGGTCGAAGGGTATTTATAGACCATGGCATGGGTGTTGTGATTGGTGAAACAGCTGAGATTGGCGACTGATGTTCTGATTTATCAGGGCGTGACATTGGGCGGCACAGGAAAAGAAAAAGGCAAGCGCCATCCAACAATTGGAAACAACGTCTTAATTGGTGCTGGTGCAAAGGTTTTAGGACCATTCAAAGTAGGAGATAATACCAAAATTGGTGCAAATGCAGTTGTTCTTCGCGAGGTTGAAGAGAACTCAACTGTGGTTGGTGTGCCAGGAAGAGTTGTCAGAAAAGAGAAAAAGGAAAAGCCAACTGTTGAAGAACAGCTTGACCAGATAAGATTTCCCGACCCGCTTGCAATGCAGATTTGCAGCCTTGAAGCCAAGATAGAAGCTTTGGAGAAAAAACTTGCCGAGTATGAAAGGAGATTAAAAGAGTATGAAACTTTACAACACTCTCAGCCAGACCAAGGAAGAGTTTGAACCTCTTGAGAAAAACAAAGTAAAGATGTATGTGTGCGGTCCGACTGTATATGATTTTATTCATATCGGCAATGCAAGACCTTTGATTGTATTTGATACTTTGAGACGATATTTTGAATACAAAGGATATGAGGTAATATACATCCAAAACTTCACTGATATTGAAGACAAGATGATAAACAGAGCAAACAAAGAGGGGATAACCGTATTTGAACTTGCTGAAAGGTTTATAAAAGAATACTACAAAGACGCAGACAGGCTCAATGTAAAAAGAGCAACCAAAAATCCAAGAGCAACAGAAGAAATCCCTGATATGATAGTCTTGATACAAAAGTTGATTGACAAAGGCTATGCATATGTGGTTGATGGTGACGTGTATTTTAGAACAAGAAAGTTTGCCGAATATGGTAAACTTTCTCACAAGAATATTGAAGAACTGGTGGCTGGTGCGCGGGTTGATCTGAGCGAAAAGAAAGAAGATCCGCTTGATTTTGCTTTGTGGAAGGCTAAAAAAGAAGGTGAGCCGGCGTGGTTCTCACCATGGGGTGAGGGAAGACCTGGCTGGCATATAGAGTGTTCTGTTATGGCAATGAAATACCTTGGCGAGACCATTGACATTCATGCAGGTGGACAGGATTTAATCTTTCCTCACCATGAAAATGAGATTGCACAAAGTGAAGCAGCGACAGGAAAACCTTTTGCACGTTTTTGGATTCACAATGGGTATGTTAATATAAACAATGAAAAAATGTCAAAGTCGTTGGGAAACTTCTTTACTGTGAGAGAAATCATTGAAAAGTACCATCCAGAAGCTCTGAGGCTTTTCATGCTTCAGGCGCACTATAGAAAGCCTCTGAACTTTTCTCTTGATTTGATTGAACAGGCAGAGGTGGCACTCAAAAGAATTTATACCTGCTACGAAAATCTTGAGTTTTTGATTCAAAATGAAACTTCTTCATCTGAAAATAATGATAAGCTAAAAACTGTGATTGAACAGCTTAAAGCAAAATTTATAGAGGCAATGGAAGATGATTTGAATACTGCCGAGGCAACAGGGTATTTGTTCGAAATGGTAAGGGAAATCAATACACATGCTAACTTTTGTTCAAAAGAAACTTTGACTTTTGCTAAAGATGTATTAAAAGAACTTTGCAGTATACTGGGAATTTTAGAGCAATATAGCTCAAAAGAAGAGTATGTGCCACAGGAGATTTTAGATATGGTTGAGAAAAGAAATCAGGCACGAAAGTTAAAGAACTTTGCCGAAGCCGACAGAATAAGAGATGAGCTCAAGAGCTTGGGATATATTGTTCTTGACACCCCTCAGGGGACAAAGATTGAGAGAATAAAATAAAACCGGGCAAAAGCCCGGTTTTTTTATAAATCTTTCAAAATTCCTGTATGTATTATTTTAGATGATTTTCCAAAAAAGATAATGTAATATATCTCCTTTTTTGAAGTAATGTAACTAAAAAAATTACATGGACTTTCACACATACGCAAATATTTGTCTATCAAGACTTTATCTGTTATCTTTTTTCCAGTTTTTATTTTCGCTAAATTTGGGTTACCTACCAAGGTATTTCTCAGTTTATCTGGATTGTTTGACTTTCCTATGATAGCATAACTTATCTCATCTGGCATAATACGAGCAAATCTAATATATCCTTTTTTAGCCAGCCATTTTTCTAACTTTGTAAAGCTTTTTTCAAATGGTATCACAATTTTTGAAAATGGAATTTTGCCATGGTAAATGGGTGTTTTCAAGTCAATTTCGATGTCACCCCACTGGTCTTTTGTATTGTTTATCATATCCTCAAATTTCTTATTGTATATCTCTTCTTTTAAAACCTCTAATAGTTCAGGTATATCAGAGGATTTAACAAGAGTTTTTAAAGAATTATCTTGTATTGAAGAATAGTTACTGTATTTACTCAATAATACTGATTGAACATTTATAGGCGATACCTTAAAAATTTCGTAAAGGTTATATTTAAAAGTATGATTTTCATAAAGAGGTTTTAAATAATGAGAAAATTTTTGAATATCAACAGAATATTCTCTTTGTATCTTTTTCCCGTTTTTCAAGTTATAGCTTATATAAAGAGTAGTTTTGTATGGAGAATTTGAATCTTTTTCCTTTACAATTTCCTGTTTTTGTTTAATAATCTGCTTATGAATGTTTATAACCATTTTTACTATTTTGGGGTCTTCAAAAGTACTTATATCTTCAGAGTGATTTCCTATAAAAAAGTATTCTTTAAAAACCACACTTTTTATTTCCTTTTCCTGCGGAACGTACTTTTCAAATCCGAACAGGTCCAGTTTTATCATCCCTATTGCTAAGAACAAAAATATTACAAAATAGCTATATCTCAAAAGAGATTTATTGAAAACATTGACTTTTTTGTTCAGAATCATTTCAGCAATTAAAAAGCATACAAAAGAAATGATCAAATATCCTGATATTGCCAACCAGAAAGATTTTCCTTGTCCAATGTAAGGCAAATAAAGTCCTACTAAAAGTGCGCCGCACAGAGCAGCTCCATATCTGAAGATGTGTTTGAAAAACTCAAATACTATGGATTGCCCGGCATTTTCAATTTTACGAAAATTGTATAATATGCTACCGAGGACAATCAAAAAAATGGCAATACTAAAGAAGCCGGTATATTCAACAGGCTTTAGTGGAGAAGAAGGTGATACAGGTGTAAACATTATTAAAAGAGGATTTATTTTTTCAACGACAGCGCTATTTGGTGAGGGATAATAGCCAAATAACCAGTTTTTGAGATTTAAAATGGAGGTATAATATAAAAATGATGGCAGCATAAGTACAACAAAGCTCAAGAAAATTTGGACAAAGGGTGTGCCTGTGATAATTGCACAGCAAGTTGCAATTGAAAAAAACAAACTTGCGACGGCAGTTGTATTTAAGCCCCAGAAGAATATCTCTTTTAACTGTATTTCAAATTTGTCTAACAGATTTAACTTTAATATTAATAAAATTACTGTATTAAGTATAATAGGTAGCAAAAGTAATAAAAAAGAAGCTAAGATGTTGGAGATGTAAAGTGTTATTCGCTTTGGAGGAAGACTATGAAGCTGATCTGCGGCATCTTTTGAATGAAGATAATTAAATACAAATGCACTAAGAGCAAAACAAATAAGTAAACTCACAAAAATACAGTATCCCTGATTTCTTGTTACAGTGTACTTAGAAACTATATAACTGTCGGGGTATTTTGAAATTAAAGGCAAATCGAATAGAATAATAGAAAATGGAATTACTGATAAAGCTAAAAAGTATATAACTCCTACAAACCAAAATCTTTTAAGAGTAACAAAAAGTAATTTTTTATTAATCCATGATTTGGGTAAGCTCATCTTTCAACCCTCCCATTTCGTAAATAAATATTTCCTCGAGCGAAAGGGGTAAAATATCAAGTAACACCGGCTCAAAATCTTTTAATGTATCTAAAATTTCTTCTCTGTTGCCTTTCACAATGATTACCTCAATATTACTTTTTTTAGAGTAAGAGATTACCTTGAATCTATTCAAACTTTCAGGTAGAAAATTCTTTTTGAACACAGCTTGAATTTTGCAAGTATCTAATTTTAACTCTTCTATATTGCTGCAAAGCAAAATTTTCCCTTCATGAAGAATTGCAATAGTATCGCAGAAATCTTCAAGTTCTCTTAAATTGTGAGATGATATAATTACTGATGCACTTCTATCTGCAACATCTTCTATTAAAAGCTTTTTTACACTCTGCCTTATAACAGGATCAAGACCATCAAAAGGTTCATCCAGTACAAGCAATTCTGGACGTGAAGAGAGAGCAAAAAGGATTGCACATTGTTTTTGCATACCTTTTGAGAATTTTGAGATTCTTTTTTTCAGTGGAAGATTAAAAATCTTCAGAAGATTTTCAAAGTGGCGGCTGTCCCAGGTATTATAAATTCCTTTATAGAAATTTGCCATATTGTAAATTGAAAAGTTTCTAAAAAAGTAGGGATTGTCTGGTACAAAAAATATTTTTGACTTTACTTGCGGATTTTCAAAAACAGGTTCACCATTACAAAAAACAGAACCGCTATCTGCTTTGTATACCCCTGTCAGAATTTTTAACAAGGTAGTTTTACCAGCACCATTTCTTCCAACAATACCAAAAATAGAACCTCTTTGAATTTTTATAGTTACTCCCTTTAATGCCTCAGTCTCGTCAAACCTTTTACAAACATTTTCTACCTTTATCAAGATTTATCGCCTCCTGATAGCTTCTTTTCAATTTCTTCAATAATTTTGATAAGTTCGTTCTTTGAGATACCAATAAAAAGTGCCTCAAAAACAATTTTTTTGAACTGAGATTTTATCTTTTCTTCTTTTTCAGCTTTTATCTTTGATTTTACAGGTGCGACAAAGTTTCCTTTGCCAGGAATTGAGTAAATATAACCTTCTCTTTCGAGCTCTTGATATGCTTTTTGGATTGTATTTGGATTGATTGTGAGTTCTTTCGAAAGAGACCTCACCGATGGAAGTTGTTCATTTTCTTTCAAAACCTCCTTTAAGATTAGTTCTTTTATCCTTTCCACAAGCTGTTTGTAGATGGGTACTCTGCTCTTCCAGTCAATTTCAAACATTTACTTCACCACTTTTCTGTATTAACTGTACTATCAGTATTAATACAGTTATATTATAAATGATTTTTTGAAATGTGTAAAGCTTTTTGTAGAAACTTTTTGAAAGTATTGTAGCTTGAAGGGCAGTTTGATAAAATTAGAAGAAAAAGAATATTTCAAAGTCAGACAAGATTCGAAGATCACCATTTAAAACTTAGGTAAGAGGAGTCAAATGAAAATGTTAAGATATCTCTATATAGCTTTTAGTTCAATTTCAATATACCTGTTTATCATCTTTGCCATCAGGCTGTTTGGCAAAAAAGATGTTTCGCAACTCTCAATTAGCGATTTAGTTTTTGTCCTGCTTCTTAGCAATTCTGTGCAAAATGCCATGGTGGGAGCAGATTCGAGTCTGGCAGGCGGGCTTGTTGCTGCAACCTCATTGTTTGTTGTAAACTATATTATAAAGCTCATTGTGTACAGGTTTCCAAAGATAGAACGTTTGATTGAGGGAGAGCCTCTATTATTGGTGTATAAAGGAAAAATCAATGAAAAAAATTTAGCTAAAGCAAAGATTACAAAAGATGAGCTGCTTGAGACAGTGAGAGAGCACGGTGTTGCTTCACTTGACGATGTTGAGCTTGCTGTTTTTGAGATGGATGGCAATATCAGCATTATCTCTGAAAGAGCTGAAAGTGAGTATGTTAAAAAGAAAATACCAGTGAGAATAAAAAGGAGAGAATAAGATATTTTACCTATTCTCTCCATGGCTGTTTTTCAAAAGGAATATAGTTTTTTTCATCAACGTTAAGTAAATATACATATGTCCACGCTCTGAGAACTTCAACTCCATTTAAAATGACTTCAACCACTTGCCGCTTGTAAAGCTCACCTTCATCTTCAAAGTTGTCTATTTCCTTTATTGTTTTTTCATCAACCTCATATACTTCTCCTGCCACTTTTGCATCTTTTTTTGGTACAATTGCCGGATACCAGCTAACTTTGTAAAGTCCATAGCCTTCTAAAACTGCTTTTCCAACAAGTTTGCAGCCATTTAAAAGATGATTGTGACTGTTATGAGAAAGAAGGCTGCCATAAACAAAAAGATACATAATTTGTCACCTCACAGCACATTTAAAAAGTAAATTTTTTCTTTTACTTTGGTTGTCCATCTTCACTGATATCACAAACTTCATCATTGCAAAGGCAATATTTTAGTTTATATCCAAAATAATCATGCTTATCAGCCCAGTCGCACATCATATCCAAAATTGGCAAGACTTCTTTTCCTTTTTCAGTTAGGCTGTACTCTACTTTCACAGGAACTTCAGGATATACTTTTCGCTGGACAAGACCATGCTCTTCGAGTTCGCGAAGCTGTTTTGTTAAAATTCTGTGAGTGATATCTGGAATTAAGTGTTGCAGCTGAGCAAATCTGAGAGTACCATATTCGCCCAAATACCAAAGGATAAGAGGTTTCCATTTTCCACCTATTACCTCGAATGCTACTTCTATTTCGCATGTTGCTTCTTTGACCTTTTGTCTTTGAGCCATAACGCAAAACACCTTCCTTTAGTATCATCTATGATACTTTATATCCAAAAAGTGCACTCTTGTAACCGATGACAAAAATATTATACTAAACTTAAAGAAATTTTACTTTATAAAGTTTTAAATTGTATTCTGGAGGTAAAAAACATGGAAAATTTAGTATTCAATTACTTTATGCCCACTAAAATTTTGTTTGGTCCAGGAAGTTTGGATAGACTCAAAGATGAAAACTTGCCAGGTAAGAAAGCTTTAATTGTAATCTCTGCCGGAGCTTCTATGAAAAAGTATGGATATTTGGACAGACTCACAGCGATATTAAAAGAAAAAGGGATTGATTATGTTGTCTTTGACAAGATTTTGCCAAATCCAATAAAGAAGCATGTTATGGAAGGTGCAGGGTTAGCAAGGCAAGAAGGTTGCGATTTTGTAATTGGACTTGGTGGTGGAAGCAGTATCGACTCTGCAAAAAGCATAGCTCTTATGGCCAAAAATGATGGTGATTACTGGGATTATATTGTCGGTGGAAGCGGTAAAGGGAAATTCCCATCAGGTGGAGCACTTCCAATTGTTGCAATAACAACAACAGCTGGAACTGGAACAGAAGCTGACCCATGGACTGTTATCACAAATGAAGAGACAAATGAAAAGATTGGTTATGGAAATCAGTATACATTTCCAACACTTTCAGTTGTTGACCCGGAACTTATGTTGAGTGTGCCACCGCACCTGACAGCATACCAAGGGTTTGATACTTTCTTCCATGCAGTTGAAGGTTTCATTGCAAAGATTGCAACGCCAATAAGTGATATGTTTGCACTAAAGAGTGTTGAGCTTATTGCAAAGTATTTGCCGGTCTGTGTAAAAGATGGAAACAATCTTGAAGCAAGGACATATGTAGCTCTTGCAAACACTTTAGCAGGATTTGTAGAATCCACTTCCAGCTGTACCTCAGAGCATTCAATGGAACATGCACTCTCTGCATTTTACCCTGATTTACCACACGGTGCAGGGCTTATAATGCTATCTGAAGCATACCATACATTCTTTGCATCAAAAGTGCCTCAAAAGTATGTCCAGCTTGCAAAAGCAATGGGTGTTGATGTAGATTCTTTGCCAGAGGATGAAAGACCATTTGCATTTGTCAAAGCAATGAAAAAGCTTCAGGGAGAGTGTGGTGTTGGGAATTTAAAGATGTCTGACTATGGAATTAAAGAGGATGAGATTGAAAAGTTTGCTGACAACGCTATAAAAACAATGGGTGGGCTTTTCGAGGTTGACCCATATAAGCTGAGCTTTGAGGAAACTGTACAGATAATGAAAAATGCATATAAGTAAACGCTAGAAAACAAAATAAAAATGGGCTATTTTTAGGTAACTTTAAAAAGACCTAAGAATAGCCCATTTTGATTTCTTTTTAATCCTCCTCCAACACCTTCCACAAAGGCTTATTCTTTTTCTTCAAAACCACATAATCATCTTTTAACTGCAGGGGCATGACAGAGACAACTATGTGTTTGTGTTTTAATAGCTCTTTTTCTATAAACAGCCATGTATGGTTGTGCAAAATCTTTTGCCACCAGCGCTGTACAGTAAATTTGGGTATGATGACTGTTATCATGTCGCCCTTTTGATAGTTGTACTCTTCTGACTTTATATACTCTAAAAGCGGTTCTAATATTTTTCTATAAGGAGAATATCTTATTACAAGAGGGATGGAGCAGTTGAGCATTTTATATCTTTCCCGAAGTTTTTTAGCCTGTTCTTCATTTATTGATACATTAAAAGCTATGACATTGTCTGAAATTGTTTTTGCAAACCTCAAAGCACGAATGCTTGCCTTGTTTAAACTTTCGATAGGAACAATAACCCTGTTTCTATATATATTGTGTTCAACATCCAAAAGCTCTTTGTCTTCAGGCGTTACTCTTAACTGGTCGGCAACGGCAATATAATGAAGCTTTACCTTTATCATTGCAAAGACAAGTAGAGGAATTAAAAGAACAACAATCCACGCACCTTCTCTGAACTTGGTTATTGCAATTATTATGACAACAACAAAAGTTGTGAGGGCTCCAAAACCGTTTATAAAAGCTTTTATATGCCAATAACTACCTTTGTTCTTAAGCCATCTTACGAACATTCCTAATTGAGATAGTGTAAATGATATAAAAACACCAATGGCATAGAGACCAATCAGGGCTGTTACATTACCGTTGAAAACCAAAATTAAAATTGCTGAAACTGCAGCAAGGATGATTATTCCATTCGAGTATGATAACTTATCCCCTTTCATGCTCAACTGCCTTGGCACAAACTCCTCTTTTGCCATAACTGCAACCAACATTGGAAAGCCAGAAAAAGCTGTATTTGCTGCAAACACGAGGATTATAAATGTTGTAGCAGCAACAACATAATACATAAAGGTTTTTCCAAACACTTGCCCAGCCATTAAAACAAGCATTGCACCTTCTGTGGGGACAACATGGTAATGTGTTGCTAAAAGCGTAGTCCCGCCAAAAAGCACGAATATTATAAGAGATAGTAGTAACAAAACAGTCTTTGCATGTTTTGTTGCTGGCTCTTTAAAGTTAGGCACAGCATTTGACACAGCTTCAACACCGGTGAGAGCAGTACATCCACTCCCAAAAGCCTTTAAAAGTAAAATCAGTGTTACAGGATGTGTTGGATAATTTATCTTTGGCTCTGGCGGAACATACCCCATCTTTAGCTTTACATACCCGGCTATGATTAGTGCTAAAATTGAAAACATAAAAGCATAAGCAGGTATTCCAAATATTCTGGATGACTCTCTTATTCCCCTTAAATTTCCAATCATTAGAAATAAAACTAAAAATAAACACAGTGCTATCTTATAGGGCTTTAAAAATTCAAGTGCAGTTACAATCTGATCAACACCCGAAGATATAGAAACTGCTACAGTCAAGATGTAATCAACAGACAAAGCTGCGCCTGCCACAATACCTGCTAAAACGCCAAGATTGTCCTTTGCAACAATGAAAGCACCGCCGCCATTTGGATAATTGTCAATAGTTTGCCTGTAAGAGAGCATTAAAATAAAAAGCAGGATGATTATGGCTGATGTTACAATCTGTATTTCTTTAAAAGCAAGAAAGCCAATTGCGGGAAGCAGAACAAAAAGTATCTCTTGCCCTGCGTATGCAACAGATGATATAGCATCACTTGACAAAATTGGCAATCCCCATAAAACACCATATTTTTCTGTTTTCTCTGCTTCATTTGGCAAAGGTTTTCCAATAAGGATTCTTTTTAGCTTTTCAAACAAGTCAAAACTCCCCCTCTGATTAGTTGATTTAAGTTATTTTCACATGATTACAAAATTATATTCCCCTAAAAGTTTTAATTCAATATGCTATTTTGATGTTTTATAGGTGCTAAAATATACAAGTTGTAGAGATTATGCACTAAAAATTAGGTTGTCAAGAAAATAGCTTAAGAAGCTTTATTTTTCTGAGACTTTTATAATTTAAGCCCAAAAAAAGGTAATAAAAATATGTACAAAATTAAGAACAATAAATTATAGAAAATATACATATTGAAGTGCAAAAATAAATTTTTCAAAAACTTAACAAGGATATTCTTATTTGATAAAATTGAGAAATAAATCATATTTCAAAGGAGGGGAGAATTCCTTGAAAAAGAGCAAAAGTGTTATGTACAAAATATTGAGTGAATGGATGACTTTTCGCAAAAGAATGATATTGGAAGTAAAAGACCTATACATAATCATAATTACGAATCAGGTGAAAGGTTAAATCAGATTTTTTCCACCAAGATTATTGTTTTTTTTCAACTTGAAAAAGTAAGAGTAATGTCAGAAAATAAAGATAAAGAATAAAATTAAATACATAGGTGGTGGGAAAATATGACTGAAAATCCTTTCACAACTTCTTTGAAATCCCCAGAAATAAAAGATGTCACTATCAAAGACCCGTTCTGGGGAAGGTATGTAGATCTCGTTCGCTATGTAGTTGTGCCATATCAGTGGGAAATTTTAAACGACTTAGTTGATATTCCTATCAAGAGCCATGCAATGAAGAATTTCAAAATAGCAGCGGGTCTTGAAAATGGGGAATTTGAAGGATTTGTTTTTCAAGATAGCGATGTTGCAAAATGGCTTGAAGCAGCTTCATACGTCCTTGAAAAGTATCCAAACCCTGATTTGGAAAAGAAGGTTGACAAGGTTATAGAGCTGATTGGCAAGGCTCAGTGGGAAGATGGATACCTCAATACATATTTTACCATCAAAGAAAAGGGTAAAAGGTGGACCAATTTGGAAGAGTGTCATGAGCTTTACACTGCGGGACACATGATAGAAGCCGGTGTTGCACATTTTTTGGCAACTGGCAAAACAAGCCTTTTGGAGATTGTAAAAAAGCTTGCAGATTTGTTCAAAAGAATATTACAAAAGTTAGGTAAGACAATATGTTTTGTAAATTGGACAAAAAAGAAAAAACTGCCACATCTTTCTATGATATCAATCATGTGGCAGTCTTGCTTCTTTATTTGTATATTCCATTTATTTAATCTGCTGCATTTTAACAACAAAGTTTTCAATTAACTTTAAAAGACCGACTATGTCTACCTGACTGGACTGTTGTTTTATCATATTTTGAGATATTTGTGGGAACTTGACCTCATTTCCTGTCAAAATGTTTGTTATTTCAATTCTTGATGAAATTCCGCTACCTGCTGCAGATGAATTTTTAATTATTATCTTTATAACTTTTCCTGTCTTTTCGTCAACATAAAAGCTTATTTTATAATCATCCAATTTTATTGAGCTAATAAACTTGGAAAGATTGCTTTCAATCTGTTTTGAAATTTCACTTGATGATAGATTATTTACATCGATGTTTAAAGAACTCAAAGCCTTCTTTTCATCGTCTGTTAACGATTTTAAATAGATATCAAGCATACCCTTAAGCTGAGAAATTACAGATTTTGAAGCAGAAGATAAAAATTCTTTTAATGCAGGTTCCAAAACCTTACCTGGAAGGTTTGCACTAAGTTGCCAGCAGTTTATCTTATTAGAACCGACAGATGTTGTTGTTCTGTATGCGCTTTTTACAATCGAGGATGATTGAGAATTTAGGTAGTTCAATATGGTTTGGTAAAATTTGCTCATAGGTTGGGAAATTGTGATGTCAAGCATATTAATACTCATCCAGAGAGAAGCTGGTATAGTGCCAAGAATGTATTTATTATCCTTTGGATCTAAAGTATAAGTATTTTGCCCATTTAAAAAGACTGTTTGATTTGCATTGTCTTTTTTAGTCTGAACAAAAAACTTTTTGTTTTTCCTGTCAAAAGCAACTTTACAGATATTTGTCCGATTAACAATAAGATTTAAACCATATCCGACTGACTTTTGTCCGGTTGAAGTGGTGATTATGTCACACGAAAGAGGAGAGTCAGGATTTAGAATTTTTGAAAGTTCTGCTTTGAAAGTTTTTTCTAACAAAGATGCTTGGGTTTGCTGGCTTGATACAGCAAAAATTGAAGATGATAGCAAAAAAGTTATAAAACAAATTGTAACAATAGCCGAAATTACCCTCACCAAACTTTTCATTTTTTGCACCTCCAGGGATTTTGAATGGATGAAATCCTATATATATTATATCACTCTTCAAAAAAAATGACTATCAGTTTTGTTTTTTCTCATCTTTTTTTTTTCTTTGAAATTTTATTTCTAACTGTCTGGGCACTTATTTCAGTGGATTTGATGCCCTGGCAAGTTCTTTTAAAACACCTGCAAAAGATTTATGAACTTTAAAAAGGCTTCTAATCTTTTCTTCGTAGTGCTGACTGAGACGCTGATAACTATCAATTCCTAAAAATTTATCCACAAGGTATGAATACTCTCCTGTTTGTTTGTGTTGATAATAACGCCTTTTGTAAACAACAACAGCATGTGGCATTAGAATTGTTCTATAGTCTCTTTTGATATTTCTCCAGTTTTCTTTTACTTCTTCAGATTCCTTAATTTTGTCGTCAAGCTTTTCAATTGAATATACAAGAATTTCAATAAGAAGGTTGTAGAGAGTTTTGCTCACCTCTTCAGCAAACTTATCCAAATCTTTCTGGCACTCAAGCATTCCTGGTGCCTCTTGCAAAAGTTTTTTGAACTTTTCCACAAGTATTATTTCTTTTTCATTAATTTCATGCATATATCAAACCCCCATTTCAAAACAATCTAATAGTTCAAGGTTAGTATAACAGCCACAGAGGGTTAAAAAGCCCTGTTAAATGGACACCTACAAAAATTTTGCTATATGACTTCAAGTATACAGAGCAGGCAAAATGGTTTTTCATTAAGGGTAAAACTCAAAGATGACAGATAGATTTTTATTTGTTGTACTATCCTATATGAAAAAGATGAACCTTTTAAAATAGCTGGTACATTTGAAGATGTAACTCCACATGTTGCAAGTGATTTGAGATTGAATAGATATGTAGAACTGGAATAATCAAAACCATATTATTACATTTATACAAAAAAAAAAAAAAAAAAAAAAAAAAAGTTTACAGAAGCTCAGAAAAAGGGTATATATAAAGATGAGAAATAATTTTAAATAAAATGTCAACAAAAATTTTTGTAGGTGGGGAGGATTGTATATGGAAAAGAAGCTTTTAAAGAATGATCTTACTGCAACAAAGAAAGTTGAAAGCAAAAAGCAAGCTGAGGAAAAGGCAAAAACAAAGGTACTTCTTCGTCAGCAGCAGCTTTCAGAAAGACTTGCAGCGGCAGCATCTGAGCTTATGGCGGGGATTGAACAGTCAACTGCAGCGGTTGAAGAGCTCAATAAAAATGTTGAACAACTTGCTGCAGCGGCAGAGGAGACAGCAGCTTCTGTTGAAGAGTCAAAAACTGCAACAGATGAGATTAAAAAATCAGCAAATACAGTATTTCAAAACGCAATTGACCTTGTTGACAAAGCAAAGACACTAAATATCTCTGTTATGGATACAACAAGAAAAATTCAAGAGATAATTGAAGAGGTAAAACTTTCTGCCTACAAAAAACTTCAGGCAAGTGAGTTCATGAAACAGCTAAATGAATCTGCGAGAGATATAAATAATATTGTAATTTCAGTTGGCAAGATTGCTGACCAGATAAATCTTTTGGCTTTAAATGCTGCGATCGAAGCTGCAAGAGCTGGTGAGTATGGACGAGGCTTTGCAGTTGTTGCCGATGAGATAAGAAACCTGGCTGAAGTGGTTGAAAAGCTGACAGACGGTGTTAGAAAAAATGTTGCCAAGATAAATGAGGAGATTCAGAACATTGACAAAGAGATAAAAGAGTCTGTAGAGTATGAAAATGCAAAAGCGGCAGTTGGTGAGGGAATTCTTTCTAAACTTTCGCAGACAACAAAGATTTTTGAAAAAGTTTTAGCAAGTGCAAATGAAATACAAAAATCTTCACAGAGGACTTCGAATTCTATGGACGAGTTTTTAAAACTTATGACAAACATTGCGTCTGCATCAGAGCAAATAGGAGCGGCAATAGAAGAAATTAGCCAGACAGTAAACGAACAGGTTAAAGCCTACAAGATTGCAAGTGAGAAGACAGAAGATTTGAACCAGCTGGCAGAAGAGATGAGAGTTTCAACTGCTGTAGAAAAAGATGCAACAAAAATTTCAGCATCTTCTGATGAACTTTCATCTGCAGTTGAGGAGATTTCTCAGTCTTTAACCCAGATAGCAGAGGCATTTTCTCAGGTTGAGACAGGTTCAAAAATTCAGGTTGAAAATTCTAATCTTGCCAGGAACAGCATAAACGAAATAGTAGCAGAATCAAGGAAAAATAAGGATCTTTCAAATGAGCTAAATGACATTATCAATACATTTAATGACCAGATGAGTGATGTAATTGAAAAAACTGTTAGTCTCATATCTGACTTAGCTAAGGTCTTAGAGTCAAATAGTAAGGTATTGCAGTTTGTTGAGAGTTTGGATGGTTATATTGCTGATTTAGAAAAACTCATAGAACAGATATCTCTTGTGACTGTTCAGACCAATATGCTTTCAGTAAACGGTTCAATTGAAGCGGCAAGAGCTGGTGAGTATGGAAGAGGATTTTCTGTTGTTGCCAACGATGTTAGAAACTTAGCATATGAATCTTCTGAAAATGCTCAGAAGATGAAAGATATCGTAAAGAGCACGCAGAGAAAAGTTTTGAGATTTACAGGCGATATAGAGAATTTGACCCTTTCGACCTCAAACATGGTAGACAGGTCAAAGCGAGACATAGAGGTTTTAAACCAAACAAAGGATATGATAAGAGACATGAAACAGGCAACAAACGCTATAAACATGGAGATATTACAGATTCAATCTGCTTTAGAGCAGCTTACAAAGGGAATAGAAAATATATCAGCTGCAGCTCAAGAGAACCTTGCATCGCTTGAAGAAGCAACAAGAGCTGTGAATGAACAAAGACTTGGAGCAGATGAGCTACTTTCGGCTATACAAGATGTTGCAAGCTTGGCTGAAGAAATCTTAGCCATGTAGTGAAAGGATGATAAAAGATGAGCAAGATAGGAACGCTTGATTTGAATGTTATAATCTTTCAAATAGGTAAGCAGAATTTTGCATTTAGCCTTGACAATGTAAAAGAAATCATAAAAGTTCCATCTATCACTCCGGTTCCACTTGCCAAAAGTCATGTAGCAGGGCTTATAAATTTAAGAGGTGAGGTTATTCCTGTTTTAAATTTAAGGGAGAAGTATAAAATAGAAAGTTACCTCAAAAGTGAAGATGCAAGGATAATTATTATAGAAAAAAATGGGTTTAAGCTTGGTGTTCTGGTTGACAAGGTTTTAAATATTAGCAGTATAGAGCAGGCACAGATGAATGAGTGCAAAATTACAACCCTTGAAGAAGTAAAAGCTGTTATAAAGCAGAAAGAAGGGGATAAGCTAATTACATTTATAGACAGTGACAAAATTGTTGAAGAGAGCCTTGCACTTTCTGTTTTTCAAAAGATTAATATAGAATCAACCACTTCAAAGGTGGATGAGAGCGAACAAAAATTATCTAAGCAAGAAAGATATATCTTAGTTCAAATAGATGATCAGAACTATGCCCTCAATATTGCTAATATTCAAGAGATTATAAGATTTTCTGATTATTCGACAGTTCCTTCTGAGAACGATGATATACTGGGTATTATAAATTTGAGAAATGAAATTATTCCTATTATAAATATTCAAAAGCTTTTAAAAGCAGATAACAAAAAAATTGATGATGAAACGAAAATTGTAATTGCCAACAACTCAGGAGTTAAATTTGGATTTGTTGTAGACAGGATTTTATCTGTAATTTCTGCAAATGAAGAAGAAATAAAACCACTGCCAACTGTTGCAAACTTTGAAAATATTTTTTCTGGTACAATAAAGTCAGATGATAAAATGTATATTATATTGAATATCGAAAAGCTTTTTGAAAAGGTCAGCAATGCTATTTATGAAGAAATGAAAAATCAGGGAGAAGAGGCTTTGGAAATGGTTAAGACTGGTGATGAAAAGCAGGTTGTGTTGTTTGAGTTAAACAATCAAAAGTTTGCAATAGATATTCAAAAAGTGAAAGAGATAAATCGAATTCCCAATATTATCAAAGTGCCAAATGAGAAAAGGTATTTGAGAGGAATTGCAAATCTACGCGGAGATGTTATAGCTATAGTTGACCTTTGTTCACTTTTGTATGGTGAAGAGACACAGCTCAATGACTCTTCAAGAGTTATAATTGTTGAGCAGAGAAGAGAAAGGTTTGGAATTTTGGCTAAAAAGGTTTTGAGCGTGTCAAAAATATCTGCTGAGAATGTTGTTGAGGTTCAGCAGACTCTTGAAGATGAGCAGGTACAGGAAAAACTAAGTAACCTTGACATAAAGTATATAAAGGCTGTAATAAAACAAAACGATGATTTAATTATTCAAATTGACCCTGATATAATTTTAGAAGAATAAATATTTTGACAGAGTGAGGAGAAAGAGTTTTCATGATAAAGGTACTTGTTGTTGATGATTCAGCATTTATGCGCAAAAAACTCACAGAGATTTTGGAAAGTGACCCGAATATTAAAGTTGTTGCAACTGCAAGAGATGGAGAGGATGCCATCAGGAAAGCCGAAGAGTATATGCCTGATGTAATCACTCTTGATGTTAACATGCCGAGGATGGATGGGCTTACTGCTCTGAAAATTTTAATGCAGAAAAAGATTGCACCTGTTGTGATGGTGTCCTCTCTCACCCAAGAAGGTGCAGAGATTACCTTAAAAGCTCTTGAGATGGGAGCATTCGATTTTGTTCCAAAACCGGGTGGAACTATCTCTCTTAATATAGACAGGGTAAAAGAGGATATTATAGAAAAAGTCAAAGCTGCAGCAACATCTTCACGTAAATTTGTTATAAAAAAAGATACTTCTCAAAACCTTGCTCATGGTATAAGCAAAAAGCAGCCGGATTTAGCTAAACAAAACGGACAGAAACCTTTTAAAGCCATTGTTATAGGTATATCTACAGGTGGACCGAAAACAATCATGGATGTTTTGCCTTATCTTCCTGCAGATTTGAACGCTTGTGTGTTTTTAATTCAACATATGCCACCTACTTTTACCGCTCAGTATGCAAAAAGACTAAACGAGAACTGCCAGATTGAAGTTGTTGAGGCTTCGGCAGGAATGAAAATAGAAAAATCAAAATGTTATGTTGGAAAAGGTGGTTATCATCTTGTCCTGTACGGGAATAGTATTGAGGATTTGAGAGTGAGACTTACACAAAAACCTGAGCACAGGTTTATGCCCTCTGTTGATGTGTGTATGATGTCTGTGTTAGAAAAGTTTGGTGAAAACACCATTGGAGTTCTGATGACAGGTATGGGTGATGACGGAGCCGATGCAATGGTAAAAATCAGACAGAGAGGCGGTATTACAATTGCAGAATCAGAAGAGACTGCGATAGTTTTTGGAATGCCGAAGGAAGCAATTTTGCGTGGAGGAGCTGATTATGTTCTTCCATCTTATAAAATTCCAGAAAAACTGGTTGAGCTTGTTGAGGAGCAAGAATAAAGTAAGGAGGCTGATAGATTTATGAAAAAAATCATGATAGTAGACGATTCTCCAATGATTCATAAACTTTTAAAAAAAGAAATAGAAAAGCTGGGGCATGAGGTTTGTTACTGTGCAACAAATGGTCAGGAAGCTGTAGAAAAGTATTTTGAGCTAAAACCAGACCTTATTTTCATGGATGTTACAATGCCAGTATTAGAAGGTGATGCAGCATATAACAAGATTTGTGAAAAAGATAAGTCATGCAAAGTTGTATTTTTGACTGCGATAGGGGATAAAGAGCTTTTGAATGTAAATGATACATCAAATGTTGTGACAATTATTAAAAAACCTTTCAAAGGCGAAGACATACAAAATGCTATAAATATGGCATTTGGAGGGCACAACAGTTGAAAATAACAAGACAAAAAGGTATAATTTTGATTAGGTGGTATTGAATGTTGCTGAGTATGCAAAAACTTAAAGAGATATATAGCATTAGCCGAAGGCTATTTCCTAAACTGGGAAAAGGAAGGGTTAATAATACCTCTCAAGCTACCTAAGGGAAGGAGAAGGTACAAAAAAGAAGACGTAAAAAACTACTTGGCATGATAGAAGAAAAACCAAAACCAACCGTTGTTTTGTATGCAAAACTCTCCACTAAAAAGCAAGAAGAGTACCTTAAAAACCAGCTCAGAAGACTTGAGGAATACGCAGAGTCTTAAGGCTGGCAGTATTGAGGTTATATCTGAAATAGCCAGCACAGTAGAATAAAAACAGGAGAGGACTATTAAAACTTTTGAACAAAATCAAAAGAGGAGAAGTTGTAAAAGTTGTAATAGAGTATCCTGACAGACTTGCAAGGTTTGGATTTGAATATCTTAAGTTTTTCATGGAGAATTTTGGGGTAGAACTTGTAGAGTGTTAAATGGCAGAGAAAATGAAGAAGATATAAAAGAAGAACTGGCAGAGGATTTAATAGCGGCAGTATACATCTTTTGCAGCAAGGATTTATGCTCAAAGAGGTGCTAATGACATGGTAACAGTTCAGGCTAAGCTAATCTTTGAGGGCAGTGAAGATAAGCAAAGAGTATTAGACCTTATGAGAAGATGGTCCTCTTGTATGAGGTATGCATACAAGAGGCTACTGGAAGGGCATAAAAGGAATGAACTCAAAAGGAAACTGCAGGGGATTTTCAATCTGAATTCTCGATACGTTGATGATGCGATAATGAAAGCAAACAGTGTTTTAAACTCATGCAAAGAAAGAGGAGAAAGTCCTAAAAAGGTTATTTTTGGTGGTAGAGAACTTTTTGAAAAACTCCAAAAGAGGCATATAAATGGTAAAGCGTACAGGGAACTTCAACTTAAGTGGCAGGAGAAGAGGAAAGGGAATCTGTACTCAAGGGGAGACAGGAGCAAGAAGGGGAATCTCAACACAAGGATTGAGATAGATGAGTTCCTTAACAAAACTCAGAATCAACGTGGGAGAAAGGGAGTATGTATATGCGACGATACAGCCTGGATGGAAAGTAAAGGGTGGAACGTACACAGACAGAAATCAACTGCTGCAGGCGATAAGCACTTTGGGAGAACCCTATTCTGTTGAGCTGAAACTCAAAAACAGTGTAGTATATGCCTACTTTACCGTTGAAGAGATTTTTCCAAAGTCTGAGATAACAAAATCAAACGGCGTTATAGGGATAGATACGAACGCATATCCAAAGCATATAGCATGGGCAGAAACAGACAGCAGTGGACAGCTTCTGGAATATGGCAGAATACCAATGCCAGAGCTTGAAAGTGGAAACTCAAGCAAGAGGGAGTACTACAGGTGGCAGTATGCCCACATGATAGTACAGATGGCGAAAGAGAAGCAAAAAGTCATAGTGATTGAGAGTCTTAGCATAAAAGACAGGGGAAGAAGAGGAGACTTTTCAGGTAGAAAATCAAGACGGATAAGGCACTATTTTGGATACAGGTCACTTTTGGAGAAGGTAAAACTTTTAGCAAAGCGAGAAGGGATAGAGGTTATAGAAGTAAACCCTGCATATACTTCTGTGATAGGGATGCTGAAGTATGCACCGCAGTTTATGGTGAGCAAGGACGTGGCAGCTGCATATGTGATAGCCCGAAGAGGGCTTGGTTTGAGAGAAAGGATACCGCACAACTATATGATGTTTCTCAGTAGACTTGATGTAAACGAACTGGAAGAACTAAAGGAATACGTAAAGAAGGTAGTTAAGAACACATACGCTAGGAAAAAGCAACTCAGAGAGATAGGTAGAGTGATAAAGTTTTTACAAAGCCTTGAGAGTGAGGCAGAGAGGCTATCTGTACCACTGGATGGAACAAGTACAGGTAGTCGTGGCAAAAACCACAATCTCTGGCGAGTTCTCAGGGTAGCGGTGGTGACTCCACTCTCCCCTGACAGAGTCCTGCGTGACATGTCTGTCCTGAAATCACTTTTAGTTTCAGGGCAAGTGGGGAAGACCTATAAAGGCGTAAGTTCCTGTTTCTTGGGACAGGGGCTATGGCTTTCCCAAATACCGCCTGCTGGGGCTGGGAAAGCCTGAAAGGCGGACTATAAATACCCCAGCCGCCAAACTCGTGCTAGTGTGCACAGTTTGGTTGACCAGGTCAGTAAAAGTGATAGATGAGATATTGAAGATTGCTGATAGCGTTGCAAGAAGTATATTGTGTGAAAATTTTGGGTTTGAAATGAAAAGTACTCAAGAGAGTGTTCCTGAGATGGATGAGTTCTTGTATTCAGGTGTTGTTGGTGTTCTGGGCACAATTGGAGATTTAAAAGGAAGAGTAATAATTGGGGTAGATTTTGATGTTTGTGGACGCCTTGTTAAAACAATTTATGATCAGGATGTTGCAACAAATAATGATATGCTTGATGTATCGTATGAGATATTCAACATGATTGTGGGAAATACATTGGTAGAGTATAAAAATACATTCGGTACTGCATTGCGTCCAACTCCGCCTTCAATTTTTCTTGGTGAAAATATGCTTGTTGTATCACCCAGAATTCAGAGAAAGAAAATAGAATATGTGCTTGATTGTGGAAAGATGTTTATAGAGGTTGGTTTTGAAAGGGGAATGTAAAAAGTGAATGAGAATATAATTGAAGCTGTAAAAAGTGCAACAATTTCAATTCTTCAACAATTTGGTATAAGTGATATAAGGCTTTCTTTTTATCAACAGAGGGAAAATAACGAAAGTGATTATCCTGTGAATGTTACTATAGGATTTCTGGGGAAGGTAAATGGATATGTGATTGTTGGATTAAATGAAGTTGTAGCAGAGGAACTTGTTAGCGTCATGACAGGAGGTTTTTTGAATACACTGGATGATCCTATGGCAAGAAGCACCATTCTGGAACTTGGTAATATGCTGTCAGCATATATTGCAAACAATATGTCTGCTGAACTTGGTGGTGAAAAGGTAGAGATAACTCCGCCTACGCTTGTTATGGGCAGTGGTGTGTATATCATGATGACACGGTATGAGTCTGTGGATATAAAGTTTGCAACGGAAAAAGGTTCAATTGGCATCAACATTAGTTTATGGAGGAAAGATTAGTGTATGAAACAAGATATTGATGCTGCTTCGATTGACAGGATAAAGAAGTTTGTATTAGATAAGACTGGAATATTGCTCAATGACCAAAAGGTCAGCATGATTTTGCAGAAGTTAAACAAACAGATAAATGAAGGAGTTATAAAGGATTTAAATCATTTTTATTATAATCTCACAACTAATGAAAAAATCTTTCAAGAATTTATTAATTTTTTAACAGTTAATGAAACATATTTTTTCAGAGAATTTGAACAGCTAAAGGCTTTTGCAGAGGTGATACTACCTGAGGTTGTAGAATTTAAGAAAAAAAGAGGCGAAAATAGAATAAAAATCTGGATTGCAGGATGTGCCACAGGTGATGAAGCATATACCATCTCAATAATCCTAAATGAGTTTTTGGAAGATGATATTAAGTTTGAGATTTTCGCATCTGATATAGATACAGAAGCGTTGAAAATAGCAGAATCAGGTATTTATGAATTGAGAAATGTAAGGTTTGTTCACCATCATTACTTAAATGTTTATTTTGATATTACAAAGGATGGAAAGTTCAAAATAAAAGATGAGATAAAAAAGAATGTCAAATTCATACATCACAATTTAGTAGATTTTTCGAAATATTTTATTTTTTCAAAATCTGATTTTGTATTTTGCCGGAATGTTCTTATCTATTTTGGAGATGAACAGAGAAGAAAAGTTATTGATAAGATGTACGAGATTTTAAACTGTGGAGGATATCTTTTTTTAGGGCATTCAGAGTCTGTTGGCAGGCTTTCTGATAAATTTTGTGTCAGAAGAATAAATGATTACTTTTTCTACTACAAAGAATGTGATTGTGGACGGTGATTTTATGAAGGTTTTAGTAAAGGAAGATGAGCTTGAGATATTGGAGGATTTTTTATCAGAGTCAAATGAGTATTTGAACAATATTGAATCAGAAATTTTAGCATTAGAAGAGAGAAAAGAAGATGAAGAACTTGTAAACAGTCTTTTCAGAAAGTACCATTCGATGAAAGGATTATCAGGATTTTTTGAAGGAATGAGTGAGTTTACATTGCTTTGTCAGATTATTGAAGATGTTCTGGCAAAAATAAGAAACAAAACAATAAAGGTCAGCAGTGACATTGTAGATTTTTTATTAAAAGGCAGTGATGTAATAAAAAGAATTGTTCTTAAACTTGGCGAAAAACGAAAGACTGAAAAAGGTGTTCTTGAGGTAGAAGAAGAGTTTGATTTAGAGCTTTTCGAAAAAGAGAAAAATGAGCTTGTAGAAAAAGAGGTTTTAAAGGCTCAGGATGAGAAAGAAGAATTTGTAGAGTCAAATTTTGAAGAAGAAAGTTTAGAGGTAGAAGAACAAAATCAAAATGATATATCTGCTGCTGTTGATAAAAAAGATACTATTGAACAGGTTATTGTATCAACAACATCAGCTTTGTCTTCTGAACTGAATGAGGTTAAGATAAGCTATGATAAAATTGATGAGATGCTTGGACTTGTTGGGGAGATTATAACTACTAAAAGCACATTCTATTATCTTGTAAAAGAACTTGAAAAGTATGATATGGACCTTTCTAAAAGATTTCGGGAACTTTTCCGTTCTATACAGAGAACCTCTGAAATTCTGCAGGATAACATAATGAAAATAAGAATGATACCTTTTGAGATGGTGGTAAAGAGGTTTAACAGACTTGTAAGAGAGACTGCTAAAAAAACAAGGAAAAAAGTAAAATTTTCATACGTTTGTGGAGATGTTGTGATAGACAAAGGCATAGCGGAAAAACTTAGTGAACCTCTCATGCACATTATAAGAAATTGTATAGACCATGGTATCGAAGATGCTTCTGAAAGAAAAAGGTTGGGTAAACCAGAGCATGGAAAAGTAGAACTTGTTTCTTACTACAAAGGGCAGAATATTGTTATAGAGATTTCTGATGATGGAAATGGAATTGATGTTGAAAGAGTTATCAGAAAGGCAATTGAAAAAGGTATTTTATCAGAGCATCAAGCTAAGAATTTATCTGATGATGAAGCTGTAAAGCTTATATTTGAACCCGGATTTTCTACCAAAGATGTGGCAGATGAGATATCTGGCAGAGGTGTTGGAATGGATGTTGTTAAAAACGTTGTAGAGTCTTTAAAAGGGAAGGTTGAAATAAAAACAGAAGCAGGTAAAGGAAGCAAGTTCATTCTTGAGATTCCGACAACTGCTGCTCTTTCTCAGGGTATTATAGTTGTATACAATTCCCAGAAATTCATAATTCCATTTGAGTTTGTTGAAGAGACAGTAAAAATAAATATGAAGAATGTTTATGGATATGTTGACAAACTTCTTGTAGATGTCAGAGATGAGCCAATTCCTCTTTATCCTATTTCGTATGTGCTTTATCAGGAAGATTTGTGCAACGAAGAGATTGTTAGAAAGTTTTCAAAAGATGATGAGTTGTCAGTTGTAATTTTAAATATAAGAGGTGTAAAGATTGCTTTATGTGTTGAAAAACTAATGCAAAATGAAGAATTTGTTTTAAAACCCCTTCCAAAAGTGCTGGAAAACAATAAACTTCTTCTTGGAACAACTATAGACTATGAAGGAAATGTTATACTTGTGTTGAATCCTGAATATTTCAGGCTTTGAAAGAGAAGGATGTGAAATTGTTCACGTACAACTTTTTTCACTCCTTCTCTTTTGTTCTTTTTGCATATATGCTACTATATTTTTAAAGAAACATGTATGCACAAGCAAAGGGGAAAAGGGGGATTTTTATGGCAAAATTCAGTATAGGAATTGACTTTGGAACACAGTCAGGAAGGGCAGTACTTGTTAATGTCGAGACAGGTGAAGAGGTTGCAACAAGTGTGAAAGAATACACTCACGGAGTTATGGATGAGAGCCTTCCAGACGGCACAAAACTTCCTCATGACTGGGCGCTTCAACATCCACAGGATTATATAGAAGTTCTTGCAACAACTGTTCCAGATGTTTTAAAAAAAGCAGGAATTTCAAAAGACGATGTAATTGGTATTGGAATTGACTTTACAGCCTGCACTATGCTTCCAATTAAAAAAGATGGTACTCCTCTTTGTATGCTTGACAAGTTCAAATCACATCCACATGCCTATGTAAAACTCTGGAAACATCACGCTGCTCAGAAGTATGCAAACAGGTTAAATCAAATAGCACAGGAGAGAGGAGAGAAGTTTTTACAGAGATACGGTGGAAAGATTTCATCTGAATGGCTTTTTCCCAAAATTATGCAAATTTTAGAAGAAGCACCTGAAATTTATGAAGAGGCAGATAAGTTTATAGAGGCTGCTGACTGGGTTGTGTTTAAGATGACAGGAGTTGAGAAGAGAAACTCATGCACAGCAGGATATAAAGCTATCTGGAGCAAGAGGGAAGGATATCCTTCAAAAGAGTTTTTCAAAGCACTTCATCCAAGACTTGAAAATGTTGTTGATGAAAAACTCTCACGTGATATATATCCCATAGGTCAAAAAGCTGGAGAGCTCACAGAAGAGATGGCAAAACTTATGGGTTTAAATCCAGGCACTGCTGTTGCAATTGCAAATGTAGATGCTCATGTATCAGTTCCTGCTGTTGGAATTACTGATATTGGCAAAATGTTGATGATAATTGGAACATCTACATGTCACATGCTTTTGTGGAACGAGGAAAAGATGGTACCTGGTATTTGCGGATATGTTGAAGATGGAATTTTGCCTGGTTTTTATGGGTATGAGGCAGGGCAGAGCTGTGTTGGAGATCATTTTGAGTGGTTTGTTGAAAACTGCGTGCCACCAACATACTATGATGAGGCAAAACAAAAAGGGTTAAATATCTATCAGCTACTAAAAGAAAAAGCAAAGGCTTTAAAGCCTGGGCAGAGTGGCCTTTTGGCGCTTGACTGGTGGAATGGCAACAGGTCTATCTTAGTTGATGCAGACCTGACAGGAATGATGCTTGGTATGACGCTTACAACAAAGCCAGAGGAGATGTACAGGGCACTGATTGAGGCAACAGCGTACGGTACAAAGATAATAATTGACAACTTCAATGAACATGGCGTTGAGGTAAGAGAGCTTTATGCGTGCGGCGGAATTGCTGAAAAAGACGAGCTTTTGATGCAGATTTATGCTGATGTGACAGGGCTTGAGATAAAAGTGTCAGCTTCACCTCAAACACCTGCTTTAGGCTCTGCAATGTTTGGTGCTGTTGCTGCAGGAAAAGAAAGAGGAGGATATGACAGCATTTTCGAGGCTGCAAAGAAGATGGCAAAACTAAAAGACTATTCTTACAAACCAAATCCGCAAAACCATGAGGTTTACAAAAAGCTTTATAAAGAATATAAAATTCTGCATGACTATTTTGGCAGAGGGGCAAATGATGTGATGAAGAGGTTAAAAGAGATAAAAGAAGAAGTTTCAAGGATATAGAGCTTTAAGCCTTTTAACCCTTCAAAAATAGGCTGCCCTTTTAAAAAGCGTTCAGAGCTTTTGAAGGGTGGCCTGCGAGTTAAATAATGGTATTGATTTAAAAATTTTTAAGTGGTATGATAAAAATAAACTTGTATGGACAAGATGATGATAAAATGAGCAAAAGCAAATATGAGATTATAAAAGATTTCATTATTGAAGGAATTAGTTCTGGTAAGTTCAAAGAAGGCGAAAAGATTTACTCTGAGAATATGCTGTCACGAAAGTTCAAAGTTTCGCGACACACAGTAAGAAGAGCTATAATGGAGCTTGAATTTGAAGGGCTTTTGGTATCACAAAAAGGTAAAGGCACGTTTGTTGCAAAGAAAACTGCAGACAGCTCTAAATGTATTGCTGTTCTGACAACATTTATATCAGACTACATCTTTCCCCTGATTATAAGAGGAATTGAAAAGGTGATAGCACATGAAGGGTACGGACTTTTGCTGTTTTCGACAGACAACAGCTATGAATTTGAGAGGTATCACTTGGAGAGCATAATAAACAACCCAAACATAGACGCTGTCATAATAGAACCTACAAAAAGCGCCTTGCCTTCCAAAAATCAAGAGCTTTACAAAAAACTCATACAAAAAGACATTCCTATAATTTTCATCAACACTATTTTAGAAGGCATTGCTCAAAACTATATAATAACCAAAGACCAGGAAGCTGTTTACAGGCTTACATGCAGCCTCATAAAAAGCGGTTGCAAAAAGCTTCTTGGCATTTTCAAAGGCGACGATTTGCAGGGGATAAAAAGATACAATGGTTTTGAGAAAGCATGCAGGGAGGCACAGGCAGAGTTTGATGCAATCTTTTTTACAAGTGAGGAGTATAATTTTGTACATAACAGAGCAGCTGAAGTCATATCAAGAGAGAAATTTGATGCGGCCGTTTGCTATAACGACAAAATTGCTCTTCCTCTTTGTGTAAAGCTAAAGGAAATGGGATTTAGAATTCCTCAGGATATATCAGTTACTGGATATGACAACTCACTTCTTTCTACACTGACAGATATAAAGCTTACAACAGTTGAGCACCCAAAAGAAAAACTTGGTGAGATGGCCGCAAAGACAGCAGTTGCCATGATAAAGAAGAGCAGAAGTGGTGTCAAAGCAGAGATCGAATGTGAGATAATCTTCAGAAATTCAACAAAAATTCAACAAAAGGAGGATTTTGAAAATGCTTGAGAGTTTAAAAGAGCTTGTTTGCAAATACAATCTTTATCTTCCAAAATTTGGCCTTGTTACATGGACATCTGGGAATGTCTCGGCGCGTGACCCTGAGACAAACCTTGTGGTCATAAAACCATCCGGTGTTATGTACGACGAACTGACACCTGATAAGATGGTTGTGGTTGACATGGACGGGAACGTTGTTGAAGGAAGTTTAAAGCCATCAACAGACACTCTCACACATCTTTATGTATACAAACACATGCCACACATAAATGCTGTTGTCCATACACATTCTAACTATGCAACAGCATTTGCAGCGCTTGGCCAGCCAATAAAAGTGTATTTGACAGCAATTGCTGATGAGTTTGGCTGTGAGATTCCTTGCGGACCATACGCTCAAATTGGTGGTGAAGACATTGGCAAGGTGATAGTTGAGTATATAGGTTCAAGCCCTGCAATTCTTCTTCAAAACCATGGAGTATTTACAATAGGAAGGAATGTTGATGAGGCAGTCAAGGCTGCTGTGATGGTTGAAGATGTAGCAAAAACTGTATTTATTGCAAAGATGATGGGAGAGCCTATAGAAATTCCACCTGAAGAGGTAAAAAGAGCGCACGAAAGGTATATGACAAAGTATGGACAAAAGTAAGCAATGCTTACCCCCAGCACAAGACAAAATTAAAAGGGCTGAAAGGATAAAAAACTTTTTTGAGCTTTTCCCTTCAGCCCTTTTTTGTTATAAAATTATATTCCAAATACCTCTTTTACAACCTCTTTTAACTCATCATCACTTATAGATGTATTTCTTCCATTTTCATATTGATTGTCTACCCACTCTTTGACCTTCTGAACTCTTGGGTCTTTTTTATCAACCTGTACGTCAATGCCGCTATCTTTGAAGTACCTGTTTATCCAAATAACAATTCCAGCAATGCCTGAGTAGGCATCAATTATGACCTTTGGAGGTCTACCTAAGATTTTTCCTGTATCAAAGATGTTATATATTTCCTCATCCTTCATAAGTCCATCTGCATGAATTCCAGCTCGTGTTGCGTTAAAGTTGTCACCAACAAACGGTGTCATTGGTGGGATCTCATATCCAATCTCTTTTTTGAAATAATCTGCAATCTCAGAGATGACAGCAACATTCATGCCATCTGCTGACCCTCTTATCTGAATGTATTCCATTACCATTGCTTCTAATGGAGTGTTGCCTGTCCGCTCACCTATTCCTAAAAGCGATGTGTTTACCATTGAAGCACCATAAAGCCATGCCATTGTAGAGTTTATCACAGCCTTATAAAAATCGTTGTGACCATGCCACTCAAGCCACTCAGAAGGCACTTCACCATAGTTTACGATTCCATAGATTATCTGCGGAACACTTCTTGGCAGAGCAACACCGGGGATGGGTGAGCCAAGCCCTAAGGTGTCGCAAGCTCTGATTTTAACAGGCATATTTGCCTCTTTTGAAAGTTTCATGAGCTCATTTATAAATGGAAGGACAAAACCGTAAAAATCAGCTCTTGTAATGTCTTCAAAATGGCATCTTGGAATTATTCCTGCCTCTAAAGCTGCCGATACAATTTCTAAGTACTGTTTCAATGCCTGACTGCGTGTCATCCTTAGTTTCTTGAAAATGTGATAGTCAGAACATGAGACAAGTATTCCTGTTTCCTTGATACCAAGGCTTTTTACAATTTCAAAGTCCTCCTTTTTTGCGCGAATCCAGGCAGTCACCTTTGGAAAATCATATCCTTTTTCTAAACACTTTAAAACTGCTTCCTTGTCCTGCTTTGAGTAGACAAAAAACTCTGTGTGAAGAATAACACCGCTTCCATTGTCAAGCTCATGCAAGTAGTCATAAATCCTACAGATTTGCTCAACAGTGTAAGGCGAGCGCGACTGCTGACCGTCTCTGAAGGTTGTGTCTGTGATGTAAAGCCGCTCAGGAACATTCATTGGCACAATTCTGTGGTTGAAAACAAGCCTTGGTACCTCATTGTAAGGGTAGATGTTCCTGAAAAGATTTGGTTCTTCAACATCTCTGAACTGATACTCAATCTCGAGAATGTGAGTTTTTTGATTGAACTTAACATTCATAAAACAATCACCTCCCTTTCAAAGCTTCGGGGGTTAGCTGACGGGTTCGGGCAGAAAGGGATATTTGCCCTACAAGGCAAGATGCCTTGATTCACCCCAAAAAAGTGGGTCCCCCCTATCCTGTGGATATTACCACAGGAATTCAGCTTTGTTATAAGTATTATGATACCATTATGATACCAAAGAAAAAGATAACAAACAAGAGATTTAGAATTAATATTCAGAAAGAAGAGAAACAACTCTTGATTTCTTTTATTTTAAATGTTACTATTACAATATAAAGGTACAAAAATAACAAAATACTTGTTCATTAAAAAGGTGGGAAAAAATGAAATGAAAAAATTTTATATAGCTATATTAGCGATATTGATTTTGGTGTTTGTGTTTATTGCTATCGTAAAGGGAAGTTTTTCAATTACGCTTTGGAGAGCAGGGTTCAATTTTGCTAACATACAAACATTAGCGAGGAGTTTTGATGATAATGGTAATGAAATTAAAATCATAAAAACAAATTCGAAAAAGAATGATATTGTGCTTGTTTATTTAGTTAAAAACAAATTTGGATTTTGGAAGGTTGGATATTTTACACCATCTTCTTCTAATAAATTAGCAGTTATTGGATGGATGAGATAGAGTGCTGTGAGACGATTTAAGGCTGATGAGGATCCTCTTTTTGAAGCTGAATATCACAAAATTTATTATGGCAATAATGCCATAAAGCGTATAGAGTTTTTGCCAGGTCAAATTCCTGAAAACGTAGCCGTAAGTATTTGGCAAGCTGGTAAAGAATATTATATTCATCTTGTTTGTTTTGAAACAGGTAAGGATAGTCCATTGAATAGTATTGATATATATTCTCTATTACTGAAAAATAAATGTATAGCAAATTTAAGATAATAGAAAATATTATATGAAAGGGGCTCTCCACCTATTTTTTGGACAGCCCCTAAATTTATTGTGCAATTTAAACTTTGATCAGTTCATATTCCAAACTTCCAAGTCCAATCTCTTGAGCATGTTTTAATGCTACTCTCCAGTCTGTGTCAGGATGTACACTTTTGAACCTGTCAATCTTGCCATCAACCTCAATGTGCTTTGCCTTTTCAAACACAGACCCAGCTGGTGTGAATGCAGAGCTATTTACAAGGTCAACACATGCCTTGTCAAGCGCAACAGGGTCAAACGATGCTGCAATGCCAATGTCAGGTGCAACAGGAATATCGTTGTGTGACCAGCAGTCGCAGTCAGGAGAGATGTTCATTATAAAATTTATATGAAAATTAGGCTTGTCTTTGAGCACTGCATAAGTATACTCAGCAATCTTCTCACTTGCAATTGATGCTGCCTCATCCCACTTGACAGTCGCTGCGCCAAACTGGCACACAGCAACGCACTGACCACACCCAACACACTTTTCATAATCAATAGCAGCCTTCTTTTTCTCATTGAGCGTAATAGCAAGCTGTGCGCAGCTTTTTACACACATTCCACACCCGACACATTTTGAAACCTTTATAACCGGCTTTGAAGATGAGTGCATAAAAAGTTTTCCACCGCGCGAACCAGAACCCATACCAATGTTTTTTATAGCACCGCCAAAACCAGTCATTTCATGACCTTTGAAGTGGTTCATTGAGATTATAATGTCAGCATCCGCAATGGCAGAACCAATCTTTGCTTTTTGTGTGTGTTTGAGGTTTACCTCAATCTCTCTGTACTCTGTCCCTTTCAGACCATCTGCAATGATTACATGGCAGCCAAGCACAAGCGGGTTAAACCCATTTTCGTAAGCTGCTTCTAAGTGGTCCAAAGCGTTGCTTCTTCTTCCAGTGTAGAGAGTGTTAGCATCTGTGACAAAAGGTTTACCACCAAGATTTTTAATGAGTTTTACAATCCTTGCAACATAGTTTGGTCTTATATAAGCAAGATTTCCAGGTTCACCAAAATGGACTTTGATAGCAACAAACTTGTTTTTAAAATCGATTGTTTCAATCCCTGCTTTTTTTACAAGGTTTTCGAGCTTATCAAGCATATTATACCCGGGTTTAGTTTTAAAATCTGTAAAATACACCTTTGATTTTGCCATTTTACCTTTTCAACTCCTTTCAAAATTTTCAGGTAAGTAAAATTATAATCCTTTTTTGATATTTGTGAATAGCTCAATTTTAACAGAATGTTGTAAAATGTTGATATGTGTCTTTGCAAGTTATAGTATAATAATGAAAAGCTCAAGAATACAAGAATGCACTTTTTTGATATAAAGTATCACAAGAGATACTATCAAAAATAGTCTCTAGCAAACTAAGGAAGGTGTTTTTTACAATGAAGGTCTTGATTGTTGACAATTTTGATTCGTTTACGTATAATCTCTACAACTATTTTTTGAGACTGAAGACGGATACTACTGTGATAAACCGTGACAAGCTTACTATAGAAGATATTTACAAGTTAAACCCGAGTCACATTGTTCTTTCTCCTGGACCGGGAAGACCTTTTGATGATAGGATTTTGTTTGAAATCATAGATAGGTTTAAAGAGTCAAAAAATATTCTTGGTGTATGTCTTGGACATCAAGCAATTGGCATGTTCTTTGGAGCAAAACTAAAAAAAGCAAAAAGACCTATGCACGGGATTGTAGATACAATATTTCATGACCAAAAAGGAATATTTGAAAACCTCAAAAATCCTCTGCGCGTTGTGCGATACCACTCTCTTGTAATAGATGATATTGACACTCTACAACTTACTGTTACAGCAACATCGCAAGAGGGAGAGGTTATGGGTATAAGACACAAAAGATTTAAAATAGAGGGTGTTCAGTTTCATCCTGAATCAATTGCAACTCAGCATGGACTTTTGATGCTTAAAAATTTTTTAAAAGGGTGAGAATTAAGAGTGCAGATTTTAGTTTATAACATAGTACCTGACCCATTTTTGATTTTTTATCATCTGAAAACCGATTTTTCAGTTTTGCTTGAGAGCAGTATGCTGAGTAGAAAGTATGGGAGATATTCTTTTTTGTTTTTAAAGCCCAAGGAAGTTTATATATTGAGTGAAGACGATAATGTTTTTGAATATTTAAACCAACTTTCAAATAAAGTAACAGAAAAATTTAACCCTTCTGGCTTTGTCTTCAATGGTGGATTTGCAGGATACTTTTCTTATAACTTTGGTGTTGACCTTTTTGAAGTTGAAAGGAAAAAAGATACCTCTTATGTACCCAAAGCATATTTTGGATATTTTGAAGATTTTATAGTCATTGACCACTTTGAAAAAAGGACATATGCTTCTTTTACATCCAAAGCCTTGGCAAGGGAATTTGAAATAATACTAAAAAGTGAAAACCTTGCTCTGCCAAGCTTTAAAAAGTCTGAGGTTGAAAGAGCTTGGTGCAACTTTGAAAAGTCAGAATACATGCAGGCAGTGAAAAGAATAAAGGACTATATTTACGAAGGTGATGTTTACCAGGTAAACCTTTCACAGCGCTTTTTTGTAAAAGGCGTATTTGATCCTGACTTTTTGTATTTTGACCTCAGAAAAAGAAACTATGGCTGTTACCATGCGTATATAAAGTTTCCACAAGCATCAATAATATCAACGTCGCCTGAACTTTTTTTGAGAAAAAGAGGGGATACTATAATAACCAAACCCATAAAAGGTACATCTAAGCGCGGGAAAACCCCAGAAGAAGACAGAACTTTGAAAGATGAATTATATAACAATATAAAGTGCAGGTCAGAGCTTTTGATGATTGTTGACCTTGAGAGGAATGATTTTGCCAAGATATGTATTCCAGAGTCAATTGAAGTTGAAAAACTCTTTGATGTTGAGGAATATTCAACAGTTTTTCATCTTGTCTCAACAATAAAGGGAAATCTTTTAAACGGTGTAGATTTGAAAAGGATAATTGAAGCAACCTTTCCTGGCGGCTCAATAACAGGTGCACCAAAACTAAATGCTATAAAGATTATAGAGGAGCTTGAGAAGTGTCCGCGAGGAATATACTGCGGCTCTATTGGTTATATCTCAAACAATTTCAACATGGATTTTAACATTGCAATCAGAACGCTTGTTGTAGAAGGTGACACGGCATACTTTAGTGTTGGCGGCGGTATTGTATGGGACTCTCAAGAAGAGGATGAGTGGTGGGAGACAATCTACAAAGGGAGACCGTTTTTTGAAATTTTGGGGATAAACCATTTTGCAGGTGCTTGAAAAGGAGGTTCAAAATTTGGAAAAGTTTTTCCATTCATATGGCTTTGGTTTGTTTCCTTTTGAGACAATCTATTTTGATAAAAAGGGTGCACATTTTTTGTATGACCATTTCATGAGATTTAAAAGGGCTTTTTGGATACTTGGGCTTGGATTTGATTTAGGATTTGAAAAGTTCAAGGAAACCTTAGAGAGGTATATAGCCTGCTATGGGAAAGATTATGGTGGGGTAAGAATTTTATGTCTTGATGGCAATTTGATTTTAGAACTAAAGGAAGTAAGGTATAGCAAAGCTCTTTTCCAAAAAGGTTTTGAGCTAAAAATCGCACGGACAAGAAAGGATAAAGCTAATATACTCAACTATATAAAAACTACCAATATAGGTGTCAATTTAATTGAAGAAAAAAGTGCCAAGAGAAAAGGATTTGACAGCTGTCTTTTTCTCAATCAAGATGGTTTTATATGCGAGGCAGCGTTTGCTAACATTTTTTTTAGAAAAGATAAAGTGATTTATACCCCTCACATTTTGTGCGGTCTGCTTCCTGGCATTGTCAGAAAACATGTGATACGGGTATCAGAGGAGTTAGGGTACATGGTAAAAAAGGCTTATTTGAAAATAGAAGATATTAAGAATATGGATGAATGTTTTATTACAAGCAGTATAGCAGGCATTTTCCCTGTTTTGCGGATTGATAACATTGAGTTTAAACAGCGAAGTTTTGCAGAGTATTTACTGAGCATGGAAAAATTTGAACGGCCGTGGGTGTGTTAAAAGATAAAAAACAACAAAAAATGGGCTGCTAAACCCTCTTAATTTTGAGCAGCCCGTGTGCTTTTTAATTTTGTGCCGATTCAGTATTTTCAATCTTTGCCTTACTGAGCGCATCTTCTACTGCCATGATAATACCATAAGAGGTCCTTGTTGCACCAGAGATAATATCAACATTTGTTGACTGAGACTCTATTATCTCTTTAGGAATAATCTCAAATGGCAGCTGTGCAAAGCTTGGTGTTTCGTGATGAGAGATTATTTGAATATCTGTAATTTTATCGTTTTTGATTGTAACCTGAACAACAAGCCCTGGTCTGTATCCAAAACCTTCGCCTGTATATGTTCCATCTTTGTAAATTTTAGAGGCAGATTTTTGTGTGGTAGTTTCCTGAGAATTTTGTGTAACAAGGCTTGTATTTTCTGATTCAGTTTGATTTTCTTGCAAGCCCGAGTTATTTTCAGATTGGATACTTTGTGAAAAAGTTGTTGAAGGTTTTGAAGATGAAAATTTTTGGTTCAATGGTTCAATAGAAGAAGCAGTAGCAAAAAAGCTTGCAACTGAAAACATGCCTGCAATGGCTGCGGCAGAGGTATACCGAGGGTCTATTTTGGTCTTTGCGATGTTCAGCTCAATATTTAACCTTGGACAGCTTTCAACGCATTTTACACACGCTATGCACTCACCTTTGTAATTTTCAACATTATTCATATCTATTCCCATTGGGCACGTGCTACTACATATGCTGCACTTTCCACAGTTTTTGTCTGCCTTTTTGACAAATAAAAGTTTTGCTCTGGAGATTATATTGAAGATTGCACCAAGTGGGCAGAAGTATCTGCAATGGGCTCTGTTTACAAAAAGGCTCAAGATTAATACAAACACAAAAAATACAAAGCTTGGCAAGTATGTCTTTATATCAAAATTCAAAGATAGCAGGTTGTCAAAGGCATCCCAGGGGTCAGCATAAAAAGTTTTTCCAAACGTCCACACAATCACAATGAGATACACAAGCACAAGGTATTTTATCATTTTAAGAAAGCTATCTAATTTTTTAGGCATTTCAAATGTCTTTTTAAAGATTTTCTTGGCCAAAAAATGTATCCATTCCAAAATGCTCCCGAATGCACATACCCAGCCGCAAAAAAACCTTCCCAAAAAGATTGTGATAATCAGGGTTACAATAAGCATTATAAAGTTCTGATTAAATTGAAAGTTTTCCTTGCCCAAAAAGGCTAAATAAAGGCTTTTTATTTGAGATAGAAGCATTGCAAAAGAAAGAGGAAAGAAAATAAGTGAAATAAGCTGGATGAAAAACCTTAGTATTTGTGTTGGCATTACTTTTTTTGTCACAGAACAATCACCTCATTTGTCTTGATAACTCTAAATGAGCTGTCGCACAGGGTAAACTTTTGTGCAAGCCCTGGTGTTATATATATTTCTCGAAAAGAAGTAGCAACCACTGCTTCAATAGTTTTGCTGTCCTGTATGAAGTTTATGGCCTTTTTAAATCCCATAGCAAAAAGGGCAGTTGACATCGCATCTGCAAATGTCGAGTTTGTGTCAACAACGGTTATACTTGCGATGTCATCTTTTGCAGGAAATCCTGTTTTTGGATTGATTATATGTGAAAGTTTTTTGCCATCAATTGTAAAATACCTTTCATAACTTGCTGAGGTTACAACTGAAGTACTACCAAGCTCTAAAAAACCCAGCACATCTTCTCTTGTTTTAAAAGGATGCCGAATTCCCACCTTCCAAAGGCTCTCATCGTGTTTTTTCCCAACTGTCAGTATGTGCCCGCCAAGGTCGACAATTGCTGAATTTATACCTTCCTGTTCAAAAATCTCACGTATTTTGTCTGCAAGAAAGCCTTTGGCAATAGCTCCAAAGTCAAGCTTGACTTTGTTTTTGAGCTTTACTTTGTAGTTTTGTAAAAGCTGTACATTTTCTGAGCCTGAAAAAGTAAGAGCAAGTTCTACTTCTTCTTTTGACGGCATTTGGTTTTTTTGTTTTGCTTCTTTCCACAGGTCCATAAGTCTTTTTATTGTTATGTCAAAATAGCCTTCTGAAAATTTGCTGTATTCAAGCGATTTTTTTATGAGATTATAAACCTCAGGACAAACCTTTATGGGGATATAACTTCCATATCTATTTAATTTTGATACCAAGCTTTTTGGTCTGAAAACTGACAACTTATTTTCCATATCTAAAATAAAATTATGAGCTCTGTCAAATGCACATTCAAAGTTTGGCTGATAAAAAACAAAATGAATGTCTGTGCCAAGTGCAAACATTGATTTTATAGTCTTTATCTCATTTGAAATCAAGGCTGTGTCCATTACTGTCAATCAAGCTCCTTCTGTGCAGTTTTTGTAATATCTATTATAAGGCAAAAAAAGAGATGGTGTGTGAACAAATTGTGAAAAGATTGTGAAATGAAATTAAAAAATTGTGAAATTCAATTTTCAAGAATTTTTCGAATTGTGAACAGAAGAAGGGGTTTTACCTTTTCGATTGGAGCAGGTTCACTGTTGACAATGCTCGAGTAAGTGAGTGAGCTTACAAGCTCAAGTATCATGAATATTACCATTTCAAGTTCTTCTTGAGAATAGTTTGTATTGAGGTTTTTCAAAAACATCTCTTTTGCTTTTTTGATTTCAACAAGCTGGTCATTTTCGGTAATCTTTTTATAAAACACCCATGAAAAATCCTTTTTTAAGAATCTAAATAACATTCTGTTTTTGCTAAGATAATCTATAATATACTCAAGAAAAAACAAGAATTTGTCAACAGGCGAAGGAAATTCTTTGCTTGAGACTTCCTGCAATGCTTTTTTGACAATCTCGCTGCTTTTTTTGAGAATTAACTTTTCCAAGATATCCTCTTTGTCCTTGAAATAAAGATAAAAAGTTCCTTTTGCAACGCCAGCTTTCTTTACTATTTCATCTATTGCAGTAGCTGTTATTCCCTTTTCAATAAAAAGATTGTATGCAGCCTCTAAAAGTTTGTTTTCTTTTATTATCTTCTTCTGTTCTCTTTTTCTTCCTTCTTTTCTAAGAAGCATTTGCAATCCCTTTCTTTTAAAGTTGAAAATGCATTTTACTATCAAACATTATATCTTATAAACCCTATACTTTCAAACCATTTTTCGCAAAGCTTTGTCCACTCTTTGACATATAGGGTATCAGTGGCAAGACCAAGCCCGTGTCTTCCATGAGGAAAGATGTGAAGTTCAAATGGTACCCCATGTTTTTTTAGAGCCATTGAAAACAAGAGAGAGTTTTCGACAGGGACGCTACTATCATCGCTTGTATGCCACAAGAATGTTGGTGGTGTTTTGCTTGAAACCATGTTGTGTGATGAAAGTGCCCACACCAACGCTGGGTCGGGGTTTTCACCAAGTAGAGCTTTTTTGCTGCCTTCATGGGCAAATTCAGCAAGGCTTATCACAGGGTAGCATAATACCATACAGTCGGGTCTACAGGAAATTCTTTCAACAGGGTCATTGTTTTTCTTGTCACCGCCGTCAAAATGTGTACCAACCAAAGACGCTAAGTGTCCACCCGCAGAAAAACCCAAAACACCAATTCTATTTGGATCAATATTCCATTTTTTAGAAAAGTATCTTACAAGTCTAATTGCTCTTTTGGCATCTAAAAGAGGAGCAGGGTGTTTGTAAGGATGTACTCTGTAGTTTAATGCAAATGCTGAAATTCCGATTGAGTTTAGCCAAAGACAAACGGGTTCTGCTTCATGCTGTGCTCTGTGTGTGTACCCGCCACCGGGAAATACAATTATACAAGGTAGCTTTTTGCCACTTTCAAGTATGTAAGGCACAAGATGGGGTTCAAAAGGGTTTTCAGAGTCAAAAAAAGGAATATCATTTTGTTTTTCCCAAAGAGGTATCATTATTGATCATCCCTTCATATAAAAGATGTTTTAAACGGGAGGTTTGTTTATTGTCCCAAAAAAATTATAATACTCTTTTTACTGTTTGAAAATTTTAATTTGAAATTTATTGACTCATGTATTATAATATAATTATATTCTTATACAATTATGAAAGGTGGAAAAACAATGAAAAATATCATCAAAAGTTTTTATCCATCATGGTTTGTTGTTTGTATGGGTACTGGAATAATGGTAAATCTTTTTAAAGCTGAAGGGCAGAACTTTCTGTCTTATGTCTTTACCTTGATTAACATTATATTTTTTGTAATGATATTTTTGATCTGGTTTGTAAGATGGTTTGTAAGTTTTGAAGATGTAAAAAAAGATTTAACCAATCCTCTTTTGTCAAATTATTTTGCTACAATGCCTATTTCTCTTTTGATTGTAGGGCTGAACATTTTGATTAATCAACAGTATTTTGGAAACAATTTTTCGGCTTCTTTCGTAAAGTTTTCTTATTACTTAGGAAGTTTTCTAATGATAATATTTTCTGTAATAACATTTTTAGTGCATCTTTCTAAAAAAGAAATACCAAACTCAGTTTTAAACTTTGCATATTTTATGCCGCCTGTTGGAAATTTGATTGCACCAATACTTGGAAATGAGATTATAAGCAGAAATTTGATAGATGGAAATCAGAAAAGTGTAATAGCTTTTATTAACTTAGCTATGTTTGGAATAGGATTTATGTTGTTTTTGAGTTATCTGCCAATAATCAAAGGCAGATTTATTTTGCATGAACCTGTTGAAAAAGGACATTTTCCAACCATGTTTATCTTTCTTGCACCTGTAGGTGCTACGATTGTCGTTTTGAAAGGTTTTGTTCAGAGCCTCAAACTCACAGGGATAATGAATGATTCAGTTTTACTTGGTTTAATAAACATGGTGGTAACAGCGTTCTGGGGATTTGGATTTTGGATATTAATAACACTTTTTATCTTACTGTTGAAAAATTTGAAAACTCCATTTAGTCTTGCATACTGGGCATATGTATTTCCTGTTGGGATATTTGCACTTGCAACTTTTAAAGTAAACTTAACTTATAATTTTTGGTTTTTAAACTTTCTTGCAAAGTCTATTGTCTGGGTTTTATGTATTGTGTGGATATATAATTTATTTATGACACTTAAAAATGTGTTTAACAAAAAACTTTTAATAAGATAAAATAGCTATACTTCTTGTTTGCAACTACTGAATTTATTTTATTCCAAAATAAGTAAAACCACGGGAAAAATAAAAAGTCCCGTGGTTTTATAGTTTTAATAAATAGTTCAAATTTTTGTCTGTGCAATAAAGTTGCTTATAATTATAATTACAATTATAGCAAGCGTTATAAAAAAGTATATCAAGTCTTTCTCAATTAAAAACATAAATAAAGAAACAACAAGTCGTGCAAAAGGAGTTAAAAAAAGTATATACAGTCCTATCTTTATAATCAAACTCCCTACAGCAAGATTAAAAAAGATATGCAAAAAAAGCCCTATGCATATAACAAATATGCTCAGAAATACTCCAGCTCTTAAAACTAAACTTATAATATCTTCTAAAATCATTGTTTTCTTATTATCCAATTTAAAACAGCCCCTTTCTAATCATTTCAACAGCTGTATAAATTAAAATCAAAGCAAATGCAATTTTAAGATATCTTGATTTTATGTAAGGCATAACACGTGCACCAATTGTAGAGCCAATAAGAACACCTACTGCAACGGCGCCACATAAGTTAAACACAATATCTCCTCTTGCAATATATATGCTTATGCTTGCAAGTGCAGTCACACCCATCATAAAATTACTTGTTGCTGTTGAAACTTTAAAAGGAAGCTTCATTATTGTGTCAAGTGCCAGAACTTTAAATATACCACTGCCAATACCCAAAAGACCTGATAAAATCCCTGCCAATGTCATCATCAGAAAGCCGCCTGTAATATTTTGTGCGCTATATTCTATCTGTTTATTTTGAATCTTGTCCAAATAACTTCCATAAAGTTTTAATTTCCTTGACCATTTGGATATTTGCAAGGTGGCAGGTTGTATCTTTTCATCTGATTTTCTATTTTTTATCATTAAAAATGAATTGTATAGAAGAAGAATTCCAAATATGAGCGATAAAATTTTCGTAGGCAAAATACCACTCAAGATTGCCCCAAGTACACCGCCGATAACTGTTGCAAGCTGCAAGAACATTCCTATTCTAAGATGAGTAAGTCTATCTTTGACAAATGCCGACGCAGCTCCAGACGATGTTGCAATGACTGATACAAGCCCAGCTGCTGCAGCCTGATGCATATTAAACTTAAAAACAATTGATAAAAATGGGATTATAATAAGCCCACCACCAATTCCCAGAAGAGAACCAATAAAACCTGCAATAATCGACACAGCCAAAATTTGGACAATCATTATGTTCAGCTCCTTAAAAATAAAAATGGCGGAGAGAGTGGGATTCGAACCCACGGCACCCTTTTTGGGGGTGCGCACGATTTCGAGTCGTGTGCCTTCGACCACTCGGCCATCTCTCCACCTTTTTATTTTGCACAATCAATTATAATTCATCTTATCAGCATTTTCAAGTCAAACTTTTTCATATTATAATTGACAATTCCACAAAATAGAAGTAATATATTTATTAAAGCGTATATTGTGAACAAAATTGTGCACCAAAGCAGCATGTTTTAAATGGCATCACAAAAGCACAGGAGGTGCAATCAATTTGAAAAAACCTGAACTTCAAGTTGGACTCAGATTTGAGATTGAGGAAGTGGTAAGTGATAGCATGCTTGCTTCTCATTTTCAAAGCGGACTTTTGGATGTCTTTGCAACTCCGTCAATGATAGCGCTGATGGAAAAGGCGGCACTTCTCTGTGTAGAGAGCTACTTGGAAGAAGGTTATACCACGGTTGGAAGCAAAGTAGATGTTTTGCACTTAGCACCAACCCCAAAGGGAATGAAAGTAAAAGCAGTTGCTCAGTTGATTTCCATTGAAGACAGAAAACTGACATTTAAGGTTGAAGCATATGACAGCTTTGAAAAGATTGGAGAAGGTATTCACGAAAGGTTTATTGTGGACCGTGAAAGATTTTTAAACAAAACCTATCAAAAGGTAAGGTGAAATACCTATGAAAAGCATATCAAGAGTGCAGCAGACCACCCTTGAGCCTATATCCAAAATTGCAGAGAAAATAGGACTTGACGATGATGACATTGAGCTTTATGGAAAGTACAAGGCAAAAATCAGTTTAGATGTGCTCAACAAAAGAGCAGACAAAGAAGATGGAAAAGTTATTCTGGTGACATCTATTAACCCAACACCTTTTGGGGAGGGGAAGACAACAACTGCGATTGGTCTTTCTATGGCAATAAACAGGCTGGGGTTTAAGTCTATTGTTACTTTAAGAGAACCTTCCTTAGGACCGTTTTTAGGTTTGAAAGGTGGGGCAACAGGTGGCGGTGCTTGTGAGATTTTGCCCTCAATTGATATAAATCTTCACTTTACAGGAGATATTCATGCTGTGACCTCTGCAAACAATCTTCTTTGCGCTGCTATTGACAACCACATTTATCATGGAAATAGTCTTGGAATAAATCCAAAATCTATAACCATAAAAAGAGCAATAGATATGAATGATAGAAGTCTTCGGCACATCATAGTTGGGCTTTCGAATGACCAGAAGGGTGCTATAAGAGAAGATGGTTTTGTGATCTCTGTTGCTTCTGAAGTGATGGCAATTCTGTGCCTTTCAATGAATTATGAAGAGTTAAAAGAGAAACTTGGGAATATCTTGGTAGGTTTTACCTATGATAAAAAGCCTGTATATGCAAAGGATTTAAATGTCCAAGGTAGTATGGCACTTTTGCTGAAAGATGCATTAAAGCCAAATCTTGTTCAAACGTCTGAAAATACTGCAGCGATAGTTCATGGTGGTCCTTTTGCAAATATTGCGCATGGAACAAACAGCATTGTTGCAACAAGAATTGCTCAAAAACTTTCTGATTATGTTGTTGTTGAGGCAGGTTTTGGTTCTGATTTGGGAGCAGAAAAATTTATTAATATTGTTGCAAGAAAATCTGGGATATACCCGCAAGCTGCTGTGTTGGTGGTGACAGTAAAAGCGCTGAAACATCATGCAAAGATTGAAGAAAATAACAATTTGCAAAGCTGTGCAAGCTTTATTCAAAAAGGGCTTGAGAATTTAGAAAAGCACATTGAAAATCTTAAAATCATGGGGCTTGAGACAGTGGTAACTTTAAATAAATTTCCGGATGATACAGAAGAAGAGATTGAAGCTATAAAGTCTTTTTGCGAGCAAAAAGGTGTGGAATTTTCAGTATCTACTGCGTATGCTGACGGTTCAGAAGGTGTGCTTGATCTTGCTGAAAAGGTTATAGAGGTGAGTAATAAAAGGAAAAAGGTAAACTTTGTTTACCAGGATAGTGATTCTATTGAAGAGAAAATTAAAAAAGTTGCAACAATCATATATGGTGCAAAAGATGTACAGTTCTCAAAAGTAGCTTTGTCAAAACTTGAGCTTATAAAGAATCTCAAGATTGAACATTTTCCAATTTGTATGTCAAAAACTCAGTATTCGCTTTCTGATGATCCGAAAGCGCTTGGAAGACCAAAGGATTTTGTTCTAAATGTTACAGATATAGAGATAAAAAATGGAGCTGGTTTTATAGTTGTAATGTGTGGTGATATTATAGCAATGCCAGGACTTGGTAAAGACTTTGCTGCTCTTCATCTTGACATTGACAGTAGCGGAAATCCCATTTTTAAGTAAGTTCTTTTTTTAGACTATACATGTGCACAAAAATGTGTTCAAAGGGAGGTTGAAAAGTATGATTGATACAACAAAATTTTCGCTTGCAGATTTTATGAAGAGTGAAGATAAAAATATCATGGAGCTTGCAAAGGAGTTCTGGGAATATAAAGAAGACTATGTCAGAAGAAGACATTATCAATACAGAAGAGTTTCACTCACAGGGTCAGGTCCGACTATGAAGATTATTGACCACTATACAGGACAGGTTAAAGAGATGATAAACCTTGCATCAAACGATTATCTCAACCTTACAAAACATCCAAGAACAATTAAAGCAGGGATTGAAGCTGTCAAAAAGTACGGAACTGGTGCAGGGTCTGTGCCACTTCTTGGTGGAACACTTGACATTCATGTGGAACTTGAAAAAAAGCTTGCAAAGTTTAAAGGGTGCGAAGATGCTCTCATTTACACAAGTGGTTATGGTTCAAATTTGGGGACAATTTCAGCAATTTTGCATGAAAAGGACGTTGCTATACTTGACATGTATGTGCACGCAAGCATAATTGATGGGTGTAGAAACACCAATATAGAGTTTTTCAGACACAATAACATGGATTCTCTTGAAAAAGTTCTGAAGAAGGTTAAAGACAAGTACAACACAAAACTTGTAATAGTTGATGGTGTGTATTCAATGGATGGTGACATTGCTCCGCTTGACCAGATTGTTGAAATTGCACATGCCTATGGCGCGTTTGTCATGGTTGATGAGGCTCATGCTACAGGTGTGATTGGCAAAAATGGAAGAGGAACACCTGAACATTGCAACGTGGAAGGCAAGGTTGATATAGTTGCAGGGACTTTATCCAAGGCACTTGGCGCTGTCGGTGGATTTATCGCCACCAATAAAGAGCTTGTAAACTACCTGCACTTTTATTCAAGAGCATATATGTTCTCAACAGCACCAACACCCCAGGCAACAGCTTCTTTAATTGAAGCGTTAAATGTTATTGAGGAAGAACCAGAGCTTCGTCAAAGACTTTGGGACAACATCAGGTATTTTAGGGAAAACCTTTTAAAGCTCGGCTTTAACCTTGGCAATCAGCAAACAGCTATCTTCCCAATAATTATAGGAGATGATTATAAGGTAAAAGAGATGTGCAGAGAGCTTCATGAAGCAGGAATATATGTAAATCCAGTATTTTATCCTGCAGTACCGCGAAGGCTTTCAAGGATTAGAATTTCACTTACAGCTGGGCATACAAAAGAGCATCTTGACAGAACATTAGATGTTCTTGAACACTTGGGCAAAAAATACGGTATAATTTAAATATTAGTAGATTCATTAGTAGATTCATCTAAAGAAGGGGCTGCTACAAAAAGAGTGCAGCCTCTTAAAGTTTTTAGACAAATTCTTAATAAATTCTTAATAAAATGAAAGGAGATTTGAAGAATGAAAGCAGTTGTGTTTGATGCAAATGTTGCAAAGTACATAAGAACTCTTTTGCTTGGTAAAATCTCCAAGAAGTTTTTTTACAATAGATTTTCATGTATTCAATTGAAGGACATTCCTGAACCTGAACTTCCTTCAGAAAACTATGTAAAGATAAAAACTACATATGCAGGAATTTGCGGTTCTGATTTGAATCTTATATTTTTACATGATTCACCTTCTACCTCACCTTTTGCTTCATTTCCTTTTGTCATAGGGCACGAGAATATTGGAGTGATAGTTGAAAAAGGCAAAGCTGTTTCCGAGTTTGAAATAGGTGACAGAGTCATTGTTGACCCTGTGCTTGATTGTGATGCGCGCGAACTTCCAAGATGTCCGTCCTGTCAGGAAGAGGAGTTTTCTACCTGCCTTAACATAACAGAAGGAAAGCTTTCACCTGGTACAATTATGGGAGCGTGCAGTACAACAGGAGGGTCGTGGGGAGAATATTTTGTTGCGCACAGGTCGCAGGTTATAAAGGTCCCTGATACTGTTAAGGACCAAGAGGCAATACTTGTCGACCCATTAGCATCAGCACTTCATCCTGTTGTAAGAAATTTTCCGAAGAATAGCGAAAAGATTTTGGTTTATGGAGCTGGTATAATTGGTCTTTTGGTTGTCTGGAGCCTGAGAAAACTTGGAAGCAACGCAGATATTACTGTGATTGCAAAATATGATTTTCAAGCAGATCTGGCATTAGAGTTTGGTGCAAACAGAGTTGTAAAGCCAAGGGAAGGGTATTTAGATGACCTTGCTAAGGTAGTCCAAGCCAAAGTTTTTCGACCAATGATTGGTGATAAGGTGTTGCTTGGTGGGTTTGACAAAGTATTTGATTGTGTAGGGTCAAAAAAGACAATTAGAGATGGTATGTGGCTTACAAAACAGCGAGGAAGCTATATTCTTGTAGGGCTTGCATCGGTTATAGAAAAGGTTGATCTGACCCCAATTTGGTTCAAAGAACTGAATGTCAAGGGTGCTTACTGTTACAGTACAGAAAATATAAATGAATACAGGATGTCTACGTATCAGCTTGCACTGAGCCTTATTCAACAGCACAAAATTCCATATGAAAAATTAATTACTCATTATTTTAAACTTGAAGATTATCAAAAAGCCATTGAAGTTGCCTCATCAAAGGGGAGTGAAAAGAGTATAAAAGTTGTGTTTAAATTTTTGTGAAATTTTACAATTAAAAAGTAGTTGCTAATATGGCTTTAATAATATTAAAATTGAATTAACATACAGGTAGTTTTGTTAAGAAAGTTAACTTTTTGCGCATATACATCAAAAATATGGATATATATTTTAAAGAATACAAGAAAGGAATTGGCAGTTGGTGAAAAGGTTATGAGAGAAAAGTTTAGCAAGGTATATTGGATAGTCACATTTACTGAACTGTTGCTATTTTTTGGTCTGGCTTTGTATATTCAGTTTCAAACTCATACATATAATACAATTTCATGGATTTTAATCTGTACAAGTTTGAGTTTGATTATAGTTTCAGGATATATTTTTGGAATTTCACCTATTATAAATGAATTTAGTGCCCGGGTTAAAAAAATAGAAGATATTTTAAGAGTATTAGAAGATAACTTTGAAATTAGCGTCGAAAATAATACAAAATTTGAGAATGCTATACATTCAATACAGAATAAAATTTATTTGTTAAAAAACCAAGAGAAAATTGAAAATCAATTTATTTCTGACTATAAGGAGATACTTATAAGAAACATCCAGCTAATATATTCAATAGCAACTGAAAAAGAGCAAAAGGAGATTGAGGGACTTGCAAAATCACTTTTAGATACCTTAGAGGCAAGCGGGTATTCAAATCGTATATTTGTTCCGCTTTGGTATGAGGTGACGTTGTTTCAAACAATTCTTTCTGGCTGTGTTTATTCACTGAATAATAATTTTGAAATAGTTGTAAATTTTCACGACGATAGTTTGAAGGAAATATTTGTACTTCACGGGACACTGGGTTTTATTGCAAAACTCTTTACTGGTTGTTCACAGCGGCAGCTTCCAATTAAAAGTGTGATACAGATTTCGATATTTGAATTATCAGGGATGCTGAATATAAGAATATATTACAATGATGTCATAAAGAACTATGAGAAGATTGAAGAAGTGATGAATATTCTCAAAAATAAATTTGCGCTATATTATCCTGAGGGTACATATCTGCTGACATATTCAACCGGGGATAATCATTTTGTGCTTGAGATGACTTTGCCTAAGATAAAATCTTCTGATAGTTGAAACTAATCAAACTTTTCAGGATAATTTGCAATTTTTCCAAATATCTGGTATTATTAAAATTAATCTTTAAGAAAAGAAATGCAAAAAAAGTTGGGATGAGAGTAAGATGGTAACAATTAAAGACATAGCGAGAGAAGCAGGTGTTTCACCTTCCACGGTATCAAGAGTGTTGTCTGGTAAAGCAAAGATTTCTCCTGAGACCACCAAGAGGGTGATGGAAGCTATAGAAAAACTTGGATATATTCCGAATGCAAGTGCGAAAAGTCTTGTTATGAAGAAGGCTTATTCGGTGGGCATTTTTATGCCAAGAAAGCTTGAGCAAGCGTTAACATCTACATTTTTTGACCAGGTTGTTTCTGGTATCTGCAGTTATATAAACAACACTGAATATGAAATAGTACTTTCGATTGTACCTCCAGAAAAGGAAAAGGAGAGTTTAGAGAGGCTGATAAAAAGCAAGAAAGTTGATGGGTTTATACTTTTGACGTCACGTATAAACGACTATGCAATAAAATACTTGCGAAATCTAAAATTTCCTTTTGTGCTGATAGGGTCGCCTGACAAGGACAAAGACTATGTAAACTGGGTTGACAACGACAATAAAAAGGCTGCGTTTGATGCAACAGAGTATCTAATTCGGCTTGGACATACTCAAATAGGTTTTCTGGGTGGAATGGAAAATCTTGTTTTGACTCAAGATAGGCTTTCGGGTTACAAAAGTGCTCTTGCCAAATACAAAATTCCAGTTGAGAACCAATATATTATGTTTACTGAGTTTGATGAGCAAAGCTCGTATGAAAAGGCAAAGCAGATGTTGATGCTTCCTAACAGGCCAACAGCTATTGTTTGTATTGATGAGGTTGTTGCATATGCACTAATTAGAGCATGCAGGGAACTTGATTTAAAAGTAGGGTATGATGTGTCTGTCATAGGCTTCAATGAATCCATTTTTTCGAAGTTATCCTCACCAAGGCTGACCACTGTCAATACCAATGTATTTTATTTAGGATATTATGCTGCTGAAATGCTAATAAAAGAGCTTGAAGAGCCGTACAAGACATACAAAAGATTGATTGTTCAGCACTCAATTATTGAGGGAGAAACCTGCAGAGCAATATAAAGACAAGGGGGATTTTGAATGCAAAAACATGTTGAGATTAAAAACAAAATAGGTCAGGTGTTAAGAGGTTACTTGCACATGCCTGATGAATACGAGGGGAAAATTCCTGCTGTTGCTATATTTCACGGATTTACAGGGAACAAAATGGAACCACATTTTATCTTTGTAAAACTCTCGCGGCTTTTAGAACAACATGGGATTGCAAGCGTGAGGTTTGACTTTGCGGGTTCTGGTGAGTCAGACGGAGAGTTTTATGATATGACTGTTACGCGTGAGATTGACGATGCACGCTGTATTTTAGAGTATCTATTTTCTCTTGATTTTGTTGACAAGCAGAAGATTTCAATAGTTGGACTTTCGCTTGGCGGTGCAATATCTTCTTATCTTGCTGGTGAGTATAAAGAAAAACTTTACAAGGTGGTTCTGTGGGCGCCTGCAGGTAATATGAAAGAGATTGCAAAAAATGTTGTTGAGACAAATCCAACCATCAAAGAAAAGGGATATATAGACTTGGGAGGACTTTTACTTTCTCAGGATTTTTATCACGATTTGCAAAAGTATGATTTCTTTGAAGAAATAAAGAGATATCCTGGTAAGGTTTTGATTTTGCACGGTACAAATGATCAAGCTGTACTCATCGAGGTTGGAAGAAAATATAAACAGATTTTAGGGGATAGGGCTGAGTTTATTGAAATTGAAGGTGCTGACCATACATTTAACAAGTATGAATGGGAAAGACTAGTACTTGATAAAACGGTTGAGTTTTTGAAGGATTGAGAAAAAATACAAAAGGGTGGACACAAAAAAAAGTTTCCACCCTTTTTTTTGTCACCCATCTACTTTCAAATGAATATAATAGAATAAAACCAGCTGTTGAAAGAATATATTTATGGTATGAGCAAGCATTTTTCGCACAAAAACAAAAAATGGTTGGGTCTTGCACTACTTCTCATTGGTATAGGGATTCTGATATCGCTACTGATGCCTCCATGGCTTTTGGCGTTTATAATCGCAGTCTTATTAATAGGTGCAGGAATATATCTATTTTTGAAAGATGGGAGATGGAAGTAAAATGAGAATCATGGTGTTTAAAATGCCAAGGTTTTTGAGCAAGTTAATAAAAAAGCTGTTTAAAATAAGTGATGATAAATAAAGAAAAAAGTTCAAGATAAACTTTGATTGCTTATCTTGAACTTTTCTATTTTTAAGCACGGACAACCTTGCCAGCCTTTATACAGCTTGTGCAGACATATATTCTCTTTCTCTGACCATTCTGCAGGAGAACTTTTATTTTCTTTACATTTGGCTTCCATGTTCTTCTTGATTTCTTGTTTGAGTGGCTGACCTTATTTCCAAAAGCAACTTTTTTACCGCAAACTTCGCACATTGCCATCTATGATTTCCCTCCCTTTTCTCAACAGAAGCTTAAAAAAGCCACACAATATTTTAACATAAAAAAGAGAAAAAGAGCAAGGATTAATTTTCTTTATAAAGGATTGCTTCTTTGTCTATATAAAGCTCACAGTTGATATACTCATTTTTGATATCTATGTCCTTTACAAGCTCAATCCTGTACATGCTTGATGTGTACCAGTTGAGCTTTGGCTGAACATTTACAAAAGCAAGGCTACTTTCCAGCGACGGCAACAGATAGTTCCAGTTTACATAATGGTTGAAGTTCTCAATAATGTCTGTTATAACTGCGCTGAACTTGTTCAAAAGAAGTTTTTGAAATTCATACCATTTTGTAAGTGAAGCTTCGATATTTGTAAGACCAAAGTAGCCTGCACAGCCTGCACCTTTTAAGCTTGAAATTGTTCTTGTAAAGCAAAGGTCTAAAGCCTCAATTGTCTCTGGTGGATCTATTGTAAATGTGTCAAAGCTTTTTACAAAATCATCAGGAAGTTTGTTTCTAAAGTCATATTCAATAGCTTTGAGGTTTAAATTGTGTTCTTTTGCAGCCTGATTTATGAAGTCAACAAGACGTTTGTCAATCTCTAAAACTATGACCTCTTTTGGAAGTTTTGTCAGTGCTGCTGCTATTGACACAAGGTCATCGTCTCCAAAAACTATTAGCCTTTTTCCAACCAGGTCTCCTTTTTTAATCATCAGCGCAATTCGTGAGTATGCTGTTTCTTCTGTGACATACCCCTGGTCATACTCAACTATTGCATCAGGTCTTGTCTTAACAATTTCTTTATACTTTTCATAAGCATCTTTGATTTCAGAGAAAACTATTCCTCTTCCTTCACAACAGGAACAGGTGTAATTTTTTACAACAGGAATGTTGTTAGCGCTTATGAATTCTTTTCCTTTTTCTGTTAATATCAAATTTCCCGATTCGTCTGTCTTAACAAAATCTATTGAAATTAGATAGTTGATTGTTTCTCTTACCACAGCAAATGGTTTTTGTGAAAGGAAAATAACTTCCCAAAAATGGTTTGTGGAGTTCAGCGCTGACAGTATCTTTTCTATATCTCTTTGGTTTACTTCAACCTTTGTCTTGTCCTGTACAAAATCAACAGCACCCTTTAATACATCCACTCCTACCACCTCCTCATAAGATTTATTGTTACCCAATTTTTCTTCCAGCAAAATAGTTTGTTGACAACAATATATAATGATATCATAATAAAATAAGGTGTCAATAAGACTTTTGAAAAATTGTGGATTTAAAAGGGTGATAATAGCTTGAAGATTAAGGTTGTACCAGAGGATTTTGTTGTGAGAGAAAAAATCAATCTTGAGATAAAACCGTCGGGCAGATACAAAATTTATCTTTTAACAAAAAGACACTGGAACACTGTTGATGCTCTCAGATTCATTTCAAAGGAGAACAGGATTCCTATAGAAAAGATTGGATGTGCAGGCAGAAAAGACAGACACGCATTTACTTTTCAGTATATTTCTGTACCAAGAGAATATACCATAAATTTTGACAGAGAAAATGTAAAGGTTCAGTTCATAGGGTATTCAGATGATTTTGTATCCCCTTTGATTCTCGAAGGGAATTTTTTTGAAATAACAATAAGAAAATTAAAAAATAAGGATGAAAAAATTTTACGAAGACTGAATGAAGTACAGCAGTTTGGTTTTCCCAACTACTTTGACGACCAGCGGTTTGGAAGCACCCAAAGTGAAGATGAGTTCATAGGAGAAAAGATTATTAAAAAACATTACAACGGTGCTCTCAAACTTTACTTTACTACCATTCATCCTGAAGATAAAAAAGAAGAAAAAGAGAGAAAAAAGAAAATAGCTGAACTCTGGGGAGATTTTGAAAAGATACTACCTCTTTGTAAAACAAAGGTAGAAAGAGATATTATAAAGACTCTTCTAAAAGGCAAGAGCAAACACTATTTAATCGAAGCACTCAATCTTATTCCCAAAGAAGAGATGTCTATTTTTCTTTCTGCTTACCAGAGCTATATTTGGAACAGGACATTGATTGCAGTTTTGCCCTATTATGCTGATTTGTTAAAACCTGTAAAAGGAAAAATTATAGACTACTTGATTTACACTACACTTTCAACAAAGTCTTTAAATAGCTTAAAAAACCTTCAGATTCCAACTGTTTCATCAAAAATACCATATGTAAATGATATTGTAAATAACGCTATTTTAGAGATTTTAAATGAAAGAGGAGTAAAGCCTTCTGACTTTGATACAAAGAAAATTAAAAGTTGGTATTTTAAATCATTTTTAAGACCTGCTATAGTCTTTCCAGAAAATCTTGAAATTTCTGATTTTGAAGAAGATGATTTTTATAATGGGTATTATAAGCTTAGGATAAAATTCTATCTTCCTGCCGGTTCTTTTGCTACGATGCTTATAAAAAGTTTAACGATTACAAACACATAATCGCTATTGACTAACAAAGGCTTAGCCTTTATAATATGATATGCTTGTTGAAGAAGTGGTGGATATAGCTCAGTTGGTTAGAGCGCCAGGTTGTGGCCCTGGAGGTCATGGGTTCGAGTCCCATTATCCACCCCATTTTAAATTATGTTGGGGTGTCGCCAAGCGGTAAGGCACAGGACTTTGACTCCTGCATTCCGGTGGTTCGAATCCACCCACCCCAGCCATTTTTATTTTTGTAGCAATATCAAGGATTAGATGATTAGCAAAAGTTGGCAATAAAAATTAAAAAGTAACAAGTCCTGCAGCCAATTTTAAAGGCAAAATAGGATGCAGGATTTTAAGAAGAATAATAGATACATTCTCTTGAAGAAATCAACACCACCAATCGCAGAGTTTAAATCATAAAAGTCAGATTGTTCTGAAAATTTTCTTTGGATCAGTTCATCAGAATCATTTCAGATAATTTTTCCCATTTGGATTTATATTTGTTTTATCAATGTGTAATTAGAATGCAAGAAATAAATAAGGTGTTTTATTTAACAACAGTAAACAATCGAAGGTAAAAATTTTCCTTTGACAAGACAAAATAATACAAATTTGGGTACAAAATATTGCAAAAAGAAAACAATATAGTTTATTGAAATTAAAAACCATAATTATAAACTATAACTGGAAGTTCTAAACTGAAAATAAAATTAAAAAACGAGGTATATTGAGAGAGACAAACGGTATAATGTCAAGGGGATGAGAAGATATGGTCAAAAAACTAAAAAAGGGAAGGCACAAAAGAATTGTGATTAGTGCTATTGTGTTTTTTACATTACTCTTACTGAACCTTAGTGATGCATTTGCAGAAAATACAGTTACGTATGTTGAACTTCCAGTTAAAAAGGTAAGGCAGGTATATTCAAATTGGTGCTGGGCAGCAGGGTGTGAGTCAATACTTTACTATTGCAAAAACTATTTAGGTTTTGGGAGAAAGGCAACACAGTGGGATATAGTGAAATATATCTATGGAAGTTACGTAAATCAAGGCGCAACGCTTTCTGATATACAAAGAGCGCTTTCTGATATACAAAGAGTGCTCAGCTATTATGGTGTTGGTTCTTCGCGCATGTACTCTGTATACGGTAATACAATAACCAACGGTCAAATATGTGAGCAGATAATCAATTTAAGAAGCCCGATAGGAATAAATGTTCCTGGGCATTTTGCAGTATTGAGCGGTGTATGGCAATATTTTGATAATGGTAGTTTAAAAAATTTTGTATTGGTAATGGATTCAGCAGTTGGTTATATAAGAACTATACCTGATTCAGAATTGAGAGATAATGATTTTGATTGGGAATTAATAGATGCCATAAAAGTTTATAAGCCTTGATAAAAAGATGGAAAGGAGAGAAGAGACTATGAGAAGATGTAACCTCTTTTTAATGATATTAGTGTTAATAATAGCGTGTTTACTTGGCATGCCAATATTAGTATTTGCTAATTCAGATTCTACTATAAACCATGACGATGAAATTATGAAACTTAAAAGACAGTTTCTGGCTGAATCTCATTTGAATGCTCTGCTTGAACTTTTAAATAGAGATAGTTCTTTTAAAGTGCAATTGGATAATCTTACTGGCAATAAAGGTTCTTATGATCTCAAAAAGTTTAAATTGAGTGAGGAGTATGAAGTTTACAGATTGTTTGTATTTCCTTTAGAGTCGAAATTAGCATCTAACGGGCACACCAGAATTTTATATGTAAAAGAAGGTTTCAAAAATGAAATAAAAAATTTAAAATTCAGAACATTTAAAGATGCACTCAATACAGAATTTGTTGAAAAGAGGTGGGCAAGAATAATTTTTTACGACGGAAAACCTGTTGGATACATGTTAATTGATTGGGATAAAAATTATAATGATTATATTATTTCAGAATCAACAATGGGATACAGTGGGTTAGGAGAAGCAATTATATTTATGAAGGAATTTTTAAGAAGCAAAGGACAACATCCGAATGTTAAAATTGTTGACGCTCTTGAAAGGTCATTATATGTTGTTTCTGAAGATGGCAACTGGTGGTGTGCTGATGCTACAGATTCTTCAAATCCGCAAATGTATAGAAAGAAAATATGGAGTTTTGATGAAATAATAGACGGTTTAAATAACAGACCAAAAGAGATATTGAATTTTCTTGATGAGATGCAAAAAGATCCAGACAATATAAAAATTGGCGGAAGTCCATATAAACCTTTGTATGAAACTGCAAGTGAAAAAAAGGAAAAGATAAAAAATGTTTTAGTTGCGACATTGTTGCTATCTATAACAGCAATTTTTGTTGCAGGTGTGAATTTATTTTCTAAACACAGAAAAGAAGTATCTATACAGTGAACCATTTGTGTTTTAAAATTATGGTCTTTGTCAAGACTTTAAATATTTTTGTGGTAAGGTACAATGACCTCCTTCTTGGTAAGAATCAGAATATAAACAAAAATGTCCAAGAGGTATTGAGAATACTTGCACCTGGCGAAATATTGTAATAAAATGAGGAGAAATGATTCATGAGATATTGGAAATTAATTATTGGAATTATAATACCTTTGATATTCACAATATGGCTTATACCGACAGCTGTTAGTGTGAGTTTTGTTATTGATCATAATGATGAAGTAAATAAACTCAGAAGACAGTTTGCGGCTGAAGGAATGCTCAGAGCCTTTTTAACAGGTCCGATGGAAAAAGATGAAAGCTATAAAAAAGATATTGCTTCTGTAATTGATTTTCAAGGTCCTTATGATATTGAAAAATTTAAGGTAAGTGAGGAGTATCTATATATTGAACCATTTAACTTTCCTGTTATAAATAAAAATAGAAAAAATAAGGGAGATTATATTTATATTAGCAACGAATTAAAAGAAAAAGTAAAAAATTTGAAATTTAACTCCTGGAACGATACGCTGAATACTGAGTTTGTTGAAAAAGGTTGGGCACGAATAATTTTTTATGATAGCAAACCTGTTGGTTATATGTTGATTAAATTTTATGAAGATACAGGGGATTATAAAATTTTTGAGTTTAGTCCTGTATCTCCTGAATTGGGCGAAGCGGTTGAAAATATGAAAAAATTTCTAACTGATAAAGGTTTAAACCCCAGGGTAAAAATTTTTTATCCAGGTTTTTGGCGAGGAGAGTCTTTATATGTGGTATCAGATGACGGTAATTGGTGGGCGGCAGGGGTAAAAGGATTTGAGGATAAGATACGTGATTTTAATGTGATAAAAGACGCATTAAATAAAAGACCAAAAGAGATATTAGATGAGGTTGAAAATTATGGCAAACTATTGAAGGAAGCGCCTGAAAAAATTGAATATGGAGGACCTCCATATCCGCCTTTGTACGAGGTTATTAAAAATGAGGAAGAAAGAAGAAAAAATGTTTTAATAGCTATATTTTTACTCATTGGAACAGGGGTTCTTGTTCTTAGTATATTATTAGCTAAGAAAAATAAGTTTAAGCAGTTGTGTAATCAACTTTAAAAGTTAACAATTGATTTGGTATTAACAGGAGTAAATATAGCAAAAAGAGGATGTTCTTAAACAAAGGGCATCCTCTTTTATTGCGCAACTCAGGAATTTTTGATAAAATAATTCTAAAAATGCTTTGAATCACTATATAAGAGAGTTGATAATTTTTTCTTTTATGTTTATAGTTGTGTTTGTATTTCAGTATTCTAATAGTCCTGCAAATAAAATTTTTGTTATCTTTGTTGGTTGCACATTATATCTGCAAAAGTATATTTTCTTTCGAAGATTAGTTGGTAAGTTTTTGTATTACAATTTTTCTAAACTAAACTTGGGGATAAGACGAAGGTGAAAAAAGTTAATTAGAATAATAAAGATAATAGAAGGTGCTTTGAGAATGATAAGAAGAAATAAAATTGATATTAATCATGCTAAAGAGGTTATTAAAGATTTAGGTGCATTTTTCAGCAGGTTTGGTAACAAGGTTGTTGTTGCTTATCTTTTTGGTTCATTTGCAATGGGCACGTATACTCCGCTTTCTGATATAGACATAGCAATTTTATTTGATATGGAACTTTCTAAAGGAACAGTGGAAGAACTTGAGAATGAAATTCTTGATGGGCTTATGAAAATATTTAAAACTGATGAAATTGATCTTGTTATTCTCAATAATGCACCTTTGTCTGTTAGATATGGAGTATTAAAAACTGGGAAGATAGTTTACTGTAGTAATATAGAAAAAATAGTTGACTTTCAAACAGAGGTCATTTCAAAGTATCTTGATATAAAGCCTTACAGGGAAGAATTTTATAGGGAATTTTTAAAATCTTTGTAAAGATTTATCGAAAGGAGTTTGTTTTTAAGATATGGACGAAAAAATATTATTTCATTTAAAGCTCTTAAAAAAATATACAGAGTTGTTAAAAAATATATCAAAAGTTGATTTTGAAGAATATATAACAAATGAAATCTTAAAAGGTGCAGCGCAGAGGTATTTGCAAGTTGCAATTGAAACATGTATTAACATTGGTAATAGAATAATTTCAATAGAACAAACAAAAAGCAAAAATATAAGAACACCTGAAACGTATGCAGATATATTTTTAACATTAGCTCAATTAGGCATTATTAATGATGAATTTAACAGAAGGCTTTTTCAGATGGCAAAATTCAGAAATAAACTGGTACATCTTTATTGGGAAATTGATGATAACTTGGTTTATAAGTTTTTGAAAGAAAATACAAAAGATTTTGAGGAATATATTTGTTGCATAAAAAAGTATATCCAAAATAATTGATATTTTTATAATTAATTGTCATGATTAATGTTATTAAGGTAAAAGATGGATTTAGATACCAATATTATTTCAATTGATACTTTCATATGTTGGAAAATTGTAGTGTCTATCTAATTATTACAAACAAATGTTTGGTATTGTAGAGTCAGCAAACATCAGCTATAATAACAATGCATCTTATATATGGGCCATTAGCTCAGTAGGCAGAGCACCAGCCTTTTAAGCTGGGTGTCCCGCGTTCGAGTCGCGGATGGCTCACCATCTTCAAGAACATAAGCCCTTGAAAAAAGGGCTTTTTTGTTTATATTGAAAAATGAAGTTTGCTATGATAAAGTTTTAATAAAAAAAGGAAAGGAAAAGCTATATAAAAAATGCTTGCAAAAGTTTTGACATCTTCTTACCTTGGCATAAAAGGCTATATTGTTACAGTTGAAACAGACATGTCAAATGGCCTTCCGAGTTTTGATATAGTTGGCCTTCCTGATGTGACTATTAAAGAAGCAAAAGAAAGAATCAGGGTGGCAATAAAGAACAGCGGCTTTGATTTTCCAACCAGAAAAATAATTGTAAATCTTGCACCTGCAAGCACCAGGAAGGAAGGCTCATCTTTTGACCTGCCTGTAGCTATTTCTGTGCTAAAGTCGTCTGAGCAGATAAATCCTAAAATCAACCCGCATGAGATTGCAATAATTGGAGAGCTTTCTCTTGATGGAAGTGTCAAGAAAGTAAATGGAGCTTTGCTTATGACAATTGCAGCTTTGGAAAATGGTATCAAAAAGATTATTGTTCCCTATGAGAACAGGGCAGAATGTAGCGTTGTGAGAGGAATTGATGTTTTTCCTGTGAAAACTTTAAAAGAAGCTGTTGAGATTTTGGATGATCCTCAGAGTGCTATTCCTCATAAGGTTGAAATAGATGAAATGAATCTTCTTGATACTTTTACATATGACGTTGATTTTTCAGAGGTCAAAGGTCAAGAATATGTCAAAAGAGCAGTTGAGATAGCAGTGGCGGGAATGCACAACCTTCTTTTGATAGGTCCACCAGGAAGCGGCAAAACCATGATCGCTCAGCGCATACCAACAATTTTGCCCCAAATGACCTTTGAAGAGAGCTTGGAAGTAACAAAAATTTACAGCTGTGCAGGGCTTTTAAAAGACGGTCAGGCGCTTGTCACTGCAAGACCTTTTAGAAGTCCTCACCACACATCTTCTTCAATTGCTATAATTGGTGGGGGTAAGGTTCCAAAACCAGGAGAGGTTTCACTTGCACACAATGGAATTTTGTTTTTGGATGAGTTTCCCGAATTTGATAAAAAGACAATAGAGGTTCTTCGCCAGCCCCTTGAAGATGGATATGTGACAATTTCAAGGGTCAACGCATCTGTTGAATATCCTGCAAGGTTTATGCTTGTATGTAGCATGAATCCTTGTAAATGTGGTTATTTTTTGTCTGATGAAAGGGAATGTACGTGCACCCCTGCTCAAATAAAGCAGTATCTTGGAAGGATTTCTGGTCCAATTTTGGACAGAATTGATGTTCAGGTTGAGGTAAAGTCTGTAAAGCTTGAAAACTTTGATTCCTCAATTTGCAAAGATTCAGCAGCTATGAGAAGAGAGGTAGAAAGAGCAAGACAAATTCAGCTTGAAAGGTTCAAAGGGCTTGGCATATTTTATAATTCTCAAATGAAAGGATCTCTTGTAAACAAATTTTGCAGACTTTCAAAGAAAGAAAAGCAGCTTCTTGAAAAGGCATTTAATACCTTGGGACTGTCGCTTAGAGGATATACCAAAATTTTGAAGGTTGCAAGAACAATTGCTGATTTGGAAGGCAGTAGCGAGATAAAAGCAGAACACCTGCAAGAGGCAATCTCTTACAGGCTTTTGGAAAGAAGGCTTATTTAAAAGTTTTAGCGACAGTTCTTTTTTTGTGATATTGATAAGTTCAATTATGAAAAAGATAATTACAAACGTCAAAACTGTTGCTCCACCTGGAGGTATATCAATATAATATGAGGCAGAAAGTCCTGCTAATATTGCAAATAAAGATATCAGAAGTGACCCTATTTGAAGATATTTAAAATTTTTTGCAAATCTCATTGCTATTGCTGTAGGAAAGACAAGCAAGCTTGAAATAAGAAGCCCACCTACAATTTTTAGAGAGACTGCTATTATTGTTGCTGAAATTATGTTTAAAGAAAAATCAAGTAGTTTTGTATTTATTCCCGAGACCTTTGCGCTAACTTCATCAAATGTAGCAAAAATAAGTTTTTTTCTGAACATGGCTATAAAAGTAACTGTTACAAGGCATACTGCAAGGATGATCCACACATCTTCATTTCCAATTGTGACTATGCTTCCGAAAAGGAAGCTCATTAAGTTGCTACTGCTTTTTAAAATTCCAAACAAAACTGATGCAAGGCCCAGAGCAGTGATTGACACAAGGGCAAGAGATACTTCTTCAAACCTTTTAAATCTTGATTTGAAATACTCAAGAACTATAGCAAATCCAACTGTTGAGATAATTGCGCCGATGGTTGGACTGAAATTAAATAGCAGTGCCGCTGCAACGCCAACAATTGCTGTGTGTGAAAGAGAGTCTCCCATCTGTGAAAACCTCTTGAGTACAAGAAAGTTTCCTGCAAGCGAGGTCATAATGCTAACCAGCACACCTGCTAAAAGAGCCCTTTGCATAAATTCATATTGAAGCATAATATCACATCCTGTTATTTTGTTCTTTTTTAGTATAAGAGTGTCTGTGCTCAATTTTCTTGATCTTGTATTTGTACACACTTTCAAACTTTGAAGGGGAAAAGTCTTTTGCGCTGCAAGCAGTGTAAATCATACCATCCCCCATACAGATTATGGTATCAGCATGCTGAGTTACAGCATACACATCGTGTGTTACCATCAATATTGTGGTTCCTTCTTTCTTTTTCTCTCCAAGAATTTCAAAAAGAAGCTGCTCAGAGAGACTGTCTATTCCAACAGTTGGCTCATCTAAAAGAAGTATTTGTGGGTCGGATATGAGCGCGCGTGCTAAAAACACTCTTTGCTGCTGTCCGCCAGAAAGCTGGCCTATGAGACTGTTTTTGAGCTGCTTTATTTGAAGCTTTTCTAAAATGCTTTCGGCTTTTTCTAAGTCCTGTTTTGAAAATCTCTGAAACAATCCCTTTTTTGGCACCAGTCCTAAAAGTACAGTTTCAAAAACGCTCAAAGGGAAGCTCTGGTTAAAATTTGTGACCTTTTGAGGAACAAAAGATATTTTCTGCCTATCCTGCGGGGTAAGATGCTGTTTGCCAAATATTAGTCTTTTTCCACTTGTAGGGGTGTAAATCCCTGAGATTATATTCAAGAGTGTGGTCTTACCAGAACCGTTTGGTCCGACTATGGCAGCAAACTCACCTTTTTGAACTTTGAGGTTTATGTCTTTTAGAATTCTTTTCTGGTCAATATAAAAGTTTACATCTATAAGTTCAATCATTCTGGTTTTCTCTCCCGCAACATTTATTTTAGGACCATCTCAAATGCTTTTAAGTTCTTTTCCATAAGGCTGAGTATTGTCTCATTTTTTGCTTGAGAAGAATTTACAATTCCCATTCCGTAGATGTTTACAATTTTGATACCAGTGTCTCTTGCGATGGTCTTTACAGCAGGCAAATTTTCATTTGGGTCAACAAGAATGTACTTTATGTTCTTTTCCTTTATAAGCTGAACAATCTCTTTCATTTTTTGAGCGGAGGGCTCTTCTTCTTCATTCACACCTGTAATTGAATACTGCTTGAGGCTGTAGTCTCTTGCTAAGTATCCAAAAGAGGGATGGGCAATTAGAAATTCTTTTCTTTTTGAGTTTTTCACAACAGAAGAAAATTCCTTATCAAGTCTATCAAGACTTGCAATTAGCTTTGAAACATTTTCTTGGTAATAACTTTTGTTTTTTGGATCTAAGCTTGTCAGGGCATACTCAATGTTTCTTGCCATTTTCTTTAAAAGCCTTGGTGATGTCCATATATGAGGGTCACTATCTATAAACTCTATACCTTCAGATGCTCTAAAAATTTTGACGCTTGTTCCCTCAAGAGGTTTTTTAACCCATTCATCAACAAGCCCGAGATATATCACCGCTTTTGCTGATGTAAGCTTGGCAATGTCACGTGAAGATGGTTCAAATGAGTGAATCTCCGCACCGTCCTTTACAAGCTTTTCAACTGTCAGTTTTTGTCCTGCTATAAGTTTTGTAATAGAATACAAAGGATAGATAGTAGTGTAGACTGTGCCTTTGGTGGTAGTTACAGCTTCATTTTTGCATCCACTCAAGAAAACTATAATACTAACAAGTAGAACTATAAATAGTAACTTTATCCTCTTCATTGTTCCTCCCTCCCACAACATTTATCGCATATTCCATACACTTCCAAATTGTGATCCAGAATTTTAAAGTTCATTTTGTTTAGTTCCTCTTCAATTAGATTTATCTTACAGTCTACAATTTCGGCTTTTTCATTGCACTTTATGCATACAAAATAGTGATAATGGCTACTTTTCTTTATCTCGAAAAAATGCTTTCTATTGATAGTAGATTTTATTGCTATACCATTTTGAACAAAAAGTTCAAGGTTTCTGTAAACCGTTGCAAGGTCAATTTTCAGGTTTTGTGCTTCAAGAGCTTGCAGTATCTCATCAGCAGATAAACACTGCTGTGTCTTTTGCAAAACCTTATATATTTCAACCCTTTGCCGGGTAGCTTTTATATTGTGTGAGTTTAGAATTAACTTTATATCTTGACACTTCATCCTTTCCACCTACTTGCAAATAATTTGCAACAACATGTATCCCCCATTATAATTCCTGTTAATAAAAAAGTCAAGACCTGCAAAAAATAAAAAAGACCACCTTGGCTTATTTGTTTAGGCAAGGAGGTCTCTTTGTTTTTAATTAAAACACAAGCTTTAACTAAGAGAGGACAAAAGTCTCAAATCATTCGCAAATATATCTACCTTCGCAAGGTCTTGAATAAGAGCCATCAAAAATGGATATTTTTCAAACACATCCTCTTTTATTGAATAAATTCTTTTTTGCGCATGGTTTCTGGCTTCTATAAGCCCAACATTTTTAAGATAAGCAAGGTGGCGAGACACTTTTGGCTGGCTTTCCTGAATCAACTGAACAAGACTACTTACATTTTGTTCGCGGTGTGCTAATATATTTAAAATTCTGAGCCTTGTTATGTCAGAAAGTGCATATAGTATTTCATTTAGCCTTGTCATTTTTTGCTCCCCTTCGCTCAAGAAGTAGTTATGACAAGTATCATTATATCACGTTTTTGAAAAAAAATAAACATACTTTTATACACATATGCATATATAACTATTGACATATTGAAAAATAAAGAGTTATAATTAAAGTCAAGCAAGAAAGAAGGGGTGAAAAAGTTATGGAACTTCCAAAGAAGATAATAGGTGAAACAGTTCTAAAGCAGGTAATAAGATATCTTGCAAACAATCCGGAGGAGAACATAGGTAAGATTTTAGACCTGACAGAAAAGATAGTAAGACGTGATAGAGACAAATGGTATATCCAAAATGCCAAAAAGTATCTGCTCGACCCTAACAGTTCATGGCATCACTATGCAATGAGGATTATTAAGGAGACAAATCCAAGAGTGAGAGAAAGAATTCTCATTAATTTCTTCCTGAATGCTGGTTTTATTGGTGTTCCAAAACAACTTGAACTTATCAAGAAATATGACATAAATATTCCATATGCAATTTTGATTGACCCGACAGCTGCTTGTAACCTGCACTGCAAAGGATGTTGGGCAGGAGAATACCACAAGGCTGCAAAACTTGACTATGAAGTACTTGACAGGGTTGTAAAAGAAGCTCAGGAGCTTGGAATTTACTTTATAATCTTCTCAGGTGGAGAGCCACTTTTAAGGAAAGACGATATTTTAAAACTCTGTGAAAAATATGAGGATACAGTATTCCTGTCATTTACAAATGCTACTTTGATTGACGATGATTTCATCGACAAGGTTGCAAAAGTGGGCAACTTGGCATTTGCAATTAGCATAGATGGATTTGAAAAGTCAACAGATGAAAGACGTGGCCAAGGTGTTTTCAAGAAGGTTGTAACTGCAATGGAAAAGCTCAAAGAAGCAGGTGTCGTGTTTGGATTTTCAACCACATATCACAGATACAACGTTGAAGAGGTATCTTCTGATGAATATGTAGACTTCTTGATAGAAAAAGGAGCAAAGTTTGGATGGTACTTTACTTATGTTCCTGTTGGAAAAGATGCAGACATCTCTTACATGGCAACACCAGAGCAAAGAGCTTACATGTACAAGAGAATAGAAGAGATAAGATGGTCAAAACCGATATTTGTGCTTGATTTCTGGAACGATGGAGAACCTGCTGGTGGGTGCATTGCAGGCGGAAGAAGATATCTTCATATCAACGCAAACGGTGATGTTGAACCTTGCGCATTTATACATTTTTCAAATGTCAATATAAAAGAATGTTCGCTTTTGGATGCTTTAAAATCTCCACTGTTTATGGCATACAGGAGGAATATTCCATTTAATGAGAACCATCTGCGACCATGTCCTATGATAGACAATCCACTCAAGCTCAAAAAGATTGTTGAAGAATCTGGTGCGCGTCCAACTCAGATTGGCGGTGAGACAGAGACAGCTGAAGAACTTGCAAACAAACTTATCGAATATTCAGAGGCTTGGGGCAGGGTTGCAGATAAGCTCTGGGAGCAGAGAAAACAGGGTGTTCCTCAGAACAAGGTTGACTTGTCTGTGATTCAAGAGGTCAAGGGTTAAAACTGGTGAAAGAGTTGTAACTTAAAGCAAGCTATTTCCCGAAAAAGGGATAGCTTGCTTTTTTTTTATTGCTTGATATTCTGAATGCATTTGTGGCACCTGGGTTTTTGTCATAAAAATGGGTAATATCTTTATTGAAGAACTTCTTTGTGATAATATACAAAAAAGGATGCTTCCTTCTTTCTTTCGTTTTCCAAAAATTGGTTTCACTAATATGGTATTTAATAATATTTTAATGCATTATGAGCTATTTATGAAGATTAAAAAACAAAACCGGTGGTGAAGGTTTTTTATGAAAAAGATAAGAGATGGTGTTTATACAAATGACTATGCGATATTCTTCATGACAGAAGAGATTTTAAAAGACCTTGACGAAGGGGTGCTCCAGCAGGCCAAAAACGCATCCCAGATTCCAAATGTAGAGTTTTTAGGCTACACACCAGATGCACATATAGGCAAAGGGACCTCAATTGGCACAATAATTGTTTGGGACATGTCAAAGGCATGGATTTCACCAACGATTGTTGGTGTTGACATAGGCTGTGGTATGAGATTAATACTGACAGACAAGTTTGCAGATGATATAGATAAAGCTCTTTTGAAGAAGATAATGGATGAAGTAGAAGATTTGATTCCGACTGGTGTTGGAAAGAAAAACAAAAAAATAGCACTTTCCAAGGCAAAGTATGAGGAGTATCTTCAAAATACAGAGATTGATAAAGACATTTCGGACAGGATGGTTCCTATTTATGATTTTGACCTTGATACAATACCGGATGAGGCTTATGAGATTGGTAAAGAACAGTTTGCAACCCTTGGTGGAGGAAATCACTTTATAGAGTTTCAAAAACTTCATGTGCTGGACAAAGAAGTAGCGCAGAAATGGGGCCTTTTCGATGGGCAGTTTGTTGTGATGATACATTCTGGTTCGCGAAGGTTTGGAGCGGTCATTGGCGATTATTATCAGAAGAAATTCAAGGACGTCATGAAATCCAAGGGTATCACAACACCCGATCCGCAGCTTACCTTTTTGCCAATTGACAACAAGGTTGCAAAAGATTATATTAAAGCTATGCAGTCAGCAGCTATATATGCAAAGATAAACAGACATTATATGAGCAATTTCATAATATCAGTCTTAGAAAAACACTCAATTGACGCTTGGGTTTTGTATGACGTTGCTCATAACATTGCGTACATGGAGAGATTTGCAAACAGAGAAAAGCTTGTTATAAGAAAAGGGGCAACAAGAGCACTACCACCAAACCACTATTTGATTCCAAATCCTAAATTTGCTGATACAGGACATCCTGTAATCTTGCCGGGCAGCATGGGTTCAAGTTCATATCTGATGAGGGGGATACAGGACAATATAATAAGCTATCACACGGTAAACCATGGTGCAGGTAGGGTTTTATCGCGCACAAAGGCAAAAAAGACAATTTCCATCGAAGAATTTTCAAAAGCATTAAAACAGGGTCAGGATGGAGAGATTCTTATAAACACCAAAAACCTCAAAGACTTTTTGGACGAAAGTCCACAGAGTTATAAAGATATCGAAGTTGTAATAAATTCGGTTATTACATCACGGCTTGCTACTCCTGTTGCTAAAATGGAGCCGCTTGGGGTTATTAAGGGGAAGGATTAATATTACAAATTTGGTTTGAGATGAGGGAGAAAATGAACAGGGAAGACCTAATTTATTCTTTGTGGCTTTACAGCATAAAAGGGATAGGACCTAAGAAGTTTAGGCAGATAAAGAATAGGTACAAAAGTCTAAAAGATGCTTATCTTAATAGAAAAGAACTGGAAGCAGAAGGTATTTTTGGTCACCTTAAAGATGAGATAAAAAACTCTGATACTGCAAAGGCTGAAAAAATTCTTGAATTTTGTGAGAGAAATAGTATAAATATAATACTTGAAGACGATAGGTTGTATCCTGATGAGTTCAAAGTTTTTGACCATGCACCAGTTATGCTGTTTGTAAAAGGAGATGCAAAACTTCTTAAATTTCCGCGTAAAATATCAATGGTTGGTACACGAGAACCTACTTACTATGGCAAAAGAGTTGCAAAAGAGCTGGCAAGTCTGCTGGCTTCCTTGGGAATTGTGGTTGTTAGCGGAATGGCAAGGGGGATTGACAGTTTTTGTCATGCAGGTGCACTTGAAACCGGGAAGACAATAGCTGTTTTGGGCTGTGGAGTTGATATTGTGTATCCAAAAGAGAACTTAAAACTCTACCGTCAGATTATAGAAAGTGGGTGCGTTGTGTCTGAGTTTTTGCCAGGCACTTTGCCTGAGAAAATGAATTTTCCACAGAGAAACAGGATTGTTGCAATGTTTTCACCGTGTTTGGTTGTGATTGAAGCTTCAACCAAGAGCGGTACTTTTTCAACAGTTGACTTTGCTTTGGAGCAGGGAAAAGAGGTATTTGCGGTGCCTGGTAACATCTTTTCGCAAAAGAGTAGCGGCACAAACAGGCTCATAAAAGAAGGTGCAAGGATTATATGTTCGTATGAGGATTTTCTTGAGGACATAAAGGAGATTTATTCTTTAAAACCTGCCCAGCTGAGCTTTGCCGACAAAGAAGATGAAGAAGAACTGACAGATGATGAGAAAAGGTTGATAAAGCTTTTAGATGAAAATGGTAAGATGCACGTAGAAAATTTGATTGCGCTAACAGGATGGGATCCTGGTAAGATTGCAAGTTTAATTACTTCACTTGAGATAAAGTCAAAGGTTGTAAGAGACCGAGGAAACATAATTTCTAAACTTTGAAAAAAATCTACTTACAGGAGGTAAAATCTCATTGAAAAAGCTTGTCATTGTTGAGTCACCTGCAAAAGCTAAAACAATTGCAAAGTATCTTGGCAAGGAATTCAAGGTAGAGGCTTCAATGGGACATGTCAGAGACCTTCCAAAGAGCGATTTGGGGGTTGACATAGAGAATGGTTTTGTGCCTAAGTATATCAACATCAGAGGTAAGGCGGATGTAATAAACAGGCTCAAAAAATCTGCTGAGGCTGCAGAAAAGGTCTACCTTGCGACAGACCCCGACAGGGAAGGTGAGGCAATTTCATGGCATTTGGCTACTATTTTGGGACTTGATGTAAATGACAATGTGAGGATTACATTCAATGAGATAACCAAAAAAGCTGTTCAGGAATCTTTGAAAAATGCAAGGCCAATTGACCAGAACCTTGTCAATGCCCAGCAGGCACGAAGAGTTTTAGACAGGCTTGTTGGATATAAGCTCAGTCCGTTTTTGTGGGAAAAAGTCAAAGGTGGACTTTCAGCAGGAAGAGTGCAGTCTGTTGCGACAAGGCTTGTGGTTGAAAAAGAAGAGGAGATAGAAAATTTTAAGCCTGAAGAGTACTGGACGTTAGAAGCGGTATTTAAAAAAGATGCCCAAGAATTTAAAGCAAAGTTTTATGGGGATAAGAAGGGGAAGATTGAGCTTAAAAACCAGGGTCAGATCCAAGAGATTGAAGAAAAGATAAAAAATAAGGAGTTCAAGGTTGTAAAGCTAAAGGTTTCAGAAAAGAAGAAAAATCCGCCACCACCATTTATCACGAGCACCCTTCAACAGGAAGCGTCAAGAAAGTTAAGGTTTACTCCTGCAAAGACAATGGCAGTTGCTCAGATGCTATATGAAGGTGTTGAGATAAAAGGAGAGGGAAGCGTCGGTCTTATAACATATATGAGAACAGATTCTACAAGAATTTCTGAGGAGGCACAGCAGGCAGCACGAAAACTCATAGCACAGAAGTTCGGTAGAGAATATCTTCCCGAAAAGCCGAGGGTTTACAAAACAAAAAAAGATGCGCAGGATGCTCACGAGGCTATAAGACCCACCTACTTAGAGATGAACCCTGAGAGTATAAAAGATTCTTTGACACCTGAGCAGTACAAGCTGTACAAACTCATTTATGACAGGTTTTTAGCGTCGCAGATGGAAAGCAGTATATATGATGTTCTTTCAGCCGAGCTTGAAGTGGAAGGCTATGTTTTCAGGCTCACAGGGTCAAAGCTCAAGTTTGCAGGGTTCATGGAAGTGTACGTCGAGGGTAAAGACACAGAGGATGAAGAAGAGGAAAATCAGCTTCCAGAAATTAGTGAAGGAGAGGTTTTAAAGCCCATAAAACTTGAGAGCAAACAGCATTTTACTCAACCGCCTTCTCGCTATACTGAAGCAACCTTAATAAAGGCTTTAGAAGAAAAGGGCATAGGAAGACCGAGCACGTACGCTCCAACAATCCAGACAATTCTGGAGAGAGGATATGTTGTCAAAGAAGATAGGTTTTTAAAACCAACAGAGCTTGGCAAACTTGTAACAAATATACTTAAAGAATATTTCAAAGACATAATAGACATTGAATTTACTGCAGAGCTGGAGAGCAACCTTGACAAGATTGAGGAAGGAAAGATTGAGTGGACTGAAGTTGTAAGAAAATACTACCAGCCGCTTGAAAAGGAACTTGAGATAGCACGAGCTACTTTGCTAAAGGTTAAGGTTGAGGATGAGGAGACAGACATTGTATGCGAAAACTGTGGAAGAAAAATGGTGATAAAAAAAGGCAGATATGGAAAATTCTTGGCATGTCCAGGATATCCTGAATGCAAAAACACAAAACCCTATTACGATTACCTTGATGTGTTGTGTCCAAAGTGTGGCAAAAAGGTAATAGAAAAGAAGTCCAAAAAAGGCAAAAGATATTACACGTGCGAAGGATATCCTGACTGTGACCTCATTTTGTGGGAAAAGCCAGCCAAAAACTGTCCAAAGTGCGGCAGTCTCATGTTTGAAAAGGGCAGGAAAGGGAATAAAAAGCTTGTATGTTCAAATGAAAACTGCCTGTATGAAGAAAAAATGGGAGAAAAAGGTGAGTAGGCATAATGGAAATTGTAGTGATTGGAGCAGGGCTTGCAGGTGTTGAGGCAGCAAATGCAATCACAAAGTTTGGAATAAAGGTAAAGCTTTTTGAGATGAAACCCAAAAAGTTTTCGCCTGCACACAAAATAGATACCTTTGCAGAGCTTGTGTGCAGCAATTCTTTAAAGTCTAAGCTTTTGACAAATGCATCTGGGCTTTTAAAAGAGGAGATGAAGGTGTTCGGTTCGCTTGTGATGGAAGCTGCCCAGGCAACATCAGTTGAGGCAGGACAGGCTTTGGCAGTTGACAGGTATAAGTTTTCAGAGTATATAACCCAGAAGATAAAGCAAAATGAACTTATTGAAGTCATTCATGAAGAGGTGACAGAAGTTCCAAGAGACAAGGTTGTAGTGGTCAGCACAGGTCCGCTTACAACAGAAAGTCTTCTTTCTGATATTTCCAAGCTTTGTGAAAACAAAAACCTTTATTTTTTTGACGCAGCAGCACCAATTGTGCTCAGAGACTCTATAGACTTTTCAAAAGCATTTTTTGCCTCGCGCTACAACAAAGGTTCAAATGACTATATAAACTGTCCAATGACCAAAGAAGAATATGAAAGATTTTACTGGGAGCTTGTAAATGCTGAAGTTATTGAAGTAAAAGACTTTGAGAAAGACCTGCTGTTTGAAGGCTGTATGCCGATTGAAGAGATGGCAAGACGCGGTATTGATACAATGAGATTTGGTCCGCTAAAGCCGGTGGGAATTATTGACCCAAGGACTGGCAAAATGCCGTACGCTGTTGTACAGCTCAGAAAAGACACCCAGGATGGAAAGCTTTATAATATGGTAGGGTTTCAGACAAGACTCAAATGGGGTGAACAAAAAAGGGTTTTCAGGCTCATTCCCGGTCTTGAGAATGCTGAGTTTGTAAGATATGGTGTGATGCACAAAAATTCTTATATTAACTCACCCGAAGTGCTGACCAAGTACCTTTTTCTTAAAAAATATCCAAACATATTCTTCGCTGGGCAAATTACAGGTGTTGAAGGGTATTTGGAGTCTGCGGCAACAGGTATCATTGCGGGGATTAATGCAGCAATGCAGGTTTTGGGGAAGGAGCCTGTGAGTTTGCCTCCGAGCACTTGCATTGGAGCTCTGATAGAGTATATTACAACACCCAAAAAAGATTTTCAGCCCATGAACGCTAACTATGGTATAATATCAATTGATGATGAAATTGCAAAGATTAAAGACAAGGAAAAGAGAAAACTTTTGATTGCACAAAAATCATTGGACATTTGCAAAGAAGTAGCCAACAAAATTTTTGAATAATTTAAAGTTTATGGAGGTTTGCTATGTTTCATGCAACAACAATAGTGGCTGTGAAAAAAGGCGAAAGTGTTGCCATAGCTGGTGATGGTCAGGTCACATTTTCCCAGAATATGATAATGAAATCGACAGCCAAAAAGGTTAGAAAACTTTACAATGGCAGGGTTTTGGTTGGTTTTGCAGGTTCTGTTGCAGACGCAATAACTCTATGTGAAAAGTTTGAAGAAAAGCTTGAACAAAATAGTGGTAATTTACAAAAGAGCGTTGTTGAGCTTGCAAAGGAGTGGAGACAGGACAAAGTCCTAAGACGCTTAGAAGCGCTCATGGTTGTGGCAGACAAAGATCACCTTTTTGTGGTATCAGGAAGTGGCGAGGTTGTCGAGCCGGATGACAACATTGCTGCGATTGGGTCTGGCGGACCGTATGCTCTGGCAGCTGCAAGAGCGCTTTTTCAAAACACAGACCTTTCTGCCGCTGAGATTGCCAAAAAAGCTTTGGAGATTGCGGCGTCTATTTGTGTGTACACAAACAACAACATTACAGTTTTGGAATTGTAGGTGATAAGATATGATGGAATTAACTCCTCAAGAGATTGTAAAAGAGCTTGACAAGTATATAGTTGGGCAGGAAAGGGCAAAAAAGTGTGTTGCCATTGCCCTTCGAAATAGGTACAGGCGCGCAAAGCTCCCAAAGGAGCTTCAGGATGAGATAACGCCAAAGAACATCTTGATGGTGGGGCCAACAGGAGTTGGTAAAACCGAGATTGCAAGAAGACTTGCAAAACTTGTGAATGCTCCGTTTGTAAAAGTTGAGGCAACAAAGTTTACTGAAGTTGGATATGTTGGAAGAGATGTAGATTCAATGGTACGAGACCTTGTTGAAAATGCAATCTCCTTAGTTAAGAGCGAATATATGGAAAGAATGAAAGAAAGAGCAAAAGCTCTTGTTGAGGACAGAATTTTGGAGATATTAATTCCTGAACCTCAGTCAAGAAAAGCAGGGTTTAAAAATCCGTTTGAAGCACTTTTTGGTGCCACCTCGCAAGAGATGGACCAAAGTTATCAGACAACAGACGACTATATTAAGACCCAAAGAGAGATTTTGCGCGAAAAACTGCGCTCTGGAGAGCTTGAAGATAAAGTAATTGAAGTTGAGGTTGAGGATACTGTAAAACCTCCGTTTGAGATGATCATGGGTACAATTTCTGACGAGATGGGAATTTCTTTTCAAGATGTTTTTGGTTCGCTATTTCCAAAGAAGAAAAAAAAGAAGAAAATGACAATAAGAGAAGCGCGTGAAGTTTTAGAGCAGGAAGAGTACAACAAGCTTATTGACATGGATGAGGTTATAAAAGAAGCTATTCAAAGGGCTGAGCAACAAGGGATCATTTTTATTGATGAGATAGACAAGATTGCAGGAAAAGGTTCAAGTGTTGGTCCTGATGTATCAAGAGAAGGTGTGCAAAGAGACATTCTTCCCATTGTTGAGGGAAGCACTGTTATGACAAAATACGGTCCTGTAAAGACAGACCATATTTTGTTTATTGCAGCTGGAGCTTTCCATGTTGCAAAGGTTTCTGACCTGATACCAGAACTTCAGGGAAGGTTCCCGGTTGTTGTGGAGCTTAATCCTTTGACAGAAGAGGATTTCAAAAAGATACTTACACAACCGAAAAATGCAATTATAAAACAGTATGTTGAACTTATGAAGACAGAGGGTGTGAACATTACCTTTACAGATAATGCAATAGAAGCTATTGCAAAAGTTGCTGTGAAAATAAATGAGCAGAGCGAGAATATCGGTGCGCGAAGACTTCACACTGTTGTTGAAAAGATAATGGAAGATATTTCATTTGAATATGCAAATGTTGAAAAACCAGTAGACCTTGTGATTGACAAGGATTATGTATATTCAAAGGTTTCGGATATTATAAAGGACAAAGATTTGAGCAGATTTATAATATAATTTTGTTCATACCTTCCAAAGGAATTGGCGAAGGGAGATAAAAAAGCGAATGCAGCAGAGTCTTCTTGAAAAGGTCAGAAAACTAAACAGAGTTATCCAAAGCAAGGACAAAGGGGTTTTGGATTTTGAAAGGCTGTGCTCTGTTGTTGGTGATGTGACAGATTCGAGTGTATTTTTTATTGACAAAGATGGGAAGGTCATTTGCAAATACATCATGCCTTTTGTGAATGTGGATATAAAGCTTTCTGAAGAGAAAAAGATAGGCGATAAGCTTCAAAAGTTTTTTTGGTGGTTTGTGGACACCAGAGCAAATATGAAGTTTTCAGACATCACTAGGATTGCTGAAATTGAGAGCAAAGCTGGTGGAGAAAACGACCTGCTGTGCACATCTGTCCCTGTAATTGGCGGAGGAAGAAGATTCGGCACAGTTTTGGCATTCAAAAGTTTTTCCGCTTTTACAGAAGAAGATATAATTGTACTTGAATATGCCTCAACTGTGATTGGGCTTGAGCTTTTAAATCTTTTAAAGGAAGAAGATGAAGAGGAAAAGAAAAAAAGAGAGATGATAAAATCGGCGATTGAGACACTTTCTGTGTCTGAGCTTGAAGCGCTTGTGCATATTTTTGATGAGCTAAAAGGGAATGAAGGACTTTTGGTTGCAAGCAGAATTGCAGACAAGGTGGGAATAACACGTTCTGTCATTGTAAATGCGCTCAGAAAGTTTGAAAGTGCAGGACTTATAGAGACAAGGTCGCTTGGTCTCAAAGGCACATATATAAAGGTGTTAAATGAAATGGTGAGAAATGAGATAGAAAAACAAAAGGAAAAGCTAAAATTAAAGTGAGTGGAAAGATGAGGATAGCAGGGGGAATTGTGAATGTGTGTCTCTTGCTATCCTCTTTCTTATATCATTTTCAGTCTAAAAAATTTTGTATGGTATTTTTATCAAAAATTTTGTAAAATAAAATAAAAGATTGTCGAAAAATAGAGGGATAAAAAATGATAAATATGTTTGATAAAATTGACCTTTACAAAAAGGCTCTTGACTGGGCGTGGAAGAGAAACGAGATAATCTCAAACAACATAGCAAATGCGGATACGCCTGGCTATAAGGCAAAAGACTTGAATTTTGAAGCATTCTTGCAAAGGAGTTTTAACCAAGAAGAAAGTTTAGAACTTGTGACAACCAATGAAAGACATATAAAAGAAAGCAGTAGCAGTCCAGATAATTCCATAGAAGTGCTTGACAGCAGTTTCCAAATGAGACTTGATCAGAACACTGTGGACATAGAACAGGAGATGGGAAAACTCCTGCAAAACTCTCTGTATTTTGACGGTGTTTCACTTCAGCTTTCGAGAGAGATAAACAAGTGGAAGATGGTGATAAAGGAAGGAAGGTGATAGAGGTGGGAATGTTTGATGCGATAAACATTTCATCGTCAGCCTTGACTGCACAGCGGGTAAGAATGGATGTAATTGCCCAGAATATTGCAAATGCAAATACTACAAGGACAGAAAGTGGTCAGCCTTACAGAAGAAAAGTTGTCGTTTTTGAAGAAAGAAAACAGAGCTTTGCTGATATCTTAACTCAAAAGATTGGTGAGGCTGCAAATTCATATTATGGCGGTGTGAGAGTTAAAGCAATTTTAGAGGACCCAAGTCCGTTTAAAAAAGTATATGACCCTACTCATCCTGATGCTGACCAAAATGGGTATGTAAATTATCCGAATGTAGATATTGTTACAGAAATGGTTAACATGATTGAAGCGTCACGTTCTTATGAGGCAAATGTCACTGCTCTTAATATAACAAAGTCAATGATAACAAGAACATTTGAGATAGGTAAATAATTGAGGGGGATTTGCGAACAATGTCTTTAAATATAAACTTTGATAGTATTTCAAAGGTTTTTGAGAAGCAATTTTCAAGCATAAATACAAACAGTGCAAGCAATCAAACTTCTCAGATTTCGTTTGTTGATTTTCTTTACAAAGCATTAGAAGGTGTAGATAGCCTGCAAAAAGAAGCAGAGTATCAGAATAACCTGTTTTTGTTAGGGCTTTCTGCAAACCCACAGGATGCTATAGTAGCATCTGAAAAAGCTTCCATTGCATTGCAGCTTACATTGCAGATTAGAAATAAAATTTTGGATGCATACAATGAAATTATGCGCATGCAGGTATAGTTTTTTTATTCTTTGCGGGGAGGTATTGTAATTGCCTCAGTTTTTGAATGATTTTTTGAAAAATATAAGGGAAAAATGGGCTAATTTTTCTAAATCGCAAAAAATAATGTTTATAATATCTTCTTCTATAATATTATTATCGGTCATTGCAGCCATTTATATTACAACAAGACCTCACTATGTTACAATCTTTTCTGGACTTGATCCTAAAGAGGCAGCAGAGATTCAAAACATTTTAAGTGAGCAAAAGATTGATTCAAAAGCTGCAAACGGTGGTACAACTATATTAGTAAGGGATACTGATGTTGACAGGGCAAAGATGGCGGCAGCTCAAGCAGGATATCCTAAAAACAGCAGTATTACATTTGAAGATGCACTCAAACTTTCAAGCTCTATGACGGCAACAGAGTCAGATAAAAGAAGGACGTTTATAAAACTTAAAGAAAGTGAAATTCAAGAGGCTCTAAAGCAGATGTCAGATTACATAGAGGATGCGGTTGTAAATTTGAGCATTCCTGAGGATTATACTTTTGCACTCAAGGATGAGGCAACAAAACCCACTGCAAGTGTAAAGCTCACTTTGAAAAAGAGTTTAGGCTCAGACCAGATAGAAGGTATTCAGAGGTTTGTTGCAGCCTCTGTTGAAGGACTTTTGCCAGAAAATGTAGTGATAATAGACAATAAAGGGAATTATCTTTCAGATAACTCATCCGATACAACCGAAGGGCTTTCGAGCAAACAGCTTCAAATCAAAGTTGCAACAAAAAATGAGATAGAAAAAAAAGTAAAAGAGCTTTTAGGAAACTATGTAAACTCCCCTGAAGATGTGAAGGTTTCAGTGAATTTAGATATGAACTTTGATATGCAAAAGATAAGTGAAACAAAGTACTCTCCTGTTTTAGAAGACAGTGGGATAGTTGTATCAAAAAAGACGACAAAGGAGGAAGCCCAGAGCACAAATTCTTCATCCAGCGGTGTTCCTGGGACTGATACAAATCCAACCCAGAATACAACACAATATCCTATAACCTCTCAAGGTGGGCAGTCTACATATACAAAGAGTGATGAAACTGTGAATTATCAGAACAATGAAAAAAAGATTGAGACTATAAAAGCACCTGGTACAATCAACTATGATAAGTCTTCAATAGCAGTTGTGTTGTACAGATATATTACATATACCCAGGAAGATTTTGAGAAGTCTGATCAAGCAAAAAATATGACATGGGCACAGTTCAAGCTCCAAAACCAGAACAACAAAAGGCCGTTTTTGACAGACCAAAAAGAGATAGAAACAATTGTAAATTTAATAAAAAGCGCAACAGGTATACAAAATGTAACAGTTGAAGGATATGAAATACCAACATTTGTTGACAGACCACAAAAACAGATTCCAATGTTGATTACATCTTATGTTGCACTTGCATTTTTACTTTTGATGGTATTTGCTATAAGTCTTTTGATAAAGGCGTCGAGGGGCAAATCACGTACTGTAGAACTTGCTGGTGTTGGACCTGTAGAGATTTCAGAGGAAAAACCTGTAGCTGAGGGAATTTTGCAAGAGGCCGAAAAGAGAAAAGAAGCAGAAGTTGAAGAGATAAATGTTGAAGAATTTGGTGTTAACCAGTACGAAAAACAGATTGATAAACTCTTAAGAGAAAAACCTGAAATAGTAGCACAACTTCTGAGAAACTGGCTTAACGAAGATTGGGAGTGATGATAATAAATGCCCAAAACAGGGTTTTCTGGTAAACAAAAAGCGGCTATGCTTTTAATTGCACTTGGGCCTGAGAGGTCAGCAAAGATTTTTAAGCACTTGAAAGAAGAGGAGATTGAAGAGCTGACTTTAGAGATAGCCAATATAAGAACAGTATCGCCTGAACAAAAGCAGGCCATCTTGGAAGAGTTTTACAATCTTTGCCTTGCACAGGAGTACATTGCAGAAGGTGGTATTGACTATGCAAAAGAGGTCTTGGAAAAGGCGCTTGGACCTGAAAAGGCCAAAGAGGTTATAGAAAAGCTTACAGTATCTCTTCAGGTAAGACCTTTTGACTTTATCAGGAAAGCTGATGCATCGCAGATACTCAACTTTATTCAAAACGAACATCCACAGACAATAGCGCTTGTTATTTCATACTTAAAACCACAGCAAGCAGCACAGGTTTTGGCATCATTGCCTCAAGAAAAACAGGCTGATGTTGCGCGAAGGATTGCCCTTATGGACAGAACTTCACCGGATGTCATACGTGAAGTTGAGAAGGTGCTTGAGAAAAAACTTTCATCTGTTGTTATGCAGGATTACACAGTTGTTGGCGGTATTCAGGCTATTGTTGACATATTGAATGCTGTTGACAGGGGTACAGAAAAGAGGATTTTGGAAGCACTGGAACTTGAAGATGTTGAACTTGTTGAAGAGATCAGAAAACGCATGTTTGTATTTGAAGACATTGTCAAGCTTGACAACAGGTCTATTCAGAGAATTTTGCGTGAGGTTGAAAACAATACACTGGCAATTGCTCTCAAAGGTACAACTGAGGAGGTTCGAAAGGTTATCTTTAGCAATATGTCAAAACGAATGGCAGAGATGATTCAAGAAGATATGGAATACATGGGACCTGTAAGAATTCGTGATGTAGAAGAAGCTCAGCAAAAGATTGTTAACATTATTAGAAAGCTTGAAGATGCGGGAGAGATTGTCATTTCTCGTGGCGGGGGAGATGAGATAATTGTCTAATGTTATCAGAAATAACCAGGTGCTAATTCAAAATCCAGTTGAAACGAACTATAAAGTGCTACTTGAAAAACTTATAAAAGCAAGAGCTGAGATTGAAAACTATGAAAGAAAGTTAAAAGAACAGGAAGAGGAATTTGAAAAACAAAAAAACAGAGCTGAGGCTTTTCAAAAAGAAGCTGAAGAGCTCTTGAGTAAAGCAAAACAAGAGGCTCAGAGGATAATAGACGAAGCGAATACCCGCGCTCAACTGATTTTAAAACAGGCGCAGGAAAATGGCTATAAAGAAGGTTTTGAAAAGGGTTTGCTTGATGCTCAAAAAGAATATAAAAAGATGCTTGAAAATATAGAAATTCAAAAAGCAATGATACTCAAAGAAAGAGAAAATATTCTCAAAGACCTTGAGAACGAGGTTTTGCTCCTTGTACCTCAGATTTTAGAAAAGGTTTTAGAAAGGGAGATAAGAGATAAAAGTTTTTTGCAGCAGTATATTAAGAATGCTATTTTACAGCTTTCAATCCGAAACAGTTTGACTTTAAGGGTGAGTGAGGAAGATTTTGAGTATGTAAATGAAAAACTTGAAGAAATTTTGCGAGGGATAGACGGGGTTGACAAAGTAGACATAAAGGTTGACAAGGCTTTGAGAGGTGGGGATGTGGTAATTGAAACTCCGTACGGTTTTGTTGAAACAGGTGTAAGGATGCGTCTGGAGAAAATTCAAGAAATAATTGAGTCATTGATTGGTGATTGACATGCTTGAAAAACTCAAATCAAAAGTTGAAAATACAAATTTTTACCAGTTTACTGGATTTGTAAATCAGGTTATAGGCCTTACGATAGAGTCACAGGGACCTGCTGTTAGCATAGGTACACTTTGTCGTATAAAGGCTGTGAAGACAGAGACTTTGGCAGAGGTTGTAGGGTTTAAAGATAATAAAGTACTTTTAATGCCTTATTCTGACCTTGTTGGTGTGTTTCCGGGCTGTAAAGTTATAGCTCAAGACAGTATTTTTGAAATTAAAGTAGGTAATGAGCTTCTTGGTCGAATTCTTGACGGTTTAGGACAGCCAATTGATGGCAAAGGCGAGATAAAATCAAAGATAAAATACCCTGTTGAAAACAGGGCACCAAACCCACTTGAAAGGCCGAGAATAGATACTATAATGCCGCTTGGAATAAAAGCGATTGATGCTCTTTTAACAATTGGCAGAGGGCAGAGAGTTGGAATATTTGCAGGAAGCGGCGTTGGCAAGAGTACACTTCTTGGCATGATTGCACGAAATGCTAAAGCAGATGTTAATGTTCTTGCTTTAATTGGTGAAAGGGGAAGAGAGCTAAAAGAGTTTCTGGAGAAAGATTTGAAGGAAGAAGGGCTTAAAAGGTCTGTTGTAGTAGTTGCAACTTCTGATGAATCAGCCCTGAAAAGAGTAAAGGCAGCATATGTTGCAATGGCAATTGCAGAGTATTTTCGTGACCAGGGACTTGATGTTCTTTTCTTGATGGACTCGCTTACAAGGTTTGCGATGGCTCAAAGGGAGATAGGGCTTGCAATTGGTGAGCCACCAGTGTCGCGTGGGTACACACCTTCTGTGTTTTCCATTATGCCAAAGCTTTTGGAGCGTGCAGGGAAGAACCAGAAAGGGTCTATCACAGCCCTTTTTACTGTCCTTGTTGACGGTGATGATTTTAACGAACCTATTACTGACACAGCACGGGGTATTTTGGATGGTCACATTGTTCTTTCAAGGGCAATTGCGAACAAAAATCACTATCCTGCTGTTGATGTACTTGCCAGTATCAGCAGGGTGATGAACGATATTGTTGAGTCTTCTCACAGGGAGCTTGCGAACGAGACTAAACGAATTTTAGCTGTGTATAGGGAAGCAGAGGATTTGATAAACATTGGTGCGTATACAAAAGGGTCAAACCCGGAGATTGACAGGGCGATTGAACTTGTGCCACGGATAAACCAGTTTTTGAGGCAGGATGTTGACGAGAGGTTCGAGTTTGAAGAGGAAATTGAGATGCTAAGAAACATAATCTCGTAAAACGCTTTTTGAAGGGTTGAAAAGAAGATGAAAAGGTTCAGGTTTGAACAGCTATTAAAGATAAAAATGCAGTTTGAGGAAATAAAAAAATCTGAGCTTGCTAAGCAAAATCAAGTTTTGAATGAGTACATTGCACGAAAACTTGAACTGGAAGAGGATGTAAAAAAGGTGAAAGAAGATTTAAAAAGTCTTTGCTTGAATGGTTTTTTGCCACAGCAGATGAAAGTCTATTCCCAGTTTCTCAGCATGCTAAAAAAGAGGGTGGATGTTCAAAACCAGTTAATTTACTATCAGCAAATTAGAGTTGAGGAGAAGAAAAAAGAGGTAATAGAAAGCATGATTGAAAAGAAAAAGTTTGAAAAGTTAAAGGAAAGGTATTTGATAAATCTAGTAAATGAGATAAAACAGCTTGAAAATAAAGAACTTGACAGAGTGGTATCATACAAAATCTACAAAGGTATAGGTGATAGAAGTGGCAGAAGCTAAACTTGTAGAGAATTTAACAACTGAAAACAAGCCAAAAGAGAAAGAAAAGAAAAAGAGAAAGGGCTTATTAATATTTTTAATAATTTTTCTGATTCTTGCTGGAGCATCGTTTGCTACTGTGTACTTCAATCTTTTTGGAGCAAAAAATGCTTTAGATACGTTTTTAAAGAAAACCCCATTTGTAAAGAATAAAAATAAAGTCCAAACTGTAGATATGCAAAAGATTTATGAAAAACAGATTGCAGACCTTCAGAAACAGAAAGAGACTCTTCAGTCAAAACTTTCTTTACTGGAAAAGCAAAATTCTAATTTGCAAAAGCAGATAGAGGATTTGACTGTTAAAATATCCGACCTTACTTCAAAACAGGTAGATGCTCAAAACAAAATAAAATATTTTGCAAGTTTGCTTCAGAATATGGATTCAAAAAAAGCTGCAAAGATAGTTGAGAACTTATTAGACACAGATAGTCAAGTAGCAAATGATGTGCTTTCAGCAATACCCTCCGAAGCTGCATCAGAGATACTATCAAATATTGCGCCTGAGAAGACGATAAAATTATTAGGGATTTCAAATTCAAACCAGAAGACAATTTCTGAAGATATCTCTGTTTTGACTAATATATATAAAAACATTGACCCAAAAATTGCAGCATCAATATTTGAAAATATGATGAGCGATAATACAAAGTATACATTAGTAGTTAGAATATTAAAGTCACTTGATACAAAAACTTCTTCGCAGATAATAAGTAACATGAGCGCTGAAAATGCTGCAAAGGTCACATCAAGCCTTTCAGCATTAAGATAATATTATAATTTAAACTTTCGAAATGAAAGGGGGGAGAAAAGAAGTTGAATTCGCAAGTGGTTATTGATGCTAATATGCTGTTATTTAAAACATCTGCTGCAACATCTAATACAAGTAATACAAAAGATATGAAGAACAAGAGCTTATCATTTCAAGATATTTTGGAAAAGAAAATCGATAATTCAAAAGAGGTAGACAGGAAAGATAATGTATTGCCAAAAAGAATAACAGTAGTTCGAAAAGACACTATAGTATCTTCTGAGAAACAAACAGAAAAGAATGAAGCTAATCTTCAGAAAGATGAAATTGTTCCAAAAGAAGAGCCAATATCAGAATTTGAGCACAGAAGTCAATGTCCAACCTCAAATACTGCAAACTCAGATAATGGAGTTTTTAAACCTTATTTTTAATTTACTTAAAAGTGGAGAAAACATGGATAAATTAAATTTAAATCAGCTTTTTCAATCCAATAACATTCAGGGGATTGACTTTTCAAATTTACAGTTTCAGTCTCTACAGACGACAATGGATTCAAATCAATATTTGAGTTCTAATATTAGTAAGATGACAATTTCGCAGCTTTTGCAAAATTTTGCTCAGAAAATGGTGCAAAGTACTGAGGACCAGCAGATGTTTGACTTTGTGTTTGTTAAGGGCGATAGTTCAAATACAGAAAAGTTTTACAAATTATTAGGAGAAATTATTTTTGACAAGCATGATCAAAATCGGTTTTTTGATATTAAATCAAATGATGATTCAATATTAGAAGTTTTAAGAAAGCTGTTTGCAGAAGATAAAAATGAATTAAAAGGTTTTAACACAGAGAATAAGGAAGGAATTTTAGGTAAGGTTTTGAAAGAGATCCAAAATGTAATGGAAAGATCAGATGACCAAAAACTGATTAATGTTTTAAATACGCAAAATATAGATACGGTAAATAAAACTCTTGATTTTATTGAAAAAGTGTCGAGTGACAATGGTCTTAAAAAAGAAACTTTTTTGAAGCAGCTTTTACAAGAAAAAGAAACAAATACAAATGAAGAAAAGATACAGACAAAGCCAGATGTATTGGATTTGAGACAACATACTTTTGCGCTTGAAAACAAAATGGAAAGTATTTCTTCTTTTCAGGATGATAAAAACATAAGAGAAATTAGGATGTCTTTAATTAATCAGCTGGCAGAAAAGATTTCTATAGTAAACAAACAAAACCTTACAACATTGCAGGTGAGTATAAAACCCGAATGGCTTGGAAATGTTGTGATTGAACTTAGCAAAGATAACAGCGGTAAGATTTTTGGTAATCTCATTGTATCATCTCCCCACGTAAAAGAAATCTTAGAAGGCTCATTAAATGGGCTTCTTACCATACTGAAAGACCAGGGGATAAATATATCGCAGCTGAATGTAAGCTTGGGAGGAAATTTTAACGGGCAACAGTATCAGGACCACCAGAGGTTTTCACAGAGAAGAAATTTAGTTTTTCAGGATAGTGAAGATAGTAGTAGAAGTATAGAGAGTTTGATATATGAGCTGAATGAAAGTATTCTTAATTTAAGAGCTTGAGGTGAAGATGATGGCAGAATTAAAGGTAAATAGTAGCACAAATAGCTCAAACTCCAAGCAAGGTTTAGCAGTATCGTCGGAAAAAAACATCTTGGGTAAACAGGAATTTTTGAATCTTTTGGTTACACAGCTGAGATACCAGGACCCGTTAAAACCTATGGAGGACAAAGAGTTTGTTGCACAGCTTGCTCAGTTCTCTGCTCTTGAGCAAATGCAAAACTTAAACCAATCATTTGAACTTTTAAAAGCCCAGAGTATGATAGGAAGATATATTGTTGCAACAAGTACGCAGGATGGCTTAAAGCAGATTGAAGGAAGAGTGGACAGTATTAGAGTGGATGGGAGCAAAGTATTCTTAAAAGTAAACGGCACAGAAGTACTTTCTGATAATATAAAAGAAGTTTATCATACCTATTCCGAGGAAGTTTTGTCAAATATTCTTAATAAAGTACCAACTAAGGAAGATCTACTTGAACTACTTACCTCCTTGAATAAGGAGAAAGGGATAGATGATGGTAAATAATATAAGAAACATTAATGGCGTAAAACATGAAGGTCTTGTTTCAACTACTCAAAGGCAAGCTACAGGAAGTTTTGCAAGTATTCTTTCTTCATCTATCAAAATTTCAAAACATGCAAGTGAGAGATTGAAATTTCAGAATATTAATTTGGATGAAACTATTTTAAGAAAACTTGAAGAAGCTGTGAAAAAGGCTGAGCAAAAAGGGCTAAAAAACGATGTACTAATCTTAGAGGGTGATAGAGCATATATAGTGAATATCAAAAACAGAGTTGTTGTGACGGTAAAGGATATGTCAAGTTTGAAGGATAACCTGTTTACAAACATTGATGGTGTGTTGATGATATAAGTTTTTTCGACGGGGGATGGACCCCAGAATGGGAGGTCCCCCAAAAAAGGACCTTTCTGACCGACAGAGGAAAGGTTCGGAAGAATACAGATTCTATGTCAATAGAAAAAAGGGGGATTTTATCAAAGATGATGAGATCAATGTTTTCATCCATCTCTGCGCTTCGTGCTCACCAGACCAGGATGGATGTGATTGGTGATAACATAGCCAATGTAAATACAGTAGGATTTAAATCAAGCAGGGTAACATTTGCATCTGTTTTTGCCTCTGTGTTAAAATCGGCGTCAGCACCAGATACCGCCTCTGGAAGAGGTGGGTCAAACCCCATGCAAATTGGTCTTGGTGTGTCGGTTGCGTCTGTTGATATGAATATGACAAGAGGAAGTCTTCAGAGGACAGATAATCCTACAGACCTTGCAATTGAAGGCGATGGCTTTTTTGTTGTGGGGGGAGATGGTAAAGCTCCACGTTTTACAAGAGCAGGGAATTTTAGTTTAGATAAAATGGGGAATTTAGTAACAGCAACAGGTTTGAATGTTCTTGGATGGATGTATGACCCTGTTAACAATCAAATTGATACCACAAAATCGCCTTCAAAGATAAATATACTCGCATTTCCTACTTTGCCGCCAAAGGCAACAGATAAGATTAGTTTTGATGGTAATTTAAGTGCTGACCTCAAAGCCTATTCTGGTCAGATAGACAAATATGAAGATTTGTTAAACGTTCCGGCTGATAGCAAATATTCGACGAGTTTTAAGATTTATGATTCACAGGGTAAAGAACATACTTTTCAGCTTACATTTGTCAAAACAGGTGACAATACATGGAACTGGTATGTAGATGCGCCAAGAATAAAGAAGAATGTTGGAACTGCTCAAAATCCGGACGAGAAATATGTATATGTTGATGAGATGTTGGATGCTAATAATGACTATGATAAATTTATTGCAACCGGAACAATAACGTTTGGTCAGGCGGGTAAGGTACTTGATGATGAAAACACAAGTGATAAGGTTGAAGGATTATCTGTAACTGGAGGTAGAATAATAAACACAACTGATGGAACTTTTACAATAAAATTCAAGAATGATGTTGTAAATCCTATTACATTTAAAGTTAACAGTGCTGAGTTTGATGTTAATGACAATACAAATATTGCATTTTTCCTCAAAAATATAACACAGTTTGGTAATATGGAAAGCTCAATAAGGGTTGCACAGATGACAGGATATGCTGCAGGTAACTTGCAAGGGTTTAACGTTGACGCGTCAGGCAAGATTACAGGTGTATATTCAAATGGTTTGAATCAGCTAATCGGACAGATTGCAGTTGCCACATTTGCAAACCCTGCAGGACTTCAAAGAATAGGAGATAACCTTTATATAAACACAGTAAACTCAGGCGATCCAGAAATTGGTACACCTGGTTCTGGTTCAAGAGGTACAATATCTCAGGGGACTCTTGAGATGTCAAATGTGGATTTAGCAAAAGAGTTTACAGACATGATAGTAACCCAAAGAGGATATCAGGCAAACGCAAGGGTGATAACAGCATCGGATGAGCTTTTACAGGATTTAGTGAATATTAAGAGATAAGAGTGGTAGATAAAAAGTAGGGGGAGGGAGAAAAAGGTGAGTTTATATAATTTTTTCTCCTTCCCTTTGAAAAGAGCTGATACATCTTTTTCATTTTAATATCTTCAAGAGGTTGATTGTATATGATAAAATTGAGAAGAATAAATAACAAAGAGTTTGTGGTAAATGCAGATTTTATAGAGTTTGTGGAATCCACACCTGATACTGTTATAACCCTCACAAATGGGGTAAAACTTGTTGTGAAAGAGTCTGTGGATGAGGTTATTGAAAAGGTCATTGAATACAAAAAAAAGATTTTTGAGGGTATTATATTTAATGTACAACCTTTGCAAAAGGAGCATGAAAGATGAAAGGCGAAAAGATGAACTCAATAATTCTCATTTTACTTGTTTTGCTTCTTCTAATGATGTTAGGAATGGGAATAGGATTTTTGACAGTTATAAAAAATTTATCACCTGCATCACCGACTGCAAAAACTACTCCAGTTGAGAAAAAACCGGAAAAACTTTATACATACGATGTAAATGACGGTAAGGCTCTTATGAGTAACTTACAGGATACTCAAACAAATGCAGGAAGAATCATAAGACTGACAGTTCAGCTTGAAGTTACAGATAAGAAGCTATCTGAAACTTTAAAAGAGAAAAACATTGTGATTGCCGATATTATAGATAGTGTTTTAAGAAGCAAGACAGCAGACGAACTTTTAAAGCCTGAAGGGAAAGAAAAGGTTAGAAAAGAGATTAAAGACAGGTTAAATGAGGTATTTGAGAATAAAGTGTACAATGTCAATTTTGGTGAGTTTATAATCCAGTAAAAAAGGTGGTGAAAAATTGAATGGGCGATATACTTTCGCAGAGCGAAATAGATGAACTTTTGCGTTCGCTTACATCTGGTGAACTTTCACTTGATGAGATTCAAAAGCCAAAACAAGAAAAGAATGTCCGCGTATATGACTTTAAAAGGCCAAGTAAATTTGCAAAAGACCATTTGAGAACACTTCAGATGATATTTGAAAACTATGCCCGAATTGTCACCACCTTTTTGTCTGGGTATTTACGAACCATTGTTCAGATGGATGTTTTATCTGTTGAGCAGCTAACATATTATGAGTTTAGCAATTCTCTTTCGAATCCTGTTGTTATGGGTATTGTGAATTTTACACCATTGAAAGGAAGCATTGTATATGAAATGGCGCCAGAAATTGCGTTTGCCATGATTGATAGGGTGCTTGGTGGGTTTGGCAAGGGAATAGACAAGGTAAGGACCTTTACTGAAATTGAGCTTGCACTTATAGAAAGGCTACTTCAGCAGCTTGTAAATTATTTTCAGGAAGCATGGGAAAACATTGTTGAACTTCGACCACGACTTGAAAAGATAGAAACAAATCCTCAGTTTACTCAGATTGTATCGCCTAATGAGACAATTGCACTTGTAACTATTGCTATGAAAGTTGGCGAAGTAGAAGGCATGGCAAACATTTGTTTGCCACATATGGTAATTGAGCCGATAATGCCGAGACTTTCAACAAAGTTTTGGTTTTCAACATCTGCAAAAGAAACGTCAGAGGAAACAAAAGAGTATTTGCAGAAAAAGATTGAGAGAACAAGGGTTACAGTGAAAGCAGTGCTCGGAAGAACACAGATTACGGTTCGGGAATTTTTGGAACTTCAGGTAGGTGATGTTCTAAGGCTTGATAGAAGGAAAAACCAGGAGATAGAAGTTTTTGTGGGGAATAAATTAAAATTTTATGGTGTTCCAGGACGAAAAGAAGGCAGGATCGCAGTAAAGATTACACGGGTAGAAGAGGGGGAGGATTTTAGATGAGCGATTTGCTCTCTCAGGACGAAATAGATGCTCTTTTGCGGGGGATGAGCGAAACATCGTCATCACCTACAATATCTGATCAAGATAAGGATGTTTTAGGCGAAATTGGTAACATATCAATGGGTACAGCTGCTACCACCTTGAGCATTCTTTTGAACCAAAAGGTAAACATTACAACACCAGTTGTAAGTATTTTAAAATGGGATGAACTACCAAAAGAATTTCCTGTTCCATATGTTGCAATAAAGGTTGTTTATAAGGAAGGACTTGATGGTATAAATCTTTTAATTTTAAAGAAAGAAGACGTTGAGATTATTGCAGACCTTATGATGGGTGGTACAGGTCAAGTTGAGTTTACTGAGCAGCTAACAGAACTTCAGCTTTCAGCAATACAGGAAGCGATGAATCAAATGGTAGGCTCTGCCTCTACGTCGCTTTCTTCTATGTTAAATCTAAAAATTGACATAAATCCACCCGAAGCCTTTGTAATTGATTTTGCCCAGAATGCTGAGGAGATGATACCTGAATTAAAAAGAGCTGACGAGATTGTTAAGATAGCTTTCCGTATGACCATAGGAGATTTAATAGATAGCCAGATTATGCAGTTGATACCTGTTGACTTTGCAAAACAGCTTGTAGATGCTATGTTCAAAAATACATTCAATGCCTCCGCACAGGCAGAAACATCGGCAAAGTCACATAGTGAAACTGTAAAAGAAGAAACACTCAAACAGCCTGCTTCTCAGCCTACAAATAAACAAAAAACATTCGCCGCACTCTTATACACCGCCACCAAAGAAAGAACAGCCGCAACAGGTTTACAATGTTTCACCTGTGCAGTTTGAAAGTTTTGATGAAGAAGAGGAAAGAAGGTATCCCGAGAACATTGAGCTCATTTTGGATGTGCCGCTTGAGATTACTGTTGAACTTGGAAGGACACAGAAACTTGTAAGAGAGATTTTGGAATTTTCAACCAGGGTCGATCATTGAACTTGAAAAGCTTGCAGGTGAGCCTGTTGATATTCTGGTAAACGGCAAGGTTATAGCAAAAGGTGAGGTTGTGGTAATTGATGAAAATTTTGGTGTCAGGATAACTGATATTGTCAATCCATCAAATAGGTTATAAAATATAAATAAGTTATTTGTTTGCCAGACAGAATAATTTAAAACTACAACTTTAAAAAAGAACTACTTTGAAAAGGAGAGAGATTGATGGCAAAAAGGATTCTGATAGTTGATGATGCAGCTTTTATGAGAATGATGTTAAAAGACATTATCACAAAAAATGGTTACGAAGTTGCGGGTGAGGCAGAAAACGGGGCTAAAGCTGTTGAGATGTACAAAGAACTAAAACCTGATCTTGTAATGATGGACATTACAATGCCTGAGATGGACGGGATTCAAGCTGTAAGAGAAATAAAAAAGATAGACCCACAGGCAAAGATAATCATGTGTTCTGCCATGGGTCAGCAGGCAATGGTTATAGAATCTATTCAGGCAGGTGCGCGCGACTTTATAGTAAAACCGTTCCAGGCAGAGAGAATTGTTGAGGCAATCAAAAAAGTGCTGGGATAAAAAATATGTTTGAGGTGAAAAAGATTTAAAAATGGAATTTGGTCTTAAAGTAATTTTAGCATTGACAGTTGTATGCCTGCTTATCTACCTTATTATTACGTGCTGAAAATTGTGAACAAAAAAATGTTTGGCAGAAAAGGGGAATTTTTGAAGGTAATTGACATGCTTCCCCTTTCTGCAGATAGTATGCTTGTGCTTATTGAGGTGGGTGACAAGGTTATTTTGCTTGGAAAGACGCAAAAAAGCATAACATTTTTGAAAGAGTTTACTAAAGACCAGCTGCTCAATTTTGAAGAGCAGGAACATAGCTTCAAAAAGATAATTGATAGCCAAATGAATTCTTCTTTTGATCTGAAAGATAAAGTATTAAATCTTTACAACCTAATTAAAGACAGTGAAGGTAAAAAGGATGATGAAAAAAAATAAGTTTCTTTATATTATATCGACATTACTTTTAATTTTAATAACTACATGTGCAGAAAAACAAATAGCCTTTGCATCAGCAAGCTTTAGTATAAATCTGGACAACCCGCAAAACCCCAAGGATGTATCGTCTGCCCTGCAACTTATAATATTTCTCACCATCCTAACGTTAGCACCATCTATCCTGATAATGATGACATCATTTACAAGGATACTTATTGTTCTTGGATTTGTTCGAAACGCGTTAGGGACCCAGCAGATGCCGCCAAACCAGATTTTGATCGGACTTGCACTCTTTTTGACCTTTTTTGTGATGGCACCTGTGACTGACAAGATTTATACGCAGGCTTATCAGCCGTATATAAAAGGGCAGATAACATCCCAGGAAGCGCTCAAGAGAGCCGAGCAGCCTCTGAAAGAGTTTATGCTAAAAAATACGCGCAAAAAAGACCTTGATCTTTTTGTGAAACTTGGTAATATAAATCCAAATACAAATGTAAAAGACCTTCCCATAAGGGTTGTTGTTCCTGCTTTTATAATAAGTGAGCTAAAAAGTGCATTTGAGATGGGGTTTTTGATATATGTGCCATTTTTAATCATTGATATGGTTGTGGCAAGCATTTTAATGTCGATGGGAATGCTTATGATTCCGCCGGTTATGATATCATTACCTTTCAAAATTTTGCTGTTTATTTTAGTTGATGGGTGGAATTTAGTTGTAGAGTCGCTTGTGAGAAGTTTTAAGTAAAAGAAAAGTGAGAAGATGAGAGATGGATACATCGGTAGTGCTTGAGATTGCAAGACAGGCAATTTTAACAGCATTTTATGTTGCGGGACCTATTTTGCTTGTATCAATGGTAGTAGGTATAGTTGTATCTATTTTGCAGGCAACTACTCAGATAAACGAACAGACACTCACTTTTGTACCAAAATTAATTGCAATTGCACTTTCACTTTTGGTTTTCGGTCAGTGGATGCTCACAAAGGTGGTAGAGTTTACAAAATATTTGTGGATTAATATAAACCAGTTTGTAAAATAAACTTTTAAGGAAGAACACTTATGACAGATATTATCAATACCTTTTTAAATAGTTCATACATATTTTTTCTTGTTTTAGCAAGAATGAGTGGTCTTTTTATAGCCTCACCAATATTCGGCAGAAGAAATATTCCTGCGTACTTTAAAATTGGTTTTGCGTTTTTCTTAAGTATGATTGTTGTCACAACTTACAATTTTTCTTACAGTGTACCTACCAATGTGGAGGAGTATATCTTTGTAGTGATTAAAGAGTTCATTGTTGGGCTTTTGATAGGGTATATATCATACATGATATTTTCAGCTATACTTTTAGGAGGTCAAATCATTGACAATGCAATAGGTTTTGGTATGGCAAATGTCATTGATCCTATGAGCGAGATTCAAGTACCTCTTTTAGGCAACTTTTTGTACCTTTACATGCTTGTGATGTTTTTTGGCACAGATGCTCATCATCTTCTTATAAGAGCTATATTTTATAGCTACAAACTTGTTCCAATTGGATATGGAGGTTTTAAAACCGAATTTACGTGGAACTTTTTGAGATTTTTTTCAGAACTTTTTCTGATAGGGGTGGAGATAAGCCTGCCAATTTTGATGAGTATGCTTATTGTGGATATAATTTTAGCAGTGCTGTCGCGTGCTGTACCACAGATGAATGTGTTCATGGTAGGGATACCTATAAAGATTACAATTGGTTTTTTGGTGCTTGTTATAATTTTTCCTTTCATGAGTAAGATGATATTTGTACTGATTGACAGAATATCAGTGTATACTTTTGAATTTTTAAGAGGGGGTATCAAGTGAGGTTAATATTTGATATTCAGCTTTTTTCAGAAGCAAGTACTAAAACAGAAAAGGCAACCCCCAGAAAACGTCAGGAAGCAAGAAAACGTGGTATGGTAGCAAAAAGCAGAGAGGTTACCTCTGCTTTTGCTTTATTGATAAGTGTACTTTTTCTTAAGTTTGGTTATTCGGTTATTGTTAATCCTCTGCAGCAAAAAAGCAAGTATCTTTTTAGCAACTTGAATTATAATATAGAAAATGTACATGATGCAACCAGGCTTTTTAACTTTATAATTACAACTTCATTAAAGATTGTTCTTCCTTTCTGCGTTGCTATTATGTTTGTGGTAGCAATTGTAGAATGGGCACAGAGTAGTTTTCTTATTACAGCACAGTCGCTTAAAATGAGTTTTCAAAAAATTAATCCCATTGAAGGGTTTAAAAGAATATTTTCAATTAACTCAGTAATTGAACTTATAAAGTCTATACTAAAAGTTTTAATAATCGGATACACGGGATATAGCTACACACAGAGTTTTGCCAAAAAGCTTTTAGAAATGTACGAGATGAATCTACTTACAATAATAAAGTTTTCTTTTGACTCTGCTATTAATCTGATTTTATGGATGTCAGTGATGTTTTTTGGAATAGCCATGATAGATTTTATATTTCAGCGATGGCAGTATGAAAAAAAGCTCATGATGACAAAGGAAGAGGTAAAGGAAGAGTTCAAACAGACAGAAGGAAATCCACAGATAAAGTCCAAGATAAGAGAAAGACAACGAAAAATTTCTCTTCAAAGGATGTTCCAGCAACTTCCCAAGGCAGACGTTGTTATAACCAATCCAACACACTATGCAGTTGCTCTTTTGTATGAACCAGAAAAGTTTGATGCGCCAAGGGTGATTGCAAAAGGTAAAGATTATATTGCGCTAAAGATAAAACAGGAGGCAGTTAAGCATAGGATTGAAATTGTTGAAAATAAAGAGCTTGCAAAAGCTCTTTACAATATGTGCGAGATAGGAGATTTTATCCCTCCAGAGCTTTATCAAGCGGTTGCAGAGGTTTTAGCATATGTGTACAGTCTTAAAAATTACCAGAAGGTGAATATAAGATGAACTTGAAAGGTGCAACTTTTTCTGTATTTGCAATAGTAATAGTGTTATCAATGATACTTCCTGTGCCACCGAGCTTGCTTGATATTTTGATTGCCATCAACCTTTCACTTGCACTTGTTATATTTTTAAACAGCATAAATATAAAAGAATCTTTAGATTTTTCAGTATTTCCATCACTTCTTCTCTTTACAACATTGCTCAGGCTTGCTTTAAATATCTCTACAACAAGACAGATACTTACAGGTCAAGGCGAAAATGTAAGAATAGTTTATACTTTCGGAAATTTTGTTATAGGTAGCAACATTGTTGTTGGTGTGATAATATTCTTTATTATAATCATCATCCAATTTATAGTAATAACCAGAGGAGCAGAGAGGGTATCAGAGGTTGCTGCCAGATTTACACTTGATGCAATGCCGGGCAAACAGATGGCTGTGGATGCTGACCTAAATGCTGGAATAATAACAGAAGAGGAAGCGCGCGAGAGAAGAAAGAAGATTCAAAAAGAGGCAGATTTTTATGGTGCAATGGATGGTGCGAGCAAGTTTGTAAAAGGTGATGCCATTGCAGCAATCTTGATCACGTTTATCAATGCACTTGGTGGACTTATAATTGGTGTTGCTATGAGAGGGGAAGATGTAACTGAGGCAATACAAAAATATCTTCTTTTATCTGTTGGTGATGGTATTGCAGCTCAGATACCTGCGCTTCTTATTTCAACTGCCACGGGAATTGTTGTGACAAAAGCGGCAGATGAAAGTAAGCTCTCAGAAAGTCTTATAAAACAGCTGTTTGAGTTTCATCCCAAAGTACTCTACACTGTGGGTGGTATTTTGGCAGCACTTGCTCTAATTCCAACAATGCCAAAGCTTTCATTGTTTTTTTTATCCGGGACTATGTTTGCCATGGGATTTAGAATGAACAGCAGTCTCAAAAAGATAGAGAGTATTGAAGAAAAACAGGTTGAACAAAAAGAAGTTGAAGAACTAAAAAAGCCAGAAAATGTTATAAATCTTTTATATGTTGACCCTATTGAGGTTGAATTTGGATATGGAATAATTCCTCTTGCTGATAAAGACCAGGGTGGAGACCTTTTAGAAAGGGTTGTAATGATAAGAAGGCAACTTGCACTTGAACTTGGAATTATTGTTCCAACGATCAGGCTCAGGGATAACATGGCACTCAAACCTTACGAATACAGGATAAACATAAAAGGAGTTGAGGTTGCAAAGGCAGAGCTTATGAGTGATAGTCTTCTTGCAATAAATCCTGGTTTTGTTACAGAACAAATAGAAGGAATACCTACAAAAGAACCTGCATTTGGGCTTGATGCGCTTTGGATACCATCTTCAATGAAAGAAAGAGCTGAGATGGCAGGATACACTGTGGTTGACCTTCCATCTGTTATAGCAACTCATTTAACAGAAGTGATAAGACGTCATGCTCATGAACTTTTGACACGACAAGATGTCCAAAAACTAATTGACAATGTAAAGGAAACAAATCCTGTGCTTGTGGATGAGCTTATTCCAAAGTTTATGACAGTTGGCGAGGTTCAAAAGGTTTTAGCAAACCTTTTAAAAGAACGAATTTCAATAAGAGATATGGTTACCATATTAGAGACACTTGCTGACTGGGCACCGACAACAAAAGATACCGATATCTTAACAGAATATGTACGCCAGGCAATGGCAAGGTATATCACCAAAAAGTATGTCTCTGGCGATGTGCTTGAAGCGATTACTCTTTCGCCTGAGGTTGAAGAGATGATAATGAATTCTATTCAAAAGACTGAACAGGGAAGTTTTTTAAATCTTCCGCCTGATTATGTGCAAAAGCTTATAAACAACCTTAGCAATATTTTAGAAAAACTGGTGAGTGTGTCAGCTCAGCCAATAGTCATTTGTTCGCCGGTAGTTAGGATATATTTCAGAAGGCTCATTGAAAACATCTTCCCTGATGTTGTGGTACTTTCGTACAATGAGATACTGCCAAGTGTGCAGATTAAAACAGTTGGGATGGTGGAAGTTTAAAGATGAGGATCAAGAGGTATTTAGCACATGATATGCAGGAAGCGTTAATAAGAATAAAAGCAGATTTGGGCAAGGATGCGGTAATACTTTCGACAAAAAAGGTAAGGCAAAAAGGTTTGCTTGGTTTTTTCAAAAAACCGCTTATAGAAGTTACAGCGGCATGTGAAGATGATAAGATAGTCAAGAAAGATGAAGAGTCTATAAGACAGGAAAGTTTAGCTTTAAGTTTGCAGATGACCCAGATAAAAGAGCTTGAGAAAAAGATTGATTCTCTTGAAAAAGCTTTAAAGGAAGTTATAAAAAAAGAGCAGGAAGAGAGTCAACATACAAAAGAAGCATCAAGAAAGAATTTTCTTGATGTGATGAGAGAAAACCTCATAAAAAACGGTGTGGAGAATGAAATTGTCGATATATTACTTTCAAATGTCAGCGGGGATGGTTCAATTAACACCATTGTAAATAGCATGTACAGAGAAATAAAAAATATGCTGGGCAGCGCAGCACCACTTTCTTTTGATTCAAAGTTTCCCAAGATTGTTTTTTTTGTTGGTCCCACGGGTGTCGGCAAGACAACCACAATTGCCAAAATTGCTGCTAAGCTCATGTTTGAAGATGGGAAAAGGGTGGGTTTTATCACAGCAGATACATATAGAATTGCTGCAGTTGAGCAGCTGAAGACTTATGCCGAGATTATGAATATCAAGACAAAGGTGTGGTATGAGGTTGATGAATACGATGGAATAATTGAAAGTTTGGCTGATTCAGATGTGGTTCTTGTTGACACTGCGGGAAGGAGTCACAAGAACCAGGAACACATGGACGAGCTCAAAGCATATGTAGCCAAGGCAAATCCTGATGAGGTATTTTTGCTTCTTAGTGCCACAACCCAGCCATCAGTGTTTAAAGAGGTGGTGAATACCTATTCTTTTTTGGACAATTACAAGGTTATTGTTACCAAGGTTGATGAAGTATCAGCTTATGGGAATATATTAAATATACGCTATTTTACACAAAAGCCAATTGCGTATATAACAACTGGACAGAATGTACCTGATGATATTGAACAGTTTAACCCTGAACAATTTGCAAAACTCATCATAGGGAGTAAGGTTTTATGAAAGACCAGGCACAGGGGTTAAGGAATCTCGTAAAAAAAGCAAATGTAGGGGAAAACAATTTTGTGTATCAGGGTCCGCTATCGAAAGTAGTGACAATTACAAGCGGTAAAGGCGGTGTTGGTAAGACAAATCTTACTGTAAATTTGGCAATTGCATTAAAGAAGATAGGTAAAAGGGTGCTTATAATTGATGCTGATTTAGGACTTTCAAATGTTGAGGTTCTGCTTGGGACATCGCCAAAATATAATGTGAAGGATGTTTTAGAAGGTAAAAAAGACATATTTTCAATTGTTGAAGAAGGACCGATGGGAGTAAACTTTATATCAGGTGGGTCTGGGATAGTAGACCTTGCAAATCTGGATGAGGAAAAACTTATGAGATTAATTGAATGTGCCCAGCTGATAAATAGTTCTTTTGATATTGTTCTTATAGACACAGGAGCGGGAATTTCAAGAAATGTTATGGAGTTTGTCATGATCTCGGATGAGGTGATTGTAATTACAACTCCAGAGCCTACCTCTATTACCGATGCTTATGCTATAATAAAGGCAATTATTACGAGAAATTTTGACCACAAGATAAACCTTTTGATAAACAAAGTAAATGGGACCAAAGAAGCAGAGGAGATTTTTTTCAGGCTAAATGGTGTTATTAAAAGGTTTTTGCAAAGAGAAGTAGAATATATAGGGTATATAGAAGAAAATAGTATTGTTTCAAAATCGGTTATCAAACAGGTACCATTTATGATATCATATGAAAATAGCAGCATTTCACGACAGGTTGAAAATGTTGCAAAGAAACTTGTAATGTCTTCTGAAATTGTTGGAGAAAAAAATAGGGGTGGTTTTTCACGGTTAATTGACTCAATTATCAAAAAGCTTCGTGAACAATAAAGAAGGGGGCTTTTTATGCGCAAAATTTTTAAAGTAGGTGATAAGATTGAAATTGTCAGAATAGACAGGCGAACTTGGGAAGAGAAGGATGTGCAGTATATTTCCAAAATTGCCGATATAAAAGATGAGTATTTTTATATCTTCACGCCAATAAAAGAAGGGGTTTATGTAACATTTTACATTGATGAGATAGTAAGAGTATACAAGGTTTCAAACGACGGTGTATGGGTGTTTGACGGTGTTATTGAGGAAAGGTTAAGAGAACCAGAATACATGATAAAAGTTAAGCAGATATCTGACGTTCGAAAAATTCAAAGAAGAATGTTTTTCAGACTCCCAATAAACTTAGATATATTCGTAAAACTTTTAAACTCTGACCAAATGCAAAAAGCAAATACCCCTGAGAAAGAAGTAATAGATGAATTTTCAGAGGGGAAGATTGTAAAAGCACTCACAAAGGACATTAGCGGCGGAGGTGTTTGTTTCATAGCTCAAGAAGAGTTTGAAACAGGAGATTTGGTTTTAACCAAAATACCGGTTGAGCAGGAAGAGCTCATATTAAAAGCACAGATACTTCGAAAAGAGAGGATAGAACACCCGGCGTACAGGTTTATGTACGGTTGCAAGTTTGTGGGAGTAACACAGAACGAGATAGACAAAATAGTCAAGTTTATTTTTGCTCAGCAGAAAAAGATGAGACAAAAAGGTTTGCTATAGAGAATAACATAAAAAAGTCTTTTGTGCAAAAGAAGGAGAGTGATAAAAAATGGACATGTCTCAGTACCTTGGAATGTTTATAGAAGAGGCGAGAGACCACATTCAAAATCTTAACGACAATATGTTAAAACTTGAAGAAAACCCGGAAGACTTGCAACTTGTAAATGAGATTTTCAGGTCAGCTCATACTTTAAAAGGCATGGCTGGCACTATGGGCTTTGTCAACATGCAAAAACTCACTCATGCGATGGAAAATGTTCTTGCCGCTGCACGCGATGGAAAGTTAAAAGTAAATCCTAATATCATGGATGTTCTTTTCAAGGCAGTTGATGCGCTTGAGGCATACCTTGATGTAATTGTTGCAACAGGTACAGAAGGGACTGAAACAAATGTTCAGCTTGTAGATGCATTAAATACCATATTGGGCAGACCTACCGGGGATATGACAGTACCTCCTGTTTCAAAAGCCGGTAAGAAATATGAGTATGACGAATTTGTTGTAAGAGCAATAGAGCGTGCGTGGACCCAAGGCTTTAACGTTTACAAATTTGATGTTGAACTTGACCAAAACTGTCTTTTAAAATCTGCTCGTGCATACCTTGTTTTCAGGGCAGTTGAGGAATTTGGCGAGATTATTCATTCAAAACCTTCTGTTCAGGACATTGAAGATGAAAAATTTGACTTTGAGTTTTCAATAACTGTGATAAGCAAGCAGCCGATTGAAAAAATAAGAGAGAGAATTCTTTCAATTTCAGAGATAAGAGAAGTAAAAGCACTTGAGATAAAGTCTGGAGAGGTTGGCGGCTCAGAAGAAAAAGAAGAAGCAGAAAAGGTGCAGCAGGAAGTTCAACTACAGGAAACTGTGAAGGTTGTAAGAGAACAGAAACAGGAAGCTCTCCAAAAGACAAGCAAGACAGTCAGAGTCGACATTGAAAGATTGGATGTTCTCATGAACTTGGTAAGCGAGCTTATTATAATCAAGAGCCGAATAGAAGGGCTTGCCAAAAAGTATAATGATAGACAATACGAAGAGTCTATAGAGTATTTGGAGAGGATAACAACAAGTTTACACGATGCTGTTATGAAAGTACGAATGGTACCGGTAGAGAGAGTATTTTCACGTTTTCCGAGGATGATGAGAGATTTAGCAAGAGAACTTGGGAAGGAATTTGAACTTGTAATGTCAGGTGAAGATACAGAGGTTGATAGAACAATTGTGGATGAGCTTGGCGACCCGCTCATTCATCTTTTAAGAAATGCTGCCGACCACGGCATAGAAGACCCTGAAGAGAGGATAAAAAATGGCAAGCCGAGAAACGGGCTTATTAAACTTTCTGCTTATCATGATGGAAACAATGTGGTCATTGAGGTTGAAGATGATGGCAAAGGCATTGATTTGGAAAAGGTCAAGCAAAAAGCAATAGAAAAAGGACTTTTGAAAGAAGAACAGGTTGATTTGTCAGAACAGGAAATAATAGATTTTCTGTTTATGCCAAGCTTTTCAACCAAGGACAAGGTTACAAACCTTTCTGGGCGTGGTGTTGGGCTTGATGTTGTAAAGACCAAGATTGAACAGCTTGGTGGAATGGTTGAGGTAAAGACACAAAAGGGTAAAGGCACAAAATTTGTTATAAGACTGCCGCTCACTCTTGCTATCATTCAGGCTCTTTTGGTCACTGTGAAGGATGAAATATACGCTATACCTGTTGCGTCAATCAGAGAGATTGTGGATGTTGCAAAAGAGGATATAAAGGTTGTGCAAAAAGGAAAAGAGATAATCATGCTAAGAAATCAGGTAATTCCAATAAAGCATTTACATTCAATTGTGGGTTTAGAGCCAGTGCTTGACAAAAAGAAATTTACAGTTGTGATAGTCAGACGTGGTGAAAAGCTGACAGGAATCATTGTTGATAGGCTTTTAGGGCAGCAGGATATTGTTATAAAATCACTTGGAAAGTATTTGGAGGGAATTAGACTAATCTCAGGTGCAACAATCCTTGGTGATGGGTCTGTTGCAATGATACTTGACCCGAACATGCTTACAGTGTAAGTAAAATAAAGAAGTATAGAGGTGGAAATAGAAGATGGAACAGTATTTAGTTTTCAGGCTTGCGGATGAGTATTATGGTCTGACTGTGAATCATATAGAGAATATAGAAAAACTTATGCCAATAACACGTGTACCTCATACAAAAGATTATGTAAAAGGAGTTATAAATCTTCGAGGCGAGATTGTACCAGTTATTGACCTTCGTGAAAAGATAGGAGTTGAAAAAGAAGATTTTGGGGAAGAGACAAGGATTTTGATTGTCAACTGGAAAGGTGAGTTCAAGGTAGGATTAATAATTGATGAGGTTTTGGATGTGGTATATCTTTCTAAAGAAGACTTTGACCAGGCAACAAGGGACAGGAACGAGTTTAAGTTTTCAATTGCAAAGTATAACGGCTTGCTTATAAATATAATAAACCTTGAAGATGTGCTTTTTGAAAAAACCGAGGAGGTTTAAATTTTTATGAGTTTATCAAATAACGAAATAAACGAAATGTATTTAGATGTGTTAAAAGAGCTTGGGAATATAGGAACAGGCAATGCAGTGTCAGCTCTTGCCATGATGATTGGCAGGAAAAATAAACATGAAAGTTCCTGTTGTAAAGATGGTAAAGCTCCAAGAAGTTCCAGAAATACTTGGCGGGGCAGAGATTCCTGTTGTGGGGATTTTGCTAAATGTTGAAGGTGACATTGAAGGATTTATCATGTTTGTCATGTCTCAGGCTTCTGCACATCTTCTTGTAAACATGTTGGTGGGAACAACCTTAAATGGTTACAGTGAGTTTACAGACATAGAAAAGTCTGCACTGATGGAGATAGGGAATATCTTGGCAGGAGCATATTTGACAGCACTTTCGAGTCTTACAGGTTTTAAAATGATCCAGTCTGTTCCACAGCTTGCTGAGGATATGGCAGGCGCAATTTTGAGTTTTCCTGCCATTCAGTTTGGTGAGACTGGTGACACTGCACTTTATATCGAAACCGAGATTTTTGAAGAAAGTAGCAGGATTGTTGCTGATTTTTTCCTTATACCAACAATAGAGTCATATCAAAAAATGTTAAAAGCACTGGGAGTAGCGTAGAAGATGATGGAGATTATAAAAGTAGGTATGGCAGATTTGAATGTAACAACGTATCCAAACGCCCTTACAACCCTTGGACTTGGTTCATGCGTGGGAGTGTGTATATACGATACAAAGACAAAAACAATAGGTATGATACATATCATGCTTCCTTACAGCTGGAGTGTGAAAAATAACGCAAACCCTGCAAAGTTTGCAGATACAGGGTATTCCACTTACTCATAGAGAAGATGGAAGAACTTGGTGTTGCAAGGAAGAACATGGTTGCCAAGCTTGCAGGCGGTGCGCAAATGTTTGAAGTCACAAGGAGCGAATTTATGAATATTGGTAAGCGAAATGTAGAGGCTGCTAAAAAGGTTTTACAAGATTTGGGTATATCTATTGTAGCAGAAGACACCGGAGGAAATTATGGTAGAACAATTATATTTTATTCAGAAGATGGTAGACTTGAAATAAAAACAATTGGCAAGGGAACAAAAACAATTTAAAGGAGAAGGACTTAAGATTGAAAGGGGAGCAACTATTACCTGAGATTTTAGCACTTGTGGGAGGAAGTATTGTCCTTATTGCATGTCTTGTTACAAGGAAATCTGGAGAGTACACCTTTTTTGTAACTGCTGTAGTCTCGGTTGTAAGTTTTGTATGCGGAAATGCAATTAAAAATATATTAAAGTAACAGCCAGGACAAAAATCCTCAATAGTTGAGAGGTATGAATAAGTATGGATGAAGCACTTTTGTGGGAAAAGTTTATAAAGACCAAAGACCCGAAAATAAAAGAACAGCTCATAATAAAGTACATGCCGCTTGTGAAGCTTGTGGCTGGCAGAATGGCCATATATTTTGGCGGAAACGTTGAGTATGATGACTTGGTAAGTTATGGTTCAATTGGTCTTCTTGATGCAATTGAAAAATTTGACAGTCAAAAAGGAGTCAAGTTTGAGACATATGCATATACGAGAATAAAAGGTGCAATAATTGACTGTGTTAGAAGCCAGGATTTTTTGCCACGAAGTATCCGACAAAAGGCAAAGGAGATAGAGAAGGCATACATTGAGATAGAAAGAGAAGGCAGGACTCCGACAGATGATGAAGTGGCAAAAAGAGTTGGACTTTCAATAAGTGAACTACAAAAGCTTCAAGAAAAGATATCAAGTGGTATGATTGTTTCATTGGATAGTTTTTTGGAGCAGAACTATGAAAGCAAAATTGGAGGACTTGAAGATTTTGTATCTCAGCCGGAGCATTTTATAGAGAATGAGGAGCTCAAAGAGGTATTAAGACAGCAGATAGACAATCTTTTGGAGAACGAAAGGATGGTGATTGTGCTCTATTATTATGAGGAACTTAGCATAAAAGAGATAGCAAAAATTTTAGGTGTATCTGAATCACGTGTAAGTCAGCTTCACACGCGAGCACTTTTAAAACTCAGGAGTGCTTTACAAAAGTATTTGGAAAAATAATATTTATTTTTTGCGGGGAAGGGGTACATTAGGATGTCAAGTGAACAAAAGGTTGATATAAAGGTTATGGTGACGTCAGATAGATTAAAGGCAAGCGTGGTGCTTGTGCAAAATCAAAATGGTGTGGATTTGACTTTTGAAAATGTGATGAACAAACTGAGAGAAAATAAGATTGCTTTTGGAATAGATGAGGAGGCTATCAAAAGACTTATTGAAAATCCTGTTTTTGGAACACCTGTTGTAGTTGCACAGGGAAAACCGCCTGGCAAACCTGTTGATGGCAAGCTCATATATCATTTTGACATCAAGCGTGAGATAAGACCAAAAGAACTTCCTGATGGAAGAGTTGATTACAAAGACTTAGGAATTGTTCAGAACGTGCGAAAAGATGATATTCTTGTTACAATGATAGACCCTGTTGATGGAGAAGATGGTATGGATGTTTTTGGAGGGGTGATAAGAGGACAGAAAGGAAGAAAAATAAATCTTCCGAGAGGAAAAAATACATACATAGATGCTGACGGTCATACCTTAAAAGCTGCGTGCGATGGACAAGTATGTATAATCGAAGGTAAGGTTACAGTTTTAAACACATTGGAAATTGACTCTGATATTGACAACTCAACAGGCAATATAAACTTTGTTGGTAACGTTCACATAAAGGGAAGTGTGCTTTCTGGGTTTAAAGTTGTTGCTGAAGGGAATATAGAGGTTGATGGTATTGTCGAAGCAGCTGAAATTGAAGCAAAAGGGAATGTTGTGCTGCATAAAGGAATTACAGGTATGGGCAAGGGGAAAGTTGTTGCTGGTAAAAGTGTTTTTGCAAAGTTTATTGAGAATGCTACTGTTGTGGCTGGAGAAGATATTCAAGCAGAGGCAATTGTTCACAGCGATATAAAGTGCGGGAATAAACTTATTCTTGTTGGGAGAAAAGCCTCTATTGTTGGTGGGTCTTGTAAGGTTGGCAGGGAGATTGAAGCAAAGGTAATAGGTTCATATCTTTCTACCACTACTGAGATAGAAGTTGGGGTTGACCCTCTTATGGTGGAAAAATACAGAGAGATAAAGAAAGAGATATTACAGCTTAAAGAAAATATAAAAAAATGTGATCAGGGGATTGAGGTTTTGAGGAAGATTGAAGCAGCGGGTCATTTGACTGATGATAAAAGAGAGATGCTTCAAAAGTTTACAAGGTCAAAGATTATGGCATCAGAAAGATTAAAAGAATTACAAAGTGAATATGAAGAGATTGAAAAAAGACTTGAGGAGAGGAATGAAGGAATTATTAAGGTACAGGATACTGTATACCCTGGGGTTAAGATAACCATAGGGAATGTGTGCAAGCTCATAAAAGAGCCAGTTAAAATACTGCAAAATTTACAGGAGAAGATGCTGATATCAAGATAGCACCATATTCTTAAAAGCTTAATGTATTTTTAATGCTTTTGAAGATAAAAGGGAGATGGTGAAAAAGTGAATATAAGACCAATTGATGTAAAGATTTTGTATCCCAAATCGACAGAAGTGTCGCAGGTTGTACTGGGCGAGCAGCAAAAAGAAAATATGCTCAGGCACATAAATAGTCAGAAAAACCAGGCAAGAGTAGGATGAAGGATTTGAAAAAGAGTCAGAGGAAAAAGACAATGCATCTGAGATTAGACTTTCTCAAAAACCTGAGAGAGAAAAACAAGGGTCTAAAAAGCCTAAAAAAGAGCAAAAAGGGTTTGATATTAGAATATAAATCTAAGTAAGGAGAAGATAGCACAAAGATGGATGCTTATGTAATTTTATTTGTATTCTTCGGGTTTGTTTTAGTGTTGTGGGTGTTCAGATCAATAAAAAAAGATATAGAAAAAGGCGAGAAGATTTTACATGAGTCAGAAAAGGTCTTAAAAAATCTTCCAAAGCTTTTGAATGAAGCTGTTGAGACAATTGAAGAACTTGATGCCTTTGGAGAATATATAATTGAAAGAATCGAAAACAAGGTAAAATGGGCAAAAAGTGAGATTTTAGATACGAGGATATCGCAAGTTAAAGAAAATACTGAACATACAGAGAGTGAGAAAAAAATTGGGAAAGCAACAGATTTCGAAGCTTATACAGAAAAGACGGCTTATATTGAATCTAGCAAAGATATGCAGAAAAATGAGAACAAAAAACGCTCAAAAGAAGAACTCTACAGAAAAGCAGTTGAGCTTTACAAACAGGGGTTTACAGTAGAACAGATTGCATCAAGCTTGAATATTGGCAAGGGTGAGGCAAAGCTTGCTATAAAGATAGTTGGGAGGGAGAACATCTGAAGTGGTACAAGTTCTTACTGCTGGGAATAGGAATTGGATGGATACTTGGTGTATCTGCAATGTATTTTGTCATGGTTTCAAGTGGTAAAGGTGTTTTGCCCAATCTCAATAATACGGTGGATATTTATATTGACAGTATTGATAACCTTGCAGATGTTCTTTACCAAAACGGTGTTGTCCAGGATAAAGAGTCGTTTGAAAGGTTTCTCAAAAGTAAAAATTTAACCTCTGACTTTTTAGTTGGTAAAAAAGTGACATTTTCAAGAGCAATGTCATATGAAGAGATTTTTGATACGGTTTATGGAAGCTATAAGTAAGACAAGCGGGGTTAGAAAATGATAGAAGCAATCAACAATATTCTGCCTGTAATTGTCAAGACGCTTGAGAGGGTTCATGATAATAGCTGGAAAATGGATTACAATGTTCATGACAGTTATGAACTTATATTTGTAAAGAAGGGGAACATTGATTTTTGGGTTGAAGAGGAAAGAATAGAACTAAAAGCCGGTGATCTTTTGATAATAAAACCGTACACCAGGCACAAGTTTGAGGTTATAAGTTGCAGCAAGGCTGAGTTTGTTGTAATGGGTTTTTATCTTAAACCAGAAAGCAGAGCCAAAGTGGACGAATTGAAAGAGATTTATGGTTTTTTAAACGTTTTAGAAAGCATATCAAGCAGATTTTACTTTTTTCATGTGCGCAAAAGGAGTAATATTTTCTTTTGTTTAGAATCAATACTTCATGAAGCAAAGGAAAATAAAAATGATATTCTTCTTTATATAAAATGCTTGGAGCTTTTTATATATATAACTCGGGAAATCAATAGTTTAGAGATGACAAAAAATTATGATTATTCCTTGCTTGCAAGACATATAAAAGAGTATATTGATAATAATTACATGGAAGATATAAAAATGGGTGATATAGCAAAAAGGCTTTTCATGTCTGAAAGTACTCTCTCAAGGATATTCAAGAATCATTTTGGGGTTCTGCCCAAAGAATATCTGCTTTCAAAGAGGATTGAAAAGGCCAAAGAATATCTTTCCATGTCAAATCTAAAGATTAGCAATATTGCTATGATGTGTGGGTTTTCATCACTTCAGCGGTTTAACGACATTTTTAAAAAGTACACAGGTCTGAGTCCTACCCAGTATCGTAAGTTGATTTTGCAGGGTCTTGAGTGAGTCCCAAAACGTAAAAAAGTGAGCAATGTAAAGAAAATGAAAGTTAGAAGAAGATATTTGCTTCTTTTCCCATCAAATTCAATAAAAATTGAATAATGTGCGCTTTTTTTGGGAAAAATCAGACTTGATTAGAAAAGGAAGAATATACTATAGTATTTAATGTGATTAGCACTCATCAAAAGTGAGTGCTAACAAACTTGATAAAGGAGGTCGAAGTTCAATGAAGATCAGACCAATTGGTGATAGAATACTCATCAAGTTCAAGGAAAGAGAAGAGGTAACAAAAAGCGGTATAGTTCTTCCGGACACTGTAAAGGAAAAACCACAGATTGCTGAGGTAATTGAAGTTGGTCCGGGTGGAATTGTTGATGGTGAAAAGGTTGAAATGGTTGTCAAGAAAGGCGATAAGGTAATTGTAAGCAAATATGCTGGTACAGAAATCAAGATTGATGGAGAAGAATACACAATAATCAGACAAGATGATGTCTTAGCAATTATTGAAGACTAATTATTGAGGTAGAAAAGGAGGTAGATTTAAAATGGCAGCAAAGATGATATTGTTTGACGAAGAGGCAAGAAGGGCTTTAGAGCGTGGTGTTAATAAGCTTGCAGATACAGTTAAAGTTACACTGGGACCAAAAGGAAGAAATGTTGTTCTTGAGAAGAAATTTGGTTCACCCCAGATTGTGAATGACGGTGTTACAATTGCAAAGGAGATTGAGCTGGAAGACCCATTTGAGAACATGGGTGCACAGATTGTAAGAGAGGTTGCATCCAAGACAAACGACATTGCAGGTGACGGTACAACAACTGCAACAGTTCTGGCACAGGCAATGATAAGGGAAGGTCTTAAAAACATTGCAGCTGGCGCAAACCCAATGATTCTCAGAAAAGGTATCCAGAAAGCAGTTGATGTTGTTGTAGAAGAAATCAGAAAAATGAGCAAGAAGGTAAGAGGAAAAGAAGACATCACATATGTTGCTTCAATCTCCGCAGGAGACGAAGAGATTGGTAAACTTGTTGCAGATGCAATGGAAAAGGTAACAAACGATGGTGTCATCACTGTTGAAGAGTCAAAGACAACAGAGACAACTCTTGAGATAGTTGAAGGTATGCAGTTTGACAGAGGTTACATCTCTGCATACATGGTAACAGACACAGAGAGAATGGAAGCAGTGCTTGACGACCCATACATCTTGATTACAGACAAGAAGATCTCAACAATCCAGGATATATTACCACTTCTTGAACAGATAGTTCAGCAGGGAAGAAAACTTTTGATAATTGCGGAGGATGTTGAAGGCGAAGCACTGGCAACACTTGTTGTAAACAAGCTCAGAGGAACACTCCAGTGCGTTGCGGTAAAAGCACCTGGTTTTGGTGACAGAAGAAAAGCAATGCTCCAGGACATTGCAATTTTAACTGGTGGTCAGGTAATCTCTGAAGAGCTTGGTCTTGACTTGAGAGAGGTAAAACTTAGCCAGCTTGGTCGTGCAAGACAGGTAAAGGTTCAAAAAGAGAATACAATCATTGTTGACGGTGCAGGCGACCCAAGCGAAATCAAAGCAAGAATTCAGTCTATCAAGAAGCAGATTGAAGAGACTACATCTGACTTTGACAGAGAAAAACTTCAAGAAAGACTTGCAAAACTTGCTGGTGGCGTTGCAGTAATCCATGTTGGTGCTGCGACAGAAACAGAGCTCAAAGAAAAGAAACTCAGAATTGAAGATGCTCTGGCTGCGACAAAGGCTGCAGTAGAAGAAGGAATTGTTCCTGGCGGTGGTACAGCGCTGATTAATGCAATTCCAGCACTTGATAAGCTTATTGAAAGCTTGACTGGTGATGAAAAGACAGGTGCACTAATAGTAAGAAAGGCGCTTGAAGAGCCGCTCAGACAAATTGCTGAAAACGCAGGTTTGGACGGTTCTGTTATAGTCAATAAGGTAAAAGAGAGCCCAGCTGGTGTGGGATTTGACGCGCTCAACGAGAGATTTGTTGACATGTTCGAGGCAGGTATTGTTGACCCAACAAAAGTTACAAGAACAGCTATCCAGAATGCTGCATCAGCTGCTGCAATGCTTCTGACAACAGAAGCAGTTGTTGCTGAAAAACCAGAAAAGGAGAAGAACCCACCAGCTCCAGCACCTGATATGTATTAATTTTAAAAATAAAGGCTGCCATTATTGGCAGCCTTTATTTTTTTTTGATATAATAAATTGTAACAAATTATTTTTGAAATCTGTTAAAAAAGGTGAAAACTAAAGATGTACAAACTTATTGCAATTGACCTTGACATGACACTTTTAGACAGAAACAAAAATATCTCTTACAGGAACAAAAAAGCTATTGAGCTTGCGAAACAAAAGGGTGTAAAGATTGTTCTGTGCTCAGGAAGGATTCTCAAAGGCGTGATGTATTTTGCAAAGGTTTTGGGTTTGCACGACCAGGTCATTGTTGCGTGCAACGGAGCAATTGTAAGAGACCTCAAGAAAAACAAAGATATCTACTATGTCGGGCTTGAAAATGAAAAGAGCCTGGAAATTGCCAGAATTTGCAAAGAAAATGACATCTATTATCATTACTATTTCCAGGACACAATGATAGCAAGAAGGCTTGACTATTCATCTAAATTTTACTATGAAAAGAACAAGGAACTGCCAAAAGAAGAGAGGATTGATATAATAATTGATGATTCTGAACAGACCCTTAAAAGTTGTGGTGATCTGATTACTAAGTTTGTTATTATTGACAAAGACGTAGAAAAAGTAGACCGCGTAAGAGAGATAATAGAAAAAAGGCTCTCAGGTGTTGAGACTACAAAGTCAGACACCAACATTTTGGAGGTTATGAAAGAGGGGGTCAATAAGAAAAGGGCGCTTGAGTTTGTTTGTTCTTACTTGGGGATAGACCCAAAAGAAATAATGGCGATAGGTGATAATGAGAACGACCTGCAGATGATAGAGTTTGCCGGGCTTGGCGTTGCAATGGAGAATGCCATTGAAGAGCTCAAAAAAATAGCAGATTTTGTGACACAGTCATATGAAGATGACGGGGTAGCTAAAGCGATAGAGAAGTTTGTTTTGGGGGAAGCGATTAATGTGTAAAGTGGCGATTGTGAAGTGTGATACATATGAAGTGCAGGATGTGAAAAACGCAATTTTAAAGGGTATAAATCTAATAGGATTTGAGCTTGATCGCAAAGACTGTGTGCTTGTAAAACCGAATCTTCTTATGAAGAAAAGACCGGAAGATGCTGTTACCACCCACCCTGCTGTTGTTCAGGCGACAGTGGAGGTTATAAAAGAAAAAGCAAACAGAATCATCATAGCCGACAGTCCTGGTGGTCCATATACTAAAAAGAGGCTTGAAAGTATATACCAGGCTGCAGGGATAAAAGAGCTTGAAAAGCTTGAAAATGTTTATTTAAACTATGATACATCTTACAAAGACCTTGATGTTGAAAATACAGCTTTTAAGAAACTTTCATTAATATCCCCATACTTTGAAAGCCAGGGTATCATAAATCTTCCAAAACTAAAAACTCATCAGATGGCAGTATATACAGGTGCTGTCAAGAACCTGTTTGGCCTTGTTCCTGGTGGACAGAAAGCAGAGATGCATTTTAGGTTCCAGGATGTTAGAAGATTTATGGAGATGCTACTTGAAATCTTGACGGTGGCAAAGCCAATGCTAAACATTATGGATGGGATTGTGGCAATGGAAGGAGAAGGACCATCAGCAGGAAAACCTAAAAAGCTTGGGGTTTTGTTGATCTCTGAAGATGCCATTGCTTTGGATTATGTTGCCTGCAAGATTATTGGTCTTGAAATAAAAAATGTTCCTCTATTGGAGGTGGCAAAGGAAAAAGGTATTTTAAAACCTGAGGAGATTGAGGTTGTTGGTGGGAGGGTTGAGGATGTAGCTCCATCAAGTTTTGAACTTGTGCTAAGACCCGAGATATCTTTTGTGAAAGGCAGACTACCACATTTTTTGGCAAGTTTTTTAGATGGTTTTCTTTCACCAAAACCGGTTTTTGATAGAAATATCTGTATAGGCTGTGCGGAGTGTTTTAATGCTTGTCCTGCTCAGGCTATTGAGATGAGAAGCAGAAAAGCGTATGTTGATTTGAAAAAATGTATAAAGTGTTATTGCTGTCATGAACTTTGTCCAGCTAAAGCTATAAAGATTAAAAGGTCATTTTTATTTGAAAAGATACTAAAATGATGAAAGGAGGAAGGTCTTGTATTCTGCTAAATAAAGCGGCAGAATGACAAGGCAAGGAAAATGACAAATGTAAATGTTGAGTACATCAATCCCTTTATCCAGGCAAGTCAGCAGGTATTGAAACAGGTTGCAAACATTGACTTTAAGCTTGGGAAGGTGTATATTAAAGAACCTACATACAAAGTTGATCAGGTTGTTGTTATTATTGGAATGACAGGTAATATAAAAGGGCAGGTTAATTTTTGCATGTCGATTGATACTGCAAAAAATATTGCGTCAATGATGATGGGGGGTTACCCTGTATCAGATTTTGATGAACTTGCAAAAAGTGCAATCGGTGAGATGGCAAATATGATCATGGGGAACACATCAACGCTGTTTTCTCAAAAAGGTCTTAAGGTTGAAATAACACCCCCTTCAATTTTAATAGGTGAAAACATGATTCTCAGCACGACAAAAATGATAAATATATGTGTGCCACTTTTACTTGACAACGGTGATAAAATTGATATGGATGTTGCATTTATGGAAAACTAAATAGTAGAAGGGGGGAAGCATTGTTTTTCTGAAAATGCCAATAAATATAGTGTTGCATGAACCTGAAATTCCATACAACACAGGAAATATAGCAAGAACATGTGCGTGCACAGGAAGTAAGCTTCATCTTATAGAACCACTTGGTTTTTCTTTAGAAGATAAATATTTGAAAAGAGCAGGTCTTGATTACTGGCAGTATTTGGATGTAAAGATATATAGAGATTTGAATGATTTTTTTGAAAAGAACAGAGGAGCAAACATTTTTTATTTTTCTACCAAGGGTAAGCAATACTATACTCAGGCGCCATATGAGGACAATTGCTACCTTATGTTCGGAAAAGAGACAGCAGGGCTTCCTAAGTGGCTTATTGAACAAAATATACACAGGACTTATAGAATACCTATGATAAGTGATGTGAGAAGTCTGAATCTTTCAAATTCGGTTGCTATTGTTCTTTACGAGGCACTAAGACAGCTTGGTTTCCCAAACTTGGTGTAGTATTGGGGAATAAAAGGAGGATTTTTGAATGGGTGTCACGGTAGTTACAGACTCAACCTGCGATTTGAGTCCTCAGATGCTAAAGAAGTTTGGCATCAAAATGGTGCCGCTGAACGTGTATTTTGGAGAAGAGGTGTACAAGGACTGGGTTGAGCTTGACCCTGTAACTTTTTATCAAAAGCTTACTCAATCGACTGAGCTTCCACGAACTTCTCAACCAAGCCCTGAAGATTTTGTTAATGTGTTCAAAGAAGAGATTGAAAATGGTAACGAAGTTGTATCAATTCATCTTTCGTCAAAGCTGTCAGGCACATACAACTCTGCTTGTTTGGCAAGGGATATGCTTGACAGTAGCAAGATCTTTGTTGTTGATGGTAAAACAGCGTCAATAGGAACTGGAATTTTAGCAATCTTAGCAAAAAGATTAGCTGATGAAGGTAAGAGCGCAAAAGAGATAGTTGAAACAATAACAAAAAAGACAACTACAATTAGACACCTTTTTGCTGTTGAAACTTTAGAATATCTTAAAAAAGGCGGAAGAATTTCTCCTGCAAAAGCTACTCTGGGAAGTATCTTGAATATAAAACCTATACTTCATCTGGTTGATGGTGTTGTTGAACCTTTTGATAAGGTAAGAGGAATGAAAAGAGCTCTGCCACGAATAATTGAAGAGGTCAAGAAAAAAGGACTTGATTTGTCTAAACAGCTCTGTGGACTGTCGTATGCTGGAACAATTGAAGAAGCCAAGGAACAAGCCAAGATTATTCAAAGAGAACTTGAAATAGGTGAGCTGATTATAACTCAAATTGGAAGTGTTATTGGAACATATGTTGGACCTGGTACAGTTGCTTTTATATTTTTTGAGGAATAATAAATTTTAAATATAATATTTTTCAGCTACAGGGTAGCCTGTAGCTTATTGTATTTTATATAAAAGAAGAGGTGAAATACAGAGGTGGTTGTAAAAGACAAGGTATTTAAGCTGCTATATGATGTTGAAAAACCGGGAAGATATATTGGCAACGAAATAAACATAGTAAAGAAAGATCCTGAGAAGGTTGATGTCAGGTTTGTAATTTGCTTTCCTGATGTGTATGAAATTGGTATGTCTAATTTGGGGCTTAAAATTTTATATCATCTTTTGAATGAAAGAGAAGATGTTTACTGTGAGAGGGCTTTTATGCCGTGGATTGATATGCAAAAGAAAATGCAGAAAGAGGGGATGAAATTATTTTCACTTGAGACTTTTACTGAACTTGATGAGTTTGATATAATAGGTTTTTCTCTTTCATATGAAATGAGTTATACAAATGTTTTGAAAATGCTTCATCTTTGTGGTCTTCCTCTTGAGAGTAAAAAAAGAGAAAAGGGAATGCCAATTGTGATTGCAGGAGGTCCATGCACATATAATCCAGAACCTCTTTGGGAGTTTATAGATGTATTTGTGATTGGTGAAGGTGAAGAGGTCATTTTGGAGATTATTGACCTTTATAAAAAATATAAATTTTCTAACATGACAAAAGAAGAGTTTTTACACGAATGTGCAGGTATTGAAGGATGTTATGTTCCTTCGCTTTATGATGTAGAGTATAATCCCGATGGCACTATAAAATCTGTAACTCCTATATCAGAAAATGTACCTAGTAAAGTAAGAAAAAGAATTGTAAAAGATTTGGACACAAGTTATTTTCCAACAAAGATGATAACCCCTCTTATAGAAATTGTCCATGACAGAATAACATTAGAAATTTTCAGGGGATGTGCAAGAGGGTGCAGGTTTTGCCAGGCAGGTATAATATACAGACCGGTCAGGTTCAGAAGTGCTGAGAAAGTTGTACAGTATGCAAAAGAGCTTGTTGAAAATTGTGGGTGTAATGAGATATCACTTGTGTCTTTGAGTACAAGTGATTATCCCAATATAGATGATCTTGCAAGAGAGATTTTGAAGTTTGCTGAAGATAAAAAAGTGAATATATCTCTTCCCTCTTTAAGACTTGATTCGACCTCTTTAGATCTTTTAAAAGAGGTTGAAAAGGTGAGAAAACCTACACTAACATTTGCACCAGAAGCTGGAACGCAGAGGCTCAGAGATGTTATAAATAAAAACATAAAAGAAGAGGATATATACTCCACAGTCAAGCTTGCGTTCGAAAGAGGATTTCAGAACATAAAACTCTATTTTATGCTTGGTCTTCCTCTTGAAGAAGACGAAGATGTTCTTGGGATATATACAATAGCAAAGAATATAAGGGAGATTTACAAAGATATTGGGCTTAAAAAGAAGGTTAGAATAACAGTGTCAACATCCTTTTTTGTACCAAAACCTCACACGCCATTTCAGTGGGAGGCGCAGGATAGTATTGAAAGTATGCAAAGAAAGATGAAGCTTTTAAAGGAGAATTTAAAAAGAGTAAAGGATGTTGAGTACAGTTGGCATGACTTTTATCTTAGCAAGCTTGAAGCGGTACTTTCGAGAGGTGATAGAAGACTTTCAAGAGTAATTAAAAGAGCGGTTGATCTTGGTTGTCAATTTGACGACTGGGGTGAATTTTTTGACTTTTCAAGATGGGAAAAGGTATTTTGGCTGGAAGATATCGACTGGAGATTTTATTCTGACCGAAAAAGAGATTTTGAAGAGATATTACCTTGGGATATTATAGACACAGGAGTTACAAAAGAGTTTTTAAAGAAGGAATGTCTTTTAGCATATGAACGAAAAACTACAAGTTCATGTTTTGATAGATGTACAGGTTGCGGTGTAGCTTCTTTTCGAGGGGGAATTTGTGTTGACAAATAGATATAGATTTTATTTTTCGCGTGATTTACCTGCAGCATTTATATCTCATCTTGATATGACAAGGTTATTTGAAAGGTTATTCAGGAGGTTGGATATAAAACTTAAATTTACACAGGGATTCAACCCACACCCCAAAATAGTTTTTATTCTTCCAATGCCAGTTGGGCTTTGTTCTAAAGAAGAGATGTTTGAAGTTGAATGCGAGCAGGAACTTGGCGAGGATATTATTAAAAATTTCAACAGAATCTTGCCAGAAGGATTAAAAATGTTGAAAGTTGAGCTGGCTACTGATAAAATACAAGTAAGCGATATGTATTATCAATGTTTTGTTGAAGCAGAGGAAGAATTTTGCAAGTACTTTGATGAGTTCATGAAAAAAAGTCCTGTTATAAAAAAAGTGAAGGAAGGTAAAGTAACAATAAAGAGGATTTTCGATTTTCTTTTGAGCTATAAATGTGAAAAAATGGATGAGAATACAAGAATAGATTTTCATATAAATGTTGTAAATGGGAAGCTATGTAAAACCAGAAGATATATTAAGAGAATTTTCACAGGAGTATAATATTGAATGTAAGATTGTGAGGGTTGAAAGAGAAAAAGTTAACTATAAAAGGGTGATATAATGCAAAGTGAAATTATAGTAGATGTTAGTTTTAATCAGACCAGAGTTGCTGTGTTGGAAGACAAAGAACTTGTTGAGATTTACATCGAAAGAGAAGACAGCCAAAGTATAGTAGGAAATATTTACAAAGGGGTTGTTGAAAACATACTTCCGGGTATGGATGCAGCTTTTGTCAATATAGGTCAGGAGAAAAACGCTTTTTTGTATCTTGGTGATGTTAACAGGCTTGAGTTTGGGGATACTGATGAGTATTATGAGATAAAAACAAATCCGCTTGCATTGAGATGTGGTCAGGAGATAGTTGTGCAAGTAATAAAGGAGGGCTATGACCAGAAAGGTCCGAGGGTAACTACAAATATAACGTTACCCGGAAGATACTTGGTTTTGTTGCCGAATACAGAATATGTCGGTGTATCAAAAAGGATTGAGGTTGAGGATGAAAGACAAAGACTCAAAGAGATAGCATGCAGATTAAAACCAGAGGGAATGGGTCTGATAATCAGGACAGCAGCGGAAGGTAAAAGTGAGGAGATATTGAAAAGTGAACTTGAGTTTCTAATGAATGTGTGGAAGAAAATAAGACTAAAAAGCTGCCAGAGCGCACCTGTGCTTCTTTATAAAGACTACGACCTTGTGTTCAAAGCTGTCAGAGATTTATTTACCAACCAGGTTGACAGGTTTGTTATAAACGATAGGAAAAAGTATAACAAAATAATAGAATTTTTGTCTTCTTATGCACCGAGTTTGAAGAGCAAAGTTGAGTATTTTAATCTTGCAACAAATATTTTTGAATATTTTCAGATAGAGCAAAAGCTTGCAAAAGCTCTCTCTAAAAGAGTGTGGCTAAAAAGTGGTGGGTATATAGTAATAGATGAGACAGAGGCGTTGACAGTCATTGACGTCAACACAGGAAAGTATGTTGGCAAAACTGATGTTGCAGAGACAATTTTAAAGACAAACCTTGAAGCTGCACAGGAGATTGCAAGGCAGCTGAGGCTTAGAGACATTGGTGGAATAATTATAATCGACTTTATCGACATGAAAAATCCAGAGCACCAGAAGATAGTTTTAGACGCTTTGAAAGAAGCTCTTAAGAGAGACAAGACAAAAACAGTGGTTGTTGACATAACGCCTCTTGGGCTTGTTGAGATGACAAGGAAAAAGGTAAGACAAAGACTTTCTTGTGTGATGCAGTCAAGCTGTCCTTACTGTGAGGGTACAGGCAAGATTTTATCTCCGGAAAGTGTTGCGTTTAAAGTGCTGAAAGAGATTGAGTGGTATTGCAAAAACAAGGTGGAAGATAAGTTTTTTGTTGAGGTGAACACAAAAGTATGTGAGATTTTGAGAAAGGGTGAAATTGACAGGATAAAGGAGCTTGAGCAGAAGTACAAAAAGAAAATCTATGTTAAAGCTTCTTCAAATATTCATATAAATAAGTTTACCATATGTCCTATCAAGGATGAGGATCATTACATGGCACTGTGTGGATGGCTTTGCGAAGGGGATGAGGTTTTAGCGTTTGTTGAGGAGGAAGATAGGTTCAATCCGAAAAATGCAATCGGATATGTAAATCAGAATAAAATAGAGTTCGATAATGCTTCTGACCTTATTGGCAAATATATCTATGCAAAGGTGGAAAAAGTGTACGGAACACTTTCAAAAGGAAAAATTTTGGATATATATGAGGTTGATAAAGAGGATGTAAAAGAGTTTTAATTTGGTTGAAAAAAATATGTTTTTTTTGATAAAATAGAAGAGCAAAATTTTAAATCGGAGGGAAGCTGATGGTTGAGGCAGGCGATTTTCGAAGAGGATTAACGATAGAATATGATGGGCAGATATTTCAGGTTGTTGAATTTTTGCATGTAAAACCTGGCAAAGGTGCGGCTTTTGTAAGAACAAAACTCAAAAACATAAAGACAGGAGCTGTGATTGAAAAGACATTCAGACCAGATGAGAGAATGCCTCTTGCTCACATTGAAAGAAGAGAAATGCAGTATCTTTACAACGATGGAGAACTTTATTATTTCATGGACACTCAGACATATGAGCAAATTGCATTAAATCAAGAAATGGTTGGCGATGCACTCAAGTTTGTAAAAGAAAATATGACGGTTACAGTACTCTCTCACAATGGAGTTGTATTTGGTGTTGAACCGCCAAGATTTGTTGAACTTGAGGTAATTGACACAGAACCAGGGTTTAAAGGTGATACTCAGACAGGTGCAACCAAGCCTGCAAAGGTTGAAACAGGTGCTGTAATTCAGGTTCCGCTTTTCATCAATGTTGGCGATAAAATTAAGATTGACACATCAACAGAAGAGTATCTGTCACGAGTGTAAGTGATTTGACATTTTTCATTTATATGCTGTGTGTATAAAGTGATTTTTATGGGTAAATATTATGTATAGACAAGGTTATTCTGTATTGTAGGAGGATACTTTTATGGAAAATTTGTATGAAAAGGTTGCGTACTTAAGAGGACTTGCAGAGGGTTTGGGAGTAAATGAGAATTCAAAAGAAGGCAGGCTTCTTCTGAGCATCATTGATGTGCTTGACGAATTTGCAGATGCAATAAACGAGCTTGATGTCAAGCAGGCAGAGCTTGAAGATGTTGTTGATTCAATTGATGAGGATTTGGAAAAGTTAGAAGACGAAGTATATGAGAGCTATGACGAGGATTATGATGACTATTATGATGAGGAAGATGACGAGGACTTGATAGAAGTAACCTGCCCAAACTGTAAAGTGACATTTTATTTAGAGGAAGATGAATACTTAAACGAAGACGAAATTGAATGTCCAAACTGCAATGAGGTAATATATCTTGATGAGCTTGAAAGCGAGTTTGATGACGAAGAAGACGATTATGAATATGATGATGAAGAGGGCGATGATAACAAAAAAGATAAATAAAGATTCTGCCAAAGAAGGTTTTGGCCGGTGCTCCTTGCCGGCTTTTTGTTTATATTACCAATTTTTGTTGCAAGGAGTTGTTTTAAATAGACAAAGACATTCTATTTTTATATGTTTAAAATGTATAATAATAAGATTGTCAAATTATTGACATTCTCTGATACATTAGATATAATCAACTTAAAATAAATTGAGTTTGCTTGAAAGGGGTAGAGTTTAAGTATGAGAAAGCCAAAACTTTTGATGACGCCTGGTCCAACTCCGCTTCCACCTGAGGTTATCTCTGCCATGTCACAGCAGATTATTCACCATCGTACAAAAGAGTTTGGTGAGATCTTTTCAAGAGTAAATGAAAACTTAAAAAAGGTGTTCCAGACAAAGAACAATGTTCTTACATTTGCAGCGTCTGGTACAGGTGCAATGGAGGCAAGCGCTGTAAATTTCTTTTCAGAAGGCGATACAGTTCTATGTGTGTCAGTGGGCGTCTTTGGTGATAGGTTTATAAACATATGCAAGACGTTTGGTCTTAATGTAATAGAAAAGAAGTATTCTTATGGTGATGTTGCGAATATTGATGAGGTAATTGAGATAATTGAGTCTAATAAGGACATAAAAGGTGTATTTATAACTCATAACGAGACATCTACAGGTGTTACAAATCCTATTGAAAAGCTTGCAAGGTATCTCAAAAATACAGACAAGATTTTAATTGTCGATGCGGTAAGCTCACTTGGTGCAATTGATTTGAAGACTGATGAGTGGGGCGTTGACGTTGTTGTAACTGGCTCTCAGAAAGCCTTAATGTCCCCGCCAGGACTTGCTTTTGTTTCTGTGTCAGAAAAAGCATGGGAGTTTTATAAAACATCAAAACTTAAAAAGTTTTACTGGGACTTTAAAAAGTATCAGGATAACCTTTTAAAAGAAAGCCAGGACACTCCGTTCACACCGGCTGTTACATTAATTAGGGCTGTTGATGTAGGTCTGAAACTTATTTTAGATTATGGTCTTGAAAACAATTTTAAACGTCACACACGTCTTGCGCATCTTACCCAGCTTGCGGCTGAAAAACTCAATTTAGAACTTCTGTCAAAGAAAGAATACTCATCTGCAGTTATAACTGCAATAAAGTCACCAGAGGGTGTGGATATAGAAAAGGTAAGAAAGATAATGAATCAGAAATATGATATAATGGTAACAGGAGGACAGGCAACACTCAAAGGAAAGATAATAAGAATTGGTCATATGGGGTATGTGGATGAGTTTGATCTTTTAAAGACCATAGAGTGTTTTGAACTTGCACTTTTAGAAGTAGGCTATAGAAACTTTGAAGTTGGAGAGGCTACAAAAGCAGTTCTTCAGGAAATTGCCAAGGAGGTAAGGTAGATAAATGAAGGTGTTGGTTACTGAGAGGATTGCAAAGGAAGGTATAGAAATTTTAAAAAACGAGGGTATAGAAGTTGACGAAAAGATAGGACTGACTCACGAGGAGATTTGCAATATAATAGGAGAATATGACGCTCTAATTGTCAGAAGTTCAACAAAAGTAAATAAAGAGATGATAAAATGTGGTAAGAACTTGAAAGTCATTGCAAGAGCTGGTGTTGGTATTGACAATGTGGATGTAGAAAGCGCGACAAAACATGGTATTATTGTTGTTAATGCTCCGGATGGTAACATAATGGCAGCTGCCGAGCTCACAATTGGTCTTATATTTAGCATATTTAGGTACATCCCACAGGCGTACATGTCTTGCAAACAGGGCGATTTTAGAAGAAATAAGTTCAAGGGTGTTGAACTTTACGAAAAGACAGCCGGAATTATCGGATTTGGCAAGATTGGAGCGCTTGTTGCTGAAAGGCTCAAAGCTTGTGGAATGAGAGTCATTGCATATGATCCATACGTTTCTGACGAAAAGTTCAAAAAATACGGTGTTGAAAAGGTTGACTTTGACACACTATTGAAGGAGTCTGACCTTATTACTATTCACACACCAAAGACAAAAGAGACATATAACCTCATTTCGGAGAAAGAGTTTAAAAAGATGAAAAAAGGTGTCAGGATTGTAAACTGTGCGCGCGGCGGTGTCATAAACGAAAATGACCTTTACAATGCAATAAAAGAGGGTATAGTTGCAGCAGCAGCACTTGACGTTCTTGAAAAAGAACCGAATTTTGAGCTTGAAAAACAGGACTACTACAACCCGCTTTTAGAGCTTGACAATGTAGTAATCACACCTCATCTTGGTGCGTCTACACAGGAAGCGCAGGTAAATGTGGCTGTGTCTGTTGCAAGAGAGGTTGCGGCGGTGCTCAAGGGCGGTATTGCTAAGAATGCTGTCAATCTACCTGCGTTTGAAAAGGAAAGACTTGAAGAGATTATGCCATATTTGGAGCTTGCTGAGGCAATGGGCAAGATTTTTATCCAGGCAGAGAGAACTTTTGCTAACAAAATAGAAATTGTCTACAGTGGCCAGATAGATGAAAAAACAACAACTTGGCTCACACGAGCGCTTTTAAAAGGATATCTTGAATTTTCAGTACAGGATACTGTCAACTATGTAAATTCACAGCTTTTGGCAAAAGAACAGGGAATTGAAGTAATTGAAAGTAAAAAAGAAGAGAGCGGAAAGTTCAAAAACATGATAACTGCAAGGTTTACTACAAGTGAAAAGGTTTTAGAACTTTCTGGAACGGTTTATAACAACGAGGGTAGAATCATAGATTTCTTTGGCTACAAGGTTGATTTCAAACCAGAAAAATACATGCTCCTTATCCAGAACATAGACAAACCTGGCATGATTGGTAAGATTGGTACCATTGTTGGGGAGTATGGAATTAACATTGCTACAATGCAGGTTTCGCGCAACAAAAAAGGTGAAAAAGCTGTTATGGTATGCGAGGTTGATGGTGCTTTGCCTGATGAGGCTGTGGAAAAACTTAAGAATACAGATGGCATTTTGAGAGTTACAATGGCAAAACTGTAAGAGTTGCATTTTAAAAAAGCTACAAAATTACAAAATGGAGAGGGTTATGGTATAAGATGGCTAACATTAAAGGTTTTAGAGGTTTGCGGTATTCACCTGAGATTGAACTTGACAGGTGTATCTGTCCACCTTATGATATAATTTCTGAGGATGAGAGAGAAGAGCTTTATAAAAAGAGCGAATATAACATCATAAGAGTGGAGTTTGGTAAAGAGTTTGAAGATGATGATGAAAATAATAACAAGTTTACAAGGGCCAAAGAGTATTTAAATACATGGATTCAAAATGGTGTTTTGAAATTTGATCCTCAAGAGAGTGTATATGTTATTGAACAGGAGTTTGAAGTTGAAGGCAAAAAATATAAAAGAACAGGCTTGATAGTACTTCTTGAGCTTGTTGAGTTTGAAAAGGGAATTGTAATTCCTCATGAGTTTACACTTTCAAAGCCTAAACAGGAAAGGCTTGAGCTTTTGAGACATACAAGAGCAAATATAAGCAGTATATTTGGGCTTTATGAGGACAAAACAAAAGATGTAAAGAGCATTCTGGACCTAATTAAATCGAGAAAAGAAGATGTTGCTTACAATGGTATTGGCACATACGAAAAAATGTGGGTTGTCTCTGATGGTAAGATTATAGAAGAGTTGAAAAAACTATTTAGTGACAAGAAGATATTTATCGCAGATGGTCATCACAGGTATGAAACTGCCCTTGAGTTCAAAAAAGAGATGCAGCAAAAGGAAGGCATAAGACAGGATGCAGATTACAACTACATAATGATAACACTCACTGCCTTAGAAGATGAGGGAATTGTGATTTTGCCGACGCACAGGATTGTGCTTTCTTCAAGCATTGAAGAGGATATTTTTGTTGAAAAGCTGAAAATGGATTTTGATATTGAAACTGGTGAATACGATGTTTTAAAGAGAAAGCTGGAAGAGAAAAAGAAATATGCATTTTTAGTTTACACATACAACAAAAACTTTTATTTGATAACACTAAAAGACCCCGAAAATGCCCTAAAGGATGTGGAAGGAAGCCGAGCATACAAAAACCTTGATGTTGTTGTTCTGCAGAAGCTGATTTTAAATAGAATATTGGAAATTACAGACGAGGATATACTATATCAAAGAAATCTAAAATACACAAAGTCGGACAAAGAATTGATTGAAATTGTAAATAAAGGAGCTAAATACGGATTTATTCTCAACCCAACACTTGTTGAAGAGTTAAAAGAAGTGTCTTTGAGCGGTGAAAAAATGCCTCAAAAGTCTACCTACTTTTATCCAAAACTCATGACAGGTAATGTAATATTTGTTCATCAAAAGTAAGCAATAACTTTTGAAAATACTAAGGGTTTGGATATTGGTGCCTGAGCATATTAGTTTGGGTTTCAATATCCAAACCGTTTTTTGTATTTTATGTATGAATAAAGAAGGGAGAAATTATGAGGGATGATAAAGCTTGTTGCCACAGACCTTGACGATACACTTTTGTCAAAGGATTTGACAGTGACCAAGAAAAATCTTAAAGCTATAGAATTTTTAAGGCAAAATGGCATAATTTTGATATTAGCATCAGGAAGACCCTATCCATCTGTGAAAAAGGTGGCATTTAAGCTTCAGAATTTTTATCCTATGATAACATACCAGGGCGCACTTGTGTATGACCCTAAAAATGACCAAAAGCTTTACGGTTGTGAAATCCAACCCGAAGACGCAAAACAACTTGTGATGCTGGCAAAAGATGAGGGTATTCATGTTCACATTTACATTGATAATATATGGTATGTTGAGGTGATGAACGAAAAGACAGAGTATTACAAAAACCTTACAAAGCTTGAACCCCACAAGGTTGAAAACTTTCTTGAATTTATAGACAAGCCTGTTACAAAGGTTTTGTTTTTTGATGATCATGAGAGGCTGAAAGTTTTGAAAGAAAGGCTTCCCAAGGAGTTTTCAGAGAAGTTCAACATAATGTTTTCAAAGCCTTTTTTCTTGGAATTTACAAATATTAACGTCTCAAAAGGAAATGCTTTGAAGTTTTTGGCAGAGTACTATGGTTTAAAAAGAGAAGAGGTTATGGCAATAGGTGATGGTGACAATGATATTTCAATGATTGAATATGCAGGTGTTGGTGTTGCTGTTGAAAATGCCACAGAAAGTTTAAAAAATGCTGCTGATTTTGAAGTAGCAAGCTGTGATGAAAGCGGGTTTGCTGAAGCAGTTGAAAAAGTATTCAATGTCCAGTTTTAAAGTTTCAATCATATAATAGCATAAGAAGAAGAAAAACTGATAAATTAATAAGAAAACGAGGGCTAATTTAAAAATTTAAAGGAAAATGATATTTTTTAAAAAAATATATTGACTTTTGAGACAAATCTGCTAAAATAAATTCTGTTATTTGAAAAGAGTAAATTCCAAGAAGGAGGTAGGGAAGATGCACGCATTGGGCAGGCACATAATAGCAGAACTTTACGGGTGTGACAAAGAAGTGCTCAACAATCGCGAACTGATTGAGAAGATAATGGTAGAGTCAGCGCTCAAAGCAGGTGCAGAGGTAAGAGAGGTTGCGTTTCATAAGTTTTCACCACAGGGTGTAAGTGGCGTTGTTGTAATTTCTGAGTCACACCTGACAATTCACACATGGCCAGAGCTTGGCTATGCAGCAGTTGATGTATTTACATGCGGCGAGAGAGTTGATCCATGGCAAGCTTGCAACTACATCACAGAGATGCTCAAAGCAAGCCACATGACAACTACAGAGGTAAAAAGAGGTTTGTTCGAACAACCTGTCAAGGTAGCAAACCTGTAATAATACCTCCTTTTTGTTGATGGTATAGAAGGTAATGTATTGTTAAAGTTTTGAAGGGATGTGGAACTTGGAATTCTATAAGGAGGATACACCTTGTTTAAATTGTGTTACATTTTGAGGTTTTTGATGTATGAAAGAATACAAAAAGGGAACAATATTTAACAGAAAGACCCCCTTTACTTAAATAAAAATATTTTGGTGCACAGAGAAGATTTTCTGTGCACCGTTTTTTTATATTTAATAAATCTATGTCTGAAAGGTGTGGCGAACAATATGATACTTCATTTCTAAATATTTAGTGTTATATAATATATATACTTGCGGCAAAAATGAAGGAGGCTGTTAGTTATGAAAATTGTCTGTTACGGAGAAGTATTGATAGATTTTCTGAATATACAAGATAACCTTTTTGAAGCAAACCCGGGCGGTGCTCCTGCAAATGTTGCGGCAGCGGTTGCGAAGTTTGGTGGGGAATCCTGTTTAATCTCACAGGTTGGAAATGACATATTTGGAAAAATGATTATAGATAGCCTTTCTACCTGTGGTGTTGATATTTCAAATATTAAAATGACAGATGAGTATTTTACAACTCTTGCGTTTGTAAAGCTTGACAGCCGTGGTGAGAGATCTTTTTCCTTCTCAAGAAAACATGGTGCAGATGTTTACTTAAAGGTAGAGGATATTGATGTTAATGTTATAAAATCAGCTGATATATTTCACTTTGGCTCGCTTTCAATGACATATGAACAAAACAAAAGAACCACCTTTGAGCTTTTAAAGATTGCAAGACAAAGTGGCAGCACAATCTCATATGACCCAAATTACCGAAGTAGCCTGTGGGAAAGTCAAAAAAAGGCTTTAGATACCATGATTGAGCCTGTTGAAAATGGGTTTGTTGATATTCTGAAGATGTCTGAGGAAGAGGTTTTGCTATATGAAAAGGAGGTAAATAACTTTTATAATAGAATAAAAGACAAGGTAAAGATTTTTCTTGTAACATTTGGCGAAAAGGGTAGCATGGTTTTCTTTAAGGGAAAGTCATATTTTGTTGATACAATAAAAGTTGATGTGGTTGACACAACTGGTTGTGGAGACTGTTTTGTTGGTATGGTTTTGTATGAAATTTCAAAATCTTTGCCAATTGAAAATTTATCAGAAGATGAAATTGTTAAAATTGTAAGAAAGGCAAACATAGCAGGGGCTCTGTGTGCGACCAAAAAAGGTGCTATTCCCGCAATTCCTGAGTACAGTTGGGTTTTAGAAAGGCTTTGAAGTCCAAAAAACTTTATTATAAAAACTTTTGGGGGAAAGAATGATGAGAGCAATAATAACGGTTGTTGGTAAAGATAAGGTTGGTATAATTGCGGCAATCTCGAGCTTACTTGCCCAGAACAATGTAAATATACTTGATATAAGCCAGACGATCATGCAAGGATTTTTTACGATGATAATGCTTGTTGACCTTAAAGATTGCAAATTGAAGTTTTCTGAACTGAAAGATCTTCTCATAAAAAAAGGAGAGGAAATAGGCGTTGATGTAAATATGCAGCACGAAGACCTTTTCAATAGCATAAACAGAATATAATAATTTTTCTTTTTGAGGAGATGAAAGCAGAATGTTCACATCACAGGAGATAATTGAAACTATTAATATGGTAAAGCAGAGCAATTTAGATATCAGAACAATTACAATAGGTATTAGTCTTTTTGATTGCTGTTCAGATGTTCCACAAAGATTTATTGATAACATGAAGAAAAAGATTACAAAATATGCCGGCAATCTTAAAAGTGTAGCAGATGAAATTGAGGATATGTTTGGACTTCCAATTGTCAACAGAAGGGTAGCTCTTACACCTATTTCTCTTTTGACCTTTTCTTATTCATATGAAGATCTCATAGAAGTTGCGATTGCCATTGATGAGATTGCCAAAGAGCTTGAGGTTGATCTGATAGGTGGTTACTCTGCGGCTGTTCACAAAAACTATGATGAAAATACTAAAAAATTCATATCTTCTATCCCAGATGCATTGGCCTCAACAGATAGACTATGTTCTTCGGTTGACGTTGGCACAACAAGGTCGGGTATTAACCTTGATGTGATTGCCCATCTTGGGTTTATAATAAAAGATATTGCACAAAAAACAAAGGACAAAGACAGTTTCGGCTGCGCAAGGTTTGTTGTGTTTGCAAACGCACCAGATGATAATCCATTTATGGCAGGTGCGTTTCATGGGACAGGCGAGGGAGATTGCTGTATAAATGTGGGAATCTCAGGTCCTGGTGTTGTGAAAAGAGCATTGGAAGAGAAGAAAGATGCTTCAATTGATGAGATTTATGAGACAATAAAAAAGATGGCATTTAAAATAACAAGGGCTGGTCAGCTTGTTTTGCAGTATGCAAGCAAAAAGCTCCAAATTCCAGCCGGGATTGTAGACCTATCTTTAGCACCAACACCGAAAGTTGGTGATAGCATTGCAGAGATACTTGAAGAGATAGGAGTTGAAAAGGTTGGTGGATATGGCACAACATTTGCTTTAGCGCTTTTGAATGATGCTGTAAAAAAGGGCGGAGCGATGGCTGCAACGTTTACAGGGGGTTTATCTGGTGCGTTTATTCCTGTCTCAGAAGATTCTGGAATGGTAAAAGGGGTTGAAAGTGGAACACTTTCATTGGAAAAACTAGAAGCTATGACAAGTGTGTGTTCTGTTGGGCTTGATATGATTGTTGTGCCGGGAGATGTTGAACCTGAATTAATTTCAGGGATGATAGCAGATGAGATAGCAATTGGTGTATATAATAACAAAACAACTGCTGTGAGAGTCATTCCTGCGTATGGTAAAAAAGAAGGCGATGAGGTTAACTTTGGTGGGCTTTTGGGAGGTTCAAAGGTAATAAGAATAAACAGAAACTCACCTGAAAAGCTTATAAAACGTGGGGGAAGAGTTCCACCACCTATAATATCGCTGAGAAATTAAAAAAGTTTTTTAGAGGAGGTAGTAAATTTATGCTTTTTTCTAAGATGCATGGACTTGGCAATGACTTTATTGTGATAGATGCAAGGGGTAAAGAAGATATAGATTATAACTTGCTTGCAAAAAAGATGTGTCATCGCCATATTGGTGTTGGAGCAGATGGGATATTGCTTGTTTTAGATTCGAAGCTTGCTGATATCAGGATGAGAATTATAAACTCAGACGGGTCTGAAGCAGAAATGTGTGGTAATGGCATTCGATGTTTTTCTAAGTATGTATTTGAAAGAGGAATAGTGAAAAAAGACAAATTCAAAGTTGAAACATTGGCAGGAATAATAGAACCACAGCTTATCTTAAACGATTATGGGCTTGTTGAGAAAGTAAGGGTTAACATGGGAAAGCCAAGTTTTAAAAGAAAAGACATTCCTATGCAGGGTGACCCCGAGAGCGATGCTATAAATACCTCAATAGAGGTTGAAGGCAAAGAGTATAAGATTACATCCCTGTTGATGGGGGTTCCTCACACAGTGTTGTTTGTTGACGATGTAGAAAAGGTTGACATTTATACTTTAGGTCCTAAAATAGAAAAGCATGAGGTATTTCCAAGGAAAACAAATGTCAATTTTGTTCAGGTGATTGACAAGAATAATATTAAGGTGAGAACGTGGGAAAGAGGAGCCGGAGCTACATTTGCATGTGGAACAGGCTCTTGTGCCTCTGTGATAGCATCAAACTTGAACGGTTTTACAGAAAAGAAGGTAAACGTCCACCTTTATTTTGGCATGCTTGAAATAGAGTGGCAAGATGATGGCACAGTATTCATGACAGGACCTGCCGAGGAGGTTTTTGTTGGAGAGTATTTGGATTAAAGATTATTTTTAGAAATTACAGAAAAAAGCTCTCTTATCTTGGTTATAAAGCTTATAAATAAAAATAGATGCCAAGAATGAGAGCTTTTTTATTTAACAATTAAAATTTGGTATTATATAATTAATAAAAATTTATCTTTAGTTCTACTTTTTTCAACAAGTGTAATTGTAAAAGGACTTGAAAGGGGATATTTTGTGGTAAATTCAAGAAAAGCTGAAGAAGAATCTAATGAATATACCTTTATTTTATAATGCTTTGGAATATCTCTATAGTCAAAACGAGGGGAGAAAGTTAAAAAAAGACCATGTTTTAAGATGTACTTGTACATGATATCTGGCATAAATTGCTCTTCTTTGCTCAGGAGAATATTTACACTTTTTGTATTGTTACCATTTAAAAATTCTTTACTTATTCTTAACAGATTTTGTTTATCATTTATTTCTTCAATTGATAAAGAAATAGTCGTTAGTAAACCATTATTATAGCGCAGGAATTTATTATCAAGATTGATTGAAGTTTGCATTATCTCTTTGGTATAATTTTTAAGTTCTAATTTTATAAGTCTGGATAAATTAGTTTTTATAGATTTCTTAATATAGTAGAAGCACAAATCTTTTATCGATTCAATATCATCTAAAAAGCGAAAAGAAAAATTTTCTGAGACACGTTCAACAATATAAGCGTCTAAAAATAATTTTTGATTTTTAATGTCTTCAATAAATTTATTCAGTGGATAAAATGCAAAAGCCTCCCAAAAGTGTCGAGTCATTTTTGAATTTTCTGGTGGCCGATACATTTCCTTTTCCTCAGCGTCAATTTGTCCAAATTTAATAAATATAAAACCGTCAGCGTTGCTAATAGGAAAATACCTTATATAGGATATAGGAAACGGCTTTTTAGGATCATTATCGTAAATGTAACTATAGAATTTATTTTCAAAAAGGTCTATTACATAAATTTGCCATTTATTATTAGAGTTGGAAGCATAAAACTTGTCGTGTATAGTTATTATATAGCGAAAATTTACCATTTCAAAAAAAAGGAGGGGAGGCACAATGAAATTACTTATACCTTCCTGTTTTAAGTGATTTTCCCATAGCTTTAATTCAACAATAGGAATTTCAAGAATGTCTTTTTCGTCTCTATTTAGCAGGTTAATACTCCTGACAGTAATTTTAACATAGTCATCTGCAATATTCCAGTAATACCCATATAGTGTATTATTTATTTCATCAAAATAAATGATTTTATCTAATTCTTTTTTAAACAGGTAAGTTTTAAGTTGAAGATTTGAGATATCAATAAAACATATACCAACAGATTTATATGTGCTTCGGTTTAATACACTTCTTAATAAGAAATTTTTGCACTCTATTGGTAAACTACCCAATTGATTATTTTTTAAAACATTATGCATTTCGGATGATAAATCTTGGATATAAACAACATCAATGTTCATTATTTTTATCCTCCTAAATAAAAGTATTGACTGCTTTGTTAAAAGACAAGAAGTAGCTTTGAAAAGTTTGTTTAGCTACCTCTTTGTAATTTTTGTATTACAAAATTTTACTAAACCATAACCAAAGATATTGTCTTTTCCTTCTTTTCCCATGTCTTTAGATAATTTCAAAAGCACTTTATAAATTTCATTAGCTATCAAGAATAAATCAGTAAAAATATATCAGTGTCTCCATTTGATTATAAGGATTATCTAAAACCATATCTTTATATAGCATGTGAACTTGATCTTGAGAATCAATAAACTGTTTATTAGAGCAACTATAAGACTTGTAAGTTAAATAAAGATGGTCGGGATTTTGCAATATATCTTCTTCATTAAAATGCATTTTAGATGTAATTATGTAATCTTTTTTTAAATTTAATTTAATGATATTTTCATTTTCCTCAAATTCAAAATAAAAGTCCCTCTTAATTATCCTTTTTCCAAAAAACAAAATAGTAACTTTAAAACAATACGAATTTATTTTATTGGCTTTCACAATATAAAATAAATTCTTTTTTTGGAATTTTATTGCTGTCCAATATACGTTCTTTTACGAACATTGAATCACTTAAAATTCTCTCATCAAGGCTGCAGACGGTTTCTTTTGTTTTTACACCTAGAAACTTTGACTCTTATTAGTTCTGACTTGTTTTGAGTTATAAAAGTCTTTATATAGAAAAACTCATCATTTTCGAACCATCTGCAACAAGTTGGAACAACAACGTTAAAATCCATTCTCTCAAAACAATATCTTTCGAGATCAACATTACGAATAGAAATGTCTTCAAAAAATTTCCTGAGAGGATAAATTATCATCTTTTGATTAACACGGAAATTAGAAAGCTCAAAATTTTCTTTTTTTTCTTGTATTGCCTCAAAGATAATATCAAATTTTTCAGAATCACCAATTCTACCAGTTTGAAAAAGAATATATTTTCCTCCCAACAAGGTTGTCTGAACTATTTCAATTTCTTTTATAAACTTTTCAGAAATGTATGAAAGATCATAAATTTTCTCAACTGTTGAGTCAAAGAAGAAAAGATAAGATTTATCTTTTTTCTTTTTATTCATTGTTTCTATCAAACAATCTATTGTAAAAATAGAATATTTACCATCAAGAATCTTAGTTTGACAGAAACATTCTATCTGATTTAAGGAAATTTTAGATTCAGTTTTCCTAAACTGTAGCAGTTTTATTTCATATAAGTTTACTTCGGCATGGTTTAATATATCTATTTTTAATATGCAAAAAGCCGAAGAGTTTTGCTCTATAGACAAACCATAGACAATCATTTTTGTCTTATCAATACCAATAATATTATCTATTGGTATTTTTAAACTGTATTCAGTCAAAAGGTGAAGACGTTTATCTGCTTCAAGAGTGTATATTAGCAAATTTGTAATTTTTAGATTAGAAGAATTTTCCTCTCTTGTTGCAATAAATAAAGTATCTTCGTGGTACAAAAGTCTCGTCTTAGAACAAATTTTTAATAGATTTTCAGACAATATGCTTTTTTGTGGAATAAACAAATGTCCTACAAAAGTTACATTACCCACTTATTTACACCTCAATTGATATTTCTATTTTTGACTTTTTGGCGTCACAAGCTTATTTTGCATACATTATTCTAATTGTTGTCCAAACTACTTTTGACAACTGGAAAACGACTGTAATTCAAAGAATATCAATGATTAGAAACTTTATCAATATGGTACAACCAAGATTTCCTCATTATCTAGAGGATTATTAAAATACAAAATATTTGAACAAGGTTCGGTTTGTAGTAGTAATCTTTTATCATAAAGTGAAAAAAACTTAAAAATGGTGTTATTAGGCTCCAAATATTCCATTGTTACAAGGTAGCCATCACTTTCACAAATATCTATACATCTTTCTTTTTTGTTAAACTTAAATGTGTTGTAATTCTTAGTAACTATTTTTTTTCCTAAATAGAGAGCTTCTATAATACTTATTTCTTGATTTTCAACTATTTCTCTTGCAATGTAAAGAACATCTTTTTTATCAATCTTATTTACTTTAATAATTTTGTAATTGGTATAACTAGAATTTTCTAATATTTTTTCCCTGATAGTACAAATAAGATGTGAAGAATTATTCTTCTCAAGAAGATTAATTTTGTAAAATTCAGATTTATTTTCATTAACATATGTTTTAAGATAATAATAGTTATCATTCTCAATGAAATAAAAGGGTAAAACAGCATCGAATTGAGTACATGTAAAAGTGTATTTTTCGAAATCTACTGTATCTTTTAAAATATCAACTTTTAATTGTTCAATAGGATAAATTATGTGCTTTTGAGTAAAATGATCGGTTGAAACAATATCACTTCCTTCTTTATTATTGACAAGGAGATCATGTTTTTCGGAACTTCCAAGGTTGCTAATTTCAAAAAATAAGTATTTAGAATCAAACAGATGTACTTGGACCACGTCGATATGTTTTATTTTTTTTGATAGTCGAGAAGACAATAGATAATATTTTCTTGCTATAATATCAATAAAAATAAACAATGGCTCAAACATCTCTAATTTGTTATTTTTATCAAAGTATAGCATTAATTTCACAAAGATATATCTTTTATCTAATAATTTTGCATGTATTGAATATTTAGTTTTACAAAAAAGGCTGTTATCAAAGTCTTCCAGTTCTAAAGGGAGGGGAATGACTATTATATCCTCTTCTTCTAACTCAGAGTTCAGTTTTTTTATATGGAGTTTGAGACAAGAAGTAAAAGAGCCATGAATTGTAAATATATCTTCGCACATATCATTATATAAAATTTTAACATCATTGAAAAGTTTAAAGTATTTAGATTTATATTTTTTAGTATCAATATAAAATACTCCCATCTGATATAATTTAAATGGATGTTTATAAGTCCAACAAAAAATTTTATTATTTTTGTAAAGACAAAAGTTTGAAAATTCTCTGGTATTATAATTCGATAAATATTCTCTTAAACTATCAAATAAAGAAATTTTCCTCAATTAGTTGACCTCCTTATCCTAATGCAATAGGCAAAGCTATAGCAAACTGTGCAGAGACAGTGTCCAAATCACCAATATTATACTCTTCTTTTGTTTTATCATCAATTAGCTTTGACTTTAAGTTTTAAAAACATGTTTATAGAAACTTTGATTATTTGATATTAGAAGATATTTTGAATTTAGCAACATTGAGATATAATAAAAATTAGCTAAAAGAAGAATTATGCAAAGTTTTTATTGTCCAGTTAATTACAAAAATACAATTAAAATGTGTAAAAAATAGGGGTTGAAAAATGTTGAACTTGATATTGGAACACAAAAAGTTGTTAGAAGAAGCATTAAATAATGAAATTCAGTTAAACGAAAAATTTTTCATTTATAATGACCAAATGATAAAAAATTTTCAACATGAAAGATTAGTACACTTATTGGTTACACTCTTCTTTGGACTAATTACAATATTAGCGTTTATATTTGTATACAGCAATGTACAATCTCTGTGTGGGTATATACTAATTGCAATATTGATAGTTATGACCTTTTTCTATACAATATACTACTTTAGACTTGAAAATGCCGTTCAAGAAATTTATAAACTAACGAAGGAAATCTATAAAAAAAGCAATATGTTGTAATTTAGTTTTCAACCAAATTTAAAGGTTTCTTTTGTAAACATTGAGGTAGGGGAGTTTCCAGTCAGAAAATTGATGATATTCAACCTCTATTTACTTTAAGGAGGGAATATTCCAATTTTTATTTTTTTTTGAATCAATAGAAGGTAGCAGTTTGCAGTTTTTAAGTGTTGTATGTTTTTAAAAATCAACACACAATATGTACGGTTGGTTTTGCTTGAGGAAGAATAAAATATCTGAATTAATCATTTTGATTGAATTTTTTTCAGCATGTGATATAATTGTAATATGGTTTTATGGCTTTTTGCAGGGAAGGTGAGTTAATTGAAAATTTTCTACGTTAATATTGAGTATAAAGATGGAAAAAAGGCAGAAGATGTTTTTCTCACAAACGCTAAAGCAAAAGAGATGTGTGATATACTTTTAGGTGAAGACAAAGAAGGAAATATCAAGCTTGTTGAAACAAAGTGCAGGGAAGTAGATTTATGATTTGAATTAAAATTTGTTACAAATTAATACAAATTTTTTAGGAGGTTTTTAATCACAATGGCAAAGATAATTCTAACCGTTTTAGAGCTTCTTTTAGCAATTGCACTTATAATTGTTGTGCTTTTGCAATCTGGAAAAAGTGCAGGACTTTCAGGTTCAATTGCAGGTGGTGCTGAGACATTTTTTGGAAAGTATAAAGGAAGAACTCTTGATGCTATGCTTGGAAGATATACGTGGATTATAGCAGCAGCTTTCTTTGTTGTATCAATAGTTTTATTCTTTGTAATAAAGTAAAACCTGAGGTTGAATGTCAACCTTGGGTTTTTATTTTAACTGCCATTTTCGTTCAATATATTTTACATCAAACAAAAATACAAAAGGAGGGACACAAAACATGTCTGTTGCTCGTGAAGTTGCACTGGACGAAGTTAAAAAGCGAATAAAAACCCAGAATCTTTTAAAACATTGTCTGGCTTGTGAGGCTATCATGCGTGAGCTTGCATGTTATTTTGAACAAGATATGGATAAGTGGGGGATTTGTGGACTTGTTCATGACATAGATTATGAAGAGACAAAAGATAAACCTGATGAACACAGCCTGGTAGGTTCAAAAATATTAGAGGATTTAGGTTTTGATAAAGATATTGTATATGCCGTAAAGGTTCATAATGATGCACATGGACTTCCAAGACTTTCTCTTATGGATAAAGCTCTTTACTGTGTTGACCCAACATCAGGCTTTATTGTAGCTGGTGCTTTGATTCTACCATCTAAAAAACTTTCGGACGTTACAGTACCGTTTTTGTTAAACAGGTTCAATGAAAAAGGTTTTGCAAAGGGGGCAAACAGGGAACAAATGAAGGCATGTTCTGAACTTGGACTTGAACTTGAAGAATTTTTAGGAATAGCACTAAAAGCAATGCAAAAAATATCTAATGAACTTGGTTTATGAGATTAAAAGAGTAAAAGGATGTGATACTTCTGTGAAAAAGGCAAGGATTGAAGAGAAAAAACAAGAGGTTTTAGCTCTGTTTCAAGAAGAAAGTTATCATCCCATGACGTTTTCAGAGATAGTGGAAGTATTAAATTGGGACGAAAAGGGTGAAAAAACTCTCAAAAGAATATTAGATGAACTTGAACAGGAGGGCAAAATTGTAAAGACAAAACGAGGTAGATTTGGTCTTGCTGAAGAGATGAATCTCTTTGCAGGCACTCTTGAGGTAAATCCGCGGGGCTATGGTTTTTTGATACCGGATAATCCCAATATTCCTGATATATATGTTTCGGCTGAGAATATGAATGGTGCTATGCATGGCGACAGGGTACTTGTCAAAGCGCTTTCTGCTGTTCCTGTTGAAGGTAAGAAAATTGAGGGATATGTTGAAAGAATATTGCAACGAGGTATTACAAAAGTTGTTGGAAGATATGAGGATAGCAGAAACTTTGGATTTGTAATTCCGGACGACCAGAGGATAATTTATGATATATATATTCCTAAAAGTGGAAAAAACAAAGCAAAGACAGGACAAAAGGTTGTTGTTGAAATTACAAGATATCCTGAAAAAAGAAGAAATCCAGAGGGAAAAATTGTTGAAATTTTAGGATATGAGAATGCTAAAGGCGTTGATATTCTTTCAATAATCAAAAAATATGAGCTTGATGAAGAGTTTCCAAAAGAAGTTTTAAAAGAAATTGAGAATATTCCAGACGAGGTTACACAAGAGGATTTAGAAGGAAGAGTTGACCTGCGCAACTGGACAATCTTTACAATCGATGGTGAGGATGCAAAAGACTTTGACGATGCAGTGTCTATCAAAAAACTTCCAAACGGGAACTATCTTTTAGGTGTTCATATTGCAGATGTTAGCCACTATGTAAAGCCAAACACCCATCTTGACAAGGAAGCTTACAGGCGCGGAACGTCTGTGTATCTTGTTGACAGAGTCATCCCAATGCTTCCGTTTAAGCTTTCAAATGGCATCTGTTCACTCAACCCAAACGTTGACAGGTTGACATTTTCTGTTCTTATGGAGATTGACAAGCAGGGAAATGTTGTGAAGCATGACATCTTTGAAAGTGTGATCAGAAGCAAAGAGAGAATGACGTATACAAATGTGACAAAGATTCTCAAAGAAGAGGACAAAGAGCTTTTGAAAAGGTATGAACATATAAGAGAAGACTTAGAGCTAATGCGCGAGCTTGCTTTAATTTTGCGAGAAAAGAGAATGAAAAGAGGAGCTTTGGACTTTGATTTTGACGAGACAAAAGTCATACTTGACAAAAACGGCAAACCCATAGACGTTATCCGATATGAGCTTACAATCTCTAATAAAATAATTGAAGAGTTTATGCTAATTTGCAACGAGACAGTTGCAAATCATTTCTACTGGCTAAATGTTCCGTTTTTGTACAGGGTTCATGAAGAGCCTGATATTGAAAAGATTTACCAGTTTGCAGAATTTATATACAACATGGGGTATGTTCTAAAAGGTATTTCGAACAAGGTACATCCCAAAGCTTTGCAGGCGGTTTTAGAGCAAAGCCGTGGCACGCCAGAAGAAAGGGTTATTCATACGCTGTGTTTGAGGTCTCTTAAGAAAGCAAGGTACTGTGAAGAAAACCTTGGTCACTTTGGTCTTTCGACAGAATACTATTGTCATTTTACCTCTCCAATAAGAAGGTATCCTGACCTTGTAATCCACAGGATTATGAAAGATGTTTTGAAAGGCAAAATGACAGAGAAGAAAGCTCAGAGACTGAAACTTAAAATGCCAGAGATTGCAAAATGGACATCACAGAGAGAAAGAGTTGCAGAAGAGGCAGAACGTGAGACGGTTGATCTTAAGAAAGTAGAGTTTATGCAGGATAAAATTGGTCAGGTATTCGAAGGTATTATTTCAAACGTTACACCTTTTGGATTTTTTGTTGAGCTTGAGAATACAATTGAAGGCTTAGTAAGAGTCAGCTCATTAGAGGATGATTATTATGTCTTCAATGAAAAGACTTATCAGCTTATAGGCGAAAAGTCAAAAAAGGTGTATAAGATAGGTGACAGGGTAAAAGTAATGCTCATTGACGCTAATGTGCCGCTAAGACAAATAGAGTTTGCTGTTGTGGAAAAACTCAAAATGTAGAAAAAGGGTGATGCGCATGCACATAGCACTTTATAGGAAATACAGGCCCAAAGTGTTTGAAGATGTTGTTGCTCAGGATCATATAACCAAAACGTTAAAAAACCAGATAAAACAGGACAAAGTAGCACACGCATACATCTTTTGCGGTCCGAGAGGAACTGGCAAGACAACAACCGCAAAGATAATGTCAAGAGCTGTGAACTGTTTGAATCCCAAGGATGGAAATCCATGCAACGAATGTGAGGTTTGCAGGAGCATCTTAGACGAAAAGACACTTGACGTTTTGGAGATTGACGCTGCATCAAACACCAGTGTCAATGACGTGAGGCAAATCAGGGACGAAGTTAGGTACCCGCCTTCTATGTGCAAAAAGAAAGTGTATATAATAGACGAGGTTCACATGCTCTCAACAGGGGCTTTCAACGCGCTTTTAAAAACCATTGAAGAGCCCCCCTCCCATGCACTTTTTATTCTTGCAACCACAGATATCCAGAAAGTGCCTGCAACCATTTTATCCAGGTGTCAGAGGTTTGATTTTAAAAGGATTTCTGTAAAGGACATATATGAAAGACTCAAAAAGATTGTTCAGATGGAAAATATTTCAATTGACGATAATGCCCTCTATTTGATTTCGCAAAAGGCAGAAGGAGCTCTGAGGGATGCTTTGACCATATTAGAAAGATGCATAAATACATCTGATGAACATATAACCTACAAGTTTGTTGCAAACCTTTTAGGTGTTACTTCAACTGAGATAGTAAAAGATTTTATTGCTGCTGTTGTAGAAAACGATTCAAACAAAGGACTTAAAGTTGTAAACAGGCTCTGGGATGAAGGGATGGATGTAAATACCTTTTTAGAAGAGGCTGTGAAACTTTTGAGAAGTGCACTGATTTTACGACTTGGTGCAAAAGAAGTTCTAATTGACATGCTTGAGGATGATAAAGCTTTTGTCATAAACATCTCAAACCTTGTTGACTCAAACAGGCTTGTGTCGAGCATAAAGATGCTTATTGACACTGCCAACCAGATACGCTGGACAAGGTTTCCAAAGGTCTTGCTTGAAATAAACACAATAAAGCTTTGCGATAGCCAGTTTGACACCTCATTTGAAACACTCCTTGAGAGAGTGCGAAAACTTGAGACAAAGCTATCACAGCTTGCCGAAAATCCCAAAGCTTTTGATGCCATGAAACTTGACAAGGCTCAATCCACAAAACAAGAGCAAAAGACCCCGCATATAGCTGACAAAAGCGCAGAAGGTGTAGATACCAATGCATCTTTTTCATGGTCTGAGATTTTGAGCAGATGGGAGGAAATAAAAGAGGCTGTCAAGGAGGAAAAGCCGGGACTTTCACATGTTCTTCAAAGTGCCAGCCTGAAGTTTGAAAATGGTGTGAAGGTATGTTTCAAGCAGGAAGATAGTGTGTTTGCAGAGGTTTTAAGCAGAAATTTAGATTATTTTAAATCGGTTTTAAAGAGAATTATAGAATATGATGGTGAGATATTTATTGAAGTTGAAAACCAAAAACCTGTACAAGAAAATGCTGTGTCAGAAAAAGAGATAATAAACAAGCTCAAGGATATGTTTCCTGATACAGAGATTACTGTAAAAGAGTGAAAGGAGAAATGTAATAAATATGAACAACAATATTTACGTTATCTACGGTAAAAATGCTAAATCTATGACAAAACAACTTCTTGAATATGCAGATGTAAAGAGGTATATTCCAGCGGGGAGTAAAATTGCTATAAAACCCAACTTAGTTGTTGCAAAGCCTTATACATCGGGAGCAACCACAAATCCGCACATTGTTGAAGGAATTATAGAATATTTAAAAGAAAACGGATATGATCAAATTGGAATTTTAGAAGGTTCATGGCTTGGTGATTCCACAAAAAGGGCGTTTGAAGTTTGTGGTTATAATGATATTGCAAGAAGGTATGGTATAAAGCTGGTTGATACAAAGGATGATAAACCAGTTAAGGTAAAAGTAGGTGGGTATGATATAAACATTTGTAGCAAGGTTTATGAATATGACTTTTTAATAAACGTTCCGCTTTTGAAAGGGCACTGCCAGACACAACTTACATGTGCACTCAAAAATTTAAAGGGCTTGATTCCAGATAGTGAAAAAAGGAGATTTCATACCCTTGGTCTTCACAAACCAATTGCTTACTTGAACAAAGCAATAAAAACACATCTTGTTGTTGTAGACAGTATTATGCCGGACCCTGATTTTGAAGAGGGAGGGAATCCTGTTGAAAAGGATTTTATAGCCCTTGGTTTTGACCCGGTTCTCATTGACAGTTTTGCTGCCGAGCATTTAGGATATAATCCATATGATATTGAATACATACGCTTAGCAGAAAAATTAGGTATTGGGAAAGCAGGAGAATATAATCTTATAGAAATAAATCCCGAAAGCAAACCAAAAGAATTTTCAAAAAGGTCATCTATTGTTTCAAGATATGCAAAATATATTGAAGAAAAAGATGCTTGTTCGGTTTGCTATGCAAATCTTATAAGCGCGCTTATGAGGTTAGATGAACAGGGATTTTTAAAAAGACTTAACAAAAAACTTTATATAGGTCAGGGTTATAAAGGCAAATCTATGGATGGAATTGGAATTGGGAGCTGCACAAAAGATTTTAAAGTATGCAAATATGGCTGTCCTCCAAAGTCTAATGAAATTGTTGAGTTTTTAAAACAGAATTTATAGGAAAATATTTATTCCTCAGGGCACATACATTTATAGAAGATGTGTGTGCCTTTTTTTATAAAGTTTGATGGGATAGTGATTAAATTTTCAACAACCACAGTGGCTTGACAAATGAGATATCCACAAAGTTATCCACATTATCCACAGCTCAATTTTTAACAGAATGAATATTTGTCTGTTGTGAATTGTGAATAATTCTGTGGAAAAAATTTTTGTGTAAATAAGTCGAATTTGGTGGTATATATATAATATCAAAACAAAACCTTCTACATAGAAAGGATGATTGATATGATGAACTTTATCATCAGTGGTAAAAACATTGAAGTAACAGATGCACTAAAAGATAGGATAGAAAAAAAACTTTCAAAGCTTGAGAGGTATATAAAACTTGATACAGATGTTCATGTAACTTTGAGTGTGGAAAAAATTTCGCATATCATTGAAGTGACAATACCATTTCATGGAATGATATTGAGAGCTGAAGAGAGAAGCAACGATATGTACAGCGCAATAGATTTGGTTGTTGACACCTTGGAAAGGCAAATTAGAAAGTTCAAAACAAAGATAGCAAAAAAGGAAAAAGATGTAGAGTCTTTGCGATACATGACATATGCTCCTGAAGAGCCTGAAAAGGAAGAGTCAGAAGAAAATGGAGAGTTTGTTATTGCCAAGACAAAGAAGTTTCCAATAAAACCCATGAGTGTTGAAGAGGCTATATTGCAAATGAATTTACTTGGTCATAACTTCTTTGTATTTTTGAATCAAGACACAGATAAGGTGAATGTGGTTTATAAAAGAAAAGACGGTGCGTATGGTATAATTGAACCTGAATATTAAAAAGTTTTTCACAAAAGAAGAACAAGAGAATCACTGCCCCCGCTCAAGGTTTATAAAAATGCCTTGAGCGGATTTTTGTTTGAATATAGTCTTGAGAAATGATAAAATATTTATTTGAAATGTCTAAAAAATTATCAAAAAAATCGAGGGTGGAACAATGTTAAAGATAATCGAAAAACTTATAGGTAGTTACAGTGAAAGAGAAATTAAGAAGATCTTGCCGATAATTGACAAGATAGAATCACTTGCACCTGAATATGAAAAATTAACAGATGCAGAACTGAGACAAAAGACAGATATATTTAAACAGAGGTTACAAAATGGAGAAACATTAGACGATATCCTGCCAGAAGCATTTGCTGCTGTTCGAGAAGCTGCATGGAGAACTTTGAAAATGCGTCATTTCAGAGTTCAGTTAATTGGTGGTGTGGTTTTGCATCAAGGTAGGATTGCAGAGATGAAAACTGGTGAAGGTAAGACCCTTGTGGCAACTCTGCCTGCGTACTTGAACGCTTTGGAGGGCAAGGGTGTTCATATAGTAACGGTCAACGATTATCTTGCCAGAAGAGATGCTGAGTGGATGGGACCTATTTACAATTTTCTGGGACTTTCTGTTGGTGTTATAGTACATGGATTGACACATGAAGAGAGGAAAAAGGCTTATCACTGTGATATTACCTATGGGACAAACAATGAGTTTGGTTTTGACTACTTGCGCGATAACATGGCAATTTACAAAGAAGAGCTTGTACAAAGAGAGCTGAACTATGCAATAATAGATGAGGTTGACTCAATCTTGATTGATGAGGCAAGAACGCCTCTTATTATCTCAGGTCCTGCTGAGAAATCAACAGACCTTTACAAAAGAGCAGACAATTTTGTAAGAAGACTAAAACCTCTTTATTATAACAGTGATGATGACAAGCAGATGCCAGATACAACTGGCTATGACTATATAGTAAACGAGAAAAGACACACAGTTTCGCTCACAGAAGAGGGTATCAAGAAAGCTGAGAAATATTTTGGTGTAGGTAACTTAGCAGACCCGGAAAACGCAACACTTCATCATCACATTATTCAGGCACTTAAAGCTCACGCTCTTATGAAAAGAGATAGAGACTATGTTGTAAAAGATGGGCAGGTAATAATTGTTGATGAGTTTACTGGGAGACTTATGTACGGGCGAAGGTTTTCAGAAGGACTTCATCAGGCAATAGAGGCAAAAGAGGGCGTAAGAATTGAGAGAGAAAGCAAAACTCTGGCAACAATAACTTTTCAGAACTATTTCAGATTGTACAAAAAACTTGCTGGTATGACAGGTACTGCAAAAACTGAAGAGCAGGAGTTCAGAGAGATCTACAAGCTTGATGTCATAGAAATTCCTACACACAAGCCAATGATTAGAATTGATCACCCGGATAAGGTTTACAAGACAGAAAAAGCCAAGTTTGATGCAATTGTTCAGGAAATTGTTGAAACTCACAAAAAAGGGCAGCCTGTTTTGGTTGGCACAGTGTCAATTGAGAAGTCTGAGATGCTGAGCGAGATGCTCAAAAAACATGGCATAAAACATGAGGTTTTAAACGCAAAACACCACGAAAAAGAGGCTATGATAATTGCAAAGGCTGGTCAAAAAGGTGCTGTTACAATAGCAACTAACATGGCTGGCCGTGGAACAGACATTGTTTTAGGCGAGGGTGTTGCTGAGCTTGGCGGACTGAAAGTAATTGGTACAGAGAGGCATGAGAGCAGGCGAATAGACAACCAGCTTCGAGGAAGAGCCGGTCGTCAGGGTGACCCGGGTGAATCAAGATTTTATGTGTCGCTTGAGGACGATTTAATGAGGCTTTTTGGGTCTGAGAGGATCAAAAATCTTGTTGAGTCGCTGGGACTTCCTGATGACCAGCCAATTGAACACAAGCTCTTGTCTGATGCCATTGAAAAGGCACAAAAGAGGGTTGAAGCGCGAAACTTTGAAATACGCAAACACCTTTTGCAGTTTGACGATGTTTTGAACAAGCAAAGAGAAATAATTTACTCACAAAGGCGCAAGGTTTTAGAAGGCGAAAACTTGAGAGATTCTATCCTTGGCATGATAGATGAGCTTGTTGACTACAAGATAAAGGTGTACACAGGTGAAAGTCCTCATCCTGAAGACTGGGATATAAAAGGTCTTTTGCAGGATTTGAAGTTTATATTCTTGGATAGTGAACTTTCTGAGCAGGATGCAAAAAATATGACAAAACAGGAGCTAAAAGAAAAGCTCATCTCAATTGCAAAAGAAAAATATGAGAAGAAAGAACAAGAAGTTGACGAGCTTATGCGCGAGCTTGAAAGGGTTGTGCTTTTGCGAGTTGTTGACATGCACTGGATGGAACACATAGATGCAGTAGAACAGCTGAGAGAAGGCATATCTCTTCGCGCGATTGGTCAAAAAGACCCAGTAGTTGAGTTCAGGTTCGAAGCGTTTGAGATGTTTGATGAAATGATAAAGAGAATACAAGAAGATACAATAAAGATTATACTTCATGCAAATGTTGAGAACATGCCACAGAGAGAAAGAGTAGCAAAAGAGATGTATGAAAATGCTCCATCAGATACACCTGTGAGAAAACCTGTTGTAAAAACACAAAAAGTTGGAAGAAACGACCCGTGTCCTTGTGGCAGCGGCAAAAAATACAAAAAATGTTGCGGTGCAGTTTGATTTTTTAACCTTATCATTTTTTGGAAAGGGTGGTTTTAGAAGATGCTGATGCTTGAAGAGATTTTGCAAAGACTTGAAAAAGCAGAAGAAGACCTCAAGGAAATGAGGGTTTCTCTTTGACATCGACAGGCTGCAAAGTGAACTAAAATGGTTGGAGAGTGAGACTTCAAATCCTGATTTCTGGCAGGATTTAGAGAACTCTCAAAAAGTTTTGCAGAAAATAAAGAGGCTAAAGGACAAGATAGAAAGATTCCAAAAGTTATGTTCACAGTGGGAAGATTTGAAAGTTCTGACAGAGCTGAGCATAGAAGAAGGAAATCATGAAATGGCAGAAGAGCTTGAAAAAGAGCTTTTGGACCTTGAGAAGAAAATAGAGGATTTCAAGATAGAGGTCCTTTTGAACGGTCCTTATGACAAAAACAATGCAATACTTTCAATTCATGCTGGTGCAGGTGGAACAGAAGCTCAGGACTGGGCAGAGATGCTTTTAAGAATGTATACGCGCTGGGCAGCAAAAAAGGGGTACAAGGTTGAAACTCTGGACATTTTGCCCGGCGAAGAGGCAGGTATAAAGAATGTTACAATTCGTATAGTTGGTGAAAATGCTTATGGGTATCTGAAAGCAGAAAAAGGTGTTCACAGACTTGTGAGGATTTCTCCATTTGATGCAGCAGGAAGAAGACATACTTCATTTGCAGCGGTTGAAGTTCTGCCCGAGGTTGAAGATGACACAGACATTGAGATAAAGGAAGAGGACCTTGAGATAGACACCTTCAGAGCATCTGGGGCAGGTGGCCAGCATGTTAACAAGACAGAGTCGGCTGTTAGAATAAAGCATATTCCAACTGGTATTGTTGTTACATGCCAGAATGAAAGGTCCCAGCACAAGAACAGAGAAATTGCACTTAAGATCTTAAAAGCAAAACTGTTAGAGCTCAAAGAAAAGGAAAGAAGAGAGAAGATTCAAAAACTCAAGGGTGAGCAGACAGATATTGGATGGGGGAACCAGATACGGTCTTATGTATTTTGCCCGTATACACTGGTAAAAGACCACAGGACAGAAGCAGAAGTAGGAAATGTTGAGGCAGTAATGGACGGTGAGATAGATGTCTTCATAAATGCGTATTTGAAAAAGTTTAGAAATGAGGAGGAAGTTGCATGAAACAGTATGTCATTTTCAATGTGGGCGAATTCAGCTTTGGGGTTGACATACTTGAGATTGTTGAGATTATAAAGCCAAGCAAGATTGTAAAAGTACCAGCTATGCCCCAGTATGTTGAAGGAATAATTGATGTAAGAGGAACGTCTGTCCCTGTTTACAACCTTGCAAAACGGCTTGAGATTGAGTCAAAGTCGGAAACTCAAAAAATCATGATTGTTGAGCTTTCTAAATTTCCTGTTGGTTTTTTGGTGGATGATGTATCTGAGATACTCAAGATTGAAAATGACAAGATTGAAAAGGCAAATGAGAATATCAGAGGAATCAAGAGAAAGTTTATTGATTCAGTTGCTCGGGTGGGCGATGATATGATTATTATTCTTGACCTTAAAAACGTGCTCACAGTAGAAGAAGAAAATGAAATATCTGACATGCTTGCAGAGAATAATCAATAGCTTCAATTTTTTAAGGGCTTTAAATGTTAATTTTAGCCCTTTTTCTTTTGCAAAAAACATTATAAAAATTTTTTCAGTTAGAAAAAGAGTTAATTGAAAAGTGTATACAGGTATACTAAAATTATTTTCAAAAATATTGATGAGGTGAAAAGTAAAATGGCAAAACCTATGACAATGTCACAAAAGATTTTAGCTTACCATGCAGGAAAAGAATATGTTGAGCCAGGAGATTTGATTTTTGCAAATGTTGACCTTGTTTTGGGGAATGACGTTACAACACCTGTTGCAATAAAAGAGTTTGAAAAAATAGGAGTTGATAAGGTTTTTGATAAAGATAAGATTGCAATTGTGCCCGACCATTTTACTCCAAACAAAGACATAAAGTCTGCTCAACAATGCAAGATGGTTCGCGAGTTTGCTAAAAAGTATGATATTACAAACTACTTTGAAGTTGGTGAGATGGGCATTGAACATGCGCTTTTACCTGAAAAAGGTCTTGTTGTGCCGGGTGATTTGGTAATTGGTGCAGACTCTCATACTTGCACATATGGTGCTCTTGGCAGCTTCTCAACAGGAATAGGTTCAACTGATATGGCATGTGCAATGGCAACAGGTAAGTGCTGGTTTAAAGTACCAGAAGCTATAAAATTTGTTCTCTACGGCAAGAAAACTGGCTGGACATCTGGAAAGGATATCATACTTCACATTATTGGTATGATAGGTGTTGATGGAGCACTTTACAAATCTATGGAATACACAGGAGAGGGATTGAAATCACTTTCGATGGATGACAGGTTTACCATTGCTAATATGGCAATTGAAGCAGGCGCAAAGAATGGTATATTTGAGGTTGATGAGAAGACAATTGAATATGTAAAACAACATTCAACAAAGCCTTATAAAATCTTTAAGGCAGACGAGGATGCAGAGTATTCACAGGTATTTGAGATAGATATTTCAAAAGTAAGACCTACAGTAGCCTTCCCGCACCTTCCAGAAAACACAAAGACAATTGATGAGATAACAGAAAGGATTTATATTGACCAGGTGGTAATTGGCTCTTGCACAAATGGTAGAATTGAAGATTTGAGGATTGCAGCAAAGATACTAAAAGGTAGAAAGGTTAAAAAAGGTCTCAGATGTATTATATTCCCTGCAACACAGAATATATACAAGCAAGCATTAAAAGAGGGGCTCATTGAAATATTCATCGACGCTGGATGTGTTGTATCGACACCAACATGCGGTCCATGTCTTGGAGGACATATGGGAATTTTGGCAGATGGTGAGAAAGCTCTTGCTACAACAAATAGAAACTTTGTTGGCAGAATGGGTCATCCAAATAGTGAAGTTTATCTGTCATCACCTGCAATTGCTGCAGCATCAGCAGTTTTAGGCTATATCGGGTCACCAGAAGAGCTTGGTATGAAGGGAGATGAAGAGTGATGATTTTCAAAGGAAAAGCTCACAAGTATTATGATAATATTGATACAGATGTTATAATCCCTGCAAGATATCTTAATACATCTGACCCGGCTGAACTTGCAAAACATTGTTTGGAGGATTTAGACAAAGAGTTTGTGAACAAGGTTCAAAAAGGTGACATTTTGGTTGCAGGGAAGAACTTTGGTTGCGGTTCGTCAAGAGAGCATGCACCAATTGCTATAAAGGCATGCGGAGTTTCGTGTGTGATTGCTAAGTCGTTTGCGAGAATATTTTACAGAAATGCTATAAACATTGGTCTTCCTATTGTTGAATGCGAAGAAGCTGTGAATGGAATAGAAGCTGGCGATGAGGTTGAAATTGACCTTGTAAATGGAGTTATAAAAAATATTACAAAAAATAAAGAGTTCAAGGCAAAACCGTTTCCAGAGTTTATGCAAAATATAATGAAGGCAGGCGGACTAATAGAGTTTGTAAAAGGAGAGTTGAAAAAAAATGCATAGGATAGCTGTAATTCCTGGTGATGGAATAGGTCCTGAGGTGATTGAGCAAGCACTTCTTGTTCTTGATAAAGTATCTTCAAAATTTGGAATAAAATTTGATTATATCTTCATTGACGCTGGCGGATGCGCAATTGACAAATATGGTGTACCAATTAGAGATGAAGATTTGGAACTGGTTAAAAAATGTGAAGCAACACTTTTGGGTGCTGTGGGAGGACCAAAATGGGATAATCTCCCAGGTAATTTAAGACCCGAACAGGCTCTTTTGAAGTTAAGAGGTGGACTAAAAGTTTATGCAAACCTTCGACCTGCTGTGCTATACGATGAATTAAAAGATTCATCTCCTCTTAGAAGAGAAATTGTATCTAAAGGCATTGATATCTTGGTTGTAAGAGAACTTATTGGTGGTATGTATTTTGGTCCAAAGGGAAGAGAAATAAGAAATGGTGAAGAGGTTGCGTATGATACAGAGATTTATTCAGTAAGTGAAATAGAAAGGATAGCAAAAGTTGCATTTGAGGCTGCAAAAAAGAGGAGAAAAAAGGTAACTTCGGTTGACAAAGCAAATATCTTAGAATCTTCAAGGCTGTGGCGTGAGGTTGTAAGCAGGATTGCAAAAGATTATCCAGATGTTGAGCTAAACCACATGTATGTTGACAATGCGTCAATGCAGCTTGTAAAAGACCCATCACAGTTTGATGTTATACTTACTTCCAACATGTTCGGTGACATTTTGTCTGATGAGGCATCAATGATAGTAGGGTCGATTGGTATGCTTGCTTCAGCTTCACTTGGTGAAGGAAGTATAGGACTTTACGAGCCAATTCATGGCACAGCACCTGACATTGCAGGACAGGATTTGGCAAATCCTGTTGCAACAATTTTGTCTGCTGCAATGATGCTTCGCTACAGCTTTGATATGGAATATGCTGCAAAGGCTATAGAAAATGCTGTCAAGATTGCTCTCAAAGAGGGATATAGAACAAGAGATATCTATACAGAAAATTGCAAACTTGTTGGAACAAAGCAGATGGGAAAAATTATTTGTGAAAATATCTAAAAGCTGCAGAGAATTTTCTGCAGCTTTTTTGTGTTTATAATCTTTTTAAAGTAAGGTAAAATATAAACATAACACATTTTTAAATAAACCATACACTGGAGGGGTTTTTGAAATGAAATACAGACCCTTTGGGAAAACAGACTTTATGGTATCTGCTCTTGGATTTGGTGCAATGAGGTTACCAATCTTGGATGGTGACTATTCGAAGATTGACGAAGAAAAGGCAATTGAAATGCTTCATTTTGCAATTGACAATGGAATCAATTACATTGACACAGCGTATGTGTACCATGGTGGTAACAGCGAGGTTTTAGTTGGTAAAGCTTTGAAAGGGGGATATAGAGAAAAGGTTAAGATTGCAACAAAACTTCCTGTCTGGCAGGTAAATAATTTTGACGATGCTGAGAGGATTTTAGACGAGCAACTAAAAAGACTTGATACAAACTATATTGACTTTTATCTTTTACATGCGCTCAATAAAGACCAGTGGAAAAAGCTAAAAGAGATAAACATTTTTAAATGGGTTGAAAAAGTTCTCAATGAAGGCAAAATAAAATATATAGGATTTTCGTTCCATGATGATTTGAACACATTCAAAGAAATAGTGGATAGCTATAACTGGACATTTTGCCAGATACAGTATAATATTCTAAACAGGAACTATCAAGCAGGAGAAGAGGGTTTAAAGTATGCTGCCTCAAAAGGTTTAGCAGTTGTCATCATGGAGCCGCTTTTGGGTGGAAGACTGGCAAAAGAGCCACCTCAGGAGATTAAAAAACTTTGGGATGAGGCAACTGCCAAAAGAACACCTGTTGAGTGGGCTTTGGCGTGGCTTTGGAACCAAAAAGAAGTTTCGGTAGTGTTAAGTGGTATGAGTACATTGGAACAGGTAAAGCAAAATATCGAATATGCAAGCAAATATGATATAGGGCATCTTACAGCTGAAGAACTTGAGCTTGTAGAAAAGGTTGCCCAAAAGTACAATGAACTGAGGAAAGTCAACTGTACTGAATGCAAGTATTGTATGCCATGTCCACAGGGCATTGATATTCCATGGAATTTTAGCATTTACAATCATGCAAGCATGTATAACATGTTCGAAGAGATGAGAAATGACTATTTAAAGAAGGAAAAAGAGAGAGCTGAAAATTGTATAGAATGTGGGGTATGTGAGGCAAAATGTCCACAAAATCTTCCAATTAGGAATCTTTTAAAAGAGGTTGCAGCTTATTTTTCAAAATAAAAATTGATTATTTACTTTGAAGCTAATTTTATGATAAAATACTGCATGTTGTGGGAAGATAAAAATTCTTTCTTCCCTTGCTCCCAAAATAGATTTTGGGGGCCTTTAAGTCTACAAGGGAGGTGAAAACTGTGGTTGAGAGAAAGTATGAAACAGTATTTATTATAAGCCCCGCACTTGACGATGAGGCAAGGGCAGCTCTTGTCGAAAAGTTCAAAAACCTTATCTCAAGCAATGGTCAGCTTCTTACAGTTGAGGAGTGGGGGAAAAGAAGGCTTGCGTACAAGATTGATAAGCACGCAGAAGGGTATTATGTGCTGATGCAATTTATAAGCAAGCCTGAGTTCCCACGCGAGCTTGAGAGGGTTTACAGAATTACAGACGGGGTTATTAGGTTCTTGATTGTAAAGCTTGAAAAATAAGAGGGGGCGGCTTTTTTGAACAAGGTTATTTTGATGGGTCGCCTTACGCGCGACCCAGAGTTTAGGCTTACTGCCAACAATACCCCCGTTGCAAACTTCACGCTTGCTGTCAACAGACGTTTTAAACGCGAAAATGACCAGGATGCCGATTTTATTCCCATTGTTGCGTGGAGCAGGCTTGCCGAGTTTTCAAAAAACTATCTAAAAAAAGGAAGGCAAGTTGTGGTAATAGGAAGGCTTCAGCTTCGCACGTGGGATGATGAGGCAAATAGGCGTCACTACATCACCGAGGTTGTGGCGGAAGAGATTTACTTTGCAGAACCAAAACCTAAGGATGTACCGGTGGACAGCGAAGCAGAGGTAAAAGAAGACATTATTTTGCCTGACTTAGATGAAGAGACAATTGAAGGTGAACTTGAGAACTTTTTTGAAGAGGATGTAAAAATTCCATCAAAAAATAATGATGTTGATGAGGGAATAGAAGACGACCTGCCATTTTAGATAAAGTGGAAATTTAAGAAAAAGGAGGGGAAAGGTTTGAACAACAATCAAAATCAGCAGCAAGCTCAAGCTACTCAAACATTTGAAAGAGTTAGTTCAAGGCAGAAAAAGAAAAAGAGAGTATGTTCATTCTGTGTGGAGAGAATATATGAGATAGATTACAAAGATGTGAACAGACTCAAGAAATTCCTCACAGAAAGAGGCAAAATTATGCCAAGAAGAACAACTGGCAACTGTGCAAGACATCAAAGACAGCTCACAAGAGCAATCAAAAGAGCAAGGATTTTAGCGCTTTTGCCGTTTATAGTTGAATAAGAGATCTTAATTGGTAAAAACCCCCTTCTACTTTTTACTGTAGAAGGGGGTTTTATTTTTGTGTATTATTTTGTTGTTTAATATTTGTTGATATTTATAATGATTTTGTGTAGAATCTTTATTAAATAGAAATAATAAAAATCACATAAAAATGAAAGGAGAAATAAAAATTGAATAAAGACAAAAGGTTAAGCATTATTTTTGATAAAATTATTAACGAAGATACTCCAGCTGAAAGTAGTATTATTCACTGGTGGATATTTTCAGGCGAAATAACAAATGATAGAATAATAAAAGAACTTGAATACATTTCTAATCTTGGTATTAAACAAGTATTGATTGCGGCCGGGCACAATGTTTCACCAAGATATCTATCAGATGCTTGGTTTGAAATAGTAAAATATGCAGTTCTCTGTTGTAAAGAAAAAGGAATTAAGGTATGGATTGCTGATGAAGGGACATATCCAAGTGGATTTGCGGGTGAAACTTTTAGTAAAAAGTATCCTCATAAAAGGATGAAAGCTATTGTCGTGGAGAAAGAATTTATTGTTGATAGCAATTTATGTGAAGTTAAGCCTCACTCTGGAACAATTGGAATTTTAGCAAAAGATATGAGTCAAAATAAATACTTTTCTTTTGAAAAGGCTGAATTTAGTGCTGGATTTTTATACCTCCCATATTATACAACCTGGCAGATTAAGATAATATCTTCAGCATTCAGGACATCTCCAACAAGGTATGTTCACCATCCAACAGGTGCTAAAGATACTACATATTCGCTTTGTGATTATCTTGACTATGAAGCTGTCAACCTATTCATAAGTGAGGTATATGAAAAATACAAAGTTTATATGGGAGAAGAATTTGGGAAGACAATAATTGGATTTTTTGCTGACGAACCTGATTACTCAATTTCTGGGATTCCTTTTACAGATAACATATTTGATATATTTTATAAAGAAAAAGGATATGATGTTAAAAAGTATATACCATATTTCTTTAAAGAGCAATTAGACGAAGAAATAAAAAGAATAAAGGCAGATTACTGGGATGTATGGAGTAATATTTTTACGAATACTTTCTTTAAACAAATATATAAATGGTGTGAAGAAAATGGACTTAAATTTGTAGTGCACCTTAACCATGAAGATATGATAGAGCAATTAATCAACTCTGAAGGACAGTTCTTTTCACATATGAAATATGTTCATATTCCGGCAATAGATGTGATCTGGAGACAGATATGGTACGACAAAGAGGAGATATTTCCCAAATATGCTTCTTCAGTTTCTCACATAAAAGATATAAATCAAACTTTTTCTGAGAGTTTTGCTGTTTATGGACAGGGTATCTCAGTTGAACAAATCAAATGGGTAGTTGATTACCAGTTTTCAATGGATATAAATCTTTTTTTGAGTTCAATTTTTAAACATCTTTATAATCATCCACAAAATTATTTCTTTCCAGAATTGATAAAATATATTAACACCGTTTCATATCTTTTGTATAAAAGTACCAGTTGTGCCAGAGCTCTAGTTTATTTTCCTACACCTGATCTTTGGGCAGGTGAAAACATATCTGCTCAAAAGGCAATAGAAGTTGGCAACGCTCTTTTAAAAAATCAAATTGATTTTGACTTTTTTGACCATTCTCTTTTAGAATATTTAGAGATAAAAAATCAAAAAATATACACAAGAGGTAGAAGAAGTTATGATGTTATTATCATTCCTCCCATAAAATATTTACCACAAGAGTTGTATAGACTTTTAAAGCTTTTCTCAAGCAAAGGAGGCAAGGTTCTTTTCTTTGAAAACTATCCTATGTTTGTTTATAACAAAACCTTTACTTCTTTCTTTTACTTTGTGGATGGAGAAATGGGTATAATTTTTAACAGTATTGAGGAGATGTCAAAAATCATTGAAAAAAATATTGTTGTTATGAATAGTGATAATATTAGAGTTCTTTGTAAAAAGATTGAAGAAAATTATCTGATTTTCCTTTTCAATGATTCACCAGTTTCATTTTTGGGTAATATAATATTAAAATTTACCAGGAAAAATTTATATTTATGGGATCAAACAAAGAATAAATTTTTGATAATATCAAATGTCCAAAATAAAGGGAAAGAAACACAATTTAATCTTTACATGTATCCGTATCAAACTTTGATTTTAATAGCAAGTGATGAGTATATAGATAGAATTCAAAATACAAAGCTCCCTGGAAGTTTACCAGTAACAGTTTTAGAATTAAACAATAACTGGGAAATTCATTTTAATAAAGATTTTATTGTGTATTCAGATTTAAAAGATTGGCAAAGCTTAGGGTTTAGTGATTATTCTGGCAATGTGGTTTATAGAAAAACCTTTTCATTTTCTCATGATGACTTTATTAAAAATAAACATCTTTTCCTCTACTGTCCCAATGTAAAGTATTCTGCAAAGGTATGGTTAAATGGTAAATATCTTGGTGCAAGAGCTTTTTCGCCATTTATATGGGATATAACAAAGGCATTAAAAATTGGTAAGAATGAACTTGTGATAGAAGTTCAAAATACACCTGCAGCAGCTCTTCTTGGGACACAAGAAAAATTGGAAAAATTTAAAAAAGAGGCAGAGAAGAACTTTTATCTTTCTATTTCTCTAAAATTTGACCTAGAAATGGTTCAATCAGGATTGTTACCTCCGGTTGCTATTATTTATTTCGAATAGTTTAAAAAGCTATTTCTGTGCGAACCATTTCTTCTAAAGGCAAAGTAAAAGCTAATTTTGTTTTTTAAATCTTTTCTTTGAGCAATATTTAACTCACTTTAAAATTAAAAAGTCCTTATAGCTATTCAAAAATAAAATAAAAAAATAGGTATTGACACAACAAAAACAAAGTATTAAAATAAAATTAAACCAAAAACAAAATTCAAATCTCAATATTAATACCGATAAAAATAATGGAAATCTGATGAAAAACAATATTATCAAGGGACCAAAAAAAGAAGGGAGAGAATGTTTTAATGACAGCTAACACTTCTGTATGGAAAAGACTCAAAAAAGACAAATGGCTTTATATCTTGGCTCTACCTGGTATTCTGTACTTCGTCATTTTCAGGTACATTCCGATGTTTGGTATAGTTGTTGCCTTTCAAGATTTTAATCCGTTTTTAGGGTTCTGGAAAAGTCCGTGGGTAGGTTTTGAGCATTTTAAAACACTTTTCACCGACCCTGATTTTCCGATGCTGTTTAGAAATACACTGTTAATTTCATTTTACAATATACTTTTCTATTTCCCTGTGCCAATTATTTTAGCTTTACTTATCAACGAGGTGCGAAATCAAGTTTATAAGAGAATTGTCCAGACATGTGTTTATGTTCCTCACTTTGTTTCAATGGTGGTCATAGCAAGTATTACATTTGTTTTTCTTTCAAGTGAAACAGGAGTAATAAACAATATTTTATACAGTTTAACAGGTCAAAAAATAGATTTTTTAACAGATCCGAGATGGTTCAGACCTCTTATAATAATTCAAAGTATATGGAAAGAAGCAGGATGGGGAACAATAATCTTCTTGGCAGCTCTTTCAAATGTTGACCCGACTTTATATGAAGCTGCTATTGTGGATGGGGCAACAAGGGGGCAGCAGACTTGGTACATCACTATTCCTTCAATTATGAGTACGGTAATTATACTTTTCATTTTGCGATTAGGACATCTTCTTGATACTGGCTTTGAACAGATATTTTTAATGAAAAATTCTCTTAACAGATCAGTAGCTGAAGTATTTGATACATATGTTTATCAAGTAGGCGTTACACAGGGTTCATATAGTTATAGTACAGCAGTTGGACTTTTTAAATCAGTAGTAGGTTTGATTTTAATACAAATTTCTAATTATTTAGCAAAAAAATTTACTGAGACTTCGTTATTTTAAGTATTACAAGAAGAAAGTAAAAGAGGTGGCAAATAAATGAGGCAGAATAAAACAATAGGTAGTGTTATTTTTGATGTATTTAATCATGTTTTTCTGGGAATATATGCTCTAATAGCAATAATGCCTTTCTTATATGTATTAGCTGCGTCGTTTGCTCCTGATTCAGAAATAAAAACACGAAATTTCTTTTTGATACCTCATAATTTTACAACTGCAGCTTATAAATATATATTTGAATCTAATTACTTTTTAAGAAGTATGATAAACAGTGTTATTATTACAGTCGGCGGAACTTTAGTAAATCTTTTCTTTACTTTTACAATGGCATATGCACTTTCAAAAAAGAACTTTATAGGAAGAAGTATTATATTGAATGCAGTAATTTTCTCTATGCTGTTTGGAGGAGGAATGATTCCTACATATCTACTGGTTAAAAGTTTAGGGTTATTAGATTCTTATTGGGCACTTTGGCTTCCAGGAGCAATAAGTCCATTTAATTTCTTTGTTGTCAAAAACTTTTTCCAGGAAATGCCGCAGGATTTAGAGGATGCAGCAAGAATTGACGGCTGTACTGAAGCTCAGATTTTATGGAAGGTAGTGCTTCCTCTTTCAAAGCCAATTATTGCAACCTTCGCTTTATTTTACGGGGTTGGGCATTGGAATTCATGGTTTGGGGCTCTTTTGTATATTAATAACCAGGAAAAATGGCCTGTTCAATTAATTTTACGACAGATAGTGATGCTTTCTACCACAATAACTTCTGATTTAACCAAGTTTGATCCTAATTTTCAGCCTCCTCAAGAATCTCTTAAAATGGCAGTAATTGTTGTAGCCACATTGCCAATAATGCTCTTGTATCCATGGCTACAAAAATATTTCATAAAAGGTATGTTTATTGGCTCACTGAAGGAGTGATGTAAGGATGTAGAGGAAATAATAACTAAAAATTTAAAATTTCAAAAAAACGGGAGGGTGTTGAATAATGGTAAAAATAAAGAAGCTTCTAAAATTAGTTTTAGTTGGAGTCTGTATCTTAGGATTACTATTTAGTTCAATGGTAGGATTTGGAGCACAGAAATCTAAATATTCGTTTACACTTACTATTATGGCACAATATTTTGGTACAGAACCAGCACCAGCAAATAGTCCAGTTATTTTAAAGGCTGAAGAGTATTTAAAAACTAATCTTGAGTTTACATGGGTACCTGCAGATAGTTATAAAGACAAGTTAAATATTATGCTGGCAAGTGGAAAACTACCAATGGTTGTATACGTTCCAGATAATTCAGCTTCATTTGTTGCTGCTTGTAAAGCAGGTGCATTTTGGGAATTAGGCCCCTATATAAAGCAATATAAGAACTTGAGAACGATTCCTGATATAGTTCTGTGGAATTCTTCTATTGATGGTAAGATTTATGGTATTCCTCGTTCAAGAACCCTTGGAAGAAATGGAATTGTGCACCGAAAAGATTGGGCTAAAAATGTTGGCATCACTAAGCTTGAAACTATTGATGATTTGTATAATATGTTGAAGAAGTTTACTTACAATGATCCAGACAAGAATGGTAAGAATGATACTTACGGAATGTATGAATGTTCTTATAATGGACCATTCTATATAGCAGTTGTATGGTTTGGTGGACCAAATGGTTGGGGTTTGAATAAAAATGGCCAGCTTGTTCCTTCTTTCTTGACCAATGCATATATGGAGGCTTTAAAATTCTGGCGTAAATTATATCAAGAAAAGATATTCAACCATGATTTTCCGAGTGTTCCTGGTGCAAGATGGGAAGATTATTATTCGCAAGGGAAAGCTGGTGTTAAGATTGATGTTATAGATTCTGCAAACAGAATTTACAATGGTCTTCTTAAGAATGGTTTGATTCCAAAAGATGCAAAGGATACAGATATCATGGACATTAAATTGGCTGTAAAGACGAAATATGGATTGAGAAATATGCCAACAGCTGGTTATGCAGGATATCTTATGGTTTCAAAAACGAGTGTAAAAGACATGAATACATTCAAAAAAGTAATGTCAATCTTGGATAAGTTTGGTGACAAAACAATGCAGGATTTGTTTGGTTATGGATTGCCCAATAGACATTATAAGTTAGTTGATGGCAAAATAGACCCTATTCAAAATTTACCAGCAGAGCTGTCAAGAGAAATAAGTGGTGTTAACCAGGTATTGCATTTTTATCCTACAAACGGTGGTACACCAAGATACATGACTCCACTTTTGCAATTACAAGCAGATATGCAAGCTTTGAATGAAAAACTCAATATTCTTGTGCCAAATCCGGCATTGCCATTGCAAGCTATGTCACAGACATATATTAAAAGAGGTGTTACCCTTGATAATATGATTGAAGATGCACGTGTTAAATATATTGCCGGTCAGCTCAATGATCAGGGATTCAAGAAAGTTCTTGACAACTGGAGAAAGCAGGGTGGAGACCAGATTATAAAAGAAGTAAATGCATTGTATCGTCAATATAGAAAGAACATTCCTTACAAAGAAGATTTGTATAAGATACTAAATCCTTAAAAACTATGACTTTGGATTTTATTGAAAAGTGTAATCTCGTGCGAAATACTTTAATATTTCGCACGAGATTTTTTTTAAAACACTTATTAAATTTGGAGGTTTGGAAAGATGCAAAAAATAAAACTAAAATGGCTTATAAAACCACAGGTAAATAATATTGGTGCAACGTTTTGTATTCCATGGAAAAAAGGGGAGCTACGAGATACAAAAAATGTTGTTATAAGAGGCAAAGATGGAAGTATTATTCCTACTCAAAACTGGGCACTTTCATACTGGGGTGATGGGTCGGTAAAGGTGAGTAGTCACGCTGCTTTCTTTGACACCAATTTACCTGATGAGGTCTTTGCTTGTATTGAAGAAGATACTGTAATAAAATTTGAAACAATGATTGAAGTTTATGAAAACAAAGATCATATTAGCGTTACAACAGGCAAGCTTGAGTGCAAAATTAGCAAAACTGGAGATAAAATTATTGAATATTTAAAAGTAGGACAAAAGATTATTTGCTCTAATCTCACGCAAATTTTTGCTACAGAAAGAATTTCTAATTTTACAGGATATAAGACTAAAGTTGAAGAAGAATACATTCCTCAAATATTAGGTGCAAAAGTAGAGTCTCACGGACCTTTGAGATGTGTTATAAAAGTGTGGGGAAGACATTTGCGGAATACCAAGATGACATTTGATGGTTCTTTGCTCAAACAAGGTTGGCTACCCTTTGAGTTGAGATTATATTTCTATGCAAATTCAGATAAAATTAAGATTGTTCATACATTTATTTACAACGGAAATCCCCATCAAGATTTTATAAAAGGATTGGGCTTAAAATTTGATCTTCCTTTGCACTCTCCTCTGTACAATAGATTTGTAAGATTTGGAGGGGATAGTGGACTTTTTTGTGAGTCACCAAAAAATTTGATAGATGTGTACAGAAAAGAGAGATACAAAACAATGTTTCAAAATCAGGTCAATGGACAACCGGTAGATTTTGATATTGACGAGGACCACCATTATATTAGGGAGATTAACAATACTCCAGAGTGGGATGAATTTATTCTTTTTCAAGATTCTTCTGAACACTATGTTATTAAAAAACGTACATCTTGCCAGTGCAGTTTTGTAAAAGCAACAGAAGGGAAAAGAGCTATGGGGTTTGCATATGTTGGTGATGAGAATGGTGGGCTTGGAGTAGCCTTAAAGGATTTTTGGCAAAAATATCCTTCAGGATTTGAGGTAAAAGCTTTAACTTCTTCTGAAGCAAGTTTAACAGTTTGGCTTTGGCCACCTTATGGTGAAGTTATGGATTTGAGACATTATGATTTTGGTACATACGCATCTTCATCATACGAAGGGTTTGATGAGTATAGAAGTACTCCCTATGGTATAGCTAATACAAATGAGCTGTGGCTGTACTGTTTTGATTATGCTCCAACAAGTGGGCAGCTTTTGGAATATGCAAAAATGCAAGGATTTTCTCCTCTTCTTGTATGTAGCCCTGAAAGGTATAAAGAGACAGAGATATTTGGAGGATTAAATTTACCGGATAATAGCAACTCCAAGAAAGAAAAGATTGAAAGAATACTGACAGCTATTGTCGATTTTTATCTAAAAGAAGTTGAGAGGAGAAAATGGTACGGTTTTTGGGACTATGGTGATTTTATGCATAGCTATGATATGGTAAGACACATGTGGAAATATGATATTGGTGGATATGCTTGGCAGAACACGGAGCTTGTGCCAAACATTTGGCTTTGGCTTATGTTTTTAAGAACAGGACGTTTTGATATATTTAAAATGGCTGAGGCAATGACAAGACATACATCAGAAGTAGACGTGTATCATCTCGGGGAATATAAAGGCCTGGGCTCAAGGCATAATGTTATTCATTGGGGATGTGGTTGCAAAGAAGTGAGAATTAGCATGGCATACCTTCACAGGTATTACTATTATCTTATTGCCGATGAAAGAATAGGGCAGCTTATGGATGATGTAAAAGATATTGAGAAACAAATTATGCACATGGATCCTATGCGTGCGTATTTTACGAATGATCCTGAAAATAGAGTACACATAAGGGTTGGACCGGATGTTATGACCTTTTGTGCCAATTGGTTTGTAAGATGGGAAAGGTACCAGGAAGAGATTTATAAACAAAAGATAATAAAGATACTGGACTTTTTAAAAAAAAATCCAGCAGCATTTATTTCGGGTGGTGTATATGACTATGACCCTGAAAATAACCAGGTAAAACCAATTGAATACACAGGGGGTTCAAATTTTGTATTTTGTTTTGGGAACACACTGGTTTGGCTTGAGATAGCCAAAAATTTTGAAGATAAAGAATTTGAAGAGTTGTGTGCTCAGCAGGGGCTTTTTTATACCGAATTTAAGGAAAACAAAAATGAGATTTTAAAAAGCTGGGGTGTTCCAAACTTTGGATTTAAGTTGAATATGCTTAATATTGGGATGGCTGCCTTTGCAGCAATGAAGAAAAATATTCCTGAATTGAAAAGAGAAATCTGGCAGATGTTTTTAGACTATGACAAAAATCCATGGCTGAAATTTATTTGTGATGGAGGTATCAATTTACAATTAGCCACTATACCTGCGCCGGTTGTTGAAGTTCCTTTTATTTCAACTAATATAGCTTCTCAGTGGTCAATAAATGCATTGCTCGCACTTGAATTTATTGGAGATGAAATATAAAGATAGAGATACTTCAGTTTAATGAAGACAGCATCTGGTCAGATGGTTTATGGAAAGATAAAATCCTGATTCTAAAACAGAAGGAGGTTTTGCAAGCTATGCTTTATCCACGTGAGACAAGAACAAGAGAGGTAAAAGACCTTAGCGGCATATGGAGGTTTAAAGTTGACAGGGAGAGCAAAGGATATGAACAGAGGTGGTTTGAAAAACCTCTTGAAGATGCTATTTTAATGCCTGTGCCGGCAAGCTATAACGACATAACCCAGGATGAGAGCATAAGAGACCACATAGGTGATGTGTGGTATGAAAGGACATTTTACATACCTGAAGGTTGGAAGGACAAAAGAATAGTTTTGAGAGTTGGAAGTGCTACTCATCACGCAAGAGTATTTTTAAATGGAGAGGAGATAGCCCAGAACAAAGGTGGATTTTTACCTTTTGAAGTTGAGATTAATAAATTTGCCCAGATTGGCTGTGAGAACAGACTTACAATTGTTGTAAACAACATCTTGGACTGGAGCTGTCTTCCACCAGGGTTTATAAGGGAATACAATGACCCAATGCATCCAGAAGGGTATAAAACTCAGGAATATCTTTTTGACTTTTTCAACTATTCAGGCATTCACAGACCAGTTTTGCTCTACACAACTTCCTGTTGATGATAAAATAAAAATGTACTGAAAGTGGAATATAAGAATGTACAAAATTGTACATTGATATGATATCCTTTCTCATTGTGAGGAGGGATATCAAATGAAGAACCTAACAGCACATTTAAACATGATAAGGGCGATGAAAATGAAACCTAACTTTTCAGAACTTGCAAGAATATATGGGATGGATAGAAGAACCGTGAAGAAATACTATGAAGGCTATGAAGGAAAACCTAAGAATAGAAATAAACCAAGTAAATTGGACAAATACTATGATGAGATAAAATCAAAGCTTGCTATCAAAGGAGTTACAGTCAAGGGTGTTTATGAATATTTAAAATCAAAAGATAAAAATATAGGAACATACTCAAATTTTAATAAGTATGTTAAGAAAAAAGGATTAAAGCCAGAGAAGAAAGTAAAAGGACATCCAAGATTTGAGACCGCTCCAGGTGAGCAAGCACAAGTTGATTGGAAAGAAAATATAAAGCTTGTATCAAAAAGCGGAGAAGAATTTGTTATTAATGTTCTTGATTTTAAATTAGGTTATTCAAGATACTGCTGTTTTGAGATAAACAGGACAAAAACTCAAGAAGAATTAATAGAAACTCTAATTAAAATATTCAAAAGTATAGGGGGAATACCAAAAGAAATTTTATTTGACAATGCAGCGGCAGTTGTTGATATAACAGGTGAAAAAATTAAAGTGAATTCAAGATTTAAAAGCTTTGCGAAAGACTTTGGATTTGAAATAAAGCTTTGCAAACCCAGACATTCGTACACAAAAGGAAAAGTTGAAGCAGCAAACAAGTTTATAGATTGGATACTGCCATATCAGGGTGAATTTGAAACAGAAGAGGATTTAGTAAGGATAATAAAAGAGATAAACGCAAAGGTCAATATGCAACCAAATCAAACAACTCAAGTCCCACCTGCTCTTCTGTTTCAAAAAGAAAAAGAGTATTTACTACCCTTGCCAGATAAAAAGTTAATAGAGAGTTATTTGGATTGCTACAAATCAGTAAAAGTCCAAAAGGACTCTCTGATTTACTACAAGGGAAGTAAATACTCTGTTCCACCCGATTACATAGGAAAGACAGTTAGAGTAAAGGAGGTGGAAAACAAAATTTATATATATTATAACACAAACCTGTTAAGGATACATATTATTGATGAAAAAAGTATCAATTATCACGATGAAGACTACAATCAGCTAATGCTAAGAAGAGTTGGTCAAAAAGAAGAACTTGACAAGATATGTGAGGAGAACCTCAAGAAATTTGATAATCTGTTGAAGACTTAAAGAAAGGAGAAAATCTAAAAATGAGCAATTATGTGAAACTACTTAACAACTTAGAAGAGTTAGGACTTCACAACATAAAGAATAATCTTGACAAATACTTAGATCTAGTGGCAAGCGGAGAAAAGAGTATGACAGATGCATTGTATGAACTTAGTAACTTAGAGATAAAAGCAAAAGAAGAAAGAGCTATATTAGGATGTGTGAGGGTGGCAAATTTCCCATTTATAAAAGGCATAGAAGATTTTGATTTTTCATTTCAGCCAAGTATAAACAAGCAACAAATAATGGATTTAATGAGTTTAAGATTTTTAGAAGGGAATGAAAATATACTGTTTGTAGGGACACCCGGAGTAGGGAAAACGCATTTAGCCACAGCAATAGGAATAGAGTGTGCAAAACGGAGGTATTCCACATATTTCATACATTTTCAAGAATTAATAGCCCAGCTAAAAAAGGCACTGTTGGAGAACAGATTAGAATACAGGCTTAAGCATTTTTCAAAATATAGAGTTTTAATAATAGACGAGATAGGTTATTTGCCTATAGATAATGATGGAGCGAATTTATTTTTTCAACTTATATCGAGCAGATATGAGAAGAGCAGCACAATAATAACAACTAATGTTGTATTTTCAGAGTGGGGAGAAATATTTGGTGGAGCGACGATAGCAAATGCAATTTTAGACAGGCTACTCCATCATTCTTACGTGATTTTCATAAAAGGACCTTCATACAGATTGCAGTCAAAAACAGCATATTTTAGCAACACAAACCAGCAAAGCTAAGTTTATTTTTTGTACATTTTTATTTTCGATTTTTTGTTCATTTTGATATTGACATTTACACTTCCAAAACATATATTGAGGATATTAAGGTTGAGACCAAGATTGATGGCAAAAAGGGTATAGTGTGCTTCAAGGTGAATGTAAGTGGCGAAAAAAAGGATGAAAGCCAGATAGCAGTAGCTTTGTATGACAAAAATGGAAGACAAATAGCAAAGGTCGAAGGGTCAGAAGGTATGATAGAGGTTGAAGATGCCATATTTTGGGATCCTTCAAATCCATATCTTTACAAACTAAATGTAACTTTAATACACGATGGAAAGATAGCAGATGAATATTATCTTCCTGTGGGAATAAGGATTGTCGAGGTCAAAGACAAAAGGCTTTACCTAAACGGTAAGCCAGTGTATCTTAAAGGTTTGGCGAAGCATGAAGACAGTGATATAAGGGGCAAGGGATACGACCCTGTGATAGCTATGAAAGATTTCAACCTTCTGAAATGGATAGGAGCAAACTCATTCAGAACATCACATTATCCTTACGCAGAAGAGATTTTAAACTTGGCAGACGAGTATGGTTTTTTGGTAATTGACGAGGCACCAGCTGTTGGCATGAATTTCTTTAACAAAAACGAAAAAGTGTTTACTCTTGAAAGAATAAACCAAAAGACATTAGAACATCATTTGGAAGTTATAAGACAACTTATTGCAAGGGATAAAAACCATCCAAGTGTGATTATGTGGAGTGTGGCAAATGAGGCTGCAACATATGAAGATGGGGCATATGAGTATTTCAAAACAGTAATAGATGAGGTGAGAAAGCTTGACCCGACAAGACCGGTGACGCTGGTTGAATCCTCTTTTCCAGATGAGACCAAAGTGGGAAGTCTTGTTGATGTTATATGTGTAAACAGGTACTATTCATGGTATTCTGATCCTGGCAGACTGGATTTAATAGAGTTCCAGCTTGAAAAGGAGCTGAAAAGGTGGTTTGAGCTTTATCAAAAACCAGTGATAATAACAGAGTATGGGGCAGACACAATTGCAGGATTTCATTCAAGTCCTCCAATGATGTTTTCTGAGGAATATCAGTGTGAGATGCTGAAGAGGTATCATAGGGTGTTTGACAGGCTGGATTTTGTGATAGGCGAGCACATATGGAACTTTGCAGACTTTGCAACAAAACAAGAGGTTCGAAGGATTATGGGCAACAGGAAAGGAATTTTTACAAGGCAAAGACAGCCCAAAATGGCAGCTTTCTTGCTAAAAGAAAGATGGCAAAATTCGGAGCACAAGAAGTTGGAGGAGTAAAAATGCTTAAAATCAAAGATGAATGTATAAAAGATAGGCTTAAGTTTAGCAATTCACCTTTAGTTAACAAAGCCTTTGTGGAAGAAGTTTTTAAACTGGTGCTTTCAAAACTTGATAAGATGATAGAGAAGTTTGGTGAGAAGTTTCCATCACCTGCAAGTAAAAGTCTCAAGTATGACGTTGTAGATAATATTTACTGGACTTCATCATTTTACACTGGTATGCTTTGGCTTGCATATGAACTCACAGGTGAGAACAAATATAAAGATTTGGCAAAAACGCATTTAGATAGCTTTGAAAAAAGACTCAAAAGTAGGATACACATAGATACCCACGACCTTGGATTTTTATATACTCTTTCGTGTGTTGCATGCTACAAAGTTACAGGCGATGAAGGAGCTAAAAACATTGCTATAGAAGCGGCAAAACAGCTTTGTACGAGGTACTGGGAAAAACCTGGTATAATTCAGGCATGGGGTACTATGGACGACCCTGCCCAAAAAGGCAGGATAATAATAGACTGTCTGATGAACCTTCCGCTTTTGTATTGGGCAAGCATCCAAACAGGTGATAAAAAGTTTTTTGAGATAGCCCACAAGCATGCGAAAAGGACTGCTGAGAACATAGTAAGAGAAGATGCGTCAACCTTCCATACATTTTATTTTGATGTTGAAACAGGTAAGCCTTTGTATGGCTCAACTCATCAAGGGTACTCAGATAGTTCATGCTGGGCAAGAGGGTAAGCTTGGGGGATATATGGATTTGTGTTGAGTTACAAGTACACACGGGATTGGATTTTCATGGATATTGCAAAGAAACTTTTAAATTATTTTCTTAACAGATTGCCAGAGGACTACGTGCCTTATTGGGACTTGGTTTTCACAGAAGGCGAGCAGCCGAGAGATAGTTCTGCAGCAGCAATTTGTATCTGCGGCATATTAAAGATGTTAAAGTTTATACCCCTTTGTGATGAGCACAGAGAGTACTATGAAAATGCAGTAAAAAATATGGTATTTTCGTTGTCAACAAACTACTTAGCTTCTCAACATCTGGATTCAGACGGTTTGCTTTTGCATGGCGTTTATAATAAGCCAAAAAATGAAGGTGTGGATGAACACACAATATGGGGTGATTATTTCTTTTTTGAAAGCTTAATAAGGCTTGTAAAAGATTGGAACGTGTATTGGTAGAAAATATTTCAAAAAAGGATGATTGTTTCATGAATGATACACGTTTTTATTGGATAATAACGCTTCAAAAAATATGCGAAATGCCACTTGAACTTCTTGCAAAAGATGAATTGAAAAATTCTATGCCTGTGGAAGCAAAGAATGAAGAGAGAAAGAAGTATACTCATTTGGAGTTGCTTGCAAGAATTCTGTGTGGGATTTCTCCCTTTTTAGAATTAAATGCTAATATGCCTGGTACAGATATAAGGGAAAGGGAAATAGCACTACATCTTTTGAGATTAGCAAGAAAGTCATTAGATATAGCAACTTGTCCTGACTGTAGAGACTACATGAATTTTGAAGAGGGAGCGCAACCACTTGTAGATGCAGCATTTTTAGCACAAGCAATAATAAGAGCACCTAAATCCCTCTGGGAACAGATTGATCCATCTGTGAGGAAGAGATTAATAGAGGAGATGAAAAAAACAAGAAAGATAAAACCTTATTATAGTAACTGGCTTTTGTTTTCAGCAATGATAGAAGCATTTATGTTTTTTGCAGGTGAAGAATGGGACAAGACAAAAGTTGATTTAATTTTAAAGGCAGTGGATGGTTGGTACAAAGGCGATGGAGTATATGGAGATGGACCACTTTTTAGGTGGGATTATTACAATAGTTTTGTTATTTACCCTATGCTTATAGACATTCTTAAAGTTCTATCTTCTCAAGATGACAAATGGAAAGAATTAGAAACAAAAGTTATTGAAAGAGCACAAAGATATGCAGTTGTGCTTGAAAGACTTATATCCCCTGAAGGGACATTTCCAATAATTGGTCGGTCCATTACTTACAGGACTGCAGTTTTTCATTTATTAGCTCTTCTTTCTTTATATCGTAAATTGCCATCTCAGCTTTCACCAGCACAGGTAAGGTGTGGGCTTACTGCTGTGTTGAAAAAAGTATTTGAAAAAAAAGGGGTATTTGATGAAAAGGGATGGTTACGAATAGGTGTAGCTGGCGCTCAACCACTTTTAGGTGAAGATTATATTTCAACAGGAAGTCTATATCTATGTACAACCGTATTCTTGCCATTGGGGGTTCCACAATCAGATCCTTTTTGGAAAGATCCTTGCGAAGATTGGACAAACAAAAAGGTTTGGGAAGGTCTAAATGTTAAACCAGATAAAGCAATTGAATATTAATTATTGAACTATAAATTTCATTAAAACCACAACAAGCAAAACAAAAACAAGAAAGTACATTGACTTTTCCAAAGATAAATGATATAATCATCCTAAAAACAAATAATCATAGTAGATTTCAAATTTATTCATCCACCATCAAGTGCTTTCAATGACCAATTAAATTTACTGATAGCTTCACAAAAGTTAACAGATGTAATTGAGATGAACTGAACCAATAACTATAATGGTGGGCCAATGAAGGCTATAGCAGATAAAGTAATAATTCCTTTAAATAATTATGTTGACAAGTATTGTCCAAATCTTAAAAAGCTCTTGAAAGAGCATCCTGATTGGCAGAAACAAATGTTGACGGATGATGGAAAGATATATTGTTTTCCAGACATTATAGAGAAGCAATTTTCAACACGTGGCCCTGCCATTAGGAAGGATTGGTTAGAAAAATACCATATTTATACAAAATACAAATACCAATCAGATAGAACCAGATATTTTGAATGATAAAGTGATTGCTTGGAATTCAGCGGTAAGTTCACTGCAGACTTATACTATGAGCTATCAGGGTAAACAAAAATTTTCGATATTGGTTTGTGAAAATCCCGTATTAAAGAGGGGCAGATATTGAAGTTCTGGAACAGAGCAAGTGAGTTCAGTGGAAGCAGAATGTTAATACTTTCTATGATGAGATGTTTGTAAAATTAATAATAGGAAAGGAGAAAAATGTAGATGTTTTGGTTAAAACCTTAGAAAGGAGTGGCTTTTCCACTCCTTACTTTTATTAAAATCAATTTAATTAGAGGAGGTTTTAAAAAATGCCAAACCTATCAACGACGTATGCAAAGCTGACTTTAAGAACACCTGTAATTGTTGCATCTGCTGGGATTACTGGAACTGTGGAGAGGCTTCAAAGATGCGAAGAAAACGGTGCTGGTGCTGTTGTGACAAAAAGTCTTTTTCAAAAAGAAGTGTGCAGAATTGCCCCCACTCCACGATTTAAAATAGTCAAGCATGAAAACACATTTACGCTTTACTCATATGAACAGGCAAGCGAATTAAATCCACAAGAATATGCTGAATTTATATTCAAAGCAAAACAAAAACTAAGCATTCCAGTTATTGCAAGTATAAACTGCTACACAGATGATGCATGGCTTGAGTATAGTAAGCTTATGGAACAAGCAGGAGCTGATGCAATAGAGTTAAATTTATCTTGCCCGCACGGTGTTCATATAATGTCTGGTATGGATGTAATTGAAGAGATGGTCCATACAACAAAACTTGTCAAAAGCAATGTAAAAATACCTGTGATACCAAAAATGACTCCTCAATCTACAAATCCAGGCTCTGATGCCTTAAGACTTGATCAAGCAGGAGCAGACGGGCTTGTAATGTTTAATAGATTCACAGGGCTTGACATTGATATAGAAAAAGAAGCTCCCATTTTGCACGGTGGTTATGCAGGGCATGGAGGTCCGTGGGCGATTATGTATGGTTTGAGGTGGATAAGCGCTGTAGCCCCAAAGGTAAAATGTAGTATCAGTGCAAGTGGCGGTGCTATGAACGGTGAGGATGTAGTCAAATACATACTGGCAGGAGCATCTGCTGTTCAAGTTTGTACAACTGTAATTTTGAATGGCTATGGAGTTATAAATAAGATAAACAAATATTTAGAAGAGTATATGGAGAGAAAAGGTTACAACACGATTGATGATTTTAAAGGAAAGGTGTGCAGCAGAATTCTTGACATGGACTCTGTTGACAGAACACATTGGGCAGTTGCTAAGATTAACAAAGAGAAATGCACATCATGTGGCAAGTGCTTCACAGTATGCATATATGATGCAATTGAAAAGGATGACGGAAAGTTTAAGGTAAATCAGAACTGCGATGGCTGTGGTCTTTGTGCGGAACTTTGTCCAGTCAAGGCAATTTCAATGGTAAAAAGAGGTGAAGTTTGAAAGTGATATATAAAACAGATATACTGGTAATAGGTGGTGGCGGTGCAGGTTTGAGGGCAGCAATTGCTGCATGTGAAAAGGCTTATGAAACAGGAAATAAAGTTAAAGTTTTATTAACAGTAAAAGGCAAACTGGGAAGTTGTGGAACAACTGCTCTTGCATACTCTGATAGAATGGCATTCCATGTCACACTTCCTACAACTGAGCCTAAAGGTGAAGATAACTGGAAATATCATGCAAAAGATATATATGAGATTGGCGGACTTGTTTCTGATTATGACTTGGCTGAGATTTTAGCAAAAAACTCAGCTGATGCTTACTTTTACTTAGATAATCTCGGTGTTCCCTTTGTAAAAGAAAATGGGATACCTGTCCAATTTGTTACAGATGGTTCTATATATGCGCGTGCATGTTTTACAGGTCCTGATACTGCTGTTCAAATAGAAAAGGCTCTGATTAGAAGGCTTAGTAACATAAAAGAGATTGAAGTTTTAGAGGATGTAATGATAAGCGATTTGATTGTAATTGACAACAAAGTTTGTGGGGCAGTTGGTTTTAGGGGTGCTCAAAATGTAATAATTCTTGCAAAAGCAGTTGTACTTGCAGCAGGTGGGGCAGGAAGTATTTATAAGAATAATGTGTTTCCGCCACGAATGACTGGTGATGGTTACGCAATGGCACTTCGTGCAGGGGCTTTGCTTGTGAATATGGAGTTTATTCAAATAGGTCTTTCATCATCTAAAACAAAACTTGCATGTTCGGGAAGTATAATGAGATGTGTCCCCAGGTTTGTAAATGAAAAAGGAGAAGAATTTTTGATAAATTATCCTATTACATACAATGATGTATTTGAAAAAGGAGCCACGTGGCCAATAAGCTACGAGCATAAGACATGTTTAATAGACATTGCTGTGTTCAGAGAGATTGCCCGTGGGGGTAAAGTGTTTTTAGACTTTACTCAAAATCCAAAAGGTTTTGAATTTGAACACTTAAGAGAAGACTTAAAACAAAGATATTACTCAGAAATTAAAAATCTTACAAATAAAAGATCTACTCCATATGAAAGACTGTGTGAAATAAATCCTCAGACTGTTGAGTGGTTTTTGAAAAGGGGAATTGACCTTAGAAACCAAATGCTAGAAATTGCACTGTCAATTCAACATTTCCAGGGTGGTGTAAAAATTAGAGAAAAAGCAAATACAACTGTGGAAGGCTTGTATGCCTGTGGCGAGTGTGCAGGAGGGCAGCATGGGGCAAACAGACCAGGCGGCAATGCACTTTTGGATACTCAAGTTTTTGGCAAAATAGCAGGGGAAAGTAGCTTTGAATTTGCTTTAAACACTTTAATTGATGAAGAATCTGTAATTTTGGTAGCAAACCGCTTGTTTGAAAGCTATAAAACCTATATAGCTGAAGATGGTATTGATTTGGAGAATGCCATATCAGAACTAAATAGAGTTATGGATTTGTACGCAAGTGTTTTGAGATATCAAGATGGACTTCAAAAGGCACTTATGAAAATTGAGGAATTGAAAACAAGAAAAATCAAACCTGTTGAGTATGAATATCTTTTGGAGCTGAAAAACATGCTTTTGAGTGCAGAAGCAGTGGTAAAAAGTTGTATTTTAAGAGATGAAAGCAGAGGACCGCACTTGATGTTCGAAAATTACAGCGATTTGCGGCCAAAGCCAAGAGATGAAAGATACAATGTATATCATGTATGCAGACTAAATAAAGAGACCAATCAAATTGAAGTCTTTCCAATGCAACCGGTAAAACCAAAAGCGTAGGGGGAAAACAAGAATGAAAGCTTATGCAATGGTTTTAGAAGAGTTTAACAAACCTTTGAAGATGAAAGAGTTTGAATTAATGTCTCCAACTGATGGAGAACTTTTAGTAAAGATAGAAGCAGCAGGTGTTTGTGGCTCTGATGTGCATATGTTCAAAGGGAATGACCCGCGCACGAAACTTCCTATGATTTTGGGTCATGAAGGTGTTGGGCGTGTGTATGATATTTCAGGTCAGTGGCGTGATATAAATGGCGAGAAGATTCAGGAGGGGGATTTGATAATTTGGGACAGGGGTGTTGTGTGTGGTAAGTGCTACTTTTGTGCTGTCAAAAAAGAAAGCTATCTATGTCCGCACAGATGGACATATGGTATAAGTGTTAGCTGCGCAGAGCCCCCATATTTGAAAGGATGTTATTCAGAATATATTTATCTTCACAAAGATACAAAGGTTCTAAAAATAAAAGAAAATGTTGAGCCAGAAGTTTTAGTTTCTGCCTCATGTTCTGGCGCAACATGTGCTCACGCTTTTGACATTGTTTCACCTGATTTTGGTGACAGTGTTCTAATTCAAGGACCAGGGCCTATAGGGCTTTATGCAATCATTTTTGCAAAACTCAAAGGAGCAAGAAATATAATTGTGATTGGCGGCACAAAAGAAAGACTTAAAATGTGTGAAGAATTTGGGGCAACGCATGTGCTTGATAGAAATTCAACCACAATTCAGCAAAGACAGGAAATAATAATGGATATAACAAATGGGCGTGGAGTCGATTTGGCAATTGAAGCTGTGGGACATCCATCAGCAGTGAGTGAGGGAATAAAACTTGTACGAAATGGTGGAAGTTACTTATCACTTGGTTTTGGTGATCCAAACGGCAGCGTTACACTTGATTGTTATTATGACATTGTAAGGAAAAATTTAAGATATCAAGGAGTATGGGTCAGTGATATAAAACATTTAAATATGGCAGTTAATGTGGTGTTACAAAATAAAGAACTTTTTAAAAAAATGGTTACGAATATTTATAAATTGACTGATGCGACAAAAGCACTTGAGGATATGGGAAACAGAAATACAATAAAATCTGTTCTGAAACCATGAAGATAATTTAAAAGGGGGCATACAGTCTTGAAGATTGCAAAGGTTGGTCTTATTGGAATTAGTGGATTTGGGAGTATACACTTACGGTCAATAGAACAGCTCCAGGGAAAGATGGTTGACTTGAAGGCAATTGTTGCAACAAGCTACGAAAAAAATAAAGAAGTGATAGATAGATTGACTTCTCGAGGTGTTGAGTATTATCAGGATTATAGATTAATGCTTGAAAACCACAAAGACTTAGATTTTGTTGCCATCTCAACACCCATACACCTACATGCTCCAATGGCAATTGATGCAATGAAAAGAGGTTTTAATGTCCTGCTTGAAAAGCCGCCTGCTGTGACAATTCAAGATATTGACGCTATAATTGAGACAAAGAGAAAAACAAATAGGGTTTGTAGTGTGAACTTTCAAAACACTTCAGGTAAAGCATTTAGAAAACTTCTTGAGTATATAAAAGAAGGCCGACTTGGTAGAATAAAATCAATTGTTGGTGTTGGACGTTGGAAAAGGGATGAAAGCTATTATCAAAGAAATGCATGGGCTGGTAAACTCGTTGTTGATGGCAACTATGTCTTGGATGGAACAATAAACAATCCTCTTGCACATCTTTTAAACAATGAACTAATTATTGCTGAAACAGCTCAACCAGGTGGAGGAGTTCCTGCACATGTTCAAGCAGAGCTTTATCATGGTCATAAAATTGAAGGTGAAGACACAGCATGTGTGAGAATAATTACTCATGGAGGCACAGAAGTATATTTTTACTCGACCCTTTGCAATAGAGATGAAGAATCTCCATTTATAATTATTGAAGCTGAAAAGGCTAAAGCGAATTGGTGGTTTTCTAATAGATTTAAGATTGAGTATTGTGATGGTTCTGTTGAAGAATTTGATGGTGGCAAAGAAGATTTGTTTGTCAATATGTATGTAAATATGGTAGAACATTTATTTGAAGGTAAACAGCTTTATTGTCCGCTGGAAATAACCCGCAATTTTGTATTGGCATCAAACGGGGCTTTTGAGTCGTCTAAAAGAATTTTCGATATTCCAGATGAGTATTTAGAAATTGAAAAAGAAAATGGAAAGGTATATACATACATAAAGGGAATAAAAGAAATTATTGATGAAGCAGCTTTTCATAAAAGATTATATTCTGAGATTGGTATTAAGTGGGCACAAAAAACAAGTATTTTTGATTTGAAAAACTATAATTATTTTAGTCTATAAAGGAACAATATAAGTTTGCAGCAAAACAATAAAATTCAATGCAATATTTCAAAAATTATTATTTAAAAAATAATACATAAAACAAAAACATAATTTCTATATTATGAGGATTATCTTGGATAGATGTTGATAATCCTCTTTTATTTTTGAATCAATATAATAAATAGGTATTTCAAAAATCATATTAACAATAAAAAATAACAGATATAAAATAAATACAGATATACATTAAAAAACACGCACAATACAAAATACACAAACAAAATGCATAAACAAAGCTGCCTTTGAAGAGCAGCGATAAGAGATGATTTTTTCAAAAAACGAAATTAAGGAGGGAAGCTGTTTTGAAGAGAAAAGCAATTTCGTTAATTGTATTGGTTTCGTTTTTATTATTTAATATTTTCGGGAATATGTTAGTTGGTAAAAGTAATAATATTTTTGATCCATCAAATTATGTGTTGTTTGATGGAACAAATTTTGAAGATGGTTCAACATGGGGATTTACAGCAAGTTCAGGTGCTACTGCAACAGTTGTAACAGATGTTTATGGTAACAAATATTTAGAGGCAAAAGGATCAGGATCAGGAACACGTTCAGTTGTTAAGACATTTTCTAATTCTACTAAAAAAGACAAAGTGTTAATTATATTTGACTGGCAACCGATGGATGTATCAACTGCAGCAAATAATAGTGAAGTATTAATCAGCGACGAGAATAACAACCCACTTTTCAGATTGGTTAAAAAAGGTGGAACAAATGGTTCTATAGGCTACAGTGTAGGAACAACAGGGTTAGATCTTTCTAAAGTTACTTATATTAATACGATAGATACATCTCAGAAGTGGTTAGCTGTTCGCATTTTATTTGATTTTGTTGCTGAAACAGTTTCCTTCGAGATTTACAACAAAGATGACCCATCAAAATATTTTTCAGCTTATGGTCTTGACTTGAAGAATATTGTGTATTTAAACAAAATCAAAAAAATATCTGTTATTGGTAACAGAGCAAGTGGAAATACATTAAACTTTACAACTAATGTGGATAACATTTATATTTATACTTCTACAACTGATGCACCTATTCAAGGTTCTAAAAATATAGTAGAAATAGTAAGTAGCTACACATATAATTATGATTTTCCTTTGGGTACTTCAATAAATGATGTTATTTCATTTTTCCCCACAGCCTTAAATGTAAAATTAGAAAATGATGTAATTGTTAACAATGTTCCAGTTAGCTGGAGCTGTTACAGTTACAATCCAAACAAAGAAGGTAATTATTTGTTTGTAGGTAATCTTATTGTAGATGGAATAACGGGGGTAAAGAATAATTACAATATAACAGCTCAAATCAATGTAAGATTATTAAATCTTTCATTTGTACCACCTCAAATTCCAGGTTATGAGGCTGTTTATGCTACTGATTTTGGTGATACAATTACAGTTGTGCCGAAATATTGGGGATTTACTACTCAAAATGCTACTCTTAATATTAATACAAATACTATAAAAGGAAATTCAACTCCTAAACTTGAGTTTTCTCAGGTTAATCAAACAGGTGGAAGGGTTGCGACAAAGACTTTTGGAGAAGCTATAAAAGGTGATGCAATACTTGTAAAAATGAATTGGTATCCCGGACTTTTAAACGACAAAGGATCAAATCCATATGAAAATGGCGGTGAGCTAAGACTTATAGATTCTTCTGGTAATGTTTTCTGGAAACTAAACAATACGAGAAATTCTCCTCTCCAGCTTATATTAGGTAACTCGGTTGTATTCAACACTTACTTTACTGATCCTGAAAAATGGTATGATATTGAAATTAATTGTGATGTACTCAATAAAGTAATTTCAACTAAAATTACTGATACAGAAACATCAACAGTGGTAGAGTTTACTTATTCTTTAGATGGTGTTGCGTTTGATGGAACACTCAAATCGATAAGCCTTGTTGGAATAAGAACATCAGGTAATAATATAACTTGGACTACTTACCTAGATAATGTATGGATTTATAACAAACCTATTCCACCTAACAGAATAATTAATGTAGATAAGCTGCCCTACAAGACTATATATGTAAATACTGCGCAGGATATATCTCAAATAGGTCTTCCAACAAAAGTTACAGTAACTCTTGCAAATGGTACGAAAAAGGAAGTTGAGATTGCGAAATGGGAGATATTATCAGGTCAATGGACAGCGGATAAACCTGGAATTTATACTTTCAAAGGAGTTTTAAAAGAAGATAGTTCAGTTGACAATACTTATGGTAAATATGCAATTTGTTATGTATATAACAGATTACAACCATCGAAAGCTGTAAGACAAATGGAGTGGCTCAACAGAGGATTGATAGCTTTAAAGGCTGAAAATGGAATATTTATAAGCTGGAGATTGTTAGCTGATGAGTATAAAAAGGACGTAAAATTCAATATATATAGGAATGGACAGAAACTAAATACAGCTCCTCTTTCTGTGACAAATTATTTGGATGTGAACGGAAATCCAGGCGATGAATATAAAGTAGAGACACTAATGAATGGCATAAAGATTGAAGAGACAAAAGTAAAAGCACTTGACAAGGATTATATTTCAATTCCACTTCAAAAACCTGAAGATGGAGTAAATGAAGCAGGAGAGACTTACACATATGAAGCAAATGATTGTAGCGTTGGTGATTTGGATGGAGACGGCGAATATGAAATAATTGTTAAATGGTTACCATCTAATGCAATTGACAGTTCACAAACAGGTTTGACTGGTCCAACAATATTTGATGCATATAAGCTTGATGGCACATTGCTCTGGAGAATTAATATGAGCCTTAATCTTACTTCAGGTGCGCATTATAATCAGTTTTTAGTATATGACTTTGATGGAGATGGAAAATCTGAGTTTGTTGTTAAGACAGCCGATGGAACAACAGTTTACGGTGCAACATATGGTAGGGTTGATTATAATAAAGTGATAAGTGTAATTGGAGATCCAGCTAAAAATGGAGCATATAGATATGGACCAAGTGGTCCATTTCCGGGTAAAGTATGGGGAGGTCCAGAATACATTTCAATATTTGATGGTGAAACAGGAGCAGTTTTGGATAGCATAGAATATAGATATTCAATTGAAAAAACTGGTGTTGCGTCTTGGGGCGATACATGGTTCAATAGATCTGATAGATTCTTGGCAACTGTTGCATATTTAAATGGAACCACGCCTTCAATAGTTTTTGGAAGAGGTTATTACGCGAGGACAACATTTGTTGCATATGATTTTGTCAATGGGAAACTGCAGGAAAGATGGCATTTTGATACGCAAGAAATTGGCGGAAAAGGAGAAGGTATGGGTAATCACAACATATCTGTTGCTGATGTAGATAATGATGGATGTGATGAAATAATAGCAGGTTCGTTGACATTAGACCATGATGGAAAGATATTATATGTAATGGATGGTGAAATGGGAAGAGAACTAGGCTCTCATGGTGATGCTTTGCATGTTGGAGCATTTTTCCCAGATCGTGAAGGATTACAGGTATTTGGTGTTCATGAAGTTCCTGCAGTAGCGTCACTTGAACTTCATGATGCTGCGACTGGTGAAACATTACAGGCTTATTTTGCATACAAAGATACAGGTCGTGGTGTTTGCGCAAATATTGCTTCAGAGCCAGGTTATGAATTCTGGGGTGCAGGAGATTTCTATGATGTTAACAAGGGTGCAGGTATATATAATGTTTATGGTAAAGTAATCAGCAATGATTGTCGAGCAGCTGGTCTTCCAATGAACTTTGTGACTTATTGGGATGGAGATTTGATGCATGAATTGTTAGATGATGTTGAAATCTACAAGTATGATGAGCGAAATGATAAAGCTGTATTGGTAAAAACTTTTGAAGGTGTAAAAAGTATTGGTGGAACTAAAGCAACTCCTGTTTTACAAGCAGATTTATTTGGAGATTGGAGAGAAGAGGTAGTATATCCTAATGTTGATGATACTGAGTTGCGTATTTATGGTACAACAATACCTACTCAATACAGGATATACACTCTTATGCATGATCCAGTATATAGACTTGGAATAGCATGGCAGAATGTTGCATATAATCAACCGCCACATACAAGCTTTTATCTTGGTGAAGATATAAGAGATGTTGTTCTTGCAAATAATTTGCCAGTTAAAGATGTATATTATCCGAACAAACCAAAGAAAGTTGATGCTCCAGAAGAGAAATTGTTTTATAAATCACCTTCTGTGAGCAAGATGGATTTATACTTTGAAAATAGCAAGGTTAAAATTACAATTGAGAATGATGAGGAAATTGTTGGTGGTAAGATTTCTGTAAAACGTCTTGGTGCTCTGAGTGGTATATCACTGCCTTCAGATTTGAACGCCACAAATAATTATTTAGAGATTAATAAGAGTGAAAATATTGCAAAATTGCCAGTTAAAGTAGAGGTTGAATTCAATCCTACAAATTTAAATGGCTGTAATATAAATTCATTAAAACTTTACAGATATAATAATACAACAGCAAAATGGGAGCTTGTAAGTGGTCAAGTTATTGACACTGCTAAGAATATTATTTCATTCATAGATGCTGAAGGTGGTATATATGGTATTTTTGGAACAAAATCTTCTCCATCTTCTGGTACAGTGACTACTATTATTTTAAATCCTCAGTCACAAACAACTTCGTCAACAACTAGTACATCTTCAAAAGAACAAGAAAAGACTCAGCAAGGGACAACCCAAGTAACACAGAGCGAGACGCAGCAACCCAAACCTCAATCTCTAACATCTGAAAAGAATATTGTAACTGCTAAGATAGATACAAACAATGTAACAAACGTTCAACTGAATTCTCAAGTAAAGATTTCTGTTCCACCACAAGCTGTTGAAGGGAACAATCCTGTTATAAAGGTTGAGACACTTAGCAGTTATACTGAAAAGGTAGGTGTAGGTGTTCCGATTATAGAACCTGTAAATATAAGTATTGAAAAGGGGAAAATTCAAAAACCAATATTAGTTGAAATTAAAATAGCTCCCGAGATTGTTAAGAATGATAAAGTTGTTATAGGTTTCATGTTTGATTCTGTAAGCAAATGGACACCTGTATTGACTAAGAAAAACATAAATACAGTTCAATTAGAACTGAACAAAACAGGAACTGTTCAGGTAGTTGCTGCTAAACTGAGTGAGATATACAGCGATGTAAAAGAAAATAATTGGACTTATAGTTTATTTAATAAGGCTCTTTCAAAAGGAATAATTACAGGTTACGCTGATTTAACGTTGAAACCTGAAAAATTAATAACATACCTAGAAGCAGCGGTCATTTTAGACAGAGCATTTAATTTGAAAAAATCAGGTAATCCAGATATAGCTAACGTTCCAGAGTGGGCTCAGGATGCAATTACGAATATGGTATCTAATGAGATATTTAACGAAACAAACGCTTTTAGCGGGACAGTAACTAGGATTGAGGCCGTAAAATTTATAGTAAAGATTTTAGAAAAACAAGGACAAAAAGTTGAACCAGAAGATGTTAAGTTCAAAGATATCAATACTGCAGAGTATACTGAAATTGTAGCAAAAGCATATAAATTAGGTATTGTGAAAGGCTACCCAGATGGGAGCTTTAAACCTGACAAACCAGTAACAAGGGCAGAATTTATAGCAATGTTAATAAGAGCAATTGAAAATATGAATAAATGATAGGAAGATTAAAAGGGGCTGTCCAAAAATACTTGGATAGCCCCTTTTTACAATAACATCGTTTCTGATTTATTTAGTTTTGGATATATTGCGAAAAATAAGAATTTTAAAATTTTGTTTTAAACAGCCTCCATTTTTATATCATTACTATTTTATACAGATCTACAATGAAATTAATTTATTTTCATCTGCTGACTTCCTAGCAAGAAGAGAAATATAAGTTGTGTAAAAACTATCTTCAGCGCTCACAAAACACTTATCTTTACCTCTTATTTCATTAATAAAATCCAAAAACACGAGAGGTGGATTATCAAGTAGTACTTCAGTTATTTCTTTAGTTTCGTAATTTAACAAATATACCTTTCCATTTACCACCTCCAATATTCCTTTTGTCCCCACAATTCTAACTCTGTCATCATCATGAGTAGGAGCAGTAGCAGGACGTAAATAATCAATGTTCACCGTTGCTAAAATTTCATCTTCCATCAAAAAACTACAAAAAGCAGTAGTTTCAAGCTCACCATGATCATTATTGTAAAGTCTTGAATGTCTTGCAAAGACCAATTTAAATTTCTTGCCACTCAGCCAATAAATCCAATCGATGGCATGAATACCAACCCAGGGAATTGTTCCGCCATATGTTCTTCTCTGCTTGTAAAAGTCGGGTCTATTTCCAAGCTTATAAGATTTTTGAGCATGTAAAAGTCTGATTTCGCCTATCTTATTTTCTTTTATAAGTTTATAAGCAGTCCAAAAATGGGGTGTATACCGCAATCCCAGCATTGACGAAAGTTTTACTTTTGTCTGCCTCCACACACTCTTTAGTTCTTCAAGTTCTTCGATTGATAGTGCAACAGGTTTTTCAACATATACGTGAATTCCTCTTTTCATAGCTTCAATTGCAAGCTCAGAATTTTTATAAAAAAATGTATTAATCACAGCAATGTCAGGTTTGAGTTCTTCAAACATCCTTATAGGATTGCTATAGACCTCAGGAGCAAATCCCATCTCATTTACTTGAGAAAATAATTTTTCTATATTCTCTCCTTCACATCCAGGGGAAATTCCCACAATTTTGGCATCAGGGTCTTCTTTTATTCCTCTTAAAGCATATACATAGTGTCCACTACTGCCTACTATGCAAATTTTCATTTAAAATCTCACACCTTTCATTTAAATTTTTTAAAACATAATTGTCTCAAATAATGACCATGCAAAGAGCTTGTGCATTGATCAACATAATGATTTTTCATATTGCCCTAACTTCATGTGTTTTGGAGTCAATTACTTCACCTTCAAAAAGCTGTAGCATTGAAGTTGACACTTCAAGTGTAAATTTTATCTTCTTTGAAGAAAGTAAATCAGAAGCTACCTTCCACCTATAAGGCTGCCAGCACCTTGTACCTATAAATTCATCATTTATATAAAGACTTACGCACCGATCTATGTTATCTTCGATAAAGAATTCTACAAAACCACTTTCCAAAGACGGCATTTGAAGATCTTTTTCGTACTTTATAAAACCAGCATAAAAAGGAATGCCATTTTCAATATCTTTACCAAAGCAGCCTTGAGTTGGAAGTTTGCCTATATGCCAGCTGTCATTTAGTTTAAATACACCTGCCATGCTGAAAATATAAATGGGTGTAAGAAGTCCATCAAATGATTTGCTAATCTTTACACATACAGAAATCTGATTTTCCCCCAATTTAATTAAGTTGCTAATGTCATATGCCAAATTAGTATGAGAATAAAATCTTTTAGGTATAAAATCTTTTGGTAAAATAGTGTAACCATTCAAAAGTATAAACCATTCACCTTTTATACTTTCATCTTCAATCACAAGCCAGAATTTTTGGTCTCTAGCATCTACAAAAAATGGAGTCGTGTATATTGCCTCAAAGCTTGGCAACGTTATTTCTTTTGGACATCCAAAGAAACTTTTTGTTTTTATTGGTACTGCAATTTTTGCTTCTTCCAATTGGTCAATTATCGGTTTTGGGGCAACTGGAATTTTTGAAGTGACTGAGTACTGTTCATTTTCGGTGTTGAAATTCAATTTTAAATTCCATCTGCCAAGCCTTAAGGGATTTAAACTCTCAATTGAAAATTTCCAGGGATCTTCAAGAGATATTTTGTATTGAAAAGCTCTCTTTTCAATATTATTTTTGTGGTTATTTTTCTTAACACAGCTTTTTTCTAATTTAATTAAATACGATTGAAAAGGCTCAAAATCCATGGAAAAAACCATTTGTTTTTTTTCTGAAGAATTTTCAAAATTTATTTCCTCTTCGGAGTCTTGCAATGTTAATGGAACCGAATAAATTTTATTTATCTCATCAGCATTGAAATTCAAGTGTACCTTGCAGATCTTCTTTTCATTAGTTGGGTTTATAATAAATAAAAAGTCATGTTCTGTGTTCTCAAAGTAAGCACAGAGAATACCACGGTCATTAGAAGATTCATATGATACACTTACAGGCTTTTTACAAATCTTGTCAATTTTTGTTGCTAAATCTTCTATATTACCAATGAAGATACAACTGTTAAGAAATACTGTATTGTTCAATTTAGAATCTGTTGTATATGCCTTTGCGATGTCCATAGGATTTACTCCAAGAAAATTGCTAATATCTTTGGCAACATCAAAATCTTCGATGTTTTGGAATGGCAAACAGCCAATAAATACAACTTTGCATCCTTTCAATATTAGATCTTTTATCTTCATGTAAGCCTCTTTTTCTAAATTGGTCACAGGTGGAATGATCAATAATTCAAATTTTTCATTGTCATAATAGATTTTCTGATTCCTGCATTCCAAACTCCCCACTAATGACTGGTCAATCACATAGTAGTCTACATTTTCTTCTAAGAGAATTTGTTGAATTCTACAGAAATCCTTTGAAATCTTTTCTTTTACTTTTCTGTCGTTAAAACAAGTCCACTGGCTTGTAATTGGGTCTACTACAAGTACATCAACTTTTCTTTTACAATTTTTGAGTATTTTTATAATATTTTTCACATACTCAGACAATGCTTTTTGATGTTTCCACCATGGCATCTGGAAAAAGGCTGAAGGTGGAGCATCATGCTTTTTAAGTCCATCTGCACTATAATAAAAGGCATGGGGGACAAACATATCTATTCCCTGCAGTATTAGCCAGTCAAAGATCCATTTCATATCTTGCATTGTCATGCTCCAGCCAATACTGTGAAAGCATTCACACAAAACCCTTTCCTTTTTATAAAAGTGAGCGGCAGATGATGCTATCTTTGGATTTGCTCTGTAGTTTTCAGATACAACCTGGGGAATGTCACCAGCCTTTTGATGTCCTGCGTCTATTCCAGGAATATCCATAAAGGCTAATTGTGAGCTTCTCAAAATTGGCTTTTCGCCCACATACAAAAGATTGTTCTGGTGGCACCATTCAAGGATTTGTTTGTCGTAGCTTTCAATAAATGTGTCCACAACAAGCTTCCAAAACTGATACTTAATTTTTGAACCGGCTGTATCAAATATATCTAAACAAATAATTTGGGGTAGTTTCTCAATAAGATTTTCTCCATATGTTTGCTCAAAAAGCTTAGGAAGCAGTTTTGACCAGGGAAGTTTTACGGAAACTGGAGCTGTTTCATCTGTAAAAATTCCTTTGATTGTTTTTCCAAATTCATGTCCTAAATGTTTTTTGTACTTTTCATGAGTTGTTTGAATAAACAATTTTACCGCATCTTTATTTAAAGGATCAATAAATGTTCCAAAGTATTTGAAGTTTTTCAATGGATATTGGTAAAACAAAAATATTTTCCACTCTCCTTTTGGTGCTTTCCATTTGAGAACTTTTGCATTATCTCCAACAAAGTATCTTTTTCTATTGTAAAATGTAAGTCCACTTTCTTGGTAAATGTGTTCTTTGTAGATTATACCGATATTATCAATCAAGTCTATGTATTCATTCCATATTATAGCATTATTTCTTACTTTATAAGTTCTTGCCAGTAAAACTTCGCTCATGGGAATTTCAATGCAAATCTCTTCATTACCTTTTGCATCGACAATCTTATAATCTAATATAAAAGCTTGATATTCAGGATGCTGAGCAATTACTTCACCAGCTGAAATTCCACTCGGATAAGGATATTCATCATAAAGCCACACTTCCATATTATATTTTTTTGCACATTCAACTGCAATAGAAACCTTTTCAAACCACTCATGAGAAAGGTAGGGTATTTCAAGACCTTGACGTGGATGGATGAAGAACCCGCCAATTCCTTTTTCATGCATCTGAGCTATTTGCTCTGCTATTTCATCATTATTTATTTTTCCGTTCCAAAACCAGAATGGTTTTATTTTGAAGTTAATATTCATTTCTTTCACTCCCAAGTAGAAAAATTTGCATTAAATTTTATTTATTTTGTTTTTTGATTGATTATATTCTTAATTATACTCTACAAGCTAAATACAATCAACATAGAATTAAACAAAACAAAAACATTATGCTATGATATTTAAGAAACCCAAATTATCTTAATTATTGAAGTGAATAAATACAAAGTGATAAAATAAACAATAAAGGAGCTTTAGAAAAGTTCAAGCTGAGAGGAGTGGTTAAGATTTCAGCTACAATAAAAGATATAGCAAGGTATACAGGACTTTCAATAGCGACTATATCAAAGTATCTCAATGGTGGTAATGTGTTAGAAAAAAATAGGATTCTTATTGAAGAGGCAATAAAGGCGTTGGATTTTGAAGTGAATGAGATTGCAAGAGGACTTAGAACTAACAAGACAATGACAATTGGAGTTTTAATTCCTGTTTTTGAGGTTTTCTTTAATACAATTGTATCTTCGTTAGAAAATGTTTTGCTTGAAACCGGTTATAGTGTTGTCGTATGTGATTACAGAGATGATGAAAAGTTAGAAAAGGAAAGGTTAGATTTTCTTTATAAAAAAAGAGTTGATGCATTAGTGGTTGTTCCCACATATTTGAAAGGAAGCGATATTAAAAAGATTATAAAAAGAGATATTCCAATTGTGGCGGTTGACAGACCAATTGAAAACTTTGAGTGTGATACGATACTTGTGAATAACTTTGAAGTTTCGTATCAGGCAGTTGAGAAGTTGATTTTAATGGGGCACAGAAAAATTGGAATAATATGTGGACCACAGAATATTTATACAGCTCAAGAGAGATTAAATGGCTACATGAAAGCGCATATTGATTATAAAATATCTGTAAATGAAGAATATATAAAATTTGGAGAATTTCATAATATGGAATCAGGCTACAAAAAGATGATTGAGTTACTTGAAATGGCTAATCCTCCTACAGCTGTTTTTATTACAAATTATGAGATGACTCTTGGGGCAATTATTGCTGTAAATGAAAAAGATATAAAAGTTCCAGATGATCTGTCAGTAATAGGTTTTGACAATTTAGAGATGGCAAAGATAGTAAAACCCTCGTTATCGCTTGTTGTCCAACCGATGGAAGAAATAGGAGAAGTCGTAGCATCTTTATTGTTAAAGAGATTAAAAGGAGATAAAACTGATTTTCCTCTTCAGAAAAAGTTGAATGCACAAGTTTTGATAAAGAATTCAGTCAAAAAGATAACATAAGCAGTTTCAAGGCTTTTGTTCGATTTAAAGTGTAAAATATTTTTTAAGAATTAGTATTGACAGGTAGATTTAGATGTGTTACCTTTATATTAAACTAAACGTTTTGTTTTTGTCTTTTTAAAGTGAAACGTTTAGATATATTTCATTGTTTTTTATTAAAAGGAAGTGAAAAAAGTGGCTGTAATATCTTTAAAAGATATTTTTGACTATGGTTTTATAAAAACAGTAATTTGTGCTTTCAACTTTGTAAATCTTGAGCAACTCTACGGAATAGTAGCTGGTGCTGAAGAAGTTCAAACTCCTGTTGTTTTAATGATTTCACAAAAAACGGCTTTAAAATATGGGCTTGAAGAAATGTTTTACTTAGCAAAATCAAAGGTTGAAAAACTCCAAACTCCCTTTGTAATTCATTTGGACCACGCGAAGAATATTGATCTTGTGGCAAAGGCAATTGATTTAGGTTTTTCTTCAGTAATGTTTGATGGTTCATCACTAACTTTTGATGAAAATATTAAAAAAACTTATGAAGTTGTAAAAAAAGCTCACAGATATGGGATTACAGTTGAAGGCGAAATAAATGCTATATATGGGAAGGAAGAAGATGGTACCCCAAATGCTATTGTGTACACAAAAGTAGAAGATGCCAAGAAGTTTTCAGAAGAGACTGAGGTTGATTTTTTAGCAGTCAGTATCGGAACAAAGCATGGACTTTATGAAGGAACTCCTTCCTTGAGATATGACCTTATCAGTGAAATTTCTAATTCAATAAAATCGAAACTTGTTTTGCATGGCTGCAGTGGGCTTACAGCAGAACAGTTAAGAAAATCTATTCAAAGTGGTATCAAAAAATTGAATTTTGGCACAGAGGTAATGGTAACACAGATAAATGCAATTAAAAAATCATTAAGCAGTTTATCTAAACCAGATATAAGACCCGTTATGGACAGTTCAATTGAAGAGATAAAGGTATATGTAAAGAACACAATTAATAGTATTTGTATTTCACAATAAAATTTATGAAAAAGTCAACAAAAAGGAGCGAATAGTTTAAAGATGAAAGCAGCAATTTTGTACGCAAAAGGTGATATCAGATATGAAGAGGTTGATGATCCAAAAATAACTGAGGATGAAGTTTTAATTAGAGTAAAAGCAAGTGGCATATGTGGGTCTGATATTCCACGAGTGTGGGGCGATGCAGCTCACTTTTATCCTATTATATTGGGACACGAATTTTCTGGTGAAGTTGTAGAAGTTGGCAAAAATGTTGAAAATCTTAAAATTGGTGACAAAGTTGTGGGTGCTCCACTGCTTCCATGTTTTAAATGTAGTGATTGTCAAAGGGGTTGGTATTCGCAGTGCAAGAACTATAGTTTTATTGGGTCAAGAAGGCATGGAAGCTTTGCCGAATATATAGCTATTCCTGCAAGAAATGCAATAAAGTTTGATGAAAGCATCTCTTTTGAACAAGCTGTTTTTTTTGAGCCCTCAACTGTAGCTTTACATGGACTGAGGTGTGCGGATTTTAAGGGTGGTGAGGACGTTTTAATTCTGGGTGCTGGAACAATAGGGATTTTTACTTTACAGTGGGCAAGAATAATGGGCGCAAGATTTATTTGCGTTGTTGATATCAAAGATGAAAGGTTAAAACTTGCACAAGAATTTGGAGCAGATTTTATTGTAAATGCCACTGAAGAAAAGTTTACAGAAAAGATATATGAACTTACAAAAGGTAGAGGTTTTGGATATGTATTTGAAACAGCAGGTAGTGCTGAGACAATAAAGTTTTCTTTCGAATTTGTTTCAAACAAAGGCTGTGTTTGCCTAATAGGTACACCTACAAAGGATGTTGCTTTTTCGCCTCATCTATTTGAAAAAATTAATAGGAAAGAGTTTCACCTTACGGGTTCTTGGATGTCATATAGTGCCCCTTTTCCAGGCATTGAATGGGAGTTAACCTCCAAATATTTTTCAGATAAACGCTTAAAGTTTAACAATAAGTTGATATATAAAACCTTTCATCTAAAAGATATCAAAGAAGCATTTGAGTTATTTAAAAGTCCTGAGAATGTGAAAGGAAAAGTAATCATTTTAAGTTAATATATTTAAGAAATTATATAGGGAGGAATATAAAATGGTCAAAAGCTTTAATTACTATCAGCCCACCAGAATAATATTTGGAGTGGGCAGACGAAAAGAACTTGGTATTTGGGCGAAACGTTTTGGTAAAAAGGTTTTAGTTGTTGTTGATCCGAATGTAGAAAAGTTTTTATCTCAGCAATATCAAGAGATGATAAATAGCCTCCATTCCGAAGGTATTGAAACCATTGTATTTGATCATGTTATTCCAAATCCCACACTTGACTCAATCCAAGAAGGTGCAGAGGTTGCAAAAAAAGAGAAAGTTAATTTTGTAATAGGCATTGGTGGGGGAAGTGCAATTGACACAGCAAAAGCAATAGCAGTTGCAGCAACCCATGAAGGGACTGCATGGGATTATCTTTATTTTAAAAAAGAACCTACAGAGAAAACCCTACCTATAATTGGAGTTCCAACAACAGCAGGAACAGGCACGCAAACATCAAGAGTCTCTGTGTTAACAAACACAGAAGAAAAATGCAAATCAGCAATTGCAAGTGACAATATAATTTGCAAAGTTGCAATTGTAGATCCAGAGCTTACTTTAACTGTTCCTCCTGCTGTCACTGCATCAACAGGGTTTGATGTATTTACGCATTGCTTTGAGTCATACATAAATGTAAATAATCAGCCATATGTAGATATGCTGGCACTTGAGGCAATTGAAATTGTGATTAAATATTTAAAGAAAGCTTATGACAATCCAGGTGATCTTGAGGCAAGAACAAAGATGGCATGGGCAGATACTTTAGCAGGATGTTGTTTAGCAAATGTTGGAACGACAATTCCGCATGCTTTAGGTCAAGCAATTGGTGGTCATTTCCCACATGTAAGTCATGGTCAGAGTTTAGCAGTGGTTTATCCTGCATTTTTAGATTATACAGTAGACTGGGCTGTAGGAAGGTTTGCAAAAGTGGCAAGAAAGTTTAATCCTGAGCTTGAGAAAGTATCTGACAAAGAAGCAGCCTATGCTTTGAAACAGGAAATTGTTTCATTTTTAAAATCAATCAACCTGTATTACACAATGGAGGATTTTGGAATAAAGAAAGAGGATGTTAAGGATTTAGTAAAGCATGCGATAGAATTTCCTGATAACAGGGTAAATCCAAGGGTTCCTGACGAAAAGGATCTTGAAGAGCTTTATTTAAAATCGTTTAGAGACTAAAAAGGAGTAAGTGAGTATGAGAGAATTACTTTTGGGTATAGATATCGGAACCTCTGCCTGCAAACTGAGCGTATTTGATAGAGAAGGGAATGTCATTTTTGATACTTCAAAACCATATAATATCTATTTTCCTCAGGAAGGATTTGTAGAACAAGATCCTATGGAGTGGTGGGATGCTGTTGTCAACGCAATTAATGAGATGTTTGCAAAAAGTAATATCAGACCAGATGAAATAAAATCAATAGGAATTGCAGGACAAAGTTGGTCCTGCATTCCTGTTGACAAAAATGGGAATGTCTTATCTAATACACCAATTTGGATGGATACTCGTTCTTCTTATATTTTGGAAAAAATTCGAGAAAAAATTGATGAGAAATACATTTTTGATGTGAGCAAAAATCCTCTCAATCCCACATATTCGACACTCAAGATTTTATGGTTCAAAGAAAACAAACCTGATGTTTATAAAAATACATACAAGTTTTTACAGAGCAACAGCTTTATTGTTTTTAAACTTACAAATTCTTTTTCTCAGGACTTATCGCAAGGGTATGGGTATCATTTCTTCAATATTGAGAAAGGCCACTTTGATGAAAAAGCTGCTGATATGTTTGGAATTGATCTTGAACTTTTACCACAAATCTATCCATGTCACCAAGTTGTAGGGTACATATCAAAAGAAGCTGCTAAGATAACAGGCTTGAAAGAAGGCACACCTGTTGTGGCAGGGGGCTTAGATGCAGCTTGCTGCACCTTAGGTGCTGGTGTTACTGAAGTTGGGCAAACACAAGAACAAGGTGGGCAGGCAGGTGGCATGAGTATATGTCTTGACAGACCAGTTTCAAATCCAAAGCTTATCTTATCATACCATGTTGTACCTGGAAGATGGCTTTTACAGGGTGGAACTGTCGGAGGTGGAAGTCTAAGGTGGTTTTATGAACAGTTTGGATATGAAGAAGCAGAAACTGCAAAAAGAGAAAATAAAAGTCCATTTGCTATTATGGATGAAAAAGTCGAAAAAATTCCTTGTGGGTCAGAAGGTCTTGTATTTTTGCCGTATATGGCAGGGGAAAGGTCGCCTATTTGGGACAAAAATGCAAAAGGTATTTTTTATGGTATTAGTTACCAAAAAACGAAAGCTCACTTTATAAGATCTATTATGGAAGGATGTGCGTATGCACTGAGACACAATTTAGAGGTTGCAGAGGATAGTGGTGTTAAAGTTGATAGACTTTATTCTGTTGGAGGAGCAGCAAATAGCAAACTTTGGTGTCAGATAAAATCTGATGTAACTGGTAAAATTATTGAGGTTCCAATATCAGATAATGCAACAACTCTCGGTGCAGCAATTTTAGCAGGATATGGCATAGGAATGTTAGAAGATATCTCCAAAACTGTCTACAAAATGGTAAAGACAAAAGCAATTTACTATCCAAATTTTGACAATTACAAACTTTATACTAAATATTACAAGCAGTATTTAGAAATCTATGAAAGATTAAAAGAAATAATGAACAGCTAAAAAGAGGCGAATTTTAATGAGTATTCAAAATTCTTTAATGAATTTCCTTAAAAGTAGAGAAAAAGGATTAAAAGGTATTATATCAGTGTGTTCTTCTAATGAAATAGTTATAGAAGCAGTATTTAAAAGACTTAAAAATACAAATATGCCCGTTATTATCGAATCTACAGCTAATCAAGTAAACCAGTTTGGTGGTTATTCTGGACTGACACCATCTCAGTTTAAAGAGAAAGTTTTCAAAATAGCTCAAAAAGTTAATTTTCCACTTGAGAGAATAATTCTTGGTGGAGACCATCTTGGACCACTTGTGTGGCGTGACCAAGAGCCAGAAATTGCTATGGAGTATGCTAAGCAAATGATAACAGAATACATAAAAGCAGGTTTTACCAAAATTCACATTGACACGAGTATGCCTTTAAAAGGGGAGAAAAGCATAGATGATGAAATAATTGCTAAAAGAACTGCTGTGCTCTGCAAAGTTGCAGAGGAGTGTTTTGAGAAGATTTCTATAAACAATCCTCAGACTACAAGACCTGTTTATGTGATAGGAGCTGATGTACCACCTCCTGGCGGTGAGTCTTCCATTTGTCAAAGGGTTACCACTAAAGAAGAGTTAGAAAGAAGTTTAGAATGCTTCAAGGAGGTATTTAAAAGGGAAAGAATTGAGAATGTATTCGATTATGTAGTTGCCGTTGTTGCAAATTTTGGAGTTGAGTTTGGGAGTGATGAAATTGTTGATTTTGATATGGAAAAGATAAAGCCGCTAAAAGAAATTTTGGCAAAGTACAATATAGTATTTGAAGGGCATTCTACAGATTATCAAAAAAAAGAAAACTTAAAAAGAATGGTCGAATGTGGTATTGCAATTTTAAAGATAGGTCCCGCTCTAACATTTGCGTTGCGCGAAGCGTTAGTGGCGCTCAGCCATATTGAGGAGGAAATTTATAGCAATGATGAAAGGAAACTGTCAAGGTTTAGAGAGATTTTATTGAATACTATGCTAACATACAAAGATCACTGGAGTAAATATTTTGATGAAAATGATAAATTAATTAAGTCAAAGCTTCTATACAGCTATCTTGACAGATGGAGATACTATTTCGAAAACGAGAGTGTGAAAAGTGCTGTTCATTCTCTTATTGGAAATTTAGAGAATATTAAAATTCCACCTTGGCTTATAAGTCAGTATTTTCCTATTCAGTACCAAAAGATGAGAGAAAAGGGGGGTATAGGTAATACTATTGACATTATCTTGGATAAAATAGGAGATGTTATAGACAATTATGTTTATGCTTTGAAAGAATAAAAAAATACATAACTTTTGTTTTTACACAAAAAATCTTGTAGTATGGATATAATTTTGAACGTTTTATAAAATTATAAGTTAAATATTTACATTACGTATCGTTTATGCTGTAATAAAAATAGAAACTTTTAATAACTAAATATAAAAAATGCTTGACTTTTATAAAATTTTTGAATATAATTTTATGTGAAAATCACATTGATAGTTTAGATTAATCGTAAAACGTTTTATAATAAAAAGATTGCTTAAATGGTAACATAAAAAATTCAAAGCTCACGAGAAATATCGTATGCATTTTTATCAAAATTCAAGTATACAGCGATATCGAAAGGGAGTTAAGGGGTGTGCAGGTTTAAAATAAGGTTTTTATTAATAAGCCTAATGTGAAACGTTTTGATGAATTTACTGAGTAATTAAATATGCATTTTAGCATCAAACCGTAATTTCTTTGAAAGGAGATATAAAATATGGAATCATCTCTTTACAGTAATAAAAAGAAAATTGGATGGAAAGAAATATGGGCTCAGCGTTATATTATGATATTGGTATTACCAGTAGTTATTTGGATGATAATATTCAATTATTTGCCGATGTTCGGTTTAATTATAGCTTTCAAGGAATATGATCCTTTTTTAGGACCACTGAAAGGGTTTTTAGATAGCAGATGGGTAGGGTTAGATAATTTTAAAGAGATGTTCACTGACAAATATTTTTGGCAGGCATTTTGGAATACAATTTACTATAGTGTGCTTAACTTAATTGTTGGATTTCCATTTTCAATTTTATTTGCAATACTATTAAATGAAATACAAAGCATGTGGTATAAGAGATTTGTGCAAACAGTTAGTTATCTTCCGTATTTCATATCATGGGTATTTGTAATTGGTTATATTTATATGTTTTTGGCTGACAATGGTGTTGTTAATGATATATTGATTAAACTCCATATAATTGACAAGCCCATTCCATTTCTTGTAACACCCGATTATGTTCCGGCAATTGTAGTACTAAGCAATTTATGGAAATCATTTGGTTGGAATGCGATAATATTTATTGCAGCTATTACAAATATAGATCCAACATTATTTGAAGCTGCGATAGTAGATGGAGCAGGTAGATTTGCAAGAATAAGATATATCACTTTACCTTCGATAAAACCGACTATTATTATATTGTTGATATTTAATATTGCAGGAATAATGACAAATTACGGAATGTTTGAACAGATGTACCTTTTGTCAAATGGAGCTATTCAGGATGCGGCTGAAATTATTGATACATATACATTTAAAGTTGGAATTGTTTTATCTCGGTTTTCATATGCAACAGCAGTAGGTTTATTTAGATCAGTGGCTGCAGTCATTTTGTTAGTTTGTGCTAATTCAATATCTAAAAAGTTAACAGGCGAAAGTCTTTACTAAAGTATTATGAGGAGGAATTAAGGTGAAGCTTAAGAATAGAAGTACGGGAGATATCATTTTTGATATTTTCAATAATTTATTCATGTTCATAATAGTAGTTATTACGTTGTATCCTTTTTATTATATTATGATTTCTTCCTTTAATGATCCTATAGATTTATTAAAAGGTCCTGTATATATTTGGCCGAGAAAATTTTCGTTGGTTAATTACATGTACATTTTTCAAGAAAAATCCATTTTAAAAGCAGCATTTATAACTATTGCAAGAACGGTAATAAGTAGTGCGTCTGCAGTTCTGTTTACAGCAGCATTTGCATACGGGATTTCGAGAAAATGGTTGTTGGGGAGAAAATTTTTTATAAAGATGGCGATAATAACTATGTATTTTAGTGGAGGTCTTATTCCTACATATTTGTTAATAAGTCGTTTGTTAAATTTATCTGGTAATTTTCTTGTCTTTATTATTCCAAATTTGTTTAATGCTTACAATGCATTTATTATGTATTCTTTTTTTAGAGGAATACCTACTGAAATAGAAGAATCTGCGAAAATAGATGGAGCGAACGATATAGTAATTTTCTTTAAATTAATTCTTCCTCTTAGTTTACCTATACTTGCAACGATTGCTTTGTTTAATGGTGTGTGGCATTGGAATTCTTGGTTTGATGCTTTGTTATATGGTGAAGGCAAATTAGACACACTACCATTATATTTAGTAAGAGCCATTCAATCAGCAACTGCAAGTCAAGCAGAAGCGGGAAGGTTTGTTTCAACAACAGGTATTACATCTAACTCCATAAGACTAACAACAATGGTGGTTACGACATTTCCTATAACAGTTATATATCCATTTCTTCAAAAGTATTTCGTAAAAGGTATAATGATAGGTGCTTTAAAAGATTAGTTTTATGTTTGGCTTTCCTGCAAAAGTTTGCAATAAGGGGGTGATTGTAAGTATGTTATTAAACGATTCATCTTGATAAAAAAACAGGTTGTCAAAACGTTTAATGAATTTTTATAATTAGTAATTAGCAAAGAAAACAAAAAAGGAGGAGAAAAGATATGAAGAGGTATTTTAAGATAGTATCTGTAGTTATAATTTTAGCTATGATAATTTCTACAATTTTAATTGGGTATGTATACAAAAGTGATGTTAAAGCTGCTTCCTCTAGTAAGACCTCGACTCAGAGCAAAAATGTAAAATATTCTTGGCAGAAAGATACTTCACCATTTAAATTTGATTTGTATTTCTTTGGAGCATGGGGTTCGTTTTATCGCTGGAATGGAACTTTAGTTGAAAAATGGATAACTGAAGCAACAGGTGTAACACCAAATATAATTGTTCCAACTGGTGATGAAAAGCAATATCTCAATGTTATGATTGCTTCTAATAATCTGCCTGATGCTATGGTTCTTGAATGGTATGCTCCAGAAACAAAGAGACTTATTAAGGCTGGTAAAATATACTCTGTAAATGAATTGTGCCAAAAATATGCTCCAGAATTTTGGAATATGATACCAAAGGAAGTAAAGGAATATCATAGCTATGAAGATGGTAAACTTTATTATATTCCATCCTTTTTCACAACAAAAGAAGAATACGAACAAGGCTTAGAAAAGCATGGTGCAAGACCTTTATTTATTCAAAGAGGAATATATAAAGCTTTAGGAAATCCTAAAATTGAGTCAACAGATGATTTCCTTAATTTACTAAGAACAATAAAAAGGAAATATCCTAATTTAAAACCATTTGCAATAGAACCACCAGTTGATGTTAATCAATGGGGGCTTACAGGAAGTTTAACTTTAGCATTCTTTGCTGGGATTTTTGCTCCAGAAACGTATGGAAGAGATACCTATTTAGATTCAAAAGGAAATTTAAAATTCATTTTTGAAAATCAGAATTTTATTGAAGCCGTAAAGTTTTTAAATAAGATTTATAGAGAAGGTTTAATAACATCCTATGAACTGATGATGAAACACGAAAATTATCAAGATTTAGTAGAATCGGCACAATATGCCGTAATAGCTCGATTCCCAATTGATATTTGGAAGCAACACAATCCCAAAATTTTAAAACTTACAAAGGATGAAGGTAAGACATATATGCCATTACCGTATTTCAAATATAAGGGTAAGAATCCTCAATTTGCAGGAGGTAGGGGTGCTGGCTGGGTTGGCTCAATGGTAACAAAGAACGCTAAAAATCCAGGTAGAATAATTCGATATTTTGAATATAGTTGGAGCGATGAAGGACAATTGACAAATCTATTTGGTAAGAAAGATGTCACATACTATATTGATAAAAATGGAATGCCAAGATACAAACCAGAAGTATTAAAAGAATTGCAGGAAAAACCAGAAACTTTAGATACAAAGTATGGTTTTGAGAGAAGATTATTAATGTGGAGATCAAAATGGGCAGGATGGCAGAGAATAGCAATGGCACCTAAGGAATATGAAGATTATCTTAGGTCAGTTGCACGTTATGGTGTAGATGTTTGGAATCTGGGGCTTGATAATCTTGATCCAGACCCAACATCTAAAGAAGGAGTTTCATATGCAAAAATTAAGAATATATGGAATAAATATCTTGTACAAATGGTATTAGCAAAAGATGATAATACATTTAATAAAGCTTATGAAAATGCATTAAAAGAGATAAAGAGTGCAGGTTTAGAGCAAGTAAGAAAAATTATGTATCAGAACCATTTGAAGGATTTGCAAAAGAAAAAGATTATGAAATAAATTTTCCTAAAACTAAGCAGGGGCTTTTAGCCCCTGCTTAGTTTTAAAATTAAAACAATATTAGAAGGGGAGAAAATAAAATGAAACAAAAAAATTCTTTTAAGTATGACATGTTAGATTTTGATTTACCTGAAGCCAAAAATGATATTTTATGGATTGCTGAAATGGCTGAAGAAGTATATCAGCAATCTGGTGGTTCTGTGATTATAAAAATACCTTTTCAAGCTCAAAAGAAAGAAGTGTTTGTTCCAGACAATAGTAAAGAAAAGAAATATTATTATATGGAGGTAAAAGCATATGATGATGCAATTGTAAGGTGTTCTATTTCTTTTGGTGGAAAGTTTATAGAAGACAATAATAATCCTATGATAGAATGGGACCCATCGTTAAAGCAAGAAAAACTTTATGTAACAAAAAATAAGAATGGATGGGATATAGTAGATGATAATAAAGTTGTAAGAATGAAAGTGAATAATATTAAAAAATCAGTAAAAAAATGGAGTAACTTACATCATGAACCACAATATTTTTTTAATGCAACAATGTTTCCTGACGGAATAATAGCTGTACCTTTTATGGCAAATGATACATTTACACCAGGTATTGTAGAATCTGTGAGTTTAGGATTTGTTGAACGAAATGGGAAAGCTGATAGGTGTGTTTTTGCGCTCTACTCAGAATATAATGAAAAATTTGCTGGTACAGGAGAGCGTTTTGCACCTATGAATCTTTCGGGGAAAACTATAATTTTAGAAAATACTGATGCGTTAGGAGTTAATAATCGAAGAGCATATAAAAATGTACCGTTTTATATATCCAGCAAAGGTTATGGTTTACTTATGATGACATCTTCTCATGTAAGACTTTCATTAGCAGATATATCAACAAGAGCAGTGCAAGCTTTAGTAGAAGATGATGTATTAGACTTATTTTTCATAGGTGGTGGAGATCCAGAAAGAATTATATATAATTACAGGAGAATTACAGGTTTTCCTCGCAAAATACCTGTTTGGTCATATGGAATATGGATGAGCAGAATGTCATATTTTTCTGCCCAGGAGACAATTGATGTGGCTAAGAAATTGAGAGAAGGCAATTTCCCATGTGATGTAATCCATATAGATACCGGATGGTTCAAAAAAGATTGGCAGTGTGACTGGGAGTTTGATGAGGAGCGATTTCCTAATCCACGGGAATATATTAAAAACATGCATGAAATGGGTTTTAAAATTTCGGTTTGGCAACTTCCTCATGTTTCAGCAGAGACAAAACATTATAATATAGCTGTGGAAAATAAGTTTATTTCTAAGTTGACTAAAAGACCTGAAGAAAGCACATCTAATTTTGGAGATGTAGAATACAAAGGAGTAATTGATTTTACAAATCCAAAAGCAGTTGAGTGGTATCAAAGTTTGTTGAAAAACTTATTTGATTTAGGTGTAGATGTTATTAAGACTGATTTTGGCGAAAACATAGACATGAATGCGGAATATTTTTCAATGGAACCAAAGAAGTTACATAATCTTTACTCTTTACTTTATCAAAAAGCAGCCTTTGAAATCACAGAAAGAGCTAAAGGAGAAGGACAAGCTGTTATATGGGCAAGAGCAGGTTGGATAGGATGTCAGCGATATCCAGTTCACTGGGGTGGTGATAGTAGCAGTACATGGGATGGCTTGGCAGCTACAATTCGAGGGGGGTTACATCTTGGTGTATCAGGGTTTGGTTTCTGGAGCCATGATGTTCCTGGGTTTCATGGTCTTCCAGATTTTATGAATAATTGGTCTGATGACGATATTTATGTTCGCTGGACACAGGTAGGTGTATTCACTTCGCACATGAGATACCATGGGGCTTCCCCACGAGAACCTTATAATTATCCTAATGTATCCGATATTATAAGAGAATGGTGGAAATTACGATATGCGTTGATTCCATATTTTGTTAAGCAAGGTGAAAAAGTTACAAAGACAGGATATCCTGTCATAAGAGCGTTACTTATTCATCATCCTGATGATGAATATTGCTGGTATATTGACGATGAATTTTATTGTGGAGATGTTTTCTTGGTGGCTCCAATTATAAATTCTGCAGGAAGAAGAAACATTTATTTGCCCAAAGGAAATTGGGTAGATTTTTGGTCAGGAGATCTTATTGAAGGTCCAGTTATGCTGAAAGATGTTTATTATCCACTGGAAAGAATGCCTGTGTATTGTGTTGCCGGCTCTGAGCTGGAAGTATACCCATACATAGTACAACATACAGGTGAAATAGATTTTAATAAAACAGAGATAATTACCTTTGATCACACATATAAAGGTTTTTCTAAATCAATTCTTGGAAGGGTAATAAAATTATAGAAGACAATTTAAAAGAAAGTAACAAAAAATAATAACATGGAACGGGGGAAAATAAATGAAAGAACAAAAACAATCTTTAATACCTTTAAGAGCTTCTCTTCACAGTGATAGTGAATACTACAAGAGGTTTAAATTAGACAGAAACTATATTGCATCTTTGAAAACCGAAAACTTGCTTCAGAATTTCTATTTAGAGTCTGGAATAATGAGTTGGAATTTTCTACCACAGGATATTCATGGCGGATGGGAGTCACCCACATGTCAACTAAGAGGACATTTCTTAGGGCATTGGTTATCAGCGGCAGCAAGAATATATGCAAATTTTGGAGATGAAGAGATAAAAGGAAAAGCAGATTATATTGTTGACGAGCTTGAAAGGTGTCAAAAAGAAAATGGGGGAGAATGGGTAGGTTCTATTCCTGAGAAATACTTTGAATGGATGGCAAGAGGAAAATGGGTATGGGCACCACACTATACAGTTCATAAGACTTTCATGGGACTTGTAGATATGTATAAATATACCTCAAATCAAAAAGCGCTGGAGATAGCAGATAGGTGGGCTAATTGGTTTTACAGATGGAGTGGACAATTTTCTCGGGAGAAGATGGATGACATTTTAGATTATGAAACTGGTGGTATGCTTGAGATATGGGCAGAGTTATATAACATAACAAAAGATAGTAAATATAAAGAATTAATGGAGAGGTACTATAGAGGTCGCTTATTCGACAGACTGTTAAATGGTGAAGATGTATTGACAGGTAGGCATGCAAATACTACAATACCAGAAATACATGGAGCGGCGAGAGTATGGGAAGTTACAGGGGAAGAGAAGTTTAGAAAGATAGTTGAATCTTATTGGAGAGAAGCTGTAGAAGAGCGTGGATATTTTTGTACAGGTGGTCAGACATTAGGAGAAGTATGGACACCCAAACACAGAATAAAAAATTACCTTGGTCCGACGAATCAAGAACATTGTGTGGTTTATAATATGATACGGTTGGCTGAGTTTTTATTTAGATGGACAGGGGATAAGAAATACAGCGACTATATTGAGAGAAATATTTATAATGGATTATTTGCACAACAAAGGCTTAAAGATGGGATGGTAACATATTTTCTACCGCTGATGCCAGGCAGCCAAAAGAGATGGGGAACACCGACAAATGATTTCTGGTGTTGTCATGGAACGTTAGTGCAAGCACATACTATTTACAATGACATAATTTATTACAAAACCCCAAATGGGGTAGTAATAAGTCAGTTTATACCTTCTTTTGTAACTTGGAAAGATGACAAAGGTAATGACATTACAATAAAGCAATACTATGGAAGAAGACAGGAAAGTTTTGCTTATACAGCCGAAAAGGATGAAATATGTATAGAGGTTCAGTGCAAGGACCCTATAGAATTTGAGCTTGCAATAAGAAAACCGTGGTGGGCTAAGAAGATTGAAGTAGCAGTAAATGAAGACTTAAATTATGGAGTTGATGATTCTTCATATATTAAATTAACGCGAAGATGGAATAGCGATAAAATTAAGATTACCTTCTACAAAACGGTTGAAACCTGTCCAATGCCAGACGATCCCCAGCAAGTAGCTTTCATGGTAGGTCCTGTTGTGTTAGCAGGGTTGTGTGAAAGAAGAAGAAAGATTTATATTAATGGTAGGAAAATAGAAGAGGTAATTGTACCAATTAATGAGAGAGGTTTTGGACCAATCCAATATACAACTTATGCTCAAATTGAAGATATACTATTTTTACCGCTTTGTTATATAGATGATGAAAAATATACTGTATATTTTCTAATTGATTAAAACCAAAGTACAAAAAATCCAACGGAGGTATTTGTATGTATTCACAAAATCTAAAAATACTTTTTAATCACCCAGCAAACTGTTGGGAAGAAGCACTTCCAATAGGTAATGGAAGTTTGGGAGCGATGATTTATGGTGGTGTTGAATATGAAACAATCCAGTTAAATGAAGAAAGTATTTGGTCATGTGGTCCTCGGAGGAGAGAAAATCCTGATGCACTGAGGTACTTACAGGAGATACGAAAGAGCATTTTAGAAGGTAATATAAAAAGAGCTGAAGAACTTTCTGTTTTTGCTCTTTCTGGAACACCCCATAGCGAAGGAAACTATGAACCGCTAGGTTACCTTGATATATACTTTGAAGGGATTGAGAAAGATAAAATTGAGAATTATTGCAGGTATCTAGATATTTCTAATGCCATTTGTAAGGTTGAATTCAGTGTAGGTAAAGCAAGGTATGATAAGCTTTACTTTTCATCATTTCCGGATAAAGTAATTGTAATTAAGATAAGTTGCAGCGAAAAATGTGGAGTCACTTTAAGAGCAAAGTTTAGGCGTGAATTTCAGGAAGACATAGACAGATGTGGTAAAATAGGTAATGATAAAATATTTTTTGAGTGTACAGCTGGAAGTGGAAGAGGGGTTTCTTTTTCTGCTATGCTAAAGGCTGTATCAAAAGATGGGGATGTCTATACAATTGGTGACAATTTGTTTATAAAAAATGCAACTGAGGTTATGCTTTTAATTACCTCAACAACCAGCTACAAAGAAAAAGATTATTTTAACTGGTGTTTGAAAACATTAGAACAAGTATCTAAACATGATTTTGAAGAACTTTATAAGAGACATACAGAAGATTATAAATCATTGTTTGACAGAGTTGAGTTTTATATCGATACAGCAAATACTAACGACCGTATTGGATTGACAACTCCAGAGAGAATTAACTTATTAAAAAAAGGATATAGAGATGAAGAATTAATAGTACTACTTTTTCAATTTGGGAGATATTTGCTAATATCAAGTAGTCGTCCGGGGTGTTTGCCACCAAATTTGCAGGGAATTTGGAACAAAGAAATGAAGCCACCTTGGGGCAGTAAATATACCATAAATATTAATCTACAGATGAATTACTGGCCAGCTGAAATATGTAATTTATCTGAATGCCATTTGCCCTTGTTTACACTGCTTGAGAGAATGTATGAAAATGGGAAAATTACTGCTCAGAAGATGTACAATTGCCGAGGATTCTGTGCACATCATAACACAGATATTTGGGGAGATACTGCACCGCAGGATATATACATTCCCGCAACATATTGGCCAATGGGAGCTGCATGGCTTTGTCTTCATATATGGGAACATTATGAATATACAGGAGATTTAGATTTTCTAAAAAAATACTACTATTTAATGAGGGAAGCAGCGCTATTTTTGTTAGATTATCTCATTGAAGATAAAAACGGCTACCTTGTAACATGTCCATCCTGTTCACCGGAGAATAGCTATAAACTGAATGGTAATGTTTATAGTCTAACATATATGCCAACAATAGACATTCAAATAATTAGTGTACTCTTTGAGAAAGTTAAAAAAGCTAATGATATTTTAAAATTAAATGATGAGATTATTGAAAAAATAGATTATGCGCTTGAAAAACTTCCACCGATTAAGATTGGGAAATATGGGCAGATTCAGGAGTGGATAGAAGATTATGAAGAAGCAGAACCAGGGCACAGGCATATTTCTCATTTATTTGGGCTTTATCCTGAAAACCAGATAACTTTTGAAAAAACACCGCAGCTTTTCGAAGCTGCAAAGAAAACGTTGCAAAGAAGACTTGAACATGGTTCTGGACATACTGGTTGGAGCAGGGCTTGGGTTATATGTATTTTGGCAAGACTTAAAGAAGGGGATAAAGCCTATAAAAATATCTTAGAACTTTTAAAAAGATCAACTTTGCCTAATTTACTTGACAACCATCCGCCATTTCAAATTGATGGAAACTTTGGTGCAACTGCTGGTATAGCAGAGATGCTTATGCAGTCATATGACGATACCATTGAACTTTTGCCTGCACTTCCAAGTGATTGGAAAAGCGGATATATAAAAGGTTTAAAAGCACGTGGTGGGCACACGGTTGATATTTATTGGGAGAATGGTATTTTTAAAAAAGCAAAAGTTATTCTGGGATTTAAAGAAAGTGTTATTTTAAAGTATAAAAAAAGTTGTATTGAAATCAGAGGCTGTGAAGGAGAAGAAAAAATAATATTTTATGATAATTTTCTTATTATATGATATTTTGATAAAATTTTAAAAGTATATGGGTATAAACAACCATATAAATTTGAAACACAACTAAGTTATCAAATAGTTTAGTGAGGTGAAAATAATGGCAAGACTTTTTACTGTTGGTGAAGATAAGTTAATAAGTAAATATGACAGAGAAATTCTGTGGATTGAGGCATGGGGTAAAAATGGCTTGCGAGTTCGTGCGACTTTAGAAGGGAATATGCCAGAAAATGACTGGGCTTTATTACCCAAAGCTAAGAATAACAATAGTAACGTGGGAATAGAGATTGACGGAAATAGAGCAGCAATAAGAAATGGTAACATATATGCAGTAATAGAACAAACTGGTGATATTACGTTTTATAACAATGAAAATAGGATTATATTAAAAGAATATACATCAAGATTTGCAGCAGGCTTGCGTAAAAGAGGTCGTGAGTTTCAGCCAATTCCAGGAGGTAGCTATAGATTAACTGTTCGCTTTGAATCAGAACCTAACGAAAAGCTTTATGGAATGGGGCAATATCAACAGCCATACTTGAATTTAAAGGGATGTGCTTTAGAACTTGCACATAGAAACACCCAATCAAGCGTTCCTTTTTTGGTTTCAAACATTGGATATGGTTTTTTGTGGAACAATCCGGCAATTGGAAGGGTTGTATTTGGTAAAAATATAACTGAGTGGGAAGCATTTGTAACTAAAACTATGGATTATTGGATAACAGCAGGGAATAATCCTGCTGAAATTTTAGAACAATATATGCAAGTTACAGGCACACCTCCAATGATGCCTGACTATGCAATGGGATTTTGGCAAAGTAAATTGAGGTATAGAAATACTCAAGAATTAATGGATGTAGCGTATGAATATAAGAGACGCAGCCTTCCTCTTGATGTAATTGTGATTGATTTTTTCCATTGGCCACATCAGGGAGACTGGAAATTTGATGAAGATTACTGGCCTAATCCAGAGAAAATGGTAGAAGAGCTAAGAAAAATGGGTATTGAAGTAATGGTCTCTGTATGGCCAACTGTCGAGAAGGAAAGTGAAAATTACGAAGAGATGTTTTCGAAGGGATTACTTATGAGTACCGACCGGGGACCACGTGTGACAATGCAGTTTATAAATGACACTCTTTTTGTTGATATGACTAATCCCGAAGCACGTGAATTTATGTGGGGAAAAGTCAAAGAAAATTATTTTTTAAAAGGTATTAAAATGTACTGGCTTGATGAAGCCGAACCAGAGTTCCATAAATATGAATTTGATAATTATCGATATTACTTGGGAACATGTTTAGAAATAGGAAATATTTATCCTCTACTATATGCAAAAACTTTTTATGATGGATTGAAAAAGGAAGGTATAGAAAACATAATTAACTTAATTCGTTGTGCTTGGGCTGGAGCACAGCGCTATGGAGTGGTTGTGTGGTCAGGTGATATTGCATCTACTTTTGAATCATTGAGAAATCAAGTTGCATGTGGCTTAAATATGGCAATGGCGGGAATACCCTGGTGGACAAGTGACATAGGAGGTTTCTATGGCGGTGATCCAGAGGATCCTTCTTTTAGAGAATTGATAATCAGATGGTTTCAATTTGGAGCATTTTGTCCTGTATTTAGGTTGCATGGTGATAGAAAACCTTATACTCCACCAACAAGTAATAAAGGTGGGGGGAAAATGGGTACTGGTGGACCAAATGAAGTATGGAGCTATGGTGAAGAAGCTTATGAGATTTTTAAAAAGTATCTTTATATTCGTGAAAAGCTCAAGCCATATATAAAAAGGCAGATGTTACTTGCACATGAAAAAGGGACACCGATTATGCGACCATTATTTTATGATTTCCCCTTTGATACAAGATCATGGGAAATAGAAGATGAATTTATGTTCGGACCTGATATATTAGTAGCTCCTGTATTATATGAAGGTGTGAGAGAAAGGACTGTTTATCTGCCTGAAGGAGCTAAATGGTATGAATGGGAAACAGGAAAAGTATATGAAGGTGGAAAAGAAATTATTTGCCAAGCTCCATTGAATACGATACCAGTTTTTATAAAAAATCAGGTAGAACTTTGGTAAACTTAAAAAAGAATATTGGGGCTGTCTGAAAATAAATCGAGGATTCTTCTACAATAAGCAGATAGCACTAAAAAAGGTTAAAAGTTGTAAACAAAAGAACCATCCAACTATCTTTTGGACAGCCCCCCATGTATCTTAATAAATTAATTTTTTACCCTAATGGGATATAGTTCAATATTTAAACACAAGACGCGAAAAATTATACAATCCAAACTTAGTGATTGAAGAGTCATGTGCTGCTCCTTCCACTGAAACCCAGAAATGATTTATACCTTTTGATAAAAGTTCTTGATGCAATGCTTCAACTCGGCTGTACAAAAAGTCGTTTGTTCCACATGTAATGTATAAAAGCTTTAACTTTGAATTATAATAGCTAACATCTTTAACCAATTTTGGTGAATATGCAGGAGCTATTGCACCTACATATGCGAAGTAGTTGCTGAAGTAGTCTAAACCAATAGTAAGAGCTTGACCACCGCCCATTGAAAATCCAATAATTGCTCTATGCTCTCTTTCTTTATATACCGAAAAGTTTTTTTCAATGGCTGGGATCAAATAGTTAATCAAATCGTGATGAAAATTGTAAAATGCATTTATATTATCTTCACTAAATACGCTTTCGTAAGTTTTTGGTCTTGAGTCATCAGCTCTGGCACGGCAATTTGGAAATATTACTATCATATTCATAAGTTGTCCTGAAGCATATAAGTTGTCAAGAATATTTTCTGGATTTGATGATTCTAACCATTCTCTTTCGTCACCACCTATTCCATGCAATACATACATTGTATTAAATTTCATATTACTTGTGTAGTTTGGTGGTAACCATACAAGGGCTTTCCTTGTTGTCTTTGTGTATCCTGAATAATAAGTAAATTCTTTTATTGTTCCATGTTTGATGGAAGTTTTATATGAATCAAACTCATTAGGAGGATTCCAATTAACCTTAGCATTATAGTCTACTACTGGCTGAAGTTTGAAGAGTTGATTTTTGCTGTTGTTTTGTTTCTTTTGAATACATAAACTTGTGTTTTTATTATCTGAGGGACTTATTTCTAAAACTAATCCACTGTACTTATTCTTTATAATGAAATAATTTTCTTTAACTTCTTCAATTGCCCACTTTTGCGTATCTGAACCGTTAAATTTTCTGATGCAAATTTCTATATCATCGTTTTTAGACTTTTTATAGACATCAAGTACCATTTCATTTAGAATGTTTTGTATTTTATAACATCCTTTTTCAACAGAAATAAACCTCCATTTCTGATTAATATTACCTATATAATCACTTTGAATTACAGGTGCACCTTCTTTTGAACTTGTAGGCTGAAGACATTTATTAGTGTTAAATGAGTAGATAACATATGCGGTTAAAATATTATTTTGAGCTGGTAAAACTTTTGAAGATGTTTTTGTATTTGTAGTGGCTAAAATAAAATTGTGAGATATTAATAAGCTGAATACAGTTAAGATAAGGATTAACCTAAAAAATTTTTTAACCATCACTATTTACCTCCTCGCTAATTACTTTATTAATTTTCAAATGAGTAAAATATTTTTATGAAACCTATTAATCTAATTCTGGGAAACTTCCACAACTTTCTCGAAAGATAAAATATGAATCTTCAATAAGACTGATAGGTTCACAGGAGATTCCTGTTATCATTTCGGTAATTAAATTTAAAGATTTGTATACCATTCTTTCGATTGAATAATCAATTACTGTTAATTTGGGATTTAATAATTCACATGTTAAAAGATCACTGCATCCTACAATTTCAACATCGTCTGGGATAGAATATCCATTTTCTTTCAAAACAGAATAAACTCCATATGCCATAGTAGAGGAAAGTATGAAAATTGCTGTTGGCAAATCGCCATTACTTAGCATTTTTTTCATACAATTTCTTCCTGCTTCTGTGTCGACTTCATCATCAGTTATTATGTGGTTGTCTGAGATTGATAAATTGAGTTTTCTGCATGTATCAAGGAAACCTACTCTTCTCATACTAAAATTCCTGTTAAGATAAGAAGGTCCAATTAATCCAACACTTTTATGACCTCTTGCAGCAAACAGTTTAGCCACTTTTTCACCCAAACTATATTCGTCAACGTAAATACAGCTATATTTAGAGCTCTGTCTGTTAAACATTACAATTGGCATAACAGTATTTAAATTTTCTAAAAATTCGATATCACTATCAGTTGTACCAACTACTATTACTCCATTAAACAGGTTTTCAACAAAAAGTTCTTTTAATTGTGCCAAATTTGATGGATAATAAGGTTTGAACACTGTTTCTATATTCATTTTTTTATTTAATATACAGTTCTGAAGACCATTGAAAAAACGCACTAATAAATCAGATAAATAAGTAGCTGGCCATAAAATTCCTATTAGCAGAGGAGATGAGTTTTGGTTAGATTTTTTTAGTCTTCTTGCAAAGACGTTAGGTTGGTAGCCTAATTTTTTTGCTTCTTCTAATATTTTTTCTTGTGTCTCTTTAGAAATTCGCATTTCATCTCCACGACCATTTAAGACAATTGATACTGTTATTGGTGAAACATTTGTTTTTTCAGCTATTAGTTTTATTGTACCCTTTTTCTTGCTGACACTCATTCCGATTCTATCCTCCATTAAGTTTTTACTTTAAATATTAAGATGTTGTTTCTATATACTAAATGATAAAACAAATTTAAAGTAATTTAAAGAGATAATATTTTGAGTTTACTATATTTATCAAAATTAATTAACTTTACCATTTCTACCTAAAAAAGATATTATACTTTTAAAATTCTGTTTTAACAAAAAAATAAAACCAAATAACAGAGTGGCGATGGCTGTTAGAACAAAAGTAAATTCATAGCCATATTTATTTGATATAATTCCTCCTATCCATGGCCCAACACCTTGACCTATATCTGCTCCCATGTAAAATGTACTAGACGCAGTTCCTCTTTTATTTTCATCTACTCTTTTTATGCACTCTGTTTGCAATGCAATTTGTCCACTTTGCCCAAGAGCTTTTAATATTGCAGCAATCAAGAGAGTATAAAGCGAGGAAAAGTTTGCTAATGTAAAAATCGAAACTGATGTTATTAAAAGTGATATAAATATAATAACAGTAGAAAGATTCTTGTCAATTAATTTTCCAATAAATATTCGTGTTAATAAAAGAACTAATGCATTGACAGAGAAAAAAAGAGAAAATCCTTCTATTTTTCTATTATCACATACAATCTTTAAAAAAGACCCAACAATTCCGTTGCCAAAAGAAAATATGATTCCTATAAAAGCAAAAAATACAACTTCTGTTTCTATCAAGTTTTTTACTGATATAAAGTTTATATACATAGCTTTTTTATTTGAAACATTGGCTTCTTTATATGGTAAAAGCATAAGAAAGATTTGAGCCACTACATTGATTAAGGCTGTGGTTAAAAATAAACTTTTATAACCATAATACCTTGCTATAATTTCACCTGAAACAGGTCCTATAATTTGGGCTACAATTTGACCTATTCCAAAATAACCCATACCTTCTCCTATTTGAGTTAATGGTATTAACAAGCTAACTAAAGCAATTGAGGTTGTACTGTTTAAACTAAATGCAATTCCATGAATTATTCGAAATATCAGTAGGATTAAAGGGTTTGGAGAAAAAGTATAACCTAAAATAGCTAATAATGCAAAAAACATAGATATTTGGCAAACAAACTTTTTGTTATAATAATCGGCTATAATTCCGCTGAAAGGTCTTATAAGTAATGCTGTAATGGAAAATATCCCAGCAATTATTCCACCTAATGATAATGTTCCACCCAAATAATTAACGGTATAGTCGACAATTAAAGTGTATATCATATTAAATCCTATTGCTGATAAAAAATTTGAAATTAAAAGCATAACAAAACCTTTATTCCATAGCTTCAAATTTTCGTTTGACAAGTTTTTCACTTATAATTTTCACCCTTTCATTGCTACATCGTTGGTCCAAATTAAAAATTTGTGTAAATTTAATTGTCTTATTAAATATTTTCATAACGTCTAATCTTTTAATTGCGGGAAAGTGTGCTGTAACGTAACAACAAAAATTATAATTCAAATTTTTAATTATGTCAAATATATCTGGGTTAAAAACAATTGCCCAATGATATATACCTTAAAAATATACTAAAATAATATCTAAATTTGATTTATTGACCCTTCCTTGTTAAAATTATATTCCACAAATTATTGTATAAAAAAAATGAAAAAGATATTGACACTATATTGCTAAATCGATATAATATTAAACAAGAAAAACTTCCTTATAAAAAATTAACATAAAGGAGGTTGTTTAATATGGGGTTAGCCAAGAGATTGACTAGTTTAGTATTAGCAGTGATATTTGTTATTAGCATATTGTGTTGTGGTATAGCGTTTCAGCAAAAAACCAAGGCAGCGAGCAAAACATGGCGACCGCAATCTAATTTGTCCAAACATGTAACAATAACATTGGCAACTGTACAAGCACAGGATGGGTATGACTACACAAATGGTGATGGTGTAGCTAAATATTATGCAAAGAAGTTTAACTACACATTGAAGGTTACAGCATTAACATGGTCGAACTGGAATGAGAGGGTACGTATATGGATTAACTCAGGTGACATGCCAGATGTAGTTGTTTTCAATTTTACACAGACCAACTTTCCTGAAGCAGCCATATATGTTGAGCAGGGATTGATATACAGGTTGCCTGATAACTGGAAGAAACGTTGGCCAAATGTTGCGAAAGTTTTTGAGGCGACGGGATTAGGACCGCAGATGGAAAAGCAGTTCAAAGGGACATATTTTTTGCCGAGAGCACGTTTTTACAAGAATAAGATAACAGGTTCCCAAGGCCAGATTCCAGATCACTGGTCATTGTACATGCGTAAAGACTGGGCACAGGCAGTTAATTTTCCGATAAAGAGTACTTATAAAGTTTCAGAGATATTAGATTTTGCTAGGTTAATCAAGTCAAAAGACCCTGGTCACAAAGGTAAGAAGTTAGTTCCTATAAGTGCAGACCCACATGCAGCTGTATTGATGTTTGTAGCTAGCAACAGCACATATTACAACACATTTTATAAGGATCCGAGAGATGGGAAATATAAATGGGGTGGAGCATCTACTGATACGTTGAGAGGATTAAAGTTGATGGCCCAGGCGTACAAGGAAAGTTTGCTTGACAAAGATTTTATTACATTGAAGCCTGAGGATAGCCAGGCGCCGTTTGATACGCAGGGTATAGCTGCATGTAACTTTAACCAAGCGCCGACAGCAGCGATACATCCCAATTTTATAAACAGATTCCAGACTAATTTGAAGCTTGATCCGTTTAAGTGTATAAACATGGCGACAATATTGGGAGAGGACGGATATTATCATCAGAGAGATTTGATTAACTTCTGGGGGACATATGTTTTCAATCCAAAGATAAAGAAGGATGTATTTGAGAGGTATATGGATATTTTGGAATACAACGCTACTGATGAAGGGAGAATAACTTTGTTTTTAGGTTTAAAGGATGTAGATTGGAAATTTGATAAAAATGGCAAGATAATATCCCTTTATGATGAGAAGAAAGAAGGCAGACCAATAGGGGGTTCTAATGGTAAGTATCCTTCCTTAGGTTACACCCTTGGTGCAATTATATTGTTTGATGATTTTGCATTTGAAAATCCAAGTCATGATCCGAGATGCTTAGCAATTTCGAGGCAGCTCTATAAAGACAGATGTGAGAATTCCACTCCACAGACATTTCCTCTAACTGACTGGAATTTATACACGTTTGATTCACCAAGTATGAGAAGAGCACAGATAGATTATGATACAGAATATTGTCGTTTGATAACGATGCCTGGGGATATAACAACAAATTGGAAGAAATGGGTAGATTCGAAGATGCCAATAATCAAGCCGGTATTGGATGAACTGAATGCTAAGTTAGGTGGCAAAAAATAAGCTATAAGTTTTTAATGGAGCTGTTGCAGTAGTGGCGGGAAGGAGAACTTCTGTCACTACTGCAACAGTTTAAAATTTAGAGAAGATAAAAAAAGAAGGGAGAACATTTTGAAAAGATGAAGCGGAGTGGTTGGAGGAAACTGTTTATAGATATTTGGAAGGTGAAGGAGATATATATACTTTTAATACCTGGAGTGATATGGTACATAGTATTTGCATATATACCGATATATGGGTTGACATTAGCATTTAAGAGTTATAATGCAGCATTAGGTATTTTTCACAGTCCGTGGATAGGATTTGAGAATTATCGGTATGTATTTAGGGATCCTGAATTTTGGAGTGCGATTTGGAGGACGTTGTATATAAATTTAGGGAGGGTGATATTTGAGTTTCCATTTCCCATAATACTGGCACTAATACTGAATGAGGTGAGGGTTAACAGGTACAAGAAGGTACTGCAAACAGTTTATACATTTCCACACTTTTTATCGTGGGTAATAGTTGCGAGCATAATGATAAACACATTGAGCAGCAGGGGATTAGTGAATGCATTGATAAGTGTATTTGGTGGGGAGGCAGTAAACTTTTTGGGTTCAACGAAACTATTTATACCGATGCTTTATGTAACGAATATATGGAAATCAGCGGGATGGACGATGATAATTTATTTAGCGGCAATAGCTGGAATAGACACAGAACAGTATGAGTCAGCGATAATAGATGGTGCGAGCAGGTTACAAATGATGAGGTATATAACTCTGCCGGGTATAAAGAGTACGATAGAGATATTGTTGATATTGCAGATAGGTAATATTATGACACAGGGGTTTGATCAGATATTCAATTTAAGTAATCCTGCGACATCAAAGGTTGGAGAGATTTTGGATATGTACATTTACCGTATAACTTTTTTAGGGCCTGCGGATTTTTCATTTTCGACTGCAGTGAGTTTGTTTAGATCGGTTATAAATTTTGCATTTTTAATTTTAGCGGACAGGGCAGCGAAGATGTTAGGTTCTGAAGGATTGTTTGCATAATTTTTCAGTAGGTTAGGTAAAATGGAGGGGAGAAGGGTATGAGCTCAATTCACAGGCGAATAGAATTGTTGGACATAATTTTACTGATATTTTTGACTATATGGGCTGGGGTAATAATATTACCATTTTTAAACGTAGTAGGGGTATCATTTGCTACTGAAAAGGAGTATTATAATTCCATGTTGGTGTTGATACCGAAGAAGGTAACACTAGATAATTACAAGGTGTTATTTCAAGATGGCAGGATATGGATAGGGTATAGGACGACGTTATTGTTAGTATTGTTTGGTGTTTCGCTCAATATGTTTTTAACTACGACGATGGCATATGCGTTAAGTCGACCTATACCTTTTAGAAGGTTTTTTGTTTATTTTATAGTGATAACCATGATGTTTAATGGTGGTATAATACCATTATATTTGTTGATGAAACAACTGAATTTGATAAACACACTTTGGTCGGTGATATTAGCATATGGGGTGAATTCATTTTATCTTATTATAATGAGGAACTATTTTATGTCATTGCCGGTATCGTTGATAGAATCGGCGAAACTTGATGGTGCGAGTGAATGGAGGATTTTATTTAGTATAGTTTTGCCCATCTCGATGCCGATAATAGCGACGATAACGTTGTTTTATACAGTTGATAGATGGAATGAATGGTTTAACGCGATGATATTTATAAGGGAGAGGACGTTGTTGACATTGCAACTAGCATTGCGTTCGATAGTATTGGAGAGGCAGAGTAGTCAATATTTTTCTGCATCAGAGATATATACGAAGCAGTTTTCAGAGGGGATGAAGATGGCAGCAGTAGTTGTTACAATGCTGCCGGTGATGTGTGTATATCCATTTTTGCAGAAGTATTTCGTAAAAGGTATCCTCATAGGTGCTATTAAGGGATAAAAATGGGGGTGAAAATATGGAGTTAAGTATTGGTGATTATAAACTGAACTTCGTTAATGGGGGAATAGAAATAAAAAAGGGTGAAAAACTTTTATATTACAATAAAAAGCCATTATATATAAGTGTAAAAACTTATATGGCAATAACAGAGTTTTATGATGCCCCTTACAATGAAGTTATTCAAGTAAACGAAAATGAAATTAGAGCAACAGGAACTTTAGCTATAAAAACTGGTTCTGAATTTCTTTTTACAGATGTTTATGAGGTAAAAGGAAAAGTTATTAAAGTAACAAGAAAAGTAAAAGTAACTAAAGTGGGGACAGACCTGGGATTTGGGTCTAAATTTTCTCTGATAATGAATGAATCGGATGACCCTCGAGATTATTATTGCTTTGCTCCAGGTGCATGGTATAAACAAAATGAGTTTGCTCCTGAATATGTAATGGGTAAAGATTTGGACAATGAATATTTTTGGCAATTTGAAACGCGGTTTGCTTTACCTTTATTTGCTATGCAAAACATTACTTCTGGGGAGACAATTGCTTTATCTAGATGGGCTTCGGATATTTCAATGAGGTCATTAGATATTTTTCCTGCAGAAAATTATGTTGACCCAAAGTTTACAATAGGTTCTATTGGAATGAGCAAACCCAAAAGTAAAACATTAAATTATATGTACTATGGCTTTCCTGTTCGAAAAGATATTGATACAGTAATCGAGGGGCTATCTATAGATTATGTTTATCCTGGATGTAATGGAGAATTTCCAGCCAGAAGAAGATACCTGGGGCTTGATTATAAAGGCAAAGCAAAAACGTTTCAACGAGTAAATCATCCAGTTAAACTTGGTTTTGAACAGAACTATGCAATAGCTATTAACTTAGGGCATTATGAAGATTTTTATAAAATGATGAGAGATATTTGGAGGATTACCTACGAACGCTTAAGGGATAGATATTTTGAAGTGGATAATAAACTGCATTATCACAACTGCATGAAAATTTTTATAAAGTATACACAGAAGTATGGTAAAGCTTATGGATTACCATTTTCTTGTCAGTTACCCAATTTGGATGTTTCCTCAGTATCTTTTCAATTTGGATTTGTAGGACAACAGCCAGGAATTGGTAATTTATTAATTCATTATGGAGATACTGAAAGTAATTTTGAAGCTTTTCAAAAAGGAGTTGAAATTATCGAATTTTGGGTAAACAATTCTATGACCGAGACAGGTCTCCCTAAAGTTTGTTATCATCCAGCAATTGAGGACTTTGAACCTTATCCTCACTATATAAGAATGCTAGCAGATGGTTTAGAAGCAATTTTAGATGCATATGTTTATTTGAAAGTTCGAAAGGGTATAGAAAAAGAAGCTTGGTTGGAATATTGTAAAAAAGCTGCAGATTGGATTGTAGATATTCAAAATGATGATGGCAGCTTTTACAGGGCATATAATATAGACGGGTCTATGCGAATGGAGTCTAAAGCTACCACACCAAGCATAATTCGATTTTTGGTTTATTTATATCTTGTGACAGACAGTGAAAAATATAAAATTGCAGCTTTGAAAGCTGGAGAATATTCGTACAAAAATGTATATCTTAGCATGGAATATCGTGGAGGCACCTGTGATAATGCAGATATATTAGACAAAGAGGCAGGGATTTATGCTCTATTTGGATTCTTAGCACTCTTTGATTTAACCAAAGAGCAAAAATGGCTAGAAGCGGCTATAGGCGCAGCAGATTATACAGAAACTTGGACATATGTCTGGAAATTTCCGGTTGTAACTCCATGGCCCAAACATCCATTTAACAAGTATTCTATAAGTGGACAGAGCATTATTACTGTTGGAGGCGGAGCAGATGTTTATATGGCTGCATGTGCGTACACATATTTCAGATTATATTTGATCACGAGAGATGAGCATTATCTTGATTTTGCGAAATTCATTTATAAGAATACTCGACAATCAACTGATGTAGATGGTAGTTGTGGATATATAATGCCCGGATTGGGACATGAAAGTGGTAATTTCACAAACCAAATATTAGAAAGCCATTATCATTGGTTACCCTGGTGTACATTTGTTCAGGTCGAACCGATAATAAGATTATATGAGACATTTGGTGTCTTTGAGATTGAGGATGCTATGAAATTATCAGAAGAAATGTTAAAAAAGCAAAATGATATTTACGATAATTTACTTTGTGATTTAAGAAAGAGTCGAGGTGGTTTTGATGATAAATAAAGCAGATGTAGTTATCGATATTGATTATAAGATTGATAAGGTTGATAAATATATATTTTCAGCTTTTCTAGAACCAATAGGAAATTGGGTATATGGTGGCATATACAATCCCAAACATCCCACCTCAGACGAAAAAGGATTTAGAAAAGATGTTCTTGATGCAATAAAGGAATTTGGACTGCCAGCAATTAGACTTCCGGGTGGTAATTGGGTGTCTGGATGGGATTGGAAAATTTCAATTGGACCTATGGAAAACAGAAAAGTACAATTGGATTTAGCTTGGTTTCAGATTGAACCCAATATTTTTGGATTGGATGAATACTTACAATGGGCAGAGAAAGCAGAAACAGAACCAATGATGACCATAAATCTCGGTACCGGAAACTTAAAAGATGCTATGCACTTGGTAGAGTATTGTAGACATGAAGGAGGCACATATTGGTCAGAACAAAGACGTATTAATGGACATCGTGATCCATATCCAATAAAGATTTGGTATTTAGGAAATGAGATGGATGGACATTGGCAAATTGGTTCTTGGGAAAAGAACCCGGTTGGTTATGGGATTCTTGCACATGAGGTATCAAAAATAATAAAGTGGATAGATAATAAAGCAAAAACTGTAATGTCTGGAGTTTCAGACTATTCTAAGCATTTTCCTGAATGGGTGTTTAAAGCACTTGAGCAGTGTTACGAAATGGTTGATTATGTGTCTGTTCACTATTATCATACGGCTCCGGAGGGAGATATATATAATTACTTAAACGCTTCCTCAGTAATTGAAGAGCATTTGAGGACTGTAATCTCAATTTGCGATTATATACAGGCTAAAATTGGTACACCAAAAAAGATGTATATATCGTTTGATGAGTACGGAATACATTTTGGGAAACAACAGGAGGTAACATATGGTCGCAGAGGATGGAAAGATGCAAGCAAAGTTTTTATGCAATTCAGACCAAGAGAAAATATTTTTGTTAAAAATGAGCCTGATAAATTTGTAAGGTATAGGTTTGCAGAATATCAAATGTTAGAAGCGTTGGGCAATGCTTCTATTTTACTTACATTAATTAGACATGCTGACAGAGTAAAGATTGCATGCATGACAGGCGGATTAGGCAGAGCAATTGCATTTGATGGAGAACATGTATGGAAAAATGCATTGTACTATCCATATTTTCATTTAAACAGATTTGCAGCTGAAGGAATTTCTATCTTACCTGTGGTTAATGGTCCTACTTTTAATACTAAACAATATGCTTTAAATGATTTTAATCAATGTCATTCATATGAAAATGTTCAAGCAATAGAATCGGCTGCTGTATATCATGAAGATAATGAAGAGCTTGATATATTTTTGATAAATCGCGAGATAAAGAACTCAATTGAAGTAACAATAGAAGTTCGTGGAGTGAAAAATATTGAAGTAATTGAATGCTTAGAGATGTATGCAGATGACCTTAAATTGGGGAACAGTTTTGATAAACCTGATTTAATTGTCCCCAGAGTAAATAACAAATTTAGCAAAGATGGCACAACGGTAAAAATTGATACTCATAATCTGTCTTGGAATGTTATTAGATTAGAGACAGCTAAATAAAAAGTTATAATTTAAAATAGCCGAGTAAAACTATCATATGGTAAAGGAGGTATTCATATGTTAAGACGAGTAACTACAGAAAATGGAATAGTAGAAGGGCTTCCAGCTTCTGACCCAAGGATAACGGTGTTCAAAGGAATTCCTTTTGCAGCGCCTCCTGTTGGCAATTTGAGATGGAAGCCACCTCAGCCATGCAAGAATTGGGAAGGTGTTTACAAAGCTTATACTTTTGCACCCATTTCAATTCAAGCTACCCCAGGATTAGACCCTGATAATATTTACACGAAAGAATGGCATGTTGATCCTAATGTGCCCATGAGTGAAGATTGTTTATATTTAAATGTATGGACTCCAGCAAGACATCCTGAGGAAAAATTACCAGTGATGATTTGGTTTTTCGGTGGAGGATTGCAAGTTGGTTATACTTCAGAGATGGAATTTGATGGTGAACGTATAGCTAGAAGAGGAATTGTGTTTGTAAGTGTAAATTATCGATTAAATGTGTTTGGCTTTTTTGCGCATCCTGAGATTTCAGAAGAGAACAAGGATGGCCCCAAAGCCAATTTTGGATTATTAGATCAACTGGCAGGAATTGAATGGGTAAGACGAAATATTGCAGCTTTTGGAGGTGATCCAAACAATATTACTATATTTGGGCAATCTGCGGGAGGAGGCTGTGTAACTGCCCATGTTACATCACCTATTAGCAAAGGGTTATTCCAAAAAGCTATTATACAAAGTGGAGGTGGTTTTGCACCGCGTTTTAACCAAGGATATCCTTCATTAAGTGAAGCTGAGAAGATGGGAGAAGAATTTTTCAAGTTTTTAGGGGTTAAGAACTTAGATGAAGCAAGAAATTTAGATGCAAGAGTAATTTTTGAGAAATCTGAAGAATTTGGTTATAGATGGGGATTTGTAAAAGATGGAGTGTATATAGTTGATGATCCTGTAAAGCTCATAATGAAAGGGAATTGGCATAAGATACCTTTGATAATGGGCCATACTGCAAATGAGTTTATAGAGAAACCAAATGTTGACACAATAGAAGAATTCAAAGAGTATGCATATAAAAAATTTGGTGAAGATGCCGAAGAATATATTAAACTGTGTACTGAAGGAACGAATGATATTGCTCAGATAAAGGAAAAAGGAAAAATAAATATGTTTGAGATTGGGAATTTAATGTGGTGTGAACATAATGCAAAAACTAAGGATGCAACAATTTATTGTTACTGTTTTGAGCCAGAGATTCCAGGTGATGACGCAGGAGCGTTTCATTCATCTGAACTATGGTTTGTTTTTGAGACATTGGCAAAGTGTTGGAGACCATTTGTTGGGAAACATTATGATTTAGCAAGGCAGATGTGTAATTATTGGACCAATTTTGCTAAAAAAGGAGATCCCAATGGATTAGATGCAGATGGTACTCCCATGCCAGAATGGCGACCTTATACTAAAGAGGAACCATTTATAATGTTATTTGGTGACAAACCTTGTAAAGATCCTAATAGACCAACTAAACTAATGAAGTTTATGGTAAATCATCTTTTTAAAAAATTGAATATAGAGTAATTTGTAAACCATAAAAATTTTATATAAATGCAAAGGGGTGTTAGTAATATGGCGAAATTTGATGATTTGTCAAGATTGTTAAACAGTTTTGTTGAAAGTGGATTACCGGGTTGTGCATGTGCTGTAGCAAAAGATGGAGAGATATTATGGGAAGGATATTTTGGTTATGCAGATATGGAAAGAAAAATACCTATGAACGAAGGCAGTGTTTTTAGATTGGCATCAATGACCAAAGTCATAGTTTGTACAGCTGCTTTAATACTTTACGAAAGGGGTAAGTTTTTGTTAAGTGACCCAGTTTATGAGTATATTCCTGAATACAAAGAAACATATGTGTATGTTAAGGATAATAATGGAGATTTAAAGATAGAAAAAGCCAAAAATCCAGTACTTGTAAAACATGCTTTTACTATGACAGTAGGTTTACCGTATCCTTTCAGAGAATCTCCTACAGCTATTGAAATGAGAAAAGTGAGAGAAGAGTTGACCAAGAAGTATGGCAAATATGACATAGTTACTGAGGCAAAAGCTATGGCGTCAGTACCTCAGGAGTTTGAACCGGGTACTAGATGGTTATATGGATATGGACATGATATAGTTGCAGCTCTTATCCAAGTTATATCTGGGAAAAAGGTGAGCGAATTTCTAAAAGAAGAGATTTTTGAACCGTTAGGTATGAATGATACTGCGTACCGCTATTTTGGTGATATAGAAGAAAGAATGGTTGCATGTTACAGAAAAAAAGAGGATGGAACATTTGAAAGGACAAAAGGGTTATTAGATGAATATCATGAACGAGATGCAGTGTATGAATCAGGAGGAGGGGGACTCTTTTCAACTGTCAGAGATTATATCAAATTTTCGCAAATGTTAGCTAATGGAGGAGTTTATAAAGGTAAGAGGATAATTGGGAGAAAAACTATAGATTTAATGAGGACCAATCAATTAAATAGTACTCAGTTATTAGATTTTAACAAGAATAACATTTACTTGTCTGGATACGGATATGGATTAGGTGTGAGGACGCTGATGAGTATTAACGAGAGCAATTTCAACAGTTCAATTGGAGAATTTGGATGGACTGGTGCTTTGGGAACTTATGTTTCAATTGACCCGAGTGAAGGTTTTTCCTTGGTATACATGCATCAAATGATACCGAATATGGAGGAATACTATCATTTAAGAGTAAGGTCTGTTGCTTATGGTTGTTTGTAAATAATTTTTAAAAGATCTCGAGAGTAAAAATAATAGAAGGGAGGTGTCTTTTATGGGAACGATGAAGGCTATTGTATTAGAAAAACCAAAAGTTTTAAAAATGGAAATAAGGGATAGACCTGTGATTGCGGATGACGAAGTATTAGTTGCTGTCAAATGTGTAGGGATTTGTGGTTCTGATGTTCATTATTATGAACATGGGAAAATAGGTAGATATGTTGTAGAAAAACCATTGATTTTAGGTCATGAGGCAAGCGGAGAAGTTGTCAGCGTAGGGAAAAATGTAAAAAAATTTAATGTTGGAGATAAAATAGTCATCGAACCTGGGGTAACTTGTGGGAAATGTGAATATTGTAAGAGTGGGCGATATAATCTATGTCCTGATGTTAAGTTTTTGGCTACACCGCCTGTTGATGGAGCACTGTGTGAATATGTAGCTGTAAGAGAGGATTATTTGTTTAAGGTTCCCAATGATGTTGATTATGACATAGCAACTTTGGTTGAACCACTGTCAGTAGGTATTCATGGTGCTATGCGGGGAAACGTAAAAGTTGGGGACAAAGTATTGATTTTAGGATTAGGTCCTGTAGGTTTGTTGACCATTTTAGCAGTAAAAGCATTTGGAGCAAGTCAAGTAATAGCAGTAGATGTTCAACCTTTGAGGTTGGAGGCAGCAAAGGAATTAGGAGCAACTCATGTCATAAATGCAAAAGAGAACAATTATAAGCAATTAATACTTGAAGCAACTGGAAATACTGGTCCAGATATAACTTTTGAAACTGCAGGTTCTAAAGAGACAAATAAAACAGCCTTTGAAATAACAAAACGCGGCGGTAGAATAGTCCTTATTGGTTTATTGGCAGAAAGTGAGGTTCCAGTAAATATAAATTCTGTTGTAGATAACGAGTATAACGTTTATGGTGTTTTTAGATATGCAAATACTTATAACAAAGCTATTGAAGTTTTGTCATGCAATTTAGAAAAAGTTAAAAAACTAGTAACTCATAGGTTTAAATTGGATGAGGCTGCACAAGCTTTTGAATTTGTAAGAGAAAATAAAGATAAATGTATAAAAGCGGTGATTGTCATATAATTTCCTTGACTTTGTCAATTTAAATTAAGAATTTTGTGAGGACTGGAACTGACAATAGATGGGTGTATTTTTGTCACTACATCATTTGTTAATACCAATAAACTCTAATCTTTTCTTCATATGTAGAAAGTTTTTGATATTTTTATTTTCATAACATTTGATATTTTTCCAGTTCCTCACTTAAGTTTTTACTTTGCCAAATATTTTTGATTTTTTATCTATTTCAAAAAATTATCAAGTTTATTGCCTCCTTTATCCTTGTCACTATTTATTTCTTTTATTTTTTTTTCTTTAGCTTGTATTCCAGTATCCTACACAAGAGGTTAAAAATTGAGTCCGCTGTATAATTAGTAAAATAATCATCAAAAGGTGTTCACGTTTGTCAAGAAAATGAGATTTTTGAGACTACTAAAAAATATTGCTATTAAACAAGTACTAAAATATATATTGTTACAAGGATAGAAATTCGATTCACTATATTGACAAATTGTGAAAAATAGTATATACTAAGTTCAAAAATAGTGTTGATATATATTTTTTTTGTAAAATAAAAGCTAAACGTTTCATAATATTATTTCTCACTTATATATAGTAGTTTTTTTATCTTCAGAATTGCAGAAAAGGAGTAAAATTAAAAATGGCGAATGGAAGATTAAATGTTTTTGTAGGTGAAAAAAGATTTGTTGAAGATTACCCCCAAGGTGGGTATAAGACCAACTATAGATGGAAGATATGGTGGAGTAAGAGAGTCTTTAGAAGAGCAGACATGGAGATTAGCAAAATCGGTAGCAGAATTTATTGAAAAGAATGTTTATTTGCCGAATGGCGAGAGGGTAAAGTGTGTACTCCCTCCTCGGTGTATTGGTGGTGTTGTTGAGGCAAGAATGGCAGATGAACTTTTCAAAAAAGAGGGAGTTGGCCTTTCTATAACAGTCACGCCTTGCTGGTGTTATGGTTCTGAAACAATGGATATGACACTGGATATTCCTAAAGCTGTATGGGGATTTAATGGCACAGAAAGACTGGGTGCTGTATATCTTGCTGCAGTGTCGGCTGCTCACAACCAAAAAGGACTTCCTGTCTTTAAAATCTATGGCAAGGATGTTCAAGACAAAGATGATTTTTCGATTCCTCAAGATGTTCAAGAAAAGATTTTAAAGTTTGTAAAAAGTGCTTTAGCAGTTTCTATAATGAAAAATAAGTGCTATCTTTCAATTGGAAGCGTATCGATGGGAATTGCAGGTTCTATTGTTGACCCTGACTTTTTTGAGGATTATCTTGGGATGAGAGTTGAGTATGTTGACATGTCAGAGATAATAAGGCGGATAGAAGAAAAGATATACGACCAAGAAGAATTTGAAAAGGCAATACAGTGGGTGAGGAATAATTGTAAGGAAGGAGAAGACCCCAATCCACCAGAGAAAAGAGTTGACAGAAAAAAGAAGGATGAGGTATGGGAATTTGTTTTCAAGATGGCCATGATAACAAGAGATTTAATGATTGGTAACAAAAAGCTTGAAGCATTAGGTTATCCCGAAGAAGCACTTGGACATAATGCAATTTTAGCAGGATTTCAAGGACAGCGGCATTGGACAGATCATTTTCCAAATGGAGATTTCATGGAGACGATTCTCAACTCCTCTTTTGACTGGAATGGATTAAGACAGCCCTACATAATTGCTACTGAAATGACAGTTTAAACGGTGTATGTATGTTATTTAGGCATCTGCTTACAAATACAGCTCAGATTTTTGCAGATGTTCGAACATATTGGAGCGAAGGTGCTATTTATAGAGTAACTGGATGGAAACCAGAAGGATTTGCTCAAAATGGGGTTATTCATCTTATAAATTCAGGTTCAGCAGCTCTTGATGGAACAGGACAGCAAGAGATTGACGGCAAGCCTGCTATAAAGCCATTCTGGGAAATCACTCAAGAGGAAGTTAGAAAGTGTTTAGAAGCAACAAGGTTCTGCTATGCTAATCTGGACTATTTTAGAGGTGGAGGATTTTCCACAAAGTTTGTGACAAGAGGTGGTATGCCTGTTACAATCTCAAGATTAAATATTGTTAAAGGGTTGGGACCTGTTCTTCAGATTGCAGAAGGCTGGACAGTAGAACTTCCTCCAAATGTTCATGAAATACTTGACAGAAGGACAGAACCGACATGGCCAACCACATGGTTTGTACCAAAACTAACTGGCAAGGGACTGTTTAAGAGCGTATACTCTGTGATGGAAAACTGGGGAGCAAATCACTGTGAGATAATGTATGGACATGTAGGTGATTTGTTTATCACATTGGCATCTATGTTAAGGATTCCAGTGTGCATGCACAATGTAGAAGAAGAGAGGATCTTCAGGCCAAGCGCTTGGAGTGCCTTCGGAACAGAAGACTTAGAAGGTGCTGATTTTAGGGCTTGTAAGAATTTTAGGCCACTTTATAAGAAATAATTTGTACACAAGGAGGTCTTTTATACATGGAGGAGTATTTAAAAACCATCCAACAAGGTCCATTCTCACCAACATGGGAATCTTTACGACAATTCAAATGCCCTCAATGGTTTTTAGATGCTAAGTTTGGTATTTGGGCGCACTGGGGGCCTCAATCGGTTCCTATGTATGGTGACTGGTATGCACGCAATATTTATAGAGAAGGAGAGCCACAGTATTACTACCATTGGCGGAAGTATGGTCACCCTTCAAAAGTAGGTTACAAAGACATTGTTCAGATGTGGAAGGCCGAAAAGTTTAACCCAGAGGAATTAATTGACCTGTATATCAAAGCAGGGGCAAAATATTTTGTCGCTCAGGCTGTTCACCATGATAACTTTGATAACTGGAATTCTCGATACCATAGGTGGAATGCAGTAAATATGGGCCCAAAGAAAGATATTGTTGGAATGTGGTGCAAAGCTGCAAGAGAAAGAGGACTTCCGTTTGGTGTATCAGAACATTTAGCAGCAAGCTTTTCATGGTTTGCACCAAGTAAAGGACATGACACAAAAGGACCATATAAAGGTATCCCATATGATGGAAATGATCCGGCCTATGAGGATTTTTATCATCCAAATAGGGACGAGTACGAGTTGGAAAAACAGCAAGGGAAGATTGTCAATTGGTACTCACCAAATCCACAGTGGCATATGAAATGGTTTTTAAGAATCAAAGATTTGATTGACCAGTATGAACCAGACTTTTTATATTCAGACGGCGGTGTTCCTTTTGGTGAAATTGGGCTGAGTATAGTTGCGCATCTTTACAATACCAGTGCCAAAAATCACGGTGGTATAAATCAATCAGTATACACTCAAAAAGATACAAATCCAGAAGTCTATAAAATTGGTGTTTTGGACATTGAACGCGGAGCAGCCGAAGATATTCTACCTCATCCATGGCAGACCGATACATGTTTAGGTGGCTGGTTTTATGATGTAAGGGCTGTATATAAAACCCCGCAGCAGGTAATTGAAATGCTTGTTGATATTGTCAGCAAAGGTGGAAATCTTCTTTTGAATATTCCACAAAAACCAGATGGCACGCTGGATGATGAGTGTCTCTATATTCTTGATGAGATTGCAAAATGGATAAAAGTAAATGGTGAAGGTATTTATGCTACACGTCCATGGATAAAATATGGAGAAGGTCCGACAAAAGGGCAAGGTGGAGCTTTTCAGGAAAAGAAATTGGAATGGACAGAAGAAGATTTTAGGTTTACCCAAAAAGATGGCAAAATTTACGCTTTCCAGATGAAGTATCCAGGGGATCACAAGGCAATCATCAAAAGTTTGGGACTATCAAGTGGTATTTTTGTAAAAAAGATAAAACTTTTAGGATTTGAAAATGAGCTTGAATTTGAACAGTTGGAAAATGCTTTGGTTATCAAATTGCCAGAAAAGTGCTATAGCACAGGATACCCACATTGTTTTTGCATAGAGTAAAACTTTTTTCAGGGCTATTCCGAAAGGAAGAAGGAATAGCCCTGATGATTTTATCTACTTTTTAAAGCTTTTTTGTTCTTAAAATCAAATTTACAATGCTCTTTGTAGTTTCTTTCAAAAGCCGTGGAGCTTCCTTTAGGCATCTGTCAAGTGATGAAGCCATATCTACTATGGAGAAAATTGAGGTTATACCTTCTTTTGTGTACTCTTCAAAAGGACAATCAATTGACCCTGAAACAACAATTACCATTTTGCCAAACTTTGCCCCGAGTCTTGCAATTCCAATTGTAGATTTTCCAGACAAGCTTTGCCTGTCAAATCTTCCTTCTCCAGTGATTATAATATCTGCCCATTTGACGTGTTCTTCAGCCCTCGAAGCGCTTAATATATAGTCTATTCCTGATACATACTGAGCGTTCAAAAAAGCCAAAAGTGCAAATCCCAAACCTCCTGCGGCACCTGCTCCGCTTGATAGTGATAAATCTTTTCCAAGATACTCTTGAGCGACATTTGCAAAATTTCTAAGTCCCATATCAAGAAGCTTTACAGCATTTTCATCTGCACCTTTTTGTGGTGCAAACACATATGCTGCACCGTTTTCTCCGTATAATGGATTTGTAACATCACACAAAACTGTGAATTTAACTTTGCGAACATCATTCAAAAATTCTGAATCATTTATCTTTTTTATTTTCATCAGGTTTTCTCCGATTGGTTTCAGTTCATTTCCATTCTCGTCCAAAAATTTCATTCCAAGTGCAGAAAGCATTCCTGTACCTGCATCATTTGTTGCAGAGCCGCCAATACCAATGATGATTTCTTTAACTCCCTTTGAAATTGCATATTTGATGAGCTCGCCAACACCATATGTTGTTGTGTAAAGAGGATTTCTTTCTTCCTCTTTTAAAAGGAGAAGACCTGAACATTCTGCCATTTCAATGATTGCTTTACCTTCAAAAAATCCTATTCTGCTTTTGTTCTTCCTAAAAAGAGGGTCATTTACCTCAAGCTCTTCTATTTTGGCACCAAAAATTTTAGATAGAGCTGTTAAGGTTCCTTCTCCACCGTCAGCAAGCGGTAGCTGAAAAACTTCTGCACCTTTGTCAACCTCAACAATAGCTTCTTTTATTATCTCAGATGCGACTAAAGCGTCAAACGATCCTTTATATTTATCCGGTGCAACTAAATATTTCAAATAAGATTTCCTCCTTTCTTATCAATGCAGAGTTTACATTTATATTTTACCAAAATTTTTATCAGATGCTTTGTGTTTTTAGCGTAAAAATCCTTGCCCAAGCAATTGACATTGACAATATAATGTATTAGAATATTTAATGTTTTAAAATGAGGCCCCGAGTATTTGTTGATTGTATAGATTTAATATGGTGACCACAAAAATTTCAAAAGGAGTGAAGAAGAAAGCGATGAAGACATACCTTGCAAAGCCAAATGAAGTTCCAAAGAAATGGTATGTGATAGATGCAACAGGAAAGCCGCTTGGAAGACTTGCAGCTAAAATTGCTGTGATTTTGAGAGGAAAACACAAACCCCAGTTTACACCTAATGTTGACACAGGTGACTATGTGATTGTTATAAACGCTGAAAAGGTTGTTTTAACGGGGAAAAAGCTTGACAAGGACGGATACAGATATCATACAAAGTATCCAGGTGGACTCAAGTTCATACCATATCGAAGACTTCTTGAAAAGCATCCGGAGAAGGCAATTGAGATTGCGGTGCGCGGAATGCTTCCTAAAAATAGGCTGAGAGATAGGTTCATGAGAAAGCTCAAAGTTTACAGAGGACCAAATCATCCACATGCAGCACAGAAGCCTGAAGTGCTGGAAATATAGTTTTAGTTAAGGGAGGATATGAAAGTGGCACAGGTAAAATACTATGCAACTGGTAGAAGAAAAACTTCTGTTGCTAAGGTTTGGCTCTCACCTGGGAGTGGAAAGATTATTGTGAATGACAAGAACATGGAAGAGTATTTTCCTCTTGAGACATTGAGAATTATTGTAAAGCAGCCATTGACACTTACCGAAACTCTTGGTAAGTATGATGTGATAGCAAAGGTTCAAGGAGGCGGTCTTTCTGGGCAAGCAGGTGCGGTAAGACATGGTATTGCAAGAGCACTTGTACTTGCTGATCCAACTTTAAGACCGGCGTTGAAAAAAGCTGGATTTCTTACAAGAGACCCGCGTATGGTGGAGAGAAAGAAATACGGTCTCAAGAAAGCAAGAAGAGCACCCCAGTTCTCGAAAAGATAAAAGAATTTTTGCAGCTCCTTTTTTCAAGGAGCTTTTATTTTTGCAATTTAGGAGTTTTTCTCTTTCACCTATTGACAATTTATACTCAAAAGAATATAATAAAATTGTAATTGCCAATGGGGGCATACCAAAAAAGGTATGTCCCCATTTTGCATTTTAGGTGGATATAGACTTTCAAAATAAAATTTGGGGGTGTTTTGGATGAACTATGCAGACATTGTATGGGTTTTAATTTCAACTGCTTTAGTTATGCTGATGACACCAGCAGTAGGTCTTTTTTATGGTGGCATGGTCAGAAGAAAAAACCTTCTTTCCACAATTACTATGTCAGCACTGACTCTGGGACTTATCAGCATTGAATGGGTTTTGATCGGTTATAGCATGGCTTTTGGACCTGACAGGTTTGGATTGATTGGTAGCTTTGAGTGGGCAGGGTTAAAAAATGTTGGATATAAACCCAATCCAGACTATGCAGCCACAATCCCACACCTTTTGTTTATGGCATTTCAGATGATGTTTGCAGTAATTACTCCTGCACTTATTGTAGGTGCTTATGTTGAGAGAATAAAGTTTAGCAGTTATATACTTTTTACATTACTGTGGTCAATATTTGTTTACAATCCAGTTGCGCACTGGGTATGGGCAAAAGGTGGATGGCTCAAAAACTTGGGTGCTTTAGATTTTGCAGGAGGGACAGTTGTCCATATCACTGCAGGTGTGTCAGCTCTGGCACTATCGCTTGTGCTAAGAAAAAGAAAGGACTTTGGCAAAGTTCAGATGGAACCAAACAATATTCCACTTACATTACTTGGTGCGTTTTTACTTTGGTTTGGCTGGTTCGGGTTCAATGGTGGAAGCAGCCTTGCTGCAAACGAGATTGGTGTCAACGCATTTGTTGTCACAAATGTTGCGGCAGCCTCTGCTGCAGTTTCCTGGATGATTATAAGCTGGCTTTACAAAAAACCAAGCGCAATTGGAATTGCAACAGGTGCAGTTGTTGGGCTTGTTGCAATAACACCTGCATCAGGTTATGTAAACTCTCTTTCAGCAATTGTGATTGGTGCAGTTGCTTCTATAATATCGTTCTACTGTATTAGACTCAGAGAAAGATTAGAACTTGATGAGACGTTAGATGTTTGGGCTTGTCATGGCATGGGTGGAACTTGGGGGGCAATAGCAACAGGAATATTTGCAAGCAAGGCTGTAAATCCAGCAGGAAACGATGGGCTCTTATTTGGAAACTACAAGCTGTTTTTTGTTCAGCTTATCTCGGTGTTAGTTGTTTGGGCATTTTCGTTTATTGTGACCATAATAATTTCAAAAGTGCTTGACAGAACAGTTGGTTTGGCTGTGACATATGAAGAAGAGACAGTTGGGCTTGACATATCTCAGCATGGCGAAGAGGCTTATGGCGGAATTTAATTTTGGGGGTGTTTTGAGATGAAAAAAATAGAAGCTATCATAAGAGAAGAAAAACTCAACGACCTCAAGGAGTGCCTTGAAAAAGAGGGTATATACGGAATGACAGTTATGAGAGTTAAAGGAAGAGGCATACAGCGCGGTATTACCTTGCAGTGGAGAGCCGGAAGCTATACCGTGGATCTTCTTCCTAAGGTTCTGGTAATGATTGTTGTGAGTGATGAGAAGTTTGAAAAGGTGATCGACATTATTCTGGAGTGCTGTTCAACAGGAAATCCAGGTGATGGTAAGATTTTTGTATCAGAGGTAAGTGAGGTTATAAGGATTAGTAGCAAGGAAAGAAATGTAAAGCTATAAAATTCTTGAATTTTTTAAAATCAAAAGGGCTACCTTGCTAAGAGGTTTGAAAATAAGACTTTTGAAGCAAGTAGCCCTTTTATTTTTTCGAAAGTATGCTTTTATAAATTTCAAATTGCATCCTTGCCATGTTTTCTGCAGAGAACCTTTCTTTTGCTTTTTTAGAAAGAAGCTGTCCAAACTCTTTGATGAGATCTTTATTTTGCAAAAGAATTTCTATCTTTTGAGCAAGGCCTTTATAATCTCCAACCTCAAATAAAAAACCGTTTTTGCCATCTTCAATTAGGTCTGGCACGGAACCCACTTTGCTTGATATGCAGCACTTTTCAAGTGCTGTTGCCTCTAAGATTGAATATGGGAAGGTTTCGGAGTATGAACTGATGACATTTATATCTATACTATTGAAAAAGTCATATGGATTTTTTATGGTGCCAAGTAGAAATACTCTATCGTTCAAATTATATACACTTATCATTTGCTTTAAAAATTCCTTTTGAGGACCACTTCCGCCGATTAAAAAAATAACATCAGGATATTTTTTAGCTATTATACTTGCAGCTTTTATAAACACATCAAGACCTTTTACCTTGTATAACCTGCTCAAGTTTCCTATAACTATTTTGGAATCAAATACTTTTCTGTCAAGAAACTTTGATAAAAACTCATCCTTTTGCACATAATGTATCTCTTTTGAAAAATCAAAACCATTATACAAAAGAAAAATTCTATCTTCTCTTATCCCAAGACCCTTTATCTTGTCAATCAGTGCAGAGCCCACAGAAACAAAATAGTCAAATCTTTTTAAAGCAAGTTTATTTAGAAATGAAAAAAACACTCTTTTATAAAAAGAGTCTTGGAAATCTAAATCAAAATCACTATGTACTGTTGTGATAAATGGCTTGTTTTTAATTTTTAGTTTTAAAAACATTCCGATAAAGTTTGCTCTTGCACCATGACAGTGAATAATATCATAATTTTCATTTTCAATAATTTTTGCAATTTTATCAACTACACTCAGATCCAATCGAGAAGATTGCTCAATAACATCTATGTCAATTCCAGCATTTTTTACTTCTTCATAGAATTGTCCGTACATAAAGCATATAATTTTAAGGGTAACAAGATTTTTTAGCTTCGAACACAGATTTATTATATGTGTCTTTGCTCCTCCTGTATCACCACCGCTTATAAGGTGCAAAACTTTCATTTTAGAAAAACAAACCTCCTCAACTTAAATACCTTATCGATTAGATTATATCATAACTCTTTATAAAAGAGTGAAAATATGATAAAAATATATCGTGTGGATTTGAAAAGATTTTTAAGGAGAAACTAAAATGAAAATAAAAAACATTTATGTTTGTCAGGAGTGTGGTTTTAGAACTTCAAAATGGCTTGGAAGGTGTCCAAACTGTTCAAGCTGGGATACCTTTGTGCTTGAAAGAGTAGACCAAAACAAAACAGAAACTATTTCTGCTTCAAAAGAAAACTTAGCTGTTCTAAAACTTTCTAACCTCAGTACAAAAGAAGAAAGGTTTTTCTCTGGCATAGAAGAGCTGGACAGTGTTCTTGGCGGTGGATTTGTAAAGGGAGAGCTCATTTTGCTTGGTGGTGAGCCGGGAATTGGAAAATCAACTTTGCTTTTGCAGGTTGCAAATATATTAAGTGGAAGAATGAAGGTTTTGTATGTATCAGGCGAGGAAGGAGCAAACCAGCTAAAACTTAGAGCACAAAGGCTTGGTATTGAAGGAAGCTTTGATGTTGTATGTGAAACCAATTTTGATTTAATAAAAAATATTATCTTGGGATTAAAGCCAGAGTTTGTTATAATTGATTCTATACAAACCATGTATGTACCAGAAAATCAGTCAGCGCCTGGAAGTGTAACCCAAGTTAGAGATGTTACAATGCAGCTTTTAAAAATCTCAAAGACTTATAACATAACAGCTGTAATTGTGGGGCATGTGACAAAAGATGGGCTTATTGCAGGACCGAGAGTTTTAGAACACATGGTTGACTGTGTATTGTATTTTGAAGGAGAAAGATTTAATACATACAGAGTGATTAGAGCATACAAAAACAGGTTTGGTCCTACAAATCAGCTTGGAATTTTTGAGATGACGGATAGTGGACTTGTCGAGGTAAAAAATCCTTCAAGCATTTTTTTGGAAAGCAGTTACAATGTTGAGGGTGTGGCTATTTATTCTGCAATAGAAGGAACAAGGTCTATTCTTTTAGAGATACAAGCGCTTACTACTCCAACCTCTTTTGGCACACCAAGAAGAACAGTGACAGGAATTGATTATAATAGATGTGTGATGCTTTGTGCTGTGCTTGAAAAGAAAATGGGCTTTGCGTTAAATGTTCAGGATATATATGTAAATGTGGCTGGTGGATTTAAGGTTTCAGAGCCGGCGGCAGACCTTGCCATTGTGTGCGCAATAGCTTCAAGTTATAAAGGACTTCCTATTGGAGATACTGTATTAATAGGTGAAGTGGGTTTGACAGGCGAAATTAGAGCTGTGTCGAATATAGAAAAAAGATTGAACGAAGCAAAAAAGCTGGGGTTTAAAAGGGCTATCATTCCAAAGAGAAATATGGAGACAATCCAAAGTGATGGCACAATTGAAGTCTTTGGAATGTCAAATATAGAGGAAGTCTTGAATTTTATATTTTAGCAAAAGAGAGATGATTGAAAAATGCTTTTAGAAGAGCTTAAAAAGATGTTAATTTCAGAGGGTGCAAGTGATGTGGGGTTTTCTTCCATAAATTCATACCTGCCAGATGATCTGAAGATGTTCAAAACATGTATAACAGTGGTTGTAAAGCTTTCAGATGCCATTGTTAACGAGATTGTTAACTCACCAACATTTACATACTATCACCACTACAAAGCTGTAAACAATCTTATTGACCTTTTGACCTTAAAAGGTGTGCTGTTTTTGGAATCAAAAGGATATTTTGCTTATAGCATTGCTGCATCACAGAGTGTTCATGGCAAGGACAATGGGTTTTCGGGTGTGCTGTCACATAAAATAGGTGCTGTGCTTTCTGGAATGGGGTTTATTGGGAAGAACAATCTTTTTGTTCACGAAAGATTTGGACCACGTGTGCGCCTTGGAACAATTCTAACAACATATGAACCAGAAAACGTGATAAAAAATAATGTTATTGAGCCAAAATGTGGTGATTGTAATCTTTGTGTTGTGAGCTGTCCAGCTCAAGCAATCTATGGTAGGACATGGTATTTAGGTATAGATAGAAACGAGATGATAGACCCCCATGCATGTAGTAGTTATATGAAAGAAAAGTTTAAGTTCATTGGGCGGGGTCAGGTATGTGGCATATGCATGAGGGTCTGTCCTTATGGAAGTGAAGTAAAAAGATAGGTATTATCTTTTGAGCTGATATGTGTGGCAGTTTGTTTTTTCTTTTGTTCCCTGGGCAGATGAGCCACCGCCATCCACAGAAACTTCAATAGATGGGGCGGTGCATCTTTTGTTATCCCAGTACATGCAGTCTGAAACATTGCATGTGATTCTGTCTGGCATCTTCAATACCTCCGTTTTAATTTGAATTTGCAGCCTTCAAGGTTTATTTTCTGCAACTTGGTTTGAGTTTATTCAAAATAATAAATTGGGTGATCAAAGAGAATGAAAAACATTGTTATTTCAGGATACTATGGACAATTAAATACTGGTGATGAGGCGATACTAAGGGTTTTAATAGATAGGCTGAGAGAATATGAGAGACAAGAAAATGAAGATTTTAATATTGTGGTTCTTTCATCAAGACCGCACCTTACAAGTAAGATTTACAATGTAGAATCTATAAACAGAAAAAAGATTTGTAAAGTTGTTAAAGCAATAAAAAGATGTGATATTTTTATTTCTGGTGGAGGAAGTCTTTTTCAAAATGAGACAAGCAACAGAAGTCTTTATTATTACCTCTTTCAGATTTTTGTTGCAAAACTATTTGGAAAGAAGGTCTTTATTTTTTCTCAAGGGATAGGACCAATTAAAAACTGGTATAATGTCTTGATTTTCAAGCATATAATCAAGCTTGCAGATTATATTACAGTGAGAGATTATGATTCTTTTGACCTTTTGCATAGATTGAAGCTTAAAAACAAAATAGACTTGTCAGCAGATCCTGCATTTTTATTGAATCCTTGCTGCGAAAAGAAAGTAAAAAAACTGCTTCAAACATATGAAATAGATTTTAATAAAAAGACAATAGGAATAGTAGTAAGAAAGTGGAAAAAAGAAAAGGATATGACCGACAAAATTGCCCAGATTGCAGACATTCTTATAGAAAATGAAGGCTATAATGTTGTCTTTATTCCTTTTCAAGGCAAGTGGGATACAATAAAGATAAATGAAATTGTTTCAAAAATGAGTAATAAACCATATGTTCTTTCTGAAAATTTTCAACCTCATGAACTTTTAGGTATTTTTGGTTATTTTGATTTGATACTTGGGATGCGACTTCACAGTCTCATATTCGCAGCCAAAATGAACAAGAAATTTGTTGGGATATCTTATGATCCCAAAATTGATAGTTTTCTTAAAATATATGGTTTGAAACCAGTGGGATATGTTGACAGCTTTGATATTAACAATGTCCTATTAAATATTCAATATATGCTTAACGAAACAAAAATTCAAAAGAAAATCGAACAGATAACTCTCAATATGATTCAAAAGGCTGAAAAATCATTTGAGATTTTAAAAGAGGCTTTAGCCTCAATCAAGAAAAGAAAGAGCATCAATGTTTTGGGTGTAAGGATTGATTGTATCAATTTTGACAAGGCAAAGAAAAAATGCATAGAATTTTTATCTTCATCTTCACCTAAAGTGGTGTTTACACCCAATGTTGAGATGATAATGTTGGCCAGAAGAGATGAGAAATTTAAAAAGATTTTAAATTTGGGGGATTTAAATGTGCCTGATGGTATTGGTGTGGTTTGGGCATCAAAATATTTTGGTGAAAAACTGTATGAAAGGGTTACAGGTTTTGATCTAATGATGTCTCTTATGCCAGAGTTTGAGGAAAAGAAGACAAAAGTATTTTTACTTGGCGCAAAACCGGGAGTTGCTGAAAAAGCCAAAGAAAATCTTTTGAGACAATACAAAAAATTAGAAATTTGTGGGGTTCATCATGGATATTTTAGTGAAGATGAAAATGATATGGTTGTGGAGATTATAAACTCCTCAAAAGCAGATGTTTTATTTGTTGCAATGGGTATGAAGAGACAGGAAGAATGGATTTACAAAAATAAAAAGAAGCTCAAATGTAAGCTCATTATGGGTGTTGGTGGCAGCCTTGATGTTTTGTCAGGTGAGGTAAAAAGAGCACCTGTTATATTTCAAAGATTAGGGCTTGAATGGTTTTACAGACTAATTACTCAGCCTTGGAGATTCAAAAGAATGCTTGCACTCCCTAAATTTGTACTTATTGTCTTAAAAACAAGGATATTTGGAGGAAGATAGATGCTAAAAAAAATTTTCAGGGTAATATACGAATATACTGCAATAACCTTTGGTTCACTTTTAGTGGCACTATCTTTGAATCTTTTTCTTGTTCCAAATAAGATTGCAGCTGGGGGTTTTTCTGGAATTGCAACAGTTGTATATTATGTTTCGCACTACAAGCTTCCTGTGGGTATGACCATGCTTGCATTGAACATTCCCGCTTTTATTCTTGGTATTAGAACAATTGGTGTGGATTTTGGTGTAAAAAGTGTTTATGGTACGATCATTCTTTCAGTGCTCACAGACATCACCACATTTGTTCACTGCATTACATATGACAAGCTTTTAGCGTCAGTGTTTGGTGGAGCACTGATGGGGATTGGACTTGCTATTGTTCTTCTTTTTGGTGCAACAACTGGCGGAACTGAAATGCTTGCAAAGATTATACATAAATATATTTCATTTATCTCTGTGGGTCAAATCCTTTTAGGACTTGATGTTGCAGTTATTGTGCTTGCATCAGTTGTATTTAAAAATTACGAACTTGGACTTTGGGCAGTTTTGACCCTCTTTGCATGTTCAAAACTTATTGATGCAATACTGGAGGGTGTCAACTTTGCAAAAGCACTCATAATAATCTCAGATAAATCTGACATAATTGCTGAAAAGATTTTAAAAGAGCTTGACAGGGGAGTCACAGCTCTTCACGGTGTTGGTATGTGGACAAAAACAGAAAAAAATGTTTTGCTGTGTGTGGTAAAGAGGCATGAGGTCAGCCGTGTCAAAAACCTTGTCAAGAGCATTGACCAAAGAGCCTTTGTGATTTTGACAGATGTTCGTGAGGTTTTAGGTGAAGGTTTTTCTGTTTGAGTAAAAAATAATTTAATGGTATAATAAAGAAAAAAGAATAATCTATCATTTAACGGGTAAACAGGAATCCTACAATTGTATTTTTATAAAAGGAGGTTTAAGGTACAAAATGGACAAGGCAAAAGAGCTTGAACTAAAAAAAATAGCAACCGAAATAAGAAAGAGTATAATTATTCAAACTGCGTCAGCTGGTTCTGGTCATCCTGGCGGTTCACTCTCTGGTGTTGAAATTTTAACGTATCTTTACTTTGTTGAAATGAATATCGATCCCAAAAATCCAAAAGATCCAAACAGAGACAGATTTGTTCTTTCCAAAGGACATGCATCGCCTCTTTTGTATGCCGTTTTGGCTGAAAAGGATTTCATCAACAAAGATGAGCTTACAGGCTTCAGGCAGATTTATTCAAATTTACAGGGTCATCCTGATATGAAAAAGGTGCCTGGAGTTGAGATGTCAACAGGGTCGTTGGGGCAAGGTTTGTCTGTTGCAAACGGTATGGCATTGGCTGGAAAGTTAGATGGAAAAAGTTATAGAGTTTATGTTTTACTTGGTGATGGTGAGATTCAAGAAGGTCAAATTTGGGAAGCAGCTATGACAGCAGCACATTACAAACTTGATAATCTTACAGCATTTTTAGACCACAATGGGCTTCAGATAGATGGCAAAATCACAGAGGTTATGTCACCTGAACCTGTTGATGAGAAGTTCAAGGCATTTGGCTGGCATGTGATAAAAATAGATGGACATGATTTTAACCAGATTGAAAATGCTGTAAATGAAGCAAAGACAGTAAAAGGAAAGCCCACAATTATAATTGCTGAAACAGTTAAAGGAAAAGGTGTATCGTTTATGGAAAACGAAGCTGGCTGGCATGGAACAGCACCAAATAAAGAGCAGGCACAAAAAGCCCTTGAAGAGTTGCAAAAGCAGTTAGAAAGTTTGGAGGTGCAAGGATAAGATGGCAAAAATAGCAACAAGAGAGGCATATGGTCAGGCATTGGCTGAGTTTGGGGAAATATATAAAAATATTGTTGTGCTTGATGCTGACCTTTCAAAATCAACAAGGACAGAAATTTTCAAGAAAAAGTTTCCTGAAAGGTTTTTCAATATAGGAATTGCAGAACAGGACCTCATGGCAACAGCAGCAGGATTTGCAACATGTGGCAAAATTCCTTTTGCAAGTACATTTGCGGTCTTTGCTGCTGGAAGAGCTTATGACCAGGTGAGAAATTCAATAGGTTATCCACACTTAAATGTAAAGATTGGAGCCTCACATGCAGGTGTGTCAATCGGCGAAGATGGTGCATCCCATCAGATGCTTGAAGATATAGCATTGATGAGGGTTATCCCTGGCATGGTAGTATTATCACCTGCTGATGCGACATCAACTTATGAGTGTGTAAGACTTGCGATTGAGCATGAAGGACCTGTTTATATTCGTTTGGGCAGGCTTGGTGTTGAGGAAATTTACAAAAAAGGAGAGCTGAAGCTTACTCTTGGCAAAGGTATTGTTCTTCAAAAAGGGAAAGATGTTGGTATTTTGGCAACAGGACTTATGGTACATGAAGCTATAAAGGCAGCAAAAATGCTTCAGGATGAAGGTGTTTCGGTATATCTTGTTGATATGCCATGCATAAAACCAATTGATGTTGATTTGATTTTAGATGTGGCAAAGATAACTGGCTGCATTGTCACAGCAGAAGAGCACAATATCTTAGGCGGTTTTGGAAGTGCTGTTTCTGAGGTTTTGGCTCAAAACTATCCTGTACCGGTAAAAATGGTTGGTGTAAATGATGAGTTTGGAAGGTCAGGAAAGCCTGAGGATGTTCTCAAATATTACAAGCTCACAGCAGAGGAGATTGTCAACAAAGCAAAAGAAGTTATGAAGATGAAAAAATAAAATATTATCAGTGGATGAAAAGCTGCCGCAAGTTTTAGATTGCGGCAGCTTTTTATTTTGTTGTGGTTGTGGTAAAATTTATTTGATACTAATGTATTGTTTTTATTGAAAACATACAATAAAGTGAGGAAATCACAATGGATGAAAGACTGAGGCTAAAAGAAAAGGTTCAGCACGGCAGTGCTATATTTCCTATAAATGTTTATGAAAATATATTTGTTCATGAGAACAATACTCTTCTTCCTCACTGGCATGAAGAATTTGAGATAGTTTATCTTGAAAAGGGAACAGCGAGTTTTAGAGTTGATGGCAAAGAGTATTTTTTGGGACCAAAACAGTTTTTATTTGTCAACTGTGGTTCAATTCACGGTGGAAAAGCTGAAGAAGATCCCGAGCCTTATGCTATTGTGTTCAGTTTTAATATGCTCTTTTCAGAAACTCCAGATATATGCAAAAGCAAATATTTGCAATCTATTTTAGAAAGAAAAGTGCTTGTTCAAAATAAGTTTGATGACCATTGTGTTGGAGAACTAATTTCGAGCATAATAACAGTGTGGAAAGAAAAGCCAAAAGGTTATGAACTTTTGGTAAAGGGCTATTTATATACTATATTTTATCATCTTTTTAATAGAGGCTATATTATAACAGATACTACTGACAGAGAATTTGATTTAAAAATTGAGAGGATAAAATCTGCACTTGATTATATAAATTTAAACTATTCATCTGAACTTGATATTGACATGTTAGCAAAAGTTTCAAACCTAAGCAAATTCTATTTTTGTCGTCTTTTCAAGGAAATTACTCATCTCACACCGGTTGATTACATAAACAAATTCAGGGTTGAAAAAGCAATAGAGCTTATCAAAAATACAGACATGAGTATTTCTGAAATTGCATTTGAAGTAGGTTTTAACAGTGTAAGTTATTTTATAAAGGTTTTTAAAGAGTATGTGGGCACAACTCCATTCAAGTACAAGAAAATATAAAAAGTTAAAACTTAACTTTCAATTGCTCAAAGCAAAGTATTTATACTTTTTTGCAAAAGAGTATGAGAAGTAATATAAAAAGCATTGTATAATAACACTTGATTGTTCTTCATCTCTTTACAAAGCAATAATTTTTTTATTCTAAAAGGAGAGGGATTGTTAAAATGAAATTCACAGAAGGTTTTTGGCGTGTCAAGGAAGGAGTGAGATTATATCATCCAGCTCATTTATATGATTATGAAGTGACAAGAGATTCTGTTACTGTGTATGCGCCAGCTCAATTTATCACAAATCGAGGTCAAACTTTACAAGGGCCTGTTTTCACTATGCGATTTTCTTCGCCGTTTGAGGATATTATAAGAGTGCAAATTTGGCACTACAAAGGGCAAATGGATAAAAAGCCATATTTTGAATTTTATAAAGAAGAAGGATATTGTCCTTTGATAGAAGATTCTTCGGATACTATAGTAATAACAAGTGGGAAGCTCAAAGCCACCATTAATAAAAAAGGCGAATGGGGAGTAACATATTACTATGAAGACAAATATCTAACAAAAAATGGTTATAAGTATCTTGGTTATGCAATCATGTCTGATAATACTACTTACATGAGGGAACAGCTTTCTTTGGGTGTTGGCGAGTGTGTTTATGGGCTGGGTGAGAGATTTACCCCTTTTGTTAAGAATGGGCAGACAGTTGATATTTGGAATGAAGATGGTGGAACCATTTCTGAGAAGGCTTACAAGAACATTCCTTTTTATATCACAAACCGTGGTTATGGAGTTTTTGTAAATGATCCGGGGCGTGTGTCATTTGAGGTTGCCTCTGAGAATGTTGAGAGAGTTCAATTTTCTGTGAAAGGTGAGTATTTAGAGTATTTTATAATCGGTGGTAGTAACATGAAAAATGTTTTAGAAAATTACACAAAACTTACTGGTCGACCAAAACTTCCACCAGCTTGGTCTTTCGGACTGTGGCTTACAACCTCTTTTATCACGAATTATGATGAAAAGACAGTTACAAGCTTTATAGATGGAATGCTTGAAAGAGATATTCCTCTTCATGTATTTCACTTTGACTGTTTCTGGATGAAGGATATGCACTGGGTTGATTTTGAATGGGATAAAAGGGTCTTTCCAGAACCTTTCAAGATGCTAAATGGTTTAAAAGAAAAGGGAATTAAGATTTGTGTTTGGATAAATCCTTATGTGTCTCAACTTTCGAAACTTTTTGATGAGGGAAAAGAAAAAGGATATTTTTTAAAAAAAGCCAATGGGGATATTTGGCAGACAGATGATTGGCAACCTGGAATGGCTATTGTTGATTTTACAAACCCGGAGGCTTGCAAGTGGTATTCAGAAAAGCTCAAAGAGTTAATTAAAATGGGAGTAGATTGTTTTAAGACAGATTTTGGCGAGAGAATTCCAACAGATGTTGTATACTTTAATGGTTCTGACCCTGAAAAGATGCACAATTACTACACTTATCTTTACAACAAGAAGGTATATGAAATATTGGAAGAAGTTCTTGGCAAAGGAGAGGCAGTTGTCTTTGCGAGGTCTGCAACAGCTGGAAGTCAAAAATTCCCTGTGCACTGGGGCGGAGATTGTTTGGCTTCATATGAGTCCATGGCAGAGACACTAAGAGGAGGTCTTTCACTTTCACTTTGCGGATTTGGTTTTTGGAGTCATGATATAGCAGGTTTTGAGAGCACGGCAACTCCAGATCTTTATAAAAGATGGGTTGCATTTGGGCTTTTGTCTTCCCATAGCAGACTTCATGGAAATTCTGCCTATAAAGTTCCATGGCTTTATGACGATGAAGCAGTAGATGTTTTGAGGTTTTTTACAAAGCTAAAATGTAGACTTATGCCTTATATCTTTGCAAAGGCTAAAGAAACGGTAGAAAAGGGAATTCCAGTCTTAAGACCTATGGTATTAGAGTTTCCAGATGACCCAGCATGCGAATACCTTGATAGACAATATATGCTTGGAGACAGCCTCTTAGTTGCTCCAGTTTTCTCAACAAATGGTAAAGTTAAGTATTATGTTCCAGAGGGAACATGGACAAATATATTGACTGGAGAGAAAGTTGTTGGTGGCAGATGGAGAGAGGAAAAACATGGCTATTTTAGCCTTACCACTTTTAGCAAGACCGAATTCGATAATTCCAATAGGAAGTTGTGACGCAAGACCTGATTATGATTATGTGAACAATGTGACTTTGAATGTTTATGAATTGGAAGATGGAAAAGTAGCTTGTGTGGTTGTAAATAATGTAAGTGGCGAAACAGAACTTGAATTAGAAGTAAAAAGAAACAATGGTAAAATTTTAATAACTGTATTGAAAGATTCTCAAAAGCCGTGGAGACTTTTTTTCCATGGACTTGGATTAAAGTCTCAGTTTAATGCAATTGTAAATCAAAAAGATAATGGTAGTGAAGTAATTTTAGAAGTAGCAAGTAAAGAGGCGTTGTTGAATATTGACAAAATATATAATTAAAATTAAAGAAATCAAATAGGTGAGATAAAAATGAGATTCTTTTTTGTAAATTTGAAAATAAAGAAAAAGTTCATATTGGCATTTGTGATTTCTGCTTTAATTCCCCAAACTATTTTGGGGATTATTCTTTTTTTAAACCTCAGAGCAATTGCTTTAGAAAATGCTATCAAAGACACGAGAAAAAATGTTGAGGATGTAAAAATCAAACTTATGGATATTGTACAGAATGCGGTTGATATTTCTAATAAGTTATATCTTGATAAAAAACTCTTGAATATACTTTCAACAGAATATAAAGATATATCTGAGATTTATTATGATTATAATTCATATACAGAACTTTCCAATCTTATGTCTATTTACCACAGAAATATTTATGCAATAAAAATTTTTGCATTTAATCCCACATTGCTTGATACAGGCGAAATTATAAAAGGTTGACCAGCACATTAAAGCTCAGAAATGGTTTAAAAAAGCGATAAAAGGTGATGGAAAAATTTTATGGGACCTTGTTTATGATGAGAATCCATTTCGTCCACAGTATTATTTCAGTTTGATCAGACTAATAAAAAATTCTTATGGAGAAAAAATAGGTGTAATGGTGATTTATATAAAGAAAGAAAAACTTGAAGAAATATTATCACTTCATTTAAACACTCTTGTAGTTAACGATGATAAAGTTGTTGTTGTAGCAAAGGATGAAAAACTTATTGGCAAAAGACTAAATTTTGACTTGTCCTTAGAAGATGATTGTTTTTTTAAAAATTTCAATATCTATAACCAAAGAACAATGGCAATTTTAGGTACAATTAGTGCAAGTGAAAGTGGGAATAGCTTCCTTAAAATTATTTCATTTTTCTCGAAGAAAAAAATATTTGAAAGTGTTAACAGAATAACTTTTATTACATTTGGACTTATACTTATTAATTTACTGGTTTCACTTCTGCTTATGCTCTTATTCTCTAAGCTAATAACAGATAGAATAGCAATATTAAATAAAAAAGTAAATGAAATATCGCATGGCAATTTAGATGCACAGATAAATATTTTAGGCAATGATGAAATAGGACAGCTCACAGAGAATATAAAAACAATGACGAAAAATATCAAAAATCTAATTGACCAGGTATATCTTGCAGAAATTCAAAAACAACAAATAATAGCAAAACAAAGAGAAATCCAGCTTGAAATGCTTTGTAATCAGATAAATCCTCATTTTTTATTCAATACTCTTGAATCTATCAGGATGAAAGCATTTTGTACTGGTCAACATGAAATAGCTCATGTTGTTTATTTATTGAGTGATCTACTAAGAAAAAGCCTTGAGATGACAACAGATTTAATATCTTTGGAAAAAGAAATTGAAATTGTTAAGGAGTTTTTAGAAATTCAAAAGTTTCGATTTGGAGATAAAATAAATTACAAAATTGAAGTTCAGGAAAATCTCTTTTCTTCAAAAGTGCTTCCATTTATTATCCAGCCACTTGTAGAAAATTCTATCAGACATGGCATAGAACCTATGATAGGTAAAGGAAGTATTGAAGTTAAAGTATTTGAAGAAGATGAAGTGATAAAGATAATTGTAGCGGACAATGGAGTTGGAATGTCAAAGGAAAAGCTTGAAGAGCTTTTAAGTTCTTTAGATGGAAAAGACAAAAGTCATGTAGGACTAAAAAATGTTTATCATAGACTGAGACTGTTTTATGGGGATGAGGCAAGAATTTATATAGATAGTGAACTTAGTAAAGGCACAAATGTGAAAATTCAAATTCCAAAGAGGTGAAAGAGGTTATGCTAAAGACAATTTTAATTGACGATGAGCCTATTATTTTAGAAGGTCTTCAAAAAATTATTGATTGGGAATCTCTGGGGTTTGAGGTTGTCGCTACTGCTCAAGATGGAATAGAAGGATTGGAAAAAATAAAAAAATTTAAACCTGAGGTTGCTTTGATTGATATTAGAATACCCGGAATAGATGGGCTTACGCTAATAAACAAGTTAAAAGAGGAAAAAGTGAATACAAAAATTATAATTATTTCAGGGTATTCTGAATTTGAATATGCAAAAGAAGCAATTGAACTTGGTGTTGAAAGTTATTTGCTAAAACCTGTTGACCCGTATTTACTTCAGCAGAAGTTAGAGAAGGTAAAACAAAAAATTAGCCAGGAAATTGAACTTCAAAAAATGATGCATACAACTCAAGAACTTGGTTTGGAAAAAGTAATAGAAAAACTTTTGCTGGGGACATTTGAAGCTAATGAAATAGACTATTTTAATGGTTTTTATAAACTTTCACTTCCGTGGAAAAAATACCAGGTTGCAATAGTAACATTTTATAACAAGGGTAATCAAAAGTTTATGGAAGATAGGATTTTTCGTTTTAAGAGCGAAGTGGATGGATTTTTAAAAAGAAATAAGTGTGGATATACTACTGTTGTTAACAATCATATATGCATACTTTTCAAAGATTTTTGGTATCCATTCAATAGCAAAAGTATTAACATTTTAAAAGAAAACTTAATGAGAATTGCGGGAAGTCAAGTAATAATCTCAATTGGGAGTGAAGTGAATGACTATAATCTTATTAAAAAATCATTTGAGGAAGCAAATAGGCTTCTTGAAAACAGATTTTTGCTGGGGTATAAAGGAATTATTTACATAGGAGAATGTAAGGAATATGAAAAAAATAGGGAAAATAAATTTAACGATAAAGAATATATTGAAAAATTGGTAATGGCTATTGTTCTAAATGGATTTGACAGTATTAATCAGATACTTGAAAAGAAAACTGAAAACCTTTTGTATAGCGATATGTCTGAAGAAGATGTAAAAATAAATTTTTTAAACTTTTATATTGAAACATTATATAAATTGTTACAAGACAATTTATATAAGCCTGTTGTTGAAAAGTATCTTTGTCGGGAGATTTTAAAAAACCTTTATATGCAACAGACATTAACAGAATTAAAAAGTTTAATAAAGTTCTATTTTGTATCTTTGGCAGATGAAATCAGTAAAATAGATCCTAAGAGCTTTAAAAGAAAAATTGCTGAATTCATAGAAAAAAACTATTTTGCAGATATAAAATTAGAAATAATTGCCAATGCATTTGGATACAACAGTTCATATTTTAGTAAACTATTCAAAAAGATATTTGGAGAAAACTTTACAATATATTTAGATAAAGTGCGAATAGAAAAAGCAAAAGCCTTTTTGAAGGAAGGATATAAGGTATGCGAAACATGTAAAAAAGTTGGATTTGATGACGTTGATTATTTCTGTTCAAAGTTTAAAAAATATGTAGGACTTTCACCAAAAGAATATAAAGAACAAATAAAGAAATAAAATATTTATGTTTATTTACAAAAAAGTTCATCTAAATAAATTTTGGAATTCTTATCTATATTGTAAAAAAGAAGCTATCCAGTGTTTTCAGGACAGCCCTTTTTAACATATTTTCTGAGTTTTTAATCCAAACAAAATTTACCATTCTTTAGTTTTATATTTTTGAATTTACTCAACAATTTTGTTTTTTCTTTCAAATCATCAAGCTATTCAGTAAGTTCTTTTTTCTTTTGTTCTAAAAGTTTATAATATTCGTCCTGTAAATTATTGATATCTTCTTCGGCAAGGTGATTTTGTTCTGCTAACTTTTTCCCTTCTGGTGTTCCGAAAAATACTTTTTTCTTGAATTCAGAAATATATTCAAGAGAAGAAATTAAAGCACCTGTTTCTATATGCAATTGTTTATATTTTTGCCAAATACTTTTTCAATTTTATGGATTCTCTTTAAGTTCGTTTAAAAGCTTGGACCATTCTTCTACAAATGGTTTTATAATTTTTAACTTTTCTTTTAGTTTTATTGTTTCTAAGTTATCGTTTGGGGTAAGATTTTTTTCAATAGTTTTGTTCATAGAATAATAGTAATCAGCAACTGCACTACCAAGTGCTTGTATTTTGTTATATAATATTTCAACTTTTGGTTTGGCAGATTTATCCTCATTGTGTTGTATGCTTGTAGAGTTTTCGGCGTTTTCATACGCGAAAGCAATTTGATTTTACTATTTTGTTTCGAAGAAATAATTTTTTTGTTCCACGCACCTTATTCCAATTACAAGTGATATAATCACAAAAAAGACTAAAACATTTAAAAAGGCTTTATTTTTCATTTTTGCTTTCTTCCTTTATCTTTAAATTAATGTCTAAACTACAGGGTACAAGATGTCAAAAAAATGGGTATCATTATTTTGTTTTTCCTTTTAAAATTCATTATTGATACAGCAGTGAGTTTTGATCAAAATTTGGAGGGCAAAAAATGAACAGTGCAAAACTTACAAAGAAGTTGTGGCGACAAAGATATTTAATCCTTATGATTTTTCCTTTTATAATATGGCTTATAGTTTTTAGATATATCCCTCTGTGGGGTTGGATTATGGCGTTTCAGGATTATAAACCTGGCAAACCTATTTGGAGTCAAGAATGGGTTGGATTTAAGTGGTTTATTGAGATGTTTCAGGACCCTGATTTTTATAAGGCTATGAGAAATACCTTAGTTATGAGCTTTATGGGATTAATATTTGGCTTTCCATTGCCAATAATATTAGCTTTGCTTTTGAATGAAATAAAAAATATAGTATTTAAGAGAACTGTTCAGACAATTTCATATCTTCCACATTTTGTTTCATGGGTTGTTGTAGCAAGTTTAGTGAGCGAAATTCTCTCGCCAAGCGGTGTTATAAATCAAATATTACAAAAATTTCATCTCACAAACTACCCGGTGATGTTCATGGCTGATCCCCGGTATTTTTGGTGGATAGTTACATTTTCTGATATTTGGAAAGAACTTGGTTGGAACACGATTATATACTTGGCAGCTATCACGTCAATAAATCCTGAGTTATATGAAGCTGCAACAGTTGATGGTGCTGGAAGATTCAGAAAGATGATAAACATAACTTTGCCTGGTATAATGCCAACAGTCATAGTTCTTTTGATTTTAAGTATAGGAAACATAATAAACATAGGGTTTGAAAAGCAATTTCTTTTAAGAACAGCTGCAACAAGAGATGTTGCTGATGTAATTGACCTTTATATACTTACATATGGTATAGGTACAGGCAGATATTCGTTTGGAACAGCTGCAGGTGTTTTCAAGTCAGTGGTGAGCTTGATTCTACTTATTTTTGCTAATTGGTTTTCTAAAAAGGCAACTGGATATCGAATGATGTAAAAGAAGAAAATTTGACTCAAAGGAGGCATTTTGAAGTGAAAAAGAAGACAGCTGGGGATGTGGTTTTTGAAATATTTAATTACCTATTAATGATAATTTTAGCTGTTATCACTCTCTATCCCTTTTTACATGTTTTAGCTGTATCACTAAATGATCCTTATGATACAGTTAAAGGTGGAATTACAATATTTCCACGAAAATTTACTTTAGTAAACTATACAGAAACATTAAACTATCCTCAAATTCCTTGGGCTGTTATGATAACTGTGCTAAGAACAGTTATTGGCACTGCAATAGGTGTTTTGTCAACTGCTATGGTTGCCTATGTTATAAACAGGAAGGATTTTATTGCAAGAAGACCAGTTGCTATAATGTTTATTATTACTATGTACGTAGGTGGAGGCTTGATCCCTGACTACATGTTGGTAAGAGGACTTGGACTTATGAATAACTTTTTAGTGTATATTCTTCCTAGTCTTATAAGTCCTTTTAATGTTATTGTTATAAAGTCATATATGGAAGGAATTCCGCCAGATTTAGAAGAATCAGCAATGATAGATGGAGCGAATGACTTTTTGATATTTTGGAGAATAATATTACCTCTTTGTGCTCCTGTTATTGCAACAATAAGTTTATTTATTGCAGTTGGACACTGGAACTCATGGTTTGATACATATCTGTATTGTTCAAGTGAACCTAAACTTACCACCTTACAGTATGAACTACAGAAAATTTTGTCCAATGCAACTGCATCTTCTCAAGTAGACTATTATAGTAATCTTGATCCCAACAGGACAATGAAAGTCACACCACATTCATTGAGAATGGCAATGACAATTATTGTTACTCTACCCATATTGCTTGTGTACCCATTTGTTCAGAGATATTTCATCCATGGCATGACGATAGGTGCAGTAAAAAGTTAAAAATTAGTAATAATTTTGATTTTAAGCTGGTTATTCCAGCTTAAAATAAATAAAAGAAATAGGAAGAGGGAGGATTGAAAGGCTATGAAAGTTTCAAAAAAATTTTTTGTAGTTGTTTCTATGCTTGTTATTGTTAGTTTTATTCTAAGTAACTGTTTTATAAGTAATGCTGGAAGTTCTAAGCTCATAAAGCCTCTAAAACCAACATCTGAGGCTAAAAATCCGATTACTTTGACCATGTATAGTGCTGAGACAAATCCAAATGATGATGGTTTTAAATCTCCAGTTGCACAAAAGATAAAAGAGCTTACAGGTGTTACATTAAAGATTGAATATGCAATTTCTGCAGGCGCAGGTCAACAAAAACTTCAGCTTATGGCAGCAAGCGGTGATTATCCGGATTTGGTATATGCAAAAGGTGATTTACAACTTCTAAAAAATGCCGGTGGTGTTGTTCAGTTAGATAGTTTAATTGAAAAATATGGGCCAAATATCAAAAAAGCATATGGTAAAAACCTCAAGAGACTCAGATGGAGCCCACAGGATCCGCACATTTATTGCTTGGGTATCACAACAGATAATGATGCTACTCTCGACGTGAATGGTGGCTTTATGGTTCAGCACAGAGTAGTAATTGAACAAAATTATCCAAGAATAAGAACAATAAAAGACTTTGAGGATGCAATAGTCAAGTACTGGAAAAAACATCCTACTACAGAGGGACTTCCAACAATTCCGCTAACACTTTCAGCAGATGATTGGCGAACAGTTATTTCTGTTACAAATCCTGCTTTCCAGGCAACAGGTGCTCCAGATGATGGAGAGTTTTATGTTGATCCTAAGACATTAAAGGTAATTAGGCATTATAAAAGACCAATTGAAAAAGAGTACTTCAGATGGCTAAACCACTTGTGGAATGCTGGAATTCTTGATAGAGAAACATTTGTGCAAAAAGATGATCAATACAAAGCGAAAATTGCTTCTGGAAGGGTTCTTGCTTTGATAGATGCAGGCTGGGCGGTAGGTGAACCAATTACAGCTTTAAAGAAGGCTGGTAAGTATGAATACACATATGGTTATTATCCTGTTACTGTTAATGAAAAGATAAAACAGTGTCCTCCTGATGTAAAAGTAGGTTACACAGGTGGTTGGGGTGTTGCGATAACTGTTAAGTGTAAAGATAAAGTAAGGGCAATAAAATTTTTAGATTGGATGTGCACAGAAGATGCTAATATCCTCAGACAGTGGGGTATTGAAGGTGTTCATCACACATACGTAAACGGGAAACGAGTATTTATTTCTAAGATTGACCAGATGCGAAAGACAGATCCAACATTTTCTAAAAAGACTGGTATAGGTGCATACGTTTATCCATTCCCAAGATTGCCTAATACGTATATTGATTCAACAGGAAATCCAATTACACCTGATACAAGAAAAGAAGATATAAGAAAGAATTATAGCGATGTTGAAAAGAAAGTTTTATCAGCATATAAAGCAGAAATTTGGAAAGATTTATTCCCAAAAACTAATGAGTATCCTGAAAAGACATGGGGTTATTTATGGATGATTGCGATTGACGATCCGAATATCAAGACTATTAATGATAAGATTTGGAATTATACATTGTCAACAATTCCAAAGGTTGTCATGGCAAAAGAAAAGGATTTTGATAAGGTATGGAACGATTTTCTTGCTGGATTTGAGAGACTTGGTAATAGCAAAGTTGAAGAGTATTACACAAAGAGAATTAAACAAAATATTGAATTGTGGACAAAATGATAAATTTTGATTCTAAAGAGGCTGCTTTTTAAAGAGCTTAAAGAAGGTAAGCAGCCTCTTTAATTTTTGCGAATTGTGTAGTATAAAATATAAATATAATATTACACTTTTTAAAAGAGGGAATTTTAAGTGCTGCAGGATATACTGAAAATCATATTTGCAATATTAGCAGGTGGGCTTATTGGTATTGAACGTGAAAATGTTCACAGGCCAGCAGGTTTCAGAACTCACATTTTGGTCTGTGTGGGCTCTACACTTGTTATGATGACCTCTGAATATATTTTCACTATATATTATAAAGGGCATGCAAATATTGATGTTGCAAGGCTCGGTGCTCAGGTAATCTCGGGTATTGGTTTTCTTGGTGCAGGAACAATTATAAAAGACGGTGCTACAGTCAAAGGTTTAACCACTGCTGCAACTTTGTGGGCTGTGGCATGTATTGGTCTTGCAATTGGAATTGGGTATTATAAAGGGGCCTTTTTAGCAACAGCAGCAGTGTATCTGACCTTAATTTTTCTCAAAAAATTTGAAGTGAGATTTGTTTCGAAAGGGATTTTGAGAACTATTTCTGTTGAAGGTCAGAATTTAAGAAGTTCTATTCAAAAGATTGATTCCATCTTGACTGCTCATTCAGTAACAATAAAGGATATTAAATTCGTGCATGAAGAAAATGAAAAAGTTATTTACAAAGCGCTGGTATTACCAGATGCTCCCCTTAATCAACTTATAACAGATTTATATCTGATTGAAGGTGTAATCCGCGTAACTTTTGAATAAAAAATACTTTTAAAAAAATTGCAGTGTGGTATAATTATCAATCAGAAAATTATAAATACAAAGAAAGAAATGGAGGCAGGGCAGAATAAGGTGACAAAGGAGGACCAGAGCAAAACACCCTTATTTGATGCGGTAAAAAGACATATTGAAAAGAACATAATACCGTTCCACGTTCCAGGGCACAAATATGGAAGAGGTCTTAAAGAGTTTACCGATTTTGTCGGGCAAAACGTCATGCTCATGGACTTAAACGGTATGGAAGATTTAGACAATGCAAACAATCCAATTGGTGTCATCTATGAAGCTGAAAAACTATTTGCAAGCGCGTTTGGTGCTCAATATGCATATTTTTTGGTAAACGGTACAACATCCGGTGTTCAGACAATGATAATGTCGGCATGCGAACCTGGAGATGAGATAATACTGCCTCGAAATGCACACAAAAGTGCGTTTGGTGGAATAATCCTGAGCGGGGCAATCCCTGTATATGTTCAACCTGAGGTCAATGAAGAACTTGGAATTACGATGGGTGTTACAATTGAGAATGTTAAAAAGGCAATATTAAAACATCCTCATGCTAAAGCAGTGTTTGTTATAAATCCAACGTATTATGGAATTGCAAGCGATTTAAAATCTATAACAAGAACAGCACACAAGTTTGGTATGGCAGTTTTGGTAGATGAGGCACACGGTGCACATATGGGATTTCATAATGATTTTCCGCTCACTGCGATGGAAGTTGGAGCAGATATGAGCGCGGTTTCTACCCACAAGACAGGTGGGTCGCTTACTCAAAGTTCTGTGCTTCTTTTGCGTGGTCACAGGATTCAACCTGAGACTGTAAAGCAGGTTTTGAACCTTACCATGACAACAAGCTCTTCATACATTCTGATGTGTTCTATAGATGTTGCAAGAAAACAACTTGCAATGTATGGCGAAGAGATGTTAGAAGAGACTTTAAAACTTGCAAGAATGGCAAGAGAAGAGATAAACAAAATAGAAGGACTTTATGCTTTTGGGAAAGAACTAATTGGGACGCCAGGTGTTTATGATTTTGATGAGACAAAGCTTGGTATAAATGTAAGAAGGCTTGGTATAACCGGGTATGAAGCTGAAAGAATTTTAAGAGATGAGTATAATATACAGGTTGAGATGTCTGACCTTTACAATATACTGGCTATAATCTCTTTGGGAGATACACAGGAGAGTGTGGAAAAACTAATAGAAGCTCTTCGCGATATGGCAAAGAAGCTTGGTGTCAAAGATGTGAAAACGCCAACTATAGTACTGCATTCACCGCAGGTAATTGTATCGCCAAGAGATGCTTTTTATAGCTCCAAAAAGGTTGTTGACCTTGACAATGCAGTAGGAGAGATTTCAGGTGAAATGGTAATGGCGTATCCTCCTGGAATACCACTTATTTTGCCTGGTGAGAGAATTACAAAAGACCTTGTTGATTATATAAAACTTTTGAAAGAAGAGGATTGTCAGCTGCAAGGTACAGCCGACCCTTATGTAAATACAATAAGGGTACTTGGAACAGCTGATTAATTTAATATATTTTTTGAGCCAAGGACGGCTTTGGCTCTTTTTGTTTTTAAATATAAAACTAATTTAGAAGTGGTGAAGAAAGAGAAATGTTAAATCCGCTTACTTATGCTTATATTGGGGATGCTGTATATGAACAGTTTATAAGGACGAAAATTGTTGAGGAAAATCCTAACTTGACTCCACATATTTATCATTTACGATCAATAAGATACGTAAAAGCGGAAAATCAAGCAAAGGCAATAAAACTTATTTGGGACATTTTAACCGAAGAAGAAAAGAGCGTTGCTAAACGTGGAAGAAATGCTAAGAGCAAGACAATTCCCAAAAATGCTGATGTTCTTGATTACAGATTTGCTACTGCTTTTGAATGTTTAATAGGATATCTATATATGAATGGAAAAAACGAAAGATTATATTATATTTTGAACATTGTTTATGATACACTTACAAAAGAAAGGAGAAATCAATAATGATTTTGGCTATAGTAATTTTTTTGCTTGTATATGCATTTATAGTAACTGAAAAAATTCACAGGACAATTATTGCGCTTTTTGGTGCAGGAATTTTGCTGGTATTTAAAATTGTTTCTTATGAATATGCTATTCATCATGCAATAGATTTTAATACTCTGGGTCTTTTAATAGGAATGATGATCATTGTCTTTATAACAAAGCGTACTGGCATATTTGAATACATTGCCGTAAAACAAGTAAAGCTTTCCAAGGGGAATCTTATTGTAATGATGATTCTCTTATCAGTTGTCACAGCTGTGGCTTCTGCTTTTTTGGACAATGTTACAACAGTGCTTTTGATAATTCCTATTGTTTTGAGCATTACAGAAGATCTTAATATTTCTCCTTTGCCTTTTGCAATTTCAATCATATTTGCTTCAAATGTTGGAGGAACAGCAACACTTATTGGTGACCCACCAAATATAATGATTGGCAGTAAAGCAGGACTTTCGTTTATGGACTTTGTTAATAATCTCACACCAGCCATTTTCATTATTCTTATTATTACAGTTTTAATATTTGCTCTTATATTCAAAAAACAGTTAAAAGTAGATGAGGAACTTAAAGAGTTTTTTCTCAAAATTGATGAAAGTGAGTATATAAAGGATAAAAAACTTTTAGTTAAAAGCTTGTTTGTGTTAGGACTTACAATAGTTGGTTTTATTCTCCATGATAAATTAAAACTTGAATCTTCAACAATAGCTTTGTTTGGTGCCAGCTTTCTTTTGTTAATAAGTGGGGTGGATGTAAAGGAAGTACTTGAGGAAGTTGAATGGACAACCATATTTTTCTTTATAGGACTTTTTATAATAGTAGGTGGTCTTGAGATAACTGGGGTTATAGATATTCTGGCAAAAGCAATGTTGAATATTACCCATAATAATCCGTTATTAACAACTATTGTTATCCTGTGGGGGTCAGCAATATTTTCGGCATTTGTTGATAATATTCCATTTACTGCTACAATGATTCCATTAATTTTAGAGATGCAAAAGCTTGGACATCTCGATGTTCAACCCCTGTGGTGGGCTTTATCCTTAGGAGCGTGCCTTGGTGGAAATGGTACAATTATTGGTGCTTCAGCTAATGTTGTGACGTCTGGTCTTTTAGAAGAAAAAGGATATAGACTTTCATTTGGAGAATTTTTTAAATATGCTTTTCCTACTATGATACTGACAATTATTCTTTCAACTGTATATTTGGTGATAAGATGTTATATGTAACATACTGAAAGGAGTAGTAGAGAAATATGATAGAAATTGAAAAGATAATGAATATTATTCCTCACAGATACCCTTTTTTACTTGTTGATAAAATTGTGGAGATAGAAGAAGGGAAGAAAGCAAAAGGAATTAAAAATGTTACAATCAATGAACCATTTTTCCAGGGGCATTTTCCACAAAATCCAGTGATGCCAGGTGTATTAATTGTTGAGGCAATGGCACAGGTTGGGGCTGTTGCAATGCTTTTGAAAGAAGAATTTAGAGGTAAAACTCCATTTTTTGCAGGTATTGATAAAGTAAGATTCAAAAGAGTTGTGAAGCCTGGGGATGTTCTTGTGATTGAAACAGAGTTAATTTCTCTCAAAGGTTCAATCGGCAAGGCAAAAGCAATAGCCACGGTTGATGGAGAAGTTGTTTGTGAAGGTGAATTACTATTTGCCATAAAATAAAAGGTAACCGGCAAGATTTCAAGCTGGTTACCTTTTTCTTTGTCAAAATATTTTTATGTTCTCTTTTCAAGCTGAAGTTTTGCTTTTATAACTCTTACGTCTTCTCCAAAAAGGTGCAGAAACATAAAATATTCCTGAAGTCTTCCCATTATAAAACCGGAATAAACAGTAACAAGTCCATCAAGGCTGTAGTTTGTTGTTATAACCATTTTTTTACCGCTTAAAAACCTTTTGTCTAATAAACTCTGAAAAACTCCATGACAAAATTCGGTATTTTTCCCTTCATTCCCAAGGTCATCAATAATCAAAAGATCAACCTCTTCAAGGCTTTTGTATTCTTCATCGCTGACCTCATCATAAAGCCGAACCATTTTGGAGTATTTGTCCTTTAATATCTCAAAAAAAGAAATACTATCTAAAAATATTACTGTTTTACCTTTGTCAATTATCTCTTTTGCTATGCAGTGAGCAAGAAAAGTCTTACCAAGTCCAGTTGGTCCATAAAATAATAGATTTTTTTGATTTGGCATATCAAAATTTTCAACAAACTTCTTCACTTCTTCAATTATCTTGAGCATATTTTTATAGGGTGATAGCCCTTCTTTCAAATCAATTTCTTTTGAATAGAAATCAAGATTAAAGTTACTAAAATTATGTTCTTTCAAGATTTCTTTTAACCTGCTTTGTTCGTATAAAAGTTCAATAAAAAGCTGAGCCCTACATTTGCAAACCTCAACTCTGTCTTCTGAGACAACAAAACCTGTGTCTTGGCATGCCTTGCATACATAGTCTGGTTCTAAATAGTCGCTCGGATATCCCATCTCAATTAAAAGTTTTGTCCTTTTTGAGATAAGCGTATCTAAAATTTTGGAATATTTAGCTATTTGCTCTTTATTTTGCATCAGTGACGCTTTTGACAGCCTCAAGCCAGCTAATTTTATTTTGTCACATATATCTGCAAACTCTTTTGATTTAGCATAAAGCTCATTTATTTTTCTTTCTTTTGAAAGCTCAGCATTAAGGCGTCTTTGTTTATATATTCTGTCTATGGTTTCTAATATTTCTTTCTTATTCGTCATCATTTGCATTACCTCTTAAGGCTTTTTTGTAAAGTTCTTCTAACGCAGTATATGTAGATGGGTCTCTTTCTTCACGGAGGCTCTTTTTATTTGAGGATTGTTTTTTGCTCTTTTCTTTCTTTTGAGCATTTTCAAGTTCAAACTTTTTAATTGATTCTAAATCCTTAAGGCCTGCCTCATACCACCTTTTTATTATACCATTTACATAGCTTACTGTGGGATTGTTCACATTTTTCACAAGGCTCAAAGCATACATAATTACATCTTCTGGCACTTTCCAGTCGTTTATCCATACATTCATAATTTCATCTTCCACCTTGGTCGGAGCCCTGTTGTATATTCCAAGATACTGAAGAACAAGCCTTTTTATTCTACTTGTGTCTTCCTGCGACCTTATATACTCCTCAGCCTTTTCAATGCTGTCAATGTTAAGCTCTTTCCACTTAATTGCCATTTGTTCTAGAAATTTCAAGTTTTTATTGTTCTTATTTATTGTAACATAGTTTATCAAAAGGTATATAACCTCAATAGGCAGTTTTAGCCAGTCATAAATCTCAAGCAAAACATCAATATCACTTTTGTTAAATGTCCTGCAGTACTGTTTTTGGGCAAATTCAAGAAGGTTTCTAAACTTTTCATCTGTCTCAAAAAATCTGGATAAGTCCTCTGTTGTGTAAACTGGGGGTGTTGGCACATTTTCAACCTTTTCAGATGAAAACATCTCATCCAAAAACTCAATTGAAAAATTGCCATCAACATCTTTGGAAAGCCTTATAAGATTTCTCTGTGCCCAGAATTCGAGTGCTTTTACAACATCACTTTCAAGAAGATTTAGTTCCTTTGAAATCCTATCTATTTCAACTGCTTCAATTTTGTTCTGGAAAAGATATTTAAGGTATATGTACACCTTCACAAACTCCCCGTCAGAAAAAGGCATATGATTTTTAATAAAATCATAGCCTATTAAAACAAAGTTTTGCTGTTTAGGTAGAATAAATAGCTTTCCCATGTATAAAATTGCCCCCTTTTTATGATACAATAATTTTATCACAAAACTTAATTTATTTTTATACCAGCAAAATGCAATTATTGTATATGGAGGAATTAACTATGAAGTTCAAGGTTGTTTTGTTATCCCACACACCGGAGCCTGAAAAGGTTGTTGCAACTGCTGCAAAACTTTGTTATTCTAATGCAACCATTGAGAATATCTTCGAAAGATTAAATGATGAGACAGTTAAAAACTTTCTGAATTTTTTGGTAGAGGTGGGGCATCAGTCACCCTTAGAACATGTAAGTTTTACATTTGGGATAGAAGGAGTTTCGAGAAGCTTTACACACCAGCTTGTCCGTCACAGGATTGCTTCGTATTCGCAGCAATCTCAGCGGTATGTCAAAATGGATGGATTTGATTATGTCATTCCACCAAGCATAGAAGAAGATGAAGAGCTTAAAAATATTTTTATAGACACCATGAATCAGATTGCCAAAAGTTATGCTATTTTGTCTGAAAAGCTTCAAAAAAAGCACATTGAAAGTTTTAAAATGCAAGGAATTTCAGAGAAAGAGGCTTTAAAAAAAGCAGAGAAAATGGCGATAGAGGACGCAAGATATGTTCTTCCAAATGCCTGTGAAACTAAAATTATCATGACAATGAACGCAAGAGAGCTTTTACATTTTTTTAGCGAGAGGTGCTGTAACAGAGCTCAGTGGGAGATAAGGGCTGTTGCTGACAAGATTTTAGAGCTTGTCAAAAACGTTGCGCCAAACATATTCAAATTTGCAGGACCTAAATGCATAAGACTTGGCTATTGCCCGGAAGGAAAGTTCTCTTGTGGAGAGATTCAAAAGGTGAGAGAAAAATATCTTGGAAAAAAGAGGGAGGAATATGAGAACTATTGAAGGCAAAAATCCTGTGAAAGAAGCACTCAAAAGCGGAGCTAAGATAACAGAGGTGTATATCTCAAATTCAGCAAAAGATAAAGAGACTGCACAGATAATAGAGCTTTGCAGACAAAGTGGGGTTGTGGTAAAATTTGTTGACAAGAACAAGATAGATAAAATGGCGCAGACCAAAAACCCGCAAGGTGTCATTGCCATTGCACAGGAGTTTGAATATTGCGATACAGATGACATCTTGTTTGAAGCAAGGCAGAGAGAAGAAGCTCCTTTTTTAGTTTTGCTTGATGGCATAACTGACCCACAGAACTTTGGGTCTATTATAAGGTCTGCACACTTGTGTGGAGCGCATGGAATTGTGATTGAAGCAAGAAATTCATGTCCTGTTACACCAGCTGTTGAAAAGGCTTCTGCAGGTGCTATTGAGTATATGAAGATTGCACGGGTTGTTAACTTAAGAAGGACTATTGAGGAACTGAAAGAAAAGGGCATATGGGTGTTTGCTGCAGATGCAAGTAGTCCAAAACCTGTTTATGAGTGTGATTTTACTATTCCAACATGTATTGTGATAGGTTCTGAAGGAAAAGGTATCTCCAGGCTTGTGAAAGAAGGCGCTGACTTTTTGATAAAAATCCCACAAAAAGGATATATCAATTCGTTTAATGCATCTGTTGCGGCCGGTATCATATTTTTTGAGGTTTTGAAACAAAGACTTAAAGAAGGAGAAATCAAAGGTGCACTTGATGGTTGATGGATACAACTTTATAAACGCATGGGAGAACTTAAGGAAAATTGCTGAAGAGGATTTGGACAGTGCACGAAAAAAGTTAATTGACATTTTAGCAGATTTTTCGGGCTACAAAGGGTATAAAATTACTATTGTGTTTGATTCACACTTAGTTAAGGGATCTATGCGGAGAAAGGAAACCATCAGCAATGTAGAAGTAATATTCACAAAAGAGGGCGAAACAGCTGACAACTACATAGAACAATATGTTTACAAGAACAGCAAAAACGAAAAGATTGGTGTTGTAACCTCAGACTATTTAGAACAGCTCATAATCCTTGGAGATGGTGCTTTGAGAATACCTCCAAGAGAACTTATACACGAGATTGAACATTACAGAAAAGAAATTGAGAAGAAAGTAAAAGAAAAGATGTATAAAAATAGCAAGTTAGAAGATGCTTTAGAAGATGATATTATTCGCAAACTGGAGAAGTTCAAAAAAAATCTGGAATGAGCTTGAAAGAAGCTTTAGCAATAATATATAATTATTGTGATAGGTTTTTCTTTGAATTCTTAACAAGGCTTAAAAACTTAAGGAGGCATATTGCCTTGACATTGCAAAAATGGCTTTTGAATTTTAAAGAATGTCCAGATGAGGAATTGGTAAGATATTCAAGAGAAGGAATAAAGGAAGCAACTGAAGAACTTCTTTGTAGATATCAAAATTTTGTAAAGGCAAAGTGTAGAATGTACTTTTTGATTGGAGCTGACAAGGAGGATATTTATCAAGAAGGCATGATAGGTTTGTTTAAAGCTGTGCGTGATTTTGATGAGACAAAATATCCTTCGTTTAGATTGTTTGCAGAGATGTGCATTACGCGGCAGATGATAACTGCAATCAAAACTGCCAGCAGGCAAAAACATATTCCTCTTAACACTTACATATCACTTAACAAGCCTGTGTACGAAGAAAATGACGAAAGGACACTTATTGACACTTTAGCAGACACATTCATTTCTGACCCTGAAGAGGTTATGATTACAAAGGAGGAGCTTGAAAACGCTATAAATGTTATTACTGAATGTCTTTCTCCTTTTGAGTTCAAGGTTTTGAGCCTTTACCTGGAAGGAAGGAGTTATCAAGAGATTGCTGATATGATCCACAAGGATGTAAAGTCAATCGACAATGCTCTTCAAAGGGTTAAAAAGAAGATTGAAAAGTACTTGACTCCAGCCGACAAATGAACAAAGAAAGATGACCGGCTAAATAATATTTATGCCCGGTCATTTTTTTGTTTGTTGTAAAAAATTCAAACTATATTATAATATATTTGTCCAATCTTTTTTGGAGGAGGGTAAAAAAGATGAGAAAGATCACATTTGGAACAGATGGCTGGAGAGGAATTATAGCAGATGATTTTACTTTTGAAAATGTAAAAATTGTTGCTCAGGCAATAGCTGAATATGTATCAGAAGTATATGAGAATCCGACAATAATTATTGGCTATGACTATAGATTTCACTCAGAAAATTTTGCAAAGGTATGTGCCGAAGTTCTAAGTAGCAATGCAATACACGTTCTTCTTTCAAAACAGCCGATTCCAACACCGGCTGTTGCACATGCTGTTGTTAAAAAAGGTGTAAGCGGAGCAATAATGATAACAGCAAGTCATAATCCATATTACTACAATGGAATAAAGTTTATTCCACATTATGGCGGACCTGCCAACACACAGATTACAGATAAGATAGTGAAAAACGTGGAAAGAATACAGAAAGAAGGACTTGGCAGTTTAAATCCTGATGAGAAAGCTCATTGAATACTTTGACCACAAGGAAGAGTATATAAATGATGTTTTGAACTTGATAGACAAAAAGGCATTTGAAGGGAAAACTTTAAAAGTTCTTGTAAATCCTATGTATGGCTGTGGGATAGGGTATGTTGATGAAGCGCTCAAGAGGCTTGGATGTGAAGTAAAGGTAATTAATAATTGGCGCGACCCGCTTTTTGGTGGACATTTGCCAGAGCCTAATTTGGAGAATATGAAAGACCTGTTAGAAGTTATAAAGAGCGAAAAATTTGACTTAGGCCTTGCAACAGATGGGGATGCAGACAGGTTTGGAGTTGTAAATCCGGACGGGGAATATATTTCGGCAAATGAAGTAATCTTTATGCTTGCAGACTATTTGATAAAAACGCGCGGAAGAGCATCGACAATTGCAAGGACAGTTGCAACAACTTCTATGCTCGACAAAATTGCAGAGAAACACAATATGCGTTGCATTGAAACACCTGTTGGGTTTAAATATATTGCAGAGTGTTTGATGAAAGAGGATGCCTTGATTGGTGGAGAGGAATCTGGAGGGCTTTCCATAAAAGGGCATGTGCCTGAAAAGGATGGGATTTTAGCTGACCTTTTGGTTGCAGAGGCAGTTGCAAAGCTTCAAAAATCTCCAAAAGAAATTTTAAGGAGCATTGAATCTGAGTATGGAAAGCTTTATAATAAAAGAATTGATGTTAGAACAACTCATCAGAAAAAAGAAGAGGCATTGGAAAGAATAAAAAATTTTGGTAAAAGTGAAGTGGCAGGGTTGAAATGTACAGAGTATAGGACAAGAGATGGTCTAAAGGTTATCCTTGAAAATAGCTCGTGGTTTTTGGTAAGACCATCTGGGACAGAAGACCTTATAAGAATTTATGGTGAAAGTCCGGATGAGAAAAAATTAGAGGAAATTTTGCTTGATGTGAAAGGTTATCTTGGTTTGTAGAAAATGCAACTTTAAATGTAATAAAGTTGTATGCTCGATGAATATATAAAAATACAAAAAGCATATTTTTGGAGGTAATTCTGATAATGACCAAGTTAAAAGTTGCTGTTTTGTTTGGAGGAGTTTCAACAGAGCACGAAATATCCATAGTTTCGGCAAAATCAATTATGCAAAATATGGACAAGGAAAAATACGAAATAATTCCAATAGGTATAACAAAAGAAGGAAAATGGCTCTTGTACACAGGCAAAATTGAAGATTTGGATAGCAAATGGACTCAGTTTTCTATAGAATGTTTTGTCTCTCCTGATAGAACCAAAAAGGCACTTGTAAAAATAAAAGATAACGAGGCTACCTTTATCGACATTGACGTGGTTTTTCCGGTTTTGCATGGACTGAATGGTGAGGACGGGACAGTTCAGGGACTTTTAGAGTTATCTAACATACCGTATGTGGGCTGCGGTGTTCTTTCGTCGGCTATATGTATGGACAAAGCATTTGCTAAAAAGCTTGCGCTTTTAGAAGGAATACCACAGGGGCATTTTTTGGTTGTATACAAAAACGAATATTCAGCTAAAAAAGATTATTTCATAAGAAGAATAGAGAGTGAGTTTTCGTATCCTGTTTTTGTAAAGCCTGCAAACTCAGGCTCGTCTGTGGGTATATCAAAAGCGAAAGATAGAGAAGACCTTGTTTTGGCGATACATGAGGCTTTTTTGTATGATACAAAGATTTTGATTGAACAGGCTATAAACGCTCGGGAGATAGAATGTGCAGTTTTGGGAAATGATGAGGTATTTGTGTCTGAGCCGGGTGAAATAATTCCATCAAGAGAGTTTTATTCGTATGAAGCAAAATATATTGATGATTCATCAGAGCTCATCATCCCGGCAAGACTTCCAAAAGAAGTTACTGAAGAGATAAAAGATTTGGCAGCAAGGATTTACAAAATTTTTGAGTGCTGTGGAATGGCAAGAGTGGACTTTTTTGTTGATAAAGATACGAACAAAGTGTATTTCAACGAGGTAAACACAATACCTGGTTTTACAAGTATTTCGATGTATCCAAAACTTATGGAGTTCAGTGGTATTCCATATTCTCAGCTCATTGATAAACTAATTTCTCTTGCCATTGAGAAGAATGAGCAGAAAAAAAGCATAAAATACAGCAAAGAGGGCTGAAATAGCTATGGATTTGCGACCGATCGGTATATTTGATTCTGGTTTGGGCGGACTTACTGTCTTCAAAGAGATTGTAAGTCTTATGCCAAATGAGAACATTGTATATTTTGGTGACACAGCAAGAATTCCATATGGTTCTAAGTCTAAAGAGACTGTTACAAAGTTTGCTATGCAAAACACAAGGTTTTTGTTATCGAAAAATGTTAAGATTGTAGTTGTGGCATGCAATACTGCCTCTGCTTATGCATATGAAACTTTGAAAAAAAGTTTCGATATTCCTATTGTTGCAGTAATTGAACCGGGTGCTAAGGCAGCAGTAAATGCCACTAAAAATAAAAGAGTTGGCGTTGTAGGCACAGAAGGGACAATAGCAAGCGGGTCTTTTGAAAAAAAGATATTAGAGCTTGATAGTAGCATAAAGGTTTTTTCAAAGCCGTGTCCTCTTTTTGTTCCGCTTGTAGAGGAGGGGTGGACAGATAAAGAGGTAACTTATCTTGTTGCGAAAGAGTACTTAGAAGAGTTCAGTGAAAAAGAAATAGATACTCTTGTTCTGGGATGTACACACTATCCTTTTTTACAGGATGTCATAAAAAAAGTATTGCCGGACGTTATGTTAATAAATCCTGCACTTGAGACAGCTAAGCAGGTGTTTGAAGTATTAAAAGAGAATGATATGCTAAACAATTCCAGCGAAGAACCAACATATTATTTTTATGCAAGTGACAATCTCAAAAAATTTGAGTCTGTAGCTTCAATATTTTTAAATGAAAAAATAAAGTGTGAAGAAAAAATAGACATTGAGAAATACTGATAAATAGGCATTTTTTGGGGTGTGAAGGTATGAAAAAAGACGTCTTGATTTATGTTAAAGGTACGCAGGAATACCCCGTAAGCAGCTTTGAAAATAGCATAGAATTTTTCACAGAAGGCAAGTTCTATAAAAAAGGAGAAAGTTATTTTGTGACATATAAGGAAAGTGAACTGACCGGGCTTGCAGGTACCACAACAACTTTTAAGATTCAACCCGACCTTATAACCTTAATCCGCTGGGGTGATGTTACATCAACCTTTATATTTGAGCCTGGCAAAAGACATATCTCCACATATATAACCGACCAGGGAGTTATCATGATTGGAGTTTATACAAAGAAGATGAAAGTTGACTTGGATGATAGTGGTGGAGAGGTTTTAGTAGAGTATGCCATAGATTTGGATTCGCATATGATGTCTGAAAATGACTTTTTACTCAAAATCAAAGAGGCAGGTGTAAAAAATTGAACTTGGTAAAACTCGCAAAAGAGCAGGTAAAAAGTGTTATTCAAAATGCTATAAAAAGGTGTATTGAGGCGGGGATATTTGAGCTTGACAGCATTCCAGATATAATGATTGAAAAACCAAAAGAGAAATCTCACGGTGATTTTGCAACAAATATTGCGCTGGAACTTACAAAGAAACTAAGGAAAAACCCGCGTGAGATAGCTCAACACATTTTAAACTGCATTGACCTGTCGGAAACCTTTATTGAAAGGGTTGAAGTGGCAGGTCCAGGATTTATAAATTTCTTTTTCAAAAAAGAATGGCTTTATAAAGCTGTGGAGGTTATCTTATCTGAGGGCAATAACTATGGAAAAGTAAATATTGGAAATGGCAAAAAAGTGATGGTTGAGTTTGTATCAGCAAATCCAACAGGTCCTATGCACATGGGCAATGCCCGCGGAGGTGCGCTGGGTGATTGTCTTGCAAACCTTTTAAAATGGGCAGGATACAATGTCACAAAAGAGTTTTATGTAAATGATGCAGGAAACCAGATAGAAAAGTTTGGACAGAGCCTTGAGATTAGATATAGACAGCTCAAGGGTGAAAATATAGATCTTCCCGAAGATTGCTATCATGGTGAGGATATAATCGAAAGGGTAAAAGAATATTTAGATGAACACGGGGATGATTTGGAGAATTTATCCTCAGATGAGAGAAGAAAAAAGCTTGTCGACTTTGCCCTAAAGAGAAATATTTTGCTTATGAAAGAGCACTTGAGAAAATATGGCATAGAATATGATGTATGGTTTCATGAAAGTAGCCTTTATGAAAGTGGAGAAGTTTTTGAGACAATTGAAGATTTAAAATCAAGAGGATACACGTATGAAAAAGATGGAGCACTGTGGTTTGCAACATCAAAGATAGATAAGAGCTTAAAAGATGAGGTTTTGATAAGAGCAAATGGGATTCCAACCTATTTTGCAGCTGATATTGCTTATCACAGAAACAAGTTTGAAAAAAGAGGCTTTGACATTGTGATAGACATCTGGGGCGCTGACCATCACGGACATGTTGCAAGAATGAAAGCTGCAATGAAGGCGCTTGGAATTGACCCTGAAAGGCTTATTGTCATTCTTATGCAGCTTGTAAGATTAGTAAGAGGTAAAGAAGTTGTTAGAATGTCAAAAAGAACAGGTAAGGCAATAACATTAATTGACCTGATTGACGAGATAGGCAAAGATGCTGCAAGGTTTATGTTCAATACAAAGTCAGCAGACACCCATATTGAAATAGATTTAGACCTTGTGACCCAGCAGACACTTGACAACCCTGTATTTTATGTCCAGTACGCTCATGCAAGAACATGCGGAATCATTAGAGCTCTTTCAGAAGAAGGGATTGTATTAGATAAAAGTAAAATAAAAGTAGAACTTTTGCAACAAGAGGAAGAGCTTGAACTTTTGAAAAAGCTTTTAGAGCTTCCTGAAGAAATTGAGATAGCAGCAAAGAATTTAGACGTTAGCAGAGTGACAAAGTATCTTTTAGACTTAGCATCTATGTTCCATGCTTTTTATAACGCGTGCAGAGTTAAAAATGAAAATGAAGAACTGATGTTTACAAGGCTTTCTCTTGTTGAGTGTGTAAGAATTGTCATAAATAACATGCTAAGACTGCTTGGGGTTGACGCTCCAGAGAAAATGTAATTGTTTTCGGTGTCTCTTACCCATTTTTCACAAAGGGGTAAGAGACATTTTTATTTATTTTTCACAAAAATCTAATTAAAATCATTTAATCTATTGTTTGTTTTTTGAAGTGTGTGATATAATTTGAATAGTAAATTAAAAAAGTTGGAATGGAAGTTTTGAATATGGATTTTATTGGATTGCTTATAAGAAATTTATTTTTTTCTTTAATGGAAATTTTTAAAGGAAACACAACAAGAAAGAAACTAAGGATTTTGTCACAAAATAGTAGAGCTTCTCAAGAAAAAATTGAGGATGTTCAAAGGGAAGAGCTCAAAAAGCTGTTGTTATATTGTATTGAACACGTCCCAGCATATAAAAAGTACGACTATCTCAAAAAAGAAATAGAAGTTTATCCAGAAAGAGCTTTAAAAGAATTTCCCATCTTGGAAAAAAAAGAGTTTTCAGAAAACAGAGATTTTTACTTATCAGAAAAAGCAGATCTTTCAAAATGCATTTTAAATAGAACAGGCGGGTCTACTGGTGAGCCTGTAAAGTTTTACATGGACAGAGAAACTGTTGAGTGGTATGAAGCAGCAAGGTATTTGGGACTTTCTTGGTGGGGGATAAACATTGGTGATAGGTGTCTGATGCTTTGGGCTTCAAGAAGTGACATTGCTAATGTCAAGGATTTGAAAGGTAAGATTAAAGAGCGAATTCTGAAAAATAGGCTTATAATTTCTTCATGGGATATAAACGAGAAGGCAATAAATAAAATTGCAAAAAGAATCAAGAGATTCAAACCTTTGTATATATACGCATATCCTTCTGCCGCATATAAACTTGCATATCTTTTAAAAGAAAATGGTATAGACTTGAAGTTGAAACTCAAGGGAGTTGTCACCACAGCTGAAAATTTATATGAATACCAAAAGGATTTAATTCAAGAAGTATTTAAATGCCCTGTAATAAACGAATATGGTGCAAGGGATGGCGGAATAATAGCGTATCAGTGCCCAAAAGGTAAGATGCATTTGATGACCTTGACGGGATTTTATGAGTTTGTGGATATCGAAGGATTAGAGAATGAAAATAAAAAGTCAATTTTAGTAACAGATCTTCATAATTATGTAATGCCAAGGCTAAGATATAGACTTGGTGATGTGGTGACCCTTGATGATGAAGGCTGTGACTGCGGAGTAGGATTTCCTACTATTAAGGAAATAGATGGTAGGATTGATGAGATATTTGTCACAAAGAATGGAGAGGTTTATGACAGTCACTTTTTCAATATATTAGCAAGAGAGATGGAAGGAGTGCTGCAGTATCAGCTTGTTCAGCATGATTTGGAAAATATGACACTAAAGATTGTAAAAGGTAAAGGATTTAGTGAGAGTGAGGTTGAGAAGTTCATAAAAAATATTAAAAGCAAGTTTGGAGATATTTCGATAAAGGTTGATTATGTGAATGAAATTGAATGTGGTCCTTCCGGAAAGGTTAGATATATAGTGAGAGAATACAAAATTCCAGCGATGAGAGCTTTGCTCTCATTTTTAAAGATAGCAGTTTCTGTATTTACGATATTCGCTTTTGATTTGTAATTTAGAGTGCCTTATTGTGTTTTTTAATTTAATAAAAAAATTTTGTAGAAAGGGAGGACGGTTGTAAGATGAATCTAAGAAGACCAAATGCAAATGAAGCAACAGGCACGTTTAACCGTTCAAAAGATGTTGTTCCTATGTCAGGACTTTGTACAAGATGTGTGGATGGGTGTCAAGGAAATTGTGAAATCTTTTTGGCGTCTTTTAGAGGAAGAGAGGTTTTGTATCCCGGACCATTTGGAGAAGTTACTGCGGGTGCTGATAAGAATTATCCTGTTGATTATTCTCATCTTAACATTCAGGGTTATGCAGTTGGAGCAAAAGGACTTCCTGAAGGAGTTGAACCAAATCCAGATACAGCTATATTCCCAAATGTTGATACAACAACAGAATATGGTTGGGAAAAGAAAGTAAAAATGAAAGTTCCTGTTTTTACTGGTGCACTTGGTTCAACAGAAATTGCGCGCAAGAACTGGGAACATTTTGCTGTAGGAGCAGCAATTTCTGGTATTACACTTGTTTGTGGTGAGAATGTCTGTGGAGTTGATCCTGAGCTTGAACTTACATCAGATGGCAAGGTAAAAAATTCTCCTGAGATGGATAGGAGAATAAATACTTATAAAAGATTTCATGAAGGTTGGGGCGAGATTTTAGTCCAGATGAATGTTGAAGATACTCGCCTTGGTGTTGCAGAATATGTTATTGAAAAGCATGGACTTGATACAATAGAACTTAAATGGGGACAGGGTGCAAAATGTATTGGTGGTGAGATAAAGGTAAAAAGCTTAGAAAGAGCTTTAGAGCTCAAAAAGAGAGGATATGTTGTGCTGCCAGACCCAACCCAAAAAGATGTTCAGGAAGCATTTAAAAGAGGTGCAATAAGAGAATTTGAGAGACATTCCAGGCTTGGATTTGTAGAAAAAGAAAGCTTCCTAAAAGAAATAGAAAGACTAAGAAAACTTGGATTTAAGAGGATAACACTCAAAACAGGTGCATACTCAGCTGTAGAGCTTGCTATGGCACTAAGATTTGGTGCTGAGGCAAAACTTGATTTAATAACAATTGATGGTGCACCGGGTGGTACAGGCATGAGCCCGTGGCCAATGATGAACGAGTGGGGGATTCCAACATTTTACTTGGAAGCTCTGGCATATCAGTTTGCTGAAAAACTTACAAAGAAAGGTTTCAGAGTTCCTGACCTTGCAATTGCAGGTGGTTTTTCAACAGAAGATGGAGTGTTCAAGGCAATTGCAATGGGTGCACCATATGTAAAAGCTGTTTGTATGGGAAGAGCATTGATGATACCAGGGATGGTGGGCAAGAATATTGAGAAGTGGTTAAAAGAAGGCAATCTTCCGAAGACAGTATCGAAGTATGGTACAACACCCGAAGAGATCTTTATAACATATGAAGAGCTTCGTGAAAAGTATGGTGATGAGATAAAGAACATTCCTCTTGGTGCAATTGGTATTTACACATTTGTGCAAAAGTTCAAAACAGGTTTGCAACAGCTGATGGCTGGTTCAAGAAACTTCAGAATCTCTACAATTTCAAGAAAAGATTTAATTGCTCTGACAGAGGATGCAGCTAAAGTTTCTGGTATTCCTTATGTAATGGATGCATACAGAGAGGAAGCAGAAAGAATTTTAGAGGAGTAAAATTTTAATAAATAAATTTAAAGCCACAGGGAATGATGTCCTCTGTGGCTTTTTTGTTACAAGAATTACCAATAAACATAACAGTAAAAAGTATTTTTTTAATTTGTACCCTCGAGAGAAATAAAATAGTCATATTAAACAAAAATAAAGTTAATCTTTAAATAATATTTATTGAGGTTGACTTATATATTGCCATGATTTAATATATTATTTGTAAAGAAAGAGTTAATTGACAGGGGGCTTAGTTTCACTTATGTTATTGGAGAAATTTAAGAAATCGTTTGTATTCAAAAGGTTTTTGATTTCGTATGTCTCTATACTTTTGATTCCTTTATTATTGTCGTTGATTGTATTTAATACTTCTTTCACCGTTGTTCAAAAAAATTCGGTGAATTCAACCTTGTTTCTCTTAAATCAATTGAAAAACTTTATTGATAGTAAAATGGAAAAAATAGATGAAATAGCAATAAAGATGGCTTATGATTCAAAACTTCAGTGGATTTCAACATTGGATACGCCCAAAGAAGGCTCACCAGATGTTTACTGGTTTTGGGAGTATTACAATAACTTCTGTAAAATTGTTTCTAATTTAAAGGATGAACTTGATATATCACTTTTGGTTGCTATGAGACATAGTGATACTGTTTATTATAATTCTGTTCTTTATTTTGAAATGGAGGAATTCTACAAAAATAACTTTAGATATAGTAAAATGTCATTTAAACAGTGGTATGATTATCTGTTTAATACATTTCATTTTAAAGATTTTTTACCTAAAGAAAAGGTTGTGATTAATGGAGAGAATAAGGAAGTGATAACATACACTTATTCATTTCCATTTTGGAAAAAGCGTAATCCTGATGGAGTTATTGCAGTCTTTATTAATGAGGAGAAAATTCGAAGTTTACTTAGTAAAATAGTAGAAAATTTAAAAGGAAATGCTTACATTATTTCAGAAAATGGTTCTATAATTTCTTCTTATTTAGTAAGTCCCAAACTATCGCAACATATAAATTTATCTGATTTTGATAGAACTCAAGGATTTATTATTGTAAGAGGAAGCAGAGGCAGGATAATAAGAACATATGTAAAATCTCAAATAAATAATTGGATGTACATAGTAGAATTTCCTATTGAAATGGTTATGAAGGAAGTATATTTTTTAAGAAATGTTGCAACTGCTGTGTTGCTCACTGCCTTGATTTTAGGATTATTAATTTCTACTATTTTTGCATATAAAAATGAAAAACCTATATCTGAAATTTTGGGGATTTTGAAGCTGATAAGACCAGTTTTAAATAATGAAGAAAAAGAATTTGATATCATTAAAAAGGAAATTTCAAATCTAATACAGAGTGAAATAGAGCTTTCAAGAAGACTTGAAACCCAGCAATTTGTATTACGTGAAATCTTTTTTGAAAGGCTTTTGTATGGTCAATACGATGATAAGAGTAAAATTGAAAAACTTATAAAATATTTGAATTTTAATATAGATTCAAAAAACTTTGCAATTGCAATTATGAGGATATTAAGAGAATATCAAAAAGCTACTAAGAGGATACTTAATGAATTGGATTTGTATAGAATTTCTGTTGAGGAAATATTAAAAAAGAATTATGAGGGGACAGTTTATTTACATCCAATATCTGAAAATGATATTGCTGTTTTAGTTGGATTTAACATAGATGATGTTTATGAAGTAAAAAAACGTGCAGAAGATTTGTTTGAGACAGTTCAGAGAGAAATAAATGAAAAATTTTCAATAACTCCTTTGGTAGTTTTGGGTAGAGTATGTCAAAATTTATTTGATGTTCAGTTTGCATTTTTGGATGCTAAAGAAGTATTGGAAAACATCTCTTTGAGATATGAAGATATTGGAAACAGTATAATTAATGCCGATGAATGGCAAAGGTCAAATGTAATTTATTATCCATTAGAAATAGAAGAAAAGATTATTTCACTTACCTTAGCAGGACGATTTAATGACTTAAGATCTTTATTCGACATGCTTTTTGAGAAAAATTTTAAAGAAAGTACCTTGAGTAAAAATCTAAAAATTATATTCCTAAATGAGTTGTTAGCAACATTTATCAAAGTAATTAACAAATGCGATGATACGGTGTTCTCTAATGTTGAATTGAAAGAATTGTTTGTTTTTAGGGAAAGACAGGATTTAGAAGCAGCATTTAACCAGATTGTTCAAAAATTTATTGATACTTCCAAAATGATGGATAAAAATAAAAAGAGTCATAATGAAAAATTAATAGAAAAAATATTGGAGTTTATTAATTCTAATTTGTATAACTCTCAAATGAGTATTTCTTTTGTTGCGTCGCATTTTGATCTTTCAAATTCTTATTTTTCTTTCTTTTTCAAAGAACAGACAGGTATGAAGTTTAGTGATTATATTGAAAAACTGCGAATTGAAAAGGCATGTGAACTTTTAAGAGAGGAAAAATACAACATTGATGAGGTTGCTAAAATGGTAGGATACACAAATGCTCATACGTTTAGAAGAGCTTTTAAAAAGGTAATTGGAATCTTGCCAAGTGAGTTTTGTGAAAGACTAAGAGAAGTTTGAACAAAAAAATTTATTTAGAAGCTACCCCCTGTTATAGCAGGGGGTTTGTTTTTTCTATAAAAATGTACATTGATTTTAAAAAGTGAATGTGTACCAGCCTAAGAAATTGTTGCTCTTTCTAAATAGTTGAAAGTTGATAAAATATGCACCTTGCTATAGATTTGAAACTAGAAAAAATTAACGGAGAATAAGGAGGCTAAATTCAATGTTCGGCAAAAAGAAATTAAAAGTATGGAGATTTTGTAGTATTCTTGTGGTATTTGTTTTTGTGATTGGCTTATTAGCAATAAATCCTAAAATGAATTTTGCAGCTACAAAACCTACTATTACTTATTTTGTACAGATGGATTCTAAAGTTGCTGTTTCGTATGATAACTTTAGCAAGATTGCAGCATATCAACTTCTTATGAAAAAGTTAAATGTAAATATTCAATTTATCCATCCTCCAATGGGAGGCACTGCAGCTCAAGACCAACTGAACTTGATGATTGCATCTAAAAAGCTCCCTGATATTATTTACTGGAATTGGATAGACAGTTATCCGGGTGGTCCGATGAAAGCTTTACAAGACAAAGTGATTATAAGGCTTAATGAATATGTAGACAAATATGCTCCAAATTTTAAGTCATATTTATCAAAACATCCTGATGTGAAAAAAATGATAGTAACTGATACTGGAGATCTTTATTGTTTCCCTTATTTGAGAGAAGATCCTGAAATTCAAGGTACCTTCTATGGACCAATTGTAAGAAAAGATTGGTTAAGCAAATTAAAAATAAATCCACCCGAAACTGTTGATGAATGGTATAAAATGTTAAAAGCTTTCAAGAATAATGACCTTAATGGAAATGGGAAAAACGATGAAAGACCATTTTCCATAAGCTTAGGTGGAGCAACAAGCCCAAGAAGAGCATTTGATTATTGCAGCTTTTTAGTGGGGGCATGGGGTATAAAGACAGATTTCTTTGTTGAAAACAATAAGATTCAATATGGACCTTTAAAGCCTCAGTATTCAGATTTTATAAAGACACTTCAAAAATGGTGGAAGGAAGGATTGATTGATCCAGATGTACTTACTATGAACAGAGATATAATCAGGGCAAATATTCAGAATGATTTAATAGGTTCTTTTTTGGGATTAATAGGTGGCGACTTAGCTTTCTTTGTAAACTTAAAAAAGGATTTAATGGGAGTTAAGTATCCAGTTCTTAAAAAGGGGCAAAAACCAGAATTTGGTCACCGTGAACCTCAATTTGCTAAAAGTGGTGCTGCTATTACAACATCTTGCAAAAATATTCCTCTTGCCATAAAAGTTCTCGACTGGGGATGGAGTAAAGAAGGATTCATGGCACTCAATTTTGGTGTGTTGGGTAAAAGTTATGTTATAAAAGATGGACGTCCTGTATATACAGATGAAGTTATGAACAATCCACAGCTTGATAGACCTTCTGCACTTGCAAAATACGCTTGTGCTTCATTTGGTGGTCCGTTTATTCAGGCTAAAGAAAATGCTCTTCAAATAGGGTTAGGACTTCCACAACAAAAAGAAGCGAGCGAAAATTGGAGATATGCATCTAATACAAAACTTTTGCCTATTCTTTCGTTTACTTCGGATGAGGCAAAAAAGCTGGCAGATATTATGAATGTTGTAAACACATATTATGACGAGATGTTTGTAAGGCTTATGACAGGAAAAATCAACGATGTTGAACAGCTGAGAAAGGGATTAAAAAGAATGAGAATAGACGAGGCAATAAAGATATATCAACAAGCTTATAATCGTTATATAAATAGAAAATAACTATTTGAGGGACTGCTCTTGAAACTTTCACCAAAAAGAGCAGTCCTCTTTAAAGAACTCTTATAAATGACAAATTACAATCTTTTATGAGGTGATAAAAGTGGAAGTTACATTGTCACAAAAAGAAAGGTTTCGTAATCGTTTTAAAGAATTTTGGAAATCCATAAAAAAGACAAAATATCTTCATCTATTAGCATTACCAGGCGTTCTTTATTACATAATATTTCATTATATTCCTATGTATGGAGTTATTATTGCGTTTAAAGATTATAATTTTAGAAAAGGTATATTGGGAAGTGAGTGGGTAGGATTTAAACACTTTATAAGGTTTTTTGAAAATCCGTTCTTTTGGCGGTTGATTAGAAATACAGTTCTTCTAAATATTTATCAGATAATATTTGTATTTCCTCTGCCAATATTATTTGCTCTTTTTCTAAATGAGCTTCGAGATGGTTTTTATAAAAGGTTTGTACAAACAGTTAGTTATTTACCTCACTTTATTTCTCTTCCAGCAATAATTGGTATGATGGTAATGTTTTTATCTCCAACAGATGGTATTATAAATATGATACTTCAAAAAATGGGGTTACCAACCATATATTTTATGGCTGATCCTAAATGGTTTCGACCATTATATATAATAAGTGACATATGGCAACATATGGGTTGGGGAGCAATAATTTATATAGCAGCACTTAGCAATGTAAATCCTGAACTTTATGAAGGTGCTGTAATAGATGGTGCAACAAGAGTGCAGATGATGAGGTATATTTCGATACCATCAATAATGCCCACTATTGTTATAATGCTGCTTTTGAGAATTGGACATATTATGTCACTGGGTGCAGAAAAAGTTTTACTTATGCAAAGTCCGCTTAATTATGAAACATCAGACGTTATAAGTACTTATGTTTATAGAAGAGGACTTGTATATGGTGAATATAGTTATACAACTGCAATAGGTTTATTTAACTCTTTAATTAATCTTACAATACTAATTATAGCAAACAAGATTACAAAAAAAGTTACAGAAACAGCACTCTTTTAGTGGAGGCGAAATTTATATGGTGAAAGATAATTCGTTGTCAACAAAAATTCTAACAATAATTGTACACACTACTATGATATTTGTATTAATAGTTACTTTATATCCTGTGCTAAATGTTTTTGCTTCATCTTTAAGTAGTGCGGATGCAAATAATAAAGGTATAGTTACAATTTTTCCGATTGGTTTTACATTGGATTCATACAAAATGATATTTACGGCAGGGACAGTTCCCAGAGCTTTTAAGAATTCGGTTATTTATACCATTGTAGGAACATTGATTAACCTTATTTTGACAACTTCTTTTGCTTATCCACTGTCAAGAAAGAATTTACCATTAAAATCTTTCTATACTTGGCTTGTTATAATAACTATGTATTTTTCAGGGGGCTTGATTCCACTTTTTATATTAGTCAAAAACTTAGGACTATATGATACTATGTGGGCTTTGATTTTACCAGGTGCAATTAGTACTACTAACTTGATAATTATGCGAACATTCTTCCAGAACATACCTCATGAATTAGAAGAATCAGCATATCTTGATGGTGCAAATGAATTTGTTATATTTACAAGAATAGTTTTACCGCTTTCTAAAGCAGCTCTTGCAACTGTAGGACTTTATTATGCTGTTGGGCATTGGAATTCATGGTTTAATGCCATGATATTCTTAAGTGACCAGAAAAAATTTCCTCTGCAGCTTGTTTTGAGAGATATTATAATGCTTGCCCAGACGCTTCAGCAGGCTGCTGAAGCAGGTGATTTGAGTGCAAGACAAGAATTAGGTTTAATCAACGCAAAGGGGGTGAAATATGCAACACTCTTTGTCTCGATGGTACCAATGTTAGCTATATATCCATTTGTACAAAAGTATTTTGTTAAAGGTGTTATGATTGGTTCATTAAAAGATTAAAAAAATATGCACAAGAGGGAGGATGCAAGAAATGAAATGCAAAAAAATGTTTGTGATTTTACTGACAATTACTTTTATGGTTTCTGTTTTAACCTTAGGATTCTCATTTGGGAAAGCAGCTACTTCGAAAAAATTAATCACAATCACTACTCATACCACCTCTAATCAACCGCCTGCAGTGGCAGATTTATACAAAAAGAAGTTGAGAGAAAAATTTGGAATAGATTTAAAAACCATTTATATTCCTCAAAGTGATTATGTTACTAAAATGTCTTTACTTTTTGCAAGTAATATGGCACCAGATTGGATACGTGCGCTTAGACCAGAATATAATTTAAACGAATGGATAGCTGCAGGATATTTAATTGGATTTACACCGGAGGAAATAAAAAAGAAATGGCCGAACTACTTAAAGATATGGACAAAAGAAGAATGGGATTACCTTTACAAAATAGTACGTTATAGTGATGGTAAGGTATATTCATTTCATGGAAGAAGAATTGCACCAGTTGATATGGCTTTCTTATATAGGAAAGAAATATTCGATAAATACAATTTGAAATTCCCAACTACAGTTGATGAATTTTACAAAACATGTATATTATTACACCAGAAAACTGGAAAGGTTGTATATTTACACGCGAATGCTGTCTCTGGTAACTTAAGTCTTTGGGCATTTACAGGAATATTTTTGATGTATGGTTTACCTGAACTTGCGCCACGACAGATTTCTTATGTAGACCCGCTTACCAAAAAGTTTGTGCCTTTTGCATTTAATCAGAACAACTATCGCCAAGCTCTAATTTTGATAAACAAACTTTATAAAGCAGGTTGCATTTGGAAAGAATATGCTACAGCAACTCGTGATCAGTTAGATAAGTTTAGAACCCAAGGGCAAGGAATAATTATGTGGGCATATCCTGCAAATATAGGAACTTACAATAATCTATATAGAAATACAGATAAAGATACAAACTGGGTATGGTCCAAGGATGTACCAACAGCATATCCTGGAAAAGCTTACTTTTTCAAAAGAAATCCTTTGCATTTTGCAGATGGCAACGGATTTAATTCAAGTATAAGCAAAGAAAAATTAGAAAGGCTTCTTCAATATTTAAATTGGGCACTGAGTGAAGAAGGACAGATATTCCACACTTATGGTGAATATGGTGTTACTTATAAAAAAGAAGGGGATAAATATGTATATCTAAACCATATTCAAACTCCAACCAATCCCTCAGGAAAGTATAGTTTACAAGATTATGGTTTTCCATTTGCAGCGCCAAACGGCTTTATGGTAGCATATCCTCAAGCTGTAGAGACATATGCTCCTATATATGCAGAACTTGCGAAAACGTTTATGAATAGACCAAAATATTATTATATAAGAGAAGAACCCATGATGTTTACAAAAGAAGAAATGGCAGAAAGGGCTGAGCTAGAATCAAATATTATGGCAGTTGTAGATGAGTATTGCATGAAATTTGTAACAGGTCAGTTAGATCCAAGCAATAACAAAGATTGGCAGCAATATTTAAATGTTTTAAACAAAATTGGGTTGCAACGTTTGATAACAATTAGGATAAATGCATATAATAGAGCCAAGAAATAAGGATTAAAAAAATAAAAGGAAATATTAGAAATAACAACTTCTTAACAACAAAAAATATTTGATACTATTGAATAATAATATTTAACTATGCAGTAAATAAATAGAGGCTGTCTGCTTCTCTTTTGGACAGCCTCTATTATCTTTTCAATATTTTGATAAGGTTTAATCAATCTTTTCAGCTTAATTATTCTTTTTACAAAGTTGTTTAATAGGCTTTCTGCTATATATTGTCATCTTCTATACTGCTGTATTAATTGCAAAATATTTTAGTGGTACTGATGCCTTCATATCCCATTTCATATTGAAGTTCAAAAGCATGATTGATATTTCATTGTCTTCAACAGCTTAAAAACTTGTTATAATCTTTGGGTTTTAATTAGATTTTATAATAAGAAGTTATTTTTTGCCATTCAGAAATGTAAGAAAATTTGAATAGGAATAATTATAAGTTAGTTATAGGTTGCTTGTTTGTTTTGGATTTGAAGAATTCAATCACAGCTAACTTTAGTGTGTGTTCATCTATTTATTTGGAAAAATCAATGTACTTGCTGAATTCATTTCACACAACCCATCAGCTTGCTTAAAACTAATGAAAAGGTTAATCATGTCTTTTAACCATAGTGTATCTATATTCTTAATTTTTCCTTTTCTAGGCATAAAAAAAGTCTCCTCTTTCACCTTTTTGCTGATTAGGGGAGACCATCGGTTGTATTTTTGCTGCTACTTTTTCCACGCTGCAAATTCAGTTGTCTCAAAACATGGCAGGGGCGGAGGGACTCGAACCCCCAGCCGACGGTTTTGGAGACCAGAATTTTACATTTCATCACCTATCAACGTCAATTCCTTGATTTTTCGGCATGGGATATTCTGCCATTTAGTAGCTAACACGCTTAACCATATTCCCTATTTTTCACCGACGGTCTTCCCACTTTTTATTAGACAGTTTGCCAATTTGTGCTGGTAATTACTTTATACCTTCTCATCAACAATCAGTCAATACCGCTTTTTTGTTCTCTATGCATGGTAGCAACTTTGCAGTTAGGGAAAAACACAATGTGCTTTCAAACTTTGACCGCAGCGGTCAAAGTTAGGATTTGCAAGGACTGACAAGCTTTTAAGAGAAAACAAAAAAAGTCAAAAAACGAAAACATTTTTTAACACGCAAAAGCCTGCCACATCAGTAAACCCAAGTGCTGGCTGTATGTTAATTTGCATTACTGCCGACGAAATTCGTCGTCTGTTTAAATCTTGCTAATTCTTGACCTTCTAAAAGAAGGTGTCTTAAACGTTGCGAAATGTTGTATTTCAAAACTGTGTTTTAGGGTGTTCCAAGTTAGAACATCCTTCATCTCATCAACTTTTTGACCGTACAAACTATTGATGACTTCAGTAATACTTAACTCGTCCTTTCTATCCCATCAACATTTGGAATGTGCGTGAATCGGTGACCGGAATTGAATTCCATTCATCTTCTTCTATCCCATCAACTTGTTGGACTGCATTCTAAAACGCTTTAAAATGTTTTGCATATAAATAATCACTTTGTAGGGATGGGATATTTCATCCTATCCTCTTCTTATTCATCTTCTTCTATCCCATCAACTTGTTGGACTGCATTCTAAAACGCTTTAAAATGTTTTGCATATAAATAATCACTTATGCACTTCTGTTTTACCTCTGTTCTTCTTTCCTCTTCCAACCTGTCACGCTACCTTTTGCTTTTGTCACGTTTGACAACCTAAATTTTGCCTGTTTTTAGACAATTAAAAATGTTTTTCCTTCTTTTTTGTGCAAAATAAAAACTTTTGTCGATTTTTGTTTGTTTATACCCCCTCGTGTATGCATAAGGTGCAGGTTTTTGAAGGTGGCCCCGCCGGTCTTTTGAAAAGCTTGTCGGTTTCAAAGGCAGGGGGGATAGGTTGAGGTTTATATATCCTCACATGGTATAAAGACTTTTAGCAAGAATATTTTTTTTATCTCACCATCTTTTTTATTATTCTCTTTATTTGTTCCCTGTAGTTGCTACCATACTTTTGCACCATGGACAAATGCGAAAGACAAAAAACAAAGTAGTCTTTGAGAAGTCTAACATTGTGGATTGTAAGATTATCCCAATTTCTTTCTATGAACTCTTCCACTTCCCACTTGGCAGCAAGTAGTTTCATTCTATCCTGTTCACCTTGTTGTTTTAATTGTCTTAGCTTGTCCAATTGAGGAATACAAGACAAAACTTCAAGCTGTTTTCTTTTCTCTTCTCTTGCCAAAACTGCAGCTTCAACTGGAGATGAAAAATATTCTTTGCCTGCTGCCACATGCACAGCTGGACAGGATATGAATACTGTCAAGTCGTCAAGGTCTGCCTCAAACTGTTCCTGTCTCATTCTGGCTATTATCTTCCTTCTTGCCTTTCTAAACAGCATATCGCTGGCAGGTGGATTTTTTCCTGTGGAGATGTAATATAAAACCCTCTTTTTTTCCTCATCGGTCAAGGTATCAAAAAATCTCTGCAGCCTGTTAAGAGTATCTTTTCTGATTACTTCCTTTTCAACTGAATAACCATCTGAGATTATTTCTCCAAGTGTAGATGAATCTTCTTCTGGTTCTTTTGATACTGGACTGTCTAAAGAGATAGCAGAAGACAATTTGTACTTTGGCAGACTTCTTTTTATTTTGCTTTCAATAACTTTGCAAGCATAACTTGAAAATGGTGTTCCCAGTTCTGGTTTGTAATTATTAGCTGCCACAACTAATCCAAAGTACCCTTCAGAAATTAAGTCATCAACTTCATACATGTACCCCTTAGGACATGGCATAAATTTGTTTGCAACGTGATACACAAGCTTTAAGTTGTTGGCAATTAGCATTTGTCTTTGCACGCTGGTTAGAGTCTTAACCATCACAAAGCACCTCACAAAATGCTATCCCCTTGGCAAAAAGTCAACTTGCCATTTAGCAGTATTCCACATTCATAACCTCATTGCTTTGATTGTCTTGGTCATCTTCCCATAGGGCACTTACAATCTCCCTTATCCTGTCCAAAAGTTGTTCGCTGTGGTCTTCTTTATTTTCATCCAGTCCCAACGCCAAACGTTGACCCTTTTGTACTTTCTCCATCACATTAGCTAATCTCTCTAACACATACACGTTATATTTGCCGTCCTTGGTCTTTATTGTCTTCTCATCATGAAGGGCAGCCCAAACAACACGTAAAAACTCGTCCCAGATTTCAATATGCCATGTGTTGTAATCGGTAGCCTTTTCTATTTGTCGCTGGAGAGTCTTCTCAAAAATAAGCTGATTCTTCTCCTTGTTAACTTGTTGCTTTTCTTTCAGCCAATCTCTTGCCTTGTTTCTCAACACTCCATAGTTAACACCTTTTTCCTGTGCAAACTCCTTTAGCGTCTTGTAGTTGCCAGTCAAAAATTCTCGTTTCAACTCATCCCAGTCATAGCAACGCATTCAAACCACTCCCAAACTTGTGTTCTTGATTTGATTATACCACGTGGGAAGTCCGCATGTCGAATTTTGTCATATCGTTGTTATGACTGTGCAATGACAAAGCAAAAGGTATCGATAAGTTATCGACACCTTAAACGAAAATACTCGCAAACCGCAATAGCTTAGCATACCCCCATACCCTATTTGAAACCGATTTCTTTTGAACGCAAAATGAAAGGGACATATTTTTATATGTCCCGACATTTTTCTGTGTGTTTTAAAAGCCTTCTGTGCAATTTCTCGCTAACTTTCTGTTGGCAAAGCTTCTTCACCGCAACCATTACAAACCCAACCTTCCCATTCATCGCTTTTAACCCATTTGAAAGATTCACCGCAGCGTGTACACAAACTGTTAGGGATGAGTCTTCCTGTCCCTAACGTTATGCGGTTTTTCCACTCTGGCACATCATTTTCAATTGATACACAAGCTACAAACTCAACCCTGCCTGTCTCTTTCAAACAAGACAAACACACAAAACCTTTTTCCTGCCCTTTCTCTGCAAAGTCAAAATCCTTGCTGCCACATACAGGACACTTTGCATTTAGGGAAGATTCCAGCTTCTCAATTTCCCATTCACGCTGTGCACATTTTGTAAACTTTGTGTAAAGCTGCAGGTCAAGTTCGTTTGGATTTTTCTTTGCAAACTCCTGTGATAACCTTTCCAGCATAGCCCAAAAGTGCCCTTCTTTACTGCAAAGTTGCTTGTCATAAGCCTTCTTTTTCAGCTTTGCAAAGTAGGAAGGCTTTTGACTTTTTGCAAGTTCCCTTATCTCAAGGTCAGGCATAAGCCTTATTGTGCGGTTAACTTGCTGACTTGCTGCTTTTACTGGGTTAACTTGGTTAACCAGCGTTACAGCAGCCTTATTCATTGCAGCAGTAGCAACCGATGGACAGGCAGCAGCGGCACCTGCATTGTTTGCAACATTTCTGGACTCTTCAATTAGGGAAAGCCACTCCCACGGTCGCATGAAGTACACCCCCACACAAATTTGAACAGGTCAACAAGTCACATACATGCGGTTGGTCGCCACTAACAAAGCAAAAACTGGATTCAAGTTTATGCAACTGGGGGAATATGCATAAATACAAATCCAACTTTTCCTAATAGGAAGAGTCGTAAGACTCTCCTTTTTAATTTTAATTTTAATTTTACCCGTTTTTGTGCCTGCAAACCCTTGTCCTAACTGCATTTACCATTTTCTTCCCTGCGATTTTCTGTAGGTATATACTGCGATTTTTCATAGGTATATACTGCGATTTTCTGTAGGTATATACTGCGATTTTCCCAGCCGATACCAGTATGTTTTATCTGTATATTTATGCGTTTATTTGCGAATATTTATACAAACAACGTCTTTGTCGATTTTGTAAATTATCAAGCCCATGCTTTCCAACTTGATGAGTGCCAAAATTACCTTCTCTTTGCCTTCCTCTAATGGTAGTTCTGGGCAAATATCTTGTTGCACAAACTGTGCAAAGTTGCGTTTGTAGGTCTTGTTGCGTGTGCATTTGCCCATTAGGAAGTGATAAAGCCTGTGGGCTATCTTGTGTTTGACAAGCTGTTTAGCGATGTCCAAATCGCCACGTGCGACATAGCCGTTGTCTAAATTGTGACAAATTTCTTTGGCAAGTGTTACAGTAAGCTTTGTTTTGTAACCACGTCCTTTGTTGCCTTTCTGGGTTATACGATAGGAAGGCAAAAGTACAAACTTTGCTATATCCCGCTTGAATTCTTTTCCATTTGTAAAACCATATCTCTCTACACCAACTTTTGTTGCCATTAAACGGTCAAGTGATTGTAAGACCAGCTTAACATTTTCTGATGATGTAACGTCTAATCCTCGCTTCTCCATGATGTATTTAAGCGGTATTTCGAAAGTATCTCCTGTCTGTCCTGTTTCCTGCCTGTAGGTGGTCAAGATGTATAATGTGTTTATGTCGGCTGGTGTTAGCATATAGTAGTTTGTACCGATTTGTACTTTACCGCCATCATTTGTTTCATACTCATAAACAAGCTTGCATTCTCTACCCTGTCGTGGTTGAATGCTATCTTCCAATAGAGAAAAGATGTTGATAGGTAGGTTTGCATCTGTGATGTAAAAGTTTTCATTGTTTTGGTTGTTTATCATTGCAACTCCTCCTATCCGAAAAGTTTTTTGTTTACAACGCCGCCTTGCCGATTCCCGCACAAGGCAGCGTGTTTGGAATGAGAATTATAAACTGTTGTCATTTTTGTCTATTTCTTCAAACAAGTAAATCCCGCCCCAAAATCGCATTATGATATCGTCTCCTATGCTGCCATATCTGTTCTTGACACATTTGAAGTTGATTGTGTAGCCATTGCCTTTGTAGCTATCGTGCACAACTCGGTTGTGGTCTCTTTGCATTAAAAACGCTGCTGCTGTGCCATATTCAATAGACCCAGATTCCTTGAATGCTGTCATGTCGTCTTTGTCATAGTTTTCTCTGTTTAAGCTGCTAATAGCAACAACTGGGATTAAAAACTTGTTTTTAATCTCAAACAACTCTTGCATTATCAAGTCAACTCTTTGTTTGTCGCTTTGATATGTTTTTGCTGGTTGCAAAAGCTGTAAGTAGTCAACAAACAGAATAGGCTTTTGCAAGCGGTCAAGGACATAATAGACCTCATCAAGTCGTTGGCTTTCTAAAATGTGAAGTGCAAAAGCATAACGCTTGATGTAGTCTTGCACAATATACATAAACTCTTGCATTTCCTCTTTGGTCGCTGTCCTTGTCCTAAGTTTGCGGTAAAAATCGAATGCAGGTACTTTGACGTTTGCCTTTTTAAGACCATATTCACGGCAAAAAATTCTTGTCAAAATCTCTTCTTTAGGCATTTCAGCCGATAGGAAGACGCATTCATAACCTTGCTGCAAGAAGTTGTCTATAAGCTGCAACAAGAATGTTGTTTTACCGACGCTTGGTTTTGCACCAAAGACATACAGGTTTCCTGCTATAAAGCCACCATTTAGCACAGCATCCAATTGCTTGAACCCTGTAGAAATGGCTTTGAATTTATCAGACTTAATAAAATCAACATACTGGGCAGCAAAATTAATGAGTGCATAGGGATAAAAAGCCGTCTTTAACTGCCACAACAAAAAGTTAATGCATTCTGATTGAGAATTTTGCCAAAACTCGTTGATGTCTTTGTAAGGTGCACCTTCCCATTTGCAAATAGCCACTTCATACTGGTTTTTCATTTTATCAAAAAGCTGTTTTGCAGCTTTGCTACCTGCCTCGTCATTGTCAAACAGGATGTAAAATTTCTTGTCTTTAGACTTGCTTTGATTAAGCACTTGCAAAAACTCTTTTTGATTTTCACAACCATTCAAAGCTATTGCTGGTTGCCCAATTGCTGTCTCAATGGTCAATGCGTCAAATATTCCTTCAGTAATGAAGACATCAGTTTGCTGCTTATCTTTCACCAAGTCAACATTGAATGGTATTGCATTGCTGCCTTTAGGAAATTCATAGCGTGGCTTGTTATTATCAAGATTGCGACGCACATAGCTTATTATCTGCCCGTCTTGGAAGGTGGGTAGCACAATTGCATTGTTTTCTACATCAAAGCCCAGCTTGTATTTGTCAATTAAGCAAGTTTGGATACCTCTGTCTGTAAAGTAATTTGTCAAACCTGCGTATTGATGGCATGTTTCAACATATGCTATAATCTGGTCAATAGAAAGCTTTTCTACTTGCGTGTTTTCTTCTGTTTGCTTGCTGCCAATAGACAAGCCTATTTCGTCAGCCAGCATTTTTACCGCCTCCTTGAAGTCTACATTGTGGTATTTTATCGCAAACGTAATAACGTCGCCTTTGGTATCGCAACCAAAACACTTGAAAAACTGTTCGCTGGGCTTGATGTAGAATGATGGGTTTTTATCAGGATGGAAAGGGCACAAAGCTTTGTAGCTGCTACCTTCTTTCTCTAACTGCAAGTATTTGCCAATGTAATCAACAATGTCGATTTTGCTTTTAATTTCTTTGACAATTTCTTGCATTGCAACCCCTCCCTAATAGTTTTGTTTTCTTATAAAGCCGCCCTACCGGTGACCGAATAGGGCAGCATTAAAAAGAAGTTATGAAGCTTTCTCAACCTTGGTGAAATATTTCAAGGGTAGGTAATACTGTTCTGTGGAATTACCAAATGTACGCAAGATAGCTTTTTCGATAAACTTGTCAAAGTCAATTTCAAATATATTTCCTGTATTGATTTCCTCAATCCGTATTAGCTTGCAACCTCTTGTCCTGAGTTCTTCAATGATGCTTTTTTCGATTCCATACGCATTTAGGACAAGTAACTTGCTGTGAGTAGAGACCGCTTTGTAAAAGACTTTTGTCGTTGGACTGTAATGCCCTGCTGTGACCTCACGTCCTAAACATTTGTTGTAAACTTTGAAAACCATGAGAATTCCTCCTTTCGTTTTGAAAACTCATTGCAATTTTCAGAAAACATTTGACTTTTAGTTGCGTTATAATCAAAATCAAAAGGGGTATCAATGACTTGTCCATTTAGGTGGCTTCAAGCCGCTTTTTTTATGCCGTTTTGCTGTCCACCTCCTTTAGTGTGCCATCTGGGTTGGCTATCTCCTCTATGGGCACACCAAAATACGCTGCCAAAGACTGCAACAATTTGGGATAAGGTTTTCGCCAACCCCTTTCTATTTGGGAAATTAGGTTGGGATTTATCCCAATCGCAAACCCCAGCTTGCTTTGGGACAGATTTCTTTCTTTTCTCAACTGTTCTAATTTCGTCATCATTATTACCTCCCAATTTTTAAAAGTTTTACTTGACAGTCTTTACTTTTTAGTTTAAAATAACTTTTAAACAAAAACAATATCTTTAAAAGTCATTTTAAAGTCATAAAAGAAAGTGAGGAATGACTTAATGCAATTTGAAAATGTTCACAACTGTGTTACTTTTGTGTGTTCAGAAGGGTATGAATGGGTAGACGATGGTTTAGAAATAGACGATATGCTTGCTTCTCTATATTTCAAAAATTTATCATGGGGATATTGCGAAAAATTCGGTATGTGTTATATAGGAAAAATAGGACAAACTGCTGAATGGATATTCGGTCCCACAATAAAAATTGAGATTAAATACCCTATATTAATTGCAAAATCTAATTATGGAATGCAAATTAATGTATGGCAACAATTCCCTACACTTTATAAAAAATTTGCAAGTTTAACCCCATCAAAAGACAAAATTTTGGAGTTTGCAAATTCTTATGGTTGCGTTAAAAATCACTTTTTTTTTAAGAAAACAACAAATAATAATGGTATAAAGTCGTATAGCGTCAATAATATTTTAGTAGGATGTGCTTACGAAGAATGGCAAGAAGAAATTTTTCAAATGTTTATCAACATAAAATTGTTAGAAATAATTCAACAATATGATGAATTTGAAGTTGACAAAATAGTGCAAATAGGGGAAGACTTAATAGACATTTGGCTACCTTCTGAAATGTTGCCCAAATGGGTTTATCCATGTGAATTTGAGAAAACATTTGACGAAAAAACACAGGAACTATTAAAAAATGTTTTTTTGCAAAACGAAGGAAAATACAAAAAATTTTGTTCAATAGTAAGGGGAAAATACCACGTAAAACGTATACAGAAATCTTATTTCCAAAAACTTATAGGGGAAGACACAGTTTTTGAAGATTGGCTAAAACGAAATGGGAAAATTCAAATTTTAAAATATGTTTTAATGGAAAATGTAAACGAAAAAATAACAGGAAATGTGACTATGCGGAATTTGATAAATGCGGATATTGGTGAAATTAACGAATTTATTTTTGTAGACGATTTGTTAACTGCTTTATATTTGCAACTTAATAACGATTTTTTAAAAAAAAGAAGTTTAAGACGGTGTTTGTATTGTGGAGAGTATTTTGTTCCAACAAAAGAAAATCAATATTATTGTCCAGAGGAAATTTCAATAATAGTTCAAGAGGGAAATAGATTTAAAACAAAAACTATGCCTACAGGAAAACATTGTAAAAAATATGATTACACTAAAAACAGATCTAAAATTTTCGAAATGTATAAGCAAGGGAAAACAATAGAAGAGATAGCACTATTAACAGGTCGACCAATTGAACAAATCAGAAGATGGTTAAAAAAAATAAATGAATAAGCCTTGCCCTAATCGATTAGGACAAGGCTTATCTTGTCAACTCTTGATAAGGTTTATCAATCTTTTCACCTTGGTTGTTCTCTTCACAAAGTTGTTTACTGGGCTTGCTACCATATGTTGCTGTCTTATATCCTGCTGGGTTAATTGCAAATATCTTTTGGTGGTACTGATGTCTTCATGTCCCATTTCGTACTGAAGTGCGAAAACATTGCCGCCATTTCTTAAAAACATTATGGCAAATGTGTGCCTTAACTGATAGGGAGTGATTTTGCAGCCTATCTTTTTGCTGTATTCACTTAGCCTTTTTTCCCATCTGTTGATTGTCATTTCATTGCCTTCAACAGTGTGGAAAACTTTGTTGTCCCAATCTTTTGGTGTGACTTCAAACAAAGCCTTAAGGGTTTGGGCAGTCTGCGGAGAGATAGGGAGAATCCTCTCTTTGTTGGTTTTCGAATACTCTTTCCTAATGGTAACGGTAAGTCGTTCAAAATCTATGTCCTCAAAAGTTAAAGCAAAAGCCTCTTTGGGTCTTATGCCAGTGTCTAAAGTTAGCAAAATTAACGCATAATCTCTTAGCCCTGCGTATGTCTTGACGTCAATTACAGATAGAAGCTTTTTTATGGCTTCTTCTTCAACATGTTTCAATTTGCCATCATCTCTTTTCTTTTTAAGTCCCAATACTTTGATTGGGTTTTTTGATAGGAAGTTGTTTCTTTTGCACCATTCAAAAAATGTGTGAAGATTCGAATAGGGACGGTTATAGGTTGCAGGTTGCTTGTTTGCTTTGGATTTTAAGAATTCAATCACAGCTAACTTTAGGGCGTGTTCATCTATTTGTTTGTGAAAATCAATGTACTTGCTGAATTCCTTGAAAGTGTAGAAGTAATCCTGAAGCGTTCTTTCACGCAAACCTTCAGCTTGCTTAAAACTAATGAAAAGGTCAATCACGTCTTTTAGCAACAGTGTAGATGTGTCGGTGTTCTTAGTTTTTCCTTTTCTGGACATCAAAAAAGTCTCCCCTTTCACTTTTTGCTAATTAGGGGAGACCGTCGGTTGTATTTTCACTGCTACTTTTTTTCCACGCTGCAAATTCAGTTGTCTCAAAACATGGCAGGGGCGGAGGGACTCGAACCCCCAGCCGACGGTTTTGGAGACCGCTACTCTGCCAATTGAGCTACGCCCCTACACCTAATTTATTATAAGGGAAGAGATGTAGAATTGTCAATATCTTTTTAGGATACACTTTTGAAAAGTCAAAGAAAAAACCAGATATGCTGGGTATAAATGAAAGTTAAAGATAATAATGGTTTGGTTTTGAGTGAGATTTGTGATATAATTTATTTGAAATTCACAATTATTATAGGAGGGAGTAATGTTGAATACCACATCAGAACAACAGAAACAAATCAATATAGCATACATTGGTGGGGGTTCACGCGGCTGGGCATGGAGGTTGATGACTGATTTAGCGTTAGAAAAAGACTTGAGTGGTACTGTTAGACTTTATGATATTGATTTTGAAGCTGCTAAGACAAATGAAGTAATAGGCAATAAGCTTTCAAGCAAACCTGAGATAGTGGGGAAGTGGAAATATGTTGCTGTAGAGAGCTTAGATGAAGCTTTATATGGTGCAGATTTTATTATCATTTCGATTTTGCCTGGGACATTTGAAGAGATGTATTCGGATGTCCATGCTCCTGAGAAATATGGTATATACCAGTCTGTAGGTGACACAACAGGTCCAGGAGGTCTTATCAGAGGACTTAGGACTGTTCCTATGTATGTTGAATTTGCAGAAGCTATAAAGAGAAATTGTCCAGATGCTTGGGTTATCAATTACACAAATCCAATGGCTATATGCTTAAAAGCCCTATATGAAGTATTTCCTAAAATAAAAGCTTTTGGCTGCTGTCATGAAGTTTTTGGTACCCAGAAGCTTTTGACCGAAGTTGTAAAAGAATTTTTAGGAGAAGAAAGAGAAATCTCAAGAAGAGAAATCAAGGTAAATGTTCTTGGTATAAATCATTTTACGTGGTTTGATAAAGCATCATATAAAACTCATGATTTATTCCCTCTTTACAAGGAATTTGTGCACAAATATTATGAAGAAGGTTTTGAAAAAACAAAAGGATTGTGGGAAAAAGATTATTTTGCTTCTGCAAATAGAGTGAAGTTTGACTTATTTAAACGCTTTGGACTTATTGCTGCAGCAGGTGATAGACACTTGGCTGAATTTGTCCCATACATTTATCTTAGAGACAAAGAGACAGTTTATAAATGGAAATTCAACTTGACACCTGTCGAATGGCGAATTAAACACAGAGAAGAATTGATTAAACTTAGCAAAGAATACGCATCTGACCAAAAAGAAGTTCCATTGAATCCTTCTGGAGAAGAGGGAGTTATGCAGATGAAAGCTATTTTAGGTTTGGATACGTTGGTGACAAACGTGAATTTACCAAATATGGGTCAAATACCAAATCTTCCAATAGGAGCTATAGTTGAGACAAATGCAGTGTTTACCCATGATGACGTCAGACCTGTCTATGCAGGAAAGCTACCTTCAGATTTGGCAAGCATAATGACAAGGCATATCAGCAATCAAGAACTTATAGTTAAAGCTGCTTTAGAAAAGGACTTGAACCTTGCAAAAAGAGCATTCTTAAATGACCCTGCAGTTGAAAGACTACCGCAGAACAAAGCTGAGCAGCTTTTTGATGAGATGATAAATAACACTAAAAAGTATTTGGCATATTTAGGCTTGTAAGGATTACAACAATTTCAAAAATAACCATCAGGGGCTTGTTATGTGTCTCATAACGAGCCCCTTTATTGTTGTACTATATTTGAATTTGAAATTTTAATTTAATGATATTAATGTTTCGTTATTAGCTTTACTTTGTCATAACTCTTCAAATTTGAGAAATCGACAAAAAAGTTTCACTTATATTTATTTAGTAGTATAATGTACAAAAAGGAAACATTATTATTGGAATACCTTGTCAACTTGTTAGATTTACAAAGCTCATTAGAGATTCAAAAATTTAGGAAATATATTGAATTAATTAGACAAAGACTTGAAGTTTCAGATGATTTGGTAGGTTCTTTAGAGACTCTTGTATTTGATTTGTTAAAAAATTTAGTAAGTTTATTAGATTTATTTTACCAGTACAGTTTATTACGCAAACTCGAAAGAATACAACAAAGAAGGTGATTTAGATAGAAGAAAGAATATCTAAGGTTTACACTTATGCAGACTATCTTGGGTTTCCACAAAACGCAAGAGTAGAGCTAATTGATGGTGTCATCTATGATATAAGCCATGCACCTTCAAGAGTGCACCAAGAAATTATTTTTGAACTTACACTAATCATTGGGAATTATATTAAGCAAAACAACAAACCCTGCAAAGTATATACAGCTCCATTTGATGTTGTTCTTGTTGAGGAAGGACAGGATGAAAAACAGGCAATCAACGTTGTCCAGCCTGATATATCAATCATATGCGATAAGAAAAAACTCACTGATAAAGGCTGTGTTGGAGCTCCTGAGATGATAATTGAGGTTGTATCTGAATATAATCCATCTCACGACTATGTAAGAAAGCTGAACCTGTATAATCAGTATAAAGTCAAAGAATATTTGATTGTTAACCCTAACAATCAAACAATTTTAGTATACAGACTCAAAGATACCGAAGATTACCTGCCACCAGAACTATACACCTTCAATGACAAGGTCAAGGTTGGTATTTTTGAAGACCTTATAATAGACTTTGCTCAAATCAAAGAGGTGTTATAACAACCTGCCCGATATTATTCCAAACCTCAAAACCCTTGAAAATAAATGGCGCGCCCAGGAGGACTCGAACCCCCAACCCTCAGATCCGTAGATTGAGGAAATGCTATTTTACAAACTTTAACAGGTCATAAATTGCTTGATATATCTTGTTTGCAAAACTTTGAAAATTTATTCCAGCTCAATAAAAAGCACATTTTTTTATTTCGGTAGCTGTAGTGTAGCTGTAGTAGCTGTAGTAAAATCTTATCTATATTTTGCGAAAATCTTTATACTGCAAACGTCCACAGTGTTATACAGTTTTTGTCTCAATGCCTCATAAAAAGCCTCTAAAACGCTTCAAAATGATTTGGACATATAAATTAACCACCTTGATTCTTGGGCATACCTCATAAACAACGGTATGATTAGCAAAAATGTTTAATACTGGACTTGCAACTGCCAACTTTTTGTAATCCTCAAGTTTACTCAAGTTCAAAACCTTAAGTTTTACTAAGTAGCTTTTTGGCTCAAAATTCTGGAGTTCAAACTCAAGCCTGCAAAGAACAGATGAGTTCCAAAAACATTGAAAACTTGCGGTCGCATATTCAAACCCCAGCGCGTCGGTCCTGATTGAAAAGCAGCAGAGATTTGCAATACCCTATCCCTATGAGATGACTTCCCAAATCAGAGATGCGTCTTTTTTAGGGACTCGGAAATCTCGGGATAGCTTTCAGGATGTCGTGAATTTCGACACCCTGCTTTTAGGATGTTCTAAGTTAGAATGCCCTTTAAATTTTCTTGTAGAGCGTTCTCCAAAGGTTAGCATTTCTTAGCATGTTCATGTTATTGTCATCTAAAAACAATGCAAGTCCCTATCTGTCGGTTCCAAATATAAAAGTTCCAGAGATTTTTTATCTCTTCCCATTGCCTTGTTACTCTTATCTGCCTTTTATTGTCCTTGTTTGTTAGAGCCTTTTTTATGGACTCCGAAATCTCAGGATTTCTCAAGAATTAATTTTGACTGCTGCTTAGCAGTTTTAATTTACTCATTTTAAGAAGTTGAATAAATTTTGACCACTGCGGTCAAAGCCTTATATCTTCTGTTCTTTGTGTTCTTCAAACACTTTTTAGCCCTCGATAACTTATCGACCCCTTGTTAAAATCCAAGTTTGCAACAACATAACTCAAAGCTACGCTTTTAGGATTTTCAAAAGATCGTTTTGAGCTTTTGATTTTTTGTCTTTTACAAAGAACAATTCAAACTGTTCTTTTAGAGGTTTCAAGTTAGACTATACCTCTCAAGGCTACAGAAAACGAATTTCGTCGCCTGTGTCCTGTGATATGAGGTTCTATTTTAATTTCTGCCAAAAAATCAAAAAGACACAAAATGTCCTTTTGAAAATTTACTGATGACTTCAGTAATACTTAACTCGTCCCTTCTATTCCATCAACTTTTGAACTGCACGCTTGATTTGTACTTTTGTCACGTTTGACAACCTAAATTTTGCCTGTTTTTAGACAATTAAAAATGTTTTTCCTTCTTTTTTGCGCAAAATAAAAACTTTTGTCGATTTTTGTTTGTTTTAACCCCCCTCGTGTGGAAGCCCATTCCGAGGTTTTCGAAGGGCCACCCCGCCGGTCCCCACTGGCAAGCTCTACCTTGAAGGTGGGGGGATGAGTTGAAGTTTGTATACCCCCAATTGGTATAAAGACTTTTTTAGCACTTTTTTAGCAAACGTGTAATTAAGTCGCCACAAGGGTTTTAGGCTTTTCTTGTAACTTTTTTAGCATTGCCTGCTAAAAAAGGGGTATATTAAACCCCTTGATAGCTCTAATTTCACGACTTTTTTAGCTTTTTTAGCTTTTTTAGCAAGAATATTTTTTATCACACCATCTTTTTTATTATTCTCTTTATTTGTTCCCTGTAGTTGCTACCATACTTTTGCACCATGGACAAATGCGAAAGACAAAAAACAAAGTAGTCTTTGAGAAGTCTAATATTGTGGATTGTGAGATTATCCCAATTTCTTTCTATGAACTCTTCCACTTCCCACTTGGCAGCAAGTAGTTTCATTCTATCCTGTTCACCTTGTTGTTTTAATTGTCTTAGCTTGTCCAATTGAGGAATACAAGACAAAACTTCAAGCTGTTTTCTTTTCTCTTCTCTTGCCAAAACTGCAGCTTCAACTGGAGATGAAAAATATTCTTTGCCTGCTGCCACATGCACAGCTGGACAGGATATGAATACTGTCAAGTCGTCAAGGTCTGCCTCAAACTGCTCTTGCCTCATTCTGGCTATTATCTTCCTTCTTGCCTTTCTAAACAGTATATCGCTGGCAGGTGGATTTTTTCCTGTGGAGATGTAATATAAAACCCTCTCTTTTTCCTCATCGGTCAAGGTATCAAAAAATCTTTGGAGCCTATCAAGAGTGTCTTTTCTGATAACTTCCTTTTCAACTGAATAACCATCTGAGATTATCTCTCCAAGTGTAGATGAATCTTCTTCTGGTTCTTTTGATACTGGACTGTCCAAAGAGATAGCAGAAGACAATTTGTACTTTGGCAGACTTCTTTTTATCTTGCTTTCAATAACTTTGCAAGCATAACTTGAAAATGGTGTTCCCAGTTCTGGTTTGTAATTATTAGCTGCCACAACTAATCCAAAGTAACCTTCAGAAATCAAATCATCAACTTCATACATGTAACCCTTAGGACATGGCATAAACTTGTTTGCAACGTGATACACAAGCTTTAAGTTGTTGGCAATTAGAAGCTGTCGATGTAGATTGTCAAGCTGATTGGCAATTAGAAGTTCCATTTGTTATTAACACTCCTTTGGCTGCAAACTTAGTTTACAACAGAAGTTTCATCTGGTTGATGGAGTGCTTGGACAATTTCTCTCATTCTCTGGAGAAGTTCCTCGCTGTGGCCATCTTTTTTCTCATCAAGTCCAAGAGCAAGTCTCTGTCCTTTCTGCACCTTTTCAACCACCAAAGCCAACTTTTCAAGTGCATAAATGTTTATCTTGCCTTCCTTGGTCTTGATAGTCTTATCATCATGTAAAGCTTCCCACACCAATTCAAGCAGTCTGTTCCAAAACTCAACGTGTAAAGTGTTATAGTCACTTGCTTTTTCTATCTGCTTTTGGAGTGTCTTTTCAACTATAAGCTGGTTTTTGGTTTTGCTTAGTTCTTTTTTCTCTTGAGTCCAGCCTTTTGCTTTGTTTCTTAAAAGTCCATAGCTTATATTTTTAGCTTCTGCAAACTCTTTAAGGGTTCCATAACTGCCAAGTATAAATTCACGTTTCAAACTATCCCAATCGTAACAAAACATTTTACCACCTCAAACTTATGTTCTATTCTGATTATACCACTAAAAAAGCTTTTATGTCGAATTTTGTCATAAGCTTGCCATGAGTTTGCAATAAAAAAAACACCCTGTTTGTTAGGGTGCTTTACCATATTCACATGTTTTTCTTCCCATCGGTTCAAATGCAGGCTTCTACTCAAACAAAAGCTTTGCTGTCAGCTTTGCGCCATCCTTAAAACCTTGTTTGTAACCGTGCAGTTCATAGATAGCACACAAATAACTCTGGAGCTCTTCAATCTCTTCGTAAATCTTCTTTGCTTCCTCGCTTATCAGTTCTTTGAGCTTTGCCTTAAGGATATCAATTTCGCCTGTGGTCTTTAAATACTCTTGGTCTTTCAGAATCTCTTTAGACCTGTAGTTTACAAGTTCAACTGTTAGCTGCCTAAAGACTTTTTCAAAAACATCGTTCATTTGAGTTTTTTCAATTGTTGTCATTAATAAATCGCCTCACTTTCTGATTTAGATTTTAAAAAAAGGGTCTGTGGAATTGTAAAGCCTTTGTCCTGCCAAAACTTGAGTTCTTCATCCAATGGAGTATATCTGAGTTCTACCAAGCTTTCAATTCCTTCATTGAGCAAACACTCTTTTAAGTATTCAAGCAAGATAATAACTCTCAAAGTCTGAGCACATTCTCGAATGTTACCAGTTTTGTTGTGTTTTTCGTAAATTGATGTGAATAGCTCTGTGCCTTCGTCCAAAAATGCAATCAAAAACTTTCTGTAATCCATATCAATAGCAGAGGCAATTGTAAACCAGTGTGCTGTCTCCAGCTTTCTTTTTGTTGCTCTTCTTATGGTGTCAATCAAAACTCCACTTGCATGTATTATAATCTCATCAATAGACCTGCCTTCAACTGCAAGCTTGCAAAGCTTGTCATAGACTGGCTTTGGTATGTTCACTGTTACCTTTGGCATTGTAAAACCTCTCCCTTCGTTTAATAATATGAGTTGCGTTTGTCTGTTGAAAGTCTGTTGCGTTTTTTAAGATCTTCAAGAAATTCTTTAATTGCTTTTGTTGTTTCTCTCTTGTAACCATCAAAAACTTTGTCGTTCAAATAATCCAAAAAATATTCAAGTTCTTCAAGTTCAATAACAACCTTTTTGGACATTGAAAACATCTCCTTTCAATAAGAATTTTGTTTTTTATCTGAATTTAAATTGCTGACATGTTTTGAAATTTTATTTTAAATCCCCAATGGGTAAGCTACAAATTTTCTTACGGCACAGGCACATAGGCTCAGGCACATTCTAAGTTGATTAGTTAAAAGCTGACACTGGTTGCTTAACTTCTACCGTGATTGTTTCTCCACAGTTGCTACAATAATAACCACCAATAGCTGACACATAATTTATTGATTGCCCACATCCTAAGCAAGGAATTTGCTGATGCACTAAGAAGCTGTCAATTTCTTTTATAGTCAAGTTTTCTATTGTATATAGAATAAAATTTTTGGTTGTTTTTTTTATTTCTATTTTTTTAATTTTTTGTTTTATTTCTTCATATGTCATATCGTCTTCTGTTTTTGCAACACCTGCAACGTTTGCAACGCTATATGTTTTATCCTCTTCAAACCCTTGTAAAATCTCATTTTCTGAGTGTTGCAAAGCATCTGCAACACCTTGCAACAGTTTATCTCTTTTGACCACTGTTGCATCTGTTGCAAGTGTTGCAAGTGTTGCAACTGTTGCAAGTGTTGCAACTGTTGCAGAATTATTATTATTTTCATGGTTGTTATTAGCGGGCAATGAATAATAACTTGAAATTTTTATAACTAATCCTTTTTCAACTAATCGATGTAAAGCACTTCTAATACTTCCTTGGTTTAAGCCTGTATTCTTAGCAATCTCCTTTGGAGTAGCTGCTGTATTGTTCTTTAGATATTTATAGACTTTGTTTTCAAGGTCTGATAATTGCTTTTCAATTATCATTTCGCCTAACTCAGTGTAGCAACCTTTTTCAATATCATACTCCAACAAACAATCAAGCTGAACATCGCGTCCTATTGCCATAATGCGACGCTGAGTACTTTTTTCAGCGTTTGGTGGCAATCCAAAACCAATTAATGCGTCAGCAGCTGCTGAAAAAGCTGTGGAACCCATCGGTGCATCTATAACATCGGTGATATCGTTCAAAGTTCCTTTACCTTTACTACTGTGTCTTACCCCGATAAAGCAAAGACCTTCTTTTTTCATGGTCTGCATTATCGGTATTAGAGTAGCATATATAGCCTCATAAGAGAGTTTATTTGCCTGTCCAAGTTTAGCTAATTCGCTCAAACTTGTCATTGGTTCCAATATTATTAAATTACAATCATTTTTCTTTGCTATTTTTACTAATGTTTCGACGTTCAACATTTCTTTTTGGTTTGATAAGTCTATTGTGAGGATGTTATTGATGTTTAAACAATTGTGGTTCAAAAGTCCTTCTTCAACTGAGGAATAAGAGTTCTCAAATGTTAGCCACAAGACCTTTGTACTTTTTGTAATTCGACCAAAACATGGTCTGTCTGAAACGATATCAGAGATAATTTTATATAACACAGTGGTTTTACCATGCTTAGGTCTTCCTGAAAAAATCACAAGACCTTTTTCTGGTATAAAATTTTGTACAAGCCAAAGATTTGTTCCTTGTCGTCTATCATTTTCTGCAGCTTCAGAAATACTCAGAACCTTGAGACTTTCATATTGTTCGTTTTCGATAAAACTTGTTTCATTTGTCAAATCCAATAAAAGATGCTTAGCTTGCTTTATGTCGCCAGTTTGTAACGTGTTCAAAAGTAGTTCACTTTTCTTTATTGCTCTCCTTAATATTGATTTTTGTTTTACAACTTTTGCGTAATACATTACATTAGCTGTTGTAGGTACATCAAACATAATATTAGTCAAATACTCCTGCCCACCAACAACTTCTAAAAGGTTTCTCTTTTTCAGTTCTTCTGTAACTGTGATTATATCTACAGGGCTTTTGCTTTTGTAAAGGCTTATAATTGCTTCAAAAATTATACTAAGATTGGCATTATAAAAGTCTTCTTTGCTTAAAACTTTTTCAACTTCCTGTATCACATCTTGGTTAATTATCATCGAACCGACAACTGCTTTTTCTGCTTCTTCCGCTTCTAAGGAATACAAGCTTGAATTTGACATATTATTAGATATTTCTTTCATTTTAAATCACTCCTCAGTATAACAACCAACAAACAGCAATTATCAAGCCACCCTACCGATGACCGAATAGAGCAGCGATTACATGGTAAGTACCTGTTATTTATTTTGGCAAGCTTGTTCATTGACCCAACGCATGAAAGCTTCTTTGGGTATGAGGATTCGTCGCTGCCCAGCCAAGATTTTGGGGAAGTCTTTTCTGTGTACCAAAGTGAGCATAACATTGTACGAAATGCCAAGCATTTGAGCAGCTTCTTTAATGCTGATTGTGAGTTTTTCTATTTTGTCGCGCTGGGGGTTTGCATTATATAGTTCCATTCATAACACTCCTTTTTTTGATGTTTTTTAATATCATCCTAAATTATTCGCTTTGTTTTTTTAATATTATTATATCAAACTAAATGTATTTGTCAACATATAGTTTTAAGTCTTTATAGATAAATTCATTCAGTTTAATATTGTTAATTCTCTAAGTTTGTTTTATAATGAGAATTAAACGAATAGTTTTTGGTGGTGGTTGAGTGAATTTATTTAGATTTAGACTTAAAGAACTTAGAGAAGAAAAGAATATTTCAAGAAGTGATTTGGCAGAAATTTTAGGAGTTTCTACGCAAACTATAGCGAATTATGAGAATGGACACAGGGAGCCTAATTTTGACACATTACTTAAAATTGCTGATTATTTTAATGTGACAGTGGACTATCTTATCGGCAGAAGTGAATATAGAACAGTAGAAGAACAAATATCCAAAAGAAGTAAGTTTGAAAGAACTGTTGGTGAAAGTTTGAAAGAAGTTATAATGAACAAAAAACTTGAAGAAATTAGAAGGGATGAAAAAATAGAAAAGGAAACTGGAACATTTATCGAAGAAATATTAGAACCATTAATGAATAGTGCTGCCACTGTCTTTTATTATGTATTATTGGAGTCCAGTGATACTAAACTATGGCAAAATATTATAAAGAAAATATTTTTACTTCTATATAACTATTGGAGTAATGTAGAAGATTTATTGCAAAATAATACTCTTAGGCATATTTTATTTTATCATGATGATTTTATATACAGTGTAATGGAAGAAATTTTAAAACACTCTGACAATCTTGAAAATTTAACTCCAATCTATGAGAAATATAATAACGAAATAAAAAAAATAGAAGAGCGTATAGGTGAATTAAATGATCTTATTTCTAGTCTTATGCTAAAATTTGCAGATTTAACAAGATTATTTTATGCTAGAATTCGCTTTGGAGAAGTCCCCAGATTTGATTATTTGTTTGAAGAGTATGGTAAAGATTCTGTGATAAATTATTTTAGGTCTATAATATCCAAACGAAACAACAAAGAAGGTGAATCCAATGGAAGCAAGGATACCTAAGTTTTACACATATGCAGATTACCTTGAGCTCCCAGAAGACGCAAGGGTAGAGCTAATTGATGGTGTCATCTATGATATGAGCCATGCACCTTCAAGAGTGCACCAAGAAATTATTTTTGAACTTACACTAATCATTGGGAATTATATTAAGCAAAACAACAAACCCTGCAAAGTATATACAGCTCCATTTGATGTTGTTCTTGTTGAGGAAGGACAGGATGAAAAACAGGCAATCAACGTTGTCCAGCCTGATATATCAATCATATGCGATAAGAAAAAACTCACTGATAAAGGCTGTGTTGGAGCTCCTGAGATGATAATTGAGGTTGTATCTGAATATAATCCATCTCACGACTATGTAAGAAAGCTGAACCTGTATAATCAGTATAAAGTCAAAGAATATTTGATTGTTAACCCTAACAATCAAACAATTTTAGTATACAGACTCAAAGATACCGAAGATTACCTGCCACCAGAACTATACACCTTCAATGACAAGGTCAAGGTTGGTATTTTTGAAGACCTTATAATAGACTTTGCTCAAATCAAAGAGGTGTTATAACAACCTGCCCGATATTATTCCAAACCTCAAAACCCTTGAAAATAAATGGCGCGCCCAGGAGGACTCGAACCCCCAACCCTCAGATCCGTAGTCTGATGCTCTATCCAATTGAGCTATGGGCGCGCATGCCATACATTTTTCAATTGTTGAATAAAAAATAAAGCCCTTTTTATAGGGCCTTATTTGCTTTTTTAATTGGTGCCGAGAGCGAGACTCGAACTCGCACGGGCATAACGCCCACTACCCCCTCAAAGTAGCGTGTCTGCCAATTCCACCATCTCGGCACCTCATTGACTTTGCATTATATATTATAAAGAGCTCTTTTGAATTTGTCAATACATTTTTCAAATTTGCGCTCGAATAGGTGTAAAGATATTTACCACAGCGAAAAAATGTGCGAAAATAGTGAGGAGAAACTCATAAAAAGAATTGAGGCTGCCTCCCTCCTGACATGAATATAATTAAAAAGTGTAATCTTCCATTCAAAAGAAAAATCAAAAAACTACCAGGATGGGAGGGCAGCCTACTATGAATATTATATCATATCACGAAATAAGAAAAATATCTCCCGAAAAAGCAAGAGAATTAGTCCGAAAAGTCTTTGAAGCAAATAACAAAAACGTATCAAAAACTGCTAAAATATTAGGTGTATCAAGGCATACTGTAAGAAGAGCAATATATGGTCCCCTTGAGGACAAATCAAGAAAACCTAAAACTTGCCCCAGAAAACTTTCTTCTGAACTTGAAAATCTCATAATCAAAGAATCTAAAAGAACTGGCTTTAGAATACAGACGTTTATCTCTTTACCTGCTCAGAAAATATGGTATTAAAATAAGCGAAAATACAATAAAGTCTATTCTCAAAAAAAACGCCATACCAAGAAAAACAAGAAAGACAAAAAAGGGTGAAATAAGTTTGTATGATTATGAAGCCCTCATTCCTTTTTCTGAGTTTCAACTTGATACAAAACACCTTTTAGACAAAGACAGCCTCCCAAAAGAAGTATACGAACATATGAAAAAATACAATTTACCTTGCTATGAGTGGAACATGATAGATATTGCAACAAGAGCAAGATTTACAGCCTACTTCCTATGAGCTTTCATTTGCTTTTGGATTTATGTTTATATCCTTGGTTGCTTTATGGTTAAGAACACATAATGTAAGAAACCCAATAAAAATCCGATTGGACAATGGAGAAGAATTTTGCGGAGGAAGTGAAAGAAAGCTAAAGGAGTGGAATGAGATGTTTTCTATTTTGGGTGTAGAACTAAATCCTATCCCACCAAAAGCAAAACACTTGATGGGAGTAATTGAAAATTCACCAAAGAAGCAGATGACGAATATTTTTTAATGATTCATGCTGAGAGATGTAAAAACAAAGATGACTTTATTCAACGAGCTCAGAGATGGCAAGATACGTGGAACTTTTTTAGACCTCATAGTGGCAAGGGAATGAATGGGAGGACACCATTTGAAAAATTCATAGATTCAAAAATTCTGGTCTCCTCCCATATATTTCAATTTTCTACTTCACTTCTTTAAAACTTATTAAAGAAAGTGGCTTTTCATTCCTTGTTCTGCAATAAATTAGGTGGTAGATATGTCTTCACCACGTGCCATTTTTTATTATACCAGCTGTTTTTAAAAAAAGCTCAAAATTATTTTTAGCTTCCACAACAACCTTTTGAGCCTGAGCATGTACTACAACTGCTACTTTTTGCACCACTTCCTGCAGATGTTCCAATGTTTATTTTTGAGTAATCTCTTGTGACGTCACTTGAAGCACATTTTGGACAGACGACTTTAAGGCCATTTGAGATTTCTGAAATTGACGCTTTTATTTCAAAAACTTCTTGACAGCTGTTGCAAATAAATGTATAAAACATCTTTTTGGTCACCTTCACCTAAAATTTTTATTGCCTAATATAGTATAGTGCAAAAGGACTTTAAAATCAATAGGGCTAAAAACTGGATGCCTCCTAATTTTCCTGCAGAATAGATGGCGGTGTGTACACTCTTGTTGAAAGTTCTTTGTCCAAAAACAGAAGCCCGCTTGGGTCTTCTTTTATGAATTTCAGCTTTCTTAAAATTTTGTCCATTGTTTCTTCTTCCTCAGCTTGTTCATTTATAAACCATTGCAAAAAATTGTGTGTAGTAAGGTCTTTTTCCTCTAAAGCTGCCTTTGCAATCTCATGGATGGATGAGGTTATAAACTGTTCATGTGAAAGTGCAAGTTCAAAAACTTCTGTAGGCGAAGAATAATCTATTTTTGGCTGTTTTAACTCTTTTAAAATTACTCTTCCACCTATTTTGTTTATATAGTCAAATATCAATCTTGCATGGTCAAGCTCTTCTTTTGTTTGGACCATAAAAAAGTGAGCAAAACCATCTAAATTTTGTGAAGCAAAATATGCTTCCATTGCTGTATAAAAGTATGCCGAGAATAGTTCTCTGTTTAACTGTTCATTTAACATTTCAAGGATTTTTTCACTTTTCATTTGGACTGCACCTCTCATTTATAAATTTTGATTTTCAATCATATTAATACCCTTTCAAATATAAAAAATAACACTATATTTTTTGCTAAGTTGTGGTATAATTAATTATGAAAAGATGGCATCGACAAGATTGTCGAGCCATACTTTTAAGATTCTTAATATTTAAAAATTTAAAACTGAAAATATTAAAACGCTGCCCTGATTTTTGAAGAACAGGGACTGCATATGAGCTTGGAAAACAGAATTTTTTCAAGCAAAGAAAAGGCAGACTCTGTTCTGCCTTTTTTAGTTTTTATATGGAGGTATATTGAAGTGAAAATAGGCTTTTATGGGGCATCTAAAGCCGGAATTTCTCTTGCGCTTTATTTTAAAGAGCATGGGCTTGAGATTACAGGGTTTTATAACAGAACATATGAAAAAGCCATAAAAGCTTCTTCCATGACAAAAACGCATGCATTTAAGAGTCCTGAAAAACTCGTAGAGGCTTCTGATGTGCTTTTTATAGCCATTTCTGATACATTTATAGAAGAAGTTTCTAAAAATCTTTATTCGCCACATTTGTCCCAAAAGGTGCTCGGACACTTGTCAGGTGCGCTGACGTCTGATGCTATTAAAACCGAATGCAGAGGAAAATTTTCTCTTCATCCTATTCAGACTCTGAGAGGGCAGCCTGAAGATGTCCAGATTTTAAAAAAGGCGGTGTTTTCTTTAGAAGGCGATGATGAAGGTAAAAAGATTGCCAAGATAATTTTGCAGAAAATAGGGAATAAATATATAGAGCTCAAAAAAGAGGACAAAGTAGTTTATCATCTTGCAGCAACAGTTGCTTCAAATTACCTTGTGGCACTTTTGAACTTTTCGTATTTGCTTTATAAAAAAATCGGACTTGAAGATGAGGTTATTTTTTCCATAATAAAGTCTCTTTCTTCTGCATCACTTGAAAATTTTTTAAAGGATAGGCTTAACTGTTTGACAGGACCTGCCGCAAGAGGCGATGTTTTGACACTTCAAAAACACTACAATGCTTTGCCGGATGAAAAGAAGACTGCTTTTTTAGAACTTTTAAAACTTGCGGCAGATCTAATATTTGAGAAGAGCGATAAGGATGTCTATGAAAAACTTCAACAATTTATAAATTCTGTAAGGTGGTGAAAAAAATGAACAAGGTGACAACCAAGACGCTGCTTGAAAAAAAACAAAAAGGCGAGAAAATAACCATGCTTACTGCTTACGACTACACCTTTGCAAAGATATTTGACAGCTGCTCTGTAGATATCCTGCTTGTTGGCGATTCGCTTGGTATGGTGATCCTTGGCTATGACTCTACAATTCCGGTTACAATGGATGATATGGAGCACCATGTCAGAGCTGTTAGCCGAGGTGCAAAGTATTCAATGGTTGTCGCTGACATGCCGTTTTTGTCATACCACACCACAATAGAAGATGCTGTGAAAAACGCAGGAAGGTTAATTCGTGCAGGTGCTTATGCGGTCAAGATGGAAGGCTGCGACGATGTATATGATAAGATAGAGGCTGTTATCAAAGCCCAGATACCTGTTATGGGACATTTGGGGCTTACACCCCAGTCTGTCAACATCTTTGGAGGCTATGACCTTCGCGCAAAGGAGGAAGCTGAAGCAAAAAAACTTGTGGAAGATGCTAAAAAACTTGAGAAAGCTGGGATATTTGCAATTGTGCTTGAAAAAGTGCCAGCTAATGTTGCAAAACAGGTTCAAGAGAGTGTAAAAGTACCTGTAATTGGGATAGGTGCAGGACCATACTGTGATGGTCATGTGCTTGTGTGTTATGACATGCTTGGCATGTATGAAGATTTCAAGCCAAAGTTTGTAAAAAGATATGCTGAAGTAGGGAATATAATCAAAGATGCTGTGACAAGGTACATTGAAGAGGTTAAAAAAGGAGAATTTCCAGGAAAGGAGCACAGTTACTGATGGTTGTTGTGGAGAGGATTCAGGAGATGAAAGATATTGTAAAAAGACTTAAAAAAGAAGGCAAATCAATTGGTTTTGTTCCAACAATGGGGTATCTGCATGAAGGACATTTGAGCTTGGTAAGGCTTTCTAAACAGCAAAACGATATTACCATTATGAGCATATTTGTAAATCCTATTCAATTTGGACCCAATGAGGATTATGAGAGATACCCGCGCGACTTTGAGAGGGACAAAACCCTTGCCGGAAAAGAGGGTGTTGACTATATATTTTATCCGTCGGTAGAAGAGATGTATCCCGAAGATTTTAAAACAGTTGTGTCAGTGAAGAAGATAACAGAAATGATGTGCGGCAAATCAAGGCCGGGTCATTTTGATGGTGTTGCAACAGTCGTATTAAAGCTGTTTAACATTGTAAATCCGGACAGAGCTTACTTTGGGCAAAAGGATGCTCAGCAGCTTGCTGTCATAAAGCAGATGGTAAAAGACCTAAATCTTGACGTTGAGATAGTTCCCTGTCCGATTGTCCGTGAGCAAGATGGGCTTGCAATGAGCTCGAGAAATGTATATCTTTCTGAAGAGGAAAGAAAATCTGCAACCGTTTTGTACAGGGCTTTGAATTTGGCAAAAGAGATGATTGAAAAAGGAGAAAAAGAGGTATCAGTTATAAAAAAGGCAATGGAAGAGATGATTTTAAGAGAAAAATATACAAAGATTGATTACATTGAATTTGTAAATAGTGATAATTTTGAAGTAATCTCAAAGGTTGAAGGAAAGGTTCTCATAGCTCTTGCTGTTTTTGTTGGAAAAGCAAGACTTATAGACAACATTGTGGTGGAGGCGAAATAGCAAAGATGTTCATTGAGGTTTTAAAGTCTAAGATTCACAGAGCAACCGTTACAGAGGCAAATCTAAACTATGTTGGTAGCATCACGATTGATGAGGAGTTGATGAAAGCAGCCGGAATATATGAAAATGAAAAGGTGCAAGTTGTGAATATAAACAACGGCGAGAGATTTGAAACTTATGTAATAAAGGGTGAAAAAGGCAGCGGAACTATTTGCCTAAACGGAGCAGCAGCACGTCTTGTGCAGGTGGGCGATAAGATAATTATAATGGCATACTGTCTTCTCACCATGGAAGAGTATTATAATCACAAGCCAAAGATTGTGTTTGTGGATGATGAAAACAGGATTGTAAGACTTTCGGATAAAGAAGAGCAATCTGAATGTATTTGTTAATTAATTTTGAATTTCAGAGGTGGGGAAAAGCAGATTTTCAATCCCCGCCTTCAATTTTTTAATAAAATTTCTGTCTTTTGCATAAACTATATCTATTGAAGTGCTAAGATTTAAATTGTAAAAATGAAAAGAAAAAGTCCACTCAAGGTTGTACTCTCAATTTTTGTTATTTTAATACCTTTAATAGCCATCTCGGGTATATCAAACCACAACAAGAATTCGTATCTTATATATGTCTCAATTGATGACAGTAGGCTATATGTATTTAAAGAAGGGATTTTATACAAGTCATATCCAATTTCACCAGGCAAGCCTTCAACTCCTACTCCAGTTGGCACATTTAAGATAATATCAAAAGACTACTGGGGTGAAGGGTTTGGAGGAAGGTGGATGGGGCTAAATGTTGTATATGGCAAATATGGCATTCATGGAACGATATATGAAAATTATATAGGGGCTCATGTGAGCAAAGGCTGTGTTAGAATGCTCAACAAGGATGTGAAAGAACTGTTTTCATATATTTCTGTTGGAACTACAGTAGTAATTTCAGAAGGCATATATGGAGAGTTTAGAAATGGTTTTAGAACAATCTACCCGGGTGATACTGGAGAGGATGTTATGGCAGTTCAAAGAAGGCTCAAAAAACTCGGATTTTATTCAGGGAGCATCGATGGCAAGTATGGAGCAGCACTTGAATATGCAGTAAATTTATACCAGAAGAAAAATAAGCTTCCTGTAACCAACAAGATTACACCATATTTGCTAAGAAAAATGGGTTTTTATTTATTTGAATAAAAGCAGTTTAAAAATAAAAAAATAATTTGTGTAGCTTTTGAAACACCAAGATTAAAACTTCAAAAAAGGGAGGTTTGAAGAAAGTGGCTAACATTACCTCAAAAGAGCTCATGTTTTTAGAAGACAATATCAAGATGATGCAAAATTCTATCAACTTTATTGCAGGAGTTTCTGATCAGATTACAGATGTATCTTTAAAGAACCTATGCCAGCAGTGTGTAAACCACTACAAAAGTGACATAAACATCCTGTCAAGATTTATTGAAAATCCAAGCATTCAATAACCTAAAAAAGGGGTGATAGCCATGAAGACACTTTCAGACAGAGATATTGCTTTTTCACTTTTGAACTCTTTAAAGCTTCAGGCAACAGCTTTGACAAACTTAGTTTTAGAGAGCACAAACAATGCCCTCAGAAGAGAAGCTATGTCAGTTTTAAACAGGGTATTTGACCATCAAAAACAGATTTTTGATTTCCTCTCGCAAAAGGGCTGGTACCCTGTTGAGATGGCAAAACAAGAAGATATTACAAAGGCACAAAGGGATGTTCAAACAATTCAGAGCAATATCCAGATGGTCTCGATGTAAGAACCTTTGTTTAAAGGGCAGACCTGCAGTTTTAAAAGGCTGCCCTTTTTGATTTTTAGAAATTTTTTTTCATAACAATCCATTTACCTTGAGGGTCTTGAGACATTCCAATTTGATAGAATCCAAATTTTTTGTATAGTTTTATAGCAGGTAGATTATCTGGTCGCACCTCTAATTTTACTTCTTTTACTCCTTTTGATTTTAAAAATTCAAGTCCTGCTTCAACAAGTTTTGTTCCAATACTTTTTCCTCTGTAGCTTTTTAGCGTTCCAATAGAAAGAATTTGTGCAGAGACTTCGCTTGCATATCGTGTTTGAAATCTGAAAAAGTCAAGCTTGTTAGAAAGTATTTTCCATATAGGTCTTATGCCAAAACCGTACAGGCCCAAAAACCATTTGATAGTCCACTTTAAAAACGAAAGGGTCAAGATTGCGGCTATCCATACCTTTTTGATGTCTCTGACAACACATATATACCCTGCAATCTTTTTATTTTCTTCATCTTCATAGACCAAGAAACCATGAGGTTCTGCAATGAGCACAACTTTGAATATGTCTTCTATGGCAGAGTTTTTGATTCTGTTCTCAAAGTAGAACTCAATGCTATCAGAAAAAGCTTCTCTGAAAATTTGTGCTATCTGGGGAAGGTCAGAAAACTTTGCACATCTTATCATACGACTCACCTTGCTGAAATAACAAATCTTTTTTAAATGCTTTGTTACGTTTGTTATTTAATTATACCCGTTTTTGAAGAAGAAAGAAAGAAAAATAAGAGTTTTGTAGGGAATGCTTTCCAAAATATTACAGCAAAAATTTTTTAAAAAGGATATTGACAAAAAATCTTTTATAAGTATAATAAATAATGTCGACGGCGGGAAACAGAAGACGCCGAAGACAAAAAGAAAGAGAGGTTCCTCGGTAGCTCAGCGGTGGAGCATCCGGCTGTTAACCGGAGGGTCGTAGGTTCGAATCCTACCCGGGGAGCCAATTTTATTAAGGGCCTTTAGCTCAGCTGGTAGAGCGGCCGGCTCATAACCGGTTGGTCTGGGGTTCGAATCCCTAAGGGCCCACCAATTTTAAAAATAAAAGCAAGTCTTTAAAAAGACTTGCTTTTTTGTTTTTTATATATTCTACTATTCTTTTTCAGGTTCTTCATGATTTCGTGCTAGGTTTTCAAAAAGTAGTCTGTATACTGTCTCAGCATTTTTACTCCAATTTTTACAAATCCTTTTTGCAATCTCAACATGTGGTACATTTACTTTTATTTCAAATAAGACACTGTTTCCCTCACGAAGAGAACATATAACTATGTATTCGGTCGGGCTGAGAATTTTATAATCAGAATAGATTTCTGTATTGAGTTTAATCTTTCTATAATTCTTTTTTATGTATTCTTCTACTTCCTCGACTATAGCTTTTGGAAGCAAATCCAAAAGAATGTTTAGGACATCTCTACCAGTTTGTGATATCTCAATATACGTTCTGATCTCATCATCATATTTATGAATTAGCTTTTGAGCTTCCAGTTCTTTGAGATACTGCTGGTATTCAAAAAAGTTCATGTACTTTGTTGAGAGGACAAACTCGTCAAGCTGCTGGATAGGAATGGGAATGTTTATCTTACTTAAGAAAAATAAGATTATGAGCTTGTTTTGGGCAAGGGTATGTATTTCGTTGAACTCATCAGCCATCTTTTTCCACTCCTTTTTTACTTTTAAAGCCGCCATATGGTGTTTGTAAATATGGCGGCTTGTATATTTTTGTCCGTTTTAAAAACTGGCATCTTACCTTAAGTTAAATTCTCCCAGTGTCTTCATTCTCTCAATTTCTTTGATTATGATATCATACAGGTTCAAATCTAAAGTGTTGCAGATTGAAGCTAAATAAAATAATGTGCTTCCAATCTCTTTTTCAATCAGATCTCTACAATTTTCACAAAGCTGTCCTTCAACATGTGTTTTGAGGTACTTTTTTGCTTCTTTCAAGCTCACATCTATAGGAATCTCCTGTTTTTTAGCATTTATTCTTATGCATCCACAGTTTGTGACCGATTTTATTATGCTTCTGTTGACACGTGCTGCCGATTCAGAAAACTTTGTAAGGCTATCAAGTATACTTTTGTTTCGTATCAAAAGTTCATCGACAACATATTGAAAATCGTCTATAAAGATATCCTTCAACATCTTTCACTCCTAAAAAAACAACTTTAGTTTAATTATAAATTTCTTCAAAATCAAATGTCAATAGAATTTTACAAATGGCTTTTCATAACAAAAACAAAGTAGTAAAATATTAAAAACAGCATTTTTGCGAAGGAGGAAATACAATTTAATGAAGATTGGCTTTTCAACAGTAGGATGTCCTAACTTTACCTGGGATGAGATCTTAGCTGCTGCCAAAGACTTTGGATATGACGGTATTGAACTGAGAGGACTTGGAGATGAACTTGAAGTATATAAAGCAGAACCTTTTGCTCCTGAAAACTTGCCACTGACAAAAAAGAGGTTAAAAGAACTGAATTTGGAGATTTCATGTTTGGCAACATCATGTTATATATTTGAAAAATCTTACCAAGAAAACATATTAAAGTCTGCAAAAGCGCATATTGAACTTGCTAAAGAGCTTTCTTGCAAATACATAAGGGTTTTAGGTGATAGGTGGATAACACCTGGAGAAAATATCGATGAGGAATTTGTAAAAGAGATGCTTTGCAAGCTGTGCGACATGGCAAAAGAGTATGATGTTGACATTTTGATTGAAACAAATGGCGTGTGGGCAGAGTCAAAAAGGCTTGCTGAATTGCTTGAAGATGTACCATATGAGAATGTTGGTGTTGTGTGGGATATTCACCATCCTTTCAGGTTTTTTAAGGAGAATATTGAAGAAACTTTTAGCAATTTGAAAGGATATATAAAGCATGTTCATATAAAAGACTCAAAGATTGAAAATGGCAAGCTTGTATTTAAGATGATAGGCGAGGGTGATGTGCCTATTGAAAAGGCCATAGATCTTCTTTTGCAGCAAGGCTACAGCGGTTATATTTCTTTTGAATGGGTAAAAAGATGGTTTTCTGATCTTGAAGAGCCGGGAATTGTGTTTTTGGAGTTTATTAATAGAATCAAGAAGATAATAAAATAAAAAGAAGAGGGGCTGATAATTTACAACTTTGCTCAGCCCCTCTTGCTTATTTTTATTTCCCATTACTGTTCAGAAGGTGAAGTTTAAACTTGTCATGTATAGCTCTGACAGCTTTGTCTGCATCCTTTTCATCAATTAAAACTGAAATCTTGATTTCTGATGTTGAAATCATTTCAATGTTGATACCTGCATCATAGAGTGCTTCAAACATCATTGCAGCAACGCCTGGATTGTTGACCATTCCAGCACCTACAATAGATACCTTTGCGACATTATCAGCATATGTTATATCCTTTGCACCAATTACGTGCAAATTCTTTGTCAAAACATCAAGTGTCTGTTTTAAGTTGCTCTTTGATACTGTAAAGGATATATCCTTTGTCTTTTCTCTTCCAATTGACTGCAAAATTATGTCAACATTTATATTTTCTTTTGCCAAAAGTGAAAATATCTGAAATGCCTTGCCTGGAACATTTTCAACTCCAATCACTGCAACCCTTGCAATATCCTTATCGCACGCAACGCCGGATACTAAAAGCTTTTCCACCGAATTTACCTCCTTTACAATTGTTCCTTCATTATCATTAAAAGATGATCTTACAACAAGAGGAATATTATATTTTTTTGCAAGTTCTACAGACCTGTTATGCAAAACCTTTGCCCCAAGTGTAGCAAGCTCCAACATCTCATCATAAGAGATTTCTTTGAGCTTTGAAGCATTTGGGACAATTCTTGGGTCTGCTGTATAAACCCCGTCCACGTCTGTATATATTTCGCATTTATCAGCTTTCAATGCGGCAGCCAAAGCTACAGCTGTGGTATCAGAACCGCCACGCCCCAGCGTGGTTATATCATCGTACTTGTTTATTCCTTGAAAACCTGCAACAACAACTATGTTTCTCTTATCAAGTTCTCTTTGGAGCCTTTCTGTATCAATTTCAACAATTCTCGCATTTGAATAGTGGCTGTCTGTTTTTATTCCTGCTTGCCAGCCAGTGAGCGATATAACAGGATACCCCAGCTTTTCAATTGCCATTGCCATAAGTGCAATTGAAATTTGCTCACCTGTGGAAAGGAGCATATCCATTTCTCTTTTTGAAGGATTTTCATTTATCTCTTTTGCCTTTTCAATAAGCTCGTCTGTTGTGTCACCTTGAGCTGAAACAACAACTACAACCTTGTTTCCTTTCTCGTACTCGCTAATTGCCCGCCTTGCTGCTCGAAATATTCTTTCTTTGTCTGCAACAGATGTTCCACCATACTTTTGCACAACTATTCCCAAGATTTTTCCCTCCCATGTAAGTAATATCAATAGGCTAAAAGTTTTATAAAACTACTTTGATAATATTATATTACACTTTTAAATGATTGACTTTATCTTTTTAAACTTGTGCTCTGAACAGAAAAAACTGTTGCGCCGCTATTGTCGGCTTCTAAAATCATAAAGTCCCAATTAGCCGAAAGTTCAATACTTGCAAGTACGTTTTTGACATTCTGTTCAAAAATTTCATAATTTTCATCAACAAGAGCAATTATAGAAGGCCCTGCACCAGACAAAAATGCTCCTTTTGCTCCAGCTTCTAAAGCCAGATTAACAATTTTATCAAAGTCGGGGATAAGTTTTTTTCTGTAAGGCTGGTGAAGCCTATCCTGTGTTGCTGCGGGCAAAAGCTCATAGTTTCCTGTTGTAATTGCGCTTGCAAAAAGCGCCGCTCTGCCAATGTTAAACACAGCATCTTTAAACTCAATGTATTTTGGCAAAATATTTCTTGCATATTCTGTTGATAGCTGAAAATCAGGAATAAACACTGCAAACTTGAGTCTTGACGGTACAACAAATTTTATATAATTTACTTTTTTGTCTTCCAGCACCGCAAACACAAGCCCACCAATCATTGCGGGTGTTGAATTGTCTGGATGTCCTTCCATTTTTGCAGCTAAGTAAATCATCTCTTCTTCAGATAGTTTTCCGCCACACAGAAGATTTGCAGCATATATTCCACCTGAGATACATGCAGCAGAAGAACCAAGCCCGCGCGTCAGAGGGATTTCGTTTATAAGGTTTATCCTAAGCCCTCTTGGATACCAGCCAACCTCATCAAATACAGTTTTCATTGCTTTAAACACGAGATTATTTTCGTCTTTTGCTATTGATGGGTCATCCGGGGATGAAGTAATTATAAGTCCTTTTTCAATCTCTTCAACTTCAATAATATTATAAAGTTTTAAAGCAACGCCCATACAGTCAAATCCGGCACCGAGGTTTGCCGATGATGCCGGAACCTTCACAGAAATCATTTTTTCAGCTTACCTCCAGACATTTTTACTTATATATTTTCATCGTATCTTATAATAGACAAAACCTTTTCCACAACAGGAATCTTTTCAAGCTGAGAGATTTTTTCTTTAAACTCACTTTCTTTCATCTCATGAGTGACAAAAGCAAATTCATTTGTACCTATTGGTTTATGTGTGTTTACTATCATGCAGTCATTAAAGATGAGAGACACAGCATCTTTTGCCTTTGTGTAGTCTTTATACTTGACTCTTACAAAAAACCTGCAGGATGTGTTTTCAATGTCAACAACTTCAATGTCACCAGATATTGCCCATGTGTAGACATAAGACTTATCAATATGTTTAACAATGTCTATTATATCGCCAACAACAGCACTTGCTGTTGGAAGCTTCCCGGCACCTTGACCATAAAACATTACATCACCAATTGCATCGCCTTTTACTAAAATTGCATTGAATACATCATCCACATTTGCAAAAGGACTTTTGTAAGATATCATAAGTGGTGAGACTCTTGCAAATACTCTTTTATTGTCCAACTTTTTGCTCATTGCAATAAGTTTTATTGTGCACCCAAGCTCTTCGGCATACTCCATATCCTCTTTTGTTATCTTGGATATACCTTCTGTATAAATATTTTCATAGTTTACATAATGAGAATATGCAATAGATGAGAGGATTGCAATTTTTCTGCATGCGTCATGACCTTCAATGTCATTGCTTGGATTTCTTTCTGCGTATCCTTTTTCCTGGGCTTCTTTTAGAGCGTCTTCAAACGAAAGAGAATATTTTTTCATCTGGGTTAGAATATAATTTGTTGTACCATTTAAAATTCCAGCGATCTCTGTAATTTGATTTCCTGCAAGGCAGTTTTGAAGAGGTCTTATAATAGGAATTCCTCCACCAACACTTGCTTCAAAGAGGTAATTTATGTTATTTTCTTTAGCAATCTTTAAAAGTTCAGGACCATGTTTTGCAACAAGTTCCTTGTTGGATGTTACGACATGTTTTCGATTTAAAAGAAGTTTTTTTGTATAAGTGTATGCAGGTTCAAGCCCACCTATTGTCTCAACAACAATTGAAACTTCGGGGTCGTTGAGTATCACATCAAAGTCTTTTATCATCAAATCTTTTGCAGGATGGTCAGGAAAATCGCGAATGTCAAGAATGTATTTTACCGATATTTCTTCCCCTGCTCTTTTTGCAATTGATGATGCATTTTTTGTCAAAACTTCCCATACACCTGAACCGACAACTCCAAAACCCATTATTGCAACCTTTGCCACTTCTATTTCCCTCCTTTTTCAAAACCTTTTTAATACTCTTCTCTTCCCAAAATCTCAATCTTTTTAACACCATCAACCTTTTCAATCTCGAGAATTAAATCTTTAACAGACTTTGTCATCCCAGATGTTCTGATAGAAATTGACACAGTTGCAATTCCGCCAAGAGGAATGTTTTGATTAATTGTAAGAATGTTTGCATTTGTGTCAGAAATAATGTTTAATATCTTTGACAAAATTCCAGGGATGTCTTTTAAAACAAGAGCAAGAGTTATAATCTTGCCACGAGAACTTTCAAAAAAAGGGAATATACAATCTTTATATTTGTAAAAAGCACTTCTTGAAATCCCCACCATCTTTACAGCTTCATTTACAGCTTTCACTTCACCCTTTTCTAACAGCTCTTTTGCTTTGACAACTTTCAAAAATACTTCAGGCAATACACTTTCTTCAACTATATAATATGTGGCATCTTTCTTTAGCATATTTATTGTTCACCTATAAAAGACAAATGTCTTTATGGAATGGATTTTAGCATATGTTTTTAAAAAATTCAAGTATAAAAATAATATTTATATTGCATATTAAGTGGTAGAAAGGAGAATTTGGCTTCAGATGATAAAACTTTCGGATATCATAACAAAGTACAGTATACTGATGTTTATTTTGAGTGGTATTTTGATATTTTTGTTGGATATAAAAGAACTGAAATCTAAAAATTTGCGAAGAGAAATGAGACTTGCGAAGATAACTGGTATTTTTCTTGTATGTGTTGGCATCTTAATGTGTATCGTAAAACTTTTTATATAAAACACAACTAGTATTAGTCTCAATGAGGTGGAGAACAATGGGGTTTATTGAAATAATAAAACGTAAAAAAGAAAGGAAAAAAAATTTTCAGCAGAGAGAAACAAAAGCATTTGTTGAAGCTCAAGAGAAAATCTTTTCGTCTATTGATGAAAACATAAAATATATAACAGAATTGCTTGTTGACAACGACGACATTGTAATAAGAAACTTTTTAGCAGGTAATATAAGATGTGCAACCATCTTTGTTGACGGGCTTGTGAACAGAGAGATAATTGACAGAGATGTAATAAAACATCTCATGGTAGAAGTACAACTGTTTAAAGAAGAGATTTCTCCAAAAGATGCATATAACAAAATTCTTAATACTCTCCTTGCAACATCTGATATAAAAGAGGTTACAAGTTTTAAAGATGCTATTTTAGACCTTCTCTGTGGAGAGACACTTCTATTTGTGGACGGGGCTGACAGGATAATAAGAGTTTCTACAAGAAGTTTTCCAAACAGAGGTATTCAACAGCCAATCTCAGAAAATGCTGTAAGAGGTCCGCGCGACAGTTTTAATGAAGTTGTAAGGTTTTCGACAGCACTTATTAGAAGAAGAGTAAGAGATACAAGACTTAAGGTTAAGAATATAAAATTAGGAAGACGTTCTCAAACAGATATATATATTGTTTATATAGATGATATTGTTGATAAAGATGTTTTAAATGAAGTAAAACAAAGACTTTCAAAAATAGATATTGATGCAATAATGGAGTCTGGTATGGTAGAACAGTTTATCGAAGACGATATATTTTGTGTGTTTCCAACAATACAGCATACTGAAAGGGTTGACACAGTGGTTGCGGCAATTTATGAAGGCAGAGTTGCTATTTTATGTGATAATACCAACCTTGCTTTGATAGTTCCTGCTACATTTTCAACATTTATTCAACACTCAGAAGATTACTATGAAAGATGGCATATAGCAACTGTTATAAGAATTTTGAGGGTGATAGCAGCTGTCATTGCTATGACCCTTCAAGGTTTTTATATCTCTATATCGTCATTTACACCAAGCATGATTCCACCTGATCTTGGACTTTTTATAGCAGCGACAAGAGAAGGTGTGCCAATTCCAGTATTTGTTGAAGCACTGTTTTTAGAGTTTATGCTTGAGCTTTTAAGAGAGGCGGGGTTACGTCTTCCTGGTCCAATTGGGCAGACAATTGGTATTGTTGGTGGACTTATAATAGGACAGGCTGCAGTTCAAGCAGGTATAATATCACCTATTATGGTTATACTTGTGGCAACAACGGCAATTGCTTCGTTTGCCATACCTGCATATAATTTTTCTATCTCATTAAGATTATTGAAATTTGTATATATTATTGTTTGCGCAGCTTTGGGAATTTACGGATTTATCCTTCTCAGTCTTATAATACTTGGGAATCTTGTAAAAACTAAAAGCTTTGGTGTGCCGTATTTGTCTCCATTTGTTTCATTTGAGATAATGGATTACAAAGATTCTATTATAAGACTTCCAACAAGATATCTGTGGGCAAGACCTATATTTGCTTCAACCCATCAGAAAATCAGAATGCTGCATGAAAGAAGTTCAATACCCGCATCGGCAGGTGAAAATAAAAAATGATAATAAATGATAACGATAAAATTTCCAGTTTTCAGTGTTTTGTATTGTTTGTATCTGTAATGATAGGAATTGGGATAATGTTTATGCCTTCATCTGTTGCAAAAACTGTTGAACAAAATGGATGGTTCGTTGTGTTACTTGGCGGAATGCTATCATTTCTGGCTTTTCTTTTAATTTTTAAACTTACTATGTTAGACCCAGACGTAACTGTAATTGAACTTCTAACAAATGCATTTGGGAAAATAGTTGGAACTGTTTTTTCGATTATGTATGTCATATATTTTATAATTTTTTCATCTTTTGAAACAAGGCTTATAGCTGAAACAGCAAAAGAATTTTTGTTTACACTGACACCCAATGAAGTTTTGATAATTACATTTCTTCTTTCATGTGCCTATCTCTCAAGGTATGGGATAGAAGTAATTGCACGAATGTGCGAAGTGCTTATGCCGGGAATTGTTCTAATAATTGTTATATTAAGCTTTTTTGTCTATCAAAGACTGGATTTTTCAAATCTACTTCCTGTTTTAAATATTTCATTTTCAAAACTTCTCAAGGGGATTGGAACAACAATATTTAGTTTTTTGGGATTTGAGGTATTTTTGTTTTTCATGCCCTATATAAGAAGGAAAGACAAGCTCATCAAAAGTGCTTTTTTCGGTTTTTTGGTCACAGTTTTGCTCTATGAAATAATAATTATATTTGCAACAGCTGATTTTGGAGCAAAAGAGATGCAGACCATGATATGGCCAACATTAAATCTTTTTAGAGATGTTACAGTTTTGGAAATTGTTATAGAAAGACCAGAAAGCATAGTAGTTGCTCTATGGATGATAACCACATATACAACAGAGATTATTTTCTTAATGACAACAGGTTTGATTTTGGCAAGAATTTTTAATACCAAGGAACACAACTTTTTTGTATTTTTACAACTACCATTTATTTATATTCTTTCTTTAATTCCTCAAAATATATCTGAAACACAGAAGTTTATGGACTATTTTAGTTACTTTTTTGCAACCTTTCTTGTTTTATTTTTGCCACTTGTCACATACACTGTCCTTTTTGTCAAAAGGAAGGTGAAAAAAACGTGAGGATAAAAAAAGAAGCAGCTTTAGCAATTTTGATGATTTTTCTTACCTTTTTCTTGTCAGGTTGCTGGGATAGAGTCGAAATAGAAGACAGGGGTTATGTTCTTGCACTTGGTGTTGACAAGTATGACCCGAGCGATTTGAACAAATATGAAAGCAGTGAGTATATTGATCTTGACAGAAGAACTCAGAAATTTTCTCCTGAACAGAAAAAGCCCGATATTAAAACAGACCAGAAAGGAATTGATCCACAAACAAAAAGAAAGGTAAAACCCCCCCTTCCAAACAGCAAAAATGAATATAAGTTTGCGATAACAGTGCTTTTCCCAAACCTCAGAACCATTGGAAAAGATTCTAAACCAGATGAGCAGATGAGATTTTTGTTTGTAAGACCTGCCAATGATGTAATAGGTATAAGAAATTACCTTGAAAGAGAAATAAATAAAAGACTATATTATGGATATTTAAAAGTTATTGTGCTGGGAAGAGATTTAGTAGAAGAGCCAGGGTATATGAAAGAAGTTTTAGATGGGCTAAGTAGAGAGAGTGATATTCCTCAAAACACATTTTTGCTTGTTTCTGAAACAACAGCAAGAGATGTTCTGAACACAATGCCACTTGTTCAGCCTGTAACTGGTATTCATCTCTTTGAGATATCAAAAAATGCATCAATTTATGGAAGGGTAATTGATACACCTTTAAGTCAAGTTGTAAATAGCTTTATAAATTCGAACTGTGCGGTTATATCGAGGGTTGAACCTGGAATTGAGACGTTAAAAGTAGCTGGTGCTGCTGTATTTAAAAATTTCAGGTTTGTTGGCTGGATGAATGAAAAGCAGCTACAAATCTATAAGCTTCTCATGGGCAAGGCAAAGCACACGTTTATTGACGATTTGAAGTACAAATCAACGTATATTCCATTTGTTACTACAGAGATTCAAACTAAAAAGAAAATTAAAAATGAAAAAGGAAGACTAAAGATTGTTTACAATCTAAGGATAGAAGGTGAAGTTATTGAGTTTGTATTCAAAAGTGGGTACAAAGTTTTAGATGATCCTATGAGGAGGTATATTCAAAATGAGCTAAACAAAATTTTAAAAACAAGAGCAGAAGATCTTATCTATCTGTTAAAGTATAAATATAATGCTGATGTTTTGGGAATAGGGGATTTAATTTCAAAGAGGAGGGCAAAAGATTGGGAAAAGCTCAAAAAAAACTGGGATGTTGAGTTTAAGAAAATAGATATAGAGGTTATACCAGATGTAAGGCTAAGACGAAGCGGAACAATTTATTAAAAAGGTTTTAAAGATTTTTATGTATAAATTTTGTTTTCTAAGTGAATGCTAAAAATAGAAATAATTTTTGTTTGAGAGGAAAAAAGAGAGATGATACAGAAAATTCGAGTTTCAAGAGCATACATTTTAGCATCAGTTTTATCACTTTTTGAGTTTTGTTTTGATTTATGAGTTTTTAAATTTCCAAAAGGTAGATTCTCTGCAAAAAGACTTATCTGCATCGGTTGTTAGACTTCATGTTATAGCAAATAGTAATTCAAAGGAGGACCAAGAGTTAAAACTATTTGTTAGAGATAAGATTATAGAGTTTTTATCAAATAATATAGATTTTTCTAAGGGTAAATATCAAGTCTTAAAAGATATCGATAAAAGAAGATATCAAATTGAAAATTATATCAAACAGGCTTTACTGGAAAAAGGAAAGAATTACAAGGTAAGAATAACTATTCAAAGAGATTTATTTCCAAACAGAGTTTATAACAATTTTCTTTTTCCATCAGGTATATATGACTGTGTTAAGGTTTTAATAGGTGATGGTAAAGGTAAAAACTGGTGGTGTGTTATATTTCCGCCGCTTTGTATAGTGGATGAAGCAAAGCTGGAACTTCCAGCTGAAGCAAGGGAAGAACTCAAAAGTTCACTTTCAAAGAAAGAATATTTGATTGCAACAAGTTATGGTAGCATGGATAGTATGCCTGTAAAGTTAAGACTCAAGATATATGAGATTTTGAAAACAAAATTTTATAAAGAGGCATGGTTTAAACGTATTTTCAGAAGCATATAGGGTTAAAACAAGGTATTAATGAGGCGTTGAAATGCTCTTTTAGCAAAGCTTTTTGTAAGCTTGCTGAAAGAGCTTTTATTTTTTTTAGCATTTAGAGTATTTAAAAATGATAGTTTTTTTTGATATACTTAATAACGTAATAAATTAAAAATTTTAAGTAATAGGAGGAAGATTTAATGAACTTAAAAGAGAAATTCAGACATGTTTTGAACTTTCCAAAAGAGGGTATAGATTTTATTGATATAACAACAGTTTTGCAGGACAAGGATGCATTCAAATATGCTATAGATTCTCTTGTGGATTTAGTCAAAGATCTTGACTTTGAACTTATTGTTGGACCAGAATCAAGAGGGTTTATATTTGGTGCACCTGTTGCATACGTACTGAACAAAGGGCTTGTTCTTGTCAGAAAAAAAGGTAAGCTTCCTTACAAGACAGTTTCAGTTGAATATGAGCTTGAATATGGAAAAGATGTGCTTGAGATGCATATTGATGCTATAAAACCTGGTCAAAAGGTTGTGATAATCGACGACCTTTTAGCAACAGGGGGTACAACACTTTCAAACATAAAACTTGTTGAAAAGCTTGGCGGTGAGGTTGTAGGGATTGCATACCTTGTTGAACTCACATACCTCAACGGAAGAGAAAATTTAAAAGGATATGATGTCAGATCTGTTGTTCAATTTGAGTCTTCTTTGATATAAAAACAAGTGGACCTGCAAAAGGTCCATCGAGGTGAAATTAGATTTGATTGACAGGTTAAATGAGCTGATAGAGAGAGTAAAAAGGTATGCGTCAGAGGAAGATATAGATCTTATTAAAAAAGCATTTGAATTTGCCCAAAAGTATCACGAAGGACAGGCAAGGAGTTCTGGTGAGCCATACATAGTGCATCCTCTTGAGGTTGCGCTGATTTTGGCAGATTTAGAGCTTGATATTGCATCAATTGTTGCAGGTCTTCTGCATGATGTTGTAGAGGATACTTCTGCGTCTTTAGAGGATATAGAAAGGGAATTTGGTAAAGAGATAGCTGAGCTTGTAGATGGAGTCACAAAACTTGGCAAGCTTGAATTTACCAGCAAGCTTGAAAGACAGGCAGAAAACTATCGCAAAATGCTCATCGCAATGGCAAAAGATATAAGGGTCATTTTAATTAAACTTGCAGATAGGCTCCATAATATGAGAACTTTAAAATATCTTCCACCTGAGAAGCAAAGACAAAAGGCTCAGGAAACAATTGACATATATGCTCCGCTTGTCCATAGACTTGGAATTTCAAAGATAAAATGGGAGCTTGAAGACTTGTCACTGCGCTATCTTGACCCTGAAGGATATTATGACCTTGTTGAAAAGATTGCAAAAAAGAGGGTAGAAAGGGAAGAGTATATCAAAAGGATTATTTCTCTTATTTCAGAGAAACTAAAAGAGGCAAACATTGAAGTTGGTCAGATAGATGGACGACCAAAGCACTTTTACAGTATCTATCGTAAGATGAAGGAACAGGGGAAAACTTTGGAAGAGATTTATGACCTTTTTGCTATCAGAATTATTGTAAATTCTGTAAAAGATTGTTATGGAGTTTTGGGAATAATTCATACTCTGTTCAAGCCTATGCCAGGCAGGTTTAAAGACTACATTGCAATGCCAAAACCAAACATGTACCAATCACTTCACACAACTGTAATAGGACCTGAAGGTGAGCCATTTGAGGTGCAGATAAGAACATTTGATATGCACAGGACAGCCGAGTATGGTATTGCCGCACACTGGAAGTACAAAGAGGGAAGGATAAAGTCAACTGATGAGGATGAAAAGTTTGCATGGTTGAGAGAACTTTTGGAGTGGCAGAAAGAGCTGAAAGACGCAAAAGAGTTTATGGAGTCATTAAAAATAAACCTCTTTTCTGACGAGGTTTTTGTTTTTACTCCAAAAGGCGATGTTATAAACCTGCCACAGGGTTCGACACCGATAGATTTTGCATATGCAATTCACAGTGAGATAGGTAATAAGATGGCAGGTGCTAAGGTAAACGGCAAGCTTGTCCCCATTGATTATGAGCTCAAAAATGGTGATATTGTCGAGATTATTACATCGCCGAACGTCCATGGTCCAAGCCAGGACTGGCTTAAGATTGTCAAGAGTCCTCAAGCAAAGAGCAAGATAAACGCATGGTTTAAAAAAGAGAGAAAAGAAGAGAATATTCAAAAAGGCAAAGATATATTGGAAAAAGAGCTCAAAAAACTAAATCTACCCTTACAATTTGCTCTAAAAGAGGATGTGCTGCAGACAGTTTCGCAAAGATATGGCTACAGAACACCTGAAGACATGTTTGCTGCACTTGGGTATGGTGGTATTACACCAACTAAGGTGGCTCTGAGGATAAAAGAGGAGATAAAGAAATACATCAAAGAAGACGGTGAAAAAGAACTTCAGCTTGAAAAACCAAAGCCTGCGAAGGCTTCTTCAAATAACGGAATACTTGTAAAAGGTGTTGAAAATGTTCTTGTGAGATTTGCAAAATGTTGCAACCCGGTACCTGGTGATGAAGTGATAGGATACATCACGCGGGGAAGAGGTGTTTCAATCCACAGGCGTGATTGTCCAAATGTTGAACAGTATTTAAAAGAGCCAGAGAGGATTGTTGAGGCTGAATGGAATGTGACAAAAGATGCAAAGTTTGACGCTACAATCAACGTTCTTGCAAATGACAGGACAGGAATACTGATGGACATAACAAACTTGCTTGGTGAGAATAAGATTTCGGTAAAGGCTATACAGGGTAGGACTACGCGAGACAGAATTGCCAATATAAATCTTACTGTTGAAATAAGCTCAACAGAACAGCTTGAAAAGATTATAAGAAAACTTAGAAAAATTGACAGTGTATTTGAGGTTCAGCGTGTAAAAGGAGGCTAAAGAATTTGAGAGCTGTTGTTCAAAGAGTAAAAGAAGCTTATGTTTTGGTTGATGGCAAAGAGGTTGGAAGAATCCAAAAAGGTCTTTGTTTGCTTGTTGGGGTTGCACAGGATGATACAGAAGAGGATGCTGATTATCTTTGTGAAAAGGTTGTAAACCTTAGAATATTTGAGGATGAGAACTCAAAGTTCAACCTTTCTTTGATGAACGTAGGCGGTGAAGTTTTGGCTATCTCAAATTTTACAGTGATGGGAGATGCAAGAAAAGGAAGAAGACCAAACTTCATGTTTGCAGCAGAAAAGGAAAAGGCAGAAAGGCTGTATAACTACTTTGTTGAAAAGCTTAAACAGAAAGTGCAAAAGGTTGAATGTGGAGTTTTTCAGGCGCGTATGGAGGTAGCTATTTTAAATGACGGACCTGTGACAGTTTTGCTTGATAGTAAGAAGGTTTTCTGAGTTGTTTTTTCAAGAAAGTAGAGGGGGTAAAGAATTTGATGTTTTTTAAATGCATTGAAGTTGGGGATGTTGTGACAAACTGTTATGTGTTTGGAAAAAAAGAGGTTGTCATTATTGACCCGGGAGATGATGCAACAAAAATTGAGAGCATTATTGTGGAAAATGATCTTATTCCAAGAGCCATACTTTTGACGCACGGACATTTTGACCATTTTTTGGGCTGCTGTTATCTAAGACAGAGATTTAAACTGCCAGTTTATGCGCACAGGGCCGAAAAGGAGATCTTATCAAATCCAGCATACAACCTGTCGTATCTAATTGGTTCAAAAATAAAGATAAACTGTGATGGCTACTTTGAAGATGGAGATGTATTTGAATTTGCTGATTTTTCATTGAAAGTATTGCACACACCAGGGCATACACCTGGTTCGAGCTGTTTTTTGTATGATAACATCTTGTTTTCGGGCGACACGTTGTTTAAGGATTCTTTTGGCAGGTGTGACCTACCACTTGGTGATGAAAGTCAGATTTTTAAGTCTATAAAGGAGAAGCTTTTGGTACTTCCAAAAACAACAAAAGTTTATCCAGGGCATGGTGTGCCAACTACCATTGGTGATGAGCTTAAAAACTTTTAATAAATACATTGCTGACTTATAGCACAAAATAATGCTATAAGTTTTTTATTTTTATTGTGCTAATATTGTGCGAAAAATCATTTTTTGCAAAAGGGGTAGAACACAATTTGAGAATAACGTATTTTTCTAACAGCCAAAGGTTTTTGTATGATTTTCAGCATATAATAAGGGCATTTTATCCTGGTGCGGAGGTAAAGTTTGGTCATGGTGGAGACATTCATTTTGAGGCACATTTTGAAGGGATGAAGGTATTTTTAAAACTGCAGGTGCAGGATAAAACTATTCAAAAAGATTTTATTCTTGTAGATGATGAACATGAGTCAAAAAGGATATTTGGAAGAAACCTTTATGACCTTTTAAAACAAGAAACAAAAAGAGAGCTTCCATGGGGGATTTTAACAGGAATAAGACCCACAAAGATTGTATACCCTTTGTTGGAGCAGGGTCTGAAAGACGAAGAGATATACAAGTTCCTACAAGAAGGATATTATATTTCTGATAAAAAATCAAAACTTCTTTTAAAGGTTGCAAAGAATGAAATGAATATTTTAAGTAAACTTGAGCCTTCTTCGGCTTGTTTGTACATAGGTATTCCAATATGCCCGACCAGGTGTCTTTACTGTTCTTTTTCCTGCCACGAGATGACAAGGCAGGTAAAAAGTTTAATAGGAATGTATACAGATAGCCTCATTTGTGAACTTGAAAAGACATATCAAAAGATAGAGGAAAGCAAAAACAGAATTGTTGCAGTCTATTTTGGCGGTGGTTGTCCTGCAGTAATAGGCATAGAGAATATAAAAAAGATTTTCACAAGTCTATTTGAGAATCTTGAAAAAGACCATATTCGAGAGATTACATTTGAGGCAGGAAGGCCTGATACAATTGATGAAGAACTTTTGCAGTATCTAGTAGAGATCAACCAAGATTTGAATGTCAGGTTTTGTATAAACCCTCAAACTTCGAACGACAACACTTTGAAAATAATAGGTAGAAACCACACATTTGAAGATATAAAAAGGGCATTTGCGCAAGCTTACGAATATGGTTTTAAAAATATAAACAGTGATGTAATATTAGGGCTTCCTGGCGAAGATGAGAATGATTATAGAAAGACAATTGAGGATGTTTTAAAACTTTCTCCTGCTTCAATTACCATTCACACACTTTCCATAAAAAGGGCAAGCCTTTTAAGGTTTAGATGGGATGAATATAAATTTATGAATGAAGAAACTGTAAATAAACTTCTTGATTGGACACAATCTATCTTAGAGGAACGTGGCTACGTTCCATACTACATGTATAGACAGAAAAATATGATAGGGAACTTTGAAAATGTTGGATATTGCAAAAGAGGATTTGAAGGGCTTTACAATGTGATGATAATGCAGGAAAAACACAATATCTATGCTTGTGGTGCAAAAGCTGTGTCAAAATTTGTCTACGAAGGAGATAAAATAGAAAGAGTTTTTAATCCTGCTGATATAAAGCTTTATATTTCAAGAATGATGAATATTGAGATTTGAAGAGGGGGGAATTAAATTTTTGTTTTCTCAGGAGGTTTTGAGAAATTGCAGGATATGTCCGCGCGAGTGTGGAGTAAATAGAATAGAAGGAGAAATGGGTTTTTGCAAAATTGCAGGGGGCATTAAGGTTGCAAAAGCCTTTTTGCATTTCTGGGAAGAACCATGTATCTCGGGAAAAAACGGGTCTGGCACAGTATTTTTTTCTGGGTGCAATATGGGCTGTGTGTTTTGCCAAAATTATGAAATAAGCCAGATGAGATTTGGTGTGTTCATAGATGTAAATAAACTTGCTACTATCTTTTTGAACCTTCAGTCAAAAGGTGCTCACAATATAAACCTTGTGACGCCAACCATTTATGTTCCATATATAATTGAGGCAATTGACATTGCAAGGGAAAAGGGTCTTAGAATTCCCATTGTGTACAACACATCTTCATATGAAAAACCAGAAACCTTAGAACTTTTGAGAGGATATGTGGACATATTTTTACCAGATCTTAAATATTTTGACGATGAAATTGCAAAAAAATATTCTAATGCTCCACGATATTTCGAATTTGCTTCAAAGTCAATATTAAAGATGGTTGAACTTGTTGGTGATGTTGTTATAGAAAATGGTATAATGAAAAAAGGTGTTATAATTCGCCATTTGGTACTTCCAATGCACACAAATGATTCTATAAAGATTTTGAGCTGGATAAGAGATAATTTAAAAGGAAAAGTTATGCTGAGTCTTATGAGCCAGTATTATCCTATGTACAGAGCAAAGGAATTTAAAGAAATTTCAAGGAAGATTACAGTAAGAGAATATCAGAAGGTTGTAAACTTTGTTATTGAAAATGGTCTTGATTATGGATACATTCAAGACAAAGAGTCAGCAACAGACAGATATACGCCTGATTTTGATTTAGAAGGTATTTAAAATTACAAGAGAGGATGAGCTTTATATAATGATAAAAACACTCATTGTATTTGGGACAAGACCTGAGGCAATAAAAATGGCACCGCTTGTAAAGGAGTTACAAGAAGACTTGCGCTTTGATGTTAAAATATGTGTTACAGCACAGCACAGACAGATGCTTGACCAGGTACTTGAGATTTTTTATATTAAACCTGATTATGACCTTGACATAATGAAATACAACCAGAGCTTATTTTCTATAACTGCTGATGTGCTTTTGAGATTTGAAAAGGTTTTGGTGAAAGAAAGACCGGATATTGTGCTTGTGCATGGCGATACAACAACCACATTTGCGGCAGCACTCTCGAGTTTTTATTTTAAAACGAAGATTGGACATGTTGAGGCAGGCTTAAGAACATACAACAAATATTCACCTTTTCCTGAAGAGATGAATAGAAAACTGACAGCAGCTCTTTGTGATCTTCATTTTGCACCTACAAAAAGGGCAAAGTTGAATTTGATGGCAGAAGGTGTAAAGGAAGAAACCATCTTTGTAACAGGTAACACTGTTATTGATGCACTTAAATTTACTATTAAGAAAAATTATATTTTCAAAGAAGATAATCTAAACAATGTGGATTTTTCAAAGAGAGTAATTCTTCTCACTGCTCACAGGAGAGAAAACTTTGGAAAACCGCTCGAAAATATTTTTGAGGCTGTCCTGAAGATTGCAAATGAGTTTGACGATGTAGTTTTTGTATACCCTGTACATCTAAATCCAAATGTCAAGGATGTTGCGTACAGGATTTTAAAAGACCATCCAAGGATAAAACTGATAAATCCAATTGATGTTGATGATATGCACAACCTCATCGCAAGAAGCTATTTGGTTTTAACAGACTCTGGTGGGCTTCAGGAAGAAGCACCGTCTTTGGGAAAACCCGTAGTTGTTCTGCGCGATACAACAGAAAGACCAGAAGCTGTTTTAGCAAAAACAGTTGTTCTTGCAGGAACTCAAAAAGAAAACATAGTTAAGATTGTTACAAGCCTTTTAACAGATGAAAAAGAGTATTTTAAGATGGCAAGGGCTGTGAACCCATATGGTGATGGAGAGGCTTCAAGGAGAATAAAAGAGGCGCTTCTATATCATTTTGGGGAAAGCAGCAAAGAGCCTGATGAGTTTCGTGGGAGCGATATGTACGTGTGAAAAAAAGTGCTTTAAAAATGCCGGGTTGTTGCCGATTATTACTTTGAAAAACCCAAATTTTAAGTGCATTTTGAGGTGAGATTAAATGTTTAAAAACTTAAAAAGAATAGCTTCCATTGTAATTTTGATTTCATTTTTATTTTCCAATTTTAACCTTCAATCATTTTCACAAACCCTTTCAACCTCTTTGAATGTGACTGTGCAAAGAGATAGTAATGGAGTTTACAGAATAACAAAAAATTCTATTTCTATAAGATGGAATGCCATTGAAGATGCAGTATCTTATGAAGTCTATGCAGCATCTTCAAGTTCCCAGATAGATTTTCAAACGGTAACCCAGAATACATACTGCGATATAACAGGGCTCAAAGGAGCAACAGCGTACAAAATAACTGTCAATGCTAAGAGCGAAGATGACCAAATATTGACTTCGCAATCAATATATGTTATAACAGAGTTTAAACTTTATGCCCAGCCGGAACCTGATCCTGCAAAAGATGAAGATATTCCACTTGGCACTGGCGGTGAACATCCAAAGTTGTTAATTACTTTTAATAAGATCAACGTATCAGATGATTTTCAGACAGATATTGGTTTTAGGGGTTATAATATTTTTGTAGGAAAAAGTCAAACGGCCTCAGATGCTAATCAGTATTATGTTGATAGTAGTACATATGAGATTTACAAGTATCAAAAGGAAAACAATATCACAGTTCCTATAAAGCTTTATAAAGACGGTGTTCAGCAGCTTGCGCAGGAAATCAACCAAACAGTAAGTGTGACAGTGTATGACAAGTATGATGGAATTGACACATTTGAGCTTGTGCCAGGTACAATGTATTACATTCTTATGAACCCGAAGATGGATAGTACAAAAGTGATTTATAAGCCTCTTACAAACATTGCATGTCCCACGCTTATGCAGGTCAGTGCTGCAAAAATAGGTGAGATTGAAAAAGATGGGAAGACTTTAGCTTTGGTGAGAGTGCAATGGCGTGGTGTTGACCCTGGAAACTATAAGCAGGATGAGATAAAGTATAGGGCTTATTACGCAACAAGCGCGAATGAACTTCCAAGAGATAATCTACCACCACAAAACATCTTTGCAACAACCTCATATAACCAGAACGAAGCATACATTCCCGGCCTTTCTATGACGACAAAGTACTATTACATAAGAGTAGAAGCCGTTTTTGCAGATGGTACCAAGATTCCTTCAGCGCTTATAAAGGTTTCTGTGACAGAGCTTGGTGATATCCCACCAACACCTAAAAACTGCCAAGCCCAAACTATTTCGCAGACAGAAATAGAGGTGTCATTTGATAAACCTGTTTTAAATGACTCAAGTTATGTATATCAGATTTGGATTTCAAAAGAATACAAAGATGTTCTTGATTCAGAGGGAAATCCCACAGTATACAAACTTGTTTATAGTAGTTCTACTTATGATCCTAACATAGACGGCTTTTTACCAGGTGATTTGACATTAGATGGTTCAAAGTATAAATACAAGATATCAAACCTTGAACCAAACACTGTTTATTATTTCAAGATTAGAATTATAAACACGGCAAACCAGAAAAAATCTGACTTTTCGCTTGTATTTGTTGGTACTACAAAACCTGTTGCTGTTTTGAACATACCGCCTGTAGATGACAATTTTGTAAGGCAAATTCAACCTTCTGAGACAAGTTTTAGAATCTATGTTTATCAAGAGGATTTGCTTTCAAAGATACATCAGGCGATATTAGATTATGTATCACAATCAGTTTACTTTTCTGGCAACTTGACAGTTTCTGAAAAGGTATACTATCAGGTATATGTTTGTGAGTCATCTTGGGATGAAAAGAATGTAAAAATTTACTTTGAACTTCCATCAGAGAGTATTTCAAATTACATTGATATATCAAACCTCAAAAGCAATACTCCTTATTATATCAGGTTTAAAGTAAGAGTTTATCTTGACAAAGACTATCTTTCAGAATTTAGCAAGGCATATGTTGTTGTGACAAAACCCCAACAAATACCACCGGTTATTTCACAGCCAGAGATACCCAAGAATTTTATGGTTGCGCCTGAAGATGATGCACTAACACAAACATCTGTAAAGCTTGTATGGGATACAAAGCCGGTTCAGTCATATATAATTTTGCAAACTTTAAGGCCACTTGAAGACAATAAGCTCACTGTTGAAGAAACAAGAGATTATTTTGTAAAGACACTTAAACAAAAAGTTGAGATCTACAGACAGGTATCTGATTCAACTTTTGTGGTGCAGCAGGTTGTATATGATATATATTCTCCAAATGCTCCTGTTGGTGCACGGATATATATTGGAGTCACACCTCCTGTGACATTTAAGAACCTTGCCCCTAATACTCTGTATTATTTTTCTATAAAAGCAATAGAAAATAACAGAGAATCGCTTTGGGGAAGCATTGCAGTTACAACTGCGTCAATTGAAAAGCCTGAAAATTTAATGGTAATTTCAAGAGATTCAAGCGGACATGGACTTACAATCCAGTGGAACGGCAATCCAAATTACGGCTATCAGATTTTTGTAAGGCAAGAAAATAGCACTGTGTATACTTTGGTATATTCAGGTTCAATTTCACCTGCTTCTGTAGTGTCGTCAAAAGTTGCTGTATATAAATATTACATTGGGAATTTAAGTTCAAATACCTTGTACTACATCAGAGTAAGAAGCATTCATATCCCGACTGGGAAGGTTTCAAGTTTTGCAGAGGTTTTAGCACGAACCATTTTTAACCAGAGCGATTTTGAAAATCAGCAGCAAAAGCTCAAAGAGGAAGAGCAAAACAGAATAAGGGAAATCCAGAATCAGAAACAGGTTACTATAGTTCTTGAAAATAGCTCTGATAGGTATTATATTTACGTCAATGACCAAAACGCTCAAGATGAAATCCAACGTACAAATTCGAATGAGTTTGTTATAGACTTTACAAAAGCACTTTATTCTTCTGCCAAAGGTCAGGTTTTGTTTTCTTACAGGGTAGCAGATGCACTTGAGAAGCTTCAGAAGAGTTTTGTTTTGAAATACAAAAGTAGTATATTAAAGCTTCCACCGGGTGCTTTGAATGTTTCTGAGGTTGAGAATATTTCAAAAAGATATGGAATTGACAAAGGATTGGTGATGATATTAATAGAACTTTCCTCAGCTTATGCTTTGCCACCTTCATATGGTTATGATATTGACTCTGATGTGATAACAATGAAGGTAACTGCCAGGTATTATCTAAATGATGAAATGGCTGTGTCAAGTTTTACAAAACCTGTGAACATTACGTTGAAGCTTGCAAGCTTGGCTGGTCAGGCAAACCAAACAAGGGCTGTATATGACTTTTCGAACAGCAGCTTTGTAACCAATTTTTCTCTTGACAGTCTTTCAAACAGTGCAACCTTTAATGTTGAAAAGCCTGGCACATTTGGTGTGCTGAAAACTCAGGCTATATCAAATTACACTCTTAGCAAGTACAAAGATGATATAGTTTATATTTCTCAAAAATTTAACTTAAATGCTCTATACAGTGACTTTAGTAAAGGTCTTTCTCAGGATTATGCAGCCATGCTTATAACAAAAGTGTTTGGTATTGATGCTGAAAAAGTCAAAAACGGTAATCTGACAAGACAAGAAGCTATATATATTTTAGCAAGAGTATATGAACAGAAGATATCATCTTCGATTGACAATATTGTTATTACAAAGTCAACAAGTTTTATACCCGATGAAAGGTATAAAAAGTATATCCTTGGTATGATGTCAATCGGGGTTGTTGATAGTGATTTGGACCCTTATGAAGCAATAAAGGTTGATGAATTTGTTCACTATATTGTCAATCTTGAAAAGATTTTAAAATATTAAAAAATGGGTGAGAAGAAAGATGAAATCTATTACAATCAGAATAATTTCGATTTTCCTTTTAATATCTTTTTTGATTGTTTTGGTACCCCAAAATATAATAGCACAGCCTACGATTGTTCTTCCTGCACCTGAAAAGTTGAATATAACCCTTTTAAATAATCTTCCAAGGATGGAAGTAGATCAGGACGGAACTATAACCCTTTATTTTTCGTGGCAGTATTCTTACTCTGACTTTGACTATTTTGAGCTGTATCTTGGTGATGACCCGACCAGATTTCCCTATGGATATACTATATACAAAAACGACCCAAACCTTACAGTTTCAAATGGGAATTATACTTACAAAGTTCAAAGCTTGCCAAATGGACAAAAGATTCCGAACGGAACTATTTTTTATGCTAAGATAAGAAGTGTAAGAGTTTTGCAGGAGCAAACAGGAAGTGTTGTGTATTATTCTTCATATTCAAACACTATTGTGTTTTTAACACCTATCTTTGTTGAATGTTATACAAATGCTGAAGATGCCATTGATATAGTGTGGGACGATGTTTACTATTCTGGCAAGAGAATAGATTATGACATATATGTGTCAAAGGATATAAGCTTTACAACGCCAACAAAGTATCAGATTGATGGTGAGAGGATAACCCTTCTTCAAAGTCAAAAACCGGGTGGAAGGGTTGAAATTCTGCCTGGCAGGAAACTCAAATACACAGCCGGAGGACTTTCACCGAGCAGTCTTTACTATGTAAAAGTTTTGCCTAGAAATTTGCCGCAAGAGGTAATCTGGCGTGACCCGCAGACATACACACCGCCTAATATAAATGTAATTGGTGAGGCGGCAACATACATTCAGGCAGAGGTTCAGAGAATTGCTGATAATGTCGTGTGGCTCAGGTGGGCAAAGGTATCAATTGCTGAAAATGAATATGAAATTTACAAAGGTAGCAAAGACCAGATACCCACTTTGGTTGGTACAGTTTCGGCAAACGAGTTTTTTGCTGTTGTGAGCATAACAGACGATGTGTTTTTCAGAATACAGGTTGATGTTTTTGATAGTTTCGGAAGAAAAGTTTCTATCAGATCAAAAGACCTTTATGTTCATCCATACACACTGCCTTTTGCGCCGCCTGCAGTAGAAAATTTAACAGCTTTTCCAAAATCTCAGGATACTATTTCTCTGCGATTCAAAATACCAACAGATAAAGAGGTTGTGTATGATTTTTATTACAAAAAATATTCTGATACAAATGCAGACTTCATGCTTTATATATCAAATTACCAGATGAAACCTTCTGATGAAGAAAAAGATGAGAATAATCTTCCGACAGGATACTATAGATTTGACATTACAGGACTTGAAAAAAATAGTGTTTATGTTTTGAAGATTGTTGTGAAAAAGAGGTTTTTCGATTATGAACAGGGAACATATATTTACAAGGAATCAACTCCCGCTTTTACAATATCTTATACTCTATCAGGAGATATAACACCACCTACCAGTCCAACCCTTTTATCTGTTGTTTATACAACTTACGATTCTGTGCTTTTATCATGGCAGCCTATAACTATTGCAGGTGTTCAGCCACCAACTGTGGACAGAAGCATCTTTTATGAGGTAAACTTTGCAGTGTACCAATATGGAATGAATATAACTAATCCAGAAAATCTTGATACAGCAAGCTTTCAGAAGATAATACTTTCTGACTATCAGCTGGATTCATCAGGCAAGATTTTATTTAGAGTAAGTAATCTTTCCTCAAACACAAGGTATGTATTTTTTGTAAGAGCAGTCAGAAAAATTGATAATAACGTTTATTATTCACTACCATCAAATATAGTGATAGCAACAACTTTAATAAAGTATGAAATACCGCTACCTTCTTCAGTTCCGATTGTTGAAAACTTGAGTGTTGTTACAACAACATATAACTCTGCTTTGCTTTCATGGAGCTATATAGAGAATGTATATTTTGAAGTTCAAGTTTCGGAAGATATAAAAAACGCAAATGCGTGGCAGATTGTGTCAGATAGTTTTAAACCATCCATAAAAGAAGTTGATTATACCACCGGACTTTGTTATTTCACAGTTCAGAACCTGAAACCTGATACTCTTTATTATTTCAGAGTAAGGGCATATATCATTAAAGATAATCAAAAAATATATTCGGAATTTTGCAGTCCTGTTTTTGGCAGGACACAGAAGGTACCACCTCCCAAAATACCAATTGCTTTTGGTATAAAAGAATATGGAAAGGAATATGTCATTTTTGTTTGGGAGATTGCTGAAACAGGTAGAAAATATGTTGTTGAGATAGCTGATAATATTTCGTTTTATAATTCTAAGAAATATACCACAGATACAGATGCTACTGAATACAAGGTATCAGGCTTGAAACCTAATACAAGATATTGGGCAAGACTGTTTGCTTTAGCTTCTGACGGGCAGCTTTCTCAGTCAACAGAAATTATATCTTTTGTTACAAAAAAGGATGTAAGTGAATATACAGGCGTATTTGATTCAATTCAAGACACAACTCAGCCTGTTATAACCATAGAAGATCCTTCTGCTGGGAAAATGATAGTAGAGATTACTTACAGGTATGTAAACGAATCTTTGGATTCAAAACCTGTTTTGATTGACTTTACAAAAAGAACAAACCAATCTATTTACCAGTTTGTGATAAAAATAAGGTATGATGTTTTAAAGGCACTTGTAAAGCTCAATAAAGACTGTATTGTCATGTTAGACGGTGCATCTTCGCAGTTCAATTTTGCTGCCATAGATAATGAGGACATAAATAAACTGACAATGAGTGGTGTATCACCCTCAAATGTATATATTGAACTTACATTTATAAAAGCATCTGACAAATATAATGTAAGTGATGCTATTTCAGAAATTTATGATATCAGATACACAGCTTCAAGCTCGACAAAGCAGATTGGAATATCATATTTTCCAATGCCAATTAAAATTTCACTTGTAAACAGAGAACCATGGTCAGTCGCAATACCATATGTTTTTGATTTGACCTCTCTTTCTTGGAAAGAACCAGATAGTTTTGAGTTTTCAAGTGATAATAAAAGTGTGACGTTTAATTTGCAAACGCCTCAGGCAATTGTAATTGTAAGAAAAAGCTTTTATAAAGATATAATTTCAAGTAGTTATGCAACAAAGCTTTACAATCTTTTTAAAAACTTTCCCAGCGACGATACAAGTGATACAATAGGAATAAAAAATGCTGTGTCAAAACAGGAACTAGCATCTTTTTTAGTATATTTTGCAGAGAAGAAAAGACTCTACAGGTTTGAGATAATTGACGATTATGTTAAAAAAGCATACAAGGCAGGGCTAATTGAAAATACCCAGGACAATTCTATTCTCACAAAAGAAGCTGCTGTAGATATGATGGTAAAGTTTTATGAAATTTACACTGGTAATGAAATTTCAGCAGATAATGTTACATGGACAAAACTTTCTGCCGACGACAAATACCTTTTGTCATTGAAAAAGGCGTACAAAATGGGTTGGCTGTTTGACCATGTTACGTTCAATCCTAAAGAGACAGCAACAAGAGAATATGTTTTAGCATTTTTCTATCATGTTGTTTCAAGTATGTAAAAAAATGCAAGAAGCAAGAAGGTGACAAGACAAGATGAAATGGTTTCTAAGAACTTTTATTTGCTTGATATTAGTAGTAGCTTTATTTTGGCAGGTAAAGGTTTTTGCAGCAGATGTGTTTTGCAAGATTGAATATTACTTTAATGGTACGAATAATATGCGAGTTATATTGTATTCAAAGACGAACAAGAGCTACTATGTAAAAGGATTTACAAGAGACTCGGATAGACAGGTTACTGTTTATTTTTCTGAGAAGAAAACTTTTTCATCTGAGTCAAATTCGGTTTTAATTCCTCAGAGCATGTTTCTTTTACCAGTAAGAGTAATTTTAATGCCCTCAGATGGTTCTTTGCTGTTTAAAGACATTAAAAATTCACCATACAAAGATCACATTTTATTTCTTGCAAGTATTGGGAAAGTTGATGGATATAAGGACGGTACTTTCAAACCAAAGAATACTGTTACACGTCAAGAATTTGTGAAGTTTTTTGTTAATATGTTTAATATAAAAGTAGAGAAGAATGACAAAAAATATTCTTTTTCAGATATTCAAAACTGCTGGGCAAAATCTGAGATAGAAACCCTTTATAAGATGGGAATTATCACAGGTATAAAAGATAAACAAAATAGGCTTCTTTTTAGGCCAAACGATGGGATTACTTATGAACAGGCAATTGCAATTTTAGCAAGATATCTTAAGCTTAAGTCTGTCTCAAAAAATGATTATAAGTCATGGGCAAACCAGTATATAAATGCTTTTGTAGACAATCAACTTATAAGTACTGAAGAAATAAAAGATTTAAAATTGAACAGTTTTGCAACAAGAGAGTGGATAGCATATATTTTTAGCAAGACAATTTTCAAATAGGAATACCGAGTTTTGCTTAAAATTGATATTGATAAATTTTAAAATGAGTGTATAATTATTGAGGTGTGTTTATAGATTAAATCAGTGAAAGGGGCTATTTATATGTATAAAAAGTTTGTTGTGTTGGTTTTACTAGTAGCATTTTTTATTCCTTTATTAAGCGGATGTTCATCAAATAACCAAAACATGACAACCTTAGAGAAAATAAAAAAGACAAAAGAATTTGCAGTGGGAATGGATAACACGTTTCCACCGATGGAGTTTGCAGATGATAATAATAACACTGTTGGTTTTGATGTGGATTTAGCAAATGAAATAGCTAAAAAGCTGGGAGCAAAATTAAAGATTGTTACTGTTGACTGGAGCGGAATCCAGAGTGCTTTAAAGTCTAAAAAATTTGATGCTATTATTTCATGCTTTAGTATAACAGATGAGAGAAAGAAAGCTTTCAATTTAGCAGGACCATATCTTTACATTCGTCAGGTTATTGCTGTGAAAAGGGGTGACAGCTCCATCAAAAGTTTTGAAGATTTAAAAGGGATTAAGATAGGTGTTCAGGCAAACACGACAGGTGACAGTGCCGTTCAAAAGATGAAGTTTATAAACTATGAAAAGGATGTCACACGATATGAAAGGATAACTGATGCTTTTAACGACCTTGACATTGGAAGAATAAAAGCAGTTGTGATAGACAGTGTTGTTGCTTATTACTATAAAAAGCAGAACCCTGAAAAGTTTGACATAGCACCTGCTGAGCTTGAAAAAGAACCTGTGGGAATAGCTTTAAGAAAAGAGGACAAAGAACTTTACAATGAAATTCAGAAGATTTTAGACCAGTTAAAGAAGGACGGGACTATTGCAAAAATATCTGAAAAATGGTTTGGAGAAGACATTACAGATTAAAATAGAGGTGGCATAAGTTGACAGACAGTATCATAATAAAATACTTTCCTGTTCTTTTGAAAGCAAGCGTTGTTACAATTGAACTTACTGCGATTGCAGTTACGATTGGACTTATATTTGGGCTTGTTGCTGCTCTTTTTAGAATTTCAAAAATAAAACTTTTAAATTATATTGGCAGCTTTTATGTATGGCTGTTTAGAGGAACACCGCTGCTTTTGCAGATATTTTTTATCTACTATGGTCTTCCTAAAATTGTTCCTGCTCTGACACTGCCAGCATTTTTAGCAGGGGCAATTGCTCTTATTATCAACTCAGGAGCATATACCGCAGAGATTATAAGAGCAGCAATTTTATCAATAGACAGGGGGCAGTATGAAGCTGCTAAAGCACTTGGTATGACATATATTCAAACAATGAGATATGTAATTATACCGCAGACTTACAAGAGGTTGATACCACCAATTGGCAATGAGTTTATTGCGCTTTTGAAAGATTCTTCACTTGTTTCTACAATTGGCATGGTTGAACTTATGCGCGCAGCACAATTAAAGGCATCTCAAACTGGAAGAGATGCAGAGATTTATTTGGCCGCACTTGTAATATATTTAGCGCTTACTACGATTTTTACTACAATATTTAATTGGCTTGAAAAGAGGCTGGGAAAGTATGAGCAGCATTAATGGAGAAAAAAACAAAAAAATGATAATTACAAAGGACATTGTCAAATATTTTGGACACAATCTTGTACTGGACAGGGTGTCTTTAGAGGTAGACAGGGGAGAAGTTGTGGTTATAATAGGTCCGTCTGGATCTGGCAAAAGCACTTTCCTACGCTGTCTTAATCATTTAGAGAGAATCAATTCAGGGTATATTGAAATTGATGGATTTGTTATTGAAGATAAAGTATTGAATGAAAAGCATAAAAAACACAGCTCAAAAGAGATAGCAAGATTTTGTTCACAGATAGGTATGGTATTTCAAAGATTCAATCTCTTTCCTCACATGACAGCGCTTGAGAATGTTATAGTTGGACCTGTTGTTGTAAATAAGATGAAAAAAGAAGAAGCAGTGGAGCTTGGAATGAAACTTCTTGAGAAAGTGGGGCTCAGAGACAAGGCAGGCTTTTATCCTTCTCAGCTTTCTGGTGGACAGCAGCAAAGAGTTGCAATTGCCAGAGCTTTGGCTATGAAACCCAAAGTGATGCTGTTTGATGAACCAACATCTGCACTTGACCCTGAACTTGTGGGTGAAGTTTTAAATGTAATGAAAGAGCTGGCAAGGGAAGGTATGACAATGCTTGTTGTGACTCATGAGATGGGATTTGCAAGAGAAGTTGCAAACAGAATTGTTTTTATGGACAAGGGAAAGATTGTGGAAGAAGGATTACCTGAAGAGATATTCACAAATCCCAAGCAAGAGAGAACAAGACAGTTTTTGCAAAAGATATTGTGATTGTGGTAAGATTAAAAAATGTATATTTGAGAGAAAGCATAAGAGGGCTGTCTTTTAGGTTTTAATGGCAGCCCTTTTTAGCTGCCAGAAAAGATTTTTACACAGAAAGGAAGAAAAAACTTGAGTGAAAAACGAAAGATTTTAGCAGATGTTATTTTGCTTTTTGTTACAATGGTATGGGGAAGTTCATTTGTACTTATGAAAAATACAGTTTTAGATATGAACCCAGTGGCATTTTTAGCTGTCAGATTTATACTTGCCTGGCTGATAGTTTTAATAATATTCTGGAAAAATCTAAGAGGGTTGAAATTAAGGGAAGTTCTTTATGGCAGCATCATTGGATTTTTTCTATTTGCAGGGATGCTTCTTCAGGTTATAGGGTTAAAATATACATATGCTTCAAAATCAGCTTTTATAACTGGTCTTACTGTCATCTTGGTTCCTGTATTTGTAGCTCTGATTGAAAGAAAAGTACCCAAAATAAATGTAATGGTTGGTGTAGTTTTGGCTTTTATTGGGCTTTGGCTTTTGAGTGGTGCGAGGTTTTCAAACTTTAATTTTGGTGATTTTTTAACTCTTCTTGCTGACCTTTGTTTTGTGTTTCAGATTATCTCTATTGACATATTCACGGCAAAAGATAATATAAACACAGTAAATATTGCAATTTTTCAGCTAATGAGTGCAGCATTTTTATATATTATGACCTCAATTGTTTTTGATATTAATCTCATAAATATTAAGTTTAATCTAACAAGCATTATTACTATTTTAGTAACAGGGATTTTAGGGACAGCATTAGCATTTACTGCTCAAGTTTTTGTACAGAAATATACAACCCCTACTCATACAGCACTCATTTTTTCTGCCGAGCCAGTTTTTGGTGCATTTTTTTCTGCCATAATACCATCTGGACCTAACAATACAACTGAAATTTTGTCTTTGATTTCTTATGCTGGATGTGGTTTAATTTTAATTGGAATGGTTATAGCCGAATTAAACTTTGGTGGAAAAACTTAATATGGAGTTGAGCTGAAAAATGGAGATAGTTTTCTTGGGTGGTGCAAAAGAGGTTGGTGCTTCTTGTGTTTTAATTAAAGCTGGTGGCAAGAATATCTTGATTGATTCTGGAATAAGAATGAAAGAGGATAAACTTCCTAACTTACAGGTTCTTCGCGAGCTTGGCGGTGTTGATGTTTGCCTTATTTCACATGCGCACCTTGACCATATAGGAAGCCTTCCTCTTATTGCACGAGAATATCCTCATATTTTCTTTTATACAAACCAACCTACAAAAGATTTAATAAAGGTGCTTTTATATGATAGTTTGAGGATTATGGAGATTGCAGAAGATGAAATACCTATATATGCTGAGAAGAATGTAGAAGATTTGCTTGATAGAACTCTTACCTACGGATTTAACTACACATTTGAACCTGTTGAAGGAATCAGGGTGACCTTTTTCCCGGCGGGTCATATCCTTGGTGCTTCCATGATATTTATTCAGACTCAGGAAGGTAGCATTCTTTACACGGGTGATTTTTCAGCAGACAAGCAGCTTACTGTTGACAAGGCTTCAGTTCCCAAAATCAGACCTGATATTGTTATATGCGAATCAACTTATGGTGACAGACTTCACACAAACAGAAGTTTTGAAGAAGAAAGACTATTTAATACTATTTATGAAGTTATATCACAGGGAGGTAAAGTTTTAATTCCTGCATTTGCAATAGGAAGGGCACAAGAGGTTATTCTTATTTTGAGAAATTATATGAAAAAAAGAAAGGTTAGTTTTAATATATTCATAGACGGAATGGTAAGAGAGGTTATAAAAGTTTACAGGAACAATCCTACTTATCTGTCATCGCGGTACTATAAAAGGGTACTAAAAGGTGAGGAGATATTCTTAGCTGATAATATAAATGTGGTCTCTGACAAAAAACAAAGAGAGGAGATAATTTCTTCTTCAGACCCATGTGTAATAATCTCAAGTTCCGGTATGCTTACAGGGGGACCTTCTGTGTTTTATGCTGAAAAAATTGTGCAAAGTCCAAATGCTCTGATTGCAATAACAGGGTATCAGGATGAAGAAGCACCTGGAAGAAAACTTTTAGAGCTTGCTGAACTTTCAGAAAGTGAAAAAAAGATTGATCTAAATGGCAAGGAATATGAAGTGAAGTGCAGGGTAGAAAAGTACGGGCTTTCGGCACACAGTGACAGAGATAAGATTCTTGGATTTTTATCAACACTAAGGCCAAGAACTGTCATTTTTGCACATGGCAGTGAAGAAGCAATTTCGCAAATTTCGGATATGGCAGTAAAAGAGCTTGATGCAAACATAGTTGTTCCACAAAATGGTGAAGTTAATATAATATCAATTGAAAGACCAAGAAAACAATTATCATTTTTTAATGTCAAAACGCTGAACAATCAAGAACTTTTAAATGAAGAGAATCTGAAGCTTTTGTGGCAGTACCTTGTGGAAAACAAGCAGGAATCCAATCATATAACAGCTGAACATGCTATTCTGATTTGGAATGGCAAGAAGTTTATAGAAAAAGATGAGATAAACAGAGTATTTGAACTTTTAAAAAAATCTGTTTATTTTGAACAAAATCCAAAAAAACCATACCTGTTTAGGATTTTATCTGCCCAAGAGGTGGAAGAAAGGTTAAAGCCAAAACCTATGGAGCAGAATAGGATGAGAGAATTAGCATTTGAAATGTTTAATGAATATGGATTGTACAAGGTCGGTATGGACATTGAAAACAAGGTAGTTACATTTTATTTTCATTTCCCACAGGTTGCAAAAAGGCTTGAAGAGCAATTTAAGGAATTTGAAAAATTGACACTCTGGAAAGTTGATATAAATCCAAATATTAACCTGACGTATGCTTCAGAGTATGTTAAGAATTTTCTTAAAGATTATAATGTTAAATTGTTAAAATTTTCATATAATCCTGTGATAAATGCTATAGTAATAAGAATAAAGGAAAAGTTTGAACAAATGAAAAATTTATCTGAAAAGTTTTTGGAAGAAACTGGGGTTAATTTGATATTTGATGTTGAGGAAAATAAACAAGAAGAAAATATAACTTTGCAAAAGAATAAGATGGAACAAAATAAAGCTCTACTTTTGATTGACCTTTATTTTGAAAATGAAAAAGATAAGATTTACAAAAAAAGTATTAAGGAAGGTGGAAAATACATTGAACTTTCCTTTGTAACACCTTTTGTAGGTGAAAAATATAAAGACAAGCTTGTTCAACTTTCGGAAAAGACCGGATGGGATATAAGAGTTTCTCAGACCATAAATCAAGTTGAAATGATTAATATATTGAATGAAATTTTATCAAAATACAATATAGAAATTCAAAAAAACCCCAGTATTTATCCAACTACAAGAGAGGTAAAAATAAAATTAAGTGAAGGTGTAGACGAAGATGTTTTGAAAAAAATATCTGGGGAATTTTTTGAGCGCACAGGATTTTACCTAAAAGTCTGAAGAATTAATTCAATAATATAGAAAATAACTGAGGTTATTTAAAAGCAAGATTTTAAGATTGTATTTTGCCGATTTATAGTAAAACCAAATGAGCTAAAAACTGTATAATGCAAGGAAGGGGCTATCCAGGTATCTTTTTGGATAGCCCCTATAATCATTCTTTCGAAAATAACATTTCTTCAATTATCTCAGCAGCATCTTTTACAAATTTTGGGCAAACATTTTTAAACAGTCCATTTTCCTCGGCGTATTTTCTTCCATCGGGTGTGCTGATATCACAGTTTAACAGTTCCTTACATATTATAGTTTTATTTTTTTCTTCAAACTTTTTAACAAACTCTCTAACCTTTGAGTAAGCATTTGCTTTTGATTCTTTGTCTTGAAGTTCTGAACTTCCATATTTTAAACCAATCAGCATTAAAGCTCCTGTAACTGCTCCACATACATAACCTAAGCTTCCTAGACCTCCACCAAATGGACAAGCAATTTTTGCTGCACTTTTTTCATCCAAGCCAAAATCGGTGCTGTAAGTAGAAAAGACTGCTTGAGAGCATGTAAATCCATTTAAAAATTTTTCTTTAGCAAGTTCGCTTCTGTTCATTTAAATATTGCACCTCCATTAAACATTTGCTATATTTTGTTACATTGTAGCACATCCACTTTTAAAAAACAGCTCTTGACATTATTCGAATAATCGAATATAATCTATACGAAAGGGGTTTTGGTATGTTAGAAAAGAGTTATAAAAAAATGGCAGAGTATTTCAAAGCACTTTCTCACCCAACGCGAATAAGGATAATAGAGTTAGTAGCAGAAAAAGAAAGATGTGTATGTGAAATGATGGAGATATTAAACCTTGATCAATCTCATATTTCTCGTCACTTAACTATTTTAAGAAATATGGAAATAGTTGAAGACAGACGAGAAGGCAATAGAGTTTTTTACAATTTAAAAGATAGAGAGAGTTTGGATTTAATTCAGGTTGTTAAGAAAAAGTTTTGAATAAAAATTAAATAATTTTTTTAGCAAAAACATTTGATTATTCGAATATATCAATAAATAATTAATATATTTTAAAGTTTTAGATAATTTTAAGTTTTCGAAGGGAGGTGATAATGTTGGCTAAAAACTGGTATCCTATAATAGATAAAGAAAAGTGTATGCAGTGTTATCAGTGTGTAAACTTTTGTCCTCACGATGTGTATGAGGTAGGGCAGGATGGATATCCCAATGTAAAAAATCCTGATAACTGTGTTGAGTTTTGCAGAGGATGTCAGAAGATTTGTCCTAATGAAGCAATAAAGTATTTTGGAGAGGAGAGGTGAAAAATAATGAAAAGAGGTTTGTTGTTATGCGTTTGCCAAGGGACATGTCCTTCATTTCACAAAATGGATATTTTTGAAGTACTGAATAGTTTAAGAAGAGAAGGAATATTTGATTGGGTTGGATTGCATCCTCAACTTTGCTCTGATGATGGTGACAAATATTTGAAAGAACTTCTCAGAGGGGCAGAGATAGATCAGCTTTATGTAGCAGGTTGTGATCCAACAATGCAAAAGAAGATGTACCGTGATGCTTTTGAAGCAGTAGGCTTTCCGAAAGAAAAGCATATAGGTGTTGAAATCAGAAATATGGATACGCAACAAGCTATTGAGGCAATTAAAAAGGCTGTTGAAGAGCATAAATAAAATATTTTCAAGCGGCTATCCACAAAGAGACGAGGAGGGTCTGTAAATAATTTTGTGTATTTAAATTGAACCATCCCTCTTGGTAAGAAATCATTCAGGATAATCCTGTCTACCTTCTATTTTTTAGTATTACCATTTTAAAAAATTTTATGCATAAATTTTTTAAAAGCTGGACAAAATTTGATACTGGGATATATTGCTCTGATTTTTCTGGTTCTAATTTGTTTTAGATTGCTTCCATGGAAGCAATCTAAAAGCGAACTGAAGTTTGTTATTAATTTATATATCCACTTAAACGTTCTGGATACATTATCAAAAGCTGATTTAATATTATATCCCAATTTCTGTACCTCTGTGTCCACTTTCTTACAACATTTTTTGTTGCAAGATAAAGCATCTTCTCTAACGCTGTATCGTTTGGAAATACTGATTTTGCTTTTGTCACTTTTCTAAATTGTCTGTGAACTCCTTCTATGATGTTTGTTGTATAAATTATCTTCCTTATCTCTGGGGGAAACTTAAAAAACGAAGTCAGTAGCTCCCAATTGCTTTCCCAACTCCTGAACGCATAAGGATACTGTTTCCCCCATTTTTCTTTTACCTGATAAAAATTTTCCAGTGCTTCTTCTTCATTAGTTGCCTGATATACTTTTTTAAAATCCTTTGAAAATTCTTTTATATGCTTGTATGAAACATATTTGAATGAATTGACTTGACTGATGAATAATACACCTTTGAATATCGCTTTTTGGGAACACTGCTTCTATTGCCTCTTTTAAACCAGTAAGGCCATCAACACAAAACAGTAATACCTCTTCTACTCCTCTTGTTTTCAGGTCATTCAAAACACCCAACCAGAATTTAGAGCTTTCACTTTCTCCAATCCATATCCCTAAAACATCCTTATATCCCTCAATGTTAATTCCTAAAACAACGTAAGCAGCTTTGTTTACAATCCTGCCTTCATCTTTTATCTTGTAATGAATTGCATCCATAAAGATAAACGGATATATCTTTTCTAACGGTCTGTTTTGCCATTCTCTTATCTCTGGTATTATTTTTTCTGTAATTTTGCTTACCATCTCAGCAGATACTTCAATACCATAAATATCTTTTATTTGCTCATGAATGTCTCGTGTTGCTATTGCTCTGGAATATAAAGCTATTATTTTATCTTCAATTTCAGAGATATCTCTTTTATATTTGGGAATTATCTTGGGTTCAAATTCACCTTCTCTGTCTCTTGGTATATCAATTTCCATCTCTCCAAATTTTGTTTTTACAGTCTTCTGAGTATATCCGTTTCGAGAGTTAGTAGTTTGTTTGTTCTTAACGTCATACTTTTCATAACCCAGAGTTTCTTCAATCTCTGCTTCTAAAAAGCTTTGAAGTACACTCTTAAACAAGTCTTTTAAGCTTTCGTAAATATCACTCACACTCTGAATATTGTTTTTTCTTATAAACTCTAAGAGCTGCTCTTTTGTTAAAACATTTTCCATAACAAAAAACCTCCTTCTTGGATATTTTTGTTTATATTCTGATTCTTACCAAGAAGGAGGTCCTTATACTTTACACAAAATTACTTATAGTCTCGACGAGGATAGCCCTTTTCTTATCTAATTCTGCTTGAAGGAATTTTCTTTGTAACTTTTTTCATCTTGAGAGCTATAAAGCTTCTTCTTTAAATACAGAGCAACATTTACTAAAAGAAGCATGACAGGAACTTCAATCAATGGACCAATAACTGTTGCAAATGCTTCGCCTGAAGCTAAACCAAAAGTTGCAACAGCCACTGCTATTGCAAGTTCAAAATCGTTACTTGCAGCTGTAAGACCAACAGTTGCACTTTCAGGATAACCATATTTTCTTTTGTATGCTGTGAAAAATGTTATTAAAAACATTATAACAAAATACAACGAAAGTGGTATTGCAATCCTCAATACATGAAGTGGTAAAGTAACAATGTACTTTCCTTTTAGAGAAAACATCACAATGACTGTAAAGAGTAATGCTATTAAAGTTATTGGGCTTATCTTAGGTACAAAATTTTTTTCATACCATTCTCTACCTTTTTTACTGACCAGAAAGATTCTTGTCAATACTCCAGCTATAAAAGGAATGCCGAGGTAAATAAATACCGATATAGCTATTTCTTTCATAGAAATATTCAATGCTATTGAAGATGTGCTAATTCCAAAAAGTGGAGGAAGTAACTTTATAAATATATATGCTAATACTGAATAGGTGAGAACTTGCCAGATTGCATTGAGAGCAACAAGCCCTGCAACAAAATCCCTGTCACCATCTGCAAGGTCATTCCATACAAGAACCATCGCAATGCATCGAGCCAATCCTACCAGTATTACTCCTATCATATAATGTGGATAATCCCTCAAAAGCAATATGGCAAGCAAAAACATGACAACAGGTCCTATAAACCAGTTATATAAGATTGCAATTCCAAAAGGTTTTTTGCCTGCTTTTGTCTTTCCTATTTCTTCATATCTAACTTTTGCAAGAGGGGGGTACATCATCAAAATTAATCCAATAGCAATTGGAATTGATGTTGTTCCAATGCTAAGCTTATTTAGCACGTTTGCAAAGTTTGGGAAAAAATATCCTATCAAAACACCTACAATCATAGCAAGCAAAATCCAGACTGTCAAAAATCTATCTAAAAACGACAAGCCTTTTTTCTGTTGCATTTTTATTTTCCCTCCCTATAGTATTCTTTTTTAATTCTTTCAATAATAAGCTCTAAGACCTTTTTTTCTATCTCGTCTCTTACTTTTCTAAATTCTTCAATAGGTTTTTCTACAGGGTCAGGTAGTCCCCAATCCTCTTTTACCTTACATGGGATAAATGGACATTCAACACCACAACCCATAGTGATTAAAAAATCAACTTCTTTTGGAATATCAAATATTGTCTTTGGAAAATGTGAAGATATATCAATTCCAACCTCTCTCATGACTTCAATGGCAAGAGGATTTACCTCCTTTGCAATATCTGTTCCTGCACTGTACACTTCAATCAAATCTTTGCCGTAGTGTTTTGCAAAACCTTCTGCCATCTGGCTTCGACATGAATTACCAACACAAACAAAAGCAACTCTTGGTTTCATTTTAAATATCACTCCTTTGCACTTTTTTAAAAGTATGTTCACATTCTTTGTATTTTTCTTTCAATTCTTTAAGCCGAATTAAATCATTTTTAAAAATCTCTTGCTGAGAAAACTTTTCTCTTAAAAATTCAATTAACTTTTCATTTTCTTGTAAAAATAATTTGTTTATACTGTAATATATCCATTGTGATTTTTTTGAAGCTGATAAAATACCAGCTACTTTTAATTTGTTTAGGTGTCTTGAAGTATTGGATTGTGTTGTGCCAAGTATTTTTTCTATGTCGCACACACAGAGCCTCTGTTCCAAAAGTAGATTGATTATTCGCAGTCTGCATTCATCACCAAGAATTTTTAAGATTTCAGCTAAGTTCATAATTACCCCCTTCATTCTATGATTATATTCAACTACACTCATATATAATACAAGATTGACACTTTTTTGTCAATAAAGTTAAAATAAAAAGATAAATAATTTAAGCTATACATCTTAAAGATTGCTATAAGATAAATTAATTGATAAAAAGAAAGGTTGTTCCAAATACCGCCTGCTGGAGGTGGAACAACCATTGATCAGGCGGATTATAAATACCCCAGCCGTCTAAACCTGTAAAATAAAAACACCGTTTAGATGATTTATAGGATATGATATGGGGTGGCAAGTTGATATCAATAGTGATATTGGCGAAAGTTTTGGCATTTACAAGATAGGGATGGATGAGGAGATAATTAAGATAATTAAATATATTTCATCAGCAAGTATTGCATAGTTCTTTGCTATATTTTTTATTATTCCTTGCCATCTTATTTGTTTAGTGATATGATGCAATAAAAGAGTATTGATAAAATATTGATTCAGGGAAGAAGATATTAATCGTGATTCATTGATGACCATCACAGTTTATTATGAAACTGTAAAAAGAGTATAAGAAGGTGATTCAGATGGAAGAAAGAATACCTAAGGTTTACACCTATGCTGACTATCTTGGATTTCCAGAAGACGTAAGGGTAGAGCTTATTGATGGTGTTATTTACAATATGAGCCCTGCACCTTCAAGAATACATCAAGAAATTATAACAGAGTTGATAACAGTGTTAAATAGTTACATCAAGCAAAACAATAAACCATGCAAAGTATACGCAGCTCCATTTGATGTTATTCTTGTAGAAGAAGGGCAGGATGAAAGCAAAGCAAAAAACGTTGTCCAGCCTGATATATCAATCATATGCGATAAGAAAAAGCTCACTGAAAGAGGCTGTGTTGGAGCTCCTGAGATGATAATTGAGGTTGTATCAGAATACAATCCTTCTCACGACTATGTAAGAAAGCTAAACCTGTATAATCAGTTTAAAGTTAAAGAGTATTGGATTATAAATCCCTATGAACAAAATATTTTGGTATACTCATATAAGGACAACATAGGCTTCTCTTCACCAAAGGTTTGTAACTTCAATGACAAGGTCAAGGTTGGTATTTTTGAAGACCTTATAATAGACTTTACACAAATCAAAGAGGTATTATAAAGGGGTCTGTAAATAATTTTGTGTATTTAAATTGAACCATCCCTCTTGGTAAGAAATCATTCAAGATAATCCTGTCTCCCTTCTATTTTTTAGTATTACCATTTTAAAAAATTTTATGCATAAATTTTTTAAAAGCTGGACAAAATTTAATACTGGGATATATTGCTCTGATTTTTCTGATTCTAATTTAATTTGTTTTAGATTGCTTCCATGGAAGCAATCTAAAAGCGAACTGGAGTTTGTTATTAATTTATATATCCACTTAAACGCTCTGGATACATTATCAAAAGCTGGTTCAATATTATATCCCAGTTTCTGTATCTTTGCGTCCACTTTCTTACAACATTTTTTGTTGCAAGATAAAGCATCTTCTCTAATGCTGTATCATTTGGAAATACTGATTTTGTCTTTGTCACTTTCCTAAACTGTCTGTGAATTTCTTCTATGATGTTTGTGGTATAAATTATCTTTCTTATTCTGCGGGGGAAACTAGTCAGTAGCTCCCAGTTGCTTTCCCAACTCCTGAACGCATAAGGATACTGTTTCCCCCATTTTTCTTTTACCTGATAAAAATTTTCCAGTGCTTCTTCTTCATTAGTTGCCTGATATACTTTTTTAAAATCCTTTGAAAATTCTTTTATATGCTTGTATGAAACATATTTGAATGAATTGACTTGACTGATGAATAATACACCTTTGAATATCGCTTTTTGGGAACACTGCTTCTATTGCCTCTTTTAAACCAGTAAGGCCATCAACACAAAACAGTAATACCTCTTCTACTCCTCTTGTTTTCAGGTCATTCAAAACACCCAACCAGAATTTAGAGCTTTCACTTTCTCCAATCCATATCCCTAAAACATCCTTATATCCCTCAATGTTAATTCCTAAAACAACGTAAGCAGCTTTGTTTACAATCCTGCCTTCATCTTTTATCTTGTAATGAATTGCATCCATAAAGATAAACGGATAGGGAATTAAAATAAAATTGTGTCCACTGTATAATTAGTATTGAAATAATCATCAAAGGGGGCTACTTAAAATGAATAAAAACGAAATTATTGAGACTGCTAAAAACATGGCAAAAGAAGCAAGTATTAAATATGTATTGCTTCCTGTGATGATCCTAACCGCCCAGCTCTAAAGCAACTAAAAGTAAAACTTGCTCGATTGCTTTATGTTATCGGAAAGATAAGTAGCCTTGCTAAAAACGAAAATGACAAAGGCAATGGTTTTTACGATAGAAAACTTGCAACACCTGCCTCAAGTCTTGAAATCTCTGTCCCTTGTACACGTACTGGTAATTTCCGACCTTCTATCCTCTTCTTCACGCTACAAAAGAGTTGATAGTTCGTACACCGACCTTCTTATGTCTTTAGTTGTCAATGGTTATTCTTGAGCGTTCCCTTGTTCAAACTTTGAAAGCTTTGAATCTTCCATATTCCGAAAACGAAATCCTAAAAATCAAAGAAGACCTTAAAAATGAACTTCAGTTATTCAAACAAAGAGAACTACCAACAAGTGCTTTTGCTCTTATCATCGATGGTTATTCAAAAGTGAAGTTAAGGATAATTCTAAGGTTAAACAAGCTACTTGCAATGCCTGCCTCGGTATCGACTAAGAAAGGTAAAAAAGACATTTTCGGCGTCTACATTTTCTTCGGCAAAGAAAATAAGGCTGATTGGATGAAAGTTTTTGACGATTTAATTACAAGAGGTATATTGAGAGAGAGGGTGCTATAAAAGCTTTAACAGATGATTCCAAGAATGAGTCAAATCAGTTAGATAATGATAATTAAATTTTTTTGAAAACAGGTGGGGAAAAAATATTATCAAAAGTGGGGAAAAGGTATTGACAATAACATGTTAAAATGATAGTTAATTGTGGACTACCATCTACCTACAAAGTTAAACTGCCCTTATTCTCACAGGGTGGTTCACACACCCCCTACTGAGTATCTGCTCGGCAGCAGACTCATCAGGTTTTAGAGTTTATTGGCTTCAACCCAGCATATTTATTAATCCTTCAGCATTCAATGAATAATGTACTTATTCATTGAAATTTTAAACTTCATGGATTATAATAAACTCAGAACAATTTGGTAGAGGGGTGTTTTATATTATACAGGCAACGTCAAAGATTACTGGAAGGGGTCAGGTACAACTGCCAGCTGAGATAAGGAAAGTTATTGGTGGGGAGATAGGGGACACCGTACTTTTCACGATGCAGGATGATGGCAAAGTTGTAATTGAAGTGATAAGGAAGCGAAAACTATCAGAGCTTGGAGGGTCTTTGAAGTCATCAGTTGCGTTCACGGATTTGGAACATGAAGCAAATAGCACAAAAGAAATGTGGGTGAACAAAAGAGTAAAGGAGACACAATAATGGAAAAGGTTTGGATTGATGCAAATGTTATTTTGAGATATCTTTTGCAAGACCACCAGGAGTTTTTCCAGAAGGCTCAGAAGATTATGCTTGAAGCGGAGCAGGGGAAGTTAAAACTGCTTGTTGCTCCAATCACGATTGCAGAGGTTGTATGGACTTTAGAGTCGTTTTATAAGATACCAAGGAAGGAGATAGCTGATATTTTGAGTGCTTTCATATGCTCTGATGGTATTGAAGCAGAAGAAGGTGATGTTGTTCTTTTTGCACTCAAAAGTTACAAAGAAAGCAATGTTGATTTCATTGATGCATATCTTTCTCATCACATGGCAAAGTTGGGGAACAACAAGATATTCACTTTTTATAAAAAACATTTTTCACGACTTGACGTAGAAATTTTGAGTAAAGATTAAGAATAGTAAAAATGGTTCCCATGGAACCAACCCCAGCACCCTTAAATAAACTCGATGATTTCTTTGGAGTAAGCATAAATTATCTGCTGTACAGGACTGATGTGCGTGTCTCAGAAAAGCAAGATACAAAAAACAGTCAACTGCAAACTCCAGCAGATGCAAACAAAGAAACTGCCACTGACGATATAAAAGAGTTGTTGCTGCTGGTTCAAAATCTTCAGGAGGAAGATTTGAAGCTATTAAAGCAAATAGCAAGAAGGCTAAGTAGGTAGACAGGAATTTTAGGCGCAGAACACGATTAACGAATTGTTAAAACTTTTATTTGGCAAGCAAAGAATTTATAGAAAATGTGAGAAGATTAGTGTATAATCTTGAGTAATGGTATTAGTTTTAGGAGGAATTATTTTGCTTGAACAGGAGTTAGCTAATTACTTGATTCAAACCAAAAAAGCAATCCTTGAAAAACAAATTGTTTTTCCTATGGTAGATAGTTCGTTAACTTTAAACGTAGTTTGTTTAGATAATATTTCGGAAAGACTATTAATAGATATTAATAGAAAGGGTACGTTTAAACTAACACGTTGTACATACAACGAAAGATATCAGACAGTTATAACCTTAGTAAGATTGGATATTGATACAAAACCTCACAGGAACCCAGATGGAACAGTTATTGGACCTAACCACATACATATATACAAAGAAGGATATGGAGATAAGTGGGCTTATCCATTAGAGGACTTTAAGTGTTTCAAAAATCCTAAAGACCTAATACAAATATTTGTAGATTTTTGTAGATTTTGTAATATCGTAGAAATTCCTACCGTTCAGGCGGTGATGACATAGATGAGTGAAGTGTTAGAAGCAAAATTTTTTATCGATTCTTATTTAAAATGGTTAAAAGAGAATACTGATATAAAAAAATTAGAGAATAATGTTTTTGAACTGACTACTCCATTTCTTGACAGACACAACGACTATATCCAAATTTATGTGATAAAAGAAGGTGACAAACTGACCTTGACCGACGATGGATATACGCTAAATGATTTAACCATGTCAGGAATGGAAATGAACACAGAAAGAAGGAAACAAATTCTAAAAACTATTTTAAATGGCTTTGGTATTAGTCTAGAAAAGGAAGCGTTGGTAGTTAAGTGCGATTTAAAGACTTTTCCTTTGTACAAGCATAACTTAATACAGGCAATATTAGCAATCAATGATATGTTCATGTTGTCGCGCCAGAATGTAATGTCGATATTTTTAGAAGATGTAGAGAATTTTCTAAAAGCAAATGATATTAGGTATGTCCCAGGTTTTAGCTTAATTGGAAAAAGTGGTTTTAATTATAGATTTGATTTTGTTATACCATATTCTAAAAATGCTCCAGAGAGGTTTATAAAAGCTGTAAATAATCCTACCAAAGACATTACAAAGTCAATAATATTTGCATGGAATGATACAAAGGTAACACGAACTGGTGAAACAAAATTGTATACAATCTTAAACGATGAAGACAACGATGTTTCATCAGATATAATAAGAGCTTTTTTGGAGTATGAGATAACACCTATAAAATGGACAGAAAGAAGGAAGTATATAGATGAGTTAGCAGCATAACTTAGTGTAAAATATTTATAGGATTTGAGATAGAAAAATAGCTCCCTCCTCTTGGTAGAAAAGAAAGAATGATATAAAATAATGTGGTGAAAATAAAAAAACTAAAAGGAAAACGGACCAAATGAGGGAGCAAAATAATTGATAAATATTATAGCAAAGATAGAGAAACTTTCAAATATGTTTGGAGAAGGCATAGTGGAGATAGCAAGTTATAAGAAAGATATAGCGAAGTATTCAATGGAATTGAAGAGACTTGTCAAAATATTGTGTTTCCACATCAATAGCGCATATTGTAGAGCTGCAATATATTGTAACTACATTTTTTAAGAGTAGGTACTCCATTTTCACCTTAACCCGATGTAAGTTTTCTTTTTGTGAATAGATATTTGTTTCTAAAACTTCTACAGTCTGAAAATAAGCTCCTAAGTTATTTTTATTTTTTCAATATATACTGGTAACACTTTCTACTGCATTGGTAGTATAGATATGCTTTCTTAAATCTTCAGGATACTTCATATGTGCAAGATAAAGTTTGGCTTTTTCGCAAATACCCTTTATGAATCTGGGGGCATTTTGAGGAATATTGATTACAAAGATCTTTAAATTTAAAACTGCTTCCTCAAAATCAGAAGAAGAAGTTCTTATTTTATCCAGCTCTTTGGTGAAAACAGAAGCATCATCTCAAGGCTATTGTTTTCTAACGTTGCGTTGAAGGTGAACAAAAAAGCTTATGGTCGGCAAGGGGATAAGCGAGCCGAGCAGCATCGATTATGCCTGGGAAATCATCGCTTACAACTATTAAGTTTAAGACCTCTTGTAATTAAGTCGTCAAAGACTCTCATCCAATCAGCTTTGTTTTCCTTACTTCCAACAGGTGTTGCAGGTCTTCTCTCATAGAAGCCATTGCCTTTGTCATTGTCTTTTTTAGCAAGGTAAACAGTTCTTTCTGATAACATAAAGCAATCGAGCAAGTTTTACTTTTAGCTGTTTTAGAGCTGGGCGAGTAGGGTCGTCTTTGGAATAATACATATTTAGCACTTGTTTATTAGCCATATTTCTAGTAGTTTCTAAAAATGAATTTTTATTTATAGTCGTAACCCCACTTTTTCAATGTTTTTTGATTTAATTATATAGTGGACACAATTTTATTTTAACTGCCGCAAAGGCTATTGAGTGAAGAAAGCAGAGAAATTTATGAAAAAAGAAAGATAGAAGGGGAAACAGTATTTGGTATAATAAAGAACAATAAAGGATTTAGGAGATTCCTACTCAGGGGTATGAAGGGTGTAAAGCTTGAGTGGGGTTTGGTTTGTATTGCCTATAACATAGAAAAATTAGCAAAAATAATAATAGAAAGCTTGGGTAAAACTGCTACCCAACCCTCCTTTTGTTTGCTGTATAATTCAATCTTGACATTTAATGGCATCAAATGCCCGATTCTGATTATTAAAAATTATTGCTTTGGGTCAGCCCCTTGTATATTCATTCAGATCTGAATTCCTTATTTTAATCTTTACTTAATGTGCAGGTGTCAATTAGGTGTCAAAATTAAACCTGGAAAAGACTTTACAAAGGGTGAATATAGATTTTATCTGGCACGCCCGGGGGGAGTCGAACCCCCGACCACAGGATTCGAAGTCCTACGCTCTATCCTCTGAGCTACGGGCGCATGTCTTTTATAACACCAATTTAAATTATAAAATCAAATCAATGAATTTGCAACCTTTTTAAATATCTTAAAATATTGATATTAATCTTAATTTGCAAAACACCAAAATCATTCAATCCAAAGAAAAGTTGTAGTATAATAAGAACAAGTTCAACGTTAATGCAATTAACAAGGCATAAAAAAATGATATCTGAGGGGATAATGATGTCAGAAATTTTTGAGAAATACTTTGGAAAACACAACAGTTTTTCTGAAAGCACCAAGTGGGGAGAAGAAGTTTCAAATCAGAAAACTTTTGAAGAGCAAAGAAAAATTGTAGATAAATTGGCATCACTTCTTTACCTGAATTTAAGCCTAATATTCAGGGAAGATAAAAAATTTGAGATTGACCATGGTGAATTTAAAGAAGAGATTATAGCTGGAAATTTAAATGGTATTCACTCAGAAGCTGTGCTTTTAAAACCAAGGGATTTGAATCCACCTTATCCTGTGGTGGTTGTTTTGCATGACCATGGTGGATTTTACTACTATGGTAAAGAAAGAATATACAGGCAAGACAATACCCAGACTTTTGTCAATGAATACCAGAAAAAATTTTACTCATCATTGCCGTGGGCGTTAGAGTTTGTAAAAAACGGGTTTGCTGTATTTTCTCCCGATGCATTTTATTTTGGGAAAAGAAGGCTTTCTGCTGAGTTAATTGAGCTTTTAACAGATGACAATTCAATAAATGAGCTTTTGAATTATCAAGAAGGTTTAGATGAGTACATAAGAATTTTCAATAAAATATCCTCTCAACTTGAACCTATAATGTTTAAGAATATCAATCTTTATGGAACAAACTGGCCAAGCATTTTGTTAAATGAAGATTTGGCATGGTTTAACTATCTCCTGCAAAGAGAGGATGTAGAGAAGAAAAGAATTGGTTGCATGGGATTTTCCTTAGGGGGCTTTAGGACACTTTTTTTGAGCAGTCTTAAAAATGAAATAAAATGTAGCATCATTATTGCCTTTATGTCTGAATTTAGAAAAATGCTTGGCAAAACTGCAAGACATACTTTTATGGTTCATATTCCAGGTTTTACAAGGGTTCTTGACCTGCCTGATGTTGCAGCTTTGATTGCTCCAAGAAAACTTTTTATTATGCAGTGTGAGTATGATAGTCTCTTTCCAAAAGATGCAATGCAGTCTGCTGTAGAGAGGATAAAAAGTTACTTTGTAAATTTTGATTGTGGTAACCAATTTGAATACAAATTTTATCCAAATAGGCATGAATTTAATTTAAATATGCAAAAAGATGCTTTGGAGTACATAACAAAAAATTTGTAAAATCTTCAAATGTGAGGAGGTAGTTAATTTGAAACATCTGGGGAAAAAAGTTTGGGTGATACCAGATGGTTACATTCCATCAGAAGGTTCAATGTCAATTCCTGGTCATGAGTGTTTGTGTATAGTAAACACAGGGGATAGCGACGCAAAAGTAAAGCTTACTGTATTTTTTGAAGACAGAGAACCAATTGAAAGTGACTATTTTATTGTCAAGGCAAGAAGAACAATTCATGCATGGTTAAATAAGCCAGAGCTGATAGGAGGTCTAATTATTCCAAAAGAAGTTCCATATTCTCTTGTTGTTGAGAGTGACAAAGAGATTGTTGTTCAAATGTCACGTCTTGACACAAGACTTGGCAATATGGCGCTTTTGAGCGTTATTGGTTTTCCGATTGAGTAAGGGTAAGCAGACATTATATTTTAAAAGGAGGCTTTTATAATGGGCAAAATCAAGCTGAAAAAATTTTTGCACGGTGGAGACTACAATCCTGACCAGTGGACAGAGGATGTGTGGGAAAAGGACATTGAATTTATGAAATACTATAATGTAAATGCAGTTTCTATGCCAATATTTTCATGGGCACAGCTTCAGCCAAATGAAGATGAATTTACATTTGAATGGCTTGATAAAATAATCAATAAGCTCTATTCAAATGGTATACATGTCATCTTGGCAACACCTACAGCTTCTCAGCCAGCATGGCTCTCTAAAAAGTATCCTGACGTGTTGCCTGTTGATATTCATGGAAGAAAAAGAAAACATGGAGCAAGGCAGAACTACTGTCCCAACAGTCCAAACTTCAAAAATGCAGTGAGAAGAATTGTTGAAGAGATGGCAAAAAGGTATAAAGACCATCCTGCAGTTATAATGTGGCATATCAGTAACGAATATGGTCCTTACTGCTACTGTGAAAACTGTGCGAAAGCCTTTAGACAGTGGCTAAAAGATAGATATAAAACATTGGATGAGCTTAACAAGAGATGGAACACAGCTTTCTGGGGACATACATTTTATGATTGGGATGAGATAGAAGTTCCATCGTATCTGAACGAGGAATATGAATATTTGCCTGGAAGACAGAAAAGCTCATTCCAGGGACTTTCGCTTGATTACAAGAGGTTTATGTCAGACAGCCTTCTAAATCTTTATAAAATGGAAGTTGAGATTATCAAAAAATACATGCCAGATGTCCCTGTTACAACAAACTTGATGGGACCGTTCAAACCTCTTGACTATCACAAATGGGCAAAACATATGGACATTGTATCATGGGACAATTACCCTTCGATAAAAGATGCACCAAGCTCTGTTGCATTCAAACATGACCTTATGAGGGGGCTCAAAAGAGACCAGTCTTTTATATTAATGGAACAAACACCAAGCCAGACAAACTGGCAGTGGTACAACTCTGCAAAAAGACCTGGTATGATAAGGCTTTTGAGCTATCATGCAATTGCACACGGAGCTGATTCTGTGCTGTATTTCCAGTGGAGACAGTCGGTCGCTTCATGTGAAAAGTTTCACTCTGCGATGGTTCCACATGTTGGGCACCTTGAGACGAGGGTGAGCAAGGAGCTTAAAAAGATTGGCGACGAACTTTTGCTTCTTGATGAGATTTTGGAGTCAACAACTAAGAGCGAGGTTGCACTTTTATTTGACTGGGAAAACTGGTGGGCGCTTGAAGAGAGTATGGGATTTAGAAATGATATATCTTACCTTGAACATGTAGATGCGTACTACGGAGCTCTATATAAGTTGAAAACAAATGTGGATGTTGTTGACCCGAAAGAGGATTTAACAAGGTACAAGCTTGTTGTTGCACCACTTTTGTATCTTCTTGACGAAGAAAGTGCAAAGAACATAGAAAACTATGTAAAAAACGGTGGAATATTTATTACAACATATCTATCAGGACTTGTTGATGAAAATGACAGAGTAATTCTTGGCGGCTATCCGGGTTGGTTTAGGAAACTCTGTGGTATCTGGGTTGAGGAGATTGATGCGCTTTTCCCTGATATGAAAAATGCTATTATACTTGAAAAACCTATAGGTATGCTTGACGGAAAATACGAATGTGATTTTATCTGCGACGTTATTCACCTTGAAGGTGCAAGGGCGCTTGCTCACTATGAACAGGATTATTACAGCAAAATGCCGGCAGTTGTTGAAAATGATTATGGAAATGGAAAGGCAATTTATATTGGAACAAGACCAGAGCAAAGGTTTATAGAAGGTCTTGTTAAGTTCTACGCTGAAAAGGCTGGTGTACAACCAATATTACCTGTGCCAGAAGGTGTTGAAGTAACAAAAAGAGAAAAGAATGGGAATGAATATGTGTTTCTTTTGAATTTCAATGGTTATGATGTAAATATTGAGCTTAAAGATGAGTATTATGAGTTGATAACACAGAAGGTTTTGGGCGGAAAAGCTACTCTTGCATCCAAAGAGGTTATGATACTAAGAAGATTAAAAGGTTAAAAAACCGCAGATACTACCCCCTGATAACTACAATAGAGGTGGCAGTACAGAATGTCGCCAAAGTATTCTGGTGTTGAATCCACAAAAGAATAGTAAGAGGCCCTTTTCTCTTCATACCTGTAGAAAGGGGTCTCTTAATTTTCTCTTGAAATAGAATATATATTCGGTTATTATATAGGTATAAATTAACTACAAATAGTCTTTAAAAAAAGAAGTGATTTGTATGGATATACTTGAAAAACTTGAGGTGCTTGGTGCTGCTGCAAAGTATGATGTTTCGTGCGCGTCAAGTGGAAGCAAAAGGGAAAAGCATTTTGGATTTGGCTCAACATTTTCTGCAGGTATTTGCCACAGCTGGACAGATGATGGGCGTTGTATCTCCCTTTTGAAAGTTCTATTTACAAATGAATGTATTTTTGACTGTGCTTACTGTATTAACAGAAGGAGCAATGATATAAAAAGGGCAACATTTACGCCTCAGGAAATTGCTGAGCTAACCATAAACTTTTATAAGCGAAACTATATAGAGGGTCTTTTTTTGAGCTCTGCCATCAAAAATTCTCCTGACTGGACAATGGAGATGCTTTTTCGAACAGTCTGGCTTTTGAGATATAAATACCAGTTCAATGGATATATTCATGTTAAAGCTATTCCCTATGCATCACTTGATTTAATAAGAAAAACCGGATTTTTGGCTGACAGAATGAGCGTCAATATTGAACTTCCATCTGAAAAAAGCTTAAGGCTTCTCTGTCCAAATAAAACAAAAGAGAGTATATTAAAGCCCATGGAGTTTATAACAAAAGTAGCTGAAGAAGAAAAAAATTTTGTATCGGCCGGTCAGAGCACTCAGATGATCATTGGTGCAACAGATGACAGTGATTATAAAATAATCAATTTAAGCCAGCACCTTTACAAGAAGTTTAAGCTCAAAAGGGTATACTATTCTGCATATACGCCTGTAAATCATGATCCAAGAATATTGAAAGTGGAGAGTCCACCGCTTTTGCGTGAACACAGACTCTATCAGGCAGACTGGCTGATAAGGGTTTATAACTTTTCTGCTGATGAGCTTTTTAAAACCAAGGATGAAAACCTGGACCTTGAAGTTGACCCGAAAGTGATGTGGGCGCTCAGAAATCTTGATAGGTTTCCTGTAGAGGTGAACAGAGCAAGCTATGAAGAACTCATAAGAGTGCCGGGAATCGGTATAAAAAGTGCAAGGAGGATAATAAAAAACAGGGTATTTCATTCTCTGGATTTTGAGGATTTAAAAAAGATGGGTGTTGTTCTAAAAAGAGCAAAATATTTTATAACATGCAACGGCAAGACATTTGAAAGGTTTTTGATTGACTTAGAACCTGAGAAAATAAAGCAAAAACTTACAGATAAAAATTCTTTACAAAGACCTCAGCAGCTTTCCTTTTTTGATAGGGAAGTATTTACATCTGTGATAACAGGGGAGATTTAAAAGGTGGACAAAATATTTTTGTATGATGGAACATTCGAAGGTTTTATGTGTGTGGCATTTCACATAATTTCTGAAGGTATAGATAAAGATAGGGTTATAATTGTTTCAAAAAATGAGTACCAACCGATGTTCATAGATAGTGTAAGAGAGGTTCAAAATGATTTAAAAACGTTTTTGGCAATGAGGAAGGGCATAATTGAAAAAGCTGATAGCAGTGTTTTCAAAAAGATTTACTATGCATTTTTATCAGATACTAAGGACAAAGAGGGTTATATTTTGAGATATCTATTTTTTGTATTCGAGCATGGTAAAAAGATAAAGTATCTTTACAGTGATGATTTAGTAAATGCAGTTGAAAAGATGACAAAAAACGTTAGCAGGGAAATAGGAAAGTACATGGGGCTTATGAGGTTTTGTGAGACAGATAAAGGTTTTCTTTATGCCAAGTTTGAACCCAAAAACGACATCATAAAACCAATTGCATATTTTTTTAAAAATAGACTGAATGGATTTTACTGGGCTATCCATGATGTGAAGCGAAACAAAGTTGCTATTTACGATAGAAAAAAAGTCCAGTTTTTAACTTGTGACAACCTAAAATTGAAAGTGACTCATCAAGATGAGATGTTTCAGATGCTTTGGAAGAATTATTTTAAAGCAGTGGCAATTGAAGAGAGAAAGAATCTAAAACTTCAGCAGCAGAACATGCCCAAAAGATACTGGAAGTATCTTGTAGAAAAAAATTAGGTGTACATCCTTCTTTTCGGATGCACACCTTTTTGTTTTGAGCATAAGTTTAAAATTTTATTTCTTCTTTCCTTTGTGAGGCTGCTGAGGAATCTTTTTTATTTCTATTTCTATTTTAGAGTTACCTTTGCCAGGAATTGTGATTTTCTTTTCTGGTGTTGGCTGAATATACTTTTTGGGCATGTTGAGAGAGTTTTTTACAATGTTTTCTATCTTAGAAAGAATATCCGTGTACAGATTTTTTATTTCAGAGATAATATTGACTTTTGCTTGATACAAACTTACAACTTCATTCAATATGCTTACCATTTTGTTATAGTCGCCAGTTTTAATTGTTTGATGATATTCATAGAGTTTGATTTTTATCTGCTTCTCGATAGTATTTATCTGATACACCTTTTGACTTACTGTTGGTTGTATCTGGTCCATATACTGTTTTATTTGATATACAGCCTGGTCAACTGCTTGTTGCTGCTGGTTTTTATAGACTTCTTCATATACTTTTAGTTCGTTGAGTTTTTGGTTTAGTTGATTGTTGAGCTCTGCTACCTTGGAAGATGAGAAGTTCTTTTTGTGAAGTTCCTTTTGAAGTTGGGATATAGTCTTGTTCACCTCGTTAATTATTTTGTTCATTTCCTGAGTGAAGAAATTCTTATCATATCTTTTTGCAGCTTGAATGTAAGCATTTATCTTTGCCCTAAGATGATTTACCTCAGCATTAATCTTGTTAAACTTTTCCTTTAGCTGATTTATTTGCAAAATGAGATTGTTAATAGTCTTTTTCTGCTCTTTTGTAAGCTTCTGCGGCTGTTGAATATTAACACTGTCATTTGAAATGGGTGGAATCACTTCGGTGGTTGAATTTGTACTATATGTCGAAGAATATGTTGTGGTTGTGGTTGTCGAATTTTGAGTGTTGTAGGTCTGAGAGTAGGTTGTATTTTGTGTTGTTTGATAAGTTTGTGCCTGGGTTGTGTCGTAAGTTGAGCTTGTCACAGTTTGAGAAGATGAAGTAGTTGATGCATCTTGGTCAGCATATACCGGTACTAATAAGAGAAAAGTAAAGATGAAAACTAAAATTAAGCTTATCAGTTTTCTTTTCATTTTTTACTTACCTCCTTGTAAATTTTTTCTTCTACTCTTTATAATACCTCATTTATTTAGGTTTTTTGTTTCTCAATTATTAAAAAAGTGTGTAAATTTTCAATAGACAAATTTTATAATTTGGTGTAACATTTCAGAGGGAAATTTAATTTTGCAAAAAGTAAAAGGGTGAGAAATATGAGCACAATGTATGATGTCATTATTGTGGGGGCAGGACCATGTGGAATATTCACGGCGTATGAGCTTGTAAAAACTTCTTCTGCGGCAGAAGTTGTGATATTCGAGAAAGGAAGAGACATCGAGTCAAGAGAGTGTCCAAAGAGAGTTACAAATGTTTGCAGCGGCTGCAAACCCTGCAATATAACAACTGGATTTTCGGGTGCAGGTGCATTTTCAGATGGGAAGTTGTCACTATCACCAAACGTTGGTGGCAGAATTCAAGAATTTGTTGGGCAAAGCAAGGCAGTAGAGCTAATAAGGTACGTAGATAGCATATACCTTGAAAATGGAGCAGACACTAAAGTATATGGTACAAATAGCCAGGTGATTGAGGAAATAAAAAGGAAGGCAACTGTTGCAAACCTCATGCTTGTTGAAAGTCCAATAAGACATCTTGGCACCGAAGAGGCAAAAAAGATATACAAAAGATTCCAGGATTTTCTTTTGGCAAATAACATTGAGATAAAGTTCAAAACCCCTGTAAAAGACTTGATTGTAGAAGACGGGAAGGCAGCAGGGGTTGTTGCTGAGGATGGCAGTATATACCGTGCAAAAAATGTAGTTATATGTGTTGGTCGTGAGGGTGCAAGTTGGCTTTCTAAAATTATAGAAAAATACAATATTCCGTGCGACAACAATAGAGTTGACATAGGTGTTAGGGTTGAGACACCAAATCACATTTGGAAAGGGATTACCGAACATCTATATGAGAGTAAATTTATTTACTATACAAAAACCTTTGACGACAAAGTAAGAACATTTTGCATGAACCCTGGCGGATATGTTGCGGTTGAACACTATGACAACTTGGCAGTTGTAAATGGACACAGTTATAAAAATATCAAAAGTGATAACACAAACTTTGCGCTGCTTGTCTCAAAACATTTTACTGATCCGTTCAAAGACAGTATAAAATATGGAAAGTACATTGCAGAACTTGCCAATATGCTATCGGGTGGGAAGGTACTTGTGCAACGTTATGGGGACTTTATTAGAGGAAGAAGGTCTAACGAGGAGAGAATAAGGAGAAACTCTGTCGTTCCTACATTGCAAGATGCAGTAGCAGGGGATTTGAGCCTTGTTTTGCCATACAGGATAATGCTTGATATAAAAGAGATGATTGAAGCTTTGGACTATGTAGTGCAGGGAGTTGCATCGTTTGACACGCTGCTTTATGGTGTTGAGGTTAAGTTTTATTCAAACGAGGTAAAAGTCAAGAACAATTTTGAGTGTTTAACAATTCAGAACCTTTATTTTGGTGGCGATGGAGCAGGAATTACAAGAGGACTTATGCAGGCGAGCGTGAATGGAGTTTTGATTGCTCGCGAGATTGCAAATAAATTATAAGTTCATTCGTTTAAGCTTTTGAGGTGGTCTTAATAAAGAGAGAAAAGGCCACCTTTTTGTTTTGCTAAGTTTAAGATATAATAAATTAAAGAAAGGAAGTGCTTTTTAAGGATGATTGACCTTCATGTTCATACAACATTTTCTGATGGGACATTTACTCCTCAAGAAGTTGTTAGATTTGCTAAAGAAAAGGGACTTTTTGCTATTTCAATAACTGACCATGATACAACAGATGGAGTTAAGGATGCTATTGAAGAGGGAGAAAGACTTGGACTTAAGGTAGTCAGTGGTGTTGAGATAAGTGCTGATTTTGAGATAGAGATGCACATTTTAGGGCTTTTTATAGATATTGATAATAAATTCTTACAGCAAAAACTTAAAATGTTAGAAAAATTCAGAAAAGAAAGAAATCCTCAAATAATTAAAAAGCTCAGACAAATGGGTTACAACATCTCAAAGGAAGAGGTAGAAAAACTTGCTTTAGGTGAGATGATAGGAAGACCTCATATTGCTAAGGTACTTGTTCAAAAAGGGTACTTTTCTACTACAAAAGAGGTATTTGAAAAGCTTTTAGGTTTTGGAAAGCCTGCTTATGTAAAGAAGGAAAAATTAAAGCCTCAGGAAGCTATTGAGGCAATAAAAAAGGCAGGCGGACTTGCTATTTTGGCACATCCTCACAAGTATTTATATCTGGAAGAGGGAAGCGAAAACGTATTTTTGGAACTAAAAGAATATGGGCTTGACGGCATTGAGGTTTTTCACTCAGACCACAATCAAATAGAGACAAGTATGCTACTTGAAATTGCTAAAAAACTTGACCTTGCTATCAGCGGTGGAAGCGACTTTCATGGAGAAAACAAACCGGAAATTTGTATAGGTGTTGGTAAGGGAAATTTAAAAATAGATGATGAAATTTTTTATATGTTGGAAAGCAGGGTACTAAAATGATGACAAGAAAGGCAATATTTGTTGCCGGTTTTATGATGATAGGAATTGTTCTGGGCAGAAATATAAAAGAAATTGAGACACTTGTATTTTGCCTTTTGCTAATTTTAGGAGCGCTGTGTGCTGCCTACTATTTTTTTCCTCAGTACTTTAAAAAGGAAAAGTTTTTGTTTATTTTATGTTTTCTTTTTCTTACACTGCAGCTTTTCAGGACACACTACATTTTCTATGTCTGCGAACCACAAAAAAATCTGGATGGGAGACATGTTTCTATTGTTGGTAGTGTGTGCTCATTTCCCGAGACAAGTGAAAAAAAGACTTCCTTTTATCTGAAAACAAATCTAAACGCAAAGGCTGTTACTCTTAGAGTTACAACAGAGTCTAAAAAAAGTATTTTTTATGGAGATACTGTAAAAGTTTCTGGAAAACTTAAAATTCCAAAAGGAAAGACAAATAGATTTGGATTTGACTACAAGGAATATTTGAAAGGCAAAGGTGCTATTTATACACTTTTCTCAAAAGACATAGAGGTTATCTCTCAAGGCAAAAATGTTCTCAGTATTCTCAATAGATTTTCTACAATGCTAAATAATCTCATAGATAGGTCTTTTCAAAAATGATATATCTTCACTTTTGAAAGGTTTAATTCTTGGCAACAAATCCACAATTCCGGATGATATGTACAAAGACTTTCAGCGAAGCGGGCTTGCTCACCTTCTTGCAGTCTCTGGTGGAAATGTAGGTGTGCTATGCGCTTTTGTTGAGATTTTGTTCAGAAGAATATTAAAGGTTTATGGTAAGGGAGTAAACTCTTTAATAATAGGTGTTATAATTGTTTTTGCTATTGTCACAGGTATGTCGGCATCTGTTGTTAGAGCCTCAATTATGGCGGCAATCTTCTATGCTGGAAGAATTATTTACAGAAATCCTGATACGCTCAACAGCTTGGCAGTATCAAGCGTTTTGATGCTGCTTGTAAATCCACTTTTTCTTTTTGATGTTGGGTTTCAGCTGTCTTTTTTGAGTGTTCTTTCGATAATTCTGTTTTATAAAGGGATATATGAGTATATTGCAAAGTTAAAGATACCAAGCGGTGTATCTTCACTTATTGCAGTTTCAATTTCTGCTCAGATTTTAATATTGCCATTGTTGGCTTATTATTTTTCTGAGGTCTCAGTTATTTCATTCTTTACAAACATAGTTGCTGTGCCAGTTGCAAGTGCTGTTGTGCCAAGTGGGCTGATGTATTTTATATTTTTGATCTTCAATATAGATATATTACCATTTAAATGGTTTTTAGAAGTCTGTGTAAACGTGCTAATGTTCCTTTCAAGATTATCTCATGTAGGGTTTTCGCATGTGAAGGTCATTTTATGGGATGAGAAGCTAATATTTTGTTACTATTCTGTTGTAGCTTATTTGATTTTTAAAAGCTTTATGAGCAGGCAACTAAAATATGTGATTTATTTGAGCATTGGTGGGCTGCTTGTGGCATTCATTTTCCAGATGCTCGTGAATTACAACAGGCTCATCATAAACGTAATAGATGTAGGACAGGGAGACAGTAGCCTTATTACATACAAGGGATTTTCAATGCTGATTGATACAGGACCTGAGTATGAAGATTTCAGCAGCTTGAAAAGAGTTGTTCTTCCGTATATACTCAAAAGAGGAGTGTCAAAACTTGATGTTTTGGTGTTGACACATAAGCACAGGGACCACATTGGAGACTTTGATTATCTGCTTGATGAGATGGAAGTTGACAGGATTGTAACGTCAAAAGAGGTCTATCTTGAAAATGCTCAAAAGTTCAAAGGACAAAAGGTTGTGTTAGTAGATAGCTTTAAAGTTTATCGCTACAAGAATTTAAAAGCCTATTTTATCCCACCGGTAGAACAAGATGAAAATAGTTCTGTTGTTGTGAAGCTGACCTTTGGCAATTTTAGCATGCTTTTTACAGGTGATGCTTCATATGAGTCTGAGATGGAATACATGAAAAGGTTTAATTTACAAGCGACCATTTTAAAAGTGGGGCACCATGGAAGCAGCACCGCAACATCTGAAGAATTTTTGGAAAGTGTGAAGCCGAAGGTTGCTGTGATTTCAGTAGGAAAAGGCAACATATTTGGACATCCTTCAAATGAGGTCTTGCAAAGGCTCAAGAGCAAAAATATAAAGGTTTACAGGACAGATTCAAATGGAACCGTAGATATATTGGTTGACAGAAATAAAGTGATAATAAATCCCTATATTGTGAGGTGAATATGAGTTGGCTGAAAAATCAAAAGAGATTATAAAAGAATTAAATTCGCAGCTCTTGAAAAAGGATTTCAAGAAGATTTACCTTTTTTATGGACAAGAAATATTTTTAATTGACGAATATACGAGGCGCTTTAGCTATGCCATCGTTGGTGGGAATTTGAACAACATAGTAAAGTTTGACGGTGAGACTGCAAATTATAATGATATAATAAACGAAATGTTTTCAATATCTTTTGATTTAGAGCCAAAAGTGCTAATCTTCAAAAACTTTTTCAAGTATGCATCTACAAACTCCAGCTTAAATCTTTCTGCTATCATAGATAATCTCAAAAATTTTAAAAGTGACAGTACTTATATAATCTTTAAAGAATACGAAGCGAAAGAAAACAAGTTTTTTTCTGCTCTGAAACAAATAGCTTATTCTGCAGAGTTTGTGCAGCCTTCCATGACCCGATTTGGTAAAGTGGGTTCAAAATGTAATGTCAAAAGAAGGGAAAGCAATCTCTGAAAATATGGCACAAGAGATTATTCTTCATTACAACAAGGATATGATGCTTATCTACAACCATTTACAAGTTCTCATTTCATATCTTGGCAAAAGGAGCAAGGTTACGCATGATGATATATTAAAGACCTTGACCGACAATCCACAAGACCATATATTCCAGATGCTTGATGCTTTTGCCACAAAGGACACAGAAGGTGGTTATAAATATCTGAGAGAGCTGTATCAGCTCAGGACGAGTGTCAGCAAGATTTTGGCTTTGATTTTGCGTCATTTTAAGATACTTGGAATGTTAAAAGAGATGCAGGAGACAAATAAGAAACAGATTGCAAAACAGCTTGGTATTCTTGAGTTCTTTGTTGACAAGTACAAAAAACAAGCAGAAAGCTTAACCCTTGACAAGATAAAATCTATAATCCAAAAAACCATAGAATATGAGTACATGATAAAAAAAGGGCAAATTGATGATGAGACAGCACTTGAAATGCTTTTGTACCAGATTGTAAAATAAAATACAAAAAGGCTATCCATTGAAAAGAGACTGGACAGCCCTTTTTTATTATTGAGCTTTTGATTCTGGCTGTGGCGAAGACAGAGCAGCGTACTTGTTGATGAGCTTCATAAGTCTTGATTTCTTTCTTGAAGCATTGTTCTTGTGTATAACACCTTTTGCAGCTGTCTGGTCAATGAGCTTTGCAGCTTTTGAGTAAAGTTCTTTTGCCTTTTCGATGTCACCGCTAAGCAGTGCTTTTTTGACCTCTTTTATAGCTTTTTTCATTTTAAACTTTTGAATCTTATTTTCAATAGTTCTACGTCTTATAACTTTTATCTTCTTTTTAGCAGACTTTGTGTTTGCCAAAACTTTTCACCTCCACTCAAAATTTAAGACTAATTGCTATTTTATCACGACAAAAGCAAAATTGCAACAGCTCAAAGTGGCAAATGAAATAAAGCAAAAGGCAAGGTTTTTACCTTGCCTCATTATAATTTTAAAGACTCTATCACACTTTTTATTACCTGAGCAGAGTTTTTGAGCTTTTCTTTTTCCTCATCTGTCAGCGGTATATCAAATACCTTTACAACTCCGCTTTTGTTGACAATTGCAGGAAGAGAAATTGCAACGTCTTTTACACCATATACGTCATCAACTATTGATGAGACAGGAAGTATAGAATTTTCATCTCTGATTATAGCTTCAACAATTCTTCTAACAGCCAATGCAATGGCGTAATATGTTGCTCCTTTTCTTTCAATTATTTCATATGCAGCGTTTTTTACTTTGTTGAAAATTTGTTCTTTTACTTCGGGTGAGCAGTTTTTCCCGCACAAAAGACACTCTTGCATAAAATTCACGCCACCTATGTTTGTAAGCGACCATGCAGCAATCTCACTATCTCCATGTTCGCCCAAGATATATGCATGGACATTTCTCACGTCGACCTGACAGTGCTGTGCCAAGAGGTATCTGAATCGCGATGAGTCTAAGACTGTCCCAGATCCTATAATCTGATTTTTTGGCAGACCTGAAACTTTATACATTACGTAAGTGAGAACATCAACAGGATTGGTGACCATTAAAAGTATTGCATCCTGCGTGTATTTGATAATATTTTCCACTATCGACTTTGTAATCTGTGCATTTTTATGAGTAAGGTCGAGCCTTGTTTCACCAGGCTTTTGATTGGCACCAGCAGTAATTATTATTATATCAGCATCTTTGCAATCCTCATAATCACCTGCCCATATCTTGACGGGTTTTACAAAGGATATTCCGTGATTTAAATCCATCGCTTCACCTTCAGCTTTTGCACGGTTTACGTCAATCAGAACAAGTTCTGTTGCAAGCCCAGCATCTACAAGAGCAAAAGCAGTGGATGCGCCAACAAATCCTGTTCCAATTATTACAATTTTACCCAGTTTTCTCATAAAATTTTTCCTCCCAAGTTCATTTGTTTTCTTCTATAATTTTACCCTCAAAAAGATGGTTCAAAACACACAAAAGTTTTTATCCTAATTTAAGAGTATAAATATTAATGAACTAAAAAGTACTAAAATGAAAACTTTAAGATATTAACCTTCATTTTGAGCAATTCGTAAACCTAAAAATGGAGAAAGACTTTAATAAGTATAAACAAATACATGTATACAATTCAAACGATTGACGAAAAATTGATATTTTCAGAAAATTAAACGCACATATATGTATTGATTATGCAAGTATATAGTGCTATAATTATCAACGTGAATTTTGAGATAAACAATTTTATAAATATTCAAACAATTGCATAAATGTGCATTAGTTGTCTGATAAATTTATTACCAAAGGAGAGATTATGCGTGGCAAGATACATACTTAAAAGGATAGTGTGGTCCATTGTATCATTATTCGTGATAATTACTGTTACGTTTTTTCTCATGAGAATGATACCAGGTGGTCCGTTCACTGGTGAAAAGACTTTGCCTGAGGAGATTTTACGAAACCTGAACGAAAAATATGGACTCAACAAACCGCTTGCAATCCAGTACTTTAAGTATTTAAATAGCCTTTTGCACGGCGATTTGGGAATTTCAATGAGAAATCAGGGTAGAACTGTCAATGAAATTATTGCAGAGACATTTCCTGTTTCTGCCAAGGTAGGTATTTTAGCTATAATCCTAAGCCTTTTGATAGGGATACCTCTTGGTATTTGGTCAGCCGTGCATCAAGGAAAGTGGCAAGACAATTTGTCGATGGTGATAGCTACAATTTTCATTACAATACCTGGATTTGTGCTTGCGGTGATATTTGATGTATATCTTTGGTGTAAAGCTTCAGCTTGTTCCTATTATGGGGTTAGATGAGCCAAGAAGTTATATTCTTCCGGTTGTGACGCTGGCAGCTTATCCAATATCCTTTATTGCAAGGCTTATTCGAAGCAGTATGCTTGAAAGTTTATCACAGGACTATATAAGAACTGCACGGGCGAAAGGACTTTCAGATTTCATAGTTGTTTATAAACATGCGCTGAAGAATTCTCTGATTCCTGTTGTTACTTACTTGGGACCTTTAATTGCAGGAATACTCACTGGTAGTTTTGTGGTTGAAAAGATTTTTGCAATTCCAGGAATGGGTAGATTTTATGTAGAGAGCATAACAAATAGAGACTATTCGCTTGTAATGGGAACCACAATATTTTATGCAGCGTTTTTGATATTTATGAATCTTATTGTAGACATTATCTATGTATTTATAGACCCGCGTATAAAACTTGAGGACTGATTTTAAGGGGGAAAAGAAGATAATGGAGAATATATCAAAAGAACTTTTTGTACCAGTTCCAAAAGAAGAAAGGCAGCAAGAGACAATTGTCAGACCAAGTGTGAGTTACTGGCAGGATGCATGGCGAAGACTCAAATCTAATAAAGTAGCAATGGTATCAATGTGGACAATAGTGTTTTTTGTATTGCTTGCTGTAGTTGGTCCAATTATTATGCCATATAAGTATGATCAGCAAATAGTTGGACAAGAAGGCTTACCACCTTCACTATCTCATTTGTTTGGGACAGATGATCTTGGCAGAGACCTCTTTGTCAGATGTTTATATGGTATGCGTATTTCTCTTTCTATAGGTATTATTGCAACAATTATAAATATTGTGATTGGTGTTTTATATGGTGGTATTTCGGGTTATGTGGGCGGCAAAGTTGACAATATTATGATGAGAGTAGTTGATATTCTGTACAGCATTCCGTTAATGATATATGTTATTCTTCTTTCAGTGTCACTAAAACCTTATTTGAAGGAACTTTTTGACAAATATTCGTTTTTGAACGGGCTTAAGACAGTGGGTGCACCACTTGTTTGCATATACATTGCACTGGGACTTACTTACTGGATTTCAATGGCAAGGATTGTACGTGGCGAGAATATTGAGCTTAAAACAGCAAGAGTATGTCACAGCGGCAAAGACAATTGGTGCAAGTGGCTTTAGAATTTTGCTCAGGCACCTGATTCCAAACAGCATGGGGTCAATTATAGTCACTGCTACACTGCAGATTCCAAGTGCTATTTTTACTGAGTCTTTCTTGAGTTTTATTGGTCTTGGGGTTGATGCACCGGTTCCGTCACTGGGTTCTTTAGCTTCAGATGCTTTGAATGGATTTATATCATACCCTTATAGGCTATTTTTCCCATCGCTTTTATTATGTTTAATAATACTTACATTTAACCTGTTTGGAGATGGACTCAGAGATGCACTTGATCCGAGAATGAGAAAATAAATTTTTTCAAACATAATTTTTCCAGAATTTGAGGTGAAAAGAATTGGCTGAAAAATTGTTAGAAGTAAAGAATCTGAAAACATCATTTTTTACACATGTTGGAGAAGTAAAGGCAGTAAATGATGTTTCGTTTGACGTATATGAAGGACAGACTGTGGGTATTGTAGGTGAATCTGGAAGCGGTAAAAGTGTGACCTCAATGTCCATCATGAGACTTATTGCACCGCCTGGAAAAATAGTTGACGGTCAGATTATATTTGAAGGTAAGGATATACTAAAGCTTTCTGAGAAAGAAATGAGAGATATTAGAGGAAACAAAATCAGTATGATATTTCAGGACCCAATGACATCTTTAAATCCTGTTTTTACAATTGGAAATCAACTAATTGAAGCTATAAAAATTCACAATAAAGTTTCGAAAGCTCAGGCTAAAAAAAGAGCTATTGAAATGTTAAAGCTTGTTGGCATTCCAAGCCCTGAGCGAAGACTTTCGCAGTACCCTCACGAGTTTTCGGGTGGTATGCGTCAGAGAGTTATGATAGCTATGGCTCTTTCGTGCAACCCCAAGCTTTTAATTGCAGATGAGCCAACAACTGCACTTGACGTTACCATCCAGGCTCAGATATTAGACCTTTTGAAAAAACTTCAACAGCAGCTTAAGATGTCAATTATACTTATTACTCATGACCTTGGTGTTGTGGCAGATATATGTCAAAAAGTAATTGTAATGTATGGTGGAATCATTGTTGAGGAAGGCACTGTTGATGATATATTTTACAACCCCAAGCATCCTTATACATGGGGGCTTTTGAGGTCTGTGCCAAAGATGCATTTAGGTCTTAAGAAAAGGCTTGTGCCAATAGAAGGTCAGCCGCCAGATCTTCTAAAGCCGCCAAAAGGGTGTCCGTTTGCGCCAAGGTGCGAATATGCAATGAGAGTTTGCTTACAAGTAAGACCACCACTTTTCGAAGTTGGAGACGGGCACAGGTCAAGGTGCTGGCTGAATCACCAGTATGCTCCACAGAGTTTATTAGAAAAGGTGAAAACTGCAAACGAATAAGTAAGTAGTAAACAGAGGCAGGTGGAGAAGTTGAATGAGGTTTTGATTGAAGTAAAAAATCTAAAAAAGTATTTTCCAGTAAAGATGGGACTGGGGAAAAAAGCATATATAAAAGCGGTGGATGATGTGAGCTTTTTCATAAAAAAAGGAGAAACATTGGGACTTGTTGGTGAAAGCGGCTGTGGAAAATCTACAACAGGAAGAACCATCATAAGGCTTTATGAGCCAACAAGCGGGCAGATTATATTCAAAGGAGAAGATATAACAAAAAGAGACATGCTTCCTTATAGAAAATCCATGCAGATGATTTTCCAGGATCCGTATGCCTCACTTAATCCCAGGATGACAGTTGGTGATATTATAGGTGAGCCGCTTGAGATACACAACATTGCAAAGGGCAATGAAAAAAAAGAAAGAGTTCAAGAACTTTTAAGACTTGTGGGACTCAGCAGCGAGCATGCAAACAGGTACCCGCACGAGTTTTCTGGTGGTCAGAGACAGCGAATTGGTATTGCAAGGGCTTTAGCAGTTGAGCCTGAATTTATCATATGCGATGAGCCAATATCAGCGCTTGATGTGTCGATACAGGCTCAGATTGTGAATATGCTGGAAGATTTGCAGCAAAAGTTTTCCCTTACCTACCTTTTTATTGCTCATGACCTGTCAATGGTAAAGCATATAAGCAGCAGGGTAGGTGTAATGTATTTAGGAAAGCTTGTGGAACTTGCAGAAAGTAACGAGCTTTACAGCAATCCTTTGCATCCGTACACACAGGCACTGCTTTCTGCAATACCAATACCTGACCCGAAAATCTCTAAAGAAAGGACAAGAATTATATTGGAAGGAGACGTTCCAAGCCCTCTCAATCCGCCAACCGGTTGCAGGTTTAGAACAAGATGCAAGTATGCGTTTGACAGGTGTAAGGAAGAGGAGCCCAAGTTTAGGGATGTTGGTAGTGGTCATTACGTGGCCTGCCACTTGATGGATAAAAAATAAGGCAGGTCACGTAAAGATAAAAAATAAAAATTTTTATGTGAGGAGGAGATTTATTTATGAAAAAGCGTATTGTAGCTACTTTTATTCTGGTTGCTTTTCTTGTGACGGGGTTATTTTTAGGCGTTAATTTTAAAAATGCAGCGGTTGCATCATCAAGGCAAGTATTTACTTATATCAATGGCTCTGAACCAAGATATCTTGACCCCGGTCTAAATACTGCTCTTGATGCTGCAAACATAATTATCAATGTTTTTGAAGGTTTAACAAGAGTTGACGCTAAAGGTAGAACTGTGCCTGGAATGGCAGAAAAATGGACTGTATCAAAAGATGGACTTACTTATACCTTTTATATAAGAAAAAATGCGAAGTGGTCAGATGGTAAACCTGTTACTGCATATGATTTTGAATATGCTTGGAAAAGAGCATTAGATCCAAACACAGGTTCAGAATATGCTTATCAGCTTTTCTATATCAAGAATGGTCAAAAATTTTACGAAGGTAAAGCAAAAGCATCTGATGTTGGTGTCAAGGCTTTAAATAGTACAACTTTACAGGTTACATTGGAAGCACCAACTCCATATTTTATTGATCTTACAAACTTCCCGACATACTTCCCGGTAAGAAAAGATATTGTGCAAAAATATGGGGATAAATGGGCAACAGATCCAAAGACATATATTGGTAATGGTCCGTTTAAAATGACAAAGTGGGTTCATAACTCATATATCGAACTCGAAAAGAACAATAATTACTGGGATGCGAAATCTATAACTTTACAAAAGATGATCTTAAAGTTATCTAATGACAACAATGCCAACTTGATGGCTTTTACTGCTGGGCAAGTTGATGGTGCTGAAGGTATACCTACTGAAGAAATTCCAAGGCTAAAAAGAGAAGGAAAGATTAAGATAGCACCTTTAATAGGGACATATTATTATCTTGTTAATTGCAAAAAACCACCTTTTACTGACAAGAGAGTAAGAGAAGCTTTGTCTCTTGCTATTGATAGAACACGTATTGTTAATCTTTTAAAAGCTGAGCAAAAACCTGCAACAGGTTTTGTTCCGTATGGTATTAAGGGAATTTCTAAGGATTTCAGAGAAGAGTCGGGCAACTTCTTGCCAGTTACTGCTGATTTGGCAAAAGCAAAGAAATTGTTGGCTGAAGCAGGATATCCAAACGGTAAAGGTATGCCAGAGATAGAAATTATTTATAACACTGACGAAGGTCATAAAAAGGTTGCTGAAGCAATTCAAAATATGTGGAAACAGCTCGGTATAAATGTAAAGCTTTCTAATATGGAATGGAAAGTATTGCTTGAAAGAAGACAGAAAAAAGACTATATGGTAGCAAGAGATGGATGGGTTGGCGATTACAATGATCCTATGACTTTCTTGGATTTATTTACTTCATATAGTGGTAATAACAACACAAATTGGAGTAACAAGCAATATGACTCTTTGATAGAAAAAGCCAAAAAAGAAGTTGATACTAAGAAGAGAATGCAATATATGATACAAGCAGAGAAAATATTGATGCAGGATTATGCAATAATTCCAATTTATTTCTATACAAAAGTATATCTTTTGAAAGATTACGTAAAGAACTATTACATTTCTCCGCTTGGATTTAATTACTTCATGTATGCTAAGATTGTAAAGTAAATTAGAATGGAGTAAAATAATAAGGGAAGGGCAGAAATTGATTTTTTTGCTCTTCCCTTTTTTGATTTTAAAAATTAAGAATTTCGGGCAGGTGAGATGAGCAATGAAATTTGCATTGAGATTTAAAAAAGTTTTAATAGTACTTAGCCTTGCGAGTTTTTTAATGTTTATTTTAACAGGGTGTTCAAGCAGTCAAGATGATATAAATAAAAAAGTAAGGATTGTGCTTGTTGGCAATTTCATTGGTGATGAAAATGCTCAAAAATTGATTTCAGAACTTGAAAAAAAATCAGGTGACCAAATTTACGTTGACCAGATACTTTACACGGGCGATAAACCAAAATCCGAACAAGAATTTGCATTTATGCAAAAACTTATGGTAATGCTTGCAGCAGGAGAAGGAGATATTTATATACTTGATAAAAAATTATTTACAAACTATGCCCAAAGTGGAGCATTTTATTCTTTAAAGTCTTTTGTGAGCAAAAATAAACTGGATAAATTTGTAGATAATACATGTTATGTGAAAGAAAAAGACAAATCGAAAACAGATTTATATGGCATTAAAGCAGACAGTGTCTCTATACTCAAAAAATACGGATTTGATACAGAAAATAAATATATTGCAATATATATCAGAAGCAATAAGTTCTCCCGTGCACAAAAAGTTTTGTTAGCTCTTTTGAACAGCAATTAAATATCCTGCTAAGATAAGTATACCGTAAAATATGCTGTTTTCTGATGCATCAAAATATGGTGAGTGCAAAGGATTTTCTCCTTTGCCTTTTTCTTTTATACCAAGTCTAAAATATACTGAGGGAACCTTTTGGCAGTAAAATGCAAAGTCTTCTGCTGTAAAGCTTGGGATAGCCTTTTTTACATTTTCAGGACCAAGAAGTTTTTTTGCTACATCAAGAAACTCTTCGGTAGCTTGATAACTATTTATCAAAGGTGGATATTGAAAATAATAATTTATATTTACATGGCAATTATATTTTTGAGCAGAAAGTTTTGTAAGTTTTTTTATATTATTATAAATAAATTCTTGAAGACTGCTATCAAACGTTCTTACAGTTCCTCTTATTTTGCACCTCTCTGAAATTACATTGAAAGTCTGTCCACTGCTGATGGATGAGAAAGAGAGATGAAAAGGCAATAATTTATTTGAGAACGCGCAAAAAAAGTTGTTTGCGCTCTGAATAAAATCGGTGGCAGGATAAATTGGATTTTTGGTTACTTCTGGCATTGCAGCATGTCCACCTTTTCCAATAAACTCAATTTCAAAGTCGTCTACACTTGCCATGATAGCACCACTTGAAACTTCAATTGTTCCAACATCAACACCTGGCCACACGTGAAATCCCAAAAGCCTTGTCACTTTTGGATTTTCAAGTCCGCTTTCTTCAATTACTCTTTTTGCCCCTCCCGGACCTTCCTCAGCAGGCTGAAATATAAACTTGACACACCCTTCAAAGCCAATGTCAACAAGGACCTTTGCTGTTCCAAGTACCACTGCCATGTGAAAATCGTGACCGCAGCAGTGTCTTGGCTGACCTTCCACTAAAATTGCGTCCATGTCGCTTCTTATTCCAATACATTCCTCAGACCTATTTATAATTCCAATCACACCTGTTTTTGCTATTGGAAAGTTTTCAATGCCCCACTCTGAAAGTCTTTCTGTGATATATTTTTGTGTCTTATACTCTTCATATGAAAGTTCGGCAAGTTTATTTAAATCTCTTCTGATGTTAATGAAAAGTTCCATATTTTTTCTGATAGTATCTTTAAGTTTTTCAGTACAAAATTCCACTTTTCATACCTCCTCTTTTTGGTAAGCTGAATTCAAAACATTTTGAATTTTCTGCATAGCAATTTGAAGTTCATCTTCTGTACAATCTAAGAAACTTATTCTGAAAAAGTTTGTAGAGGCAGGTTTATGATAAAAACATGTATGGGGCTGAACTAAAACCCTTTGTGTTTTGAGTTTGTTATAAATAGTGGCAGATGATATATTTGGTGGAAGGTAGAAAGAAACAAATATTCCCTGAACATTTTGAGTAAGCAGCCTGTTGTCTATTTGCAAGTCTTTTGCCAATCTTAAAAATAGCTTTTGTCTTTGGTTTATGTATGTTTTCAAGTTTTCTATGTGCTTGTCAAAGAAGTTTTTCAAAAAATAATAAAAAGATACCTGTATCAAAAGCGATGTTGAGATATCTGCCATTGACTTATAATATGCCACCTCTTCGCTAAAGTGCCTTGGTGCTAAAACAAATCCAATTCTCAAGGCAGGCATTGTAACAGTTGAAAAGCTCTTTATGTAAAACACCCTGTCGTATTTGTCATATGCCTTGATTGGATAAAATTCCTTCATCCACAACTATATCACTTAAAAAATCATCTTCAATGATGTAAAAATCGTATTTTTGTGAAATTTCACACAGATACTCCTTGTACTCTTTGCTGTACGAAACCCCGGTTGGATTTTGCGAAAAAGGAATAATGTATATGGCCTTTGGTGAAAATTTTTTAATGTAATCTTCTATGTTTTGCATCTGGTCAATATCAATTCCGACAATGTTCAGGTGCATATTGCTAAAGATATGATATGCACCAAGGTACGAAGGATTTTCTAAAAATATTGTATCGCCGGGCTTTAAAAAACTTTTTGTTGTAATCTCAATTCCCTGCTGAGCACCTGATACGACTGTGAGATCTTGAGGGCTTGTAACAATCCCAAGCTTTTTAAGATATGTCTCTACCAAGTACTCCTTTAGAGGATTTTTAAAATGTTCGATATAATCAAAAATCTGCGGTGAATACTCTTCAATTGCACAGTTTAAAGAATCTTTGAACCATTCGATGGGGTATAGGCTATATGGAAGCTTTGATGAAGCCAAATTAATGTACCCCTCAGCATCTATAAGGTTTTCTTCCTCAAAAATGATTTTATCCTGATACTCACTGTATACAACGTAATAGCCGCTTCCAGGGGTTGCTTTAATATAGCCTTCATTTTCAAGCTTGCTCAGAGCCTTTGTCACAGTGGAAAGATTCACATTTAACATCTTGCAAAGATTTCTCACAGATGGAAGCTTCTGCATATAATTAATCTCACCTGACAAAATCTTTTGCTTTATGTCTTCATAAAGCTGAAGGTAAAGAGGCTTTTTTGAGCCCTTGTCAATCTGTATCGATGCACTCATCGTTCATCCCGTCTTTACACACAGTTTATTTTAATTATAATAAAGTCGACAAAAGACTTCAACAAATTATATCGATACGGAGGTGCTAAATTATGAGCGAGATTGTAAATGAAAGATATGAACTTAACAAAAGCCTTGCACAGATGTTAAAAGGCGGTGTCATCATGGATGTGACATCTCCAAAAGAGGCTGAGATTGCTGAAAAAGCAGGTGCTGTTGCTGTTATGGCTCTTCAAAAAGTTCCGGCAGACCTTAGAAAAGAAGGCAAGGTTGCGAGGATGGCTGACCCGAAAATAATATTGGAAATTAAAAGTGCTGTTTCAATACCTGTTATGGCAAAGGTAAGAATCGGACATTTTGTTGAAGCTCAAATTTTAGAAGCACTTGGCATAGACTATATTGATGAAAGCGAGGTCTTGACACCTGCTGATGAGGAGCATCACATTGATAAGTGGAAGTTCAAAGCTGCGTTCGTGTGTGGCGTAAGAGATTTGGGTGAGGCTTTGAGAAGAATTCAAGAAGGTGCTTCCATGATAAGAACAAAAGGTGAGGCTGGGACAGGAAATGTTGTTGAAGCGGTAAGACACCTTCGCAGAATAAACAAGCAAATTAGTTATGCTGCATCATTAAGTGACGATGAGCTTTATGCATATGCAAAGGAACTTGGAGTATCATATGAACTTTTGAAAAAAACAGCCGAGCTCAAACGTCTTCCTGTTGTCAACTTTGCAGCAGGCGGAATTGCAACACCGGCTGATGCAGCATTAATGATGCAGCTTGGAGCAGATGGTGTGTTTGTCGGTTCTGCTATTTTCAAGAGCAAAAATCCTGAGAAAAGAGCAAGGGCAATTGTGATGGCAACCACATATTACAATGATCCCAAAATACTGGCAGAAATATCATATGACCTTGGCGAAGAGATGGAAGGTATAGATTTGAGAAATCTTTCTGAGCATGAACTTTTGCAGTTTAGGGGGAATTAAAAATTGAAGACAATAGGAGTTTTGGCGTTTCAAGGCGGAGTTATAGAACATGTGAAAAAGATAGAAGAACTTGGGGCAAAGCCTCAGCTTGTCAAAAAAGAAGAGGACTTGAAAGGACTTGATGGTTTGATTTTGCCTGGGGGAGAAAGCACTACAATTGGAAAATTTTTGATTGAAACAGACTTAAAAGACCATATTTTAAACTTGATATATGAAGGTATGCCAGTTTGGGGAACATGTGCCGGTGCAATTTTGCTTTCTAAAAATATCAAAAACCAGGGAAGTGGTGTGCTTCCTCTACTTAGCATAATGATAGAAAGAAATGCCTATGGAAGCCAGCTTGACAGTTTTAAAAAAGAAGTTTTTGTTCCGAGGTTCAACATAACTACAGAGTGTGTTTTTATAAGAGCACCGAAAATTGTTGAGGTAGCAGAAACTGTTGAGGTTTTAGCAGAGCTTGAAACTCCAATTGCAGTTTTGCAGAAAAATATCTTAGCTACAACATTTCATCCTGAGCTTACATCTCAAAATTATTGGCATTCTTTCTTTGTGGAGAATGTGGTAAAATAATTCTAAAGGTTTTCTTTTTCTTTCTCTTTTTTTCCCTTGACATTTTTTCCCGGTTCAAAGAATAGGCAAAATTCAGTACAGTATTTTGAGGGTGGACAAACGTGGGTTTTTAAACAGTATCCATCTTTTTGATATTTGCAGGGATACCAGCAGCTTATAAAACTCATGTTTAGTCCCTCCTTTCATTTATATTTTTTGCTGTTTTTCAAGCAAAAATTATGTAATATTTAACTCAGAAGGGGAAAATAATTTATGATATTTAATATTGGAATTGATATTGTTGAAGTTGATAGGTTCAAAAATATGAAAAGATTCGACCAGTTTTTAAAAAGAATATTTACTTTCAATGAGCTTGAATATATAAAAGAAAGGCGATATAACCCAGAGACAATAGCGGGGTATTTTGCTGCAAAAGAAGCAGTTGCCAAAGCACTTTCAACAGGAATTGTTTTTTGCTTCAAAGACATAGAAATACAAAAAGGGAAAACTGGCTGTCCAATGGTAAAGCTTTATAACAGGGCTGAGACTCTTTGTTTTGAGCTTGGAATTAAAAATATTGTGGTGAGCATATCTCACCAAAAATCGGTTGCAGTTGCAGTTGCCATTGCTGAAAAATAAAAAAAGAAGGGATGATAAATGTTTGTTTTGACTTCATCCCAGATGAGGGAAATTGACAGGAAAGCTTCGCAGGAAATAGGGATACCTGAAGTTGTGTTGATGGAGAATGCTGGTTTTTGTGTTTTTGAAGAGATAAAGAAGGATTTTAGGGTGCTAAAAGATAAAAACATTGCAGTTTTTTGCGGAAAAGGCAACAATGGCGGCGATGGATTTGTTGTTGCAAGGTATCTTGCCCAGGTTTGTCCAAATGTAAAGGTATTTTTATTCGATGAAAATGTGACTTTGACATCCAAAGTTTTCCTTGATATATTGAAAAGGCTGGAAGTCGATGTTAGCATTTTGTCAGAAGAACTATTATTATCCCTCCAAACCCAGAGATTTGACATAATAGTTGACGCAATTTTTGGAATAGGTCTTTCAAAAGACATTGACGGACTTTACAAAAAGGCAATTGAGTATATAAATAGTAGCGACGCTGATGTATATTCAGTTGACATTCCAAGTGGTGTTTGTTCTGATACAGCTCAGGTTAAAGGCTGTGCTGTACGTGCTTCCAAGACAGTAACCTTTGTTTACCCCAAAGTAGGTCATATCTTGTATCCTGGTAGCTATTATTGTGGTAAAGTCGTTGTGAAAGACATAGGTATTCCTGAGAAGATTATCAAAGATATCAAGGTAAAGATTTTAACGGCTGAGGATTTAGAAGTATCCAAATTTTACAGATATCCTGACTCTCACAAGGGCGATTATGGCAAGGTGGGAATAGTTGCCGGGTCAAAGTATTATCCTGGTGCGGCAGTTCTGTGCAGCAATGCTGCTATTAAAAGCGGCTGTGGACTTTGCTACTTGATAACTCCCCAAGAAACACTTTATTTTCAGAGTTTAAGAAAACCGGAGATAATAGTTTTGCCAGTTGAAAGTAAAGAAGGTGTTATATCTTTTGATGGTTTTGTGAAATTTAAGGAATACTTTGCTAAGCTTGACGTTTTAGGATTTGGCTGTGGGCTTACGAAGAATGAAGAAGTTGAAAAGATATTGATTCATATTTTGGAGAATTTCCAAATACCTATTGTAATAGATGCAGATGGACTAAATGTTTTGGCATCAAGCCAAAAAGCAAAAAATCTCTTGGCAATCTATAAATCTCAAAAAGTTTTAACTCCGCATTATATGGAAGCTGCAAGGCTTCTTGGCGTTGATGTAAAAGATGTTGCTAAAAATCCAATTGATGCTGCCAAAAAGATTGCAAGAGAATTTAAGTCTATATGCGTACTAAAAGGTTCAAGAACAATAATAACAGACGGAGATGAGGTTTTTATAAATGTTCTTGGCAATCCTGGCATGGCAAAAGGCGGAAGCGGAGATGTTCTCACAGGTATTATTTTGTCTATGATTGCTCAAGGGTATTCTGCTTTTGAGGCGGCAAAAATTTCGGTATATCTTCATTCTCTTTCAGCAGATATCTTGCTTGAAAAAAAGACAATGCAGACAATTTTGCCCTCAGATGTTATAGAGGGGTTGGACAGTGCTATTAGGAGACTAATTGAAGGTTAAATATAAAGGATGAAGTTTTTGTCCAAAAAACTCTGGCTGTGTATAGTAGTTATGCTGCTTTTTGAACTTTCTGGTTGTAAAAGGATGGTCCAAAGTCCTTCTTTGAAGGTTTTTACCAACTATATTGCAAAAGGCTATGTAGAAATCTCTTCAAGAGATGGTGTTTCAAAGTACTCATTTTTAGAAAAGAGAATTAATGGGAGGGTTGAGGCGGAGTTTGTAAAAGGCACAAGAAAAATAAGATTGACAAAAGAGGACGGAAATGTTTTGATGGATGGCAAAAACATAAAAAGTATTGCCCAGGACATATTTTTGGACTACTATATAGATAAGCTGATAAATGCCGAAAAGTACTCAATTGTAGCTCAGCAGAATCAAACAATTGTCACATTGGAGCTGAAAGGTGATATAAGGTACCTTCACTTCTACTTTGCAAATGGAGAGCTGAAAAAGATAGGAGTAATATACCAAGATAAAAGATTTATGAAAACCATTTACTTGACTGAATATAAAAAGTATAGAAAGGGATGACCAAATTGTCGCTCTACAACAGGGTATGGGCAGAAATAAATCTTGACAATTTACTGTACAACCTTGAAAATATCAAGAAAAAGATTTTACCACAAACAAAAATAATGGCCGTTGTGAAGGCTGATGCATATGGACACGGAGCGGTTGAAATTTCAAGAGTACTTGTAAAAAATGGTGTTAGTATGCTCGCTGTGGCAATAATTGACGAGGCATTGCAGCTGAGACATTTCAATTTTGATGTTCCAATTTTAATTTTGGGTTTTACTCCTTTTGAACTGTCCGAACAGGTTGTTGAAAACGAGATAAGCCAAACAGTTTATACGTATGAGCAGGCATATTATCTTAGCAAGGCAGCCCAAAAAATAGGTAAAAAAGCCAAGATACATATCAAAGTTGATACTGGAATGGGAAGAATAGGATTTTTATGCTGTGAACAGAGCGTAAACACCATATTAAATATTGCTAAGCTGCCAAACATCGAACTTGAGGGGATATTCTCTCATTTTTCATCTGCAGACGACCCAGATTCGGATGATTTTACGCATGAGCAGTTTATAAAATTTGAAAACTTTGTGAAAGAACTCAATAAAAATGGGGTATACTTTAAATATAAGCACATTGCAAATAGCAGTGCGGCAATCCGTTTCCCCCAGTATCAACTTGATGTTGTAAGACTTGGTCTTATTCTATACGGGCTTTATCCAAACAGCAGTTTGAAAGAACATATAAACTTAAAACCTGTAATGTCTGTCAAAGCAAGAGTTATCAATGTAAAGGAGGTGCCAGAAGGCTTCCCAATAAGTTACAACAGAAGATATATAACCACACGCAAAAGTAAAATCGCTACAATACCTATCGGTTATGCAGACGGTTTTACGCGTGTTGGAAGTAGTCAAAGGCATGTTCTCATAAAAGGTGAGTTTGCCAAAGTTGTTGGGAGTATATGTATGGACCAGTGCATGGTAGATGTGACCGATATCGAGGATGTGAAGATTGGTGATGAGGTTGTCATTATAGGGAAACAAGGGAAAAATGAGATTTTGGCTGATCATTTGGCTGAGCAGATTGGCACTATAAACTATGAGGTTGTGTGTTCGTTTAGCAAGCGAATTCCACGGGTTTTTATCAAGGATGGGCGAGTTGTCAAAATATTAAACTATATCTTATGAAAAATTTACATTGATTTATTCTTTTCAAAGACCGTATAATGATAATAAGCTCATCCGCTCATTCCTACGCTTTAAATTTTATTTTTTATATTTTGTTTTGCAAGGGGGAAATGAGATGCCGCAAATACGATTTGTGAAATTCCTTTTGCAGTATAAAAGTAATTCTTATGATGACGGTTTTATGAGGACAGTTATTGAAAAAAGAAGGCTGAAAAAGATTGAAAGAGATCTCGAAAGTTGTTATAAAAAGTATGCAGAGCTAAATAGAAACATTGCAAACGAATGGCTTGCACTTGACTTTGAAGGACTTTTAAAATATGAGAATATAATTTACGATGATTTTGGGTATGATTTTTATAGAATAGAAGAAAGTAGGATAGCGGAGAGTGGAGAAAGTGATACAGCAAAATCAAAATCAACCACCACTTGAAATCAAAAGGGGAGACATATTTTATGCTGACCTTGCTCCACATGTTGGTTCTGAGCAGGGCGGCATAAGACCAGTTCTGGTAATTCAAAATGATATAGGGAACAAATACAGCCCAACTGTGATTGTGGCTGCGATAACTTCACAGATTGGCAAAGCTAAATTTCCAACGCATGTTGAGATTCGTGCAGGTGAGTTTGGTCTTTCGCGTGATTCTGTCATTTTACTTGAGCAAATAAGAACAATTGATAAAGTGCGTCTCAAAAATAAAGTTGGCAAGCTTTCTGATGAGGTCATGGAAAAAGTAAACCAGGCAATTCTGATAAGCCTTGGGCTAATAGAATGGACAGCGGAGGGATATGATTGGAAAAAGAAAGAAGGCGCAGGTTTAAAAAAGGCGTAAATTTTTTGATACTTGTTGTTCTGGCCGCAGGAGTACTGAGCATAGGGGTTATATTTGCCTCTTCTACATCGATTGACAGTAGCGCACTTGTCACATATGGTTTTTTTAAAAAGCAGGTTGACCAGTTAAAGATGTACATAGACAATAAAATAAATGAGCTGGATAAGAAGATAAAAGATGCAAATGTTTCTGCAGGGCAAGCACAGGATATTTCAAAGCTGCAGAGCCAAGTTGCAAATTTGTCTTCTGAGATTGAAAAGTTAAAATTGCAAACTGCACAGCTTGATGCCAAATTAAAAGATATATCAAGTTCTTCAGGAGTAAAAAAAGGTGATTTTATATACACCAAAGGTTATGAGGTTATTAAAGTTCCCAAAAGCAAGACCATTTTGTTTGATGCGTCAACAGAGTTTGTTGTGCGGGTTGGAAAAGCTATTTCTGTTGTGCCAAAAGGGGCAACAATTATTGATTTGACAAGCGCAAAAGATGTGGGGGCAAACCAGCAACTTTTATTTAACCATTTTTATTTAGTAGCAAGAAGCGATGGCAGAGGATTCAAAGCAGTTGATGACGTGTGGGTAATTGTAAATGGAGGGTACAAAATCAAATAGCAAAGGGGCAGAAAATAATGAAAATAGATATTTTAGCGGCGGCGATAGCCGGTTTTTTGTCTTTTTTCTCACCCTGTATTTTGCCACTTATTCCTGTGTATATCTTATATCTTTTTTCTCAAAAGGGTAGCAAGTTGAAAAGTAGCCTTTTGTTTGTTTTGGGATTTTCAATTGTCTTTGTTGTACTTGGAGTGGTTGCGGCTGCGGTAGGTAGCGTATTTTCTGGGTACAGTTTTCTATTGAAGAAGATAGCAGCAATGATTATTGTTTTGATGGGTCTGGTGATGCTTGACTTGTCACCAGATTTTTTAAAAAAGTTTTTTATACCAATACAGGTAAAGGTAATTTAGATATTAATGTTTCACCGCTAATTTTAGGAATGGTTTTGAGTATAAGCTGGACACCCTGTATAGGACCAGTTTTGACGTCTATTTTGAGCATGGCGGCACTATCTGAGACGTTTTTAAAAGGAGCGATGCTGCTTTTTATCTATTCGATGGGTTTTGCCGTGCCGTTTTTGATCTCAAGCTTTTTAATAGACAGGCTAAAAGCTTTTTTTGGTATGTTGAATAGGTATAGCAGGGCAGTAGAGTATTTTACAGGAACCCTTTTGATTGCATTTGGCATGCTTGCGTTTTTTGACAAGATAAATTTCTTCAGATGAAAGATAAAAAAATTCAAGAAGAGGTGAATATTTTATGTTGAATAATAGAAGCAAAAGTGTTATCTTTATATTGATAAGCGCCATTTTGATTGGGCTTTTAGTATACCAGATTATGTCGCACTCAAAAGAGAAAGCTGCTACAGATGGAGTTGATTTTAGGCTTTTAGCAGTAGATGGTAAAGAGTATTCATTATTAGATTTTAGGGGCAAAAAGGTTTTGCTCAATTTTTTTGCAACATGGTGTCCACCCTGCAGGGCTGAGATACCCGATTTTGAAAGATTCCATCGCGAAAACAAAGATGTTGTTTTGATTGGCATTAACATTCAAGAGGATAAAGCAACAGTTGAGGAATTCTTAAGTTCAATGGGAGTTACGTACCCAGTACTTCTTGACAGGGATGGGAAGGTTTCTGCACAATTTGGGATTGAAGGAATACCCACAACATTTTTGATTGACAAAAATGGCAAGATAGTTGCCAAAAACGTTGGTATGATGACTTATGAGCAGCTTAAAAAATTTGCTGGTAAATGAAAATACTTCAAGGAAGAGGAAGAAAAAAGATGCTGTATGGAGAGAGGCTTCTTTTTGGAGACATATGGGTTGAAGTTAATGGTTCGGTTGCTTCGGTAGGTATAACTAAGAATTTGGAGATGGAACTTGGTGACATTGTTATATTTGAATTCTTCAAGACATCAGGGTATATCCAAGAAGGAGAGGAGTTTGCAAGAATTGAGTCAATCTATAAGACATACACTTTAAAGTCTCCTGTCAGTGGTTATATAAGGTGGGTAAATCGCGAATTACCTTTTGATCCTACTTTATTAAATTTATTACCAGAAGAAACAGAAATAATTAGTATAGACATCCAGCAACTTGTGTGATATAATAATGCAAGCAAATTATTACATACAAAGGGGTTGAATATGCTGATGAAGTTTTCTAAAAAGTTAGTTGCAATAGTTGTTTTAATTGCATTTGCGGTAGCTTTAATTCCATTTTATTCTCATGCTGCTGACTTTCCTGTCACAGTCAAGGATGGAAAGGGGTATAGCATAACTGTAAAACAGAAACCTCAAAGGATTTTGTCGCTTGCGCTTCAGACAGATGAGATTTTGCTCAATATGGTGTCTGCTAACAGAATCGTTGGGCTTTCTATATTTGCTGATGACAAGAACAATTCGAATGTCGTAAATCTTGCTAAGAATGTAAAAGGCAGATATTCGAGCAACGACATTGAAAAGATAATTGCGGCAAACCCTGACCTTGTGATAGTGCCTTATTACATTGACAAGTCAAAGTACGACCTTTTGAAGAAAGGTCTTAAGTGTCCTATATATGTCAGCTTAAATCCAAATTCGATTGCAAATATCAAACAAGAGATAATAAATCTTTCAAAGCTAACTGGTGAAATCCAGAAAGGCCAGGTTCTTATAAAGTACATGGACGATAAAATTAACTTTGTGCAAAAAAAGGTAAAATACTTGAGAAAAAAGAAGTATGTGCTCTTTTACACATACTATTTCAACTCAACATATGGCAAAAATACAACCCAGCATGAGATAGCAAAGTATGCAGGAGTTATAAATATAGCAGCTGTTGCGGGATTGAAAGGCTGGCCAACTATCTCAAAAGAACAAATTTTGGAGTGGGACCCTGACATCATTGTTATTCCATCTGCGTCGTACAATCCAAAAAAGACTTCTCAGCAGTACGTAGAGGAGTTCAAAAAAGACCCTGCTTTCAAAAACCTGAAAGCTGTGAAGAACAACAGTGTAATTATTCTTGATGATAGGCATGTTCAAACAGTTTCGCACTATATTGTTGAAGGTATTTATGACTTGGCAAAAGCTGCGTATCCATATCTTTTCAAGTAAGGCTTTTATAAGTGGTGGTGCAGTTGAAAAAGGTTTTGATTATTTTATTCTTTCTGCTTTTGACAGTGTTTATAATATCCATAGGGGTGGGAAGTGTTTTTATCCCTCCCCTTCGTGTTTTAAAGGCACTTTTATCGCTCATAGGTATCAATTTAGGTTGGGTGAATGATACGGATTTGACAATTGTCGGGCAAATAAGACTTCCAAGAATAATAATTGCTATGATTGTTGGGATGAGCTTGGCCTTAGCAGGTGCGCTTGTTCAAGGACTTTACAGAAATCCTATGGCAGACCCAGGAATTATTGGAACGTCAAGCGGGGCAAGTTTAGGTGCCATATTATGTATAGCCTTTTCGCTCAACACCATAAATATATTTTATTTACCATTGTTTGCTTTTGCAGGTGCGCTTTTGATTTCGTTTTTAGTGTATAGGCTTTCAACCAAGAACAACAAAACGCCCATTACAAACCTCATTTTAATTGGTATTGCAGTTTCAACTTTTGTGTCTTCCATAAACTCTTTGATTCTTTCAAACATAAATCAGTATCAGGTAAGCGAATATATATTTTGGATGCTCGGTAGTTTAGACGGTCGAAGCTGGGTACATGTGAAGATTAGCTTTGTTCCTCTTTGTATATTAATACTGTATTCTTTGCTTTTTGCAAAGAGGATAAACATTTTGATACTTGGAGAAGAAGAAAGCTTTACAATTGGGGTAAATCCAGAAAAGTTAAAAAGAAGTTTGCTTTTTCTTGTTTCGCTTATAACAGGGATATCAGTTTCGGTCTCAGGACCGATTAGTTTTGTTGGGCTAATTGTCCCCCACATGCTAAGATTCATTGTTGGAAGCGATTATAGAAGGCTAATACCTGCTTCAATCTTAAGTGGTGGAATATTTTTAATTGTGTGTGATACAATTGCAAGAGCATTGTTTTCACCGGTTGAAGTAAAGGTTGGGATTATAACCTCTTTAGTAGGGGTACCATACTTTTTGTACCTTCTGAAAAAGCGTGAAAATGAGGTGAGTGTATAGAATAATGCCTCTTTTTGTTGAAAACCTTAAATGCGGTTACTCTTATCCCATTGTTGAGATAGATGGAAGGCTTAAGTTCGAAGAAGGAAAAGTCTATGGATTTGTTGGGCCAAATGGAAGTGGTAAAAGTACACTTATAAAGGCTTTAGCAGGGCTTGTCAAAATTTTTGAAGGCAAGATTTGTTTTGGTGATGTGCAGATAAGCAAGTTTTCTGACATAGAAAGAGCAAAGCTTATTTCGTACATGCCACAGCACATCTTTTCAAGCTTTCCGTTTACAGTTCTTGATGTTGTGATGATGGGAAGATTTCCCTATGAAAAGAGCAGGTTCTTTGCTACCTACGAGAGCAAAAAAATTGCAGAGGAGAAAATAGAGCAAGTTGAACTTTCCAGCAAAAAACTTTCGAATATATTGAAGATTTCAGGTGGTGAAAGACAAAGGACTTCCTTTGCACGTGTGCTTGCTCAAAGTAGCAAAGTTTTGCTTTTGGATGAGCCAAATTCAAATCTTGATATTTCTCACCAGGAAAAGATTTTAAGGATTGCAAAAACAAGAAGCGTTGGATGGCAAGGTTGTCATAATGGCAATTCACAATCTAAAAATTGCAACAAAAGTATGCGACAGTATTGTTATAATGAAAGACGGCAAGATAGTAGATATTGGAAGACCAGATGAAGTTCTAAATAGGGAAAACATAAAGAGGGTGTATGGTGTTGATGCAATAGTTTACAAAAATCCTTTCGGAATATTTGATATAGAACTTATCCAGAGAGAAGACCCAAAAGCTTTGCACATTCATTGTTGTTGCAGGAGGTGGGAGCGCACAACTTCTTTACAGGATGCTGGTTGAAATGGGATGCATGGTGACAACAGGTGTTCTTTCTACAAATGACACAGACTTTGAAACAGCTCAGCTTTTTTCCATCTATACAGTTTTTACAAAACCTTTTATGCCAATTGGAGAAAAAGAGTACATTGAAAATGTCCAACTTATAAGGAAAGCAGACCTGTGTGTGCTGTGCAACATCCCGTTTGGTGTTCAGAACCTGAAAAACTTGGAGGCGCTGAGATATGCTAATAAGCTTTGCATAATTGAAGAGGAGGATATTTCAAAGCGCGATTTTACAGGCGGTTTGGCAACAAATCTTTACAATGAGTTGAAAGAAAAAGCGTTAGTTGTTTTCAAACATTGAGAGCTTGAAAGATTATATCTTAAAAGAGACAAACGATAAAATGTCAAGGGGTGATTTAAAATGAATCCAAACAAGGCATGGTGGATAGATACAAACTTTGAAACTGTAAAGAAAAAACTTGGAAGCAAGAAACTTTGAATGTTTTGTTGTCGAGAAAAAAGAAGATGTTGTGCCTCTTTTAGAAAAGCTCATTTCAAAAGGCAGTGTGGTATCATGCGGTGGGTCAATGACACTTTTTGAGTGTGGTGTGATAGATTTTCTGAGAAATGGCAATTACAGCTTTTTGGACAGATACAAAGAAGGAATAACGCCTGAGGAGCTTGGTGAGATTTACAGAAAATCTTTCTGGGCTGACTACTATCTTATGTCAACAAACGCAATAACACTTGACGGAAAGCTCATAAACATAGATGGAAACGGCAACAGGCTTGCAGCGCTTCTTTTTGGTCCTAAAAATGTAATAGTGATTGCCGGCAAGAACAAGCTTGTTTTAAACGAGGAGCAAGGTTTGCTGAGGGTAAGAAATATTGCATCTCCCATGAACTCAAAAAGACTTTCAAAAAATACGCCTTGCACCCAGGACGGAAAATGCCATGATTGTTTAAGTAGCGATAGCATCTGCAGCCATATTGTTGTAACAAGAAGGTCTCCAGCAAAGGGCAGGATTAAGGTTGTGCTGGTCAAAGAAGACTTGGGCTTTTAAAGAAGGGGTTGTAATATTTTAGAAATATTTGGCGTAACAATTCTGTAAAAAAGGGTTGACAGAATAAAGTGACTTGTAATAAAATAATATAACATCAAAATGATAAACTTAATAGGCTGAATGTCTGAGCAAATTGTAAAAATTGCTCAGACAGCGGGAGACCCACAGTAGCCATTGGGGTGAATCGGCAAGAAAGAACTTGCCGTAGGGATAGCCTTCTTGTCCCGAACCCGTCAGCTAATCCCGTAAGCCTCAAGAAGGGAGTTTTTGTATGAATTTTAGATGTTTAATAGCTATAATTCTTGGAATTTTTCTGATGTTTTTTTCTGCAAAAGCTTTTGCCCAGTCAGCCCAGGCGAATTCCACAATAAATATAGAAGTGCACCTTCAACAAATAGTAAGATTTTAGGGGTTTTCCCCAAAGGGTTTGAAGCTCAAGTTTTGTCAAATGCAGGCGGATGGTAAAGATTTCGTATGATGGAATTGTTGGGTATGTAAAGTCTGATTACATAACTATTACAAATGAAAAAAAGAGCACAGTTTCAAATACTTCAAGGGCAAGTACAGAAAAAACGACTGCTAAAGCTGCGCAAGCTACAGTTTTTAAAAGACAATGCGCGTTTGAGAAGTGATATGTCAACCTCATCAAAGAGTATTAAAGACATTAAAAAGTGGCAGCAAAGTTTATGTCCTGTCAAGAGAGCAAAATGGCTGGGTAAAGGTAAAGACGCTTGATGGGACAGTAGGATATATGGCTTATTATCTTTTGAAGATGCCATTTGAGCTTGCATCAAAAACAGTGTCACGTGGTGGTTTTGAAAGAACTCAAGCAGAAACTTTTGAAAATCTTAGCCTGGCACAGAGAATTTTAGAGTTTGCTCAAAGATTTCGTGGTATAAGATACTCATATGGTGGAACATCGCCATCAACAGGTTTTGACTGTTCAGGATTTGTTCAGTTTGTGTTTAAGAACTTTGGAATACATTTGGAAAGAACAGCAGCTGACATGGCAAGGACAAATGGTGTGAGAATTTCGTATAGTGAAATTGAACCGGGAGATTTGCTTTTCTTTGACACAGATGGCGGGAAAAATTATATAAATCATGTTGGCATATATTTAGGCGGTGGCAAGTTCATTCATGCATCGAGTGCAAGGGGACGTGTAACAGAGACTGACCTAAATTCATATTATGGAAGATTTTTTATGATGGCAAAAAGGGTCATAAGATGAAAGTAAAAGGGGGCTTTTTCCTGAAAAATAGAGGAAAAAGCCCCTTTCAAGTTTAAAAATGCTTTTTACTTTTTTATCAAAGGCAAAATCAGGTTTTTGACATCTTCTTCATTTTCAATGGTAGCATCAACTTTCTTGAGCTGCCAAACCTCAAGATGAGAAATCTCTTTGCCCGGAGCGACAGTGTAAAGTGGACTTAGAGTTTCCATCTCAAGCATGAAATCGGTTGTATATGTTTCGTAAGAACATCCAAAGTCAGGGTACTCTGCACCATCTATATGTTTGTATTGTTTTATAAATAAGTTTCCATCGTTTAAATAGCAAGCCCAGCCGTCTAAATTTGGATATCCAATCTTAAACGGTGGCTTGCAGTTTTTATCCTGTCTTAGGATAATAAAATCTTCACCCCACAAGACTCTATGGTCGTTAAGTTTTGTATATGGCCACATGACCAAAGGATAGCTTGGTAAAAGTCCTGTATCAATCTTTGGAATTGGCATAACTTCAACTCCACCAGGTGCCATTACAGAAAGTGCCCAGATTGCGAACTTGACTTCAAAAAAGACCTTTGTTCTTGATTTTGTATGTTACATAAGCCTCCGCTTCTGTTGGGTGAAACTTCAGTTCAATTGTCTTTTGCAAAAAAGTTGTAGTTTCGGTGGGCTGTTTCAGTACAATGCCATTTTCCACAATTTCAAAGTCTATTTTATGATTGTCAGGAAAATAAGAGCGTGGCATAGCTTCGGGACTGTGCCACAGTCTTGTTCCACCATATATTCTCCACTCATCGCCACCAACTTTCCTGCCTGGTCTTCCACCACGCAGAATACGTTCTTGCCACCTTCAAATCCAAAATGAATTATTCTTGGTCCCACGTCTGTTGTGACAACTGCTTCGATTTTTCCATTAGAAATTTTGTAGCAGTTTTCCCAGCCCATATACTCAACTTTCTTTACCTCAACCATTTTTAATCTCTTCCCCCTTTTCAATTTATTTTGAAAAAATATAAAGGCTTAGAATATAATTAAATTATACCTTATCAGGTTGTATTTTCACAAAAAAAAAACAAAAAAGTTGTGTAGATTCATTTTTTGTTTGACAATTTTTAGATGGCAAAAGGGAGAGAAAGGGTATAGAGATGCTAAAAAAGTTCAAACCTGATATGATATGTCAAAGTATATTGAATATTGATCTTGAAAGTCTTATAAAAAGAGGAATAAACTATCTAATTATCGACATAGACAACACAATAGTTGCATGGGGA